>Ga0081539_10000008_pt1 | contig 525071 bp, 509 predicted proteins | sample TabmetS4T2R2_FD_71023 | JGI IMG/M metagenome (GOLD analysis project Ga0081539, IMG submission 71023) | Tabebuia heterophylla rhizosphere microbial communities from the University of Puerto Rico - S4T2R2 | ecosystem: Host-associated > Plants > Roots > Rhizosphere ...
GGGGGGGTGGGCGGAGGGGCGGTGGGGGGGGGGGCGGCGGGGGGGGGGGGGGGGGGGGGGGTAGGCCCCCCTTTCGTCGGGCCCGGCCTTCCCCCCCCCATCCACGTCTTCAACGCTGTAAGTCGTGGATGCCCGGGACAAGCCCGGGCATGACGAGTGAAGGGACGACGCGACAATCCCTCAGTTCAGCAGCTTGGTATCATCCGGCGCCTGCGGCGGGGTCTTGATCGCGATCGCCTTGAGCGGGGCGCTGGTGCCGCCATGTGCGGTGCCCTTGGGGATGACGACGAGGTCACCGGGCTTCACCGTGACTTGCTTGTCGCCGAGCCAGATCGTCCCCGTGCCTTCCAGGATGTACTGCATCTCGTTGGTGTTGGGGTGCAAGTGCTTGGGCACCATGCCGTTCTGCACGGAGATGGTAGCGCCGTCGGCGGAGACGAACATCTTGGAACGCGTGCCGCCGGCGTTGGGTTGGCCGAGCGCGTCATCGTTCAGCTCACCGGTATGAATGACCTGCGCCGTGATGTTCTCGGCGGCAATCGCGGGACGCAGCAGATGCGTCACGCCGCAGCCGGCGGCAAAGGCGGCGGCAACGGCAAGCGTGGTGGCGGTGCGATTCATGGATAGTCCTCCCTGAGTTTTTTTTGCAGGACGACGATACGTCGGTCGATCCCGGCTGGCTAGGCTGCTTAAGTCGGCTTCTCAAGCGCTGCGCGCTGCCTTATCGTGCGGCGAACCGGCATCTGGAGGAGAATCATGAGGACGGTCAGGTTCGTTGCAACGCTATTGATCTCGCTGCTGATGCCCGGTCTTGCCGCAGCGCAAACAAAAATCACCATCGCCGTCGGGGGCGGCGCCTGCCTGTGCTATCTGCCGACCGTGCTGGCCAAACAGCTTGGCGAATATGACAAAGCAGGCCTTGCCGTCGAACTGGTCGACCTGAAGGGCGGCTCGGACGCGCTCAAGGCCGTGCTCGGCGGTAGCGCCGACGTTGTGTCCGGCTATTTCGACCACTGCGTCAATCTCGCCGCCAAGAAGCAGGAGTTGCAGGCTTTCGTGGTCTATGACCGCTATCCAGGTCTGGTGCTGGTGGTCTCGCCCAGCCACAACAACGAAATCAAATCGATCAAGGATCTGGCCGGCAAGAAAGTGGGCGTCACCGCGCCGGGTTCCTCGACCGATTTCTTTCTCAAATTCCTGCTCAAGAAAAACGGCGTCAACCCGGCCGACACGGCCGTCATTGGCGTCGGCATCGGCGCGACCGCGGTCGCGGCAATGGAGCAGGGCCAGATCGACGCGGCGGTGATGCTGGATCCGGCGGTCACGGTGCTGCAGGGCAGCCACCCCGACCTGAAGATACTGAGCGACACCCGCACGCAAAAGGACAATCAGGCGGTGTTCGGCGGCGACTACCCGGGCGGGTCGCTTTACGCGACCACGGCGTGGGTCGCCTCGCACGAGAAGGAAGCGCAGGCTCTGACCAATGCGATCGTGAATACGTTGAAATGGATACACTCGCATTCGCCGGAGGACATTATGGCGAAGATGCCGGCCGAGATGGTCGGCAAGGACAAGGCGCTGTATCTCGCGGCGCTGAAGAACACGATTCCGATGTATTCCGAAACCGGCCTGATGGACCCGAAGGGCGCAGCCGCGGTGCTCGCTGTGTTCAGCGAGAGCTCGCCGGAAGTCGCCAAGGCCAATATCGACGTCAGCAAGACCTACACCAACAAATTTGTCGAGCAGGCCAACAAGACGACGGGGATGAACGCGAAATAATCCCGGTGCCGCTCGCCATTCATCGCGTCACCCGGCTCGATCTGAAATGCGGCGCGTGGTCGTGGCCGTTCGCGGTTGAGCGCCGCGCCGATATCGACGGGCATTTTGCGCGTCAGCAGGCCGAAAAGCCGCAACTCTGGAACGGCCGGGTTTTGCTGGGCCGCAATCCCGCTTTCAGCGGGGACCGCTTCAGCGCCGACTATTTCGAGGCGGATTTTGCCAGCTTCCTGGCTTGGCGCGACTGGGGATTCCCGGACAAAAGCGTATTCAATGGATTCGGGATGGGCGCGCTACGCGGCAGCGATGGCGTGTTCGTGCTCGGCGAGATGGCCGCTCATACCGCAAATGGCGGGCGGATTTATTTTCCCTCGGGCACGCCCGACCTCGACGATCTCCGCGCCGGAATGGTCGACATCCCCGGCAGCGTCGGGCGCGAGGTCGAGGAAGAAACCGGCCTGACGCCTGCGGATTACGCGGCTTTAGATCATTGGGATTGCGTCGTCTCGGGTGCCACGATCGCCTTCATCCGCATCCTCGATGTGGACATGCCTGGCGAGGCTCTGCGAGCGAAGATCGAAGCCAATCTAACCACGCACCAGGCACCGGAACTTGCCGCCATCCATCTGGTGCGCGGGCCTGCCGATTTCAGGCCGGCGATGCCGGTCTTTGTCACGGCAATCATCGAGGCCTATGCAGCGTGCTGATCTTGTCCAGCACCGGCAACAAATGGCCGATGAAGATTTCCGGATTCTCGCTCATCGGAAAGTGGCCGAGCCCCTTCATGATGGTCACCTCGGCGCCGGGGATGCTGGCGGCGACGGCCAACGTCTCTTCCGGCGTGCAGGAATAGTCGTATTCGCCGGACAGCAGAAACAGCGGGCAACGCCTGATATCGATGCGGGCGACGCGATCGCGGATATCGCCGTCGATCTTGTAGAAATACAGATCGCCTTTGAAGACGCCGGGTCCGCCTTGCATATAGTGCCAGAGCGTTTCCCATTTTTCTTTGACGGACGCCGTCGGTCCGACCAGGCCCGAGACGATGGCAGCCGATACCTCGCCGCCGTGAACGTCGGGCCGGTGCAAAAAGTTCAGATCGTAATACGGATCGACATGCGCGCCGGCTTGCAACCCGATGATCGCGCGGAAACGTTCCGGATGCTCCAGTGCAAGGTGCAACGCGATGCGCCCGCCGATTGAGCAGCCGATCACGATGGGCTTGTCGAGTTCGAGTGCGGCCATGATGTCGAGGATCATGTCGGTATATTGCGCGGAAGTCAGCTGGTACTCCTCGTCATGCCAGCCGGCCGGCGGCGACGACTTGCCGTGCCACGGCATGTCGAAGGCGATCACGCGATGGTTCGCGGTAATGCCCGGACAATTCATCAGACCGCGATACTGCCGTCCGTCCGAGCCCGCGGTATGCAGGCATAATAGCGGCGTGCCTTGTCCGGCTTCCTCGACATAGATGCGATGGGCGCGGCCGAACAGATCGAGGTGCATATAGCGCCCGATGATGGGCTCGAATGTCGCGCTCATGCGGCTCCTCCCGGGGGGCGCAGCTTCTCCAGGCTCTCCTTGAAATAACGCAAGTTCGCCATGAAGACATGGAGATCGCCCTCAGCTTTCAACACCCGGCGCTTGATCAGGGCCATCAGGTCATTGGAGCCGGGGCGGGGATTGGCGCTCCAGAACTCTTGCCACTCCTCTTTCGAGGCCCGCAGCGCAAACGACCATGACGGCATCACGAACGGCCCCGGCGTCACCGAAGCGATTCTCCCCTCGACGATGCTGACCAGCCACTGCGCCGGCGCCACCTCGATCAGGAATGTGGTGGTGAGAAATCGCCCGCGCCGCGTCAGCGAGATGTCCTCATTGACCTTTTCTCTTAGCTGCTCGATCAAGCTGACCTCCCTTTCGACAGGCTGCTCTGCGGCAGCTGCGTTCCCTATGATGGAAGGATCGCGGCCCGCGTCAACCTGTCGACCTACTGGCGCAGTGAGCAATCGGCATGTAGCCTTGCGGCGAAACTGGAGCATAGCGCGACATGGGAAAGAAGAAGCACGGACCGCTGGCGGTTGAACTTAAGCGTTATGTCGCGCCTTTCTGCTTCGATGGGTCCGGCGAGTTTCATCTCAAATCGCAAAAGACCAACGAGAAGGGCGGTCTCGACAAGGACAAGGGCGAAAAGATCATCGAGGCGAACCGCAAGCGGCTCGCCGATTTTCAAGCCAAGCTGTTCGCACAGGACAATTGGTCGCTGCTGCTGATCTTTCAGGGGATGGATGCAGCCGGCAAGGACAGCGCCATCAAGAGTGTGTTCGACGGCGTCAACCCGCAGGGCTGCCAGGTGGCCGCGTTCAAGGCGCCCTCGAGCCGAGAGCTCGATCACGATTTTATGTGGCGCAGCACGCTCAGCCTGCCGGAGCGCGGCAGGATCGGCATTTTCAACCGCTCTTACTACGAGGAGGTGCTGGTGGTCCGGGTGCATCCGGAGATTCTTGCCAAGCAGAAAATCCCGCGCGTGCTGGTGAAAAAGACGATCTGGCGTGAGCGTTTTGAGGACATCGCCGCGTTCGAAAGATATCTGGCCCGCAACGGCACCGTGGTCGTGAAATTTTTCCTTAACGTCTCAAAGGAAGAACAGCGGCAACGCTTTCTCGACCGGCTGGAAGAGCCCTCGAAGAACTGGAAGTTTTCCATGGACGATGTCGCCGAGCGGGCGTTATGGGACAGGTATCAGGCGGCATATCAGGACCTGATCCGCCATACCTCGACGGCGGCGGCGCCGTGGCATATAGTGCCGGCGGATCATAAATGGTTTGCGCGGGTGGTGATCGGCTCCACCATCGTCAGCGCGCTGGACAAGCTTGATCTGCACTATCCGAAAGTGAACGCCGCGACGCTGCAGGAATTCAAGAAAGTGCGTGAGGCGCTGGAGAACGAGAGCAAGGGCGGGCCGGTGAAGAAGAAAATCGAAAACAAAGCCAAGTGAGCATGTAATCTCCTGTCCCGGACTCAGCGCGGCGCGTAGCTCCGTCGTAGCGGTCGGCTGCAGAGCCGGGCGCGCCACCAACGCCGGTCCTTGGGACGCTCCCGGCTCTGCCGAGCGGGATGGAGAATACCGCACCGCATCCGGGACAGGAGGTAGGTCACCCTTCCTGCCTCTCTTTTGCCATTGCGATGCCACCCAAATCTCGTTTAGAACCGTGCCGGAGCGCGTCCCCGGCAACCAACCGTCAATGGTTTTGGCCGAGAATCCCGCTCCAAGGGTTTGGCAATGCTGAGTCGCAGCGAAAAGCACGGAAATCCCGGGGGTGCGGCCCGCGCTGGTCGTCCCTGCGCGATTCCGGCTGCGTCCGTGCCGACCCTGCTCATTGGCGGGCTGCTGCTTCTTATCGGCCCCTGAGAGCCGTCTGGGCGCGCGCGCCTGGGACCTCAGGGGATCGACGAAGCACTGAAACCCGAGCGCCCGAACGGCGCATCACTCACAAGGAATTTATTCTATGACTACCGTAACCAAGTCCGACAAGGACCGCGTCATCATATTCGACACCACCTTGCGCGACGGGGAACAGTGTCCCGGCGCGACCATGACGTTCGAGGAGAAGCTCGAGATCGCCGAGATGCTCGACGACATGGGCGTCGACGTCATCGAAGCCGGTTTCCCGATCACCTCGGAAGGCGATTTCCAGGCGGTCAGCGAGATCGCCAGGCGCTCCAAGAATTCGGTGATCGCCGGCCTGTCGCGGGCAAATCCGAAAGACATCGACCGCTGCGCCGAAGCCGTGAAGTTTGCCCGGCGCGGACGCGTCCATACCGTGATCGCCACCTCGCCGCTGCATATGCGCGTGAAACTGAACATGACGCCGGAGCAGGTGCTCGAACTGTCGATCGCGAACGTCACCCGCGCGCGCAACCACATCGATGACGTCGAATGGTCGGCGGAAGACGGCACCCGCAGCGAGATGGATTATCTCTGCCGCATCGTCGAGGCCGTGATCAAGGCCGGCGCCACCACGGTGAATATTCCGGACACGGTCGGTTACACCGTGCCGGAAGAATACACCCACTTCATGCGCACCTTGATCGAGCGGGTGCCGAATTCCGACAAGGCGGTATTTTCCGTACACTGCCACAACGATCTAGGGATGGCGGTGGCGAATTCGCTGGCCGGCATCGCGGGCGGGGCGCGGCAGATCGAATGCACCGTCAATGGCATCGGCGAGCGGGCAGGCAACGCCGCGCTCGAGGAAGTCGTGATGGCGATCAACGTGCGCCACGACAAGTTTCCATGGTGGAACAAGATCGACACCACCATGCTGACGCGGGCGTCGAAACTGGTCTCGGCTGCGACATCGTTCCCGGTGCAGTACAACAAGGCGATTGTCGGCCGCAACGCTTTCGCGCATGAAAGCGGCATCCACCAGGACGGCGTGCTGAAGGACGCTTCGACCTATGAAATCATGCGGCCGGAGACGGTCGGCCTGAAGCAGTCGTCGCTGGTGCTGGGCAAGCATTCCGGACGTCATGCCTTCGTGCACAAGCTGGAGGAGATGGGCTACAAGCTCGGCGCCAACCAGCTGGAAGACGCGTTCGTGCGGATGAAGGCGTTGGCCGACCGCAAGAAGGACATCTATGACGAGGACATCGAGGCGCTGGTCGACCAGGAAATCGCCAACGCGCATGACTACATCAAGCTGACCTCGCTCACCGTGATCGCAGGCACCCACGGTCCGCAGCGCGCCACCATGAAGCTCAATATCGGTGGCCAGATCAAAATCGAGGAAGCCGAGGGCAACGGCCCGGTCGATGCGGTGTTCAATTGCATCAAGGCGCTGGTGCCGCACGAAGCAAAACTGGAACTCTATCAGGTTCACGCCGTGACCGAGGGCACCGACGCACAGGCCGAGGTGTCGGTACGGCTCGCGCACGAAGGCCGATCGATGACGGCTAGGGCCGCAGATCCGGATACGCTGGTAGCCTCCGCAAAAGCCTATCTCGGGGCGCTCAACAAGATCGTGATGAAGCGCCAGCGCGACATGCCGGAGGCGGCGGCGAGCTGATTGCCTCAAGATGTTGAAAGCGATCGAACGCGGCGCTGAAAGGTGCCGCGTTTTGCATCGCAGCAATTGTTGTTTCGGGCCCCTGCTAACGGGCAATAGCCTTGGGCTGGTTTCGTCTGTATTGGTGCCGCTGGCATGCAAAGCAGATGGGAGCCGCGATCAGGGGCTCTCCCAATAATCGATCAGGAGGAAACATGTGCAAACTGATTTTGGCGGCGGCATCGGTCGCGGCTTTGGCTCTGATCGGACCCGCCGCGGCCCAGTCGCCGGTCGTCATCAAATTCAGCCACGTGGTGGCTTCCGACACGCCCAAGGGCAAGGCCGCCGACAAGTTCAAGGAGCTCGCCGAGAAGTACACTGCGGGCAAGGTCAAGGTCGAAGTTTATCCAAACTCGACGCTGTACAAGGACAAGGAAGAGCTGGAAGCCCTTCAGCTTGGCGCGGTCCAGATGCTGGCGCCCTCGAACTCGAAGTTCGGTCCGATCGGCGTAAAGGAATTCGAGGTATTCGATCTGCCCTACATCCTTCCCGACCTCGCTACCTTACGGAAGGTTACTGATGGCCCGCTAGGTGCCCGCTTGCTCAAGCTGCTGGATTCCAAAGGCATGACGGGTCTCGCCTATTGGGACAACGGCTTTAAGGAAATGACCGCAAATAAGAAGCTGATCGCGCCTGCGGACTACAAGGGCGTCAAGTTCCGCATCCAGTCGTCGAAGGTGCTGGAAGCACAATTCCGTGCGCTCGGTTCGATCCCGCAGGTGATGGCGTTCGGCGAGGTGTACCAAGCGCTGCAGACCGGCGTGGTCGACGGTCAGGAGAACACCTGGTCGAACATCTACACGCAGAAAATGCATGAAGTGCAGAAATACGCCACCGTCACCAATCACGGCTACATTGGCTACGTCGTGGTCGTGAACAAGAAATTCTGGGACGGCCTGCCTGCCGACATTCGAAGCAGCCTCGACAAGGCGATGAAGGAGGCCACCGAGTTCGGCAACGGTCAGTCGGCCAAGGAAAATGAGGACGCGCTGGCGGACATCAAGAAGAGCGGTAAGACGGAAATCATCACATTGACGCCGGAACAGGACGCCGCGATGCGCAAGGCGATGGCGCCGGTATACAAGGATGTCGCTACCCGCGTCGGCCAGCCGCTGATCGACGAATTTCTGAAGGAGACCGGCCAGGCCGGCCACTAGGGCGACATCGGGGGGCCATTTTTCCGACTGGCGCCGACGGGCGATATTTTCTATCCGTCATGGCCGGGCTTGTCCCGGCCATCCACGTCTTCCTTCTCGCGACACCGTAAGACGTGGATGCCCGGGACAAGCCCGGGCATGACGAGTTTCGCTACAGGGCGCTCCACCGGACGCCCTTTCCGCCAAAATCCAAAGGGGGCCTTGGTGCTGCTTCGTATCCTTGATCGTCTCGAGGAAGTCCTGATCAGTACGTTGATGGGCGCGGCCACCGTGCTGATTTTCCTGGCCGTCCTGCACCGGTTCGGCACCGGCGTCCCGTTTCTCTATCCTTATCTCATTCAAATCCACATCGCCTGGACCCAGGAACTCTGCATATACATGTTCATCTGGATGGCTAAGTTCGGCGCCGCCTATGGCGTGCGGACCGGTATCCATGTCGGCGTGGACGTGCTGATCAACCGGCTCAACGACCGCTGGCGAAAGGTAACCATCCTGTTCGGACTAGCCGGCGGCGCGCTGTTCACCGCCATCGTCGGCACCATGGGTGCAAAATTCGTCTATGAGCTGATGTATACCGACCAGGTCTCGCCCGATCTCGAACTGCCGAGCTGGTTGGTTTATGCCTGCATTCCCCTCGGCTCGTATCTGATGAGCTTCCGTTTCCTGCAAGTGATGTGGACCTACTGGCGGACCGGCGAACTACCGCATCACGACGCGGCGCATGTCGAGGGCATCGAGGTTACCAGTGCAAAAGCGCCGATCGCGCTCGGAGAAGCGTGATGAACGCTACTCTCATTTTCGTCCTGCTGTTTGCCCTAATGCTGACCGGCATGCCGATCTCGATTTCGCTCGGCCTCACGGTTCTGACTTTCCTGTTCACGATGACACAGGTGCCGATCGAAAGCGTCGGCCTAAAACTGTTTTCCGGTCTGGACAATTTCGGCATCATGGCGATCCCGTTTTTCATCCTTGCCGGCACTTTCCTCACGCGCGGCGGCGTCGCGCGGCGGATGATTGCCTTTACGACTTCGCTGGTCGGGCACTTTCCCGGCGGTCTTGGCCTTGCCGGCGTTGCGGCCTGCGCGATGTTCGCGGCGATCTCGGGATCCAGCGTCGCCACCGTGGTGGCGATCGGCTCGATCATGATGCCGGCCATGGTCGAACACGGCTATCCGAGACGGTTCGGCGTCGGCGTGATCTCGACCTCCGGCGCGCTCGGCATCCTGGTGCCGCCCTCGATCATCCTGGTGCTGTACGGTGTCTCCACCAACACTTCGATCGGTGCGCTGTTCATGGCCGGCATCGTACCCGGGGTCATTCTGGCCCTGATGCTTGCCGCGGTGACGTTCGTGGTCGCCGTGCGCAACGGTTATCCGAAGATGCCCAAGGCGAGCTTTCGCCAGCAATGGACCGCGTTCCGAGAAAGCCTCTGGGGTCTGCTGCTAATCGGCATCGTGCTCGGCGGCATCTATGGCGGCATCTTTACGCCTACCGAAGCCGCTGCCGTCGCTGCGACGTATGCCTTCTTTATTACGGTGTTCATCTACAAGGAACTGAAGCTCAGCGAAGTGCCGAAGGTGCTGCTGCAGGCGGCCAGCATGAGTTCGATGCTGCTCTACATCATCACCAACGCGGTGCTGTTCTCGTTCTTGATGACCAGCGAACAGATTCCGCAGGAGATGGCCGCCTGGATCATCGACAAGAATTTTTCCATCGTGGTGTTCTTGCTGGTCGTCAATATCATCCTGCTGCTCGCGGGGAACGTGATGGATCCGTCGTCGATCCTGCTGATCATGGCGCCAATCCTGTTTCCGCTGGCGACCAAGCTCGGCGTGCATCCGGTGCATCTCGGCGTGCTGATGATCGTCAACACCGAAGTGGGGCTGTGTCATCCGCCCGTGGGGCTGAACCTCTACATCGCGTCCAGTATCGCCAAGATGGGCATCAGTGAGATTACCATTGCGGTGCTACCGTGGTTGTGTGCAATGCTGGTCTTCTTGGGTCTGATCACCTACGTCCCCGAGATATCGCTATGGCTGCCGCGGCTGCTTGGCATGATCTGAACGGGTGCTGAATGGCGCCGGATTAAATCTTGGTAACAGAGGCTCCCTATCCAAGATGTAATTTGATTGCGTCCCGCGGCGCGCTCATCCTCAGGCAACCTTTCCAATGGAGGTTCGCATGAAGAAAATCCTTCTGGCTGGCACCGCAGCGCTTGTCCTTGCCGGCTCCACCGCGGTCTATGCCCAGCATCGTCCCTGGTTCCACAATCACATGCGCATGAGCGCCGAGGACAGGGCCGCATTTGCCGATGCGCGGATCGCCGCGGTCCATGCCGGACTGAAGCTCAACGCCGACCAGGAAAAGCTCTGGCCGCCGGTCGAGGCCGCCGTGAAGGAATTCGCCAAGCTCAGAATCGATCGCGCCAACGCGCGGATCAACGCGATGCGCGACGACAGCGGCGACCGGCAGACGTCCGCCAATCCGGTGGCGCGCTTGCGCGAACGCGCCGAGACCATGGGGGCAACCGCCGCCGCGCTGAAGAAGATCGCCGACGCCGCCGACCCGCTTTACAAAACCCTCGACGACGGCCAGAGGCGCCGCCTTGCCATCCTCACCCACATGGAAGGCCGTTTTGGCGGTGGAGGCTGGCGTCATCGCGGTTTTGAGCGCGACGACGGTGACCGTGGCGGCGAGCGGGATCGCGGTTATGACCGGGATCGTGGACCGGGCCGCGACCGAGACGGGCGGAGCGGTCCCGAGCGGCTGTAAGCTTCAGCGCAGCCTGTTGCCGGCAAGCGGAAAGTCGCCGGAATCCGGCGACTTTTTCGTGGTTCGGGGCAGGGGAAAAGCGCTCCCGCATTGCTGGACACGGGGGGGCCGCTTTGCTAAACGACGCCGTCCTGACCCAAGGGTTTCCGGATCGGTTCCGGGCGCATAGCTCAGTTGGTAGAGCAGATGACTCTTAATCATCGGGTCCCAGGTTCGAGCCCTGGTGCGCCCACCATAGCCGGCCGAACCCTGCCCATTTGATCGTTCGTGCTGCAACGGCTGGACGCATGATTTCAATCTGAGCCAGCTAGATCATTTCCTGCCCGGAACCTCCTTAGCTTCGCGATCAGCGCGCGCTTCTCGGCTTCCTTGGGGACCATTTCTGGATATCCTTGGCCGAGGGCAACAGGTCGTTAGTTTTCAGGGGCATGGCTGATCCTTCCTCCCATGACCGTCTTGCCTGAACGACCGGTTTGATCCCCGGTAGAACCGGCCTTTGATCCAGATCAACCGTTTTCCACTGGATTCTCCTTCAACTGTCCCCCAAGGTCGGCTCCTGGCCGCCAAGCAGGAGAATCGTCGTAAAAAATGGTTCGGCAGGCCGGCGATATCGCACCGATCCCTTCATTTGAGACCAGGAGGATCATTTGACCGATCAGCTTCATCCCGCAGCCCCCCATCATCTGCCGTTTTTCATCCCCGGCGCCGACGGGTCGGACGCCCTGATGGTGGTGATGGGCATTTTCCTGGTAGCCACCATTCTGTGGGTGGGTACGCTGTATTGGAAGCTGCACAGCCTGCCCGAGCGCATGGCGCACAGAACACATAAGCTGCAGTTCGAGATCGTCGCGGTTCTCGGCCTGATCTCACTTTTCACCCACATGCATATTTTCTGGATCGCCGGGCTGTTGCTCGCCATGATCGACCTGCCCGATTTCGGCACGCCGATCCGCAGCATTGCCGATTCTGTTGAGCGCATCGCCGACGCCACGCCCGGCGCGCCCGGCGCCGAACCGGAGGCTGAATTCGTACTGAGCGGTGATTCCGGCGTCCAGACACCCGCGAAAGAAGGGGTGCACGGCCATGCTTGAGCTTATGATCTGCTCGCTGGTGACGATCCTGCCGGATTACCTCTACCGCCGCTATCGGCAAGGCAAGCGGTTCGGCAAGGAGATCACGTTCTTCTCCGTCTGGTACGAACTGAGGTGGGGTATCACCGGCTGCCTGATGCTGACGATCGGGCTGATCACGATGATCTTCTACTACCATCCCTCGACAACCTCGGCGGCGATCTACTTCAGGACCGTGCCGATCCTGCCCGAAGGCGCCGGTCGCGTCGCGGAGGTAAATGTAGGCATCAGTGAGCCGGTCAAGAAGGGCGACGTTCTGTTCCGGTTGGACAGTTCGAAGCAGCAGGCAGCCCTGGAGACTGCCAAGCGAAAAATCGCGGAGGTGGATGCGTCGCTGATTTCGGCACGGTCCGAGGTCGTCAAGGCGGAAGCTCAGATCGGGGAGGCGAAGGCCGCCTACCAGCAGGCTAAGGACGAACTGGATGTGAAGAGCGAGTTGCAGCGCCGTAATCCGGGCATCGTGCCGCAGCGCGATATCGAGAAGTTGCAGGTGCTCGTCGATCAGCGGCAGTCTGGTATCGACGCGGCCAATGCCGTCAAGGAATCGGCCGTGATCCGCGTCTCGACGCTTCTGCCTGCTGAAAAGGCGAGCGCCGAGGCGGCGCAGGCGCAGGCGCAAGTGGATGTCGATAAGACTTACGTGCGTGCCGGCGTCGACGGCCGCGTCGAGCAATTTCTGGTTCGCCCCGGCGACTTGGTGGCCCAGATCATGCGGCCGGCAGGAATCCTGATTCCCGACGGCGCCGGCCGGAGCAGCCTGCAGGCCGGATTCGGCCAGATCGAGGCCCAGGTGATGAAGCCCGGCATGATCGCGGAAGCCACTTGCATCTCGAAACCATGGGTAATCATTCCCCTGGTGGTCACCAGCGTGCAGGACTTCATCGCCGCCGGCCAGTTCCGGACCGGCGAACTGTTGATCGATCCGCAGAACCTGCAACGGCCGGGTTCGATTCTCGTCTTCCTGGAGCCGCTGTACAAGGATGGCCTCAACGGTGTTACGCCAGGCAGCGCCTGCATCGTCAATGCCTACACCAGCAATCACGACGCAATTGCGGATCCGAAAACCGGCGCGCTGAAGGGTTTTGCCCTGCACGCCGTCGATGCGACCGGTCTCGTGCACGCGTTGCTGCTGCGTATCCAAGCCCTTCTGCTGCCGATCAAGACGCTGGTGTTGAGCGGTCACTGAGGAGAAGTTATATGAACCGTGGTTTGAAAAATTGTGGATCTGCCCTGGCGATTATCGGCGCAAGCGTTGTCCATGCGGGAGAGGCGAGCGCTTTCGATCTCAACGGCGCATGGGCGAGCGATGCGGATAATTGCGCCAGGGTATTCGTCCGCAAAGGCGGGCAGGTCAAATTCACCGATATGTCGGATGTCTATGGCGGCGGCTTCATTTTCGATGGCGATCAGATCACCGGCAAGTTCGCGAGGTGCCAGATCAAGGCCCGCAAAGATGACGGCCAGAATATCAATCTGATCGCGGCATGTGCGACCGACATCATGCTGCAGAACGTGCAGTTCAATCTCAGGCCGATGGACGCCGATGCCGTTTCCCGGCAGTTTCCGGGGATAGATGGGATGCAGATCACGTATTCGCGCTGTCCGGTTCCATAGCCGAGAGGTCGACCGCATGATTTGATTCAAGGACTTGCCTTTGATGCTGATCAAGTCTTCCGTCGGCCAACATGTAAAATTATGGCGCTGGTGGGACCGATGGAGGCGCTTGGAGAAGGCTTTTTTGCATGCGCGCTGTCGGTCGCCACGCCTGCCGCCACGATAGCGTCCATGATGAGCGACAAGATCCAGTGGACCAGAAACTCGGCGATGCCGAGCTGGTGCAGCAGGCCGGCGTGATGGACGTGATCCAGGGCTGCGCACAAAGGCCCAGCCGCGGAACACGCGCGTTACACACCAGGCAGTAGAAGGGTAAGCGTTCAGCGCCAGCAGAACAAGGAGGCGATTGCAGGCGCAGCTTGATGCGACTTACGTGCCTACTACGATCCTGCAACTGTCCATGCGAATGACCCTGCGCAGCCTATTCATCCACCTATTTTGATCGTCCGTTCTGCGGCTTGGCTCGCATTGTGTCGTTTGATCCCGAGCGAGCCTGGAGGAAGGTGGATGTCGCGAATCCTCGAGACCGGGAAGGCGAGCCGAAGCCTTTTACAACACATCTCGCTTTGATCAGCCTTTTGATCCTGACTGTCCCGGGGTCGTCGCTCGCACACGCGTTTCGCTATGGTCCGACTGGATTGTTGTGAGGCCGCGCTTGGTGGTGGGGACGCCGACGGCGGGCCGCGCATCGCCCTATCTTCGCTTTTTTACGGGGCCACTTTGGCCTCGCTCGCAGCAGAAATTTTCACCGACATCGGCACTCGGGTGCTGTGAAAACGAAATGACTTCACGTTTGGGGCTACTGCCTCGTTAAGCGACTCCGCGTGAGGTTCGAGACACCGCAACATGCCGAATGTTCTCAAACGACATGACGTGAACACAATCGAGAAATTCCGGCACGTTTGTTTTGAATCGATGACCGAAATACGTCGGTTCCATGGAGCAAAAAAATTTCCGGGCGGAGACAAAAAGTTTTTTGCGACTCTTTTTTCTACCGTCAAAAACCACTCAAACAAAGGTTGCAAAACTCAAAGTGCTGTTGTCTATTCGTCGCTCCACAATGTAAGCGGGTGGAGTGCGTCAAATGCCGTGGCCCGTAAATCCCGTTGCAGGTGTACTTCCATGACCCGCGCCGCAACCAACGGTCGATCGACTGAGTGCCTCAACGTTGAATCGACTGCGTTGCGATTTGACTACAATTCGGTGCCCTCTTCCGTGGCCAAATTCTTGAGCGGCCAGGCTGACCGAATTCGGCGACAATGCGTGACGTCGATTATTCAAATCGGCAAAGCGCTGATCGAGGCCAAGCATCACCTGTCTCATGGTGCATTCATCCGCTGGGTAGAAGGCGAAGTGTGCATCCCGGCGCGCAATGCCCAGGCTTATATGCGTGTCGCGAGTTGGGCATCGAATAAAGGCGCAACGGTTGCGCATTTGCCGCCATCGGTTCTTTACTTGCTTGCCGCATCGAGCACGCCGGAGAAGTTTGTTGCCGATATTCTGAAGCGCGCCGAAGCTGGAGAATACATCGTTCCCTCGGTCACGAGGGAAGAGTTGAAGGCCATGCGCACAAGGGAGCAGCAGAATTGTAACGGCGAGGATCATTTTGCGGAACAAACGTCCTCCGAAACGCCGGCATGGCAACCGTTTGCTGTCGACGACAAGGCGAGCGGCGGAGTGGATGAGCTATTTGCTATTTTAGTGCACGGGTTGTCCGCAACGGATTTTGAGCGGGTCCGCGACATCATAACCAGCGACGCCGTGCTCTCTGACCCGCATCTGGCGGAAAATATCAAGCGCGCTTTCATGCGCAATGGCCCGTACCCACTGCAAAATTTTGAAACCACCAGCGTATTGCAGGAGCAGTAGGGACGAAGGTGGTGGTGTAACCAATATGGTGTGGCTTGTTCTTTGGATCTGTCTTCCTTGCCGTATATGGAACTGGGCCATCCAGCGAGCAATCATTTGACGGCGCCCGTTGTTCAACCATCCGTTGTCCAGACGATGCGCGAGGGGTCGGCCTTTGTTCGCCGCCGGCTTGCCGTCGGCCAGGTCGACGTCTGGTTGGCCGCGCCCGACGAGTTAAGCGCCGACGAGTTGCGCAGCTGTGAACGGCTAATGAACCCCGAGGAGCATGCGCAGTGGACGCGATTCGTTGTTCCGAAGCCGCGCCTGCAGCATCTCGTGGCGCGAGCCTTGTTGCGGACGACGTTATCGCGCTACGTCAACGTTCGGCCGGCGGAATGGCGGTTCGAAACCAACGCCTATGGACGACCGCAAGTCGCCGCCCCCGCGGCCGCGCGCGAGCTGCGATTTAACCTGTCGCATACGGACGGACTTGTGGCTCTCGCCGTCACGAAGGGGGTGGAAGTCGGCGTCGATGTTGAGAACGTCACGCGCTGTCTGGACGTTTCGGAACTCGCTCCGTCGGTATTTGGCTCCGCCGAGGTCGCAGCGCTCAGGCAGACGGCGGAACGTGATCGAACCAACGTGTTTTTCACCTTCTGGACTCTCAAGGAGGCTTACATCAAGGCACGAGGCATGGGCCTTTCACTGAAGCTCGATGGATTCGCTTTCGATCTCTCAGGGAGGTATCCAAGTGTGAGCTTCAATGATCGCTGCCCCGACGATGCTTTGCGCTGGCAGTTCCGACGCTACTTGCCGACCGCCACGCACGCGCTGGCCGTGGCGGTCGCAGCACCCGAGAGCGCCGTCGACGTGCGCCTGATCTGGGCGGTCCCGGACGCTGAGTCCGACGCCGTCACGTCATGAAGCTGTATGCGGTCAGCGATCTTCATCTGGGGTACAAGGAGAACCGACGCGTCCTCGCACAGATTGTCGCGCGTCCAGATGACTGGCTGATCCTGGGCGGCGATGTCGGCGAAACCATTGCCCACCTCGAGCTCGCGCTGCGAGAGCTGACGCCTCGATTCCGCCAGATTGTCTGGACCCCAGGCAACCACGATCTTTGGACATTGCCGAGCGAACCGCACGGTCGCCGCGGATGCGATAAATATGACCAGCTCGTGGAGCTTTGCCGGTCCTTCGGTGCTCTGACTCCCGAAGACCCCTATGCAACGGTTTGGTTCGGTGACCGACGGGTTCGGATTGCGCCGCTGTTCCTGCTCTATGACTACAGCTTTCGACCGCCCGACGTGCCCCTTGAGAGCGCTCTCGACTGGGCGCGGGAGACCAACGTCGAGTGTGTGGACGAGCACCTTCTCCATCCTGACCCGTACCCCTCACGCATCGCGTGGTGTCACGCGCGCTGTGATGAGACCGAACGAAGATTGGCAGCCGGCGGCGAGGATGTACCAACCGTTCTGATCAACCACTTTCCTCTGCTGGAAAGCCTGGTGCGCCTGCCACGCCTTCCGCGTTTCAGCTTGTGGTGCGGCACGCGTCGAACGGCCGACTGGCACCGTCGCTTCGGAGCCGAAGTTGTCGTCTACGGCCACTTGCACGCCCGCTCAACCAAGCTTGTGGATGACGTCCGCTTTGAAGAAGTGTCGCTCGGATATCCGCGGCAATGGGTCGGCCGGATTCCCGCGGAAAGCTGTGTGCGCGAGATCCTGCCAAGACCGCGATGAGGCCGTCGTCGGCCGCGCCGCTTATCCGGATCGCCGGCCTCCGCAAAGAACAGGGCGCGGTGTTCGCCAGCTTTGCGGAAAATCCCCGGCAAAGTTGCAACTTGATTAAGGAAGGCTGGGCGAGACGATTTCAGCGACCAATCGGCTGAACTCACGGGCGACAGGATGTTCGAAGAGCAGGACCGGAGCGAACTCGAAGCCAAACACTTCCTTCATCTGATACATGATCCGCAGTACCATGATGGAGTCGCCGCCGAGCTTGAAAAAATCATCAGTCGGTGCAACGGGACAGCCGAGTTCGTCGGACCATATCTTGATGACACTTTGCTCGACGCCCGACAGGTCCATCTCCGTCCCAGCTCCGATCCAGAGTTCATTGTAGCGGACCCGCGCCGCCTATATGGACCGACCCACGGCCGACCAATAAGGCCCGCGCAGTTCGTGCTTGCGCATCTTGCCGCCGTCGTCGCGCGGCAGTGCTTCCCGGAACTCGATCCTGGCCGGCAGCTTGTAACTGGCCAGCCGACCCGCCAACCGAGCGCGGATCGTTCTCTCATCCAGCGAGCCGTCCTGTACGATCAAGGCAAGCACCACCTCGCCGAATGCCTTGTCAGGAACGCCGAATGCCGCGCAATCCCGAATGCCGTCAATCTCCAGAAGCGCCAGTTCCAGCTCGGCCGGATACACGTTCATGCCGCCGAAGATGACAACTTCGCGCTTTCGGTCGCACAGGTACAGGAAACCCGCGTCGTCGAGATAGCCGACATCGCCCGTGGTCACCAAGCCGTCGCGCTCGATCTCATCCCGCTCGGATTGGCGATTGTGATAGGTGAAGTCCGGATAGGCCTTTACCGCCGCGTAGATATCGCCGGGGATCCCAGTTGGAACGGGTTTGCCGGCCTCGTCGAGGATGCGGACGGTTGCGCCTTGCAGGGGACGGCCGACGGTTCCGGGACGCTCAAGCCATTCGGCGCTGCTGCAAACGGTTACGGAGCCAAGCTCCGTCGCACCATAAGTCTCATGGATGATCGGACCCCACCACGCGATCATGGCGTGCTTGGATTCCAGCGGGCAGGGTGCGCCGCCATGAATCACATGGCGCAGCGACGAGATGTCGTATCGCTCTCGAACAGCTTCGGGCAGATGGAGCAGGCGCACGAACATCATCGGCACCATGAACAACGTGGTGATCTCGTGCTCTTCAACCAATCCGAGCAGTTGCTCCGGATCGAACCGGGGCATCAGAACCAGGCGCGAGGCGATGGCGGCAGCCCGGATCGCAAAGGAATTCATGGCGATGTGGTAGAGGGGGCCCGCAATGACCGTTCTGATCCCAGGTTTCAGTCCGTAGACTTCCGCCCGAATCCTTTCCAGTTGGAGTGCCTGCTCTGGGGTCGGGGGAAGACGCTTCACGGCCTTGGGACGGCCGGTGGTGCCCGAGGTATAGATCATGCTGGAGCGCTGCGCCGAGGGCGGATCGGACATCGCTCCAGGTGTGCGGATCAGGTCTTGCCATTTGATGGCGGTCGGCATTGCTGTGCCACCCGCAGCCGCACGCCATGGTCTTTGCTGAACGTCCTGCGAGGGCTGAACCGAGACGATGGTGATTTCCAGCGGAATCGTGCCCTCGATGGCCGCGAGGAGGTCTGCGTGCACGACCAGGATGCGGGCGCCGGAGTCGCGTAGCAGGAAGGCCACTTCCTCCGCCTTCAACATCCAGTTGATCGGTACGGCATAGGCGCCGACCTTGTTGGCGGCGATCGAGGCCTCGAGCAAAACCGGATCGTTGCGCATGAGCAAAGCCACAGCCTCGCCGGAGTGCAGACCCAGGGAGACAAAACCCGCGGCCGCGTGGGCGGCTCGATCCATCAGCTCGGCGCGCGTGGAGACCTGGCTGTTGCTGATGATCAGCGCTTCCGATGTCAGGTCATCCACGACGACGCCTCCGGCCGCGGTGCAGAAGGTCAACCGATCGGTTCGTTGATTTGGAACAGCGGCTGAATGTCCGTGAAATTCGGACGGTCCGCGAATATGGCGGCGCCGTGCTTGGTGATGCCGCTTTTGAATCCATCGAGCGATCCGAACGACAGAAGGCTCACGGCGCGGTGAGCAGCGGGTCCGCCGTCTGGCGCACTCAACCCTCGGAGCGCCCGAAGATCCTGCAGGCCGGAGTCGGATAGCAGGTTGCGGATCAAGGGCATGTGCTTGCTGAAGAAATAATCGAAGTCGAACTTCGAGTTATCGGTGTTGGGATATGTGACGCTGACGACGATCATCGACGTTTTCCTTTCCTGACCCGATTGCGATCCGATGTTCTCGATGCGGGCGCTCATCTGCAAAAATTTGCATTTCATAAATTCGCACTTCTAAGGCCAGCGTACAATCCGATATTGCTTTCAGCATTTATTGCGTTTGCAACACCGAAATTTTTTCATCGATTCCGTACAACCGAAAGTTCTTGCGCGCTCGAAGTGCCTGTGCACTATTCTAAGTTGTCTAACTTCCTTGTTCAAAACTGATGCGCAGAAATTTTTTGCCGCACCTGCGCGTTGTGCAGCGGCAGTTGGCGGTACTCACTTTGTGTGAAGTTGAATTCACGGGAGACTGAATTCATGATCGATCTCAGAAGCGACACCGTGACCAAGCCGAGCTTGGAGATGCGCCAGGTGATGGCGAGAGCCGAAGTCGGAGATGACTGCTACGGCGACGATCCGACGGTAAACGCACTTGAGGAAGAAGTGGCCGGGATTCTCGGCAAGGAGGCCGCGGTCTACATGCCGACGGGTACCATGACCAACCAGGTCGCGATCCGCACCCACACCGAGCCCGGCGACGCGATCCTGTTCGATCAGCACGCGCATATCTACCAACTGCAGTGCGGCGCGCCCTTCGCGTTGTCGGGTGTGCATCCCCGGCTGCTGAACGGCGTGCGCGGCGTATTCACGGCCGATGACGTAACCGCCAATGTGCCACTCGGCCATCCGTTCTTCCCAAAGGCATGGGCGCCACCGAGCAAGCTGCTGTGTGTGGAGAACACGCACAATCTCGGTTGCGGCAAGATCTGGCCGCTGGAACAATTGAATGCGGTGACCGAGAGGGCCGCCAGCCTTGGATTGAAGCGCCATCTTGATGGAGCGCGCCTGTGGCACGCCTCGGCGGCGACCGGCATTCCGGAAGCCACCTATGCGGCGCCTTTCGATTCGGTCAGCGTGTGCTTTTCCAAGGGTCTTGGAGCCCCAATGGGGTCGGCATTGGCCGGGTCGCGCGCTTTCATCGATCGTGCGCGGCGCTTCAAAGGTCAATTCGGCGGCGCGTTTCGCCAAGCCGGAATTGTCGCGGCCGGCGCACTCTACGCGTTGCAGAACAACCGGGCACGCTTGGCAGAGGATCATGCCAACGCCAGGCTGTTCGCCGAGGGCATCGCGCGGATTCCCGGCGTGATCTTCGATCCGACGACTGTCGAAACCAATATCGTGCGCTTTCGGGTCACGGTGACCAATCCGGGAGCCTTGGCCATGCGCGCCCATGCACGGGGTGTCTATTTTCTCTCGACCGGCTCGGAGGTGTTGCGCGCCTGCATGCATCTGGACGTCTCGCGCGCACAGGTTCTCGAAGCACTCGAAGTCTTGCGCAGCGAGATGGCCACGGCGATGGACCTGCCGCAATCGGACTCGCGCGCCGAGCCGGAGCTGCAAGAAGCCGTCGCGGATCGCATCGCGAGCTGAGAAGCGAGGAGTAGCGCCGCCGCCTTCCGCCATTCTCTGAAGTTCGCGAACTGGTGCAAATCAAACTGGGAGATGGAAGATGAACATCCTCGTACTGGATGATCGACTGAAGCCCACTGCCAGGAGCTTCGTAGGTCGACGCGGCAAGCTCATGATCGACGGCGTTTTCGTGGACGCCGCTTCCGGAAAGACTTTTCCCGTCTACAATCCTGCTTCGGCGACCATCCTGACCCAGGCCGCAGAAGCCGGTCAGGAGGATGTCGACCGGGCGGTCGCGGCAGCACGCCAAGCATTCGATGACGGCCCTTGGCGCAAGCTGTCGACTTCGGAACGCGGACAGCTTCTGTGGAAGCTGGCGCAGCTTGTTGAGAAAAACAGCGAAGAATTCGCGGAGATCGAAGCAATCGATTCGGGAAAAGCAATCACTGTAGCGCGCCGGGTCGATGTCGCCTGGTCGATCGAAATGCTCCGCTACATGGCGGGCTGGGCGACAAAGATCACCGGCCAGACCATTCCCTTCAACCGGAGCGGCGGCGACTACTTCTGCTACACGACCCGGGAGCCTGTCGGGGTGGTCGCTCAGATTATTCCGTTCAACTTCCCCCTTCTGATTGCCGTGATCAAGCTGGCGCCGGCGCTGGCGGCGGGGTGTACCACCATCCTCAAGCCGGCCGAGCAGACTCCGCTCAGCGCCCTACGCCTCGGCGAGTTGATTCTTGACGCAGGATTCCCGCCGGGGGTCGTGAACATACTGACGGGCGGTCCGGCGACAGGCGCCGCGCTTGCCTCTCATGGCCAGGTAGATGCGGTTGCTTTCACCGGCTCGACGGCGGTGGGAAAGAAGATCGTAGCTGCCGCTGCGGGGAATTTGAAAAAGGTCCAGCTCGAGCTGGGCGGCAAGGCGCCTGCCATCGTGTTTCCCGACGCCGATCTCGATCGCGTCATCCCTGGTGTCTCGCATGGCATTTTCTTCAACCAGGGGCAGACCTGCTGCGCAGGGTCACGGCTGTTCGCACACCGCAAGGTGTTCGATCGAGTGCTTGAAGGGGTCTGCGCCTACGCCAGTCGGATACGGCTGGGACCAGGCCTCGACGAAAAGACCGAGATGGGGCCGCTGGTTTCCGACAGCCATGCCAGTCGTGTCGAAGGATATGTCGCTTCCGGAACGCAGGACGGTGCGCGGATCGCGGTGGGCGGCGGCCGGGTCAACAAGGACGGCGGCTACTATTTCGCTCCGACGGTCCTGACCGAAACGCGACCCCAGATGAAGGTTGTCCAGGAAGAGATTTTCGGTCCGGTCCTGGTTGCCGAGCCGTTCGACGACGACGACCTCGAGAGCATTGCGCAGGTCGGCAACGATACCGTCTTCGGCCTGAGCGCGAGCGTGTGGACGCGAGATCTGGGCATCGCGCACAAGACCTCACGAATGCTGAAGGCAGGCACGATCTGGATCAACTGCCACAACGTATTCGACGGTGGGCTGCCGTTCGGGGGCTTCAAGCAGTCGGGTTGGGGCCGCGAAATGGGCTTCGAGGTCTTGCACAACTATACCGAAGTCAAAACGACGATCGCCGCACTTTGACGACGCGCGTCGCGTCGCGGCGCGTGCAGATGCAATCACTCTGGGAGATCTCGACATGGCGAGAGATGGCTTTCGAATCATGGACAGCGACATTCACCTTTGCGAACCCCCCGACCTGTGGTCGAAATATATCGACCCCAAGTATAAGCACCGGGTGCGCGGGTCGCAGCTCGCATTCGAACGGGTGCTGTCCTATTTCCAGTTCGACGACAAGGTGATGCCCGCGGTGTTTGGCAAGGTGCCGCCCGGCGTCACCCCGGACAATATGGACAAGTGGATGGCCTCGATCCCGCAGATCGATCTTGTGGGAAAGGCGGCGGCCGCAAAGTACAAGGAATACTTTGACCTCGGCTGGTCCGGTCACGCCTTTCTCAAGGCGATGGACCTTGAGGGCGTCGATGGGACGGTAATCTTTCCGACCACCGGAATGCTCGCGATCGGCATGCGACCGGATGAAATAGAGCCGGAGTTCGCCGCAGCGATCGCGCGCGGCTACAACGATTGGCTTTATGAATTCTGCCAGGCCGATCCGAAGCGGCTCTACGGCGCTGCGATGGTTTCCGTCCACACCGTCGAAAACGCCATGGCGGAGACCCGCCGCGCCATCGATGAACTCGGCTTCCGCTCGGTGCTGATGCGGCCGAACCTCGTGCACGGCCGCAACTGGTACGATCCGTATTACGATCCGCTGTGGTCGCTGATCGAGGAGATGGATATACCGCTTACCTTCCACGAGGGCATCGGCGCGACGCTGCCGCATGCCGGCGATTGCTTCCGCGGCAATCTGTTCCTGCATCACGTGGCCTGCCATCCCATGGAGATGATGTTCGCCACCATGAGCTTCTGCGGCGGCGGCATTCTCGAGAAGCATCCGAAAATGCGCGTGGCCTTCCTCGAGGGGAATGTGGGCTGGCTGCCATGGCTGCTGGACCGGCTGGATGAACATTACGAAATCCAGTACGGCGTGAACAAGGCCATGCTCCCGCACAAGCCGAGCGAGTATTGGAAGCGGCAATGCTTCACATCGCTTGACAGCGACGAGCACGGCAACGCCCGCGTTATCGACGAGATCGGGGACACCAATTTTGTATTCTCCACCGACTTCCCGCATCCGGACGCCAAGTTTCCCAGGGCGGTAAAAACCTTCCTGGAGGAAAAGCACATTTCGGACGAAAGTAAGCGGCGGATCCTGTGGGACAACTGCCGACGGCTTTACGGCATGCCGTTGGAGAATACTCCAAGCGAAGTCGGCGTCGTGCGCCCTTCGGAAATGGCCACCTAGGAACCAGGCATCGGCGTGAAATGGCTGTCCAGAACAAGCCGCGACGCGTGGTTGTGACAGGGTACGGCGCGATCTGCTCGATGGGCGGATCGGCCGCCGAAATCTGGCGGTCCGTCATGGCGTATCAGGTCGGCTACAAGCGCATGGTCCCCGAGGATGCATCGGTCCAGGCGCGGTTCTTCGGCTTCCTGAACGCGGACAAGCAACGCTATCGCGTATTTCCCAAGTCGATCACCAGGCTCGTGCCCGAATACGCGAAGTACGCCTTGGTGGCGGCGAAGGAGGCGCTGGAAATGGCCTTCGGTCCCGATGCCTGCCTCGACGATTACTACGATCCTTTCGACCGGGCGGTGCTGATCGGAACCGGTTGGGGAGGTCTGGATACCCACAACGTCAACAACAACGACTACCAGAACACGGGAATGGCGTCATCCTTCGCCACGCTCGCGGCGATGGGCAACGCCGCCAGCGCGGCAATCTCCATGCACTGGCAGATGCGGGGCTACCACAACACCCCGGTTGCGGCCTGCGCAACCGGCAGCATTGCGATCGGCGACGCCTATGAGGTGATCCGGTCGGGCCGGGCCAAGATGGCGCTGGCCGGCGCCAGCGAAGCCATGAAAGACAATTTCAACATCTGGTCGATCGACGTCATGGGCGCGCTGAGCAAGGAACAGGACGACATCCGGCGCGCCTGCTGTCCGTTTAGCGGCAGCCGCAGCGGCTTCGTGCTGTCGGAAGGTTCCGCAATCCTGTGCTTGGAGGACTTCGACAGCGCGGTGCGGCGGGGTGCCGTCATCCTCGGCGAGGTCACCGGCTACGGCAACTGCGCCGACGCGACGGACATGACGGCGCCGGCCGAGGACCTGCAGGGACGTGTCAGGGCGATCCGGCAGGCCATGAACAACGCCGGCCGCAGCTCCGACGACATCGGTTACGTCAACACCCACGGCACGTCGACGCCGATCAACGACGTCAATGAAAATGAGGCGATCAAGGCGGCACTCGGCAACGGGGCTTATCAGATCCCGATGTCGAGCACCAAGTCCTACACCGGCCATTTGGTCAGCGCGGCCGGTTCGATGGAGGCGATCTTCTGTTTGAAGGCGCTGCAGACCGGCACGATCCCGGCAACCGTGCACCTCGATGAGCCCGACCCGGCCTGCGATCTGAACTACGTTCCCAACACCCATCTCGACGGCCAGGACATCCACGTGGCGCTCAATTTGAGTTTCGGATTCGGCGGGTCCAACGCGGCGTTGGTATTGGAAAAGGTGACCTAAAATGGACATCGCCTTCTCCGCACTGGACGTCAAAGCCTGGGCCGACTTCTCTGGTGACCACAATCCGATCCATTTCGATCGTGTGATCGCCCGGCTCGCTGGATTGGACGACCTGGTGGTCCATGGGATGCTTGCCCTGATGCCGGTGAAGCAACTGTTGAACGACGGCCATCAATGGTCGAGTGGAGAAGGCCGGTCGGCGCGCTTCAAGGCTTTCTTCCGCTCGCCGGTACCCTACGATCAATCCCAATCGGTGATCCTGAGGACACGCGGTCCGGGACGCACCGAATTCTCTGTACGAAGCACCAAGACGCAGGCAGAGCGCCTGCGGGGATCCCTTGCGCAAGTCGCAGCTCAGGATTCCGGACTTCTCCCCGCCGTTGCACGCCGGCGCCTCGACGACATTGGATCGCGGGTGGCGTCATTTGCCGTGCGCTTTCCGGCCATTCGCAGCCTGTGGATTTGGTTGGATGCCTTGGCCTTCTCCGAGTTCGTGCGCCGTGACATGCATGGCGTGGCGAGCCGCGTGTTAGGCCAACGGGTACCCGATCAACCGTCGAACGGAATTCCCGGTTTCAGCGTCATGCAAACCAGCCAAGATCTCTTCGTCTCGGAAGAGGTTGCCGATGCGCGATTGTCGAGGATGGTTACCCCGCGCCCTGAAACATTGAGCTACAGCATCGAGACCGGGATGGTGGTCGCCGGTGCCGCCGAGGTCTCCGGCTCGGTTCGGACCGCAGTCTGGATCGATGGCGCGCTGGCGATCCAGGCCGAGTACGGCCTCCTCGTGCGGCCCAATACTGTTTCGAACCAACTCACGATGGAAGGAGCAGATCATGTCGATCGCTGAGTATCTGAAATCGTTTGTCCTGGACGTCTCGGACGTGGATGAAGCCGATATCACCGATGTCGCATCGTTCGAAGAACTGGGCCTGGACAGCCTGGCGTTCGTCGAAATGAGGATAGGCCTCGCCAAGAAGTTCGGCGTGAAAATCGATCCGGCGCTCTTCGAGTCTGGCGAGATAACTACACTCGGTCAGACCGTCGCGTATGTACAACGCCTGGTCGGGGCGCAAGGCGTGCCGGAGCTGTCGAAAGCTCCGGATTAGAACCGATACGGAACTGGCAGATTTTGCCGAACGACGAAGGCGTTCGTTCGACCGACAAAACGGAAGAGTCCGATTCGATAGGTCACAACCGCAAACGCGGTAGTAGTCAGAGGAGAGAAACCATGGTCGCAGGCACTGTTATGGCGGGCGCGCGGCAATATCAGAAAGTCTTTCAAAAACTGATCAACGCATCGCACAAGACCTATATAGACATCGAAAGCGTCGTTCCCTGGTCGAGTGGCATCGACAGGTCGAAGCCGCCCAAGAAATTCGAGCAGATCTGGGTTTACGGTACGCCGTACTACGATCAACTCACCCCGGAACAACGCCTCGAGGTGGCGTGGCTTGAAACGGCGCGGGACGCGAGCATGTTCATCCACCTTGAGCATGTGATTCCGGACATCTATAGCGGGTATGTCGCGCAGTATCGTAAGGCGATGGATCCCCTCGTTTACGAATACCTGATGCTGTTCGCGCGCGAAGAGCTCACGCACATCATGGCCTTCCACAGATACCTTAAGACCGCCGGCCTGCCGTGGTACGCCCCGCCGGGAGCCGGCAGCTACGCCGACTTCGCCGGGCGATTGCCGGCGATGCGGCCCGAGATCGGAGTGATCTTCATCCTGCTGATCGAGTGGACGGCGGAGCTCGCGATCATGCACGCGACCCAGTCGCCCGAGGTCGAGCCGATCACCCGCGAACTGTTCCGCGCGCACCATTCCGAAGAAGTGCGGCATCTCACTTTTGGCAAGGCCATCGGCGACGCGTTTTTTGCCACTGCACCCAAAGCCGAGGCCGACCAGATTCGTCAGTACATGGGAAGGCTCGTTCAGGGCCTGCATGCGGCCTTCAGCTTCAATCCCCAGATCGCCAACTACACCAGTTTTGCGTTTCCGATCGACCCCAACGAGGAGGCCACGGTTAAGGCGGTCCAGAACTCCGAACACAACCGGGCTCTCAACGAGGTCCGGTTCGAGGAATTGAACGCCTGGTGTCGGACGCATGGAATTGCCTGATCCAAGGATCTGCGGCTGCGGCGTCCGGCCGTCCGCAGCCGCCTGAGAAGAGGAGAACGTCATGACCGCACTTTCAGGAACCGTGATGGCCGACGCCGCCGAACACCATCGCACCTTCAACACGCTCATCCGCGCGTCGCACAGGAGTTACATCGACCTTGAGACATTTTTGCCTTGGGAGATCGGGGTGGATAAGACCAAACCGCCCAAGAAGATGGATCAGTTGTGGATCCATGGCAGCTATGACGATCAGCTCACGCCCGATCAACGCCTCGAAGTCGCATGGCTGGAGACGGCGCGCGACGTCAGCATGTTCATACACCTCGAGCACTTCCTGCCGTATCTCTACGGCGGGTACCTCAATCAGTACAAGGATCAGCTCGACAAGAAGATCTACGAATACCTGATGCTATTTGCTCGCGAGGAACTGACGCACATCCTCGCATTCCGACGCTACATGCAGCTGGGCAATCTGCCGCTTTTCGCGCCGCCGACTACCTGGTCGCCTTTCACCAACGCGCTCACGGGACTTCGCCCCGAGGTCGGCGTGCTTTCGACGCTGATCATCGAATGGATGGCGGAGCTAGCCGCCATGCACGGCACCCAGTCCAGTGAAGTGGATCCGCTGACTAGACAGCTTTTCCGCGCGCACCATACCGAGGAGATTCGCCACATTACCTTCGCAAAGGCCATCGGCGGCGCCTTCTTCCGAAACACTCCGCCCGCCGAAGCCCAGGAAGTCCGCCAATTTCTCACCACCGTGATCAAAGGACTGCTGCTGGCGTTTACCTACAATCCCGAGATCAGCGCCTTTACTTCCTTCGAATTCCCGGTCCGGATCGATGATCAAACCGCGATTGACGGCGTTCGCAACTCCGAGGCCAACCGGCTGCTGAATGAGACGAGGTTCCGGGAACTGTTCGACTGGTGTCGAAACTACAGCATCATCTAAACCTGGAGCCCGCTCTCGTGAGCAGCACGCGCGAGTATGGTGAGACGAAGGGCGGTCGCGATGAGGGTGGAGTCCGAGTGGGACGTGATCTGTGTCGGAGCGGGAATTACCAGCCTGGCCTTCGGTGCGGAGCTGGTGCTGGATCATCCCGGCGCGCGCGTGCTGATTACGGACAAGCATGCGATCCCCGGCGGCTACGCGACGTGGTTCCGGCGGCCCAAGGTCTCGGCGACCTTCGAATGCAGCCTGCACAAATTGTCCGGCATGGCGCTGGGCGGCAATCTCAGACGGATACTTGAGCGGCTGACGCTCGGAAGCGGCATCCAGTTCGTCGCGGCGGAGAATTTCTTCCGCTATGTTTCGCCGGACTCGGATCTTGAGATCGACGGCGACGAACGCGTCGCCGAACAGCAGCTAAGACGGGCGTTCCCGGCCGATGCCGTCGGTATCGCCACCTTCTTTGAGGACGTCCGAACCCACGGCAAGAACGGTTACTTCCAGTTTCAGACGTTGAGCGGCGACTACGATCCGCCTATTGAACAACTGCAATATGCGCGTCGGCACCTGAAGAAAATCACCGTCGCCGAACGCTTTGCGCAGCTATTCCGCAATGATGCCCTGAAGGACCTGCTCGCTTCGCCCTCGATCTATGTAGGGGGCTTTCCCGAGCAGATGAGTTATCTTTACTATCTGCACGTTATCTACGCGACGCTGAACCAGGGGAGCGCCTACCTCGTAGGTTCCGCTCAGAAGTTGTCCAATCACCTCGCCGCCGTCATCAGGGGCGCGGGCGGGGCGGTGCTGGTGGGTAATCCCGCCCGGCGAATCCTCTGGAACGAGCGAATGGCCGCCGTCGGCGTCGAGACGCACATGGGACGGTTCTTCGCGCCAAGCATCTACATCAATGCCGCGCCCAAATACGCGATGACTGAGTTGTTCCCGGACCTTGAGGACCGGCCGCTGGTCCAGCGCAAGCTCGAATCGCTTCAGAATTCCAGCTCCGTCACAACGCTTTATCTGCTCACGGATGCGCCGCCGGCGGAGCTGGGCTTCATGTGCGCTGAAAGCATGCTCTATGGCCGTGGTCACGAAGCATCGCTTCGGCTGAGGCATGCCGCACGGGATCGTCCCGGACTCATGGAAGACGCCTACTGGCGGGCCGGGACCATGGAAATCACCAACTATAATGCGGTCGATCCCGAAGGCGTCTACGCCGTAGTGGCCAATGTGCTCGATGTAATCGACCATTGGCCGCAGCGGAGATCTCCAGGCTATAAGCCGAAGAAGGCGCGCGCGCGCGAAGCGTTGCTCGATCGAATGCTGGCGGCGTTCCCGGCGCTGCACGGGCGTGTCCGCTACATCGAGCTTTCCACGCCGCGAACCTACGAGCGCTTCACCAACAACACCGCGGGCTCCGGCTTCGGCGCCATGGTTGGGCCGGATGTTTCCGGCTTTGGTTTCCATCAGGGATTTCCCGTCCGCGGCGTTCGTTTCCTGAGTTCATGGGTCGCAGGGCCCGGCTATGAAGCCGCGTTCGGCTATGCCGAGATGCATGCTGCGAAATGGGCACGGGCGGCCAGGAACGGTCTGGAGACGGCCGCGATCCAGGCTTGAGGCGACGCTGAATCGTCTTCGGCGGCCCCATGTCAGGAGAACAATATGAATCAGGGCGGCTGGACGCTGGTTACCGGTGGAAGCAGGGGCATCGGCAGGGCGATCGTGGAGCGATTGGGCGGCAAAGGTTGCCCAGTGATATTCACATACCTGCAATCCCAAGCAGCCGCCGGTGACCTTGAGCGTCGCTTCGCCGAAGGGTTGGTCCGCGGCTGGCAATGCGATGGACGCGACTTGATCGAGGTGCGGAAATTTTCAGACGCGGTGATTGCCAGCTATGGTGCGCCACGGGCTCTGATCAACAATGCGGGGATCACCGACGACTCCCTGTTGCTCAACATGGAGCCACATCAATGGCACGAGGTGATCCGGAGCAATCTTGACAGCGCCTACAACGTTACGAGGACGTTCCTCCCAGCCATGACCGAGCGGGAAGGGGGCGCGATCATTCAGGTCTCGTCGGTCAGTGGCTTGCGCGGCAATGTCGGCCAGGCGAACTACAGCGCGACGAAAGCGGCGCTGATCGGTTTCAGCCGCTCCCTGGCGCTCGAGGTCGCGCGCTTTGACATACGAGTGAACGTGGTGGCGCCCGGGGTGATCGAAACCGAACTTGCCGCAGATATCCCGGAAACCGACCGCCGCAAATTAATCAGAAACATACCGCTACGCCGGCTTGGGAAACCAGACGATGTAGCCGCACTCGTCGAGTATCTTATTTCAGACGATGCAAGTTATATTACGGGCCAGATTTTTGTGATTGACGGAGGACTGCTAAGCTAGTCAAATCATCTGCAATCTAAGGTCGCATGGCGTTGCTCCAAGCCGAACAGGAGACATTTGGGTGGCCCAACATGATCTCTTACAACGTCAGGATCTCCTACAGCGTATCGCGTCATTCGGTGACCGCGAATGCATGGTGTCGGGTACCGCGACTGTAACTTATCTGCAATTCGCAAAACGCATCGCCGGCTGGATCGACGAACTCGAAAGCGCGGGCTGCGGAGCTGGTGACGTTGTCGCGGTCCGCAGCGACTTTTCCGCCGAGGCATGCTCCCTGCTGCTGGCGCTGCGGCTGAACCGGATGATCGCCGTGCCGCTCTCGCCGCGGTTGCCGCCTGCCCAATTCGACGACATGCTGGCGACGGCGCAGGCCGATGCTATCGTGGACTTTGCATCCGACGCCGCCTGCAGCGTGCGGCAGTTGACACCATCGGGCGAACGGCATGCGTTGATCGAGGAAATGCGTCGCGACGGTGCTTCCGGCCTGATATTGTTCAGTTCCGGCTCGACAGGTCGCAGCAAGGCGTCGTTGCTGAATTTCGACCGCCTGACCGACAAGTTTCGGGATGCAGTTCCGCGCCCCTATCGGACGCTGACATTTCTGCTGCTGGATCACATCGGCGGCATCAACACCTTGTTGCATGCAGTGAGCCATGGCTCGATGATCGTTACGCCTCCGGATCGAACGCCGGCGTCGATCTGCGAAGCGATCGAGCGCTGGAAAGTCGAACTGCTTCCCACCACGCCGACATTTCTCAATATGCTCCTGATGTCCGACGCTTATCGCCGGCACGACCTCTCCTCCTTGAAGCTGATCACTTACGGAACCGAACCGATGCCGGAGACGACGCTACGGGCGTTGCGCGAGGCATTGCCGGTCGTGCGACTCAAACAGACTTACGGCCTCTCCGAACTCGGAATCCTGCCGACCCAATCCAGATCGTCCGATTCCCTGTGGATCCGGATCGGCACTGGCGTCGAACACAAGGTAGTCGACGGCGTGCTCTGGGTCCGCTCCCCCCAGTCGATGCGCGGCTACCTCAACGCGCCAAGTCCGTTCGACGCCGACGGATGGTTCAATACCGAAGACGTGGTCGAGTTGGATGGCGAGTACATGATTATCCACGGCCGCAAGTCCGAGATCATCAATGTCGGCGGGTTGAAGGTCTATCCGACCGAAGTCGAGAACGTGCTGCTGGCGGCCGGCAATGTTCGCGACGTAACGGTGTTTGGACGCCGAAGTCCCGTAATGGGTCAAGTCGTGGCCGCTCGACTGAGTCTGTTGGGGCCGGAGAATGTGGAGACGGCCAAGACACGGCTTCGCAGCTACTGCCGCACCGAACTGGAAGATTACAAGGTGCCGGTGATGTTCGAAATGATCGACCACGATCAACATGGCGAGCGCTTTAAGAAGTCTCGTCTGCTCGCCTCCCGCGAGGGGATATCATGAGCGATCCGGCAGGAGGTATCGTCATCGTCAGCGGGGGCAGCCGGGGTCTCGGCCTGGATGTGGCGCGCGTCTTTCTTGAGTCGGGTTGGCGGGTGGCGACGTTCAGTCGCTCGTCCTCCGCAGGCATCAAGGCACTCGCCGAACTCGGAGGCGAGCGGTTCTATTGGGAGTCCCTCGACATCGCCGAGGGCGCCGCACTGGCGCGCTTCGTCGGCAAGGTGGGACGCACATGGGGCGGCGTCGACGTCCTGGTCAACAATGCCGGCATCGGCGCGGACGGAGTTTTGACCCTGATGAGTGGCGAAGAGATCGACCACACGGTCGCCGTCAACCTGACGAGCGTGCTGCACCTGACCCAAGGCTGCGCGAAATGGATGATCCGTGCCAGTCGCGGATGCATTGTCAACGTATCGTCGGTGAACGCCGTCAGAGGGCATGCCGGGGTCGCTGCCTACAGCGCGAGCAAGGCGGGCGTCGACGGCATCACGCGCGCCATGGCCCGCGAGCTTGGACCTCGGGGGATCCGCGTGAATTCGGTCGCACCGGGTTATTTTGAAACCGACATGGTGAAGTCCTTGGATGGTTCGGCGCGCGCGCGGATCGCGCGTCGCACGCCGCTTGGACGCCTGGCGCAGGTCTCCGAGATCACCAGTGTCATTCAATATCTGGCTTCGGACGCTGCGTCGTTCATCACGGGCCAGACGATTGTTGTCGACGGAGGGATCACGTGTTGATCAGAAATGACCATTCGCACGTCCGTGCGGCAGTCCATCAGGTCGTCCTCAAGCTCTTGCAGGATAGGGGGAAGGCGCCCCGGGAATTGTCGGACGACGACAAACTTAGCGCTTCATTGGACCTCCGGTCGCTCGACCTGGCGCATTTGGTCTTCGAGCTGGAGTTGATGTTCGAGGTCGATCCCTTCGCAAAGCTGGTGCCGATTACTTCCGTGCGCACGGTCGGCGATCTGGTGGCTGCCTATTCTCAGGCGCTAGGTTACAGCTCCGCCTTCGACATATCCGCGGAAATTCTGGATGCCGGGCAGGCCGCCGAGGTCCGGCGACGACGACGCGAGTCGTCATGATGGGGCTTGCCGGAGCCGGTCGTCGCGATATCGCGATTATTGGCATGGCCTGCCGATTTCCAGGCGCCGACAATTGGCGGGCATTCTGGCGCAATCTCCGTGACGGCGTGGAGTCCATCGTTCCGCTCGACGGCGCGGAACTGCTGGCAGCGGGTGTCAATCCCGCTCAGCTTCAAGATCCGAACTATGTGAGGGCCGCTTCGGCCGTCGAAGACTTTGACTGTTTCGATGCCACCTTCTTCGAATATTCGAGGCGGGAGGCGCGGATCATGGATCCGCAGCACAGAATCTTCCTTCAGACCGCCTGGGAGGCCTTGGAGGACGCCGGCTATTGGGGAGACGGATACAAAGGTGCCATTGGTGTATTTGCCGGGGCCGGCGGGCTCGTGAGCAGTCAGTTCGCGGCCAATCCGGCGTTGCGCGGAGCGACAGGCGGCCCCGAGCACATCGGCAACGACAAGGATTTCATTGCCACGCGGGTCTCTTACAAGCTGAACTTGCGGGGGCCGAGCATAACCGTGCAGACCGCATGCTCGACCTCGCTGGTTGCGGTCCACCTCGCGTGCAACAGTATCCTCAACGGCGAGTGTGATATGGCGATTGCGGGCGCCTCGACAATCCGGATCCCGCAGCGCACCGGTTATCTCGCCCGCGAAGGTGATATTCATTCGCCTGATGGACATTGTCGCGCCTTCGACGCTGAGGCGCGAGGTACGGTGTTCGGCAGCGGTGCCGGGGCTCTGCTCCTGAAGCATCTCGATGACGCCCTTGATGACGGCGATCATATCTATGCAGTGATCCGCGCTACGGCGGTGAACAACGACGGCGCCGGCAAGGTGAGCTTCACGGCGTCCAGCGTTCCAGGCCAGGCCAAGGCGATGCTCGAGGCCTTCGCGCGAACGGACATACGGCCGGACTCCATTGGCTATGTCGAAGCACACGGCACTGGCACCGTTGTCGGGGATCCGCTCGAGATCGAGGCCCTCACCCGCGCGTTCCGAACCCAGACCGATCGTACGCGATTCTGCGCGGTAGGTTCCGTCAAGACCAACATCGGACACCTGGAGCAGGCGGCCGGCGTTGCTGCCTTGATGAAAGCTGTGCTCGCGCTACACCATCGCGAGATTCCTCCGAGTTTGAATTTTCACACCCCGAATCCGAGGATCGACTTCAAGGCCAGCCCCTTCTTCGTGAACACTGAGCTGGGGCCCTGGTCCAACGAGGGCACCACGCCGCGCCGTGCCGCGGTCAATTCTCTTGGGCTCGGAGGCACCAACGCATTCGCGATTCTCGAGCAGGCGCCGGATCCGGCGTGCAGCGCGTCGCCGGATCCACGCAGCGTCCACATCCTGACCCTCTCCGCCGCTACAGAGCAGGCGCTGATGGATCTTGCCGGCCGCTGGCGCGATCAGATCGCGACCGGCACAGAGTCGTTGGCGGACCTGTGCCATACGGCAAACGTTGGGCGCGCCAAGCTCGCTTGCCGCTTCGCTGCCGTCGGTGGGGCGTCAGAGTTGGAGACGCAGCTCGATCCGCAGAAACTGAAAGTGGACCGAAGCCAGGAAAGGCGGAAACTGGCGTTTCTGTTTCCGGGCCAAGGCTCACAATATGCGGGCATGGCCTCCGAGCTTTATCAGACCCAGCCGGTGTTCCGGGCTGAACTTGAACGCTGTCAGGCTCTGCTGCGGCCGCTCCTCCAGTTGCCGCTGCTGGACGTGTTGTTCAAACCGGAGGGCGACGAACGCGTGCTGGATCAAACCTGCTACACCCAGCCGGCGCTGTTCGCCGTTGAGTGGAGTCTCGCTCAGCTCTGGATGTCCTGGGGCATAACGCCCGATGCCCTGGTTGGCCACAGTGTTGGGGAATATGTCGCGGCCTGCGTGGCTGGGGTCTACACCTTGGAAGATGGCTTGAAACTGATCGCTCGGCGCGCGCGGCTGATGCAAAGTCTTCCGAGTGGCGGGGCCATGGCCGCGCTTTTCGCTGACGGTTCGGCGGTCGACCACCTGCTGCAGACATGTGGCCGATCCGATGTCGTTGTCGCCGCCTACAATGCGCCTCTCAATACGGTGATCTCGGGGACCGCTGCCGGTGTTGCCTCGGTGCTGGCTCAAGCGGTTGACATCGGCGCCCGCCCGCTCTCGGTTTCTCATGCATTCCATTCGGGCCTGATGTCTCCCATTCTGGGTGAGCTCGAGTCGCTCGCGGCGAATTACCCGGCGCGCGCGCCGGAAATCCCGATTGTCTGTAACCTGACGGCGGAGCCCTGGTCGGTCGCTCCGACGCCCGCTTACTGGCGTGAACACGCCCTAAGACCGGTCCGGATGGCCGATAGCCTTAGGTATCTGGCCGATGCCGGCATTGTCGACTTTCTGGAGGTTGGCCCCGGCTCCACGCTGGCTTCGCTAGCCAAGCACACGCTGGGGGCCCGCAGCGGCAACCGGCGGTTCCTGACGTCGATCGCTGGCGATAGCGAATGGCGCTCCATCTGCGGCACCATCACGAGTCTCTGGCGAACGGGCACTGCAGTGGACTGGGAGGCGTTTGATCGTCCCTATAGGCCGCGTCGGGTGCCGGCGCCGACCTATCCATTCCGGCGTGATCGCCATTGGTTGGAGATAGCACACGCCGCTGCTGTCTCATCCGGCGGTGATCTGTTGGGCCGCCGAGTGCAGTCTCCCTTGCCTGTCCGTCAATTCGAAAGCACCTACAATCTCGACAACCTGCCTTGGCTGTCCGATCATCGCATCTTCGGTCTCGCGGTCCTGCCTGCCGCGGCCGTGCTCGTTAATTTCTTCCAACTGGGACGGGACGCGCTCAACCTTGAGCACGGGGCGGTCGACACGGTTACCTATCAGGAGGCGCTCATCGTCCCGGACGAGGGCTCGGTCACCGTACAGACGCTCTTGCACGGAGATGGACGCACGTTGGAGTGCGAAGTTGCTAGCCGCGAGAGCGATAAGCAAGACACGTGGTGCCGGAATGTGACCGGCCGGATCGTTCGGGACGTCGTGAGGCGCGCGGCACCTGCTCTGGCGATGACGGCTCAAGTGCCAGCCTTCGCGGCGGAGTTGCTGAAAACGGATCCCCGGGATTTCTACGCGGCGCTGGACCAACTGGGCCTTAACTATGGTCCAAGCTTTCGTAACATCGCCGACCTGTGGCTAGGCGGCGACACGGCGGTCAGTCGTGTGCGCCTGCCGAAGGAGCTTTCGGCGTCGGCTTATCCGCTCCACCCGGCGCTGCTGGACGCTTGCCTGCATATCTATCCCGCCCTCGCGCCCGAATACCATCTCATCAACGGTGCTGCGCCCGGACCCGAGGGAACCTATCTGCCGATATCGATCGAATGGTTTGAAATCCATCGCGAGCATCTCGGGGTCGTCTGGGTCCATGCGAAGCGACGCATCCATCTCGCGTCCGAGAGGCTGCTGGTGGTCGATATCGAAATCTTCGCTGAAGACGGTGCACCGGCCGCGAGCTTGCACGGGTTGACGCTGGCGCCACTCACGCGGGAGCGCATGAGCCCCCCAGCTGCGAAGGATGTCGTGCATGAATTGATTTGGGTGGAGCGTCCCATCGCACCCGATTCCATCCCGTCCGCGGTCCCGGCTTGGCTGGTGGTGGGTGATGGAGAGGGAATTTCCGCGCAGCTCGTTCGTCATTTGAACGCTGCCGGCGCCGCGGTTCGATTGCTGCGTCCTGGTCCGGCGGACAGCCCCGACACGTTGAACACCGCTATCCGGGCTGCAATTGCCGGGTGGCCTGCGGGAATCGGGATCGTTCTGGCCCATGGCTTGTCGGCAGCGATCCTCGAGACTTTTTCGCCATCAGATCTTGCGGCTGCCGAGGAAGCCGTTTGCCGCACGACCCTGCATCTTCTGCAAGCGCTGGCCGCGGTGACCGACAGTGGCGAGGTACGGTTGAAGGCATGGCTTGTGACACGCATGGCCCAGTGCCCAACGTCGAAGGCCGCCCCAACCGACCCTCTGCAGGCAGCGCTGTGGGGAATGGGTCGCGTCGCGGCAATCGAGCACAGCCAATTCTGGAAGGGATTGATCGACGTTGGTGGCGACGATGACCTTGACGCCCTCATTGCCGAACTGACAGCGGACGATGGCGAGGACCAGGTGGCTTGTCGCGGATCCCGGCGTTATGCCCCGCGCTTGATGCGGCGAGAGCTCTCCGTCGGAGCCTCCCAGGCTGCTCCGGTGGGAACGATGGGTCTGTGCCTTGTCACTGGAGGGTTTGGTGCCTTGGGATTGCGCGTCGCTCGTTGGCTGGTAGAGCGCTGCGGGGTCACTGAGCTCATTCTGACCGCCCGGAACGCGCCGAGCGCAACCGCTGCCGCTGCAGTCGCCGCCCTGCGGGCGCTGGGAGCCACCGTCCTGGTCCGGACCGCGGACGTTTGCCGGGAAGAAGACGTTGCAGCGCTGATAAGGGACATCCGGGCTAGTCCGGTGCCGCTGACCTCCGTGTTCCATTGCGCCGGCTTGCTGGACGACGCCATCCTCATGCAGATGGACTGGGAGAAATATCGTCGCGTCACCGCGCCGAAGGTGTTGGGGTCGTGGGTGCTGCATCATCAGACGCGCGACCTGCCGCTCAAGCACTTCGTCATGTTCTCGTCCGTGCTGAGCATCACCGGCGCGATGGGTCAAGCCAACTACGCCGCCGGCAACGCCTTCCTCGACGGCTTGGTGGAGCGACGCCGCAGCCAAGGCCTGCCTGGCCAGACGATCAATTGGGGTCCGTGGGCGGGAGCGGGCTTGGCTGTCGGGGCAGGTGAGCGGGGGCAGGCGCTTTGGCGCTCGCGCGGCACCGATTACCTCGATCCCGATCAGGCGGTGGCGGTGTTGGAGCGGATCATCGCGGGTGGCGCGCGGCAATCCATCGTCAGCCTGTCCGATTGGTCGCGGTGGGCCGAACTTTATTCCAAGGCGCCGCCTATCCTGCAATCGCTCGTCCAGAAGAAATCAGGCAACTCGGTCGCGCGCCTGGTGGTCAACCGCGTCGATACCGAGCAGCGTCTCGCCGCGGCCGCACCTTCCGAGCGCAGAACCGTACTGGTGGAGGTCGTTGGCCAGGTGTTGCGGGCGCTGCTTGAGATCGAAGGTGAGCTTTCGCAGGTCCAGCCGCTGCGGGAACTGGGACTCGATTCGCTGATGGCGATCACGCTCGCCAATCAACTGGAAGAAGCGCTCGGCTTGCGGCTCGCCGTGGCTGCCGTCTTGAAGGGCCCCAGTGTGGACCAACTCGTCGACGAACTGGTTTCTCGGATGGACCTTGCTGCCTGACAGGAGCCTACGACCATGTCTGCCGTCGCCGCCATTTCACGCTGGTTGCCCTGGTCGGCCGACGCAGTCGCGCCGGATAGGCTGAGGATTCTCTGCCTGCCGCATGCAGGCGGCAGCGCCTCCACCTTTCGTCCCTGGATACGTCGTTACGCCGATCTGAAGCTGGCAATTTGCCCGGTTGAATATCCTGGACGCGGAATTCGGCTCGAGGAGCCTCTCGCCGCCTCGGTCGAATACCTGGCGGCGGGGATGGCCCATGACTTGCGGGACTGGTTAAAGGCCGGGCCTTATGCGGTCATCGGCCATAGCTTGGGCGCACTCGTCGGGTTCGGCCTGGTGCAACGGCTGGAAGCCAGCCACGGCGCCGTTCCCACAAGACTGGTCTTATGCGGCGCCCGTCCGCCCAGCCACGGCAAAATATCGCCCTGGCATCTGCTGTCGCGCTCCGGGCTGATCGAGCGACTGAGAACGCTGGGCGGACTCGCCGATCGCGTGCTTGAGAACGATGAGGTGCTGGATGTCATCCTTCCGCTCATACAAGCGGATCTGAGCATCGCGGAGAGCTGGCAGACCGCCCAAGGACACGCCGCGGTCGTGGCTCCGGTCACGGCCGTCGCTGCCGAACAGGACATCATGGCGCCACCCGGGGCGGTCGCCGCATGGAGTCGCTTCGCGACCGGACCGTTCGAGTTCCACGTTCTGCCGGGGGACCACTTCTTCCCCCATACGCGAAGCGACGAACTGATCACATTCGCCCGCTTTTCTTCCGCCGTCTCCGGCGCGGAATATGCAGCCGGCCTCGCTTCATAACCATTGGTCAAAACGTTCCGTTTCAGGAGTGTCCTATGCGGTGGTTAATGCGGTCCAAGATTCACAACGCGACGGTGACGCAAGCCAACCTGGATTATGTTGGCAGTATCACGATCGACGAGGATCTGATCGATAGCGTCGGGCTTTGGGTCGGCGAGCGGGTTCTGGTCGTCAGCAATACGTCAGGAGCGCGACTGGAGACATATACGATCGCGGGTAACCGTGGATCAGGCGACATATGCATGAACGGCGCTGCGGCGCATCTGATCGGCACAGGCGAGCAGGTTATCATCATGGGTTTCGAACTCGCCGATGCGCCCATTTCACCCATGGTGATTCTCGTGGATGGCCGGAATCGTTCCGTACGCAGGCTTGCGGAAGAACAGCACGTCGGAATATCCGGCATGCCATCCATTTGATGTTATCGCGTGCTTTGGTTTTATCCGCCGTCGTTCAATCGAGCCGACGGTCCGCAGACGATCGGATATTTTTAGGTTGACTTTGCGAGAACAGCGCCGCGGATGAAGCGCGACACGCAAAATCTTCTTGATCTTCACCGCCGAGATGAGATTCGTCGTCGCGATGCATAGTTGTTGACTCCTGCAATTGCTATTTGCGATGCTTATCGGGTCATGCGCGAACCGTGCATGACAAGCGGCTAACTCTTCAATCGATTGGATCTGCCACCAAAGCTCGCCGATATCCGCGAGGCCTGATTGACTGCGGCGTTCCAAGGCATGTTGCGAGAGGTTGCTTTGATGTTTCAGCCAACGAAGCGACAACGCGATCGCAGCCTGTCATGCCAGTAACATCGCGCAGGCAGATGGACGATCCAACGTCCGCCGTGCCGGAAGCCGTATCCGCGGTCGGGGAGCATGTCGCGCCGCGCACACCGGTTGAGGAAATCCTGGCCTCCATCTGGTGTGAGGTGCTGAAGCTCGATCGCGTTGGCGTCGATGACAATTTCTTCGAACTCGGCGGCCATTCGCTGCTGGCGGTGAGCGTGGTCGAACGCATGCGCCGAGTCGGACTGCATGCCGACGTACGAGCGGTGTTTGTCACTTCCACGCTGGCCGCCCTGGCCGCGACGGTGGGCGGTGACGATGAAATCATCGAAGTGCCGCCCAATCTGATTCCCGCCGGATCCGCCTCAATAACCCCGGAGATGCTTCCGCTGGTGCGACTGCGGGCCGAAGAGATTGCGGCTATCGTTGAAACCGTACCCGGAGGTGCGGCGAACGTTCAGGATATCTACCCGTTGGCTCCGTTGCAGGAAGGCATTCTCTTCCATCACCTGATGGCAAGCGAAGGCGACCCATATTTAATGGACATGCTGCTTGGCTTTGATGATCGGGCCGGCCTGGAGGCGTACCTTCGGGCGTTGCAGAGGGTGATTGATCGGCATGATATCCTGCGCACGGCCGTGCTGTGGGAAGGCTTGTCCGAACCGGTGCAGGTAGTATGGCGCCGCGCGCCGCTGATGGTGCAGGAAATGGCTTCGGATCCACACGTCGATGATGTCGCTTTTCAATTGCGTATCCGCTTCAATCCGCGCAGCTACCGCCTTGACGTCCGCCGGGCTCCGCTAATTCACCTGGTCATCGCCGAGGATGTATTGAACCAGCGTTGGATGCTGCTGCATCTGTACCATCACCTCTCGATGGATCACACCGCCCTCAAGATCGTGCTGCAGGAGGTCGCGGCCCATCTTTCGGGCGAGGTTGAACAACTAACCGCACCATTTCCGTTCCGCAACTTCGTGGCTCAAGCGCGGCTGGGCATCAGTCAGCAGGAGCACGAAGCTTTCTTTCGCGAGATGCTGGGCGACGTTGATGAACCTACCGCGCCGTTCGGTCTAATCGATGTCCATGGTGACGGCAGCAGGATCGTGGACGCGCGGCTTGCCGTCGATGTGGGGTTGGGAAGGCGGCTGCATGCGCGAGCCCGTGCCCTCAAGGTAAGCAGCGCCAGTCTGTGTCACGTCGCCTGGGCGCAGGTATTGGCGCGGGTGTCGGGACGAAACGACGTGGTGTTCGGCACGGTATTGTTCGGACGCCTGCAAGGCGGTGCCGGGGCGGACCGGTTACCGGGGTTGTTCATCAACACCTTGCCGCTCCGTATCCGGCTGAATGGAGAGGGCGTGCAGGACTGCGTGCTGCATACCCAAAGGCTGCTGGTCGAACTGTTGCGCCATGAGCACGCGCCCTTGCATCTGGCGCAACGTTGCAGCGCCGTACCGACGGCGACGCCGTTGTTTAGCGCGCTGCTCAACTTTCGCTACCGCGCGCCACCGGCCGGACCGTCCGCCGAGACCCCGCAGATCTGGAATGGCATCCACTCGCTGGAATCCAGAGAACTGACCAATTATCCGCTCACGATGTCGATCGACAGTTTGGGCGAGGAATTTGTGCTGACCGTGCAGGTACAGTCTCCACTTGATCCGGCTCGGATCTGCGGCTTCATGCATGCCGCGCTGGAGCAGCTGGTCGACGCTCTGGAAAATGCACCCACCAAGGCGGCGCGCGATCTGGATGTGCTGTCTGCTTGGGAGCGCCGCCGTCTTGTGGAGGAGTGGAACGACACGGCGGAGGGCTATCCGCAGGACAAGTGTTTGCATGAGTTGTTCGGCGAACAGGTGTTGCGGACACCGAATGCGGTCGCGGTGGTCTATGAAGACCAGCGCCTGACTTACGCCGAGCTCGATCGGCGATCGAGCCGGCTGGCGCACTATCTGCGCGGCCTTGGTGTCGGCCCCGAAGTAGTGGTGGGATTGTGTGTCGAGCGCTCGCTGGAGTTGGTGGTCGGCCTGCTCGGCGTGCTGAAGGCGGGCGGCGCCTATCTGCCGCTGGATCCGGATTATCCGGCCGAGCGTCTGGCCTATATGTTGTCGGACGCCGCCGTGCCGGTGCTGATGACCCAGGCCTGGCTGGTCGACCGACTGCCGCAGCACGGGGCACGGGTGGTCCGGATCGACGCCGACTGGCCCGAGATCGCCAGGCATCCCGCAATCCCGCCCGACAATGCCACGCTGCCCGGCAATCTCGCTTACATCATCTACACCTCAGGCTCCACAGGCAAACCAAAAGGCGTCATGATCGAGCACGGCTCGATCGTAAACCTTCTTTCCGCGATGAAAGTCGTGCCCGGGGTTGCCGCTTCCGACGTATTGGCGGCGGTCACGCCGCTGTCGTTCGACATTGCAGGGCTGGAGATTTATCTGCCGTTGATCGCCGGGGCGCAGGTTGTCGTCGTGCCCCGTTCGATTGGATTGGACGGAACCGAGCTGAAGAGTGTTCTCGACAGGATGAAGGCAACGCTGTTGCAGGCAACGCCGGCGACTTGGCGCCTGTTGCTTGACGCGGGCTGGGTTTCGAACGATTCGCTGAAGGTCCTCTGTGGCGGCGAGGCAATGCCTGCGGATCTGGCCTCTGCCCTGTCGCAACAATCATCCCATGTCTGGAATCTCTACGGCCCGACAGAAACCACGATCTGGTCTTGCTTGTCATCGCTCAGCGGGAGCGAGCGGGTCTCCATCGGGCGTCCGATTTTCAACACCCGGCTTTACGTGCTGGATACGGCTGGGCTGGTCGTCCCGATTGGCGTTGCGGGAGAGCTTTATATCGGGGGAGCTGGCCTGGCTCGAGGTTATCTGGCGCGGGCCCACCTCACGGCCGACCGGTTTGTTCCGAGCCCCTTTGGTGATGGGGAGCGGCTGTACCGGACGGGGGATCGGGTTCGGTATCTGGCCGACGGGAATTTGGAATTTCTGGGCCGCATCGATCATCAGGTGAAGCTTCGCGGTCATCGGATCGAGCCCGGCGAGATCGAGGCGGCACTCGTTGCGCATGAGGCGGTTGTGCAGGCCGTAGTTGTCGCTCGCGAAGATACTCCCGATAACAAGCGGCTGGTGGCCTATGTAACGGTCGACGAAACACGGCCGGGCCTGGAGCAACGTGACGAGCGTGCCGCGCGTCACGAGATCATCGGGCAGTGGGGGACGATATTCGATACCGCCTATGTCGGAGATGCGGAAAGCGGTCCGAATTTCGCCGGCTGGAACAGCAGCTATACGGCCCAGCCGATTCCCGAGGCGGAGATGAAGGAGTGGCTCGCAAACACGGTCGAGCGGATCGGTTCGTTCAAGCCCAAACGGATGTTGGAGATCGGCTGTGGGGTCGGATTGTTGCTGCAGCATCTTGCGCCGACTTGCGAAGTCTATCGAGGTACCGACATCTCGGCCACAGCTATCGAGCGCTTGAAACGTTGGCTGGAGAAACGGCCGGAGCTGAGGCATGTCGAACTCAGTCGTCGGGATGCGATCGACTTGAATGAGATCGAGCCGGGCTCGTTTGATACCGTGGTTCTGAATTCCGTGGTTCAATATTTTCCCGATCTTGATTATTTGCTTCTGGTCTTGCAGAAGGCCGCCGAACTTGTCTCGCCTGGCGGGCGGATATTTGTGGGCGATGTCCGGCATTTTGGTCTGTTGCCGATGTTTCATCGCTCGATACATCTGAGCCAGATGTCAGGGGAGACCACCATCAGGCGGTTCAAGAGCAGCGTTGCGCGCGCCTGTGCGAGCGAGAAAGAACTCGTTCTTGATCCGGCTGTCTTTCGGAATTTGCCGGGTCGTATCCCGCGCATCGGCAATGTTGAAATTCTGCTCAAACAAGGCAAGTCGGATAACGAGCTCACGCGCTATCGCTATGACGTCGTGCTGCACATCGGGCGCTTGGCTGCGCCAGCCGTCGCAGAAGAGCTCGAATGGAATTGCAATGAGAGCTCGCTGTCGACCTTGGCGCGGCATCTTGACGAGAGCCGGCCAGCGGTCGTTCGCATAAACAATATTCCGAATCGCCGTCTGGTTCGCGAGAATGCCGTCGCCCGGCTGCTCGATGAGCTTGTTGACGATAGTTGTAGCATTGCCGAGCTTGGTCAAGCTGCAAGTCGGCTTGATGCCGCGGGCGAACATCCCGATGCGTTTTCCGACCTGGCCGAAGCTCGAGGCTATCAGGCCCGGACCAGCTGGTCGTCCGGCAATCAGGACGGCAGTTTTGATGTGGTGCTTACGGATTGCGCTCGTGCGATATCAGCGCCGTATCGGCGATCGAATGAAGCATCGCCGACATCCATGGCTGCTTATGCGACGAGCCCGTCCGAGGCGCTTCTCAAGCAACAATTGACATTGCAGTTGCGCGAGCTGCTTCAACAACGCTTTCCCGATTACATGTTGCCGTCCTCGTTCGTGGTGCTGGATGCGCTGCCCCTGACGCCGAACGGGAAGATCGACCATCGCGCGCTGCCGGTGCCGGAAGGGCGTCAGGGAGTTGGACAGTATGTCGCGCCGCGGACACCGGTCGAACAAGCACTGGCGTCGATCTGGTGCGAGGTACTGAAGCTCGAGCGGCCAGGCATTGACGACAATTTCTTCGAACTGGGCGGGCACTCTCTTGTCGCGACGCGGGTAATGGCGCGCGCCCGCGGGGCGTTGGGCGTAGAACTTCCGCTGAGGATGTTGTTCGAGGCGCCGACGATAAGGGATTTGGCCAACCGGGTTGAGACGATCTACTGGGCCTCTCAAGCATCGTTGCACAGCTCGCCCTCGCTTGATTTCGAGGAGGGCATTCTGTGATGGCGATCGAGAGCTTGCTCACCTCGTTGCGCAAAAGCGGTGTGAGCCTTTGGGTGGAAGCAGGCCAACTTCGATACCGGGCGCCCCGCGAGATTCTGGGCCCCCGGGAAAAAGAAAAAATTCGGGAAAGAAAGGGGGAAATCATCAGCTTCCTGCAGCAGGCAAGCCGGTCCGCAGTCGCAGCACAGGAACCGGTCGCAGCGCAGCTGCGTCCGGGGCGACTTCCATTATCATACGCGCAGGAGCGGCTGTGGTTTTTGGATCAATTGGGTCTTGTCGGCTCCGCCTACAACATACCGTTGGCGGTTCGTCTGGAAGGAGCCCTGGACGTTGCGGCGCTGCAGCGCAGCCTTTGCGAAGTTGTCCGCCGCCATCAGGCGTTGCGCACGCGGTTCGAGATGGGAGATGGCGAAGGCGTCCAGATAATAGATGAGCCGGAGGCGTTCCGGCCCGATTGGATCGACCTGTCTGATGTTGATGAAGCTGAGCGCGAGACGCAGCTCGGCCGTATGGCGGGCGAGGAAGCCGGTCACCGGTTTGATCTGGCGCGAGAACCGCTATTCCGCGCGAAACTTGTCCGGCTTGGGCCGGAGGATCACGCAATGCTGCTGACGATGCACCACATTGTCTCTGACGGCTGGTCGATCGGCGTCTTGTTCCGGGAGCTTGCCGCGCTTTACCAGGCTTACACGCAAGGCCAACCGTCGCCGCTGCCTGAACTTGCTTTTCAGTATGCCGACTACGCGATCTGGCAGCGTGGTTGGCTGTCCGGTGCGACGCTGGAGCGACAGCTTGAATATTGGAAGGATCGCCTGGATCGGGCGCCCGCGGCGTTGGAACTTCCGACGGACAGGGCACGTCCTGAGGTGCCGACTTATGCCGGCGGTACGGTTACTTTTACGCTGTCGCCGGATCTGTCTGCCAAGCTGACTGAGCTTGGCCGCCGTGAAGGGGCTACTCTATATATGGTGCTGCTGGCGACGTATCAGCTTTTGCTGAAGCGCTACAGCGGCCAGGACGACATTGTTGTTGGCTCGCCGATCGCGGGGCGGCCGCGTCAGGATCTGGAAGGGCTGATCGGGCTTTTTGTGAACACGCTGGCGATGCGAACGGATTTGTCTGGCGATCCGACGTTCCGGGAGCTTCTCGGCCGGGTAAAGGAACTGGCGCTTGGAGCTTACGCGCATCAAGACCTTCCATTCGAGAAGCTGGTCGAGGAATTGCATCCAATCCGCGATCTAAGCCGCCAATCGGTGTTCCAGGTGAGCCTGGTTCTGCAAAATACGCCGCAAGAAACCCTTAAGCTACCTAACCTGACGCTTCGGCCGGTGCCGGCAGATCATCTGACATCGCATTTCGATCTCACTTTATACATGCACGAAACCGATGCCGGCCTTCGTGGCACGGCGGAGTATGCGACGGATTTGTTTGATCGCGAGACGGTCGAGCGTCTTATCAGCCACTTCGAAGTCTTGCTGGAGGGTATTGTCGCCAATCCCGAACGCAGGCTGTCCGAGCTCGCGCTGCTTCGCGAAGTGGAGCGCCGTCGTCTTGTGGAGGAGTGGAACGACACGGCGGTGGCCTATCCGCAGGACAAGTGTTTGCATGAGTTGTTCGGCGAACAGGTGTTGCGGACACCGAATGCGGTCGCGGTGGTCTATGAAGACCAGCGCCTGACTTACGCCGAGCTCGATCGGCGATCGAGCCGGCTGGCGCACTATCTGCGCGGCCTTGGTGTCGGCCCCGAAGTAGTGGTGGGATTGTGTGTCGAGCGCTCGCTGGAGTTGGTGGTCGGCCTGCTCGGCGTGCTGAAGGCGGGCGGCGCCTATCTGCCGCTGGATCCGGATTATCCGGCCGAGCGTCTGGCCTACATGTTGTCGGACGCCGCCGTGCCGGTGCTGATGACCCAGGCCTGGCTGGTCGACCGACTGCCGCAGCACGAGGCACGGGTGGTGCGGATCGACGCCGACTGGCCCGAGATCGCCAGGCATTCCGCAACCCCGCCCGACAATGCCACGCTGCCCGGCAATCTCGCCTACATCATCTACACCTCAGGCTCTACAGGCAAACCAAAAGGCGTAATGGGTACTCATCAAGGCATGGTCAATCGAATTGCTGCGCAAGCAAACATCGTGCCGTTCTCGGAGAAAGATATTTGCTGTCAGAAGACATCGATTGGATTTGTCGATTCCATCTTCGAGATTTTAGGGCCACTGCATTATGGCGTGCCGTTAGTCGTCCTTGGAGAAGCCGCAAGCCGGAATCCGGCGATTCTGGCGGATGCGGTATCGGTAAAAGGAATTACACGGTTGATCACGGTGCCTTCGTTGGCCCGGTCGCTGCTGGAACTTCCGAACGCGGAATATTTAATCTCCGGGCTGCGGACCTGGACGCTCAGCGGCGAGACATTGGATGTTGATCTGGTCAGGCAGCTTTGGAAAATGACCAAGGATTGTGTGCTGGTCAATCTTTACGGTTCATCCGAAGTCGCGGCGGACGCGACAGTTCATCGTCTGGCGGCAGCCTGGAAGAGTTCGATCCCAATAGGGAGGGCACTGATAAATTCACGAACCTACGTTTTGGATGCGCATTGTTCAGTAGTCCCGATCGGGGTTGCGGGAGAACTTTACATCGGCGGAGCCGGCCTGGCGCGGGGATATGTTGGCCGTGCCGATCTGACGGCGGATCGCTTTGTGCCAAGCCCGTTTGGGGATGGCGAGCGGTTGTACCGGACGGGAGATCTGGTCCGGTATCTTGCCGACGGTAATCTGGAGTATCTGGGTCGACTTGATCATCAGGTGAAGATCCGAGGCTACCGGATCGAGCTTGGCGAGATCGAATCGACGTTGCGCGAGCAGGGTAGCGTCAAGGACGCAGTGCTGGTCGCCCTGGAAGACGGAGCCGGCGACAAGCGTCTGGTCGCGTATGTAGTTGCGTCCGATCCGCCGAGGGCGGATCCGGTCGATCTGCGGCGGCACCTGAAGTTCCGCCTTCCCGATTACATGGTGCCGACCGCGTTTGTGGTCGTTGATGCATTGCCGCTGACGCCCAACGGAAAAGTGGATCGTCGTGCGCTGCCGCCGCCGCCGGATGACGCGGTCGTTCGCGGTGAGTATGAGGCGCCGCGTAATCCCATGGAAGAGGCTGTGGCCGCGATCTGGCGTGAAGTTCTCAAGCTCGATCGTGTGGGTGTTCACGACAACTTCTTCGAATTGGGCGGGCACTCGCTGCTATTAACCCGGATTCATTCCCGGCTTGTAAAGAAATTCGGGAAGGCGTTTTCAGTCGCTCTGCTGTTCCAGTATCCAACGATACGCTCCCTCTGCACACACTTCTCCGGTAAAGAAAATCAGACAGACCAAGTGCACATCAGTGCAGAGCGCGGCAAGGGGCGCCGAAGATCATTGGAATCCCGCGATCTGAAAAAATCGAATCGAGAAATAGAATGAACTGCTGATGCAGCCTTCGTATCAACAATCGATGATCTTGATAGTTGGCCGGGTGAAGCAATTCACCATTCATCGAGCATCGAAAAGTTCGTAGGGCGGCATTGGGCCGTTACAGTCTTGTGAACGAGAGCTTCATGCATCAAACGAACGTCCAGCCGTACTCGCTCCCGCCAGTTCAACAGCGTGCAATCGGAAACGAGGAGAACGTGCATGAACAGTGGAATGATTGCTCCGGATATCCAGAGTGTAGCGATCATCGGCATGGCGGCTCGTTTTCCAGGTGCGCCCGACATCGAGACGTTTTGGGAAAATCTTCGAAACGGAATCGAGTCTGTAAAAATCTTCTCCGATGAAGAGCTGGAGGCCGACGGGATCGACAAAGCAACGCTCGCCGATCCGAATTACGTAAAGGTAGCAGCGACGATACCCGATATCGAACTGTTTGACGCAGAATATTTCAACTACAGTCCCAAGGAAGCGGAGTTCATCGATCCGCAACAGCGGATATTTCTCGAGTGCGCGCTGCATGCGCTTGAATCCGCTGGATACGATCCAGCCAAATATGCGGGATCGATCGGTGCTTTCGCCGGAGCGGCGATCGACATCTATCAAGGACCTCTGGCTGCTGCACATGACTTCGAAATTCGATCCTCCGGAGTTCTGCGCGCGTTGTTCGTCCACGGTAATGACAAGGATCATCTAACGACCAGGACGTCGTATAAGCTTCACCTGCGCGGACCAAGCATGGCGATTCAGACGGCTTGCTCGACCTCACTGGTGGCGGTGCACATAGCCTGCCAGAGCGTGTTGTCCGGTGAGTGCGACATGGCACTGGCCGGCGGGGTGTCGGTGCTGAGGGGCTTGCATAAGAGGGGCTACTATTTTGTTGACGGCGGGATCCTGTCGCCGGATGGTCATTGCCGACCATTTGACGCTGCCGCCCGGGGCACCGTGTTCGGCGACGGTGTCGGGATCGTCGTGCTGAAGCGGCTTGCGCAAGCTCTCCTCGACAACGACAAAATTCATGCAGTGATCAGAGGCTCGGCCGTCAACAATGATGGTTCGGACAAGGTCGGATACACGGCTCCAAGCGTAAACGGGCAGTCGGCGGTGATAGCCGAGGCACTTGCTGTTGCGGGTATTGATCCTAACAGCATCAGCTACATCGAAACCCACGGCACCGGTACGGAACAGGGTGACCCGATCGAGATCGCCGCACTTGGTGAGATGTTTCGGACGCGAGATCGCAAGGCGCAGAGCTGCGCCATCGGATCTGCCAAGGGTAATATTGGACATCTGAACACCGCCGCCGGGATCGCCGGACTGATCAAAACGGTGTTGGCCCTAGAACACGGCTATTTGCCGCCAAGCATCAATTTCAAGGAGCCAAATCCCAAAATCGATTTCCGCAACACCCCATTTTACGTTAACGACCGACTGACGGCCTGGCCCGCGCACGACGGCCCCCTTCGCGCCGGCGTCAGTTCCTTCGGGATCGGTGGAACTAACGCGCATGTTGTCGTTGAGGAAGCGCCGGCTGTTCACGCCATACCGTCGCAGCGGGCTTGGCATGTGCTCGTGCTCTCTGGCAGGACGCCGAACGCACTGGAAACCGCCACAGACAATCTTTACCGCCACCTGCGTCGAAGCAGCGACATGAATGCTGCCGACGTGGCCTACACCCTGAGTGCCGGGCGGAAGATCCATAGATACGGACGCGCGATTGTTTGCCGCAATATCGCTGAAGCGGAAAACTTGCTTGAGACGCACAACCCGCAAGGGGTCTTCAGCGGAGAAAGGGGCGCTCACGACAATCCTGTCGTCTTCATGTTCCCAGGCCAGGGATCGCAGCGCCTGAATATGGGGCGTGAACTCTATCAGCACGAACCGGTGTTTCGCAGGGAAATTGACCAATGCAATGAACTGCTCGGGAGCAGCATGCGAATGGATTTACGCCGAATTTTGTTATCGCATGCCGGGAACGAGATGGATGCCGCCCGCCGCCTCACGGAGACGGAATTTGCCCAGCCAGCTATATTTGCCGTTTGCTACGCCATGGCCAAACTCTGGATGTCTTGGGGGGTTATGCCGCATGCAATGATCGGTCACAGCATTGGTGAGTTGGTGGCCGCATGCCTCGCGGGTGTTTTTACATTGGAAGATGCGTTGGTTGCCGTCGGCACGCGCGGTCGTCTGATGCAGGAAATGCCGAGGGGCGCCATGCTCGGAGTTGGGGCATCGATCGATGACGTGAAACCTTTCCTTGAAAACGATCTTTCTATCGCTGCTATCAACGCACGCGATTCCTGCGTCGTCTCAGGATCGCTGGATGCCATTGCGGAATTCGAACTGGCATTGCGGAAAGGGAAGATTCCCGCATTTCGTTTGCGGACTTCGCACGCGTTCCATTCCGCGATGATGGCGCCGGCGGTAGAGCCCTTCGTAACAAACGTTAAAGCGCTAAAGCTTCGCTCGCCGTCGATTCCGTTCGTCTCAAACGTGACCGGAAAATGGATAACGCCCGAACAGGCCACCGATCCGTCATATTGGGGCCGGCACTTGCTGCACACGGTAAACTTCGCCGAAGGTCTCCGAACGCTTGCTGAACGTCAATCGCTGTTTCTGGAGGTAGGGGTCGGTCGCACGCTGACAAGCTTGGTGCTATCGCACGCTTTCGATCCGGCGAAAATCTCGGCGCTCGCATCGCTGCCGTTTTCCAGCGACCGAAAGTCCGAGATGGAATCGATTCTCCAGGCCGCAGCGCAGCTATGGCTGGCCGGAGTAGCGGTGGAATGGTCTGCTTTCTATCAGGGAGAGCAACGCAAGAGAGTACCTCTTCCTCCCTATCCCTTTGAGCGCAAGCGTTACTGGATCGAGCCGAAGCATATGGCCGAGAAGGCGCGGATGCCCGAAATTGCTGCGAAGCTCAACGAGGCGTTTTACGTCCGATCTTGGCGACGAGTAGTTCACGAGCCGCCGGCGTGGAACGCTGAGGATCTTGCGAAGACGAATTGGCTGATCTTTGCCGGAGAAGATCGACTGAGCCAGGAGTTGATAGAAGTGCTTCGACCGCGCTGCAAGAACCTTGCCGTCGTTCGGGCCGAAGATGATTTTGTCGGGTGCGGCGATCTCACATTCGCATTGTCGCCGGCGCGCGCCGAGCAGTTTGAAGCGTTGATTTCCGCGCTCAAGCGGGCGGGCAGGAGCCCGGATAGAATCATGTTTCTCTGGAGCGTCTTACCGAGACGATCCGATCTCCGTCGGGTTGAGGCTGCAGTCGATCGTGCCTTCTGCGGGCTTTTACATCTGCTGCAGGCCGTGGAGCGCGCCGACATAAAGCAGCGGATCGAGCTTGCAGTCGTGGTATCCAACACCGAGGACGTACTTGGCGGTGAATCTGTGAGGCCGCTCGGGACGATCGCACGGGGCCCGTGTTACGTAGGGAATCTGGAATGCGAGAGCGTCCGGTGTCGCTATATCGATATATCGATCGAAGAATGCACCGCTGCGGGACGCCCCAGGATTATCGACCGGCTGATCCGCGATTTAGCCGGCCCGGCCCCCGACGTGGTTGTCGCCTACAGACGGGATCGTGTGTGGGTGGCAAAACCCGAGCAGGTGAAGCTCGATCCGATCGAACCGAAGTCGATCCTGCGACAAGGTGGAGTATACTTGATCACCGGAGGCATGGGCGCGATCGGCCTCGAGTTAGCTCTGGCTTTGACTGAGGCCGCAAATACAAAACTGGTGCTGGTGGGGCGCAATAGACTACCTGATCGAGAGCAGTGGGATCGCTATGTAGCCGGCGCCGACGAGGCGGATCGGGCAGCCAATATCATTCGAAGTGTCAGGGAGATCGAAAAGCGTGGCTCTGAGGTGATGATTGCAGCGGCCGATGTAACAAATCTGTCAGCGATGCGAGCTGTCGTTAAACTGGTGCATGCGCGCTTCGGAAAGATCAACGGAGTAATTCATGCTGCTGGAATAAGTTCAAGTCAGCCGATCGCATTCACTGCCCGAGCTGCTTGCTTGAATATCCTCAATCCGAAGCTCCAGGGAACTCTGGTATTGGATCGAATTTTCGGCGGTCTGGATATCGATTTTCTCGTGCTGTTCTCTTCGATCAGCGCCCTGGACGGCTATCTCGGTCACGTCGGTTATTCGGCGGCCAATTCGTTCCTGGATTCGTATGCGTGGAGCAAGTCATCCACACGCCTCTGCAGAACCATATCCATCAACTGGGATCTGTGGAGCGAGACCGGTATGATTACGAACGCACGACTTCCCAAGCAATTGCGTAGCGCCCATGCTGCGGAGCTCAAACATGGCATCAAGACTGCGGATGGGATCGATGCATTTTTCCGAATACTTCGCTCAGGTTTACCGCAGGTGGTGGTATCCACGCGCCGGCATTCGGCGCGCGGCGGAGATCTCGCCGGGGGACCGCAGGCTCTGCAACAAGTCATGCGAATGTCTGATGCAACGGTTGGCGCCCCGAAAAGAGCCGATCCGCGCCATTCGAGGCCAGATATGCGGGAAGACTTTGTGGCCCCGCATACAAATCTGCAGCACGTCATCGCCAAAATGTGGGCGGAGTCTCTCAACCTCAGAAGCGTCGGCATTAACGATGATTTCTTTGAGCTTGGTGGACACTCGCTGCTGGCGCTCCAGCTGCTGTCACGGTTACGCAATCATTTTCAAGTCGAACTAACGGCTGCCGATTTTTTTTCGGCTTCCACCGTCGCTGCCGTGTCAATGGTTGTCGAAGAGAGGTTGGTCGCGGAGATTGGGCAGATCAGCGAAGCAGTGGCCGCTGAGAGGGCTGAGGACTGAGCGCGGTTGCATTCGAACTGGCTTGACCCCTGACTTAAATGAAGGAGGACGCGGAGATGGAATCCCGGCAGACGGAATCCAGGATGGATGCAGGCCTCGAATTCCCCCCAACTCCGGTCACCGTGCAGCAGGCGGTGATCGACCTCCTTCGTGGTTTGGGCTGCAGTACCTTGTTCGGCAATCCAGGCTCCACGGAACTTCCCCTGTTTCGAAACTGGCCTTCCGACATACGGTACGTGCTGGGGCTTCAGGAATCGGTGGTCGTGGCGATGGCCGACGGTTACGCCCAGATCACTCGCAACGCGAGCTTCGTCAACTTGCATTCAGCCTCTGGCGTGGGCCATGCGCTCGGCAGTCTCTTTACTGCCTTCAAGAATCGGGCGCCGATCGTGGTGATCGCCGGCCAACAGGCGCGTTCGATGCTTCCGTCGGATCCATATCTGGCTGCTACCGAGGCGGCGCAGTTTCCGAAACCTTATGTGAAATGGTCTGTCGAACCGGCGCGGGCCGAGGATGTTCCTGCAGCGATTGCGCGTGCCTACTACACGGCAATGCAGGAGCCGAGGGGACCCACCTTCGTTTCCGTACCGGTGGACGACTGGGACAAAATCGCAGAGCGCGTAACGTTACGCGAGGTCGTATCGCGACGTCGTCCCGACGCCGCAGCGATCGCCAGACTGGGCGCCGCGTTGGATGCCAGCGTGCGGCCCGTGATAGTCGTGGGCTCGGACGTGGATATGGCGGGGGCCTTCCATGCGGCGGTGGCGCTGGCGGAGCGGTACCAGGCGCACGTCTGGGCGGCCCCGCGCGCCTGGCGTTGCGCCTTTCCGGAAAGCCATCCGCTATTCATGGGGTTTCTTCCGGCGGTGCGAGACCAACTCGTCGCCAAGCTCGCATGCTATGATCTCGCATTGGTGATTGGCGCGCCAGCCTTCACCTATCACAAGGAAACGGCTGGCCCGTTGCTGCCAAAGGGCCTGGAGCTGTTTCAGGTCGTCAACGATCCGGTGGAGGCAGCCCAGGCGCCGCGGGGATCCGCGGTGCTGGCGAGCGTTGACGCCGCGATCGAGGACCTGCTGCATCGCCCGAACACGAAAGCGCGCGCGGCGCCGCCGGCGCGCCAGCCGCGCGCCGTGGTCGCTGCGGCCATGCCAATCTCTCCGGCCTATCTGATGTCGAGAATCGCGGCCCTGCGGCCAAAGGACAGCATTATCGTCGAGGAAGCCCCCACCTCACGTGCGGCGATGAACGCACACCTGCCCATCGATATTCCTGAGGGTTTCTTCACCACCGGCAGCGGCGGCCTGGGTTACGGCCTGCCCGCGGCCGTCGGGATCGCCATGGGCAGGCCCGACCAGCGCGTAATCGCCCTGATAGGCGACGGATCGAGCATGTATGGCGTGCAGGCGCTTTGGACAGCAGCGCAGTGGAAACTGCCGATCGCCATCGTCATCGTGAACAACAAGAGCTATTTCGCGCTCAAGCACATGGCCGGCATGTTCGGTATGCGTGAGGCCGTCGGCGTCGATCTGCCGGGGATCGACTTTTGCGGCCTCGCCCACGCGCTAGGTTGCGAGGCGCGCCGCGTGACCGCGCCGGAAGATCTCGATGAAGTCTTGATCTATGCTGTCGGCGCTTCGGTGCCGGTGGTCATCGACGTCATCGTCGAGGCTATCGCCTGAGCGACCGTCCACCAACAGGCTCGATCTGATCGCATGATGAGGGCGCGCCATCGCGGGTGCGGACAATTGGCTTCAGCGGAAACCGCACTCTTCAGAGGGCCATCTTCGCACGAAGGCTTAAAGGTCTCATGTCCGTCCAAATCTGCTCGATATAAGCAAGACAATCGGCCTTGCTGCCGCTTTTTCCCACTCTTGACCAACCTTTTGGAATTTCTCGGTCCGCGCGCCAAATTGAATACTGCTCTTCACGATTGACGACCACGCGATATTCGACATTGCCGTCTTCTTCGTTGCGATCCATGGCCTTCCTCCATTTTGTAAGCATGATATTCTTACAATAACCCGATCCCGGGTTTGCCACTAGCGGTCGCGAGATTTGCTTCGGAGTTCGCGATGGAGATTCTGAAGGCGCGTTTTTTCCGGCGTCAAGAGCGGTGAGAATTCGGAAAGGAAGGAGATGACGCGCGCGGTTTTTCATGGAAGCTGTCGGTGCCGTGCGGTGAAGGTCACCTTCGCCTCGGCGCAGAAGGTCTGCGCGCTGCCGCTGCTGATTTGCAGCTGCGACTTCTGCCGAAGGCACCGGCTGCGATACACGACCGACCCCGCCGGCCACCTGACGATCGCCGTGCGGCGTGGTTCGGAAGTGGGACGCTACAGCTTCGATGGCGAGACAGCGGTCTCACTGGTGTGCGCAGGCTGCGGAGTTGTTATTGGCGCCTTGCTCACGGGCGATGATGGCGATCTCGTCGCCCTCAACATCGGATGTCTCGTGGATGCGTCGGCCTTCACCCAGCAGAGCCGCCCGCTCGACTATGACGCGGAGCCGGCGGACGCCAGGCTTGAGCGCCGAAAAAGCAATTGGACGCCGACGGCCTGGGAAGCGTTCGAATCCTGAGGCCGCCGCAGGACGGGGAATTTCAGCGGCTTCGAAAAAGCATCTGAGGAGAATCGATATTGCGGACTGGACTCTGGGGGCAATAAGCCGCTTAGGTCTTCCTGCGCAGGCGCACAACCATGTCGATCCGGCTAACCTCGTAGCCTTCCGGTACGTCCGGCATCTCCTGCAATGTCAGGTTCCGATTTGGAATATCGACCAATTCGTGATTGTTTTCGAGATAGAAATGATGATGCGAGCTCACGTTGGTGTCGAAGTAGGTCTTGGTACCGTCAACGCTGATCGGCCGCAGCAAGCCCGCATCCATTAACAGGTTAAGCGTGTTGTAGACCGTGGCGAGTGAAATCGGCACTTTGGCTTGAATGGCTTCTTCGTAAAGCATTTCCGCAGTCAGATGCCGTGGGCCTTTTCCGAACAACAACCAGCCAAGCGCCATGCGCTGCCGGGTTGGGCGCAAGCACGCACTCACCGACCGCAACATTTCACTGACGTCATGCCAGGGACAGCCCGTGAGAAGCGGTCGGCGGTCGGAAGCCAAGGTCGCCATATCGGCGGCGGCAGTCCGCGAAACACCAACGTTGTTGCTCGTATTCATTGCCGGATCAGCTCACTGAAAATGTCGAAAGGCAGCCTACGCTCGCTGTTGTGTGGGTCAACTATGAACCGTTGAGGTTGTACACGTGCCGCATCATTCTAGAATCGCTACGGCTTTTCCTCAGAGCTTCCGATCTGCCCCGCGCCAACCGACTCGTCACCCGCACCGGCTCGTTCGATTGTTTGCGCGTGCGAACCCGGTGAACGCCGGGTTGATCGTGATGAGAGGTGGACGTTCGGCGAGCAGTGCATTGCGCACCGCATTCGCAGTCTGGAAACCTCGACGCTCGCATCGATTGAAATCCGTCATAGAAAATCCGCGTGCGTCACCTAGCGCAGAGCGGCGCGGTGACGGGCGTCAGCCTGACCAGATCCGAATAGGCATCCGCCAACTTCTGCGTTAGCCGGCCTGGAATGTAGGCACGGGACCCGATACGCGTGACCGGTGCCAATTCCATGGCGGTCCCAGTCAGGAAGACCTCCGAGGCCAACGCCAGATCCGTAGCCGGCACCGGCCGCTCGACTACCTCCACTCCCGCACGACGGGCCAAGTCCATCACCGTGCGGCGAGTTATCCCGTCGAGGAAGCCTTCGGGCGTCGGCGTGTGCAGGCGACCTTCGATCACCAGGAACAGGTTGGAACTGGTCGCTTCGGCCAAGAGGCCGCGCCAGTCATACATCAGGGCGTCGTCGCAGCCCTCGTCCTCTGCCGCTTGTTTAGCCAAAGTCGAAATCATGTAGAGCCCGGCGGCCTTGGCTGCAGTAGGGGCGGTGGAGGGCGCGGGACGGGCCCATTTGGAAACCGATAGCGTCACCGCGGCCGTCTGCGAAGTAGAGTTTGGCATCGCCCATGAGCTGATCGCCACGTGAATATGAGCCGTGCGGCCGGAGACACCCATCTCCTGCGCGCCTCGCCATGCGATCGTGCGCACGTAGGCCTCTGGCGCGCCGTTCTGTTCGACCACCTGTCGCGTCGCCGCATCCAGTTCCTCGACGCTGTAGGGAATGCGGAAACCAAGCAGCACGGCGCTGGCATGCAGGCGCCGGCTGTGCTGCGTCAACTCGAACACGTTGCCGCCATAGGCCCGCGCGCCTTCGAAGACGCACCCTGCATAGTGCAAGCCATGACTCAACACATGCAGCGTTGCCGAACGCCAGGGCACCAGAGTGCCGTCGCGCCAGATCACGCCGTCTCGATCGTCATAAGCGACGCCAAACGCCTTGGCGTTCAACTTGCTATTCATTGCAACCCCTATCGTCGTGCGAGGGCTGGGGTTAACGAGCCCATGCTAGAGCGAAAACACGTGTCCGCGGTGCGGATCGAGTCGTCCCGCCAGCAGATCGTCGTAGCGGCTCTCCAGATCCTTCGCCCCATGGCCGTGCACCACATCCATCCAGCCGCCGATCTGTTCACTCAACGGTTTCCATACCTCCAGGAACCGGCGGCTGATGCCCTCCGGACCCCATTGGGGTGCGCGCATCGCCACTCGATCCAACACGAAGAACGGCGTGTGTGCGACCGGTGCCGCCGCTTGGTCGTCGCCAACGCCGTCCCAATGGGAAAAACCCACCATGGCGCTGTGCCTGACGTTCGTGCCGAACCGCTCATAGACGGCCTGCCGCGCCGTCCTGTTTCCCGCGACATCGACATAGGCGACCGTCAGCTTCGGCGGCAACTGTGCAATGTTGCCATAGCTGATGACCTCGTCATACGCTCCGACCTTGCGCACGAAACCCGCGTGTTCGGCGGAGGTCAGCCCGATTATTTTGGCAGGCCGGATCGGCGCGCGGCGGAGCAAGTCCGCCAAAGCGAGCGAAAGCTTGCTGGACGCGCTCGAAATCAACACCGCTTCCGCTCCGAAGAAGGCATTGTCGGACAGGAAGTCCTGCAGCATCAGCGCCGTCATCACCAGCGGCCGCAGCAGGATTTGCAAATCATCTTCGCGCTCGACTGGCGCTCCGGTCTTGCGCGTGTAGCTATTATAGAACGGGTGCAGGCCCTTCCGGTGGTCGGCGCCGTCAATGAACCCGGTCGGGGTTATCCGCCCAAGTTGGAGAACGACATGGCTTGCCATGGGATATAAGCCCCAGAACCTGTCGCCACTGGAGATTCCCTCGCAGTTCGTGCGGATTACGTCGGCATAGCCCCACACCGGGATGTGCGCCCAACCGCTCGCGGCGGGATAGTATTTCCAGTAGTCGTAAGAATCGCCGAGAAGGGCGTAGGTGATATTGTTCGCGCTCAAACCGAATTTGTCGATTTTCAGAAGAATCTGGCCGGGGTCGAGCCACATGGTTCCTGGAGGCGGACCGCTTGCAAACTTGCGCGCGCGCAAGTTTCCCGGCTGGACCATGAAATCTACTGAATGATGAGGGTTCATACCAGAGCTCATGGGCACCTCCTTGCTGTTTGCGCGCGAATGCGCTTCATGCGGACGCACGTTGCACCAGATGCGAGAGGTTCACACCGAGCGAGCGCATCAAGGCACTGGGCGCCAGAAATTTCAGCGGCCGGATATTGCGCGTTCCGAAAGACAGGAGATTCGCTGCGCAGCCGGAATCTCTGGCGGCGGCGGAATACATCAGCCTTTCGAATACGTTGAACGGCCGGCATGTCGAGTAGTCCGACATCAGATGTGCGTGTCCGTGGAGCGCTTTGTGATGACGCTTCGCGTAGCGCTTCAAGCCTTGATCGAGGTCGCCATTCCCGTTTAGGGCTTCAGCGACGCTGTCAGCGAGCCACTCGGCAGACTCCAGGGCGAAGCCGCAACCGACGCCCCAGAGCGGGTCGGCTGCCAGCACGGCGTCGCCTACCAGCGCCAAGCCAGGCCGCATCGCAGGGCGGGAGATGTTGGGCATTTCGATTATCCCCATCATCGGGGAGACCCGCGTCCCCGAAGCCAAATTCGGCGCGTCGGGAAGCCGTTCGAAGAAGTTTTCGAGATTGCCCCAGAGATCCTTCTTCCATGCCGCAAGCTTGCTCCTCGGCAGCATGACGCCGGCCACCACCACGCCGTCATCGGTGGCGAAGGCGCCGGCCCAATCTGGATCCAGGAACCAGGTCTGGCAGGTTCCCTTCAGGTCGACATTTCGGTAGTGCGCATAATAGGCAAAACGCTCGTTTGGCTTCACCGTCTCCTTGAGGTGCGCGAGCTTGGCGACAGATGAGTTTCTGCCGTCCGCACCCACGATCAACTGGCAGCGAATTTCATGCTCCGACATACGCTGATTCTGGACCTTCACGCCGATCGGGCGTTTTCCTTCTATGGTCAATGCCCGGAGCGTATAGCCGGGAAGGAACTCCACGCCCGGCGTGCTGGTTGCGAGGCTCCGCAGCATCGGATCGAGTTTCTCCCGGCGGATGTTATAGCCATATGCCGGTCGGTCCTTGGGCGTCCATGGATCGCGGATCCAGCCCCATTTCGTCCAGATCTCAAGCTGAATCCGGACTCCCCCTGCGGCCTCGATCGCTTCGCTCAGTCCAAGCCGTTCGATCGCCGGCGTTGCGCTGGAATGGATGGAGTGCGTGCAAAGGTTCTTGAATGCTTGTGGCTCGGTCTCACGTTCGATCAGAGCAACCTTAGCACCCTTCCGGGCCAGATGAATCGCGGTGGCGCAGCCTGCGAGGCTCGCACCGATGACGGCGACGTCTACCTTTCCATTCTTCATAGCTTCCATCCCTTTGCGAACTGTTGGTAATTTTCCTGGTCCAATCACGCTGTCTGCGGAAGTCAGAAATGCCGCGCATCGGAAGCGTCGCAGGGAGTCTAGCCGCTATGGGATGGATGTCTATCGAAGTTGAAAATGACAAAAACCTCTACCTTAAGAAGATTTTACGTTAAGGAGAGTGAGGTTTTGTGCGCGGCTCGACGACGTCGTCGAAAGCTGCCTGGCGATTCACAAGCGTGCGCCGGACCAATGGCGAGGAGAGAAGAGGATGCTAAAAGCAAAGGCTTCGATGGCATTCATCCTGGCGACGATGCTGCTGGACTCGATAAGCCTGGGCTTGGTCAATCCGATCCTGCCGCGGCTAATCCAGCTCATCACTGGAAGCGATCCTTCGGAAACCGGGCACCTCTTCGGACTGCTGGTGGCTTCCAACTCGGCAATGTTGTTCCTTGCCGCGCCGGTAATCGGACGTATTTCGGATCGGTTCGGTCGTCGGCCGGTGATCATCATCGCGCTTTCGGGCATGGCAATAAACTTCTTGGCGGCGGCGACGGCCAATTCACTGTTGCTCCTGTTCGTCGCGCAGATCATCGCCGGGACGTGCGGCGCCAACGTCTCGACAGCCGCGGCCTACACCGCGGACGTCACCCCCCCGGAAGAGCGGGCGCAGAAGCTCAGCCTGCTGAGCGCGGTGTTCAGTACCGGCTTTATCATTGGCCCTACGCTTGGCGGGCTACTGGCCGAGATCAATCTCCGCGCGCCCTTCTTCGTCGCCGCCGGCCTGGTTGCGGTTAGCGTCGTCTTCAGCCTCTTCGTCTTGCCCGAGAGCCTTCCGCCCGACCGACGGCGCCCTTTCTCGTTCGAAGGGCTGTTCCCCTTCGCGGCCCTGATGCGCCTGCCGATCGGTTCTACGATCACCGCCTTGGCTGCGGTCCTGTTCTTCTTTCAATTGGGACGGGTCATGGCGCAGTCCAACTGGGTGCTTTTCATGCAGTACAGTTTTGGCTGGAGCGCCAGCGAGGTCGGCTTTTCGCTGGGCCTTTGGGGACTGATCGGTCTGGTAGCGCTGGTTTGGCTGCCGAAGGTCCTGTTGCCCCGCCTCGGAGAGCGACGCGCGATCCTTGGCGGGCTGTCGATCATCATGGTCGCCTGCGTGCTCTACGGCTCGGCGACCCGAGGCTGGATGATATACGCGATCGTTATCGTCTCGTCGGTGGGTTTTATTGCGCAGCCCGCGCTCCAGGCGGTGATCTCGAAGCAGGTAGCGGCAAACCAGCAGGGCGAAATACAGGGGGCGCTCGCCAGCCTCACCGGTCTCGGATTGATCATCGGTCCGATCCTGGCCAACGTCTCGTTCGACTATTTCAGCGGACCCACGGCGCCGGTCCATATCCCGGGTGTGGCGTTCTACCTGGCCGCCGTAACAATTGGGCTCGCGGTTATCATCGCCGCGATCACCCCGTTCAAGGGTGCAGCGCCGCAACCTGCTCCATCCTCCGAATCTTCAAACCCGGCATGACCGGCGCGGCATTTTTTTCGCGGCAGCTTCTTCAGCAGCCGGCCGATTCAGCCGTGTTCAAGTACCGTTCCGACCCCGGATAGGTCGGAACGAATTCATTCGAAAAATTTTGACGGGCTCATGATACGAGAGCAACAGGCTGGATTCAATGGCCGACGATGGAAGATGTTGGTGGCATGAACTCACGCAAAAGCAAGGAAGATCTACGAGATTGAATCTCGATCGTTTTTTTCTCGACCACGCCAGATCAGGACACTCTGCCGCGCAAGAATCCCGTGAAACGCCACCGCCTGAATTTCAGATACAAAAAACCCCGTGATTGTGCTTCGATGTACCAAGTCTACAACGACGGTGATCACCAACGTTGATGGAAAACCAGTCGGCTCTGTGTTGGGGAGTGTAAAGTGAAATTGCATTCGCGCAGTCCGTCGCTCATCAGATTTCGACAAAGGGCCGATGCAAGACAGCGATTGTTTTGTTTCCCCTATGCCGGCGCGCCCGCCGCCATATTCCGCGACTGGTCGGAAAAGCTCGACCCAGACATCGAAGTATGGACCGTCGAGTATCCTGGCCACGGGACGCGGCGTTCCGAAACGCCGCTCAAACAGCTTTCGCAGCTGGTAGACGCCCTGCTGCCGGATATTCGACAGGAGCTGGTCAGCCCGTTCGCGTTTTTTGGCCACAGCATGGGCGCGATAGTTGCATTCGAGATTTTAAAGCGACTTGCAACGGAGGCCGAACCGAAGCCGGTGTGTTTCTTCGTTTCGGCCTGTTATCCGCCCTGGAAGGAGAGGCGCCGTGCTCCGATCCATGACTTGCCGGAATCCGAATTCGTCGGTCAAGTTCGCTCATTGGGCGGTACCCCCGAAGAATTACTGGCCAATCGAGAGCTGGCCCAGCTCTTCCTACCCGTGCTGAGGGCCGATTTCGAAGTCGCTCGGACGTATTCTCACTCGTCCGATAAACTAAGCTGCCCCGTCTTTGCGTATGGCGGTCTTGATGATCCTGAGGCGAGCCGGGAAGATCTAAGCGAATGGAATTCGGTTTGTCCGACAGCGCTTGTTCAAATGTTTCCCGGAGGCCATTTCTTCCTGCACAGCGCAGCCGAAGATCTAATGCAAGTTTTAGCACGTGATTTCTCGAGGCGGGTTGCCGAGATCAACGCCACCTCAACTAAATCCTCTGTTGCGCAGACGGCGTAACTTGTCTGAGCGCCCGCGCTTGCCAAGCCATCAATACACCCCAGCCTTGGGCAGCATGTACCGTACGTCATTGGTCATGATGTAGTCGTGCACCGGACGATAATCGATGGTGGCGGTGCCGCGCTCGTCGATCCAGGCCAGGGTATGCTTCGTCCGGTGCTTGTCGTCGCTATCCTCGCGGGCGTGCCGCGGCTGAAAGCGCGACAAAAGCGGGCGTTCGATCCTGGCAGTTATCGACCGCTCTGCCAATCTTGCGAGCCGATGTGAGGCCCTTGGGGGACCGCGGTAGACCAGTTATTTTTACTAACCGGTTTCGTCGCGAGCAATACCTGCGGTCGTCGATCAGATTCTCCAACCGCTGGGCGATCACGTTCAATGTTGCCGCATCCACGGCGTTCCGTCGTGCTTTCATTTTGATGCGCCGTTCTCGCGCCGAAAGCATAGGTATCGTATCATCGTTGGATGAATGCGCGCGCAAGTTTCGCCGGTATGACAGCGGATTGTTGTGCAGCGAATGGGGTACGTCCAAATGCCGGATGAAGGAAAGTCGGCCCGTGACTTCGATCCTGAGCAGTTGCGCGCAAAATATCGCGCGGAGCGCGCGCTACGACTGCGTCCCGACGGCGATGCGCAGTATCGCGAAATTTACCGGAGTGCTCGCCCGATTCAACGAGGATCCGTATGCCGATCCGGATTTCATCCGCGCGCCGCTGCACGATGCGGCGGAGGTGATCGTGATCGGAGGCGGCTTCGGGGGATTGCTGGCGGCGGCACGATTGCGCGAAATCGGGGGTCGACAGCATCCGTATCATCGAAAAGGGCGGCGATTTCGGCGGTGCCTGGTACTGGAATCGCTATCCCGGCGCCGCCTGTGATACCGAATCCTACATCTACATGCCGCTGCTCGAAAAACTCGGCTCAATGCCGACCGAGAAGTATGCCAAGGCTCCCGAGATCCTGGCGTACACCCAGGCTGTACCGCGACGCCTTGTTCCAAACCGGGGTTATTGAACTGCGCTGGGATGATCGCCGGGCTCGCTGGACTTCGGATATGGAGATCCACGGCCGCGCTGGCCTGACGTTGACGCAAAAATGGGCTGATGGCGCCGCGACGCTGCATGGCCTGCTAACCCGCGATTTTCCCAACTGCTTCATCGTCAGCACGATTCAGTCAGGCCTTGCACTGAACTTCACGCACGTGCTCGGCGAACAGGCGCACCACATCGCCTATATCGTCCGACGTTGCCTTGCCGATGGACTGGACACGGTGGAGCCAACCGCCGCCGGTGAAGCCCAATGGACAGCCACGATCATGAAGGCGGGCAAATTTCGGAAGGCCTATCAGGAGGAATGCACCCCCGGTTATTACAATGCCGAGGGCCAGCTCTCCGCACGCAACATCCAGAACGGCGTCTATGGCCACGGCGCAGCCGTATTCATCGATATTCTTCATGCCTGGCGCACGGCAGGGAATTATCGTGGGCTCGAATTCCGGCGTGTCGTCGCGGAGGTTTGGTGACGGCGGAGCTCAGCGCGTGAGCCGTTCTGCGCCCTGAATCATCAGGTCCCGGATTTCGAGCCCAGATGCGCCCGCTACGCCGTTCAAGTGCTTAGCAATTCCCTCAGCTTCTGCACGGCGCTATCCGGTGTCGTGAGAACGGGTCGGCCGGATGCCTCGGCGACCAATGCCGCGGCGGGCGCCATACTGTACTGCGCAAGCGCGATCAGGTCGCAATCGTGCAACTCACGCGACGCTTCCGCAACCAGACGGTCGTGTTCCGCGCGCTCGCCCCGATCCAGCGCTGCGAGCGCGCCGGCCGCGAGTTTTGGCACGATTTCGACGCGGCGAGGAAATTCGCCCGGCATGGAAGCCAGCGTTGGGGCGAAGGTCGCAAGCAAACCGATCCTGCGGCCCTGTTTGACCGCTTGCTCGATCATCGCTTCATTGGGTTTTAGCACCGGCATCGGCGTATGCTCGCGCGCGACCGCATCGATGCAAGGGCCAAACGCCGAGCAGGTGAAAAGGATCGCGTCGGCGCCCGTACCGGCCGCGTAATGCCCGAGCGACAGGAAGCGCGCGGTCATTGCCTCAGTAAGCCGGCCATCGCGCGCGAGGTCGGCCGACAGGCTATCGTCGAGCAAATTCATCAGCCGGGCATCCGGCCATGCCCGCGCGAACGCCGCCTCGATCGGCACAATCGAATGTTTCAGGGCATGGATGAGGGCAATGCGCATCTTGTTCAGGCCGGCAGCAGCGCGGCGGTTGTCAAGAGCACCTGTCGCGCTGCGTGTCAGGCTCTCACTTGAAGGGTAGAGCGTACATCAGGCCGCCCTTGCTCCAGGTTGCGTTCAAGCCGCGATCGAGCTTCAGGGGGCTTGTCTTGCCGACGTTGCGCTCGAAGATCTCGGCGTAATTTCCTGTGGCCTTGATGGCCTGCGCCATCCATTTGTTGTCAAGACCGAGACGCGATCCGAGGTCGCCGGCGCTGCCGAGCAGGCGCTGGATCGCCGGCACGTTGGATTTTGCCATTTCGTCGGCATTGGCCGCGGTCACGCCGAGCTCTTCCGCCTCGATCAGGCCGTAGTGCAGCCAGGCGATGATGTCGGTCCACACTTCGTCGCCATTGCGGGTGAAGGGCCCGAGCGGTTCCTTGCTGATCGTCTGCGGCAGGATGGTGTAGTCGCCCGGATTCGGCGCCGCGGTTGTGACCGAGCCTGCCAACGCCGAGGCGTCTTGGGTCATGACATCGCATCGTCCTCCGAAAAATGTCTGCAGCATCGTATCGGTGCGATCGAACACCAGCGGCTTCCAGTCGATGCCGTTGGCGCGGCCGTAATCGCCGAGCGTCACCTCATGCGTGGTTCCTTGGGCGACGCAAACGGTGGCGCCATTCAGCGCCTTCAGATCCTTCACCCCGCTGTCGCTGCGGACCACGAAACCCTGGCCGTCATAGAAGTTGACCGGCCCCTGCCGCAGCCCGAGGGTTACCCCGCGCAGATAGGTCTGCGTCGAATTGCGATAGAGCACGTCGATCTCGCCCGATTGCAGCGCGGTGAAGCGGTTTTGCGCCGTGAGCGCGACGTAGCGTACCTTGCTTGCGTTGCCGAGAACCCCGGCCGCCAAGGCGCGGCAGTAATCGACGTCGAGTCCCTTGTAGTTACCCTGGGAATCCGGGGCGGAGAATCCGGCAAAGCCTGCGCTGACGCCGCACACCAGCGTGCCGCGCTGCTTGACCGTATCGAGTGTTCCAGCCGCTGCTCCAGAAATCGAAGCCGCGAGCAATCCTGTAGCGACGATGATCCTCTTCATTCCCTTCCTCCTCCTAGTGACCAACCGTTTTCAATGCGGTGTCTACCGCAGCGCCGAGCCTGTCGACGATCATATCGATCTCGTCTGATGTCGCGATATAGGGTGGCGCGAGCAGGACATGGTCGCCGCTGCGGCCATCCACCGTCCCGCCGCCCGGATAACAGGCGAGACCGCTTTCCAACGCGGCGGCCTTGATCCGCTGGCTCAGCTTGAGCGCAGGATCGAACGGTGTGCGGCTGGCGCGATCCACGACCAGCTCGATGGCCTGGAACAGGCCGCGGCCGCGGATATCGCCGACGTGCCGGTGATTGCCGAAACGCTCGGTCAACCGTTGTTCGAGGGTGCTGCCGAGATCCCTGATCCGCTCGAGCAGTTTCTCTTCGCTGATAATCCGCTGCACCTCCAGCGCCGCCGCACAGGCGAGAGGGTGCGCGAGATAGGTATGTCCGTGCTGGAAAGCCCCCGACCCCTGCCGAACCGTGTCGATGAGTTCGGCGCTTGCAAGCATCGCGCCGATCGGCTGGTAGCCGCCGCCTAACCCCTTGGCGATGGCTTGGATGTCGGGCGAGATGCCTTCCTGTTCCCAGGCGTGAAGCGTGCCGGTACGCCCCATGCCGCACATCACCTCGTCGAGGATGAGCAGGGCGCCGTGCCGGTCGCAGATATCGCGGACGGCCCTGAAGTAACCTTCGGGCGGCGGCACGCATCCGGAGGTGGCTCCGACAACAGGCTCGGCAATGAATGCGGCCACTGTGTCGGGGCCGAGGCGCTGGAATTCGGCCTCCAGTTCGGCCTTAAGCCGCGCCACGAAATCGGCTTCGGATTCGTCGTCGCGTTTCTCATGATAGGCGAATGCCGGTGTCACGTGGCTGAAGGCTGATGACAGCAGCGGCGCATAGGGTTCACGGCGCCAGGCGTTTCCACCTGCCGCCAACGCGCCGAGCGTGTTGCCATGATAGCTCCGCCGGCGGGCGATGTAACGCTGGCGTTGCGGCTGGCCGCGTTCGATAAAATATTGCCGCGCCAGTTTGATGCTGGCTTCGATCGCTTCCGATCCGCCGCTGACCAGATAAGCATAGGCGAGGCCACCGGGTTCATTGCCGACCAGCCGCTCCGCCAATTCCTCCGCAGGCGCCGACGAGAAAAAGCCCGTATGGGCATAAGCGAGTTTTGAGGCCTGCCTTGCGATGGCCTCGATCACGCGTGGATGCTGGTGCCCGAGACAGGAGACGGCGGCGCCGCCGGAGCCGTCGAGAATCCGCCGGCCATCCTCGGCAATCAGCCACATGCCGTCCCCGCCGACGGCCATGGGCGGTGTTTCGCGCAGGCTTCGGTGCAGCACGCGGCTGTGGCGGGCGCCCATGATAGTCAACCTCTCTCGGTAAAATATTGCGACATCGCCACAAGGCGAGCTTCGGTTTGTTCGAGCCGCCGTTTCGCGCCCACGCCACCCAGCACAAAGGTGACCGCCGCCAGCGACTGCGCGATCGCAATCGCCCCGGCCAGGCTTGGCAAGAATCCAGGTGAGGCGGCCGCCTCGAACAGCAGCAGGTGGTCGGCGCCCTCGGCCATCGGTGCGTCCGCCCTGTCGGCAATCGCGATCAGCGCCGCGCCGGAACGATGCGCTGCGCGGGCGGATAACACGCTTGCTGTCGAATAAGGCGCAAACCCGATCACGATAACGGTGTCGCCGGCGCGGAACGCGCCGAAGTCGAGATCGTCGGGTCCCGAACCGCCAACCAGCTGTACCGCATCGGGCCGGAACAATCGAAGCTGGTAGGTGAGCAATTCCGCCACGCCGCGGCAGCTGCGAAAGCCTGCAATCCAGACGCGATGGGCCGCCTGCAGGGTCCGGGCCGCCCTGGCGACGGCGTCCGGCGAAATGCGGGCAAGGCCTGCCGCATCGGCCTCGAGCTTGTCGGCGACCAGCATGACACCCGAATTGGGACCGTGACGTTCCTTCGTTCGGCCTGAGAACGGCGCGGATTGCGTAGGCCGGCGCGCCTCGGTCAAGGCGGCGCGGAGCGCGTCCCAGCCCCGATAACCCAGCGCCTTCGCCAGCCGGGTGAAGGAAGCGGGATCGGCGCCCGCGGCCGCAGCCAGGTCGCGCATCGAACGCGTCGTGGCGTCATAGTCATTGGCGGCGACGAACCGCCCGACTTCCCGCAGCCGCATCGGCAACGACGGCAAGGCGCTGCATAGTTCATTGAGCGGCGAAGGCTTGGCTTGCTGCTGGGCCATGCAACATATGTTGCAGAAAATGCCTTTTCATGCAACATATGAAACGCGCCTCGTGTGCGCATGGCCGAAGACCGCTGCTGTCGGAAGGATCCTCGCGCTGTGACGATGTCCACGCCCGAACCCGCGCGTCGCAAGCGGTTGCACAGTCCGTTGACCCGTGAGCGGCTCATCGGGCTTTTATGGCAGATCGTCGTGGTGGGGATTGCGATCGCCGTCGTCGCCTGGCTGTGGTCGAATGCGCTTCACAACCTGTCGGTACGCCGCATCTCGACCGGCTTTGCCTTTCTCGGCCGCGAGGCCGGCATGCCGATCGCCGACGCCTGGATCGACTACAGTCCCAAAAATACCTATCTGCGCGCATTCATCGTCGGCCTCGTCAACACGCTGCGGGTTGCTGTCCTCGGCATCGTGCTTGCGACCATACTCGGGACGATGATCGGCATCGCGCGACTGTCATCCAATTGGCTGCTGTCACGGCTGGCCGCGGTCTATGTTGAAGTGTTGCGTGATCTTCCGCTGCTGCTGCAGCTGTTGTTCTGGTACGTACTGATGCAGGGACTGCCGGTGGCCCGCTCCGCATGGATGCCCATCGACGGCGTATATCTCTCCAATCGAGGCCTGGTGTTGCCGTCGATTCCCATCGGCGAAGGCCATCTTTGGGTGATCGCTGCGGCCGCGGCCGGGCTGATCGCCACGGTTGCGCTGAACCGGCGGTTGGTCGCACGGCAACTGCTGGATGGCCGGCCGCGCCGCCTCTGGCCATACGCGCTTGTTCTCGTTGTCGGGCTACCAGCGTTGCTGTCGTGGGGTCTCGGCGTGTCCTGGACCGTCACCATGCCCGAGTTGCGCGGCTTCAATTTTGTCAGCGGATTGACATTGTCGCCCGAGTATTTTGCGCTGCTGGTGGCCGTCGTCACCTATACCTCGGCGTTCATCGCCGAGATCGTGCGCAGCGGCATACAGGCCGTTCACGCGGGTCAATGGGACGCCGCCATGGCTCTCGGCCTGCGCCGAAGCTTCGTGCTTCGGCATATCGTCCTGCCGCAGGCGCTTCGCGTCATCATTCCTCCGATGACCAGCCAATATCTGAACCTGACCAAGAATTCCTCGCTGGCGGTGGCGGTCGGCTATCAGGACATCGTGTCGATCGCCAATACCACGTTGAACCAGACCGGCCAAGCCATTGAAGCCATCGCGCTGATCATGGCGGTGTTCCTGACCATCAGTCTTGGCATCAGCCTGTTCATGAACTGGTACAATGCGCGCATCGCGCTGGTGGAGCGCTGACCGATGACCTCCGTGACGGATGCGCCGGAAAATCCGCTGCCGTTCGGTCGCTCGCGTCCGCGCGCGGTCGGAGGCGGCCGCGCGATCCGATGGCTGCGCGCCAATCTGTTCTCGTCGATTCCTTCAAGCATCATCTCCCTGCTGCTGATCTTCCTGCTGACAAAGGCCTGCGTGAGCTTTGTGCAGTGGGGTTTCCTGAACGCGATCTGGATCATTCCCGACAGTCAGACCAACGCCTGCCGGGCGATCCGTGGCCTCGGGGCGTGCTGGGCGGTCATCCCGGAGAAGTATCGCTTCATTCTGTTCGGTACTTATCCTTTCAATGAGCAGTGGCGGCCCGCGCTTGCGACCCTGACCTTCATTGCGCTGTTCTTCATCTCGAGCCGGCGCAGCTTCTGGCGCAAGGAGCTCATCCTGGTTTGGGCCGCCGCGCTCGTCCTGATTGGCCTGCTGATGTGGGGGGGCATTTTCGGGCTTTCCTATGTGTCGCAGGACCGCTGGGGCGGGCTGCCGGTTACCTTGATCCTCGCGACATTCGGACTTGCCTTCGGCTTTCCGCTCGGAATTGTCGTCGCGCTCGGCCGCCGCTCCAAGCTGCCCGCGATCCGCTCGCTATGCGTGCTCTATGTCGAGCTCATCCGCGGCGTACCGTTGATCAGCCTGCTGTTCATGGCGAGCGTCATGTTTCCGCTGTTCATGCCGGATGGCGTCAACATCGACAAGCTGCTGCGGGCCCAGATCGCGTTCGTGCTTTTCGCCGGGGCCTATCTTGCGGAAGTCGTGCGCGGCGGTCTGCAGGCGGTGCCGAGGGGACAGCATGAGGCGGCGGAAGCGCTCGGCCTGTCGTATTGGAAGAAAAACGGCCTGATCATTCTGCCGCAGGCGATCCGCCATGTGATCCCGCCGCTGGTGAATACGTTCATCGCTTTCTTCAAGGATACCAGCCTGGTCCTGATCATCGGCATCTTCGACCTGCTGACGACGGCGAAGACCGCGATCATCGATCCGGCGTGGCAGTCGTTCAGCGTCGAGGTCTACCTGTTCGTGGGGGTGATCTATTTCGCTTTCTGCTTCGCCATGTCGCGCTACAGCCGGGGGCTCGAAGCGCAGCGCAGACCGACGTGAAGCGCTCAGCATTTTACGGCGCAGACGCAATGTCGGACGGCCGACTTAGGCGCCGTGTAATACGCGCGTAAAAGGAACTTCGTTTACACAAGCGGTTTGTAAGTGGAAGGTTTTGCCCTTGCAGGCTGGCTCAGATGAGATCGACCGCTCTGTTCGTCTCGGTGTCTCTGTTTTTCGCAGCTGTCGTTGCAGGAAGTGCAATCGCGCGTGACGATGGCCGCTATGCCGCCTCTCCCCTCAAACCGTGGTTCGATACGCTCAAAAGCAGCAAAGGACTGTGTTGCTCCGACGCCGATGGCTTCCCGGTTTCAGATCCGGACTGGGAATCCCTCGATGGGCATTACCGCGTAAGGCTCGATGGCGAGTGGATCCTGGTGCCGGATGACGCGGTGATAACCGAACCAAACCGCGCCGGCCGAACCATGGTGTGGCCGGTGAAGGGCTACCTCGGCACCACGATCCGCTGCTTCCTCCCGGGCAGCATGAGCTGACCGCGGCTGGCGCGCCGTTCTGCGAGGGGCCGCCGCGGAAAGCCTGTGAAAGTTGGCGCTTTTATCAAAGGAAAAAACGCATGAACAAACTCCCACCCGTCCCGCCCGAATATCAGCAGGATAGGTAGCGATGCCTCGCAAGAATCCCGACACGGAACGGTTCGGCGGACCTGGTTCGTCCCGACAGGACAGGCGACACCCGGAGAAATTCGAGGGACAAGACGACAAACCTGCCCCTGGCGCCCCCACCAGCAGCCGGTCCTCAAAAATTTCCGGTGGGGATGGCGAGCCGGACCAGCACCACTCCCATGATCCACGTTTCAAGAGCTAGCGTGCCGCCGCCTCCGGAAATCCACGTCGTTCGCTGCAAGCGCGGGGACCTCGGCAGCGATCACTCGGTGCCTTGACCCTGCAGATAGCCCTTGACCTTCGGGTTCGGCATCATGATCGAAGCGGTGAGGGCGATGGCGCACATGAAGGTGACGTACCAGTAGAAGTTCGTCTCGGCGCCGCTGTCCTTGAACCGGAGCGCGACATATTCCGCCGAGCCGCCGAAGATGGCATTGGCGATCGCATAGGCAAGGCCGACGCTCATCGCGCGCACCTCGGGAGGAAACATCTCCGCCTTCACCAGCCCGCTGATCGAGGTGTAAAACGACACGATAGCCAACGCCATGACGATCAGGAAATAGGCTGCGACCGGACTCTTGACGTCGGCGATCGCATACATCAGCGGCACCGTGCACAGCGTCGCAAGGCCCCCGAACAGCAGCATCGACGTCTTGCGGCCGAAGCGGTCGGAAAACATCCCGAAGAACGGCTGCATGACCATGTAGGTGAACAGCACCGCGGTCATCACCACGTTGGCGACGCGGTCATTCATGTGCGCGGTGTTGACCAGATATTTCTGCATGTAGGTGGTAAAGGTATAGAAGATCAGTGATCCGCCGGCGGTATAGCCGAGAACGATCAGAAATGCCCTTCTGTGATGTGCGAGTATCTCGCGCAGCGATCCTGCCTCCTTGCGCGCGCGGCTTTCGGCCGAAGAGGTTTCGGTGAGCGAAGCCCTCAGGAACAGCGCGACGACCGCGAAAACGGCGCCGATGAAAAACGGAATGCGCCAGCCCCATGCCCGCAACTCGGCATCGTTAAGTGACTGCTGAACAATGAGGACGACCAGTGAGGCGAGCAGCTGGCCGCCGATTAGAGTCACGTACTGAAACGACGCATAGAAGCCGCGTTTACCGGGCAAAGCGACTTCGCTCATATAGGTCGCGCTGGTGCCGTATTCGCCACCGACCGACAGGCCTTGCAGCATTCGGGCAAGAAGCAATAGAGCCGGGGCCGCGATTCCGATGGTCTGGTACGTCGGCAGCACCGCAATGGCGAGCGAACCCGCGCACATCATCAGCACCGAGATCATCATTGAATTCTTGCGGCTGGTCGCCTTTCGGGAAAAATGACGGCGCGAAATACAGTGCGGTGAATGCGTAGGCGTAAAAATCGTACCACTCGACAAGATTGCCGGATGAACTCCCGAAAATGGCCCAGATTCGACGGCGTCGATCTTCCCCGGTAACGGCTGGTACGGCTATTGTGGTCATGCGCAATCCCCCAAAAATGCTTTTTCTGTTATTCCGCAAACGCTAGCGCGAAAAACCGGGTCTAACAAGGATCGCACCCCCGTTTACACATTACCGGTCAGCACCAGCAGCAATCTGATCACAAAGCCGGTCGCGATGCGAATGTATTGCGAGATCACGTCGAGGTTTTTGCCGAGTTGCGCGCCGAGCAGGGGCAGCGCGATCAGGATCGCGATCAGGATCAGCATCCCGTAGGGTTCCAGCCGGGACAGCGGATACGCCAGCGCATTGGGCAGCAATCCGACCGCGACGCGGCCGCCATCCAGCGGCGGCAGCGGCAACATGTTGAACACGGCGAGCACGACGTTGATGACCAAAGCGTTTTTGAGGTTGTCGGCTACCCATTGCGCCGAACCCGAAGGGACAAAGCCGATCAGATGAAACGCGGCCGCTGCCAGCGCCGCCAGCAAGATGTTGATCGCGGGGCCGGCCAGTGCGACCCATACCATGTCGATCCGGGGATGGTTGAGCGCTCGAAAGTTGACCGGCACCGGTTTGGCATAGCCGAACAGGAACGGGGCGTGCGACAGCAGTAGGAGGCCCGGCAACAGGATGGTGCCGAACGGGTCGATGTGTTTGAGCGGATTGAAACTGACGCGGCCGAGCTTCCAGGCAGTATCGTCACCGAGGCGGTGCGCCACGAAACCATGGGCCGCTTCGTGAAACGTGATCGCGATGACCAGCGGGAGTACCCAGATCGAGAGGTCGTAGAGGGTGATATTGAACGGCAATCGACTGTCCTTCCGCGGCGATACCGGCTAGGACTATCATAAATCGGCCGGAGGAAAACACTCGCGGCGCGCTGCTCAAGCCATCGAATCGTTGCTTCTCGCTGAAACTCGAAAGGAGCACCACCGTGCACGGGCTCAGGATGATGGGATTGGCGCTTGCATGCCTTGCGCCGGCTGTCCCGGGGCAGGCCGCCCAGACCATCAACCTTGTTCTGAACTGGACGCCGGCCGCGGACCATTCGCCGTTCTATTACGCCAAGGCGCAGGGCTGGTACGAGAAGGCGGGTATCGATCTTGGCATCGAGGTCGGCAAGGGCTCAGGCGTCTCGTCGCTCAAGGTTGGATCCGGTGGCGCGCCGTTCGGGATCGCGGATCTCGCGACCATGCTGGTAGCGCGCGGCAAGGGCGCCGATACGGTCGCACTGATGAGCATCTATGCCAATACCGGGCAGACATTCTATTGGCTCAAGAGCACTGGTATTGACGGCCCGAAGGATTTCGCCGGCCGTAGAATAGGCAATCCGCCCGGCGATGCCTCGCGGGTGATGTGGCCCGCCTTTGCCAAGGCCGTGGGCGTGGCCCCGGAGGCGGTTACGTTCGTCAATGTCGGCCCGACCGCCAAGACGGCGGCATTGAAAAGCCGTACCGTCGATATCGTCAGCGATTTTTACAACTCGCATGACGTCAAGCTCAAGGAATTCGGCAGCGACCTCGGCTCGCTGAACTGGAAGGACGTCGGGTTGAATGCCTACGGCAACTCGTTGATCGTCAATGGCGCGTTTCTGGAGAAGAATCCGAAGCTCGCAGCGGATTTCGTGAAGGTTACCCAGAGAGCCTATGCCGCGTGCGTCGCGGACTTCGAGCCTTGCCTGAAAGCACTGCTCGATCAGGTCACCGGCCTTGACCGGCAGGAGCAGGAGCAGCAGTGGGGGCGCATCAAATATCTGATGGCCGACGAGTTCACCACGACAAAAGCGCTGGGCTGGATCGAGGCCGGGAGGATGCAGCAGGATTACGACCTGGTGCAAAGCTATCTCGGCATGGAAAAGCCGTTTCCGGTGGAAAGCGCGTTTTCGACGGGGCTGCTGGATTCATCGCTCAAGATGGATGCAAGCAAGGTGCCTGCTCCCCAACACTGAGGGCGGCGATGTCGTTGAGTCGCGGCCGCAGGGTCGGTCGACCTCTCCCCGCAGGGGAGAGGTCGGATTGCATCGACAGATGCAATCCGGGTAAGGGGCTCTCGCACCATCGAAAGACCGTAACCGCTCACCCGCCTCGCATCTTCGATGCGAGGCGACCTCTCCCTTCGGGAGAGGTGAGAAAGAGCCGCTTCAACTTCAATTCATTACGACCGTGGTTTAGGGCCGCACCGCGGGTGTCTCGACCTGCATGCCCCGCGCGCGCGACATCAGATAAAGCTCCAGTTCAACCAGCTCTGGCGCACCGAAGTCATAGGGCTGCGCGCGGATGCCGAAGATGCAGGCACGCAGCCGGCGTTGCAATGAGCCCAGCGACTGCCACTCCAGCCGGTACAGCGGATAACCGGTCGGGTGTGCTTGCGTGACCGCGGAGCCTGCCAGGCGCTTGTCCCAATTGTCGTCATGGCAATTGGCGCAGGAAAGATTGAGCTGGCCCTGCCGCGCAATGAACAGCTCGCGGCCTTTTGCGACAAACGCCTCAAGCTGCGGATCGGTGCCGGCTTCGATCGGCATCCCGCGCGACTGCTGGGCGATAAAGGCGGTGAGCGCGAGCAGGCCGCGGCTTTCGTAGGCCAGCGGCGTCGCCTGTTGCTGCTCGGTGCGGCACAGATTGATACGCTGCTCCAGATTGACCGGACGTCCGAGCTTTGCGTCGAAAGCCGGATAGCGCGCCGCGACACCGCGCATGCTGTTGCTCGCGTCGCCATGGCAATCCGCGCAGGTTTTACCTGCCGCGCCGGCTTTGGTTTTCCACAACGCTCCGCCGTCGAGCACCCACAGCATGCCTGGATTAGCGGTATCGTCGTTCTGGATCGCCTGGTTATCCGGCGACATGAAGCTGAAGCCGGAGCGGCGTTGGTCCGGCGGAATTTCGTCGGCAAACAGCAGGGGGATCCACGTCGCAATCAGCAGCACCACCTTGGCTATCGTGCCAATAGCCTTCATTCGACGGTGATGGAGGCCGTGGCGGTTTCGGAAAATCCGCGGTCGCCGATCCAGGAGAACTCGAAGGTGCCGCTCTCGGTCACGGTGGTGAAGAACGCCATGAAGGGATTGGCCGAGATCGCCGGAAACAGGTCGGCGCGGAAAATTTCTTCGCCGTTGTAGCGGCAGGCGAAGCTGGTGATGATGTCGCGCGGAACAAGCTCGCCGGTCGCCGTATGGCGGAAACCGGTCTCCATGACGTGCGATATCAGCGTCTTGATCTCGATGACGTCGCCGCGTTTTGCCTTTTTCGGAACGTTGATCAGTACCGAGCCCATCAGATCACCTCCTCGGTGCAGGCCGCGAGCGTCACCACGACGTCGACCGTGGCGGACCACAACGAACCGTCGGACAGTTTTGCGATGGCCACGATCTTCTGGCTGTCGGCGAGCCGGATCCTGGTTGAAACCTGGGCGCGTCCGGCGCGCGGGCCGAGCACGAAGTTGCCGACATTGGGCTGCGGATTCTTCTCGACCAACACATGGATGCTCCTGACGTGATCCTCCGTGGTCATCGGGCTGCTCACGCTCACGGTCATCGGCACCGTATTGCCGTTCTCGACCAGTGGCGGCACGTCGAGCTTGACCTTGCCGGCCCTTATCGCGGCCCCGCCCGAAATGTCGCGCATCGCTGCCGCCATCGTCGCCGGCGATGCTGCAGCTGGCTTCGGCGTCGCCACGGGCAGCGCGCCGAGCGCGGCCGCGCCACCTGTGAGCGCGAGGAACCGGCGGCGTGTAGATCGGCCAGGCTTGTCCATCGTTTCCCGTTTCATCATTATTGCTGCAGCGTTACGAGATATGCCACGATATCCTCGATCTGCTCCGCCGACAGGATTGGCTTGCCGCGCCAGGTGGCGCCGACGCGTTTCAGCCCGTCGACGCGATAATAAGATGGCATGATCGTCGCCGGATTGAGGCGGGATCCATCGACGAGACGCAGCCGAAGCTGGCCCGCGGACCAGCGGCTACCGGCGCCGGCGAGGCTGGGCGCGAGGTCGCCCTGGAATTTTTCCTCCGGAAACGGCCCATTGTGGCAAAGGATGCAGGTGGTGGCGCGATTGAGCACCAGGGCGCGGCCACGCGCCGGATCGCCAGGCACGCCGGTTAGCGGGGCCGCAACGGCGTCGCCTGTGACGACATAGGGTTGCAATGCCTGCGCCACCGCAGGGCCGGGCAAAGCGAGCGCTGCAGCCGCAAGACACGCGCTAAATCGTTGTTGAATTGCGGAGCTAGCCAAAGGTATCCGCCGTGATCTTCGTGAACCACGTCAGCGCGGTCTGCGCTTCTTGTGTGCGGACCTCGGGGGGCGCGTCGATCGGGCTGGTGCCGCCGCCTTCGATCTCGTTGAATAATCCGTCCTTCGGTGCATAAACGCCGGTGAGCGAGAAAGCGTAGCCGGGCGCAACTGTATTGAAGCAGGCGCCGGTCAACCGCGGCGGCTCCGGCGCCTTGCCGGCTATCAGATTGACGATCGCGGCCGCGCAAGCACTCGCCTGCGCGTGAGCGGCGGACGCGGATTTGGGAATGGCCCCTGCGATGCAAGCGTCGCCGATGACATGGATGTTCGGTACCAGTTTCGATTCGAACGTCACCGGATCGATCGGGCACCAGCCGGTATGGTCGGCCGCACCGGCAATCTCGGCAATGCGGCCGGCTTTCTGTGGTGGAATCACGTTGGCGACATCGGCCGTGTAATTGCCGAAATCGGTGACGATACTGTTGGTCGCAGGCTCGACCGCGGTGACCCGTCCTCCCCGCGACAGCGCGACGCGCTCGATCATGTCCGGATATAGTTCCTTCCACGCCTGCTCGAACAGCCGCTGCTGGGAAAAACCATCCTTGGCGTCGAGAATGATGACTTTCGAGCGCGGCTTCCGGGTCTTCAGATAATATGCGATCAGGCTGGCGCGCTCATAGGGCGCGGGCGGACAGCGCAGCGGGGCCGCCGGCACCGCGAGCACCACGGTGCCGCCATCGTCCATGGCCTCGAGCTGCCGGCGCAACAGCAATGTCTGTTCGCCGGCGATCCAGGCGTGCGGCATCCTGGCAGCGGCGGCCTCGTCGTAGCCGGGCAACGCGTCGAAACGCAGGCTTATGCCGGGCGACAACACCAGCCGGTCATAGCCAAGCGAGGTGCCGTCGGCGAGCCCGACTGTGCGCGCGTTGGCATCCACTTTCACCGCCGTTTGTGCAACGACGATGACGCCTTCCGCGGCGATCTTGTCGTAACGGAATTGCTGGACTTCGAACTCGCGCAAGCCAGCGATTGCCTCGTTGCTGAGTGGGCAGGCGAAATAGAAGGTTTTGGGCTCGATCAATGTCACATGCAGCTTGGAATCGGCCTGTCGCAGCGCGCGCGCGCAACTGGCGCCCCCGAAGCCGCCGCCGATCAGGACGACGCGCGCCGCAGCTTGCGCGAACGACGGGCATGGAAACGCTTGCGATGCTGCTGATGCAGCAAGCCCGCGAGCGATATCTCTGCGCGTCGGTAGCCGCAGCGCATTCATGAATCATACCAGGTCAAGCGAGCGGCGGCCGTTGAGGCCGCCGCTTCATGGTCAGGCGAAGGTGATGTTCTGGTCCTTCAGCGGCACCGACCGGATGCGTTTTCCGGTCGCTGCGAAATAGGCGTTGAGCACGGCGGGCGCCGCCACGCAGATGGTCGGCTCGCCGACGCCGCCCCAGAAGCCGCCGCTCGGCATGATGATCGATTCCACTTTCGGCATCTCGGCGATCCGCATCGAATTGTAGGTATCGAAGTTGCTCTGCTCGATGCGGCCGTCCTTGACCGTGCAGCCGCCATAGAACAGTCCCGACAGGCCATAGACGAAAGAGCCCGCGATCTGCCGCTCGATCTGCGCCGGATTGACGGCATGACCACAGTCCGTAGCGGCGACGATGCGGTGCACCTTGATCTTGTTGCCGTCGGTGACCGAGATTTCGGCTGCACCCGCGACGTAGCTTCCATAGCCCATGTGCTGGGCGATGCCGCGATAGACGCCCTGCGGCGGCGGCTTGCCCCAGTCGATTTTTTCCGCCACTGCGTTGAGCACCGCGAGATGTTTCGGATGCTTCGACATCAACTTGCGCCGGAACTCGACCGGGTCCTGGCCGACGGAATGCGCGAGCTCATCCATGAAGCATTCGAGGTAGATCGCGTTGTGGTTGACGTTGACGCCGCGCCAGAATCCGGGTGGAACATGCGGATTTCGCATCGAGTGCTCGACCAGCAGATTTGGTATTGTGTACCCGATCGCGGCTTCGCCGGTTGCGACAAGGCCCTGGAACGCCGCGGGGTCCATGCCGTTGACCAGCGCCGCCGGGCGCAGCGTGAACAGGATGGATTGTCCCGACAGCCGGACGTGCAGGCCGGTCAGATTGTTGTCGGCGTCGAACGCCCCGGTCAGCTTGCATTGCGTGACCGGATGATAGGTGCCGTGCTGCATGTCGTCTTCGCGCGACCATAACAGCTTGATCGGGGTGCCCGGCATCTGCTTCGCGATCGCAACGGCCTGCCGGACATAGTCCGTCTGGCCGCGGCGCCCGAAGCCGCCGCCTAGCATCTGCTTGTGCACCTCGCATTTGTCGGCAGGCAGGCCCGACGCTTCCAGCGTGGCCGCAAATGCCGCCTCGCCATTTTGCGTGCCGCACCACACCTCGCATTTGTCAGCCGTATAGAGTGCCGTGGCGTTGAGCGGCTCCATGCAAGCGTGGTTCTGGTAGGGGTAGTTGTAGACGGCCTCGATTTTCTTGGTCGCCCCGGCGATGGCCGCCTTGGCGTCGCCGTTCTGGTTGCCGATGAAGGCAGGCTGCGCGTTGTCGAGGCCTTCGGCCAGCCACTTGGCGATCGACTCGCTGGAGACTTTTGCGTTGTCGCCTTCGTCCCAGACGATCGGTAGCGCGTCGAGCGCGGTCTTGGCGTGCCACCAGGTGTCGGCGACGACGGCGACTGTGGTATCGTTGACGCGCACCACCTTCTTGACGCCCTTCATGCCCATCACTTTGGCTTCGTCAAAACTTTTCAGCTTGCCTCCGAACACCGGGCAATCCTTGAGCGCTGCGTTGAGCATGCCCGGCAGCTTGACGTCGATGCCGTAGACCATCTTGCCCGTGGTCTTGTCCGTCGTGTCAAGCCGCAGGATTCCCTGGCCGGCGATCTTCCAGTCCTTCGGGTCTTTCAGCTTGACGTCGGCATCTGCGGGAGGTTCGAGCTTTGCCGCGGCTTCCACCACCTTGCCATAGGTCGTGGTTTTTCCGGACGGCTTGTGGGTGATGACGCTGTTGGCCGCGGTGCATTCGGAAGCCGGCACCTTCCATTCGTTGGCGGCGGCCTGGATCAGCATCGTGCGCGCGGTGGCGCCGCCCTTGCGCACGTATTCCTGCGAGGTGCGGATGCCGCGGCTGCCGCCGGTGGAGAAATCACCCCAGGCGCGCTTGCGCGCCACGCTCTGGCCGGGCGTCGGATACTCGGTGATGACTTTCGACCAGTCGCATTCCAGTTCTTCGGCGACGAGTTGCGCGAGACCAGTGAGGGTGCCCTGTCCCATCTCGGAACGCGCGATGCGGATCACCACGGTGTCGTCGGGCCGGATCACGACCCAGGCGTTGACTTCGGGCGAGCCGTCGGCGGCGCGGACCACGGTCGGCCCGAGCGGAAGATCCATTCCCAGCGCGAGACCTGCGCCGACAGCGGCGGTGCCGATTACGAAGGCACGGCGATTCATTTTGGGCGTTGTATGCTGGTTCATGACCGGCCCCTACGCGTTGGCGGCCGCGTGAATTGCTTCACGCGCCTGTTGGAAGGTGCCGCAACGGCAAATATTGGTGATGGCTTCGTCGATGTCCTTGTCGGTCGGTTTTGGCTTCTCCTTGAGCAGGGCCGCGACCGCCATGATCAGGCCGCTCTGGCAATAGCCGCATTGCGGAACGTCCTTGGCAATCCATGCCTGTTGCACCTTGTGCAGGGCACCATTCGCCGCGAGCCCTTCGATGGTGGTGATCTGCTTGCCGACTGCTTCCGAAACCAGCATCCCACAGGAGCGCATCGCGACGCCGTCGATATGGACGGTGCAGGCGCCGCATTGTGCGATGCCGCAACCGTATTTGGTGCCGGTCAGGCCGGCGTTTTCCCGGATCGCCCACAAAAGCGGCGTATCCGGCTCGACGTCCAGTTCCAATGCTTTGCCGTTGATAGTCAGCTTTGCCATCGCGTTTCCCCTAAATCCGCCCAATCCGTTGAGAGAGCTTCGGGTGCGATGCTGGACCGAAATTTGGAATAGTTCAAATTAAGATTGCGCCCGGACCCCTCCGCAAGATGTGATTTTGGCCTCGTTCCCGCGATCAGGCCTCCTTCAACCCGAACAGCCGCGCCGCGTTGCCCCCGAGAATGGCGGCTTTCTGCTTGTCGCTGAGCGTTGTGGTGGCGAAGACGTGGTCGACCGGATGTTCTTCCCACGGGATCGGGTGGTCGGTGCCGAGCACGACCTGGCTAAAGCCTACCTGCGCCACCAGATGCCGCAGCGCCTCCGGCGTAAACACCAAAGCGTCGAAATACAGCTGGTTCAGGTATTCGGTCGGCTTCTTCTTCAGCTTGATGTCGGCATTACAGTTCTGCGGCGACACAAAGCAGGCGTGGTCAGAGCGCGGCGCGTAGGAGCCGAGATAGCCGCCGCCATGGGCCGCGATGATCTTGAGTCCCGGGAATCGATCCAACGTGCCCTCGAAGATCAGGTGCTGCAGCGCAATCGTCGTGTCGAGCGGATTGCCGATGGTATTGGACAGCCAGCCATTGCCCTTGAAGCGCTTGGCGAGTTCCGGGGTGCTTTGCGGGTGGACGAACAGCACGGCGCCGAGTTCCTCGGCCTTGGCCCAGACCGGATGGAATTTGGGATCGGAAAAATCCTCGCCCAGCACGCTGCCGCCGATCGCGGCACCCCGCAGTCCCTGCTTCTTGATCGCGGTCTCCAGTTGCTGCACGGCGAGATCGGGAAACTGCAGCGACAGCGAGGCGAACGCGCCGAAACGGTCGGGACGCGACGCGCACAGCTCGGCAAGCTTTTCGTTCTGCACCTTGACAATCTGTCCGGCGAGATCGCGATCCCTGCCGTACCAGTACGGATTGATCGAGAGGATTTCCATGTCGATGCCCATCGCATCCATCGCCTTGAGGCGCTGTTCGACGACGATGAAGTGCTCCTGCTGGCCCTTGGTCGGCGGCAGGGGCCGGTCCTTGTCAGGGCCGAGAAGATCGAGCGCTTCATGAAACAGGCAATGCGAATGCACGTCGACGGTCTTGACGCGCTTGCCATTGACCATCACCGGCAAGCGCCGTGCTTTCGACTGCGCGTGCGCCGCATCCAGCATGCCGCAACTGCAAAAGACGATACCCGTCGCCGCCGCGCCTTTAAGGAAGTTTCTCCGCGTGGTCATGTTTCTCTCCCCGAACGGCGCCTTTTTCCGTGGCCGGTCGATCGCCAGCCTGTCCTGATTTCTTCGCCCCGACACATTGCCAAGTCGAAAGTGAAAGGGCAATGATTCCGACAATAATTAATAACATCCGCTGCCTGGAATAGCCGCCCAAGGAGAATGCTAGATGCGCTCGCTTTCCTCGTTTGTTTCGGCGCTGGCCCTGCTTGCCAGTTCCTGCGCGATCGCACAGACGAATTATCCCGACCGGCCGATCAAGTTGATCGTCCCGCTGGCAGCCGCAAGCGCCGTCGATGTCGCGGCACGCATCGTCACGCAGAAGATGGCCGACAACATGGGTCAGCAGTTCGTCATCCTGAACCAGCCGGGAGCATCCGGGCTGATCGGTGCCGAGGCCGTCGCGCGCGCGGAGCCGGATGGCTACACCATCGGCGGTTTCAACGACAGCATCATGACCATGGTGCCCAACATGCAATCGAAGATGCGTTGGGACATTCTGAAGGACTTTGAGCCGGTCTCGCTGGTCGCAACGGTGGAGTGGGGCCTCGTCGCCAACAACCAGACCAGCTACAAGTCGGCGGCCGACCTGATCGCCGCCGCGAAGGCCGCGCCGGGCAAGATCGACTATGGCTCCGGCGGTCCGGGCAGTCCGCAGCATCTGGCGATGGCGATGTTCGCGGCCGCAGCCGGCATCTCGCTGACCCATGTGCCCTACAAGGGTGCGACGCAGGCCGCAACCGGTGTCGCCGGAGGAGAGATTCCGATCGCCTTCCAGGGTCTGGGCACCGTCGCGGCGTTGGTGCGGGGGAATTCGATGAAGTTGATTGGGGTGACCACGCCGAACCGCTTGCCGCAGTTTCCCGACGTGCCGACCGTCTCCGAGTCCGGCCTGCCGGGATTCGTCTTTAATTCATGGTTCGCGATCCTTGCACCGGCCGGCACCCCAAAGGAGATCGTGGCGCGGCTCAATGCGGAGGTCCTCAAGGCGCTCGCCGATCCGGAGATCCGCGGCAAACTCGAAAACCTCGGCTTTACAGTGCGCGGGAGCTCAGCCGAGGAACTGGGCGCGATGACCCGCGAACAACTGGCCAAATATGCGCGTGTGATGAAAGAGATGGGCATCGCCGCGGAGTAAGGCTTGCATGCCCTCGACGCAGCGCAGCGCTCTTGCGGTGCGCCGTAGAGGCGGGGGCCGTTACGAACACCGCACTTGGTACGGTTCTGATCCTGCGAAACAGCGCTGAAGGAAGGGTGCAACGCGCCCGGAATACGAAGGACTTCAAAAGCACGGATGCCGGCGGCCGTCTTGGCCGCGGTAGGCGGCGGCACTCTGCTTGCAGCGGGCGGAGGTCGGGCCGTCGTAGTAAGCCCAGGTGCCGGGGAAGGGACCGGGTCCGTAATTATGCAGATAGCTGAACCAGGGGATGCGATAGCGAACCACGTGATGATGGTAATGCCGGTGATGATGCCGGCGAACACCATAGTCCGCGGCCTGCGCCGCAATCGGCGCGGCGATCAGCACGCTTGAGAGCAACGCGGCGGCAATCCATTTCAATCCGGTCATCATGCGCTCCTGAAAGACTGCAATCATAGAACGATTCGCGGAAAAGCCGGTTCCGGACCGGGTCCCCCGGGCGTCAATGATCGCCCCTCACAATCTGCATATCATCAAACCCGCAGTCTGTGATATCCCTGAAAACCATGAACCAGCACGCCGCGATCAACATAAGGCATTCCACCTGTCCGCATGACTGTCCGTCCGCCTGCGCGCTCGATATCGAGGTGATCGGCGGGCAAACCATCGGCCGGGTGCGGGGCTCCAAGCTGCAAAGTTACACCGCAGGCGTGGTCTGCGCCAAGGTCGCGCGCTATGCCGAGCGCATCCATCATCCTGACCGTCTGATACATCCGATGCGCCGCGTCGGGCCAAAGGGCTCCGGTCAATTCGTACGCGTTTCGTGGGACGAGGCACTGGATGAGATCGCCAGCCGTTTCGACGCTGCGGAGCGGGATTTCGGCGCCGAGTCAGTATGGCCTTATTATTATGCCGGCACCATGGGGCTGGTGATGCGCGACGGCATCAACCGCCTTGCCCATGTGAAGAAATATTCGCGCTACTACTCGACCATCTGCGCTAACGTCGCCCGCGTCGGATTTGCCATCGGCACCGGCAGGATCGCCGGCGTCGATCCGCGCGAGATGGGCGTCTCCGACCTGGTCGTGATCTGGGGCACCAATCCGGTGAATACCCAGGTCAATGTGATGACGCACGCGATGCGCGCCCGCAAGGAACGCGGCGCGAAGATCGCCGCGGTGGATGTCTACAACAACGACACCATGAAGCAGGCCGACATCAAGATTCTGCTGCGGCCGGGGACCGACGGCGCCTTCGCCTGCGGCGTCATGCATGTGCTGTTCCGCGACGGCTACGCCGACCGGTCCTATATGGAACGCTACACCGATTGCCCGGATGAGCTCGAGACGCATCTCAAAACCCGGACGCCGCAATGGGCGTCGTCGATCTCGGCGGTGCCGGTCGAGGAAATCGAAGCCTTTGCGCGTCTGGTGGGCCAGACCAAGCGCGCCTTCTTCCGGCTCGGCTATGGTTTTACCCGCAGCCGCAACGGCGCGGCGCAGATGCATGCTGCGTTGTGCATTCCGGCTGTGACCGGCGCCTGGCAGTATGAAGGCGGCGGGGCGTTCTTCAACAATATGGCGATCTGGAAGTTCAATGAATCCATCATCGAGGGCCACGATGCCATCGATCGCTCCGTTCGGATACTCGATCAGTCGCAGATCGGACGTATTCTCACCGGCGACAAGGAGGCGCTGCGAGGCGGGGGCCCGGTCAAGGCGATGCTGATCCAGAACACCAATCCGATGACGGTGGCGCCGGAGCAGGACCTGGTTCGCCAGGGCTTTGCGCGGGAAGACCTGTTCACGGCGGTGCACGAGCAGTTCATGACCGAAACCGCGCAAATGGCCGACATCGTGCTGCCTGCGACGATGTTCATGGAGCATGACGATCTCTATTACGGCGGCGGCCATCAGCACATTTCAGTCGGCGCCAAGCTGATCGAGCCGCCGGGCGAATGCCGCTCGAATCATGAAGTGTTGCAGGACCTCGGCCGTCGCCTCAAAGTCTCGCATCGCGGCTTCGACCTCACATCACGCGAACTGATCGATGAGACGCTGAGGCTGAGCGGACACGGCGACATCGACACGCTGCAGGCCGAGCTGTGGCGGGATATCCAGCCGGATTTTCGCACCGCGCATTACCTCGACGGCTTTGCGCATGCCGACAAGAAATTCCACTTCAAGGCGGATTGGGCCCATCCCCCCTGGGGCATCCCAGGCATGGGTCCCTGGGAGCAGATGCCGTCGCTGCCGGATCACTGGACCATTATCGAGGAGGCCGACGAGGCGCATCCGTTCCGGCTCGCGACCAGCCCGTCGCGCAGTTTTCTCAACACCAGTTTTAATGAAACTCCGTCCTCGATTGCCCGCGAGGGTCCGCCATCGGTGATGATACACCCGGCCGACGCGGCGCGGCTCGGCATCGCCGACGGGGATGCCGTCACGCTCGGCAACACGCGTGGGCAAACAACCTTGACCGCAAAACTGTTCGACGGACTGCGCCGCGGGGTGCTGATCGCGGAATCGGTGCAGCCCAATCGCGCCCACATCGGTGGACGCGGGATCAATACGCTGACTGGCGCAGAAGCGGTGGCCCCCGTCGGCGGCGCGGCGTTCCATGACAACAAGGTGTGGGTGAAGAAGGCGGCGACGCAAGCCCCGTGATCACCCGGCTGCTCCACGTCATTGCGAGCGAAGCGAAGCAATCCCAGCCCCGGGCTCAGACTGGATTGTTTCGGCGCTACGCTACTCGCAATGACGGTATAGCCGGATACAAATCGCTCTTGCGGAGTTCTCGGATACTGCCGCTAATGTCTCCCGCAGCATCAGCTTCCGGGTACGAGCTTGACCAACAGCCCCTTCTACACCGCCGAGCACATCGCCTATCGCGACGTGGTCCGCCGCTTCGTCGAGAAAGAAATCGAGCCATACGCGCATGAATGGGACGAGGCGGGCAGCTTTCCACGCGTGCTCTATGAGAAGGCGGCGGAAATCGGGCTGCTGGGCTTGGGCTTTCCGGAGGAGTACGGCGGCACCGAAGTCGATAATTTCATGTGGATCGTGGCCGTCCAGGAACTGGCGCGGGCAGGCTGCGGCGGGGTCAGCGCCAGCTTGAAAAGCAATTCGATCGGCGCACCGCCGATCGCGCGCGCGGGTACGCTTGCGTTCAAGGCGCGGGTACTGCCGGAAATCCTGTCGGGCAAGAAGATTTCCGCGCTCGCCATCACCGAACCGTCAGGTGGATCGGATGTCGCGAACCTGCGCACCTCTGCGCGGCGTGACGGCGATGTCTATGTCGTCAATGGCGAGAAGACTTTCATTACGTCCGGCATGCGCGCGGATTATATTACGACCGCCGTGCGCACCGGCGGCCCCGGGCGCGGCGGCGTCAGCCTGCTGGTGATCGAGGGCGACACGCCGGGCCTGTCGCGTGCGCCGCTGAAGAAGATGGGTTGGTGGGCGTCCGATACCGCGACGCTGCATTTCGACGACTGCCGCGTACCGGCGGAAAATCTGCTCGGCGAGGAGGGCGAAGGTTTTCGGCTGATCACGCATAATTTCAATGGCGAGCGGTTGACCATGGCGGCCGGCTGCATTGCCGCGGCGCGGGTCTGCCTCGACGACGCGACCGAATACGCCAAACAGCGCCACACCTTTGGAAAACCTTTGGCACAGCATCAGGTTATCAGGCACAAGCTGGTCGACATGGCGCAGCGCGTTGCGGCGTCGCAAGCGATGCTGGAAGTGCTGGCGTGGCGGCTCGACCGGGGCGAGAGTCCGGTAGCGGAAATCTGCATGCTGAAGAACCAGGCCACCCAAACCATGGCGTTCTGCGCCTCCGAAGCGGTGCAGATTTTCGGCGGCGCCGGTTTTATGCGCGGCATCAAGGTCGAGCGCATCTACCGCGAGGTGAAGGTGAACGCGATCGGCGGCGGCAGCGAGGAAATCATGAAGGACCTCGCCTCTAGGCAGATGGGATTGTGATGACACAGGGGCATGCGCGGGCTTGACCCACGCATCCATCCAGCTTCGCAACAAGCGTTTTACGCAGAGGATGGATTGCCGGGTCAAGCCGGCAATGCACAAACCAGCAGGGGACGGAACAACATGATTACGCTCTACCATTGCAACGCCGCGCGTTCGTTCCGTCCGCTATGGATGCTGGAAGAACTTGGCCTTCCCTATGATCTCAAGATGCTGCCGTTTCCGCCCCGGGTGTTCGCAAAGGATTATCTCGCCATCAATCCGCTCGGCACCATTCCGTTTATGATCGACGGCGACACGCGCATGTCGGAGTCCTCGGGCATCTGCCATTACCTCGGCACCCGCTACGGACCGACGCCGCTGGTCGTCAACGTCGACGAGCCGGCCTATGGCGCGTTCCTGAACTGGATGTATTTCAGCGACGCTACGCTGACCTTCCCGCAAACACTGGTGCTGCGCTACACGCAGCTTGAACCGGAAGAGCGGCGCAACCCCCAGGTCGCGACCGATTACGCAAAATGGTTCTTGGGCCGGTTGCGGGCGGTCGAGGCGGCGGCCGGCAAGGCCGAGACGCTGTGCGCCGATCGCTTTACTGCCGCCGACATTTCCGTCGGCTATGCCCTGCGGCTTGCCGAGAATATCGGCCTCGCAAAAGATTTCGGCCCCAATGTCACCGCCTACTGGCAGCGCCTGCAGGCGCGCGACGGATTCAAGCGCGCGGTCGCGACGGAAAATCTTGCCGGTGAGCAGCAGAAGGTGCCGAAGAGGATATAGCTGGTCGTCCCGGCAAACGCCGGGACCCATACACGCCGAGCGTTGTTTTGGGTACGCGGGCAGAAACCTTCTTTCAATTATCAATGCCGATGGTTATGGGTCCCGGCGTTCGCCGGGACGACGCACTTGGTTGTCACCGGTGACATCGCCCTCCATTTCTGTATTCTGCGCACCGCTCCGCAAGACCGCAACGAGGAGACGCTTCATCCATGGGCGACAAGGCCGTCATCACCTGCGCGCTGAACGGCGTGCTGACCGATCCGAAGCAGCACCACGTTCCGGTGACGCCGGAGCAGATGGCGCGCGAGGCCAGGGCCGCGTTCGACGCCGGCGCCAGCGTGATGCACATCCATCTGCGCCAGCAGGCCCCGGACAAGGGTCATCTGCCCTCGTGGGACGTCAGCGTGTCGCGCGAGATCCAGCAGGCGATCCGCGAGGCCTGTCCCGGCGTCATCATCAATCATACCACCGGCACTTCGGGGCCGAACTACAAAGGCGCGCTCGATTGCGTGCGCGAAACCAAACCGGAAATGGCGGCCTGCAACGCTGGCTCGCTGAATTATCTGAAAGTAAAGGCCGACAACACCTGGGCGTGGCCGCCGATGATGTTCGATAACGCGGTGGAAAAGGTGCAGGACTATCTCGACGTCATGCGAGAAGCGAACACGATCCCGGAATTCGAATGTTTCGACGTCGGCATCGTGCGTTGCGTGGGCATGTACCGGCAGACCGGGATGTATGCGGGGCCGCTGGAGTACAATTTCGTGATGGGCGTCGCCTCCGGCATGCCGGCCGATCCTGACTTGCTGCCGATCCTGCTCAGGCTGAAAGCGCCGAACGCCAACTGGCAGGTGACCGCGATTGGCCGCACCGAAATCTGGCCGCTGCACCAGCGATGCGCCGAGCTCGGCGGCCATCTCCGCACCGGGCTCGAAGATACGTTCTACCTCGCTGACGGGGCCAAGGTGACATCAAACGGCCAATTGATCGAAAGCCTCGCCGCCTGCGCGCGCCGCGCCGGCCGCGAGGTCGCGAGTCCTGCGGAGGCGCGGCGCATTTTTGGAATACTACAATGAGCGCCACAAAACCCTGCCGTCATCCTGAGGAACCGCGCGCTTGCGCGGCGTCTCGAAGGATGGCCGCACGCGCGCCTGCGGCCCATCCTTCGAGGCCCGGCATGAAGAATGCCGGGCACCTCAGGATGACGGCGGAGATGGGGCGGCATTGGCAGATGGGCGGCCATGCCCGTCATTGACTCCACCATCGCGACCTCGAGCGAGGCATACAAGGCCGACCGCGACGGCATGCTGGCGCTGATCGCGCGGATGCGGGCGCTGGAGCAGCGCACGCGCGCGGCATCGGCTGCGGCAAGGGATCGCTTCCACAGCCGCGGCCAATTGCTGCCGCGCGAGCGCGTGGCGCTGGTGCTCGATCCTGGCTCGCCCTTCATCGAGCTTTCGACGCTTGCCGGGTACATGTTCGACGTCCCCGATCCGGACAAGAGCGTGCCCGGCGGTGGCGTGATCGCCGGCATCGGCTTCGTCTCCGGCGTCCGCTGCATGGTCAGCGCCAACGATTCCGGGATCGATGCCGGCGCGCTGCAGCCTTACGGCCTCGACAAGACGCTCCGGGTGCAGGAGCTCGCTCTGGAGAACAAGCTGCCTTACGTGCAACTGGTCGAAAGCGCCGGCGCCAATCTGTTGCGCTATCGGGTCGAGGATTTTGTCCGCGGCGGCAACATTTTTCGCAATCTGGCGCGGTTGTCCGCGGCGGGCCTGCCCGTGGTGACGGTGACGCATGGCTCGTCGACGGCAGGCGGCGCCTACCAGACAGGGCTGTCGGATTACATCGTAATGGTGCGCGGACGCACCCGTGCGTTTCTCGCGGGTCCCCCGCTGCTTAAGGCAGCGACCGGAGAGAACGCCACCGAAGAAGAACTGGGCGGGGCGGAAATGCACACCGCCATTTCCGGACTCGGCGATTACCTCGCCGAAGACGACCGCGATGCGCTGCGCATTGCACGCGACATCATGGCCAAGCTGGAATGGGACCGGCCGAGTGCCGGTGAAAACTTGCATCGGCCGCCCCGCCACGATGCGGAAGAACTGCTCGGCATCGTGCCGATGGACTACCGGCGGCCGGTCGACATGCGACAGGTGATCGCGCGCATCGTCGACGATTCCGACTTCCTCGAGTTCTCGCCTCGTTACGGCCCTGCCACCGTGTGCGGCCATGCCCGCATCGAGGGCCACGCGCTGGGCATTATTTCCAACAACGGCCCGCTCGACGTGCCAGGCGCCAACAAGGCGACGCATTTCATCCAGGTCTGCTGCCAGTCGCGTACGCCGCTGCTGTATCTCAACAACACCACCGGCTACATGGTGGGCCGCGAATATGAAGAGGCCGGCATGATCAAGCACGGCTCGAAGATGATCCAGGCGGTGACCTCGGCCACGGTGCCGCAGATCACCATCTATTGCGGCGCTTCGTTCGGCGCCGGCAATTACGGCATGTGCGGCCGCGGCTTCCACCCGCGCTTCTGCTTCTCGTGGCCCAATGCCAAGACCGCGGTGATGGGCGGCGAGCAGGCCGCCGAAACCATGGCGATTGTGACGGAGGCCGCAGCGATCCGGCGCGGCAAGCCGGTCGAGCGCGGAAAGCTCGATGCGATGAAGGCTGAGATTATCGGCGTGTTCGACGGCCAGATGGACGTGTTCTCCACCAGCGCGCGGCTACTCGACGATGGCGTGATAGATCCGCGCGATACCCGCGCCGTGCTCGCCGAAGTGCTGGCGATCTGCCGCGAGGCCGAAGCGCGCAATCCGCAAGCCATGCAGTTTTCAGTCGCCCGGCCATGAGCGGCGAAGTCAGGCGCACGCCATTTTGCAAAATCCTGATCGCCAACCGCGGCGAGATCGCCTTGCGCATCATGCGCACCGCGCGCCGTCTCGGTTACGGCGTGGTGGCCGTGTATTCGGACGCAGATCGGGTCTCGATGCATGTGCGCGAAGCCGATGCGGCGGTTTGTATCGGCGAGGCGTTGCCGTCGCAATCCTATCTGCGCATCGAGGCCATCATCGACGCCGCGAAATCCGCCGGCGCCGATGCGGTGCATCCGGGCTATGGCTTTCTCGCCGAAAATGAAGACTTTGCACAAGCTTGCGGCGACGCCGGGCTGGTGTTCATCGGCCCGTCGCCCCAATCCATCAAGGCGATGGGAAACAAGGCCGGCGCCAAAGAAATCATGCGGGCCGCCGGCGTGCCCTGCGTCCCCGGCTACCAGGGCGCCGACCAGAGCGACGCGGTGATGCTTGCCGAGGCGCAAAAGATCGGCTTCCCCATTATGATCAAGGCGGTGGCCGGCGGCGGCGGGCGCGGCATGAGGCTTGCGCCGGACGCGGCGGCGTTTCCAGACCTGTTGCGCAGCGCGCGCTCGGAGGCGCAAGGCGCATTCGGCGATCCGGCCGTGATCCTGGAGCGCGCTATCTTCAATCCCCGTCACATCGAAATCCAGGTGTTCGGCGACCGCCATGGCAACGCCATCCATCTCGGCGAGCGCGATTGCTCGGTGCAGCGGCGGCACCAAAAGCTGATCGAGGAGGCGCCGTCGCCGGCCGTGTCGCCGGAGCTGCGGGCGCGGATGGGCGCCATCGCCGTGAAGGCGATCCGCTCGATCGGCTACGAGGGCGCGGGCACGCTGGAATTCCTGCTCGGTGGCGACGGAAATTTCTATTTCATGGAGATGAATACAAGGCTGCAGGTCGAGCATCCCGTCACCGAGGTGATCACCGGGCTCGATCTGGTTGAATTGCAGCTTCGGGTCGCCGCCGGTGAACGGCTCGGGCTAGCGCAGGACGATATCAAATTCTCCGGCCATGCCATCGAAGTGCGTTTGTGCTCGGAGGACGCCGGCCATGATTTCATGCCGCAATCGGGCCGCATGGCGCTGTGGCAAATGCCCGGTGAACTGCGAGTCGAGCATGCGCTGCAATCGGGTTCCGAGATTCCGCCGTTCTACGATTCGATGATCGCAAAACTCATCGCGCATGGTGCAACCCGGGACGAGGCGCGCCGCAAGCTTGTCCACGGGGTTGAACACACCGTCGCATTCGGCGTCACCACCAATCAGGCGTTCCTGGCGGCATGTCTGCGGCATCCGGCATTCGCCGCGGGCGAGGCGACAACCGCTTTCATCGGGGAGAATCGCGACGATCTGCTGGCACCGTGGGCCGATCAGGCGTCGGATGCGGCGCTGGCGGCATTGCTGCTTGTCGTGACCGACCGCCATGCGCCGCCGTGGCGCAAGGGGCGCACGCTGGCGGCCACCTTTCCCGTCCCGGTGCGGATCGAACTCGGCGGAAAAATCCATGAACTGGAGATCGTGCGCGAACGCGACGGCGGCTGGGTGGCGAGCCTGCTGGGCAATGACGTGCGGTTCGAGATCGACGGACTCGACCGCGACAGTATTCGCTTTTGTGTTGATGGCGTGACGGAATCGGCGCGGTTCTTCCGCGACGGCGACCGGCTCTACTTCCTGTTCCATGGTAGTTCCAACTCCGTTCACGACCTCACCCTGGCGCCGCCGGAAAGCGCTGCGGCGGGTGGCAGCGACGGCAAGGTGCGCGCCGCGATGAACGGCCGCGTCATCGCGGTTCTGGTGAGACAAGGCGAGCGCGTCATGGCCGGGCAGGCGGTAATGACGCTGGAGGCGATGAAGATGGAACATGTGCATACCACGCCGATTTCCGGCACCATTTCCGCAATCGATGTCGCCGAAGGCGAGCAGGTCACGACCGGGAAAATCGTCGTCGAGATCGAAGCAAATCCTTAAAGAGCGAGCAGGGTAAATGACCGACAACGTCAGTGTGATCCTCGACAAGCGCGGAAGTGCGTTCTGGATCACCATCAACCGGCCGGAGAAGCGCAACGCCATCAACGGCGACGTCGTCGCCGGGATATCAAAAGGCTATCGCGACGCCCATGACGATTCCGACGTGCGCGTAATTGTCCTAACCGGCAGCGGCGATAAGGCATTCTGCGCCGGCGCCGATCTTGTGAACACCGGTGCCGCTTTCGCATTCGATTTCGCCAAGCCGAATGTCGACTACGCCGACCTATTGCGGCTCGCGCAGAATGCGACAAAACCTTCGATTGCCCGCGTCAATGGCGTCTGCATGGCCGGCGGCATGGGGCTGTTATGCATGACCGACATGGCGGTGGCGGCCGACGGCGCGATCTTCGGCCTACCGGAGGTGAAAGTCGGGGTGTTCCCGATGCAGGTGATGAGCCTGCTGCAGAACATCGCGCCGCGGCGGCTGATCAACGAATGGGCGCTGAGCGGGGAGCCGTTCGATGCCCGCGCGGCGCAGGCGGCCGGGCTGTTGAATTACGTGGTGCCATCGGTCGAACTGGACGCAAAAATCGAATGGCTGATCGGCCGCATCGTCGACAAGTCGCCGACCGCGATCCGCCGCGGCAAATACGCCATGCGCGCGATCGCCTCGATGTCGTTCGACCAGAGCATCGCCTATACCGAAAGCCAGATCGCGCTGACCGCGATGACCGAGGATGCCAAAGAGGGCCTTGCGGCCTTTGGCGAAAAGCGCAAGCCGGTGTGGAAGGGGAAGTGAGTGCCGTAGTGCCGTAGCCCGGATGGAGCGAAGCGAAATCCGGGTGAGCGGCCCCGGATTTCGCTTCGCTCCATCCGGGCTACAAAAGCTATCCCGCATTCGCCTTCAGCCCCGCAGCCTCGATCCCGGCTAGCGCGCAAATCTCGTCGTTGTCCGAGGTGTCGCCGCTGACGCCGACGGCGCCGAGCAGCGCGCCGCCGGCATCGTGCATCAGCACGCCCCCGGGCACCGGCACCATGCGGCCCTGCGCCAGCGTGTTCACAGCGCTGACAAAATAGGCCTGCTCCTGGGCGCGCTGGAACAGCGCCCGCGAGCCCATGCCCATGGCGAGCGCGCCATAAGCCTTGCCGTGGGCGATCTCGCTGCGCAGCAGGCTGGTGCCGTCCTGAGCCGCGGAAATTTTTACGCAGCCTCGGGCGTCGAGCACGGTCACGACCAGCGGCTTGAGTTTTTTCTCCACGCCCTTGGCCAGTGCCGTGTCGAGAATTTTTCGCGCGATGTCGAGGGTGAGGTCAGCCATGGAGTTGTTCCTTTCGGTTAAATTCCGTCATTCCGCGACGCGCCTCTTGGCGCGGGTCCGGAATCCCTACGCACGATGGTGGCTAGGGATTCCGGGCTCGCGCTTCGCGCGCCGCGGAATGACGGGCTATCGTTATGCGCACCATCGAGGCTCAGCGCCAGCACGCGTGCGACATGCAACGCTGCACGGTGGGTGCCATCGGCGATCTGGTGCCGGCACGAGGTGCCATCGGCGACCACCAGCGTGTTTGCGTCGGCGCGGCGTATGGCGGGAAGCAGCGAGGCCTCGGCCATTTGCATCGAAACCGCGTAGGTATCGGCGCCATAGCCAAATGCACCGGCCATACCGCAGCAGCTCGAGTCGATGGTTTCGACCTGGAGCCCGGGGATCAGCCGAAGCACCTGCTCAACCGCCTTGAAGGCGCCGAATGATTTTTGATGGCAGTGGCCATGAACCAGCGCCTTGGCGGCGACCGGACGGAGCGGCAACTGCAGGCGGCCGGCTTCGGCCTCGCGGACCAGAAACTCCTCGAACAGCAGCGCATGCGCGCTGACACTTTTGGCGGCATCGTCATTGCGCAGCGACAGCAGTTCGTCGCGCAGCGTGAGCAGGCAACTCGGCTCCAGCCCGATTATCGGCATGCCGCGCGCGACGAACGGCGCATAGGTCGTCACCAGCCGATCGAGTTCGGCACGGGCCTTATCCACCAGTCCTGCGGAGAGGAAGGTGCGGCCGCAGCACGACGGGCGTTTGGCATCGAGAGGCTTCGGCAGATGGACGCGGTAGCCGCCCTCGACAAGCACGCGCAGCGCGGCGTCGAGGTTTTCACGCTCATAGGTCCGGTTAAAAGTGTCCGCGAACAGCACTACTTCACGTCCATTAGCCGGGCCGACCGCTTCGCCCGCGGGCGCAAACACGTCGTGCCGCCACTCCGGCAGGGCACGTTGCGCGCTGATGCCCGCGAATTTCTCCAGCAGCTTCCTCAGCTGCGGGCTTCTGTTGCGCAGATTGGCCAATGGCGCGAGGCGCGACGCCAGATCGGCATAATGCGGGAGATAACCGACCAGCCGGTCGTGCAGTGTAAGCCCGTGTGTTGCGACGCGCGCACTTAGCACCTCGATCTTCATCTTCGCCATGTCGACGCCGGTCGGGCATTCGTGGCGGCAGGCTTTGCAGGAGACGCAAAGTTTTAGCGTATCCATCATCTCATCCGAGGCCAGCGCATCCGCTCCGAGCTGCCCCGATATCGCCAGCCGCAGCGTGTTGGCGCGCCCCCGCGTGACATCCTTTTCGTCGCGGGTGACGCGGTAGGACGGGCACATCACGCCGCCCTCGATCTTTCGGCAGGCGCCGTTGTTGTTGCACATCTCGACCGCGCCCTGGAAACCGCCGCCGGCGCCTGGATAGGCCGACCAGTCTAGCTTCGTCTTCAACTCGCGAACGCGATAATCCGGCCGATAGCGAAACAGCGAACGATCATCCATCCGGGGTGGATCGACGATCTTGCCGGGGTTGAGCACATTGTCGGGATCGAAGCGGAGCTTGACCTCCCTGAAGTCGGCGATGATGCGCTGCCCGAACATCGCTTCGTGAAACTCCGAGCGCACCAGGCCATCGCCGTGCTCGCCGGAATGCGAGCCCTTGTACTCCCGCACCATTGCAAAAGTTTCCTCGGCGATGGCGCGCATCGCCTTGACGTCCTTTTCCAGTTTCAAATTGAGCACCGGGCGCACATGCAGGCAGCCTTCCGAGGCGTGCGCATACATGGTGCCACGGGTGCCGTGCTTCGCGAAAATGTCATTCAGGCGCTGCGTATAGTCGGCGAGATGCGGGAGCGGCACGGCGCAGTCCTCGACAAAGGAGACCGGCTTGCCCTCCTGCTTCATCGACATCATCACATTGAGGCCGGCGGCGCGGAATTCGGCGATACCCGTTTGCAGGGCCGGCTCGATGATCTCGACCACGCCGCCCCATTTGCGTCGTGGATTGTCCCAGCCGAAGCCGAGGTCCGCCATCAGTTCGGTCAGTTGTTTCAACCGCGTTAGATTTTCGGCTTGGTCGTCCTCGGCGAATTCGACGATCAGCACCGCGTCGGGATCGCCGCGCACCGCGGTGCCGATGATGGGCTGAAACATCGCAATCTCACGGCCGAGCGCGATCATGGTGCGATCGACAAGCTCCACCGCGATCGGCCGCAGTTTCACCAGGTGCTGCGCGGCATCCATCGCCTGGTAAAAGCTGCCGAAGTGGCAGACGCCGAGTACCTTGTTGCGGATCACCGGCCACAGTTTCAGTTCGACCTGGGTGGTGAAGGCCAGGGTGCCTTCGGAGCCGACCAGCAGATGCGCCATGTTGTTGGGCGCGTTGCGCGGCACCAGCGCATCAAGATTGTAGCCGCCGACCCGGCGCTGCACCTTTGGAAACTTTTCGGCGATCTCGACGGCCTCGCGCTCGCCGAGCGCCAGCATGTCGCGGAATAGGTCGGGCACAGTATCGTCACCGGCGACTTCGCCAAAGCTCAGCAGGGTGCCGTCGGGAAGCGCCGCCTGCATCGACAGCGTATTGTCGCGCATGGTGCCGTAGCGCAGCGAGCGTCCGCCGCAGGAATTGTTGCCGGCCATGCCGCCGATGGTGGCGCGCGACGCCGTGGAGACGTCGACGGGGAACCAGAGCCCGTGCTTTTTCAGCTGCCGGTTCAAGTCGTCCAGCACGATGCCCGGCTCGACCACGCATGAGCGGCTCTCGACGTCCAGCGCAAGCATGCTGTTCAGGTATTTCGAAAAATCGATCACGATGCCGTCATTGACGGTCTGGCCACATTGCGAGGTGCCGCCGCCACGCGGGGTGACGATCCGCCCCGCCTCACGCGCAATCGCCAGCGCCCGCAGTGCCTCGTCGATGGAGCGGGGAACCACAACGCCTGCCGGCATGATCTGGTAGAACGAGGCATCGGTGGCGTAACGGCCCCGGCTGAACCGGTCGAACAGCACCTCGCCGCTGGTCGCCCGCCGAAGCTGCTGTTCAAGCGTCATTGAGGGTGCGACCGGTGGCTTCCATGGGTCGCGAACATAGGCTTTCGGCGGGGAAGCCGTCGATCAAAAAATACAAATAATTTGCGGGTTGTAGGTTGAAACATTGAATGCAATATGGGGCCGTCCACCGCGGCGAGGAACCCATGACACAGCATCAGGGGCGTCATTTTTTGCAAATTCCAGGTCCGAGCCCGGTGCCCGACCGCGTGCTCCGCGCCATGGATATGCCGGTCATCGACCATCGCAGCGCGCAGTTTGCGGAACTCGCCAAGACCGTATTCGACGGCTGCCGGAAGATTTTTCAGACCGCCGGCCAGGTCATCATCTTTCCTTCATCCGGCACCGGCGCCTGGGAGGCTGCAATCGTCAATACGCTGTCGCCGGGCGACAGGGTGCTGATGGTGGAGACCGGCCATTTCGCCATGATGTGGCAGCAGATGGCGCTGCGCTGGGGCATCGACGTCGATCTGATCCCCGGCGACTGGCGCCGCGGCGCCGATCCTGCGGCCATCGAAGCAAAACTCGCGCAGGACACGGCGCATGCCATCAAGGCGGTGATGGTGGTGCACAACGAAACCTCGACCGGCGCCACCAGCCTCATCGGCGACATCCGTGTCGCGATGGACAGGGTCGGGCATCCCGCGCTGCTGCTGGTGGACACGATCTCCTCGCTCGGCTCGGTGGATTTTCGGCACGACGAGTGGAAGGTCGACGTCACCGTCAGCTGTTCGCAAAAGGGATTCATGCTGCCGCCGGGGCTCGGTTTCAACGCGATTTCGGAAAAGGCCCGCGCGGCGGCGAAGACCAACAAGATGCCGCGGTCGTATTGGGACTGGGAGGAAATGCTGAAACCCAACGCGGCCGGTTTCTTTCCCTATACCCCGGCCACCAACCTGCTCTACGGCCTGCGCGAAGCCATCGCGATGCTGCTTGAGGAAGGCCTGGATGCGGTATTCGCGCGGCATAAGCGCTTGGCGGCTGCCACCCGCGCCGCGGTCACGCATTGGGGGCTCGAGGTGCTGTGTCTCGAACCATCGGAATTCTCCCCGGTGCTGACCGCGGTGCTGATGCCGCCGGGCCACGACGCCGACAAGTTCCGCAAGACCGTGCTGGACAATTACAACATGTCACTCGGTTCCGGCCTCAGCAAGGTGGCGGGCAAGGTGTTCCGCATCGGCCATCTCGGCGAGTGCAACGAGCTTACCCTGATGGGAGCACTGTCCGGCGTCGAGATGGGTCTTGCCGCCGCGGGCGTGCCGCACCGTGCCGGCGGCGTTGATGCCGCAATGAAATTCCTGGAAGGACGGAACGAGGCAAATTCCCCGGCGCATCTCAAGGTGGTCAAGACCTAGCCCAGTGCGCAACGAGCACGGCAAAAACCGGTAAAAGCCCCTCTGTTTGGGCATTGACGGCGCCGACCGGGCAGGGGACAAGCGCCGTCAATAGGTGATATTCGGGCGCTACAAAGCGAGAATCCCGGGAAGGACGTTAGATGACGCTGCATACAGGCAGGCATTTCCTGCAAATTCCAGGGCCGACCAACATCCCGGACCGGGTGCTGCGCGCCATGGACATGCCCGGCATGGATCATCGCAGCGCCGAATTCGCCGAGCTTGGCTTCTCGATCATGGCCGCCTCGCAGCGCATGTTCCGGACCAAGCAGCCGGTGCTGATCTACCCGTCGTCCGGCACCGGCGCCTGGGAAGCCGCGATCGTCAATGCGCTTAACCCCGGAGACAAGGTGCTGATGGCCGAGACCGGCCAGTTCGCCGTGCTGTGGCTCGGCATCGCCGAAAAATTCAAGCTGGACGTCGATTTCATTCCGGGCGACTGGCGCCGCGGCGCCGATATCGCAGAGATCGAGGCGCGGCTTGCAGCCGATCGCCAGCACAAGGTCAAGGCCGTCATGGTCGTGCATAACGAGACCTCGACCGGCTGCGTGACCCATCCGCTCGAGGTTCGTAAAGCGCTGGACCGGACCAATCATCCGGCGCTGCTGATGGTCGATACCATTTCCGGCGTGGGCTCGCAGGAATACGAGCACGACGCGTGGGGAATCGATGTATCGGTCGGCGGTTCGCAAAAGGCGCTGATGCTGCCGCCGGGCTTAAGCTTCAACGCGGTGTCGGAAAAGGCGCTGGCGGTTGCCAAGGCCAATCCGTCGATGCGGTCATATTGGGATTGGCATGAAGTCATCGCCTTTAACAAGGTGGGCACCTGGCCCTACACGCCTGCGGTCAACCTGCTCTATGGCCTGAAAGAAGCCATCGCGATGCTCGAGGAAGAGGGCCTCGATAATGTCTTCGCCCGGCACAGGCGCCACAGTGCGGCGACGCGCGCGGCGGTGAAAGCGTGGGGCCTCGAAACCCAATGCCAGGATCCGCATGCGCATTCGCCGGCGCTGACCGGCGTGCGCGTGCCGGAAGGCCATGACGCCGATCATGTGCGCAAGGTGGTGCTGGATAATTTCGACATGTCGCTCGGCACCGGCCTCAACAAGGTCAAGGGTAAGCTGTTCCGGATCGGCCATATCGGCCATTTCAACGATTTGATGCTGATGGGGACGCTCTCGGGCGTCGAGATGGGACTCGATCTGGCAGGGGTGCCGCATCGCAGCGGCGGCGTGCTGGCCGCGATGGACGTCCTGAAAGGACGCGATGTGGCATCGATGCCGAAAGCCGCCGTCGCCTGAGTTACATGCCGTCAATGCGAGGAGCGCAGCGACGAAGCAATCCAGTCTTTCCGCGTGCGTGGCGCTGGATTGCTTCGCTTCGCTCGCAATGACAAAACGAGAAAGATGAGCAGCATGAACGCCCCCGTACAAGCGAGCGAAGACCTTCTCTACAGCGTGACCGACGGCATCGCGCGGATCACCTTCAACCGGCCGCAGGCCCGCAATGCGCTGACCTTTGCGATGTACGAGCAGATGGCGGCGATCTGCGAGACTGCGAACAACGACCGCTCGATCAAGGCGATGATCCTGACCGGCGCCGGCGACAAGGCGTTCGCCTCCGGCACCGACATCTCGCAATTCAGGGCCTTCAAGACCGCGCAGGACTCGCTCGACTACGAGGGCCGGATCGATCGGGTGCTGGGAGCCCTGGAGCAATGCCGGGTGCCGACCATCGCGGCGATCGCCGGCGCCTGCACCGGCGGCGGCGCCGGAATCGCGGCGTGCTGCGACATCCGCATCGGCACGCAATCGGCACGGATCGGCTTTCCGATCGCGCGCACGCTTGGCAACTGTCTGTCGATGTCCAACATATCCCGGTTGGTGTCGCTGATCGGCCCGGCGCGTACCAAGGACCTGATTTTCAAAGCGCGGCTGGTCGAGGCGCCGGAGGCGCTGGCGCTTGGGCTGCTCAACGAAATCGTGCCCGATGTCGAGGCACTGCAGCGGCGCGCGGATGAAACCGCAAAACTGGTCGCGGGTCATGCCCCGATCACGCTGGAGGTGACCAAAGAGGCGGTACGCCGCATCCGCCGTACGCTGTCCCGCGAAGAGGGCGAAGACCTGATTCTGCGCGCCTACATGAGCGAGGATTTTCGCGAGGGCATGGATGCCTTCCTCAACAAGCGCGCACCGAACTTCAAGGGTAAATAAACCAGGACCGGCCGCGACCTTGCGCCTCATCGAGATGCCGGAAGATCGGTGGCGGCGCGGGGTTACCCCATGCGAAAGTCATAAGTGGAATCGCGGCGATTCGCTTGAATCGCCAAGGGATCAACCGCAAACTGCGCGCAAAGCCTGCGAATACCAATAGGGACGAAGCACATGCGAAATCTGCTGAAAACAAGTGTCGCGCTTGCGGCCATGCTGGCGGGCGGGCCCGCGATCGCCGCATGGGAACCAACAAAACCGGTCGAGATCGTGGTTGCGGCCGGCGCCGGCGGTGCATCCGACCAGATGGCGCGGATGATGCAGGCCGCGATCCAGAAGAACAATCTGATGAAGCAGCCAATGGTGGTGTCGCTGAAGGGCGGAGCCTCGGGCGCTGAAGCGCTGATGTACATGAAGTCCAGCGAAGGCGATCCGAACAAGGTGCTGATCGCCTATTCGCTGATCTACATGCTGCCGCTATCGGCCAAAATTCCGTTCAATTGGCGCGAGCTCACGCCGGTGGCGGTGGTGGCGCTGGACCAGTTCGTGCTGTGGGACAACGCGGCGGGCCCGAAAACGGTGAAGGAATTCATCGCCGCCGCCAAGGCCGCAAGTTCGCCGTTCAAGATGGGCGGCACCGGCTCCAAGCGCGAGGATCATGTGCTTACCGTGTTCATGGAGCAGAAGACCGGCGCGAAATTCTCCTATTTGCCGTACAAGTCCGGCGGCGAGGCGGCGACGCAGCTGGTCGGCAATCACACCGAATCCAACGTCAACAATCCGTCGGAAAATCTCGAGGTCTGGCGCGCCGGGCAAGTACGCGCGCTCTGCGTGTTCGACAAGGAGCGCATCTCCTACAAGACCAAGGTGACCGACACCCAGTCCTGGAACGACATTCCAACCTGCAAGGAAGAAGGCCTCGACGTGCAATATCTGATGTTGCGCGCCATGTTCCTGCCCGGCAAGGTGACGCCGGAACAAACTGCGTTCTATGTCGACCTTTTCCAGAAGGTGACGCAGACGCCGGAATACAAGGACTACATGGAAAAGCAGGCGCTGAAGCCGATCTTCCTCACCGGCAGCGACATGGTGAAATTCCTCGAGGAGGACGACAAGCTCAACGCGTCGCTGATGAACGAAGCGGGGTTCGTGGCGAAGTAGCGCTGTCGTGCCCGGACGCAGCGCAACGCGCCGTTCTTCACGGCGTGGTGCGCTGCAGAGCCGGGGCCTTAACGAACTCAGAGCTTGCTACGATCCGGACTCTGCGGCGCGGCATTAAGATATGGCGCACCGCGTCCGGGACAAGAACTCTCTCCAACGAAACACCTCGATGTCCAATACCGATATTGAAATCGTCGTCGACGATCCGACCGCACCGGAGCCCGATTCACCGGCCGTCACCAATGTCGCAAGCGCCGACGCCGCGGTCTCGCTGCTGTTGCTGGCGCTCGCCGTGACGCTGGGCTACGACAACTGGCGCACCGGGATCTCCTGGGATTCTACCGGCCCGCAGCCCGGCTATTTTCCGTTCTACCTCTCGATGATCCTCGGCGGCGCCAGCCTGTACGGGCTAGTCACCATCTACCTGTCACGCCGCGAACAGGCGGAGACCTTCGTCACCCGGGCGCAGCTTCGCCGCGTCATGGCTGTGTTCGTGCCGACGCTGCTGTTCTGCCTCGCCATGCAGTTTCTCGGGCTCTACGTCGCGAGCTTCCTGTTGATCGCGGCCTTCATGCGGATCGTCGGCAAGATCGCGCTGTGGAAGTCGCTGCTCACCGCTTTCGTGTTCACGGCCATCATGTTCGTGACCTTCGATGTCGCCTTCGACGTCATAATGCCGAAAGGGCCGCTGGAAGCGGCCTTTGGCCGTTAGGACGTGACCTAATGGAAGCGCTCGGATTATTGCTTCACGGCTTCGTGGTGCTTCTGACGTGGAAGACGCTGGCCCTGATGATGGTTGGCCTGGTGCTCGGCATTTTCGTCGGCGTGCTGCCGGGACTCGGCGGCCCCAACGGCGTCGCGATCCTGCTGCCGCTGACCTTCACGATGGATCCAACCTCCGCCATCGTGATGCTTTCCTGCATCTACTGGGGCGCGCTGTTCGGCGGCGCCATCACCTCGATCCTGTTCAATATCCCCGGCGAGGCCTGGTCGGTCGCGACCACCTTCGACGGCTATCCGATGGCACAACAGGGCAGGGCGGCTGAGGCGCTGACGGCCGCGTTCACCTCCTCCTTCATCGGCTCGCTGGTCGCGGTGCTGCTGATCACATTCCTGGCGCCGATGATCTCATCCTTCGCGCTGAAATTCGGTCCGCCGGAGTTTTTCGCGGTATATCTGTTGACGTTCTGCTCCTTCGTCGGCCTCGGCCGCGAGGCCAAGCACAAGACCATTATCTCGATGTCGCTGGGGTTGCTGCTGGCCGGCGTCGGTATGGACACGGTTTCGGGCCAGTTGCGCATGACCTTCGGCTCCAGCGAGTTGTTGCGCGGCATCAACTTCCTGGTCGCGGTGATCGGTCTGTTCGGCATCAGCGAAATTCTGCTCACCATGGAAGAGCGGCTGGCGTTGCGCGGCCACGCCGCCGCGATCAGCCTGCGCGTGGTGCTGACGGTGTGGCGAGACCTGCCGAAATACTGGATCACGCTGCTGCGCTCGTCCTTCATCGGCTGCTGGCTCGGCATTACGCCGGGCGGCGCGATCGCCGCATCGTTCATGGGCTACAATCTGGCAAAACGCTTCTCCAAAGACCCCGAGAGCTTCGGCAAAGGCCGCATCGAGGGGGTGTTCGCACCTGAAACCGCGGCGCATGCCTCGGGCACCGCGGCGCTGCTGCCCATGCTGGCTCTCGGCATTCCCGGCTCCGGCACCGCGGCGATCCTGCTCGGTGGCTTGATGGTGTGGGGCCTCAATCCCGGCCCGCTGCTGTTCGTCGAGCACAAGGATTTCGTATGGGGCCTGATCGCGTCGATGTATCTCGGCAACGTGGTCGGCCTGGTATTGGTGCTGACCACGGTGCCGATTTTCGCATCGATCCTTCGGGTGCCTTTCGCGGCCGTTGCCCCGATGATCGTGGTGTCCTGCGCGATCGGTGCCTACGCCATCCAGAACGCGATGTTCGATATCTGGCTGATGCTGGGGTTCGGCGTGGTCGGCTATGTCTTCAAGAAGATCGGCATTCCGCTGGCGCCGTTCACTTTGGCATTGGTGCTCGGCAGCCGTGCCGAGGACGCGTTCCGGCTGTCGATGATCGGCTCGGGCGGCACGGTGAAGGTATTCTGGTCGAATCCGCTGGTCGGATCGATCACGACGCTTGCGATCGTGCTGCTGTTCTGGCCAGTGCTCGACAGGGCATTCAACAGTCTCGGCCGGCTGTGGCGGCCGGCCAAGGCGGAGGGGTAGCCGGTTTGCCGGGCGCCATGCAGCGCTGTTCGCGCTGCTTCGCACAGCCGGAATCGTAACTAAGCACGATGTGCCTAACGGTCCCGGCTCTGCCGAGCGGCATGAAGAATGCCGCACCGCGTCCCGGACACAATATTCACACCACCTTCGCTTCCCGCAGTGCTCTGATCTCGTCCGCCCCGAATCCGAACTCCGCCAGCACCTCCTCGGTCTGCTCGCCGAATTCCGGCGGGCGCGCCGCCATCTTGCTCGGGGTGCGCGACAGCGTCACCGGCTGGCCGACCAGCCGGATGTGGCGGTTCTCGGGATTAGGGACGTCCTGCGCGATTCCGAGGTGCTTTACCTGAGCGTCCTCGAACATCTGATCGACCGAATAGATCGGCCCGCAAGGCACGCCTGCGGCGTTGAGCTCTTTCACCCAGGTGTCGGTGGATTTTGTGACGGTGAATTTTCCGATCTCCGCATTGAGCGCGTCACGGTTCTTCGAGCGCGCCGGTGCGGTGGCGTAGTCGGGGTTGGTCACAAGCTCCGGGGCGCCGAGCGCCTGCGCGCAACGCTCCCAGATCCGCCCGCCGGTGGTGGCGATATTGATGTAGCCATCGGAGGTCTTGAACACGCCGGTGGGGATGCTGGTCGGATGGTTGTTGCCGGCCTGTTTTGGAACGTCCTTTTCCATCAGCCAGCGCGCGGCCTGGAAATCCAGCATGAAGATCTGCGCCTGCAGCAGCGAAGTCTGCACCCATTGACCCTCTCCCGAAACCTCGCGCTCCAATAGCGCGGTGAGGATGCCCATGGCGCAGAACAGTCCGGCGGTAAGGTCGGCGACCGGAATGCCGACCCGCATCGGGCCTTCCCCGGGCGCCCCGGTGATCGACATCAGCCCGCCCATGCCCTGCGCGATCTGATCGAAGCCCGGACGCTTGTGGTAGGGGCCATCCTGGCCAAAGCCGGAGATCGAGCCATAGACGATCTTCGGATTTATCTTGCGCACGCTCTCGTAATCGATGCCGAGCTTGTTCTTCACGTCGGGGCGAAAGTTCTCGACGATTACATCGGCCTGTTTTGCGAGCCGCTGAAACACTTCGAGGCCCTTTGGATGCTTCAGGTTGAGCGACATCGCCCGCTTGTTGCGGTGCAGGTTCTGGAAATCGGAGCCGCCGCGCGGGCCGCCGGGCTGTTCGCCGGCCGCGTCTTCCAGCAACGCATCGATCTTGATGACATTGGCGCCCCAATCCGCCAGTTGCCGCACGCAGGTCGGCCCGGCGCGAACCCGGGTGAGGTCGAGCACGGTAAAGCGGGATAGGGCGGTTGAGGCGCGCGGGAAAGCCATTCGAGAGAACTCCGAAAGGGTCGAGGGTGGAACGGACGCCTATCCGATGCGCGCGGCGCCGAAGCCGTCTTTTCCGTAAGAGTTGCCATTGTACAGCAGGAAATTGCCGCCCGCGCAATCGAGCCGGCTGCCGTAGCAGACCATCTCGGAATCCCAGCCCGAGGCGGCGACGTCGAACATGGGCAGGCTGTCGCGCTGCCACGACAGGCCGTCCTTCGAGGTGGCGCTGTAGATGCGATAGGTTTCGCCGAGCCGGCGCGCCGAATAGATCATGCGATAGCCGTCAGCGGTTGCAGTGACCACGGGACGCGCGATGGCGTGTTCGTTGTCGAGATAGGGCAGGCACAGCCGGTCGTTGGTCTGCCAGACCACGCCGTCGTCGCTGCTGGCATGCTTGATCGAATAATAATGCGTCGGGCCCTCGCCCTCGGCGGCGCCCGGAACCCATTCGGTGCCGGAGATGTACCACATGCGCAGGCGGCCGTTTTCGCTGATCACCCAGGGCGCGCCGGTCAGAAACGGATCATGATGATTGCGGCCGAGCACCGGCGCTTCGGAGAGGCGTTGAAAGGTTTCGCCACCATCACGCGATTCGGCGAGGCCAATGAAGAAAAAGAACGGCACCGCGCGCGCCAGCGTCCAGCCGGTATAGTACATCAACAGCCGTCCCCTATGCGTTACGAGGTTTCCCGGCATCGCACCGCAATCGTCGAATGCACCAAGCCGGCCGAGCTCGAGCGACGGTTTTGTTGCGGCATTGACGACCAAGAGTCCGCCGTTCTTCACCTCGACATCCGCCCAGGCACCCTGTGAGCGGTTTTTTTCGTCGCGCGCGGCGAAGTGAACTCGATAGCGGCTCTCCGAAAGCTCCTGCACGAACGGGTTCTGGCAGTGCGAGCGATGCCATGGCGCGCCGGTCGGCGTGTAGATCAGTCCCAGTCTTTCGTAAGTCTCAGGCATGGCTGTTGGCGTGTGCTTAATCGTGATGTTTCAGGAGACGGATGAATCGCAGGCTGTCAAGCCCGGCGGCCGGCGTCGCCTCGACGACATGCACCGCGCGCTCCTTGGTATCATGCGTGATCAGCGCGTTGGCGCCGATGAAGGATTGCGCGCCGACATGCACGCCGTTGGAGATGTTGCAGTTGCTGCCGAGATAGGCGTACTCGCCAATTCTGACATCGCCGTTAAGAACGACGTGGGCGGCGAGAAAGGCGTGATCGCCGATCCGGCTGCGGTCGCCGATCTGACAGCCGCTCCAGATCACCACATTGTCGCCGATTGCCGCGTCGAAATTGATCGACTGGTTCTCGAGAATGAAGCAGTTCTCGCCGATCTCGCAATGTCCCTTGGGTTGGTTCGACGCATGCACATAGCTCACGAAGCGGTAGCCGAGCGATTTCAGCAGCCGATATTTTTCCGCACGCAGCATGTTCATGCGCGACGAACCCAGCGGCGCGAAGGCGAGTACGTCGTCGGGCGGAAACGTTGCGAGGGCTTCATCGACGGCGACGACCGGGCGGCCGTTGAAGGTTGGCGCGGTAAGAAATTCGCGATCGACAATGTAGCCGACGATTTCGTGCGGGGAATCCCGCTCGAAATAGCGCCGCGCCGTGTCGGCCCCCTTGCCGGTTCCGAATATCACGATGCGCCGTGGCCGCTCCTCGCCGGTATAGAGTGGCATGTCGAATTCCTTAAGGCGCTTTCCTGCACACGACGATCCAGACGTGCTCCTCGATACCCCAGAAATCGTTGCGGCACGAGCCGATTTCGAAACCGGTGAACGCCGGCGACAGCCCGCCGCGGATTTCCGCCTCGCTATCGAATTTCTTCAGGACATATCCGTTGCGCACGCCATAGGGATCGTCCGCGATCTCCATGTGCCCGTCACCGAGGTCTTTTGCCCCGCGCAGGATGTAGGTGGTCCCGATCGGCGCGGAAAACACGAACGAGCCGCCGGGTTTCAGCACGCGCGCGATTTCGCTAACGTTGTCGGCAAAGCGCGTGCCGGGATCGATATAGTAGCAGGCGTGGCAGGCCAGCACCGTATCGAAAAAACCATCGGCGTAAGGCAGGCTACGGTTACGCCCGACCTTCAATTCGACGTCTATGCCAAGAGCTTTCATGCGCGCCTGGGTCAGGTCGCAAATCTCCTGCGAGATTTCCGTGCCGCACACCTGCATGCCGAGATTGGTGAGCAATGGCATGTTGCGGCCGTCGCCAAAACCGATGTCGAGCACCCGTTGTCCCGGATAGCGGGACTTGTCCGTCTTGTGCCTGGGATAATTGCCGAGAAAGGCGCGCACCACGAACTCGACCGGATAGACGTGTTCCGGATTGCGCAGCTGATAGAAGGCGCCGTAGCTGTCGTCGATGTTCGGAGGTTGGCTCACGTGCAGGACGTCCAGACGTATTCAGAATCGATTTCCGACGCGGATGTGGAGCGCGATGTCGTCGGGGCGAAGGATCGGAAACAGCTCGTAGTCTTCGACCAGCAGGCAGCCGTCGACGCAGGACACCGCGAACTTCATATCCCCCAACACCTTGCATATGATTCCCGCGCCTTGGGCGCGATACTCTGGTAGCTCGACAAAAGACGCCTTGTTGATGGTCAGGCACTTGTTCATCAAAAAGGAAAAAGCCGGAAAATACGGTTTGGCATGGACGCGGATCTGGTTGCGTATTTCGGAACGCGGCTGGTGCCAGTCAATCCGGTATTGCGGCGCGATCCGGTTGTAATACGATCCGCCCGGCGCTTGCGGCCGCGGCTTAATCTCGTTGCGCAGCAGGGCATCGAAATTCTCGATCAAAAGATCGGCGCAGAGTTTCATCGAGCGGCGGTACAATTCGTGCCCGGTCTCGTCGGACCCGATCGGATAACTTCGCTGCACCAGAATATCGCCGGTGTCGATGCCTTCATCCATGACGTGGAGAGTGACGCCGATTTCCTTCTCGTTGTTCAGGATGCACCAGGGCGTCGGGAAGGTGCCGCGATAATCGGGCAACAGGCCCGGATGCACGTTGACGCAGCCAAGTGGCGGAATGTCGATCAGCCGGCGTGGAAAGATGCGGGGATAGTAGGCGCAAACGACCAGATCGGGCGCCATCTGTTCGACCTTGGTCAGGAACGCCTCGTCGAGCGCTTTTGGCGTGTGCACCGGGACGCCTTTTTCCACGCACAGATCCAGCGTCGCCCGATAACCGTAAATCTCGTCGCGCCGGGTGCGTTGTGTGACGACGGCAAGCTCGACATCATCCCGTGAATGCAGGTAGGCAAACACATCGTTTCCAATGTCTTGCGAGGTGAACAGCAGCACTTTGGTTGTCATGATTGTAGCGATTCCTTGGGCTATTCCTTGATGAAATAGCCGCCAGGCCTGATCGAATAGGACAGTTTTTGCACGCGCGGCAGCGGCTGTCCGATCTCCCTGAAATAATTCTCGAACGCGGCGGTCTCGCCCAGCCAGGGTGGCGATCCGTAGCCGTTCATGGCGACGACCCCGCCTTGCACCAGCAAGGGATACAGCGCGCGAAAAGCGGCAAGTGTCGGCTTGTACAGGTTTACGTCCATGAAGATCATCGACAGCCGAGTGCCCTGGTTGCCGTCGGCAAACGCCTGCACCGTTTCCAGAATGTTGCCATGAATGACGCGGCAGCGCTCGACGCCCGGCAACAGGTTGTCCTGGTTGGTCAGCTTGACCATCCGTTCGAGATAGCCCTCGGGTACCACCTTGCGGCCAACTACGTTCTCGATCCAGGGTTTTGGATCGCCGTCTTCGGGCGCGAAGTCGCGATAGCCGCCGCCGCTCTCGAAGCCATAGACCTTTCGCGAGCGGTCGCCCGGGACAAAAGTTTCCAACAGCTTCGACCAGGTGAACAGGCCGGCGCCGAGAAACACGCCTAATTCGGCGATCGAGCCGGGCAGGTCCTGGATGATCCGGAACAGGTCGTAGTCCGCGAGCAGTCGGGTCATCTCGCGCCGCCGCACGAAAGCCGGGTAATTGATCATGGTTTCGGCGAGCGAGATTTCCCCGTCGCTGAGGATGGACTGCAACTCGGCCCAGTGCTCGTCCTCGCGGCGCTGATACGAGGTGCGGGCAGGGTCGATGTTCTCGGTTGTCATGGCGCGGCCCGCTGGTGGATTCGTCGGACGATGACGTAGGGACGGTTTTTGGTCTCGACGAAGATTCGCGACACGTAGATGCCGATCACGCCCAGGCAGAACACGATCACCCCACCCATAAACCAGATCGACACGATCAGGGAAGCCCAGCCTACCGCGGTGTTGCGCACCAGCTTTTCCAGGATAACGAAAATGCCGAACGCAAAGGAAATGAACGACACGATCATGCCAAACCCGACCATCAGATGCAGCGGAACGGTGCTGAAGGAGGTGATTCCGTTGAGCAGGGTGCGCAGCCGCAACAACGGCGAGTAACTACTCTGCCTGCGATGACCTTTCGCAATCGGCACGCCAACCTGACGAAATCCGGTAATTACCCACAATCCGCCGATCACGGTGTTGCTTTCACGATGCAGCAGCAATGCGTCGACGTATTCGCGGCGCATCAGCCGGACGGTGCACTGGTTGACCGGTATGTCGATGGAATACAGCTTGTTGATCCAGTACCAGGCGACTCTGCCGCCGGCGCTTTCCAGCACATCACCCTTGCGGGCTTCCTGAAATCCGTAGACGACGTCGCAGTCGGTCGATTGCATCCTCTCCAGAAAGCCGCCGAGCAGCGCCGGGTCCTCCTCGAGATCGCTATCGATCAGAAAACAAAGCTCGCCGCCGGCCTGGTCGAGTCCCGCCATCAAAGCCTTGTGATGGCCGAAGTTGCGGGACAGTTCGACCACGCGAACGCGACTGTCCTCGGCGCCGAGCGCGCAGGCGAGAGCGAGCGAATTGTCGGGCGAGCCGTCATCGACCATCACGATCTCGTAGTCCTCCGTGACGCGCTTTGCCGCTTCCGATGCGCGTTGGTAGAACTCCTCGACATAGGCCGCCGACTTATAGAGCGTGGTGACGATCGAAAGCCTCATCGCTGATCCGCCTGCTCCAGAAGCGCTTTCGCCGCCTTGCGGTCGATTTTCCCGTTGGCATTGCGCGGCAACTCGTCGAACTGAACCGCCTGGGCCGGCCGCATATAGGCCGGAAGCCTTTCCCTGCAAAATGCAAAAACCTCCTCCGCGACTACGGCGCGATCGGCCATATAGGCCACCGCGATTTCGCCGCCGTCGGCGCCGGCAAGCACCACCGCGACGGCGCGCCGGACGTCGGGGACGCTCTGTACCGCAAGGTCGATCTCTTCGAGCTCGATGCGATGGCCGCGGATTTTCACCTGATTGTCGACCCGGCCCTGAAACCAGAGACGTCCCTGCTCATCTTCGCGCACGCGATCGCCCGAACGATAGTAGATCGCGCGGGATTTGTCCTGCCTCGGATCCTGACGAAAACGCGCCGCGGTTTCCTCCGGATTGGCATAGTAGCCGAGCCCGACGCAGGGACCGCCGATCCACAATTCGCCGACCTGGCCGGGGGGCAACGGCGCCTGCCGGTCGTCCAGCACCGCGTAGGTGAAGTCGGGGTGCATGGCTCCGAGCGGCGGGAATTCGTCGTCGGGGGCGGTCAAGGTTTCAGGCGTGATTTCGATGCTCGAGCAGATACAACTGGTTTCAGTGGGACCGTAAACATTGACGAGGCGTGCGCGGCTTGAAAAGCGGGCATGAAAATCGCGCAGCCTGCCGATCGGATAGCCTTCGCCGCCGAACTGAAAGATGCGGATGTCCGGCAGCGCCGCCGGTGTCAGCAGGCCGAGCTGGTCGAGAATCAGAAACAAGGTAGGCACCGCGAACATCACGGTCGCTTGCCCGGCACGAACGGTTTTGACCCAGCTCGCCACGTTGGTGACCTCGGAAGTCTCGACTGGCACGAGCGCTGCCCCGTTCAGCATTCCGCAATAGATATCGAATACCGAATTGTCGAAATGCAGCGGATTGATGCCGGTGAAACGGTCGAGCGGCGACACCCGCAGCCCGTCGCGCGCCCATTTCATCAGGCTCAGCACGCCTCGATGCGGGATAACGGCGCCCTTCGGCTCTCCCGTGGAGCCCGAGGTAAACATGATGTAGGCCGCATCGGCGTCGGTCGCGACGCCCTCGTCGTCTGTGATCGGCTCGTACGTCGCGAGCCAGCCCTCGCCGTCGTTTTTTGGAAGAGTGAGGGCCGCGCCGAAGGGATTGGCTGTAGCTGTTTCGCTGAACAGGATTTTCGGCCGCAGCCGATCGATCGTTCGCGCGGAGCGCTGCTGCGGATTGTTGGGATCGAGAAATACATAGGGTGCGCCGAGCCGCAGGCACGCCAGCAGCAGCGCATATGCGATGCGGCACTTCGGCAATTGCAGCGCGACCACGTCGCCGTGCGCGACGCCGCGGGCGGCCAGCGCCGCCGCGCAGCGCAGGGCCAGCTGGCTCAATTCTCCGAACGAAGTGCTGCCATCGCCGAAGATCAGCGCCGGCGCCGCCGGATCGGCATCGGCATGCGCGGCAAACGCGTTCCACAAATTGCCCATCAGAGCCGCAGGCCTCCGTCCAGCGTCACGATGGTGCCGTTGGCGAACATATTGGCTGCGAGAAATTCGACGGCGCCGATCACGTCTTCGACGCGGCCGAGGCGGCCGAGCGGAGTCCTTTGCGCGTAGGCCGCGAGCTGCTGGTCGGCCACCGCGGCCTTGGTGGTGGCGACGTCGATGAACCCAAGTGCGACGGCGTTGACACGCACGCCGAGCGGGCCGAGTTCGATCGCCATGGTGCGCGTCAGTCCCTCGATGCCCGCCTTGGCGGCGCCATAGGCGGCCTGCCCGGCATTGCCCTGGCTTGCAATCGAGGAAAAATTGACGATTGATCCGCCGCCGCGCCGGACCATGCGGGCTGCGACTTGCGCGGCCACGACAAAGGGCGCGGTGAGGTTGGCGTCGGTGACGCTGCGCCACGAGTCGAGGCTGTGGGTGACGAACTTCGCGCCGCGCAATGCCAGCACCGGTTCATTCCAGATCAGGCCGACGGCATTGACCAGCAACGCGATGGATTCCCCGGCCGGAATTGCATCGGCGAGCGCCTGCCGCACCTCGGCCTCGATGAGAAGATCGACGGTCCGCGCCGTCACGCCGGGGGCGGGCACCGTCCCGAAAGCTTGGTCAAGGGCGAGAACACGGCGGCCCTGGCGTGCGAAATGCAACGCGAATTCGCTGCCGAGCGCACCGCCGGCTCCCGATACCACAATCCACTGGTCGCCGGCCACGTCCATCGCTCAGGCGGCTTTCAGCAAGCGATCGACGTCCCCGATCGATTGCAACTTCTCAATGTCATTTTCCGTCAGCTCACGTCCGACGATCTCCTCGAGCCGCAGCACCAGCCGCACTCCCTTGAGGGAGTCCCAACCGTCGATCTGCGCCAGCAACACGTCGCCGGCCGGAACCGGAGTCTTGCTGCGCAAAACCTCTGCTATCAACGCGCGCGCGTGCATTGGCCCCCCTGTCCCCACACAACCATAGCTAACCAAAACGTCTTGCTTTGCAGCGGCTTACATCCTCCCGCCGCGAGCGGCCAGCGGGCCGAATTTTCATAGGCCAATTAGGCCGGAGCCGCAAATTGGGTGCGGACCATCAGACTTCCTCTCACAATCTCATGTAGTGCAGTTTCGACGCTGTCTCACACAACGTGTCATCGTGCCCGGCTTTTTTAACGCAAGAAAAAACCGGCTCCCCAGTGAACCTCTGCTGGATTTTCCAGACCTATCAAAGCAGTACTGCATCTCGCGGCGGTCGCCGCGTCAAATTTGCGGTTCCGTCTTGATTTCTTGCTTTTTTTTTGCTGTTTGAAGAAGTCTGTCGTAAAACGCGTAAGATAAAGAACTACAAGCGAACGGACTGGGACAGGGTTGGCGACACTTTTCAAGGCATTCATTTGACACAATGTCGCTGCGGCGACCGCTTCCGAACTGAGCCCTACCAGCGTGAATTGGAACAGCTGAGCGAAGCTCAGCGCATACAAGGAGGTAGATCATGCGTCATATTGCTTTACTCGCCATTGCTGCCGGATGTTTAACCCCATTGCTGGCCTCGGCGCCGGCCAGCGCCCAAGCGACCCGCACATGGGTTTCCGGCGTCGGTGACGACGCCAATCCGTGCAGCCGGACCGCGCCCTGCAAGACTTTCGCCGGCGCGATCTCCAAGACCGCCCTCGGCGGTGAAATCAACTGTCTCGATCCGGCCGGTTTCGGCGCCGTGACAATTACCAAGGCGCTGACGCTCAACTGCGGTTACACGCTCGGTTCGATCCTCGCCTCAAACGGACCTGGCATCGTCATCAACGGGGGCGTGAACGACCGCGTGGTCCTCAAGGGACTCGAGATCACGGGCATCAACCAGACGGCCAGTCCCGGCACCATCGGCGTCCGCATCCTGGCCGCGAAATCGGTTTCCATCGAAGACAGCGTTATCACCAGCTTCAGCCAGCAGGGCATTTCCGACGCACGCACCGCCGGCAATACCAACCTCTTCATCCGCAACTCGGTGATCAGATACAACACCGGAACCGGTATCGGTCTCGGGGCGACCAACACCAGCAAGACCCATATCGAGAACTCGTCCTCGATCAACAACCTGTTCGGCGTAGCCGCTACCACCGGCAACAGCGTGACCGTCAAACGGTCGGTTATGGCCGCTAACGCCGATACCGGGGTCGAGGCCGACGCCGGGGCCCAGATCGATGTGGATGACAGCTCGATTACCAACAACACGACCGGCGTCCAGGCCAACGGCACTATCCGGCTGTCGAACAACGACATCTTGTTCAACAGCACTGCGGTCACTGGCACGAGCTCGGCGCAGACCTACGGCAACAACCGCATCGCCGGCAACAGCGCGGTGGGCAACGCTCTGGTCGCGGCAAGCCCTGGCCAGCAGTAATAACTGAACGGCCCTCCCGCTCGCCCCAGGCGAGCGGCACAAACGAAATCCCGGGCGCAGCAATGCTGCCCGGGAATTTTTTTCCGTCATGGCAGCCAATTAACGACGTATCATCCGTGTCACGACCCCCCTGCTGTTGCTGCTGATGGCAAGGCCGCTGGACCGAGGCCGCCAGCAGGATGACGGCGTCGACTGCAAGTTCACGTTGAACGTTTGCGTCAATAGTCTTTTGACCCCATTCAGCGCGCAGAACCTCGCGCAACTCACGAACGCTGCGGCGGGTTGACGCGGGTTGTGAACCTAGACTTTTCAACTGCGACAAACGTGCAGGCCATTCTTGGCCGTGAGGGCCACAGCACAGGCCTGCCCCCCTGATCAGAAAGTTGTGTCAGTTCTGCTGTCTCAAACTTCGTTCTAATCGCCTGCACGCGGTATTCGCGGCGTGCTCCCCCGAACAAAACAGTTCTCATGCCCAATGGGAGGTTGAACATGCATAACAAATCAAAATTATTGGCTGTTGTCGGAACAACACTCGCCGTTTTTGCACTGTCGGGGCCTGCCCACGCCCAGGCGACCAGAACTTTCGTGTCGGGCGTCGGCAATGACGCCGACCCGTGCAGCCGCACCGCGCCGTGCAAGACCTTCGCCGGAGCTATTTCGAAGACCTTCATCAACGGCGAGATCGATTGCCTGGATCCGGGCGGCTTTGGCACTTTGAACATTACCAAGTCCATCACTATCGATTGTACCGGCACCTACGGTTCGATTCTCGCCTCCGGAACCAACGGCATCGTTGTCAACATCGCCGCCAACGCCAACGATCCGTTCAGAACCGTGCGGATTCGAGGCCTCAGCATCAATGGTACCGGCGCATCGGGAACCATCGGCACGCGAACCGGCCTGAGAGGGATCAGCATTTTGCAAGGCTCCACGGTGATCATCGAGGACACCGTGATCTCCGACTTTACGCTGCAAGGCATCTCGGACACGAGGACGACCACCGGCGGTAAGCTTTTCATCCGCAATTCGGTGATCAGAAACAACACCGGCGCCGGCATCGGCGTCGCCGGAGCCGCCACCAACAACGCCTCGATCGAGAACGTTCACTCGATCAATAATGGCTTCGGCGTCGCCACCGGCAACGGCAACAACGTCAGCATCACCCGCTCGGTGTTCTCCGGCAACACCTCGGTCGGCGTCGAAGTCGACGGCGGCGGTCAGGTTGGGATGGACAATTCCCTGGTCTCGGGAAACGCCACCGGTCTGCAAAACAACGGAGCGATGCTGATTTCCAATTCGGAAATTTCATTCAACGGCACGGGAATTTCCGGCTCGACCACCTCGTTCGGAAATAACCGCATCTTCGGCAACACCGCAGCGGGTACCGTTCCAACCCTCGGCGCGGCTTCTTCCGACCACGGTCAGCAGTAACAGAACCTCTCCACTTTCCGTCCAGCGAAGGCGGACGGACGGCCGATTGAAAAGGGAAGCTTCGGGCGACAACCCGCCCAGGCGCAACATTTCTCAAACCCAATTCAGGAGATTGAATATGTATAACAACTCAAAACTGTTGGTCCTTGCCGGAACGATGCTGGCGCTGTTTGCAGTATCGGCGCCAGCCAACGCCCAAGCGACGCGAACCTGGGTTTCCGGCGTCGGCGACGATCTCAATCCGTGCAGTCGGACCGCACCCTGCAAAACTTTCGCCGGAGCGTTTTCCAAGACGTTCATCAACGGCGAGATCGACTGTCTGGATCCGGGCGGCTACGGCACCATAAACATCACCAAGTCCATCACCATCGATTGTACCGGCACCTTCGGCTCGATTCTCGCAAGCGGCGTCACGGGAGTCACCATCAATATCGCTGTCAACGCCAACGATCCATTCCGCACTGTAAGGCTGCGCGGCCTCAGCATCAACGGTTCGGGTGCATCGGGAACCATCGGCACGCGAACCGGTGTTCGCGGCGTCAGGATCCTGGACGCAGCGGTGGTGGAGATCGAGGACACCGTGATCACGGACTTCGTGACGGCGGGCATCCAGGACTCGAGAACGAGCACGGGAGGCAAGCTGATGATCAGGAATACCGTGGTTCGGGATATTACCGGTACCGGCATCGGCGCCGCTGGGGCGAACCCCAACAACGTATCGATCGAAAACGTCCACTCGATCAACAACGCCTTCGGCGTCGCCGCGGCGACCGGCAACAAGGTCAGCATCAAACGCTCGGTATTTTCGGGCAACACCACGGCCGGCGTCGAAGCCGATCTCGGCGCACAGGTCGGCATGGATACTTCCATGGTTTCCGGCAACGCCACCGGTCTGAACAACAACGGAACGATGTCGTTCGCCAATTCGAGTGTTGCCTTCAACAACACCGGGATCACCGGCACAACCACTTCGTTCGGAAACAACCGGATATTCGCCAATGCCGCGCCCGGCACGGCTCCAAGCGTCGGCGCGCCCACGACGGATCACGCCCAGCAGTAACAGAGACCCCCGGCCGCGGCGCGGCGGGGATGATGACGAAACGGAGCCCCGGGGGACTGACCCGGGGCTTTTGTCGCTTCGGATGCAGCGCTGCAATATTATCATTAACCGCGTTCCCGGACGCCGCGGTATGGATTTTCTTCATTTGCGCGACTAGGGTACTTCGCAACCGTGACAGGACTGGCGATGAGCGACGACGAAAGTGAGCGCTGCGAACCATATCATGCGGTCCGGTACGGCCGGTCCATGGTCGACCGCTTGACGCGCAGCTTCTTTATTGCGGCGACGGCGGCGGCGCTGCTCGGTTTGGCGGGCGATTTTGCCGAGGCGGCAACGTTCCGACAGGGCGTCTCCGCATTCAACCGCCAGGACTATCTGCTGGCGGCGCAAAATTTCTTTCCGTTGGCCGAGCAGGGCGATCCTGCGGCGCAGACCTATCTTGGTTTCATGTTCGAAACCGGCCGCGGCGTTCCACGCAATTATACCGAAGCGGCGATGTGGTACCGGCGCGCCGCCGAGCAGGGCGACAGCCTCGCGCAATATTCGCTCGGACTGCTTTACGACAAGGGGCAGGGCGTGCCGCAGGACATCGTGGAGGCCAACAAATGGCTGAACCTGTCCACCGCGGCGTCCCCCAGGCGCGCCCGTGAAGCGCGCGCGCGCATCCGCGATGCCGTAACCACCAAGATGACCCGCGGCGAAATCGCCCGCGCCCGGCTGCGCGCCCTGGAGTGGGTTCCTACGCGAGAACGGTGAAGACCCGGTAGCCCGGATGAGCGAAGCGATATCCGCGTTGTGCCGCAGCCGGCTGCCGCAATCCCCTACAACGCGCGCACGAATGTATCGATCTCATCGAGACTGCCGAGCCGCGTCACGGCCTTACCTTCCAGCTCCGCCTCCGCGCACATGCAGCGAATGTCCGGCATCCAGCTTCGGTCAACCTCCCACATGGTTCGAAACAGCTCTCGCGTCGGCGGCATTTCCGCGGCGCCCGCGGGGGGGTCGTCGAGCCGTCCTCTGGCCCAGGCGCTCTGCCGTTCCGCGGCCAGCCAGAAATGCATCCAGAGCGGCATGTCGATCAGGACGATTTCGGTTGAACGGGCGAGTCTTTCCGCAATTGAGTCCTGACGGCCGAGGCCGTCGATCACCCAGCGGTGCTGCGCCATGATCTCGGCATGCCCGCGCGCGTAATCGGCCTCCGGAGCCAGCTGCCAGCCGGGACGCCACAGCAGCCGGTCCACTTCGACAAGAGGGAGCTCGCGGCGGCGGGCGAGATGACGCGCCAGCGTGGACTTGCCTCCCGCCGCATTGCCGATCACGACGATCCTGGCCACGATGACGAATAACTCCGGCGATGAAAGGCCTACTCTAGCCCAGCAACGCCTCGATCAGCCAGCCGACCCAGATCGCCGGCGCGAGGAACAGGCCGAAGGGAAGAAACTCCGTCGCTTTCAGCGGCCGTCTCCGAAAATATCCGTTCAGAATGTAAGCCCCCAGCGCCGACAGCGTGGCGAGTTCGATCACCGCGAAGATAGTCGAAAAATCAAGCCAGGCGCCGGCCACGGCAGCGAGTTTGATGTCGCCGAGGCCAAGCCCGTCGCGGCCGCGCCAGCGCCGGTAGCCGAGCATCAGCGCCAGAAACGGCAGGGCGATCGCCGCGGCCCTGAGCGCCGCCCACGCCACGCCAAGCCAGCCCGCGTCGGGTCCGACGGTGCCCGCGCGCAGCAGCGCCAGCGCCGCCGCAGCCGCCGTCAGTTCGTTGGGAATGACGTAGCGTCGGGAATCGACGACCGCGATCGCTGCCATCAGCAGGCTGAGGAACGCGCCGAACAGGCCGTCCGCCCCGGGCGATGCCACAAGGCTGATGCCCGCCGCGGCCAATAGTGCGACGCTGGGAAATGGCTGTGGGCAAGGGGAGGCGCGACTGCCGGAAGCGTGGATCACGCCGTTAGCGCGGGACCTGGGGCGCGGGCAGCACGACGACCGGATTGCTGGTGCCGACCAGCCGGCTGTTCATCTTGCTGCGCATTTCCTCGGCGATGACATGCGCATCGACGGCATCCTTCACGACCGTAGGCCGGATGAAGAGGATCAGTTCTGTTCGGGTGCGCAGACCGGTCTGATGAGAGAACGCATCGCCGACGCCGGGGATCGAATCCAGCAGGGGAATGCCCTGCCGTTGCTTGTTCTCCGTTTCGCTGATCAGGCCGGCGAGCAGCACGGTCTGACCGCTGGTGACCGCGATCGAACTCTTCACCCGACGCTGCGATATTGTCGGCGTCAGCGAAGCAGCGCTGCCTGCCGCGACGTTTGAAATCTCCTGCTCGATATCGAGCACGATGTTGCCATTGGCATTGGCGCGCGGCAGCACGCGAAGAATGATGCCGGTGTTCTTGTAGTCGATGGTGTTCACCACCGTGTTGTTCGCGGTCAGCACGGTCGCGGTGCCGGTCGAGAACGGCACCTGGTCGCCGACCTGCAGGGTCGCAGCCTGATTGTCCAGCACCACCAGCGACGGGTTGGACAGTACCTTGACGTTGGTGACGCCGTGCAGCGCATCCAGGATCACGCGCGGTGAATTCTCGGACCCTACCAGGAAATTGAAACCGGGAAGCACGCGTCCCAACAGCTGGCCGGCGGCGACGTCGACGGCGGTGGCGGGAAGGTCGAGACCCGAATTGGTCGGGGAGACGCCGGGGATGGTGTTGGAAATCGAGCCTTTCCGGCTCGCCAGGAAGAACTGCACGCCGTAGTTCAACTGATCGTTCAGCGTGACCTCGGCGATGGTGGCCTCGATCGCTATCTGGCGCTGCGGCCGGTCGATCTGACGGATGGTCTGCTCGACGATGCGCTGCGATTCCTGATCGGCATAAACCAAAACCGCATTGTTGGTGACGTCGGCAGTGATCCGGACGTTCGGCAGAAGGCCCGCACCGCCGGGTGATCTTCCGCCGCCGCCGAGCAGGCCTCCGCCCGGATAATCCTGCTGCCCGCCCACGGGAGAAGCTGCGACCGGCGCCGGACGGGCGCCGAGCGATACGTTGGCGGACACGCTCGGGCCGCCGCCGGAGACGCCGGTGGACGGCGGCAGCGCGCTCAGCGCAGCGACTGCCGGCGGGGCGCCGGATGAGGAGATCGAGACACCGCCGCCTGGCGAAACCTGGCTGGAGGCGCTGTCGAGGCTGCCGCCCGGACCGCGGCCGAGCAGCATGTCGGTGAGCAACGCCACCACCAGCTTCGAATTGCCGTAGCGCAGCGGATAGGCCTTGAGATTGACGCCTTCGGTGTCCGACTTGTCGAGCCGGGCGATCCATACGCCCGCGCGCTTGAGGTATTCGGGTTTCTGGCTAACCACCAGGATGGAATTGAGCCGGCTGATCGGCTGGAACTTGATCACATTTTGACTGAGTCCGCCCTCGCCCGAATCCATGATCTTCTCGATTTCGGAAATCACCGGTTCAGGCGTCGAGTTGCGGACCGGGAAAATCCCCACCGACTGTCCGCGCATCCAGTCGGCGTCGAACGACAGGATGGTATCGATTGCCGCACTGCGGTCGGAACCGCTGCCGGTGATGATCAGGGTATTGCGCCCGACGTCGGGCCGAACGGTCGTTGCCTTGACCCCGAACGCATCCAGCAGCTTGAACACCGTCTGCGCCGAGACGTAACGCAGCGGCACCACGCTGATACCCTGTCCCGCTTCGGCGGAACCGGTTCGATCGAGACCACCGGGACCGGCTTCATTGGCCGGCAGCAGGCGATATCCACCGCTGCGGTCGCGCACCAGCGCGACGTTGGTCATGCGCAGCGCATTTTCCAGCACGTACAACGCGTCGGCCTTGGCGATCGGGCGCACCGAGGCCATCGTCACGGTTCCCTGCACGCGCGGATCGATGGTGTAGCCGACGCCCAACACGTCACCGAGGATGACCTTTGCCACGGTGGCAACCGGGGCGTTTTCGAAATTGAGATCGTAGCCGGAGCCGGAACCGACGCCGTCCCGCTCGGTCAGGACAGCACCCGGCGGCGGCGTTCCATCGCTTAGGTAGATCGCGGCCTGCTTGTTCCCGGCACCCGGCTTGAGCGCGCTGGCGCCCGCATCGGTGGTCTGGCGCGGCAGCAGGTCGAGCGAGCGGATCCTGTCGGCGATGTCCTGGGCGCGGGGATCCTTGGGGTTGCTCTCGATCGACTGGTCCGCCGTCACGATGCAGGCGGTGAGCAGGATCGAGGACAAAAATAGAACGAGCGTTCCAGTCAAGCCTGAACGCAGGCGCCAAAGCGGGTGGACCACTTTCAACAAAATACGCCTACCGACGCTGACGGTTAAATCGAAAAACGGTTGCCCGGACGAACTGTTAACGAGGCTCAAAATTGACAGCACAATTATGTTTTTGCTAGGTAATAAGTCAAGCGTAAAGGCTCAGGCCGTGCAATAAGCTGTTGCTTTCCGGTAACAAGGTTAGCGTTGTGAATTCGATGCGAGACCTTTCTGCAGAGACCTTCCGGCTGCACCTCCTCGAAAAATATTCGCTGCCGCCGAAAGCGCGTGCGCGCGTCGAGAATTCCGCCAATTCGACCTTGGCCCGGCCGCTCCGCGAGCTGTGGGAAGCCACCGATCTGTCGGCGGCCGAATTCGCCGATGAGGTTTCGGATTATTGGGGCGTGGTCCGGCTCAGCCTGCCGCAATTGCTCAACTCGACGCCGTGTCTCGACGGGTTTTCCCGGCGCTTTTTGCGCGAATCCACCATCTTTCCGGTCCGTGCCGCCAATGGCGGCTATCGGCTGGCGGTGGCCGATCCCTCCGACACCGCAGCCATTCGCGCAGCCGAAATCGTGTTCGGCGCCCCGGTCGAGGTCGCGGTCGCCTCGTTCGAGGACATCACCACGGTGCTCGACCAGCGTGTTGATGCCGGTGAGGCGAGCGTCGAAGACGGCTCGAAAGGGTCGACGCAGCAATCCGACGACGACATCGACAGCCTGCGCGATCTCGCGAGCGGCGCGCCGGTGGTACGCGCGCTCAACGACCTCCTGGAACGCGCGGTGGAACTCCGTGCTTCCGACATTCACATCGAACCGTTCCGAACCGGCCTCGTGGTGCGCATGCGTGTCGATGGTCTGCTGCGCGCGATGAATGCGCCGTCAGGCATTCCTCCCCAAGCGCTGATATCGCGTGTAAAAATTCTCGCAGGGCTGAACATCGCCGAGCGGCGGTTGCCGCAGGATGGTGCGGCGCGCGTCCGCGTCAGCCGTTCTGAACTCGATGTCCGGGTCGCCACCATGCCGACGCAGCATTCGGAAAGCGCGGTGATCCGCCTGCTGCCGCGCGACCGCGGCCTGCTCGAAATGAGCAAGCTCGGGCTTGGCCGCAGGGACGAGCAGGTCATGACCCGGCTGCTGGCGTTGCCGCACGGCATGATCGTAGTGACGGGCCCTACCGGCAGCGGCAAGACCACGACGCTTGCCACCATGCTCTCGATCCTCAACGAGCCGACACGCAAGATTCTCACCATTGAAGATCCGGTCGAATACGAAATTCCCGGCATCAACCAGTCGCAAGTAAAACCCTCGATCGGGCTGACCTTCGCCACCGCGATGCGCTCCTTTGTCCGCCAGGATCCGGACGTGATCATGGTCGGCGAAATCCGCGACGCCGAAACCGCTCACATCGCGATCCACGCCGCGTTGACGGGCCATCTGGTCCTGACCACGCTGCACACCGAAACCGCCGCCGCCGCGGTGCCGCGCCTGATAGATCTCGGCATCGAAGGATTTTTGCTGAAGTCGACGTTGCGCGCCGTGGTGGCGCAGCGGCTGGTAAGGGTGCTGTGCGACCGCTGCAAAGTACCACACAGACTGACGGCGGCGGATATCGAGAACGATCCGCGTTTCGCCGTGATCGGATTCACCGCCGGCGAGACCATCCACGAAGCCGGCGGTTGCGAGCGCTGCGGCGGCACCGGCTATCGCGGCCGCAACGGCGTGTTCGAGATTCTCGAAATGTCGGACGAGGTGCGAAAACTGATCGGACCGCAGACCGACTCGCACATCATCGACACTGCGGCGATGAACGGCGGCATGACGACGATGCTGGCCGATGCGGTCTCGAAATGCCGTGCCGGGTTGACCACCGTGCCCGAGGTCTTCCGCGTCACGACGATTCGGTGAACCGATGCCGAACTATCGCTATCGCGCCATGAACAGTAATGGCGAACTCGTCTCCGGCGCCATCGCCGCGCCCGCGCCGGGTGATGTCGCGGCGCGGATCGAGCGCCTCGGGCTGGTTCTGGTCGACAGCGTCACGCTGGAGGAGGGCAGTTCGGGACAAAGCGTCTTCAGCCTGTTAAACAAGCCCAAGGCGGAAGACGTCACCATTTTCACCCGTGATCTCGCGCTGCTGTTGCGCGCCGGCGCCAGGATCAATGATGGCCTCGAATTGCTCGCCGCCGACCGCGATTTCGGGCGGCTGCGGCCGGTGGTCGCCGATATCCGCTCCCGCGTCGTCGCCGGCGAGAGTTTCGCCGAGGCGCTGGCGCGCCACGAGAGGCTGTTTCCCGCAATGTATGTGGCGCTGATCCGTGTCGGCGAAGCCTCGGGTTCGCTCGATCAGGTGCTTGAAGTGCTCGCCGGCGAACGCAGCCGCACCGAGGCCTTGAAGCGACGGCTCGGCGAGGCCATCCGCTATCCACTGTTCGTGCTGGGCGCCGCCGGCTGTGTGCTTCTGTTCTTTCTCACCTTCGTGCTGCCGCAATTCGCCAGCGTGCTCACGGATTTCGGCGCCAAGGTCGATCCCTTCATTCTCGGCTTTTTGAACTTCTCCACCTTCCTGCGCAATAATTCCGACGCGGTGCTGGCGCTCGTCGCCGCCGTCATTGGCGGCAGCTGGCTGCTGCTGCGCCAGCAAGGCGTTCGCCGCGGCGCCGCCAACGCGGTGACGCGGTTGCCGGCGATCCGGCAGGTGATGACGTTTTACCGGACCTCGCTGTTCTGCCGGAATCTCGGCGTCTTGCTCGGAAGCGGCGTCAACCTCACCACGACCTTGCGGATTCTGGTCGATATGATGTCGACCGCCGGACCCTCCGCGGTCTGGATCGATGCCGCCGAGCGCGTCCGTCATGGCGCAAAGCTGTCGGATGCGCTATCCGATACCAATGCGCTGCCGTCGATGGCGGTACGGATGCTGCGGCTCGGCGACGAAACCGGACAACTGCCGATGCTGGCAGGCCGCGTTGCCGAATTCTACGAAGCCAAGCTGCAACGCACGCTCGATCGCGTGGTCGGCATCGCGGGACCGGCGGCGATCATCGTGATCAGCATCGTGGTCGGCGGCTTGATCGTGTCCGTGATGACCGCGCTGATGTCGGTTAGCCAGATCATCGGCTGAGGTTAGGAAGAGGTTTGAAGTGGGTCGAAACGTTGTGAGCTCGCCAAGACGCCGCCGCTGGAACTCGCAAGCCGGATTCACGCTGGTCGAAATCCTCGTTGTGATCACCATCATCGGATTGATTATGGCGCTGGTCGGACCGCGCGTGCTGAATTATCTCGGCGAATCCAAGGCCAAGGCCGCCAAGATCCAGATCGAAAGTTTTTCCAGCGCCCTCGATCTGTATTATCTTGACCTCGGGCGATACCCGAATTCGAGCGAGGGTCTCGCCGCGCTGACGCGCTCCAATAACGCGCCGGGCTGGAACGGACCTTACTTGCGGGGCGGCGTGGTTCCCAATGATCCCTGGGGCCACAGCTATGTCTATCGATCCCCCGGCGAGCGCGCGCCTTACGAAATCATCTCGCTCGGGTCTGACGGGCAGGAAGGCGGCAGTGGAACGGCAACGGACATTGCAAGCGGAACGCGCTGACGCGGAATGGGGCGAAGGCGGTTTCGCCCTGATCGAAATGCTGTGCGTGCTCGCCATCATCGGCCTGCTCGCGGCCATCATCCTGCCTGCAATTCCCCGTGCGACGTCGCGGGCGAAACTTGAAAGCTACGCGGTGGAAGCCGCGGCGTTGCTGAAGGCGGATCGCACCTCCGCGCTACGCCGGCAGATCCAGGTGACGACCCAGGTCGATGCCGAGACGCGTTCGATCCGCTCCGGCGTCACCGGCCGTGTGATCCGCTTTCCCGCCGACGTCGCGGTCGACGCCTATCTGGCGTCGCGGTGCGCCGATCGAAGCGCCGGCCGCGCGATCGATTTCTTTCCCTCGGGGATGTCGTGCGGCGGCACCATCGCGCTGGCGCGCCCGGGCATGGGCTATGAGGTTCGCGTCAACTGGTTGACCGGAGGGGTCGAGATTGTTCCGAAAAAGCTGCTGTAACGGCGCTGCAGGCTTTACCCTGATCGAAGCCCTGGTTGCGCTGGCGATCGTCGCCGCGGTGCTCGGGTCGATCGGCGCGGTGATCGCCACCACTGTAAAGGGGACGCGCGGAATCGACCAGCGGCTGGAATTGGGCGGCACCGCCGAGAACCTGCTGGCCGCGTTGCCGGCCCGCACGTTGCTGAAACCCGGAAGGCAGTCCGGCGAACTGGCGGGACAGCGCTGGCGCATTGACGTCTCGCCGATGAATGTCGCGGTGGCGAACGACGCGCCGCAAACCGGACGCTTCATCCCGCTCGCGGTCACGCTGCGATTGCAGTCGCCCGGTGGGCCCGCGATGCAGGTGACCACGGTGCGCCTGGTGCCGAGGGTGGCCGAATGAGCGCCCGCCTCCGACGAGCGCCGGCCGGCGAGGCCGGCTTCACGCTGATCGAAGTGCTGATGGCTACGCTGCTGATGACCATGATTCTGGGGGCGCTGGCGACCGTGACCGCGCAGTGGCTGCCGAACTGGAACAGGGGCATGGCCCGGGTGCAACGCGCCGAACGGCTGGCGATCGGCCTTGAGCGCATCGCGGCCGACCTCTCGGTGGCGGAAATGATGCCGATGAACGCCGACGCCAAGGCGCCGCTGTTCGAGGGGAGCGAATTGTCGGTAACCTTCGTGCGCACTGCGGTCGGCCCCAACACGCGGCCCGGCCTCGAAATCATCCGGCTGATCGAGAAGGCGGACAGTCAGGGGCTGGCGCTGGTCCGCGAGCGGGCCCCGTTCGCGCCGATGCCGGCCGATGCGCAGCTCAGGTTCGCCGACCAGGTCGTGCTGATCCGCAGCCCGTTTCGCGTATCGTTTTCCTACGCGGGTTCCGATCAGGTCTGGCAAAGGCAATGGCGCAACCAGAAGCAGCTTCCGGATATGATCCGGATCAGCGTTCGCGACGTTGCGAGCGGGCAGGTGCTTTCGGTGTCCAGCGCCGCGATCGTTCACGTCAACGCGCCGGCGGAATGCGTGCGGGCGAAAAATCCGATGCAATGCCTGACCGCGCGGCTGAAACCCGACAGCGAGAAAGATGAAAAGGAGCAGCAACTCTGATGCTCCCTTCCAACTACGCTCACCGGAATGCGCGCGGCTTCATTGTCGTGGCGGTGCTGTGGATCCTGGCAGCCCTGTCGGCGCTGGTACTGATCTATCTGACCTTCGTTACCAACACCGCTGTTGTCGTCGCCTCAAGCACCGACCGGGTTCAATCGGACGCGCTGGTGACCGCAGGGGTCGAACTTGCCGCCTATCAGCTGACCGCCGTCAGGCAAGATGCTCGGCCCAGCAGCGGAACGTTCAATGCCAGGATGGGCGCGGCGCGAGTCTCGGTGACGTTTCGGTCGGAGGCGGCGCGTATCGATCTTAACGCCGCACCCAAGGGATTACTGGCAGGACTCATCATCGGGCTTGGCGGCGCGCCGGCCAACGCCGCCGATTATGCCGACCGCATCATGGCCTGGCGGGCGCCGTCGGAAGCCGGCGATGACGATCCGGAGACCTCCTCCTACCGTACCGCCGGACTAGGCTACGCGCCGCGCCATGCGCCGTTTCCGGTGCCGGAGGAATTGTGGCTGGTGCGCGGCATTCCGCCTGTCGTCGTCGGGCGGATGCTGCCTTTCGTGACTGCGTTCAGCAACATGGCCTCGATCAATATTGCCGATGCGGCACCCCAGGTAGTGGCGGCGTTGCCGGGCATGACGCCGGAACGTCTGCAGGCGGTGCTGTCGCAGCGCGCCGACCCGCGGTTCGACCCGCGCGCCCTGCCGGGCCTGGCTGGCGGCGAGGGCGCGACGCTCGAAGCGTCCAAAGCTTACCGGATGACGGTCGTCATCGATTTCGACAGCGGACGGCGCGGCGCCGCGGAGGTCGTCATCCTGCTTCTCGATGAGGGCGATGAGCCCTATCGTGTATTGTCGTGGCGCAACGCCGCCGACGGAGCTACCGCGCTGCAAAGGGCCGCTTACCGATGAAGTATCAATGAAATTCCTGCAGCCCATCGGCACGATCCTGCGCGGCTGGAGCGACAACGTCGCCGCAGCGGTGATCGCGGCGTTCGACCGGGTGTCGTCGCCGCGCGTGATCCGGTTGATCGAGCAGGACAATGGCGGCTTCCTGGTGGACTCGGCCGGCAAGTCGGAGAACGAGCCGCAGCACCTCGCGTTCGCCGATGGAAGTTTTTCGGCGGCGAATCTGGCGCCGATGTTCCGCGGCAGCCGGGTCGAGATCGACCTGCAGCCGAAACGTTTCCTGTTCCGCCCGCTGGAACTGCCGGCAAGGGCGGCGGACTTCCTCGAGGGTATCGTGCGCGCGCAAATCGACCGGCTGACGCCGTGGAGCGCCAGCGAAGCCGTGTTCGGCTGCAGCCCTCCGGTCGAGAGCGGCGCAGAGGGCATCACCACGGTGATCGCAGCCACCACGCGCAAGCTGGCGATGAGCTACGTTCAGGCGGTGTCGATATTTCATCCCACCGCGGTCGCGGTTTGCACTACCGTCGCTGAACGCAATGTGGGACGGGTAAAAGTGTTCGAGCAGAAGGCTCGCGGCCACCTCGACGCCGTCAGGCTTAGCCGTGCGTTGCTGGCGGGCCTTGGCGTCACTGCGGCTTGCGCGCTGCTGTCGGTGATCGCCGCGGTTTATATGGCCGAACATCTCGGCGCGCAGGAGGACGAACTGGCGCGGCAGATCTCGCAGCGCCGTGCCGCTATCCGCGCCAGCAGCGAAAGCGGCGATCGCTCGCCGATCGCCGCGCTGGAGCGGCGCAAATACGAAACCGCGGCGAGCGTCATCGTGCTGGAAGCGCTGACGCAGGTGCTTCCCGACCATACCTATGTCACCGAGCTGCATCTGGCCGGCAACAAGCTGCAGATCGTCGGCATCACCCGCGACGCGCCGTCGCTGATTCCGCTGATCGAAAAGTCGCAGCATTTTACCCGCGCCACGTTCTACGCGCCGACGACGCGGTCTTCCTCCGATCCCGGCGAGCGTTTCCATATCGAGGCGCGGATCGAACCGAAAAACACCGCCGCCCCATGAGCACCGGACACAGCATCACCCGCATACTGATGCGCTCGCCGCTGGTCGCTGTGGTGCTCTATGTCGCCGTGATCGGCGGCTTGGTTGCCGCGGCGGGACTTGCTGTTGCAAATATCCTCGATCATCAGCGCGCGCTGGCGCAAACGTCCGACTTGCTGGATCAGCTGCAAGGGCGGCGGGCGCGCGGCGGCGGTGCCTCACCGTTCGCGGCGGAGCATCCGGGAACGCCGTTCCTGGAAGGGCCGACGGTGACGGTAGCCGGCGCCACGCTGCTACAACGGGTTGCAGGAGCCGTCGGCAATGTCGGCGGCACGATCCAGTCGTCGCAGGTCGATGTGCTGGGCACGCAGGCCAAGGATGGCTTTGTCGGCCTGCTGATCAGTTGCGAGATGGAGCAGCCAGCGCTGCAAAAACTGCTCTACGACCTTGAGGTCGGCATGCCCTTCCTGTTCGTCGACCAGCTCGACGTCCAGGTGCCGCAGACCACCGCCGCCAATGAAGCGGGCGTCGGAAAAATCCGGGTGGTTCTGGGGGTTTCCGGCCAGTGGCAGGGCAACAAGTAGTTTGCCGCCAAACCGCCGAAGGTTTGCCTCACGCCGGTTAGCAAACCCTGCATCGGCCTCAAGCTTGAATCACCAGCTATATTTGGCGACGCCCTTGCCGGCATAGCTGGAGGTATTGCCGGAGAATTCACCTTCGAAGGTGGCAGCGAGCGAAAAGCCGCTGAGCCATTTCATCTCCGCTCCGGCGCTGACGAGGGCGCCGTCGGGATTACCGCGGGCGCCGTTGACGACGAACGAGGCGCCCGGCAGGGCCTGGAACACCGCCGTCACCGCGCGGTCGTTGTTGTAGTCGTGCGCCCAGGCGGCGCGTCCCCGCAGTGTCAAGATGCCGTCCTGCACGGCGAAAGACTTGTCGGTGCGCAACCCGAATTCGGTGCGCGTTGCGGTCGTGGTCTGCGCCGCGTAGCTGAGCGCGAACAGGCCGGCACCGCCCAGCACCTGCTCGGCATAGGCCGGCAGATTGAAGCTGATCGCCTGCGCGGCGGCGTAGGGCGTGATGCCGGCATAGGGCGTTGCGAAGCGGTAACCGCCCTCGAAGCGGCCCGAGAAAGTTTCGGCGCGGAAACGCGCCTGCAATACGTCGCCGCCGGGCAGTGCGAGCGTCCGGTTGGTCGTGACATCATGCCAGCCATAGGCGAGTGCCGCGGAGAAATAGGCGGCGCCGATATTCTGCCGGCCGAACACGCCGGCCTGGAACAGATCGGAACTGCCGGTGCCCAAGGCATCGGAAAGCGAATAATTGGTGCCGCCACCTGCCAGCGCGAACCCGATCAAGGTGTTGGGCGTGATCTTGTAGTCCGCGCCGCCTACCACGCCATAGGCGCGGGCGGTGGTGTTGTGCGACCCGACGATCGCATTGCCGTCGATGGTGGCGGAGCCGCCATAGGCCGCACCCCACACGCTCCAGCGCTCGACCGGCTGCGGCGCGAGGTAGGGCGCCTTGGTCGCCATGGCATAGGCCGCGCGCTCGGTGGATGAAGCCTTGCGCTTTGCGGCATAGGGCAATGCTTCCTCGTCGTCGGCTGCGAACTGCGAAGCGGTGGGTCCCGGCGCAAAGCCGCCTGCGCGCCCGGCGACCGTCGGATCGAGCAGCAGATTGAGGAACATGTCGTCGGCCTTGATCGCCGACTGGATGATGCCGGTGCCGAGTTCGCCCGAGGCCTGCGTCAAGCCAGCCGGCGTCAGCGCGCCCAGGGCGAGCGGAATGCCGCCCGTCGTGTTGAAGAAATTGACCAGCGCATTGGCGACGTTCTGCTGGTTGATGTTGAGGCCGGGGCCGAAATTCGGCGCCGGGTTGGGGACGAAGTTCAGCGTCAGATCGACATAGGCGTGATTGGCATCATAGCTCAGTGTCGAGCTGAAGTTCGCCGGCACGTTGGTATTGACCAGCGAACCGAAGGTGCCGCTGACGCCGCCGGCCGCGGTCAGGATGGTGTATTTCTTCGAGATGTAGTTGCCGGCGAGATAGACCGCCGCCGCGGTGCCGTTGAGCGATGCCGTGCCGCCGACGTTCGTGAACGTCGATGTGGTCGGGTTGAGCGTTACCAGATACATTGCGCCGGACTGAAGCGCGAGATTGCCGCTCACCGTCATCGACGAACCTGGCGTGCCGCTGCCCGGCGCAAACGTGCCGCCGGAAACGGTGAGATTCGTCACCGTGCCCGAACCGGTAAATGTACCGCCGCTGACGTTCGCTCCGCCGTTGAGCGCGCCGTTGTTCGTGGTGGTGCCGGCGGTGTTGGTCAAAAGACCGGACACCGTCGCGCCGGTATTGTTGTTGAAGGTCCCGGCATTCGACACCGTACCGGTCCAGGTCAGGTTGTTGTTGATCGTGCCGGTATTCGAGGCGACGTTGCCGGTCCAGACGGCGTTATTGGTGATGATGCCGCTGTTGGTCGCGACATTGGCAAAGTAAGCGCCGCCATTGGTCACGGCGCCGGCGTTGTTGAGATCGTCCTTCACAGTGCCGCCGGCGGCTACCGTGATGGTGCCGCTCGCATTGTTGGTGATACCGCCCGCCGTGGCGATCAGTCGTCCGCCGCCGGCGACCGTGATGACGCCGCTGTTGGTGAGCAGTCCCTGCAGGTCATAGTCGCCGGCGCCGGCGATTGCGAGTGTGGCTGCCGCCGCATTGGTGAAGGTACTATCGCCAACCAGCTTGCCGGTTACGTTGAAGATGCCGGCGTTGGCGATCGGACCATTGACGACCCCCGACGCGTTGACGGTTCCGGCGTTGCTCAGCCCGCCCGCAATTGCGCCGGTGGTGTTCAACGTCCCGGCGATGACGTTCGCGCCGCCATTGATGTTGCCGGAGTTGGTGCTGGTGCCGGCCGTATTGGTTAGGCTGCCGCCGACCACGCCGGCATTGTTGAACGTTGCGCCATTGGTCACACTGCCAGGGAGATTTGCGGACGTCGTCAAAATCAGCGTCCCGCCGCTTACCGTGGTCAGACCTGTGAAGGAGCTGGCTCCCGTTAGTGTTTCGGTGCCGCCGGCGATGGTGAGTCCGCCGCTGCCGCTGATGCCACCATCGAAAGTACCCGAGGCATTGCTAAGCGTCAGCGTCTTGGCGCCGAGCCCAACGCTGCCGGAGCCGGATAGGGTCCGGATCGAGGTACCGGCTCCGGAAATTCCCGATATGTCGAACCCGCCGTTGACGACGACGCCGCTCGAGCTTGCGATATTGCCTGCGCCCGAAAGCGACAGCTGAGCGACGTTGATGGTCGTGAGACCCGTATAGCTGTTGACGCCGGACAGCGTTTCGCTTCCGAGCCCGACCGTAAGGCCGCCGGCACCGCTGATGGAACCTGAAAAAATGCCGAAGGCAAAGCTGAGGTTCAGTGTCTTGGCGCCGAGCACCACGCTGCCGCTGCCCAGCAGGTTGCCGATCGAGGTGCCCGCGCCCGAAACGCCCGATATGTCGAACGTGCCGTTGGCGGCAACGCCGCTCGAACTCGCGATGCTGCCGGCGCCCGCCAGCGCGAGCGTGCCAGCCGTGATCGTGGTGGCTCCGGTGTAGCCGTTGACGCCGGACAGCGTCTGGACGCCCGCGGCAAGCGTGAGGCCGCCACTGCCGCCGATGGCGCCTGCGAAATTGCCGCCGGCATTGGTCAGCGTCAGCGTAGTGCCGCCCAGTGCGACGGCGCCGGAGCCTGACAGGGTCTTGATAGAGGTGGCGGCGCTGGCGACACCGGAAACATCGAAGGTGCCGTTGGCGACGACGCCGCTGGAGCTGGCGATACTGCCGGCGCCGGTCACCGCCAGCGTGCCTGCGCTGATCGTGGTGAGACCGGTGTAGGTCTGCGCCGCGGTCAACGAGGTGGTGCCCGTACCGATCTGCTGAAAGGCGCCCGAGCCTGAAATGACCCCGTTATAGATAAACGCATTGGACCGGTTGATGGCAAAGACGCCGTTGTCGACCACGTTGCCGACGATCGAACCCGTCGTGCCGCCATTGCCGAGCTGCAGCGTGCCGCCGCTGATCGTGGTGCCGCCGGTATAGGTGTTGTTTCCGCTCAGAACCAGCGTGCCGGTGCCAACCTTGTTCAACGAGCCACCGGTCCCTCCGCCGGCGCCACCGTCCGCGATAACGCCGCTGATCTCGGTGCTGAGATTGGTATTGCCCAGCGTCAGCGCCTTGGAGCCGAGAAACACGTTTCCGGCACCCTCGAGCGAGCCAATGGAGACGCCGTTATTCACGCGCGATATGTCGACGACACCGCCGGCGTTGTTGATGACCCGCGCAGTTGCCGCGCTGGGATCGGTCGGCGACCCCCCCGCATTGATGAAGCGCAAGGTGCCGCCGGAATTGTTGGTGATGGTCGCGGTGCCGGCGTCGCTCTGATTGTAAAAGCTGGTTATGCCGCCGTTGTTGTTGACGATCGTGGCGTTGCCGGCGCTGCCGGTGCCTTTGGTGAAGTCGAAGGTGGGGAAGAAGGGAAACGTCAGCGTATAGCGGCCGAACTGGAGTTCGCCGCCATCATGGTTGGTGATGGTCGCATTCGCCGCAGTCGGCGTGCGGATAGTCGGATCGCCGAACATCGAGCTGCTGGTGAAATCCAGCGAGCCTTCGCTGGAGGCCGGTATCCCCGCGCCGGCATTGTCGATCACCGCATTGCCGCCGGTGGTGCCATTGAGGAAGACGAGGCCGATGGCGCCGGACTGGATTGTGATCTGCGAGTTGGCTGCGCTGCTCTGCCCGAAAAACTGGTCCTGATCGTCTCCCGCGCGGACCTTGAGCTTGGCGCTGCCGGCGTTGCTGGAGTCAGTAAAAAAGAACTCGCCGTTGATCGTCGCCGACCCGGCCGTGCTCGTATCGTGGAAGTTGACCCTGGCCGGCGCGCCCAGCGTCATCGTCGCGTTGCCGGCACTCGACGTATTGAAAAACTGGATCTGCGGTGAGCCGGTGAGACCGGGATTGCCGGTGATGTTGGCGTCGCCAGCGCTGGCGCCGTTTAGAAACTTCAGCATGTCAATGGTGCCGCCGATGGTCGTATTCAGGACAAAAGCCGGCTTGTTGCTGGAGTTGTCGACGATGCCGGCGCCGTTCAGCGTGAGCAGACTGTTCGTCGCCGTGAACGTATAGGCAGGCGCGCCGGCATTGAACGTCATTCCGCCGAGCGTGGTTGCGGCCGCCGAAAACGAGATATTGGGCCCGATGGTCGCGCCGAATGTCGCGGTGCCGGTCGGGACGGTTGCCGGCACCCAGTTTGGATTGGCATTGAAGTTGAACGTTCCGGGGACCGGGCCCAAGACGGTCGGCACCGTCTGCCACGCTGCGTTCTGAGCCTGCGCGCCGGCAGCGGCTATCGGCAGAATGCAGCCCGCAAGAAGCAGGCTCCGCAGCCGATGTCCGGTCTGCAATAGGCCTTCGTGGTGCAAACTCGCCTCAGAGTAGTAGCGCATGCGTCCCCCGGCAGTGCCGGCCCTCGCCCCGCTGCGAACGCGGGCGTGTTCGGACTTATCCGACGCGATCGCCACATGGCACGTCCGGTGCGACATTCTCACGCACGGTGAAGCCAAGGCAACGCAACCGGGCACCCTTGGCGGTGGCTCGAAGATATTTCGTCCGCAGCGTGGTAATTCGGCAACATCGGGGGCCAGGCCAGTCCGGCAGGAAGCCCTGCCGAATCATGCGTTGATGGCGACTGCCCTTGCGGTTAGGCTCCAATTCGCCGCGATGACGCGCTTTTTCGCAAGCGCCCGGCGACAGGAAGATAATGGTCAAGATGCCCTGGATTATCGGTTTCGCGCTACTTTGCGGCCTGACGGCAGGCTGGGCGTCCGCGTCCGTTGCGGCGACGTCGGCAACGCTGGATATCCTGCCGAACGAGGTTGCGGGGGCTCCCGAACGGGTGGAAGTCGGCAACCTTAAGCCGCTGACCGGACCGAAGCAGGAACCTGCCAGGCTTCCAGTGAGTGGGAACCCGCTCTGGTCGATACCCCTGTCGGTGCTGACGGCCACGCAGGAGCGTCCCATCTTCTCCGCCTCCAGACGTCCGCCGCCGCGCGCGGTGGCCGGGCCGCCTATTCAGCCGGTGATGGTGCCCGTCGCGAAGCCGGTCGAGCCGGAGCGGCCCGCGCTGGCGCTGATCGGAGCGGTGGTCGGCGAGAGCGATGCCATCGCCGTTTTCCTCGATCGGACCAATCAGAAAATCGTTCGCTTGCGGTCGGGGGACAGTCATGCGGGCTGGGTGCTGAGCTCTGTGCAACCACGCGAAGTAACTCTGAAAAAGGCCGAGCAGACGGAAGTTCTCGAGCTTCAGCGTCAGGAGGGCCCGGTCTCTCCGGGCATCCCCGGCATCCCCGGCATTCCTGGCGGGCACCCACCGACGCCGGCGGCTGTCAGTGGTGTCACCGGCTCTTATGCTCCCTTCGTTCCCCGCTCCACGCCGAAGAACGGTGAATCGGACGGGCTCTAGTCGGAAGGTCCGAACCAGTTACGCTTTGACGGCCGCCCCCAACACCTCGCACACCCGCTGCTGCTGGGCTTCGCTCAGGCCCATCCACATCGGCAGCCGGATCAACCGCTGCGATAGCGACGTCGTCAGCGGAAGATCGCCCTGCGCGCGCCCGAAGCGCAGACCCCCCGGCGATGAATGCAGCGGCACGTAGTGAAACACGGCGTGAATTTTATTCTGCTTGAGGATGTCGAGAACCTTTTGACGATCGATCTCAGGCGCAAGAATGACGTAATATAGATGCCCGTTATGCTGACAATCCGCGGGCACCGTAGGGCGCCGAAGCAAACCTTGCCGCTCCAGCGGCGCCAGCATTTCGTGGTAGCGCTGCCAGCTCGCGATCCGCGCGTCGGTGATTTGCTGCGCCTGTTGCAGCTGAGCCCAGAGAAATGCCGCGGTGGATTCGCCCGGCAGGAATGACGAGCCGACGTCCTGCCAGGTATATTTGTCGACCTCGCCGCGAAAGAACCTGCCGCGGTCGGTCCCCTTCTCGCGCATGATTTCGGCGCGCGGAACCAGATCGGGATCGCTGACTAGAAGGCTGCCGCCTTCGCCGGAAATGATGTTCTTGGTTTCGTGGAAGCTGAAGGTGCCGAGATCGCCGATCGCGCCCAGCGCGCGGCCCTTATAGCCCGCCATGATTCCCTGCGCCGCGTCCTCGACAATCCACAGATCGTGTCGCTCCGCGATCGCGACAATGGCATCCATCTCGCAGGCTACACCGGCGTAATGCACCGGAACGATCACCCGCGTGCGCGGCGTGACGGCGGCCTCGATCAGCCTTTCGTCCAGATTGAGCGTGTCTTCGCGGATATCGACGAACACCGGGACCGCGCCGCGCAACACGAAAGCGTTCGCCGTCGACACGAAGGTGTAGGACGGCAAAATAACCTCGTCGCCGCTTTCGATGTCCAGCAGCAGTGCGGCCAGATCCAGCGCCGACGTGCAGGAGTGCGTCAGCAGCGCCCTGGCGCAGCCGGTTCGCTGTTCGATCCATTGATGGCAGCGTTTGGTAAAGGAGCCATCGCCGGACAGATGATGGTTGCGTTGCGCCTCGGCCGCGTAGACGAGTTCGTTGCCTGTCGCGTAAGGCCAGTTGAATGGGATATAATCCGTCGTCACTGTTTCGCTTCACCGGCTTGCAAAAGGGTGGTCCTAATCCCGAGGATCGGGCGTCCGCCAAACTGGCGGTTTCCGCCGCGGGAATCAACGACCGATCCGGCGGCTCCGGCAACAAAGCCGATCCCGCGCCTTCGTCAACTATCGACATCCATCGATTGGGCTGGTAGCCGCTTGTGATGCACTGGGGATTTCGATGTTGACCTGTGTCCGGCCGATGCGCGCGACGATGCCGAGGTCCCGATGACGGTCTCAGCTCCGAGCCGCGCGCGAAGGCTGTTTGCGGGCTGGTCGGCGAATTTTTTCCAGATGGTGTTGGGAATTACGCAGCAGGTCGCGCTGGTTCCTGTTTTTCTGCACGTCTGGACCAGCGACGTGCTCGCGGCCTGGCTCGCGGTTTATGCCGCGGGCAATCTCGTTTATATCGCGGATGCCGGCCTGCAGTTTCGCGCGATCAATCGTTTTCTCGCGTTCAAATCGACCGTCGATTGCGATGGCCGAAGCGCGCGATTTTACGCCGCGATGCTGCGAATTTATTTCGGGTTCATGGGACTGCTCGCGGTGCTGTTGCTGGCGGCCGCGCAGATCCTGCCGCCGTCCGCCGTGCTTGGATTTCAGGCGACCTCGCATTTCGATGCGGCCTTCGTCATCATGACGGCGGGACTCCTTCTGACGTTGCCGACCAATCTCACGACCGCGCTCTATCGCGCCCGCGGCCTATATGGACGCGCGGTGACAATTCAGACGATGGCCATGCTGGCGTCACAGCTCGGCCAGCTGGTCGCAGTTGTCACGACCGGCAGCCTGCTGGCCGTCGCCATCGCCTATGTGGCAGCCCAGATGGCCGTTTCCGTCTATTTTCTCGCGATCGATGCCAATCGGCTGTTTCCGTTTTTGCGCGACGCGCGAGGCAGGCAATCCTGGCGCTGGGTGATGGGTCAGTTTCGCCTTGGTGCTCCGTTCGTGGTCGGGAGCGCCACCGAGCTGGCGCTGCTCAACTTGCCGGTGCTGCTGGTCAGCGCTTTTGTCTCCGATCGCGTGGCCGTGGCGCAATGGGGACTGACGCGCGTCGTCGCGGGGCTGCTCCGGGCGCTATGCCTTCAGATGACGCTTCCGCTGGCCGCCGAACTCGGCCACGATCATGCCGTCGGCTCGAACGAGCAGTTGCGAAACCTGTATGCCCGGGGGTCGGTGCTCGTGGCGCTGCTGGCGAGCGTCGTTGTGTCCGGGCTTTTGCCATTCTGGCCGGATTTCTTTGCGCTCTGGACGCATGGCGCCATTCCCTACGATCGGTGGCTGACGGTGACGTTGCTGATCGGCACCAGCGTGATCGCGCCGTCAATTCTGGCGCTCGGCTATGCCAATTACAGCAATCGCGGAAAGCTCGTGGCGCGGACCAAGGGACTGCAGCTTGCGGTGTTCCTGATGCTGTCGGTAGTGCTGATCCGCGTCATGGGGCCGCTCGGTGCCGCGATTGCAATTGTCGCGAGCGATCTGCTGGTTCAGTTCGGGTTGCTGGGCGCCATCATTATCAGGCAAACGCTTCAACAACCGCTTCGGCACGTCGCCTTTCTGGCCGCGGTCATGGCCGTGGTGACGTTGGGTGGATGGGGCCTGGGAACGCTGATCCGCTCGTTAGTGCCCTGGGCAGGGCTGACAGGATTTGCGGTCGAATGCACGGTCTGGCTCGCTGTCGCAGCTCTCATCGCGAGCCCGTTGCTGAGCAGGGGCTTGCGCGACCGGCTCATCGCGGCGATCCCGCGCTAGGCTGGTCTTGCCTCTCGTCAAAATGGGTGGCATTTGCTCTCCAGCATCGAGCGAAAGAACTTTTCCCGGTCCCGAAAGACGCTGACAAATGATACGGCGCGTCCCGCTGAACGACCTTGTCCGGCAGAACCTTCGCATGCGGGAGGAACTTGTCGGATCGGCGCGCCGGGTGATCGAGCGCGGCTGGTACGTGCTGGGCTCCGAAGGCGCCGATTTCGAAAAAGCATTCGCGGCCTATTGCGGCGTGCCGCAGGCGATCGGCGTTGCGAACGGAACGGATGGGATCGAGCTCGCATTGCGCGCCGTTGGCGTCGGTGAGGGCGACCGCGTCGCCACCGTGGCGAACGCCGGTTTTTATGCCAGCACGTCGATCCATGCCATCGGCGCGCGGCCGTTGTTTGTCGACGTCGTCGCACGAACGCATTCGATGAATGTCGATTTTCTCAAGCGCGAACTCGCGCACAACGCCGTGCGGGCAGTGATCGTGACGCATCTGTACGGACGCCTCGCCGATGTCGAGGCGATTGCCGCCATCTGCAGGCCGCTCGGGATCGCCGTCATCGAGGACTGCGCCCAGGCCCATGGTGCGACCCGCAACGGGAAGGTGGCGGGAAGTTTTGGTGACGTCGGCTGCTTCAGTTTTTATCCGACCAAGAATCTCGGCGCGCTTGGCGATGGCGGAGCGGTCACGACAAGCGACACCGCGATGGCCGAACGTCTTCGAGAGTTGCGTCAATACGGCTGGGACAAGAAGTACCAGGTGAGCCGGACTGGAGGACGAAACAGCCGGCTTGACGAGCTTCAGGCTGCGCTGCTGCTGGCGAAGCTTCCGCATCTGGACCGCTGGAACGATGAACGGCGGACCATCGCCCGGAGATATGCGCACGAGATCAGGCATCCGCGGGTCGAATGCCCGCGGGATTTCGGTACCGACAACGTCGCCCACCTCTTTGTGGTCCGTTGCGAGGATCGCGACGGCCTCGGGCGGCATCTGGAGTCGCGGGGCGTAAGCTCGGATATACATTATCCGATACCCGATCACCGGCAGCCGGCCTATTCTGGATCGAGCGCCGGTGAGCTGCTGGAAACCGAGCGGCTGGCGAAGGAAATCATCACGATTCCCTGTTTTCCCGAGATGGAGGATGAAGAAATCAGCCGGGTGATCGACGCTGTCAACGATTGGTAGCAATGTGCTATCCCGAAGCAGGGTTTAAAACGCCGGAACGCGCAAGGTAGATATGGCAGAGGCAAAGCCAGCGAAGGTGGATAGCAGGTCCGTGGGGGTGCGCGGGGTGGTTCTCTACCAGTTTCCATCGGTGAGGGACCCGCGCGGAGACCTGACGGTCGGTGAATTTGAAAACGAATTTCCATTTCGTCCCAAGCGGTATTTCATCGTTTCCGGCGTTCCATCGGGCGGCATCCGTGGAGAGCACGCGCACAAACGATGTCATCAATTTCTGATCTGCGCCTACGGTCGTTGCAGCGTCACGGTCGACGATGGGACAACGCGCCGCGAGGTTGTGCTGGATAACCCGAGCACCGGTATCTACGTCCCTCCCATGATCTGGGGCAGGCAATGGCAATACAGCGCCGACGCGGCGCTGCTCGTATTTGCTTCCGAGCTTTACGATCCGAATGATTACATTCGCGAGTACGACGCGTTTCTGAGCGCGCTGCGCGCTGGCGACTGACCCCGGATATGGCCAAGCGCGTTTACTGTACCTACTTCGACCACAACTACCTGTCGCGCGGACTTGCCCTCTATCATTCGCTCCAGCGCCACGCGCCGGGGTCGTGTCTGTGGGTGCTGTGCCTGAGCGACGCCTGCCATCAAACCCTGGTCGCGCTCGATTCGCCGGGCATCGTTCCGGTGCGGCTCGCGGATTTTGAAGCGGCCGACCCCGAAGTGGCCGCCACCCGCGCCAGCCGCAGCGCAATCGAGTATTACTTCACCTGCACGCCGGCCTGGCTGCTCTTTGTGCTGGCCCGCGAGGCGGACGCGGAATGGGTGACCTATCTCGACGGCGATTTGTTTTTCTTCGCGTCGCCCGAGATTATCTACGAGGAACTGCAGGAGGGGTCCGTTGCCATAATTCCCCATCGGTATACGCCGAGGCTGGCAAGACTGCGGAAGTTCGGGACCTACAATGTGGGTTGGGTGGGAGCCCGCGGCGATTCGGACGGCATCGCGGTCGTTCGATGGTGGCGCGAGAGGTGCATCGAATGGTGCCATGACGTCGTCGACGGAGGCCGCTTCGCGGATCAGGGTTATCTCGACTCGTTTCCGCGGCTGTCTTCACGGGTGAGAATCCTCGAAAACATCGGGGCAAACCTCGCGCCCTGGAACATCGGCAATTACCGGATCGATTTTTGCGGCAACCGGGTGCTGATCGACACCGATCATCCGCTGGTCTTTTTTCATTTCCAGGGTGTGCGCAAAGCGCTGCGCTGGTTTGTTTTCAACAGCCACCGCATCTATCGCGCGCCGTTTTCCGGCGTGGTGCGCAATCATATTTACAAGGCCTATGTCGATGAATTGCTCGCGATCGAGCAGGCAGTCGCCCCGATCTTGCATGTCTCCACTGCGGCGCCGCATCGCCGGTCGACAGTCGTCAATGCCGGACAATATCTCAAAAGCCTTGTGCGCAATGCGGGGGTCAGGGCATTCCAGTTGCTCGACATCGTCACCGGCCGGGCGTTTTTTATCTTTCGCGGCAGAGCGTATTAGCGCGCGTCGCGTCGAGAACGGGTCGTCAGCCGCTGAAGCGCATCGATCTTGATCCGTACGCGCCGGTGCCTTGGCGACGCGGTGGCGTTGCACGACCCATTCATCGCTCCCAGACCCGGGCGATTTCATGGTGTGTCGCGCTGAGCCGCCCAGGCGCGGCTCGAAAGCGCCATATTCGCACGGTGGCGTCACTGTCGCATCGCAAGGTTTACTCGCCCGTCGGTAACCGCTCCTTGCGCGGAACGGCAGACTTTTCTCGGCCAAGGTTATGATGCTAAACAGGCGAACCTTGCAGGAGATCACGATGAGTAAACCGCTTGCCGCTATCGACGCGGTGCTATTTGCCAATCCAGTCGCACTCGCCGTTACCTTGATGCTCCTGTTCGATGTGAACGCCTGCGAATTATCGGATGACCAAAGGAAATCTCGCTAATGTCGGCTTTTGTCAAGTTTTTGATCTGGTCGTTTTTCATCCTGATTATCGATCAAACCTTGGTCCTGGCGGCATCCAGATACGGCCTTCCGGTTCAGCCAATCCGCATCTATGGAATCATCGCCGCCGGCCTGTTGCTCGCAGCCATTTGGCTGGAACGGGGCATTTCTCCGCTCAAGGATGTGTGGCTGTTCTTCTCGTCATTTGCCGCGCTGGCCGTACTTGGCGTGATCATGTATCGCGGCGAAGGCGCCGGTCCCGATTTCGGTGCCACGGTGTTTGCTCCGTCCGATGTACCCTCGAAGATCGGTTATGCGGCCTGGCCTGTAATCAATCTGTTTGCCGGCGCATCTCTCTACATGCTCGCCCGCCGTGGTGAATATCGGAAGACGATTATGAATGCCGCCTTTGTCGCGCTGATCGTCCAGGCCGCAGCCATGGAAGTGGATATGTGGGCGCCCGCGGTCTTCGGAGCGACCGCAGGGCGAGCCGGCGGACTTGCGCAGAACGCCAACGATGCGGCCTTTATTGTGACAATTTTGGCCGCACTCTTTTTGCCTGTCGCCGCCGGAGAAAAGCCTGGCCGCTTTGCGACGTATGGCGTGATGATAGCGCTCGCCGCGGTTTTGTTCAGCCAATCCAGGTCAGGGTTTATTTGCGCGGTCGCGCTTGTCGCGGTCTGGGTGGTCGCTGCCCGAAAGGCTCTCTCGTTCTCGCGGCCGCATCCGGCTTTTGTTGTGGGCTATATCGGAGTGATCGTCGGGACACTGATCCTGTCTCCGGTATTGCACGTGACCGAACAACAGATCGTTGAAAGAAATGAAAGGCACGCCGAGCTTGCAAAGCAAAACACGACCGGCGCTCCAAACATCCCAACTGCGCAAAACCTCGGCGACCCGAATGTCGATAAGGGGGTGGTCACCATACAAGAGCGGATTCGGTCGCGCACCTCGCTCGACGCGTCCGGCAATCTGAGACTTGCTGCGATCGCGTTCTACCTCGACATCATTAGGCAGCATCCCTTCGGTCTCGGCACCGGCTTTACGAATAAATTCGCAATCGGCCCGCATAACATGTGGCTTAAACTAGGGGTTGATGAAGGAGCAGGCGCTGCGATCCTGTTCACCCTGATGCTGGGTGCGGTCTGGTGGCAGGTGGTAAAAACACGAAGCCCGCTGATTTTTTGCGTCGCGGCTCTTGCCTCGCTCGCGGCCCTGGCTACGCATACCGTTTTTGTCAATCCCGTTGTCACCACCATGCTTGCTATGAGCATGGGACTGGCGCAAGTCAGACCCTGGACAACAGTAGTTTCTTGACCCCCGTGGGACGCGAGGGCAAGCGACCGTTCCGGATGAATCTTCCTGAAATGTATCGCCTGGCGGGATAAGCTTTTGGGTATTCAAACAATCCTTTCGTCGATGCGCAGCCTGCAACGCTGGCAGATCATCGAGAAGACGTTGCTCATTGCGGTGCTGCTCGATCTGGCGCTCGGCGGGAATGGCTACCTGATCCACGTTTTTGGCTTTCGGCTGCGGGAAATTTTCTATGTTCCGTGCCTGGTATGGGCTGTGCTCCGGCTCACATACCTTCATCCCATTCGTCTCGACAGCAAGATCATCTGGCTTTCGGCGGCTTTTTTTGCGGTAACCGTCTTTGACGCGCTGCTCGGCTATTACAGCGGCCATAGAGTCGAAGCAATCGTCGCCGAGATAAAACCCCTTTCGTATTTTCCGATGCTGTTCTTCTTCCTTGTTGCGATACGAACCCGCAAGGACCTCACATTGATTGCCGGAATTCTTGTCGCCTGCGGACTGCTGCTCGCAATTATCTACCTGCTGGTGTTGCTGGTCATCGCGGCAGGGTTTGTCGATCGTTTATCCTTGCGCATGTTCCTGTACCTACACTTCGATGAGTTTATTTTCCGACGGATGCCATTCGTCGGTTTTCTTTACAAAGGCGATTTCTACATCTGTGTCGCTGTGATCTTCATGCTTATCGATCCGTTCCGATGGACCAAAGCGCTTGCGACCATAGGTGTCGTCGCTATCGCGATGACCCTGACACGGGGACTCGCCCTCGCTGTCATTGCCAGCCTGTTCGCAGGCGTTGCGTTAAGCTACGACAAGCGGCGAGCGCTGCTGATCGTTGCCCAGTGCACTCTGCTTGCGGTCATCTTGTTCTTTGCGGAAAGGGCTGAAATTGCCGGGGAAGGTCTGCCTTCCAGTCAAGCTGTCAGTCCCACAAAGAGTGCCGGCGCCTCGTCGCTGCTTCTTGCCGTCAACTCGCTCGACCTCGTATTTTCGAGCGCTCGGCCCGCCCTCGAGGCAGTAAAACCTGAAAACAAGGATCTTGCCGCATCCGATCAGGATTTGCCGGTTCCAGGAAGCATGCAGCGGGCGGGTGACCAGCAACGCCTCGGCGACCTAAAATTCATATTGGAAAGGCTGGATCTTTCCATGGTTCTCTTCGGGCGTGGGTTGGGTGCTCCGATTGCGGGGCGCGACCGGATTGAGAGCACGTATCCCGAGATGCTTTACAAACAAGGTTTGCCGGGACTGTCGGTGTGGTTTCTTCTCGCCTTCTATATTTTTTCTCTGTATCGCAAGATCCCTAGCGCGACCAGGCAATTTGGCTTGGCGTTTCTGCTGTCGAGTGTCTTCGTCTACACCGTGACCGCCACCAATACCTTTCTGACGGGCTCGATTGGAATGGCTGTTGTGTTCATCTCGCTCGCAAGTCTTCTCGTGCTGTCGGAGGAAAAGCGAGATGGACCCATGCGTCCCGAAGAGTGGTATGGCTTCTAGAGATCCACGCCGTTTCACCGGCCGTCTGCAATCCTATTGGCGCCCTGGTCGGGTAGCTGCCGGTCTAGTTCAAGACCTTCTGGCAGCGAAGTTTCCTTCAACCGCAGTGCGCTGACTGCCTTGGCACTGAGCCAGAAGGTGCCGGCAAGGCCGACAACGGCGCCGGCCGCGTGTGCGAAGACCGCGGCGGAAAGGCCATATTGCGTCGAAAAGGCAGCAACAATAAGCAGCATCACGATGTCCCGAGGTAGCAGAGTCGCAACAATCGAACTCCACATTCGGCTGGATGCCTGGACCCGCATGACGAGGCTTACGGTCAGGCCTTCCGCCACCGCGGCCACCATCATCCATCGCAGATTGTCGCTTCCGAGGACGAAGCTGGCGCCAAAAATGGACATTGCCTCGGTTGAAAAAATCGCGACGATCAGCGCCGTCAGACCGACAATCCCGAACGTAACCGCGGTGCCGGTGCGAAATACCCTGATGGCCGTCGCAACTTGGCCAAGTTGCCAGGCTCGTTCGACCGAAGGCTGTAACGCCAGCGCGATGATGGACGCCGGCAGCACTACAAGCGACTTGATCATCAATATGACGCTATAAAGCGCGACGTCGGAAAAGTTCTGCGTGTTTCGCGTCAGGATAGTGGGAATCAGCCAGAGGGTCGGCAGCGTGATAAACGCCGCCAGTCCGGCCGGAATTTGAAATGCGAATATTTCCTTTCTGGTCGGGTTGTTCCACAACTCTCGCCATGGAGGCGATCTGCCGAGACTATTTTCCGTTCTCAATCTCGCCCATGCGGCGCCGCCCATCATTATGCTTCGAATGGTCGAACCCGCGACGAAGCCGAACACGGCGCCCGTAAGGCCAGCTATCCAGGCTCCAGCGCAGATGGCGGCCACGAAGAGTACGCCGGAAGCCAGCGAGGAAATCGCGAGAGCCCGAAACTCGTGCAGACCCTGCAAAAGGCCGCTCAAGTAGATCATTCCGACCAAGCTGGGCACCGATGCCGAAACGACGATCAGCGGTAGCAGAAGCGAGGACTCTAGAAGAACGTCCCGTGTCAGGATGTTGGAAGCAAGCGCAAGGCAGGCAAAACCCAGAATGCCGGCGGCGAGGGTGAAGGTGCCACAGATGGCAACGACCGCGCGCAGACGGCTGTTGTCGCCGGAATAGCGAGCCACGAACCGCGACACCGTCGAGCCTACGGCGAATTGGCAAATATTTGCGACGTAGAACGCAGTCAGGTTCAGCAGGGAGAACTTGCCGTATGCCGTATGGTCGAGAAGTTTTATGAGCAGGAAATTGCCGACGAACGTTGAGCCCTGGTGACTCAAGATTGCCACCCCGTTCCAGTACGAGTGCCGAAACAGTGTTCTTAGCATATGGCGCTCGTCATAGAGGGAAGCAGGGAACCGTGCGTACGTTAGTAGCGGCTTTTCGATGGCTCAGCCGGAAGAAGTGGAGCCTTGATTTGAGTTCCACAAGCTCGGCCGCGGAGGACTGATTGGACCCCGGCGTCTTCCGGCGCCGAGATTTGCAGTTCGTTCAGGCGTTGAAATATTCGCGATACCATTTTACGAAAGCCGCGACACCCTGCCGAACGGGAGTGGCCGGGCGGTAGCCCACTGTTTCGACCAGAGAACTGATGTCGGCCAAGGTGTTGGGAACGTCTCCCGGCTGTAAAGGCAACAACTCGCGTATCGCTTTTTTTCCGAGCGCCTCTTCAATAGCTTCAACGTACTCGGTGAGCTCGACCGGAGCATTGTTGCCGATGTTCAGCAGCCGGAACGGCGCGTTACTGGTCGAGGGATCGGGATTATCGCTATTCCAGTCCGGATTCGGAGTTGCGACATCGTCGCTCACGCGAACAACTCCCTCGACAATATCGTCGATGTAAGTGAAGTCCCGTACATGCCGGCCGTTGTTGAACAGCTGGATCGGCAGGCCCGCAAGGATATTTTTCGTAAACAGAAACAAGGCCATATCGGGTCGACCCCAGGGGCCATAGACCGTAAAGAAACGCAGCCCGCTGGTCGGTAGACGAAACAGATGACTGTAGCTGTGCGCCATCAGTTCATTCGCTCTTTTCGTCGCCGCATAAAACTGCAGCGGATGATCGACGCCCTGCTGCTCGCTAAACGGCATCCTCGTGTTGGCTCCGTAAACGCTGCTGGTGCTGGCATAGGTCAAGTGTTTCACGTTCGAATGCCGGCACGCCTCCAGCAAATTCGTAAATGCGACAATGTTGCTTTCGATATAAGCGCCCGGATTTTCCAAACTGTAGCGAACGCCGGCCTGGGCGGCCAAATGGATCACTCGATCGAAGGGGCCATCCTCGAAGCATTTCTTTACGGCCTCGGGGTCGGAAAGATTGACGCGATGAAAGCTGTATTTTGCGCCCGCTTCCGACGCCCGTTGTTGAAGGAGCGCTAGCCGTGACTCCTTGATGTCAGGCGAGTAGTAGTCATTGACAACGTCGGCGCCGACTACGGCATCGCCTCGCCGAAGCAGGCGAGACGCTACATGGAATCCGACAAATCCGGCATTGCCTGTCACCAAAGTTCGCATTTCGGCATCAACTTTCCGTCGTCCGCTTGTCAGCGGCAAGTAACGCCTCACGTCCCTTAACCGTCGTTGGCACAACGCCCTTTGACAGCCGCGGCGCTCTGGATCGCAAACTGCTATCCGAAGCCACTGTGGCCAAAAATTCAAAGGTCTCGCGCGCGCATCGCGACCAGGAAAAGCTCGCAGCGATGGTGGAGGCCGCGGACGCCTTTTCGGCGCGCAGCCGGGGCGCCATGATAAGGTAGCGAACGGCTTGGGCGATGCTCGCGGACTTCTCCGGATTGAAGTAGAGGCCCGCATCGCGCAGAACCTCCGGCATCGGTCCGCGGTTGGAGCAGGCAATGGGCAGGCCGGCGGCCATGCTCTCGATCAAGATGTTAGGCATGTTCTCGCAACTGGACGCGAACACGCACAGGTCGGCATCCGCGTAGCATTTGTGGATTTCCTTGTAGTCGACGGCGCCCCAATATCGAACGAATTTCCCCTCGGGATCGACGCGCTTCATCGCGGACGTCAATCGCGGCAGCGTGCTCGTGCGGGCCGAACCATAGAGATCGAGGCGAATCGGCATGCCTTCGCGCTGAAGGCGCCCGATCGCTTCCACGACGAACCATTGATGTTTGAACTCATCAATGGTGGAAACATATACGACGCGGATCGGATCAGACGGCGTGAACTCACTGCGGGTTCGCTGCCGGCGGGGCTGCAACTGGAATCTGGCGTTAACCCCATGCGGAATGATAGCGGTCCTTCCGGTCAGGGGACCTGCCACTTCGGTCACCGCATCATACGCATATCGCGTAAGGAAGATGGTGCCGTCTGCCCGGTGGAAGGAATAGCTTTGGCTCCAGCGAAGAATGAGAAGCTTGAGCGCAACCCAGGAGAAGCCGAAGCGCCGCAATTCCTTCCAGTCGAACGGCAACATATTGCGGCTCATCGTGACGACCGGGCGGAATGTCGGTATGATGGATCCGCCGGGGACCCACAGCAGGTCGGCCCGCCATTCCTCGAGGACTCGCGGCAGTGTCCAGCGCTGCCAAATCACGCGCCCCAAAAGATTCGCCTCGCGGTCCGTCAAACTGCGCTTTTCAAGCCAATCCCGATCCTCGATTTGCTCAAGGGTGGACGCGCGAGCCCAAACACAGATTTTTTCAAACCCATGGGCGACCGGCTCCGCCGCCCTCAGGATCTCGACCAGGTGGGTGACCCCACCGCCGATGCGGATATTCGAGGCATCGATGGCCAGACGGATTCCATGCTGAAGCGAATCCGGCGTTGATCCGACAGGCGAACCACGCTCGGTCACATTCTTTTTGGTTTTATCAACCGAGGACTCACCCATCCCTCCGCCTTTTCCCGAAGTCTCCGATAACGAACAAAGCGCATTCCCTCTCGGGTCTTGGCGGCCAACCGCCTCCCGAACCCCCATATGCAATCCTGTGGCCGCTTGCGACCGGCGCATGGAACCCGGCCGGGGTGTACAAGGCATGCGGTCAGTCCTGTAGACGAAATAGCCCGCATTTCCAAGATTATCCTCGGCCGTCATCAATGCTGCGCTGCAGCGCATGGCAGTTGACTTACTGCGACCGCCCGGCTACTGGGTCGCCCCGATCCTCGTGCTTTTTCAGGCCCAGACTTGCAAGCTATCAAGCGGAAAATTGGAGTAGTCGGGCTCGGTTATGTCGGACTCCCGGTAGCTGTGGCGTTCTGCAAGGCCGGTAGTCTTGCCATCGGCTACGACATCAACAGTACCCGGGTCGAAGAGCTGAAAAGCAACTTTGATCGCACGCGCGAAATTAGCGAGGCCGAGCTCCGTTCGCTTGATATGCACACCAGCGCGGACCCCTCGGATCTGGGCTCGGCCGATTTCTATATCGTCACCGTTCCGACGCCGATCGATGCGGCGAACCAGCCGGATATGACGATGGTTTTCGCCGCGTCCCGGACAGTCGGAAAAGCTCTGAAGAGGGGTGACATTGTCGTCTATGAATCGACGGTCTATCCCGGTGCGACGGAGGAAGATTGCGTACCGATTCTGGAACGGGAATCAGGATTGAAGCACGGGGTCGACTTCAACGTCGGCTATAGTCCCGAGCGGATCAATCCTGGCGACCGGCGGCATCGCTTCGAAAATGTCGTCAAGGTCGTCTCGGCCGATTGCGCCCAGACGCTGGAAATCGTCGCCGCCACCTATGGCTCGGTGGTCGCGGCGGGAATACATCGGGCGCCATCGATAATGGTCGCGGAAGCGGCGAAGGTTATCGAAAACACACAACGCGACCTGAATGTCGCGCTCATCAACGAGCTCGCGCTGATCTTTCGGCTGCTCGGCATCGATACATCCGATGTCCTTGATGCGGCGGGAACCAAATGGAATTTTCTGCCCTTCAGGCCCGGCTTGGTTGGAGGGCACTGCATAGGCGTGGATCCGTATTATCTAACCTATCGCGCGGAACGCGCCGGTCACCATCCGGAAGTCATCCTGGCGGGCCGCCGCGTAAACGATCACATGGGTGCATGGATCGCGCGGGAATGTGTAAAGCACTTGCTCGGTCATGGACCGAGCAAGACGGTCGGCGTGTTGGGTGTCACGTTCAAGGAGAACGTACCGGACATCCGGAACTCGGGCGTTGTGCGGATTTTGACTGAGCTGCAGGCATACGGCGTTGACGTGCATGCTACGGACCCTCTCGCGCATTTTCCGGAATTCGAACACGAGTACGGAATTCAACTCAAAGCGCTGGACGATCTTCCACCGGTCGACGTGGTCATAGTCGCAGTAGCCCATGACGAATACCGGACGGGCGGCTGGGAACTCGCGAAGAGCCGGTTGCGGAACGGCAAGGGCCTCGTGATGGACCTCAAGGCAGTTCTGAACCGCGACACGATGCCTGCCGGCCTGCAATGCTGGCGAATGTAGCTGTTTGGCGCTACCGGCTTGCGAGGTTGAATTAATATCACCCTGAACGACGCCATTTGCCAAATCTCGCATTCTGCTGGTCGCATCAGCTTCCTTGAATCAGTTCATACCATGATCGTTCTTCACATCATTCCGACCCTTGAGGGCGGCGGCGCCGAACGGCAGTTGTGTATGCTGGCCACGGAGCAGGCGCGCCGCGGCCACAGCGTGCACCTGGCCGTTCGCCGCACCGGTATTTATGCGGACGAGATGCGGCTGAGCGGTGTCCGAATCCACAACCTGGGCGACGTGCGCAGCGTAAATCCCAAGCTCCTGCTGGCGATCATCCGGCTTATCCGAACGATCAAACCGGCGATCGTTCAGACCTGGCTGCCCCAGATGGACCTTCTGGGTGGGATCGCCGCTCTCCAGGCCGGAACTCGCTGGATCATCTCGGAGCGTACTTCCCCCAGATACTACCGGGAAATTCCCTTTTCAGCCCGGATACGTCTGCTGCTTGGACGGCTTGCTTCGTCGATCGTCGCCAATTCTTCCGGGGGAATACAGTACTGGCGCAGCAGCGCGCGATCCGGGCTGAGGCTGGTTACAATCCCCAATGCGCTGGATATTGATCGTATCCGGAAAGCCGGCGTCGGAATGACCCGAGAGCTTACCTCACATCCGCTGCTGCTTGTGGTTGGTCGTTTCAGCACAGAAAAGGCTCTGGAGGTCATTGTGCGAGCGATTGGCAGGCTTTCACAGCGCCAGGCCCCTCCGATCGACGTCATGATGATGGGAGAGGGCGCCGAACGCTCCAGCATAGTCCGGGAGATAGAGGGAGCGTCGCTGCAAGACCGAATCAAGATTCTTCCATATCAGCCAGACTGGTGGAAATGGCTTGGTGTGGCGGACGGGTTGATTAGTATGAGTCGATATGAGGGAAATCCAAACGTGGTCCTGGAAGCAATGGCGGGAGGCTGCCCGGTCGTGCTGAGCGACATACCCGGGCATCGGGAGATCGCCGATGCCGCATCGGCGCTGCTCGTTCCGCTCGACGATGTGGATGCCTTGTCGGCCGCAATCGACCGTCTCGTCGCGGATAGGCGCGCGGCGTTGCAGCGGGCGGAACGCGCCAGGGAACGCGTGGCATCGATGACGGTCGCCGCGATGGCCGACGCATACGATGCCGTTTACAACGAAGCACTGGACGGACAGGGCTGATGTGCGGGATCATTGGAGTTGCCTCACAATCGCCGGTAGCCAACCCTGCGTGGCTCGACGCGGGCCGCGACGCGATGCAGCACCGCGGGCCGGATGACTGCGGTTCGTGGTGGTCGGACAACCAGACTGTTGGCTTGGCCATGCGCAGGTTGGCCATCATCGACCTCTCGCCGGGCGGCCATCAGCCGATGCAGGATGCAGCAGGTTCTCTCACCATCGTATTCAACGGCGAGATCTATAACTATCTCGAACTTCGAGGCCTCCTGATCTCAAAAGGGCACACATTCCGCACCCAGTCCGATACGGAAGTAATTCTGGCCGCCTACCACGAGTGGGGTACGGATTGCCTGGTGCATCTCAACGGCATGTTCGCCATCGCGCTTTATGACCGGAGATCGAACGTATTGTTGCTCGCGCGCGATCGCGCAGGCGAAAAGCCGCTGTTCTATTCCGTAACCAACGGCGAGTTGCGATTTGCTTCGGAGCTGAAGGGTCTGCTGGCGGACGCAAATTTCGATCGGTCAATCGATCCGGCCGCGCTCGATTGTTATCTGACAATGGGATACGTCCCCGGAGAGGCGTGCATTCTGCAGAAGGCGCGCAAGCTGCCTCCCGCCCACGCGATGACCTATCAGCTGGACGGCGGCAAGATAACGACCTGGCGGTACTGGAAACTGCCATCCGCGCCGCAGGCTGATCCATCGGACGATGAGGCGCTGGTCGATGAATTGGAGCGCCTGCTCGAGGACTCGGTTCGCCGCCAGATGATCGCCGACGTGCCGGTCGGGGTCTTGCTCAGCGGGGGAGTCGATTCGAGCCTTGTTACCGCGATGGCGGCGCGGGCCTCTTCGCGGGTCAAAACATTTACCGTCGGGTTTCAGGGTAATGTCAAATACGACGAAGCCGATTACGCCAGGGCCGTAGCAACTCATTTCAACACTGAGCATATCGAGCTCCAGGCAGGCGATGTCGGCCCCGATATCCTGGAATTGCTTGCGCGCCAGTATGATGAGCCGATCATCGACTCGTCGATGATCCCGACCTTTCTGGTCAGCCGGCTGGTGCGGCAGCATTGCACGGTTGCCTTGGGCGGCGACGGTGGCGACGAATTGTTCGGCGGTTACGAGCAACACAGACGTGTTCTGGTGCTCAGGTCAAGATTCGAGATGATTCCATTACCTATCCGCAAGCGTATCGCCGCAGTGGGTAACGCCGCATTGCCAACCGGTTTTCGAGGCCGCAACTATATAAATGCCCTCGGTGTGGATTTTGCAACGGAGCTTCCGTTTGTCGCCAGCCATTACAATGGCTCCGAGCGACGTGCGCTGCTGGGCCGCGACTGGCACACCGTAGCCGAAGAGATTCGCAAATCCAGAGTGCCCCAAGTATCCGAACTGTTGCAGCGCGACACCCGGATGGATTTCGAGAACTATTTGCCCGAAGACATCCTGGTAAAGGTTGATCGTGCAAGCATGCTGGCCTCTCTTGAGATGAGGGCGCCTTTACTGGACTTTCGAATAGCCGAATTTGCCTTTGGCAAGGTTCCTTCCAGGTTGAAAGCCAGCCTCACCGAGCGGAAGATCCTGCTGAAACGGTTGTGCAAGCGCGTTTTGCCTGCAAACTTTGACGCTGATCGAAAGCAGGGATTCTCGCTTCCCATGCCTGACTGGCTGAGAGGCGGCCCGTGGCGTGATTTTGTCGCCGATGTGCTGCTTGACCCGAAATCTATGTTCGACCGGGCCGCTGTCAGCGCCCTGATCGAGGGTCACGGGAAAATCCGCAACAATAGCGAGCGGCTATTTGGATTGACCCTGTTCGAGCTGTGGCGGCGTGCTTATAACGTTTAGCTATCCAGAACTGGAAACCCGACGCAATCACACCGAGAACAGGTACGTCTCGGTGGTCGAATGATGCCCGGTCGCTTCGGACACGTCATAGGGAATGCTGCGCCATTCGCGTTGCAGGCGTAAACCGGCCTCCCGGCAACATTCGATCAGCTCCTGCTTGCCGAAGATAATTTCGACCACCGGGGCGCCGTAAGCGTATTTTCGCAGGAATGTGGTCCGATAATCGTGGAAAACCGGAACGGTGTGAAAGATGCAGTAACCGGCGGCGACGCGGGCGGCCTCGCGTATCGCGGCCCGATAGTCGATGATGTGCATCAGCGACACGCCATTGAAGACGATCTCGAATGCGCCGTCGCCATAGGGCAGGCCGGTCGCGTCGGCGACTTCGAAGGCGGTCGACGGGGAACGCGCGCGGGCGCGCGCGATCATGGCGCTTGAGTAATCGACCCCGGTATAGCGGACGCCGCCGGCAAGCAGCGCGGCAAACACATCCGAGTAATAGCCGCTGCCGCAGCCGACCTCGAGCAGCCGTGGATTTGTGAGGCCCGTCGCCGCGACTGCCTCCGCCGCGACCTTGAAATCGAGGCGCGGTTCGCCGCGCTTCATGGCGGCGATCAAGCCCCGATAGGCGCGTTCTTGCCGCGCCGCAGTGCGCGCGGCGAACCATCCATCGTAGGAGACGGTCATGTCGCGCGCTTCCTCGGCGCCGCCCAGCATGCGATAATCGGTCGAGCTGAAGACGTGACGCCGCAGGATCGGCGTCGCCCTGGCGATGCGCTTGCCGACCTGCCTGAGCAGACTGGGAAGCCTCATCGGATTGCCCGCACGCCTTCCACGAGTTCGAGGATCTCGGCGGTGCGATGGCGATAAGTATGCTGCGCAATGGTCCTGGCATGGCCGGCGCGGGCGATCTCGGCGCGCCTGTCGTCGTCGCCGGTCATGCGGCCAATGACCTCAAGGCAATCCTCGATGGTCCGCCATACCGCGACTTCGCGGTCCGGAGCGAACAACGTGTCCAGATTGTCCTTGAAGTCGGTCAGCAGGAACGCGCCGACGCCGGTGGCTTCGAACAGGCGCATATTTCCGGCCTCGCGGCCGACAAGATCGATATGCGAGTTCAGCGTGATGCGCGAGCGCCGTAGCACCTGGTACATGTCGGCTCCCCAGACCTCACCCTGAAAGCAACGATGCAGCGGCGAAGAGGCGGGTAGGGCCTGCGGCCGGTTTCCCCACAGCTTGAGATCGTATCGCTCTGCGACTGCCTCCAGCAACGCAATCCGCTGCTGGTGATCGACCGACACGGTGCCGACAAACGACACGTTGATATCCTGTGCGGGCGGTTCGGGCAGCGCATCAAGAATGGCCGGTTCGAACGCCAGATGGCAGACCTCGGCACGGACGCCGAGCGCCCGGAACGATCGCACCGCCGCCGGCAACTGCGAAATCATCAGATCATAGACACCCCAGTCCTCGCCGCGCGAAGGTTCGATGCCGACCTGACCGACAAGAATCGGGTTGCCGGTCTTCTTGATGCGCTTCATCAGTCTCGTGTCGACGTAGAAGATGTCCTGGTTGATGATGAGATCGGGTCGAAATTCCTCGATCTGTGCGAGCAGGATTTGCTCGGCTTTTGCATCGAGCTTGGGACTGAGGCCGACCTTGCGCGCCAGCGGCCTCAGGATGGGTTTTAGCGGCTTCGTCGCACGTTGCAGCCAGTGCGGCAACTCGCGGTGGCCCGTGCCGCCAGGCGGTTCTGGAGTTTCGACCATCACGCCGTGCTCGCGCGCCCATGCCGACTGCAGCCATGGATTGTTGACGTGGATCTCCGCCGCTTGATGTCCTAAGGCCGCAAAATTCTTCGAGTAAAAATCGGCGACGCCGAACAGGCTCGCATTGCGCGCCGCCATTTGGGTTTCATACGGTGCGTTCGCAAGCCCGGGCCGGCGACGATACAACCAGGTCAGGAAGCGCGGATAGTCCGCGTTGAGCACGAGGATCCGCATCAATTACTGGCCCGTACTCTTGGAAGCCTCGGTCATCGTCATTCAAACTTGTTTCTAGCCGATCGTCGTTGTCGTCAGCGCAACGCAGGACGCTATCTGGGCCAAGTCGGAACGCTCCAGTCCGCCACTTTTCGCGCTTCACAACCTGGCCAAGTTGCTGTACCGCAAGGGACTTCTGAATCCAAGCCGGCAATCGGTGGATGCTCTATCGCTCTCTGGGAAACACTGGCCTGCGCGTCTCCGAAATCGGATTCGGTTGCGCGAGCTATTGGGGCAAGAAGGTTTTCGACGAAGCTGCTGCGCTCCGGCTGGTTGGCGCGGCGATCGACAACGGCGTTACGTTCTTCGATACCGGCGCAAGCTATTCCGGCGGAAACGCCGAACCGCGATTGGGCCGGGCGATTTCCGGCCTCAAAAGCAAGCACGATCTGGTAATTTCGACCAAAGCCGGAACATACACGGATGAGCGGGGCCGGCGGCGCGAGGACTTTTCGCCGCTTGGCGTGCGGCGAACCGTCGAGGCGAGCCTGGTCCGGCTTGGACTGGACGCCATCCCGTTGCTGCAGCTTCACGGGCCTGAAATTGCCAACCTGACCGACGATTTGCTCGATACCTTGGCCAGGCTCAAGGAAGCGGGAAAGATTCTGCATCTCGGCGTCAACAGCTTCGATGTAAAGGTCATCGAACATGTCATGACGCTTGCGCCGTTCGGCGCGGTGATGATCGACTACAATATTCTTCGCCCCGAGCGAGAGCCGGTCATTGCACGGCTTTCCGCCCGCCATTTTGGGATTTTGGCAGCCGCGCCACTTGCGGGAGGGCTGTATCGAAAAAATAGATTTCGCGTTCGCGGCGTTCAGGATGTCTGGTACATCGCGCGGGCCTGGAAAAACCACCGTGCCGCTTTCAAGCGAGCCCGAAATTTTCATTTTCTCGAACAGGAACAGCGGCTCACGGCTGCGGAGATCGCGCTTGCATGGGTGTTGCGCAGACCTGAAATAAGCTGCGCCACATTCGGAACGACGCGAATGCCGCATTTGCTCGCCAATCTGCGGGCTTCCGGCCAGACCATCGATGATGACCTTCTGCAAAAAATAAGCAACGCCCAGTCGAATTTTGCTTAGAGCGTGTCATGGCGCGGCGGCGCCGCCTTCGTCGAATATCGCGCGCGGCGTGATGTACCAGAGCAGAAACAGTATTGCGGCGCCGTGCGTATTCAAGACGATCGATAGCGGAATGTTGAGCAGAATTGGAAGAAGAACGGCGCCGGACAGCAGAATAAAACGAGGCGGAAGGCCGGCCGATAGACGGTTGCCGAGCGCGATCACGAGCCCGCAGCCGAATGTCGCGATCGGCGCGAACAGCAAACCGACCGAAGCAACGCCCTCAGTCGCGAACAGCGATGCGTTCAGATTGCCCAGATTGTAAGCCCGCTCCATCAAAATCCACAATGGCTCTTGATACGGGCACGGCATGAGCTTCTTCAAGATCGAGATCTGACAGAAATAGGTGGGCTCGTGGCGGGAGAAAAAATCGTTGTAAATATCCAGGGCATTTGCAGGTATGGCGTGCAGGCGGAAATTGACCAGTGAAAAATACCAGGAGGTTTTGGCGGTCAACGGCATGTGCAGGATCAATCCGCCCGCTACGGGGACAAGCAGCGATACGATCACCGCGATCTTTGTGCCGAAGATCCTCGACAGAATCAGCATGCCGGCGAGCCAGAGCGGCGCGAATAGAGCGAGCTTGCTCAGGGTCACCGGATAGCAGAGCAGCAACAGCAGCAAGACGGCGCCCGCCTGCAAATGAGCCTTGCGGGCTGTAAAGCCGGCGAATGCGAAGGGCAGTAACGCGCTCGAGGTAATCGCGAGCAGATAGTGGACGATCGCGGGCGATTCCATGCTGTTGCGGAAATCGTAGATCGCCTCGATACCGACAATGCGAAAATTGTAGAGCGCTCCGAAGCCCACCGCTGCGGCTCCCAGCAGCAGAATGGCGAGCAGCAGCCGATCGAATGCTTCGCGTGACATCGTGTAAAGCTGAGGGATGGGTGAGACGATGAACAGCGCCGGAATAAAAAACGTGAACGCCGACACGGCCGCGGAAAGTGCGGAAGATTTGTGATCGTAAGGCAGGTCGGAAAAGCAGTTCAACCAAAGATATCCCGATATCATGGTGTAGAAATAAAACCCGACGGCGTATCCGAAGCTGAAGCGGGCAAAACAGAAAACAACGGAAACGAGGGCAAAGGCCGCAACCGCGGCAATCGCGATGCCCAGCCTGGCGGGATCGAACAATATGTGAAACGGCGCAGGGTCGACCACAACTCCAAGCCTGGGGTCCGCGACAAGGAACAACGACAGGCAGCACAGCGCGGTGTGAAGGCAGATCAGACCTGCGATGCTGATCCGCTCCGCGGTAAGGGCCCGATCGGTCATCTGTTAGATCATTTCGTTCCGAGTACGTGCAGGCGGCGATGGTGAACCGGTTATCCCAATACCCTGGGCGGTACAACTCGCAAGCCTCAGAAAACCCTCAAATGCCTTGATCTGGCGTCGCTCTTGTTGATATCGCCCAAAGAATCCCAGGATAGGCACAGCACAATTTGCAGGGCGCCCGGCTCATAGGACGAGGCTGCGTCCAATCGTTCGCAGCTGGCTCCTGTGGGGTCATTCCAGTCGGACAAAGCCCTTGATTTGCGGTGGCTTCAAGCTAGAACGACGGCCGTCAATGACCGCCTTTGGCGGTTTTTTGGTTGCCCTATCCCTCTCGATGTTCCCGGTGGTGAGTGTAAGAACGCATGTATGTCATTGGAATCAGCTCCGGCATCAAGCACGGCCACCATGACGGGGCCGCGGTCCTGCTTCGCGACGGCGAACTGATCGCGGCGGCGGAAGAGGAACGTTTCACCCTCGCCAAGCACGCGCGTGGGGAACTGCCGCGCGGGGCGATCAATTTCTGTCTGACGCAGGCCGGCGTTACCATGCACGAGATCGATTTCATCTGCTCGCCGCTGAAGACCTACACCAATTACGAGCGACGCCTGACGGAGTACTTCAAGTACCAGTTCGGTCACAGCCCGAAGATCGAGCTCTACGACCATCATCTCTGCCACGCAGCGAGCAGCTATTACGGCTCGGGGTTCAAAGAGGCCACGGTTGCCTGCTTTGATTTCTCGGGCGACTCCAGTTCCGGCATGATCGCCCATGTCAGGGGCAACGACTTCAGGGTGCTGACGCGGTTCGGCCGGCATAACAGCCTTGGCCTCTATTACGGCATGCTGACGCAATATCTCGGCTACCAGATGACCAATGACGAGTACAAGGTCATGGGGCTGTCTTCCTATGGCAGCCCCAAATATCTCGACAGGTTCGCTGCTCTGTTGCGTCCGAACGGGATCGACTACGAACTCGATGAAGCGCTCGACAAGCGGCGCCGCGATGCCGAGATTTTCACCAGCGACTTTTCAACCCGGCAGGAGCGCATCTTCACCGAGAAGATGGAGGACGCGTTGGGTCCGCGCCGCGTGCGTGGTCAGCCGCTCGATCAACGCTTTACCGACATCGCCGCGAGCGGCCAGAAGCAGCTCGAAATCGTCACCACCGAGGTGATCCGCACCGCGATCGCGCAGACCGGCTGCCCGGATGTGTGCCTCGCGGGTGGCGTCGCGCTGAACTGCAAAATGAACATGGAGATAGCCGCCGAGCCGTCGGTCGGCCGGCTCTACGTTCCGCCGGTGCCGCATGACGCCGGCGTAGCGCTGGGGGCGGCAATGCTCAAATGCGCCGAAAACGGCCACGCCATCGCGCCGCTCACGCATGCCTATTGGGGACCGGAGTATTCAAACGACGAGATCAGGAACACGCTGGACAAGATCGGCGCCCGCTACGAGACGCTGGACGATCCGGTCGCGCGCTGCGTCGGCGACCTCGTCGCACAGAAGACGGTCGGCTGGTTCCAGGGCCGCATGGAGTACGGCCCGCGCGCGCTTGGCAACCGCTCGATCATCGCCGACCCCCGTTCGGCCGGCATGAAAGACCGCATCAACACCGGTATCAAGTACCGGGAAGAATTTCGGCCGTTCTGCCCGTCGGTGCTGTATGACCGCCAGGACGAATATTTTGAAGATGCTTTCGACGCGCCATTCATGGTGGTCACGTTTCCGGTGATTGACCAGGTCAGAGACAAGATTCCGGCGGTGGTGCATGTTGACGGCACCGCCCGAATCCAGAGCGTGCAGCCTGACACCAACCCGCTCTACACCCGCCTGATTGGCGAATTCGCCAAGTCGACTTCCGTGCCGATGCTGATCAACACCAGCCTGAACATCAACGAGCAGCCGACGGTGAACGCTCCGCTGGAGGCGCTGCACACATATTTCTGCTCGGGACTGGACGCGCTGTATCTCGGGCCCTACCGGCTGTCGAAGCCGAGCTCCTAGCCGCACACTGCGGGGCATGGTTCCAGTCAGGGCATATCGACGTAGCCCGGATGGAGCGCAGCGCAATCCGGGCCGCTACGAATCCCGGCTTTCGCTTCGCTTCACCCGGCTACGATCAAGAAACCGGCCGCTCGTCAGCAATCACCTTGCCGTCATTCGGCAGCGAGCCGGGCACAACCAGTTCGACGGCGCCGCCAAGCTTGGCGATCGTACGCAGCGATGCGGCGACCTGTTCGCGCAATGCATCGGAGGGTGATGCGCATTCCGCCTTCAATGTCATCACGTCCGTCTCGCCATCGCGGGTGACGACCAGACGCAGCCGTTCCAGTCCGGGATGCCGCTTGCCGATTTCCGCGACCTGTTCCGGCCGCACGAACATACCCTTGACCTTGGTGGTCTGGTCGGCGCGGCCCATCCACCCTTTGATCCGCGTGTTGGTGCGGCCGCAGGGACTGAAGCCGGGCAGGGCGGCCGTGAGGTCGCCGAGCGCAAGACGAATCCAGGGATGCTCAGGATCAAGGGCGGTGACGACGATTTCGCCGACGTCGCCTTCGGGCACCGGGTCGCCGGTGCCGGGTCGTACGATCTCGAAAATCAGATCCTCGTTGATCACCATACCCTCGCGCGCCGAGGTCTCGAATGCGATCAGACCGAGATCGGCGGTGCCGAAGGCTTGGTACGCATCGATGCCGCGCGATTTCATCTCATCCTGCAGCGATTTCGGAAACGCGGCGCCTGACACCAGCGCGCGCTTGATCGAGGAAATGTCGCGCCCGGCGCTCGTGGCCGCGTCGAGCAATATCTTGAGAAAATCCGGCGTGCCGCTGTAGGCGACCGGGCGATATGCCTCGATCAGCTCGAATTGGGCTTCAGTGTTGCCAGGCCCGGCGGGGATCACCGCACAGCCGAGCGCGCGCGCGGAAGAGTCAAAAATAAAACCGCCGGGCGTCAGATGATAGCTGAAGGTGTTCAACACCACGTCGCCCGGTCGGAAGCCCGCGGCGAACAGCGCCCGCGCCCCGCGCCATGGATTGGTGTGCGTCGACTCCGCTTCGAAGATAGGACCAGGCGATGTGAACAGGCGGCCGAATGAACCGGCAGAGCCGGTGACGAATCCACCAAACGGCGGCGCAGCTTTATGCAGCGCGGGCAGCTCGGATTTGCGCAAGATGGGCAGGCGTGCCAGCGCGGCGCGGCTGGTGATGGCGGCGGGATCGATGCCGTTGAAGCGTTCGGCATAGGCCGGAGCCGCCATTGCCTTGCGAACGATGTCCGGCAGTCGCGAAAACAGGTTGCGTTCGCGTTCGGCGGGATCGCGGGTTTCGAGCGCGTCGTAGTGGGAGCTCATCACAGCCAACGCTTGCGCCGCTTGAAGCTTTTCAGGTTCTTGAAACTCTTGCGCTGGTCGCCGGCGCCGCCAAGGTAAAACTCTTTCACGTCTTCGTTATCGCGCAGCTCATCGGCGCTGCCGTCGAGCACCACCTTGCCCTGCTCCATGATATAGCCGTGGCTTGCGACAGAAAGTGCCGCGCGCGCGTTTTGCTCCACCAGCAAGATGGTGACTCCGAGGTCGCGGTTGATCGCCTTGATGATCGAAAACACCTCCTTGACCAGCAGCGGCGACAGCCCCATCGACGGCTCGTCCATCAGGATCATTTTTGGACGCGCCATCAGTGCGCGGCCGATCGCGAGCATCTGTTGCTCGCCGCCCGAGAGATAGCCGGCAAGTCCGGTGCGCTCCTTCAGGCGCGGAAAATAATTGAACACCAGGTCGATGTCGGCGCCGACCTCGTTGTCGCTGCGGGTGAAGGCTCCGAGCCGCAAATTTTCGAGCGAGGTCATGTCGGCGATGATGCGGCGGCCTTCCATCACCTGAAAGATGCCGCGCCGCACGATCTTGTCCGGATCGATCCCATTGATGCGCTCGCCGTTGAAGATGATTTCGCCCCGCGTAACTTCGCCGTCCTCGGTCTTGAGCAGCCCGGAGATCGCCTTAAGCGTGGTCGACTTGCCGGCGCCGTTGGCGCCGAGCAGCGCCACGATCGATCCCTGCGGCACGTCGAGGCTGAGGCCCCGCAGAACCAGGATGACGTCGTCATAGACAACCTCGATGTTGCGCACGGCGAGCAACGGGACGGGGGCCGCTGCTGCCGGCGTGCGAACAATTTCGGTCGCTTCAGTCATGCTCTCTCCGCCGCACCTGCCGTCATCACCCGCGAAAGCGGGTGACCCAGTATTCCAGAGGCGTCAGCGATTAATCGTGAAGCCGCCGCGTACTGGGTCCCCGCTTTCGCGGGGATGACGACCGAGTGCGTTAGGCCAGCTGCGCGTTAACTTACCACCCAAGCCATTCCGGCTTGCGCGGCAGGTCGACGGTCTTGACCTTTTCCAGCTTGATGGTGCCCTTGGTCATCAAATCGTTGACATCGCCGTCGGTCGGCCCGGACACCTTCGTGCGGTAGAGATCGACCTTGAGCGTGCCGCGGTGATCCTTTTCGGTCCAGGTCGAGGGCGAGCAGACGCCTTCCATTCCGGCCGGCACCCAGTCCTTTTTCTGGTAAAAGCCCTTGGCGACGTTCTCGCCGGTGGCGCCGCCGTTTTTCGCGGCCCAGTCGAGCGCTTCCTTCATGTACAGCGAGGTGCAGACGGCCGCGATGTAATGCACCGGCCGATAGACCTTGCCGGTGGGATCGGACATTTTGGAAATTTCCATCACCGTCTTCATGCCCGGCGCATTGCCCCCCCAGACCACCGAGGTCCGCAATGGGAAGACCACGCCGTCGGCGGCGTCGGCGGCGGTCTTCGCGGCGTTCTCATCCATGCCCCACACGTTGCCGAGAAACTGGACGTCGACGCCGGAGGTCTTGCAGGCCTTCAACACCGAGATGTTGGAGGCGGCGGTGTTGCCGAGATAGGCGTAGTTGGCGCCGGAGCTTTTCAGGCTGAGGCATTGCGCGCTGTAATCGCCGGGCGCCAGCGCGAACACCAGCGGCGGCAGCACTTCGAAGCCGAGTTCGGTGGCCATCGCTTCGCCGGCCGCCTTTGGCGCGTTCGGATAGGGATGGTTGGCGCCCATGTGCACGAATTTTGCCTTGCCCGGCTTGCCCCTGGCTTTCCAGTCTTCGGCGGCCCAGGTCAGCATCGCCCGCATCGCGTCCGAATAGCTCGGGCCATAGAAGAAATTGTAGGGCGCGGGTTTTGCCTTGCCGCTGACGCCCTCCGGATCGGTGAGGGCCGCGGCGTAGGAGGCGGAGATATCCGGGATCTTGTCCTGCGCGAGGAAGCCGGTCAGCGCCTCGGTATCGGCAGTGCCCCAGCCCATGATCGCCGCGACCTTGTCGCCCCCCGACCATTTCTTGTACAGCGCGATCGCGCGCGGCACCTGGTAGCCGTAATCGTTGGTGTCGAGGTTGACCTGCTTGCCGCCGATGCCGCCGTTCTTGTTGATCCAGGCGAAGGTGTCGACGACGCCCTGCCCGTACGGTGTTCCAACGTCGGACGTACCGCCGGAATAATCGGCGAGATGGCCGACGGGGATCTGGGCGTGTGCCGCTGTCGCGGCGCTCCCAAGCAGCAACGCGAGCGAAACGGTGCTCAAAAGTGATTTCATCATCATGTCTGGCTTCCTCCGGCTTGTTTGTTGGTGTCGATTGTAGTTCATCCCGTTCCAAGCTCAATGCGAAAACGGGTAGAGTTTCCAGTAAGTCTTGATCTGCCGCCATCGGTGCGCGAGCCCGTCCGGTTCGAACATCAGGAACGCGATGATGATCAGCCCGATCGCGATCTCGCGCAGGAAGGTGATGTTGTTGTTGAGCTGCAGCGCCTTGTCGATCGCGCTTCCCTTCAGGCTGAGGCTGAGCCACTCCATCGATTCCGGCAGCAACACCACGAAGGCGGTGCCCATCAGCGTGCCCATGATCGACCCGGTGCCGCCGATGATGATCATCGCCAGGAACAGGATCGAGCGTTCGATCCCAAAACCTTCGTTCGAGACCACCAGTTGATAATGCGCATAGAGCGCCCCGGCGATACCGGCGAAAAACGCGGCGAGGCCGAACGACAGCGTGCGGTATTTGGTGAGGTTGATGCCCATGATCTCCGCGGAAAGATAATGGTCGCGGATCGCGACCAGCGCCCGGCCGTCGCGGGTCCGCATCAGGTTGGTCACCAGCAAGTAGCTGATGAGGAGATAGGCCAGCACCACGTAGAAATACTGCCGGTCGCCGCGGAACGTATAGCCGAAGATCGAGAACGGATTGGCGGAAGCCGGCACCGTTCCGCCTGAGAACCATTCGGCCCGGGAAAAGAAATCGATCAGGATATATTGCGCGGCCAGCGTCGCGATGACGAGGTACAGTCCCTTGAGACGCGCCGCCGGCAATCCAAAGATCAGGCCGACCAGCGCGGTGATCACACCCGCCAGCGGAATGGCGAAGAATACCGGGATCGGCAGGTTGTTGGAGACATAGGCCGAGGTGAAGGCGCCGAGCAGGAAGAACGCGGCATGGCCGATCGAGATCTGCCCGGTGAAGCCGACCAGAACGTTCAGTCCGAGTGCCGCGATTCCATAAATACCGATCTGGATCAGGATGCTGAGCCAGTATTCACTGAACAGCTGCGGTGCGAAGCAGATCAGGATGACGCCGATGATTGCCGCGTTGCGGCTGGCGCGGGTCGGAAAGATCGTGGTGTCCACCGCATAGGAGGTGCGGAAGTCGCCCGCTGGAATGAGGTTTTGACCGGCCATGCTTAAGCTACACCCGCTCGATGTCTTTGGTGCCGAACAGGCCGTACGGCTTGATCATCAGGATGACGATCATCACGTAAAACGGCGCGATTTCGTAGAGATTGCCCCAGTGCAGATATTCGCTGTCGACATATTGCGCTATGTTTTCCAATAGCCCGATGATGATGCCTCCTAACACCGCGCCGCCGATCGAATCGAGGCCGCCGAGGATCGCCGCCGGAAACACCTTTATGCCGTAGGCCGACAGCCCCGACGACACGCCGTTGACCACGGCGACCACGACGCCGGCGACCGCCGAGACCGTCGCCGAGATCGCCCAGGCGATGGCGAACACGCTTTTCACGGAAATGCCGAGCGACTGCGCCACCTGCTGGTTGAAGGCCGTGGCGCGCATCGCCAGGCCGTATTTCGAAACCCGGAAGAACCAGGCCATGCCGATCATCATTGCGAGGGAGACGACGAGACTCATGACGTAGACGGTCTGGATTTGCAGGCCGAGAAGGTTGACCGACTGGCTGGTGAAGACGCGTGGAAACGGTTGCGGGTTGACGCCGAAAATCCATTTCAGCGACGCCTGAAACACTTCCGACAGCGCGATGGTGACCATGATCACCGAGATGATCGGCTCGCCGATCATCGGGCGCAGCACGATGATCTGGATCGCGATGCCGAAGATGAACATGAACAGCAGCGTCATCGGCATGCCGATCCAGAACGGCACCTGGTATTTGGTCAGCAGCGCCCAGCAAACCCACGCGCCGATCAGCAGCAATTCGCCCTGCGCGAAGTTCACCACCTGGGTCGCCTTGTAGATCAGCACGAACGACATCGCCACCACGCCATACAGCGTGCCGACCACCAGGCCGTTGACCAGGAGCTGGATCAGGAAGGTGGTGTTCATGCGGCGCGACCCGCAAACACCGTCGTCATGCCCGGGCTTGTCCCGGGCATCCACGTCTTGCTTGACCGTTGCAAAAAAGACGTGGATGGCCGGGACAAGCCCGGCCATGACGGCGATGGGGCTGACGGACAAACTATCATTCCGCGGCCTCTGCGGCAGGCTGATCGCGCGCGAGATCGACCACCGCCAGCGTAGTGCGGATGCGCTGGGTGGTGCCGTCCTGGAAGCGGATCACGGTATCGATCGGGATGGTGCGCTCGCCGCCATAGATCGCGTCGATAATGGGAGCGTATTTCTCGTTGATGACGCTGCGGCGGACTTTTCTCGTGCGCGTCAATTCGCCGTCGTCGGCATCGAGCTCCTTGTAGAGCAGCAGGAACTTTGCGATGCGCTGCGCCGGCGGCAGCGTGGCGTTGACCGCCTCGACTTCCTTGCGCAGCAGGGCATAAACTTCGGGGCGTGAGGAGAGATCGGTATAAGTCGTAAACGAGATGCGTTTCTTCTCCGCCCATTTGGAAACGATGGAAAACCGGATGCAGATCATCGCCGCCAGCGCGTCGCGGCCGGCGCCCAGCACTACCGTTTCGGCGATGTAGGGCGAGAATTTCAGCTTGTTCTCGATATATTGCGGCGAGAAACGCTCGCCGCGCGCGGTTTCCGCCAGGTCCTTGATGCGGTCGATCACCACCAGCTGCTTGTTGGCGTTGAAATAGCCGGCGTCCCCGGACCGCATCCAGCCGTCCTTGATGTCGGCGGCGGTGGCTTGCGGGTTCTTGTAATAGCCCAGGAACATGTTGGGATGGCGCACCACGATCTCGCCGACGCCGTGGATATCCGGATTGTCGATACGGATTTCGATGTTCTCCGCCATCGCCACGCCGGTGGTGTCGGGATCGACCTCGCCAAAGGGATGCAGCGTGTAGGCGCCGAGCAACTCGGTCTGGCCGTACAGGGTGCGCAGCGGGACGCCCATGGCCTGGAAGAATTTGAAGGTGTCCGGCCCCAGCGCCGCACCGCCTGTCGCCGCCGAACGCAACCGCGTAAAGCCGAGTCGGTCGCGCAGCGCGCGGAACAACAGCTTGTCCGCGATCACGGAATGCTTGCCCTGCGCCAGCGCGGACAACCCGGTCTTCATGCCGAGTTCGTACAGGCTCTGCTTGAGCGGGGAGGAATCCATCACGCGTGCCCGCACGTCGGCGGCAATGCCCTCCCACACCCGCGGTGCAAACAGCACGAAGGTCGGCGCTATTTCGCGAAAATCGTTCATCATGGTGTCGGGCTGCTCGACGAAGTTGATCTTCATCCGGCACAGCAGGCCTTTGCCGAGCGCATAGACCTGTTCCATGATCCACGGCAGGGGCAGCACGGAGACGTATTCGTCCTCCGGCCCCTTCGGATCGAAGGCGAGATAAGTTGCGCAATGCCTGAGCACGCGTCCCGCGGCGAGCATCGCGAGCTTCGGGTTCGCCGTGGTGCCGGATGTGGTGCACAGGATTGCAACGTCCTCGCCCTTGGTGACGTCCACCAGTCGGTCGTACAGATCCGACTCGCGCGCGGCGCGGTCGCGGCCCAACGCTGCAAGCCTGTCGGCCTCCATCAGCCGCGGATCGTCGTATTTCCGCATCCCGCGCGGATCGGAATAGACGATGTGCTTCAGATTTGGCACGCGATCGGCGAGCGACAGCAGCTTGTCGACCTGCTCCTCATCCTCTGCGAACACCAGTTTTGCATCGCCATAGCTGAGGAGATAGGCGGCTTCCTCGTCGAGCACGTCGCGATAGAGGCCAAGGCTCATCGCGCCGATGGCGTGGGTCGCGATTTCCGCCGATACCCAGTCGGGCCGGTTGTCGCCGATGATGCCGATCACATCGCCTTTACCGAGACCCAGTTCGATCATGCCGAGCGCAAAATCATGCACGCGTTTCTGGTAATCGTTCCAGCTGAAGACGCGCCACAGCCCAAAATCCTTTTCGCGCAACGCGATCTCGCCGCCATGTTCCTTGGCATTGAGCCGCAGCAGTTTTGGATAGGTGTCGGCTGCCGCGACGCGGCCCGCGTAGTCCATCATGCCGCCGTCTCCGTCGGCGCCGTAACGTCGTCCGGATCGACCAGCGCTTCATCCTCCTCGCCGAGATAGGCGCGCTTGACATGAGGATCGGCAAGCACGGACGCCGGGTCGCCCTCGGCGATCTTGCGGCCGAAATCCAGCACCATCACGCGATGCGAGATATCCATCACAACGCCCATGTCGTGCTCGATCATCACCACGGTCATGCCGAACTCCTCATTGAGGTCGACGACATAGCGCGCCATGTCCTCCTTTTCCTCGAAATTCATGCCGGCCATCGGCTCGTCGAGTAAAATGAGTTGCGGCTCCAGCGCCATCGCGCGCGCAAGCTCCACGCGCTTGCGCAGGCCGTAGGGCAGGGTGCCGGCGGTGGCCTTGCGCACCGACTGCAGGTCGAGAAAGTCGATGATCTCCTCGACCTTGCGGCGATGCTCGAGTTCTTCCCGCCGCGCGCCGGTCAGCCAGTACAGCGATCCGGTGATGAAATTGTTCTTCAACAGATGGTGCCGCCCGACCATGATGTTGTCGAGCACGCTCATATGGTGGAACAGCGCCAGATTCTGGAAGGTGCGTCCGATGCCGAGCGAGGGACGGGCGTTTGGATTGAGGCCGGTGATATCGCGGCCATGATAGAACAGCTGGCCCTCGGTCGGCCTGTAGCGACCCGAGATGCAGTTCACGATCGAGGTCTTGCCGGCGCCGTTCGGACCGATGATGGAAAACAGTTCGCCCTCGTTGACGCCGAACGAAACCTCGGTTAGCGCGCGCACGCCACCGAAGCGCAGTGACACCCCGCGCACTTCCAAAGCGTGTTGCACATTCCCTCCGTCAAGGCGCTGAGGCGCTCTTTATCTTGATAATCAAAGAGATGAACCATTTCCGGGCAGCCGGTCAACCGGATCGGCTCATACTATAGTGCCGGAAGCAAAATCTCACCACGTCATGCCCGGGCTTGTCCCGGGCATCCACGTCTTGCTTTACCGGCGCTCAAGACGTGGATGGCCGGGACAGGCCCGGCCATGACGGTTAAGAGTCACACTTCCAGCCATTCCTTGCGGACGGCGGCGTTGGCCTTGAGATCGGCGGGGGTACCCTCGAATACAATGCGGCCGTGGCCCATCACGTAGAGCCGGTGCGAGATGCGCATGGCGATCGACAGTTTTTGCTCCACCAGCAGGATCGCCACGCCGCGCCGGGCGATTTCGGCGATGAGGTCGCCGACTTGCTGCACGATGATCGGCGCCAGTCCCTCGGTTGGCTCGTCGATCATCACCAGTTCGGGATCGCCCATCAGGGTGCGGCAAATTGTCAGCATCTGCTTTTCGCCGCCCGACATCACGCCGGCCGCGGTGTCCGCGCGGGCGGCGAGGTTGGGGAACATGTCCAGCATGTCCTCCAGCCGCCACTTGCCCGGCTTCTTCGGGTCCTTGATGCCGAGCATCAGGTTCTGCCGCACCGTGAGACCCGGGAAGATGTCGCGGTGCTCCGGCACGTAGCCGAGGCCGAGATGCGCGATCCGGTAGCTGGGCAGCCCTGCGATATTGCCGCCCTTGAACAGGATGGTCCCCTGCGGCGGCACCTCGCCCATGATGGCTTTCACCGTGGTGGAGCGGCCGACGCCGTTGCGCCCGAGCAGGCTGACCACCTCGCCGGCGTCGATATGCATGTCGACGCCCTGCAGGATGTGGCTCTTGCCGTAATAGGCGTGCAGATCCTTGACCTCCAGCATCAGGCCGCCTCCTCGCCGAGATAGGCTTCCTTGACCTTGGGATCGGACCGGATCTGTTCCGGTGTTCCCGTCGCAATGATATGGCCGTAAACCAATACCGAAATACGGTCGGCCAGTCCGAACACCACGCTCATATCGTGCTCGACAATCACCAAGGTGCGTCCTTCGGTGAGGCGACGGATCAGCGCCACCGCGCGCTCGGTTTCGGCGTGGCTCATGCCGGCCGTGGGTTCGTCGAGCAGGATGACATCGGCGCCGCCGGCAACGGTGATGCCGATCTCCAGCGCGCGTTGCTCGGCGTAAGTCAGAAGGCCGGCGGGCACGTCGCGCCGTGCGGTGAGGTTGACATCGGCCAGGATTTCCGCGGTGCGGTCGCGCACCTCCGGCAGTTTGTCGATATTTTTCCAGAACCCGTAGCGATAACCGGCGGTCCACAGCACGGCGCAACGCAGGTTTTCCCACACGCTCATATTGGCGAACACGTTGGTGACCTGGAAGCTGCGCGACAGCCCGCGGCGGTTGATCTGATAGGGCGGCAGCCCGGAAATTTCCTCTCCCCGGAGCGTTACGCTCCCCGAGGTCGGTTTGATGTAGCCGCTGATGAGATTGAACGTTGTCGATTTACCGGCTCCGTTCGGGCCAATCAGCGCGTGCCGTTCTCCCTGCTTGATGCTGAGGTTGAGGTCGCGGATGATCGGGACGTTGCCGAAGCTTTTCTGGACGTCCTTCAGTTCGATGGCTGGCGTACTCATGCTGCCACACCTTTTTCCCGCGCGACCGTAGTCGCATCATCCCACGCGTGCCCGACCCGGGTCCAGGTCTTGCGCGCCACCAGAAATCCGCCGATGAAGAGGATGGCCGCCATTGCCCAGATGGCCGGGCTGGCCGCGTCGAAGGGGACGCCAAACGCCTTGATATGTGAATCTTCGCCGGGATTGACGGTGAAGTGAACGATGGTCTCGATAGCAAGAATCAGCCCCACGATCATCGCCAGCGTTGGTACCAAGGCGATCAGATAGCTGGGTAATACCTGCGGCCATGTGCCGGTCCTGATTAGCGGACGATGCATCATCAAGAGGCCGGTGATGCCGCCGGGCGCGAACACCACCACGGCGATGAAGATCAGCCCGAAATATAGCTGCCACACCGGCGTGAGGTCGCTCAAGCCCAGCGACAAAATGGTGACGAAGATGGCGCCGACGATAGGACCGATAAAGAAGCCGACGCCGCCGATATAGGTGGAGAACAGCACGGTGCCCGATTGCAGGGCGCCGAGATAGGCCGAATTGGCGATCTCGAAGTTGATCGCGGCCAGCGCGCCGGCGATCCCTGCGAAGAATCCGGAGAAGCAGAAGGCCAGATAGCGCACCACGTGCGGATCGTAGCCGACGAACTGCACGCGCTCGGGATTGTCGCGCACGGCGTTGCACATCCGCCCGAGGGGCGTGCGGGTCAGCGCATACATGGCGATCACCGCCATCAGGGTCCACGCCGCGACCAGATAGTAGATCTGGATCTGCGGCCCGAAGCTCCAGTCGAACACGCGCAGCAGTTTTGTGCGGTTGGCCGAGATGCCGGCCTCGCCGCCGAAGAAGGTACGCAGGATCAGCGCCGAGGAGGCGACCAGTTCGGCGACGCCAAGCGAGATCATGGCAAACGCCGTGCCGCTGCGCTGGGTCGAGACCCAGCCGAGCAGCATGGCAAAGACGAGCCCGGTCAATCCGCCGATTAGCGGCACGACGGGGAGGGGGATCGGGTATTTGTTGGCGCCGATGATGTTGATGGCGTGGATCACCAGGAAGCCGCCAAGGCCGTAATACACCGCATGGCCGAAGGACAGCATGCCGGTCTGGCCGAGGAGGATGTTGTAGGACAGCGAGAAGATGATGGAGATGCCGATCAGGCTGAAGGTGGTCAGCGCGCCGCCGGAGGAGAAAATCTTCGGCAGCAGCAAAAGCACGATCGCGGTTACAACCCAAAGCCCATAGAATTTGAGTTTTTCGGCGGCGGCCGGCAAGGGCGGGGCGGCGCTCGAGGTGAGTTCGCTCATGTGTCGCGTGTCCCCAGCAGGCCCATCGGGCGGAAGATCAGGATCAACACCAGCAGGACATAGGGCATGATCGGCGCGATCTGGGCGACGGTGACGCCCCAGATGTCGGAAAGCCAGGTCGCCGCATAAGCGGGGCTGAGCGGGCCGAACGCGCCCGCCAGCGAGCCGTTCATCGAGACCGCGAAAGTCTGGACCAGGCCGATCAGCAGCGAGGCCACAAAGGCGCCGGGCAGCGAGCCCAGCCCCCCGACCACGACCACCACGAACAGGATTGGTCCGAGCAGTCCCGCCATGTTCGCTTGCGTCACCAGCGCAGGACCGGCAATGACGCCGGCGACGGCCGCCAGCGCGGTGCCGACGCCGAATACCAGCATGAAGATGCGCCCGACGTTGTGCCCGAGGTGGCCGACCATGTGCGGATGCGTCAGCGCCGCCTGCACGATCAGGCCGATCCGGGTCTTTTTCAGCGCGATCAGCAGGCCGGCAAAAATCGCGATCGACACCAGCAGCATGAACATCTTGTAGGCAGGATAGTTGGTGGAGAAGATCGTGAAGGCCGGAAAGTCCAGCAGCGGCGGCACGCGGAAGTCCACGGGGCTCTTGCCCCATATGATCTGCACCACCTCCTCGATCGCAAATGCAAGGCCGAAGGTGAACAGTAATTCGGCGACGTGACCGTTCTTGTGGACGCGGCGCAGGCCGAAGCGTTCGACGGCGGCGCCGATCGCGCCGGCCAGCAGCGGCGCGATCAACAGCGCCGGCCAGAACCCGAACCAGCGGGCGATCTGGAATCCGAAGAATGCGCCGAGCATATAGAAGCTGGCATGCGCGAAATTCAGCACGCCGAGCATGCTGAAGATGACGGTAAGGCCGCTCGCCATCAAGAACAGCAGCATGCCGTACAGCACACCGTTAAGCGTGGAGATGACGATCAGTTCAAGCACGAATTACCCCCCAGCTTTTGTTTGCTCTTGACCTCGCCCCGCTTGCGGGGAGCCTGCCCCCGACTTGATCGGGGGTCGGATCGCATCGTCAGATGCGATCCGGGGGAGGGGGACTCTCCGCGAGTCCGAGTGCGTGGAGAGTCCCCCTCACCCCAGCCCTCTCGCCGCAAGCGGGGAGAGGGGGGTCGCCATCACTTCGACGGCCGGTCCATCTTGCAGGTGGTCGGAAGTACGGTCTGGTCGGCCTCGATCTTGGCCACCTGTTTCCAGCCCCAGCCGGTCTTTTCCTCGTCGAACGGCTCCTTCTCGGTGCGGTCGCCGAACGAGGCGATGTACATCGGCTGGAAGAACTGGTGGTCGTCCTTGCGCATGGACCCTTTGCCGCCGTCATAGACGTCGAATTCCATGCCTTCGAGCGCCATGGCGACCTTGACCGGATCGAGCGACTTGGCCTTGTCGGCCGCCGCTGCAAACATGCGCATTTCGTTCACAGCGCGCGGATAGAACAGGCTGAAGTCGTATTTCGCCCGTATTGCCTTCTCGAAGGCGTCGGCCGGCGCATAGCCGAGATTCGGAAAACCCTCGCCGATGGCAAATACCTGGTGATTGAGATTGGCCTGCTTGATCGCGGTCGGACCGCCGGTGCCGCCGGCATAATAGGTGTACCAGTTCACCTTGAGCCCTGCGTCGGCCGCGGCCTTGAGCAGCAGCGAAAAATCCTGGCCCCAGTTGCCGGTCACCACGCTGTCTGCGCCCGACGCCTTGATCTTGGCGATATAAGGCGCGAAGTCGGTGATCTTGAGCAGCGGATGCAATTCGTCGCCGACGATCTTGATGTCAGGCCGCTTGGCAGCGAGCATCTTCTTGGCGGTGGAGCGAACCGATTCACCGAAAGAATAATCCTGGTTGATCAAATAGAGGTTTTTGATCGCCGGGACGGTCTTCATATAGTTGGTGAGCGCTTCCATCTTGATGTCGGAATTCGCATCCCAACGGAAATGCCAGAAACTGCACTTGTCGTTGGTGAGGATCGGATCGACAGCGGCATAGTTGAAGTACAGCACTTCCTTGCCGGGATTGCGTTCGTTGTATTTGGTGACGAAGTCCGACAAGGCGCCTGCGACCGAGGAGCCGTTGCCCTGCGTGATGTAGCGCACGCCGGCGTCGATCGCCTTCTGCGCCTGGATCAGGCTTTCCTGCGGGTTGGTCTTGTTATCGAGGCCGACGATCTCGACCTTCTTGCCCTGAATGCCGCCCTTGGCGTTGAGCTCATCGGCGATGAACTGAAAGGTTTTCAGGCCGACTTCTCCGATGCTGGCGCCGCCGCCTGACAACGGGTCGATGTAACCGATCTTGACCGTCTCCTGCGCAATCGCCGCGCTCCCGAACATCGGCAGAGTCAAGGCCGCAGCTATCATGAGTTTACGCATGTCATTCTCCCTGGATTGGCTTTTCTTGACGACCGGATGCCGGGATGGCTGAAATCTCACCCCGATCGTCCGCCTCGCATGGCTTGATTGTGGTCCATGGCTCAATATCCCGCAAGTCTGGGGGTGCCTAGCCTCAATTTGCTTGTATTCAGGATGCCATGATAGGGGTTTGGCCGTCCCGCCCGGCATCCATGGGACCGAGTGTCGCGGGGCGGTCTAGCGCAATGGTTGGGGTTTGTCGGTGTCGGGTTCCTTCGGTGTTCCCGGCGCGTTGTTGGAGCGAATATGGCTGCTCAGGATTCGAAACGGCGGGTGGCGCTGATCACCGGCGTCACGGGGCAGGATGGGGCCTATCTCGCCGAATATCTGCTCGGCCTCGGCTATACGGTGCACGGCATCAAGCGGCGATCGTCCTCGTTCAACACCGGGCGGGTCGATCATCTCTATGAGGATCCGCATGCCGGCAACGTGCCGTTCCTGCTGCATTACGGCGACATGACGGACTCGACCAACCTCATCCGCCTGATGCAGCAGATCCGGCCCACAGAAATCTACAACCTTGCCGCGCAAAGCCACGTGGCCGTCAGCTTCGAGAGCCCTGAATATACCGCGAACGCCGACGCGCTCGGCGTACTCAGGCTGCTTGAGGCCATCCGGATCCTGGGCATGGAGAAGGAGACGCGGTTCTATCAGGCCTCGACATCGGAGCTTTATGGGCTGGTGCAGGAAACTCCTCAGAAAGAGACGACGCCGTTTTATCCACGCTCGCCCTATGGCGTCGCGAAACTTTACGGGTACTGGATCACCATCAACTATCGTGAAGCCTACGGCATGTACGCCTCCAACGGCATCCTGTTCAACCATGAGAGCCCGATCCGGGGCGAAACTTTCGTCACGCGAAAAGTCACGCGCAGCGTCGCCCGGATCGAGACCGGGCTGGAAGAATGTCTCTACCTCGGCAACATGGATGCCCGGCGCGACTGGGGGCATGCCCGGGATTACGTCGAAGGCATGTACAAGATACTGCAAGCCGATAAGCCGGACGATTTCGTGCTGGCGACCGGCGAGACCCGCTCGGTGCGCGAATTCGTCGAAATCGCCTTCGCCGAAGTCGGCCGCACCATCGAGTGGCGCGGCAAGGGCGTCGAGGAAACCGGCGTCGACAAAAAGTCCGGCAAGACCGTGGTTCGGATCGATCCGCAGTATTTCCGTCCGACCGAGGTCGATGAACTGATTGGCGATGCCAGCAAGGCCCGTGCGAAACTCGGCTGGGCGCCGAAAACGAATTTCGCCGGGTTGGTAAAGGAAATGGTGGCGGGCGATCTTGCGATTGCCCGGCGGGAGGCGGCCAATGGCAAGAACCCCGTTTGAGCTGAGAGGCAAGAGGGTCTTCGTTGCCGGCCATGGCGGAATGGTCGGCGGCGCGCTGTCGCGAAGGCTGGCTTCGGAAGATGTGAGGCTGCTGACCGCCAATCGCCGCGATCTCGACCTGCGCGATCAGGCGGCCGTCAATCGCTGGTTTGCCGAAAAACGGCCGCAAGCAATATTTCTGGCGGCAGCGAAGGTCGGCGGCATCGTCGCCAACAATACGCTGCGCGGCGAATTCATCTACGAGAATCTTGTGATCGCGACCAACATCATTCATGCGGCCCATGTCAACGGCGCCGAAAAGCTGATGTTTCTCGGCTCGTCCTGCATCTATCCAAAGCTCGCGGCGCAGCCGTTGCGCGAAGATGCCATGCTGACCGGGCCGCTGGAGCCGACCAACGAGCCCTATGCGATCGCCAAGATTGCCGGCATCAAGATGGTCGAAGCCTATCGTAGCCAGTATGGCGCCGACTTCATCAATGTGATGCCGACCAATCTGTACGGCCCCGGCGACAATTATCATCCGGAATACAGCCACGTGGTTGCCGCCTTGATCCGGCGTTTTCATGAAGCGAAAGTTTCCGGCGTCTCCGATGTCGTGGTGTGGGGTACCGGCACGCCCCGCCGCGAATTCCTTTATGTCGACGATATGGCCGACGCGTGCATCCACCTGATGAAAAATTATTCAGAGCAAGAATTGGTCAATATCGGCACCGGCGAGGACATCACCATCGCCGAATTCGCGCGCGTGGTCGCCGCGACCGTCGGCTACGGCGGCAGCATCAGCTTCGATACCTCGAAACCGGACGGCACGCCGCGCAAATTGCTCGATGTCGGCCGCCTTGCCCAACTGGGTTGGCGCGCACGCACATCGCTGCCGGATGGGATCAAGCTGGCCTATCAGGCGTTCCTGACCGAACAGAAACAGTAACTATCTCGATGCCGGTGCGCGGCGCCGACGTGGCCAACGCAGCCGCCATCGCCGATATCAGCGGCTTCATGAAGAAGGCATCATTCGCCGGATAGATATCCGTGCGCAGGCCGTGGGATTTCAACGCATCGGACACGACGGGCCCAACCGAGGCGATCGGCGTGCGCGCCAGCCCGTCGCGCAGGCGATCCTCGCATCGATGCGCCTGGGCGACCTCGATCAAACGCCGGACCTGTCCCGAACTGGTCAGCGCAATCGCATCGACGCGGCCCTGCACCATCTCCTCGATCGCGGCGACGATGTTGGCATCGGCAGCCTGCGCGTCGTACACGTAAGGCAGCACGGTGTCGACCTCGGCGCCCTGCGCTTTTATCGCGCCCACCAGCGCGCCATGATTCCGGTCGGGATAAAGCTGCAGTCCGACGCGGTGTCCCTTCAGGTCGACCTGCGAGAGCATCTCGGCGATGCCCTCGGATGTCGGCTTCTCCGTGGTGAGCTGAGGCTCCAGTCCAATCTCGCGCAGCGCACGCCCGGGTTTTGGGCCGCGCGCAAATTTTCGCGCCTTGCCGGCCGCGGCGATGAATGCCTGCTCGGTGCCTATTCGCCGTGCCACCTTCATGATCCGCCGCAGACCTTCGCCGGTCATCAGCACCAGATCGTCGAATGGCTTGTCGATGAAGCGGGTAATCCAGGCCTCGACCGGCGCGGGATCGGGTGCGTCGTTGATGGTGAACATCGGGCATTGCAGAACGTCTGCGCCCCGCTCGGTCAGCAGGCGGGAGAACTGCGCTTCCTCGCGGGTTTCCAGAATAAGAACGCGATAGCCGTTCAATCGATCAGCCATGACCTAGCTCTAACGCGGATCGCCTGTTGTTTGTTCATCTTGAACCTCGTGCCGGGATTGGCGCAAGACCGTCATGGATGATAGAGCAGGCCACCAACCCTGCGTCCACGCAAACAAGCGCCCGCTGCATGCCCGATCATCAATTCGTGTTGACCCTGTCCTGCCCCGACCGGCCCGGCATCGTTTCCGCGGTTTCGACATTTCTCGCCCATAACGGGCAGAACATTCTCGACGCGCAGCAGTTCAACGACGTCGAGACCGGCCATTTCTTCATGCGGGTTGTGTTCACCGCCGCCGATCTTTCGGTCGCGCTGCCGGCTTTGCAAACCGGTTTCGGCGCGATCGCAGACCGCTTCAGGATGGACTGGCGGATGCGCGACCGCGCCACCCGTCAGCGGGTCATGCTGCTGGTTTCCAAATCCGACCATTGCCTAGCCGATATCCTGTATCGCTGGCGAACCGGCGAGTTGCAGATGATTCCCACCGCGATCGTCTCCAATCATCCGCGCGAGAGCTATAGCAATCTCGATTTCGGTGACATTCCGTTTCACTATTTGCCGGTGACCAAGGAGACCAGGCGCGAGCAGGAAAACGCGCTCTGGGATCTGGTCGGGCAGACCGACACCGACCTGGTCGTACTGGCGCGCTACATGCAGATTCTGTCCGACGAGATGTCAGCGAAGCTGTCGGGCCGCTGCATCAATATCCACCATTCGTTCCTGCCCGGCTTCAAGGGTGCGCGGCCCTACCATCAGGCGCATGAGCACGGCGTCAAGCTGATCGGCGCCACCGCCCATTATGTCACCAGCGCGCTCGATGAAGGCCCGATCATCGATCAGGATGTCGAACGCATCAGCCATCGCGATACGCCCGACGACCTGGTCCGCAAGGGCCGCGACATCGAACGCCGCGTGCTGGCGCGGGCCATGCGGCATCATCTCGAGGATCGGGTGATCCTCAACGGCCGCAAGACCGTGGTGTTTGTGGACTAAGCATAAGCGGGGAGATGTGCGTCCCTGATGTGGTGCCGCAGACCAGCAGACTTTTGACTTTTTGCTTCACAGTCGATCCCCGCTGCCGGAGAGCTTCATTGCAAGCGATCTCAGGTCAGCGGCGGCGGAGGATGGCGTGGGGTGGGCGGTGTCTCGTTCGCCGATCTGGAACAGGTACGGCTTAAAACGGGCAGGGCGGAAACGGGCCCCACCATCCTCGACCTTCGAATCCGACGCCGGTTACACACACACCTTCACGCTCCAATGAAATTTTCAACCCATAGCGCTGGCCATCCGTCGCCCCGGCGGTGGTGTAGCGGTAGGATCGAGGGGGCAGAGGATCGCGCGGAATGGTTTTGAGGTAGCCGCCGTCAACCAGGGCGGGTTTGAGATCGTCGACCGAATTGTCAGGGAACGGCGAAGGAAAAACACCACGCGCCGCGCGATACTGCGCTAGAGCCGATCTGATAGTCTTTGCGTCTTCTTTCCGTTGCGCATCCCTTGCCCCGGGGTCGTTGGCATTGAGGATGAACAGCGTGCCGAAAAAAGACGCTGCGACGATCGCAACTCCCCCTGCTACTGTCAGCAGTCTCCTGATCAACATGTTTCTGGGCTGCGAGATGCTCACATATTCTCTCGATCGGCAATTCCACGCCCGGCCTATCCAGGCGTTCGCGAGTCGTATCCAATTATTTGAATTTCCTTCGTAATTCAAGCAGCCCGGCCGCCGCCGGTCTGGCCGGTGGATGCCTCATTCGTCGGCAACCGCGGGCGGTCGAGATTTCGCACGCACGCTGCGGTCAGCGATGTATCGAACGTGATCAACCGCGGCACAGGGTGGCCAAGCGGCCGGATCGCCCCTATCTCGATTTGTAAATTTGATAGACAAAAGACGACTGAGGGTCCGGCAACCGCTCGAAATGGCTTTGAAAAAACCGCTCGAGCAACGGATGGGTGTTGCGAAAACGCAAATCCTGGTTTCCGTCCAGCACGTAGTCCCAGACCAATACAAAACCCGGATCTGCCCTCTTGATCCGCTCGATTTCGTCGAGCTGAAATGCCTCGCTGCGGGGAAACAGGGCAAAGATCTCCCAGGTCGGTGATTTCAGGCCGAATATTGCATAGGCCGCCGGCCAGAACGGCGTTGCAACGAAACTGCGGCCGCCGGGGGAATATTTGCCGACCAGCTCCCGCAATATCCGAAGGCTGTTCGCGGTTTCGAAGTCCACCGTCAGCTTGTTTCCTCCAACGTCCGCTTCGGTACAATCATAGGAGAACCGACAACCCCATCCGGGCTGTTGCGGCAACATGACGAACAGGCTTGCCGCTGTCAGCGATGCCGCGAGCGGCCATTTCAACGAAGCTCGCAATTCACGCGTCGCTGCAAGACATCCGACAAGCAACGGGAATATCCCCTGCGACAGGTGACCGATATCGGGTCGAGAGAACGCGAAGTGAGCATAGGGCAATGACAGCAGAACGCAGCTCACAAGTTCCGGGGCGACCGGCTTGCCGCGCCGCCTTCGCTGGATGACAAGTGCGGCCCCAAGCACTGCGAAGCCAAGAATCGCAACAAAGAACGTGCCGAGCAAAAAATCCTGTGCCGCCGTCACGGGGAAGTCTGTCGTGAGCGGGACCAGCCAGGGCCATGGCACCGGGAGTGGAAGGTTGGTGGTCTTTATTTCGAAGAGGAAACGAACACTTTCCCAGAACGCCGTCGCGAAACCGGGAATCAACACGATCATTGCCAGCATCGGCGAATAACCGAGGGCAACGCCGGCCGCCCAGGCTGAGAAACAGGCGCGGAAGCGGAACGCATTTTCAAGGCTTGCCAGCCAGGCGATGGCGCCGATGCTCGCGGCCACGCCGTAAACGCCGTGATTCCTCCCGAATAGGGCGGCGAGCCCCACCACAAGGCCTGCCGCGAAGCAGGATTTCGCAGAAGCTCGGCGGATCATGAACGCAAGCGCCGCCACAAGCGCGATCGATAGCGTAATGTCGAACAGCTTGTGGCGCGGATACATCCAGACGCTGAGAGTCGCGGCGGCCAAAACAATCATCGGCACATTGAGACGGCTGCGTCCCGAGACCAGCAACAGGGCGATCGCCAATCCCACGGCCTGGCACGCTGCAATTGCCGCGCGAAGCGCAACAATTCCGCCATCACCCCACAACATCATGATTGCAGCGGACCAGTAGTAGCGGCCGGGATCGTAGGATTGAAAATCGCGCAGCGGGACTTCGCCGGCGATCACACGCTGGGCGCCATACCAGAGAAATCCTTCGTCAGACAGATTGAGGCCGTGCCAGCCTTGCCAGAAGAAAAGTCCGGCCGCGATCACGCAGGACATAGCAAAAAATACGAGCGCTCGACCACCGCGAGCTTGGGCGCTCACATCCATTCTCCACCTGCAACGGGCAGCCAGGGCCGGGCCGCCCTCGGCACCTAGCAGAGCGGTTCCGGGCGTGCAACACGTCTATCGATAGATGGCGTAGCCGGTGCGCGTGCGGCTGTCACTGGCGCTTCAGCGAAACCGCGGTCCCTGAATTGCGGTGTCGTCTGGCTGGTTGTTCGCTATCCTCGAATAGCGTATCTGGTTTGGACGTGGTCATCCAATATATGCGAACCAGATACATGCTTGGTAGCCGGCAGCCAACCCCGGAACGTCTTGGAATCGCGTTGCTGATCCTGGCTTACATCGTGATCTGCTGCCTTTCTTCCGTCTATGTCACGCAACTTTTCGGCATGTTTCGCCTGGCGTACGACCCGGGCCAGCTCGTCAACGCCGGCATCGCGGTTGCAGCCTTCGCGCCCGTGCTGCTTCTTTTCATCTTCGCCCGGTTCAGCTTCGGCTATTTTGTCGGTTTCTATTTTTTTTCGATGGTTGCCGGCTATCTCTGGCTGAACTTTTTCTCGGACTACGCCTATGAAAGGCGGACGGCGTTGCTATCCGCCGCGGCATCGGCCGTTGTTTTTCTTCTGCCCGCCTTGTTCGTAGCATCACCGATCAGGCAGATCGGCACGATGTCGCTGCGGACATTCGACCGCCTGCTGACGCTGATTTTCCTGCTCTGCCTCGTAACCGTGCTGGCCGGTGCGCGCTATAATTTCAGAATTGTGAATCCCGGCGATGTTTCCAATCTTCGCGCTGATTCATTTCCGACGATCCTGAATTATCTCATCGGAATAACGTCCAGTTCGCTGTTGCCGTTCCTGTTCGCCTGTTTTTTGGCCCGCAAGGATCTGTGGCGAGCCGGCGCGGTCCTGATCCTGCTGCTCTTCTACTATCCCATTGCAATGAGCAAGGTCGCCTTTTTTGCGCCTGTATGGCTTGTCGTGATGGCATTGCTTTCAAGGATTGCCGGCGCCAAGATCGCGGTCATCCTGTCGGTTTTGATACCCGCCCTGGCCGGAGTGATCCTGATTTTCCTGTTCAACAACCAGGCAATGCCTTCCGAGATCGCCATTCCCTATTTCAAAATCGTGAACTTCCGGATGATTGCGATTCCTTCGATCGCCATGGACGTATACAACGATTTTTTCTCGAAAAACGAACTCACACATTTCTGCCAGATGCGGATTCTGAAGCCGGTTATCGGCTGCCCCTATCAGGACCAGCTGTCGATCGTGATGTTCAGCAACTATCCGTTTGGCGGAAATTTCAACGCTTCGCTGTTCGCTACCGAAGGTATCGCTTCGGTCGGGTTGTTGCTGGCGCCGGTTTCCGCTTTCGTTTGCGGACTGATAATTGCTCTGGGAAACCGTTTGTCCGCGGGCCTGCCTCCGTCTTTTGTTCTCGTGTCTGGGGCGATCCTGGTCCAGATCATGGTCAATGTTCCGCTAAGCACGGTTCTGCTGTCACACGGCGCTGGGCTGCTCTTCCTGCTGTGGTACCTGACGCCGCGCAGCATGTTCCAGCAAGACGCCGGCGACCGGCGTTGGAACGGATAGTTGCCCGCGATACCCTGCTTGGCTAGGTTCGGGGCCGATGCCAATTACCGGACTTACGATGTGCGCCGTCCGGCGCGAGGACTCTATCGTGCAAATAACGTCCCTAAACATTGCCGAGGTTAAACTCCTCGTTCCGCAAATTCATCGCGATGCCAGAGGCTTTTTTTCCGAAACCTGGAGCCGCCGCGAGCTGGCAGCGGCCGGTATCGCGGCCGAGTTCGTTCAGGACAATCATTCGTTGTCGACCGAGGTGGGTACCTTGCGCGGCCTGCACTTTCAGGCGCCTCCGCATTCCCAGGGCAAGCTGTTGCGGGTGGCCCGAGGCGCCGTCTTCGATGTGGCCGTCGATATCCGGGTTGGCTCGCCGACCTATGGGCGGCATGCAAGCGCGATATTAAGCGCCGAAAACTGGAGGCAGATATGGATTCCGGCGGGGTTTGCGCATGGATATTGTACGCTTGAGCCCAATACCGAGGTGATCTACAAGGTGACCGATTATTACGCCCCGGAGTGCGATCGGGGCCTCAAATGGGACGACGCGGCCCTTGGTATCAGATGGCCCTTCGATCCCGCCAGCGTCAGGCTTTCCGACAAGGACAGGAGACAGCCGGCTCTGAAGGAAATGGCGCCCGCGTTCGCTTTCGGAACGTGACGCCTTGAACGGATGTCGACAAGGGGATCGTCATGCGCGTGTTGGTGACCGGTGGCGCCGGCTTTATCGGGTCGGCCCTTGTCCGCTATCTTGTCGGCGAGGAACGCGTTGAAATCCTCAATGTCGACAAGCTCACCTATGCCTCCAATCTCGCCTCCGTCGCGCCGGTTGCGCAGGATTCCCGTTACGCGCTGCTGAAGGCGGACATATGCGATCCCGCCCGGATGGCGACGGCGTTTGCCGAGTTTCAGCCCGACGGCGTGATCCATCTCGCCGCCGAAACTCACGTCGATCGTTCGATCACCGGCTCCGCGGCCTTCGTCGAAACCAACATCACCGGCACCTACGTATTGCTCGAAGCGGCGCGGCGCTATTTCGATGGCTTGTCGGGCGAACGGCGCGACAAATTTCGATTCCTTCACGTCTCGACCGACGAAGTATACGGCTCGCTCGGGGCCGAGGGACTGTTCGCGGAAACCACGGCCTACGATCCGAGCTCGCCTTACTCAGCGAGCAAGGCCGCGTCCGATCATCTGGTACTGGCCTGGCACCGGACCTACGGGCTGCCGACCATCATTTCCAACTGCTCCAACAATTACGGACCGTATCAGTTTCCCGAAAAACTCATTCCGCTGATGATTTTGAACGCGTTGGATGGCAAGCCGCTGCCGGTCTACGGCAATGGCTCCAATGTGCGCGACTGGCTTTACGTCGACGATCATGTCCGCGCGCTGTTTCTGATCTTGCGCCGCGGACGGATCGGCGAGAAGTACAATGTCGGAGGACGCAACGAGCAGACCAATCTCGGCGTGGTCGAGCGCATCTGCGAACTGATGGATCGATTCAACCCCGCCGGCGCCGCCCATCGGCGTCATGTTTGCTTTGTCACCGACCGGCCGGGACACGACCAGCGCTACGCGATCGATGCGAGCCGGCTGGAGCGCGAATTGGGCTGGAGCGCCAGGGAGACCTTCGACACCGGCATTGAGAAAACCGTCCGCTGGTATCTCGACAACAGGCAATGGTGGGAAGCGGTGCGACGCGGTGTGTATGCCGGGGAGCGGCTTGGCCTTGCGGGCAAGCGGGAACGGCAGCCCGATCCGGTAAAACAGGACGCCAGGTGAAGCTTCTCGTCACCGGCCGCGAGGGCCAGTTGGCGCGCGGCCTTGCGGAAACGGCCGGCGCCGGCGTTCAGGTGGTCGCGATCGGCCGCCCGGAGCTCGATCTCGCCGACGAGACGTCTGTCGCCGCCGCTTTCGCACGCGAGCGTCCCGACGTGGTCGTCAATGCCGCCGCCTTTACGGCGGTCGACAGGGCTGAAACCGAGCCCGCGCTTGCGCATGCGGTCAACGCCCTGGGTGCGGAGCGTGTTGCGGCAGCTTGCGCCGCGAGTGCGATTCCGATCATCCACATTTCGACGGATTATGTGTTCGATGGAACCAAGGATGGTCCTTATCTCGAAGACGATCCCACAGCTCCGATCAATGTCTACGGAAAGACCAAGCTCGAGGGCGAGCAGCGCGTCGCCAAAGCCTGCGATCGGCATCTGATCCTGCGAACCGCGTGGGTACACAGCCCATGGGGCGCCAACTTCGTGAAAACCATGCTGCGACTGGCGGCGACAGGGCGAACCATCGGCGTCGTCGACGATCAGCGGGGTTCGCCGACCTATGCGCCGCATCTGGCAGCGATTGTGCTCGCGATCGCAACCCGGGTCGCAGCCGATCGCGCCGGCACACGCTGGGGCATCTATCATGCCGTCGGTGGTGGCGAGACTACCTGGTTCGGCTTTGCCCGCGAGGTTTTCCGCCGCGCCGCGGAGCGGGGGCTGGCTGCGGCCGACGTTAGTGCGATTGCGACGGCGGCCTATCCGACCCTGGCGCGGCGACCCGCCAATTCGCGTCTCAATTGCGACAGGTTGCGGCTGTCGCTGGGACTGGAATTGCCGGACTGGCAGCAAGGCGTCCACGACTGCGTGGCGCGTATTTCCACGGCGATGCAGGGGCAATCCTGATCCCCGCCTTTGACCGGGCTCGCGCGATTGCCAACATGCGTGGCGTATGCGATGCGATCCATGGAAATATTCCGGTCGAGGTTGTCATATGAAGGGGATCATTCTAGCCGGCGGCAGCGGCACGCGCCTCTATCCGATGACGCGCGCGGTGTCGAAGCAGTTGCTGCCGGTTTACGACAAGCCGATGGTCTACTATCCGCTCTCAACGCTGATGCTGGCGGGTATTCGCGACATCCTGCTGATTTCCACGCCGGAGGACTTGCCGAACTTCAAACACCTGCTCGGCGATGGCGATCGCCTCGGCATCAAGATCACGTATCGTGTACAGCCGAAGCCGGAAGGGCTGGCGCAGGCTTACGTCATCGGCGCCGATTTCGTGGCCGGCGGCAGCTCGGCGCTTATTCTCGGCGATAACATTTTCTTCGGTCACGGCATGCCGGAGGCGCTGGCGGCGGCACGCGCCAGGCCGGCGGGCGCCACGGTGTTCGCCTATCAGGTCTCGGATCCGGAGCGCTACGGCGTGGTCGAACTCGACGCCGAGGCCCGGCCGGTTTCGATTGTCGAGAAACCCACGGCGCCGAAATCCAAATGGGCGGTAACCGGCCTGTATTTCTTCGATCGGCGTATTGTCGATATCGCGGCATCGCTGAAACCGTCGGCGCGCGGCGAGCTGGAAATCACCGACGCGGTATCCGCGTATCTGCGGCTCGGTGAGCTGCGAGTCGAACGGCTGGGGCGCGGCTTCGCATGGCTCGACACCGGAACGCCGGATTCGATGCTCGACGCCTCGGAATTTATGCGGACGCTGGAAAAGCGGCAGGGGTTCCGGGTGAGCTGCCCGGAGGAAATCGCCTACAGAAAAGGATTCATCAGCCGCGACGATCTGGAGCGGCTCGGGCGCGAACTCGGAAAGTCGGAATACGGCCGCTATTTGCTCGCGATCGCCGAGGAGAAGGCTGCCTCGACCTGACAATCTGTTTTTGGTCGCACCGCGCCAATTTCCGCAGGAAGATCAAGGCACAAAATGCAACGCCCCATCGGCGCCAGACTTGCGGCGGCAGGTCGAGTTGCGTATGGAATGAGCGTTTTTCGCAAGCCCTTTCCGGGCGCGAGCACGGTTTTTGAAGCGCATGGATCACACGGCCCGCAACGACATCGCCATTGCCTTCGGCTCTATCGCAGTGGAGGCGGGAGGGGCGATTATGGCCGTTCGCGGCTCGCAAGCGGCCTTGCAGCACAAGTCCGACGGCTCGCCGGTGACCCAGGCCGATATCGATGCCGATCGCATCATTTGCAGCCGGCTCGCCGGCCTGCTTCCAGGCATCCCGATTGTCACCGAGGAAGCTTCCGATACGCACGCCTTCTGTGGCGCCGGCCGCTTTGTCCTGGTCGATCCGCTGGATGGCACGCGCGAGTTCACGTCAGGCCGTGACGAATTCACCGTCAACATCGCGCTGATCGATGGGGAAACGCCTGTCGCCGGCGCGGTCTACGCCCCGGCGTTGAACCGTCTCTACGTCGCCGGCGCATCGGCCTTTCGCGCCGAGGTCCGGCCGGCGCAATCCCTGCCGGGGCTGCAAGCGATGCGCGCGTTGGTCACCAACGCCGTGTCCTGCGAGGCTTTGCGCGCGGTCGCCAGCCTCTCGCACCTCGATTCAGCCACCAAAGACTGGCTCGATGCGCGGCCGATCGGGGAACTGCTCTCGGCCGGATCATCGCTGAAATTTTGCATGATCGCGGAAGGCGAGGCCGACGTCTATCCGCGGCTGGCCCCGACCATGGAATGGGACACCGCCGCCGGGCACGCCGTTCTGGCCGCGGCCGGCGGCTGTGTGGTGCGGGTCGACGGCTCGCCGCTCGGCTACGGCAAGAGCGAGGCCGGGTTCCGGAACGATTCGTTCATCGCCTGGGGCACGCGGCATTGCTGCGACAAGGATCGTGCGCACGCCATGCTGCGGGGCTTGAACTGATGGAACCGGGCGCATCGAACGGCCTGCGTAAGACACTGCCGAAGCATCTCAAACGACTTGAGGCCGAGTCGATCGAGATCATGCGAGAAGTCGTCGCCGAGTTCAAAAGCCCGGTGATGCTCTATTCGATCGGCAAGGATTCCAGCGTCATGCTGCATCTGGCGATCAAGGCGTTTTATCCGGCACCCTTGCCGTTTCCCCTGATGCATGTCGACACGACCTGGAAATTCCGCGAGATGATCGCGTTCCGCGATCGGACGGTGCGAAAAATTGGCGCCAATCTCATCGTCTATGTCAATCAGGAGGGCGTCGAGAACGGCATCAGCCCGATCGCTTCGGGCTCATCGATCCACACCCACGTCATGAAAACCGAGGCGCTGAAAAAGGCGCTCGATCTCCACGGCTTCGACGCGGCCTTCGGCGGCGCCCGGCGCGATGAAGAGAAAAGCCGGGCCAAGGAACGAATCTTCTCTTTCCGTTCGCCGGGGCACGTCTGGGATCCGCGCAATCAGCGGCCGGAACTGTGGAACCTGTTCAATACGCGGATCAGTGCCGGCGAGACCATTCGCGTATTCCCGCTATCGAACTGGACCGAGCTGGATATCTGGCACTACATCATGCTCGAGCATATCGAGGTGGTGCCGCTTTATTTCGCCAAGCCGCGCCCGGTTGTTACGCGCGGCGGGACTTGGATCATGGTCGATGACGAGCGCTTGCCGCTTGAGCCCGGTGAGAAGCCGCAGATGCGGGTGGTGAGGTTTCGCACCCTCGGCTGCTATCCGCTGACCGGCGCCATCGAGTCCGACGCCAATTCGCTGGAAGACATTGTCGCGGAAATGCGCAATGCGCGGGTGTCGGAGCGGCAGGGTCGCCTGATCGACAGCGACGAGGCGTCGTCGATGGAGAAAAAGAAGCGCGAGGGCTATTTCTGATGCCTGCCTCTCCCGATGAGGCGGCCATGGATGGCATGGCAGCCAAGGATCTGCTCCGCTTCATCACCTGCGGATCGGTCGACGACGGCAAGTCCACTCTGATCGGGCGGCTGCTGCACGACTCCAAACTGATCCTTGAGGATCAGCTTGTGACGCTTGCAAAAGACTCCATGCGTCACGGCACCAACGACGAAGAAATCGATTTTGCGCTGCTGGTCGACGGGCTGGAAGCCGAACGCGAGCAGGGCATCACCATCGACGTTGCCTACCGTTTTTTCACCACTCCCCGACGTTCCTTCATCGTCGCAGACACCCCCGGGCACGAACAATACACTCGCAACATGGCGACCGGCGCCTCCAATGCCGAACTCGCCATCATTCTGGTCGATGCGCGCAAGGGCGTGCTGGTGCAGACGCGCCGCCACTCCTTGATCTGTTCGCTGCTGGGCATCCGCCACGTGGTGGTGGCGGTGAACAAGATGGATCTGGTCGGCTATGCCAAAGACACATTCGATCGCATCGTCGGAGACTATTCGACATTCGCGGCCCAACTCGGCTTCACCTCGATCGTGCCGATCCCGATCTCGGCGAGGTTTGGCGACAACATCACCAGATCCGGCAATATGCCGTGGTATCACGGCCCGCTATTGCTCGATTATCTCGAGTCGGTCGACGTCGAAGGCGAAACCGCCGACCAGCCGTTCCGCTTTCCGGTGCAGTGGGTCAATCGGCCGAACCTCGATTTCCGCGGCTATGCCGGAACGGTGGTGTCCGGCACGATCGCGGCGGGCGACCCCGTCGTGGTGGCGTCATCCGGCAAGAACTCCCGCGTCAAGGAACTGCTGACCTATGAGGGCGCGCAGGCGTCCGCGCGGTCGGGCGACGCGATCACCATGACGTTGACGGATGAGGTCGATATCGCAAGAGGCGATGTACTGGTCGGTCCGGCGTCGCGTCCGGAGGTGTCGGACCAATTCGCCGCGCATGTGATCTGGATGAGCGACCAGGCGCTGGTGCCAGGGCGCTCCTATCTGGCACGGATCGGAACCAAAACAACCGCGATCACCGTGACCGGCATCAAGCACAAGATCGACGTCAACACGCGCGAGCATCTTGCCACGCATACGCTCGGGCTCAACGACATCGGGGTTTGCAATCTGGCGACCGGCGTGCCGGTGGCGTTCGATCCCTACGCGCAGAACCGCAACACCGGCAGCTTCATCATCATCGACCGCTTCACCAATCACACGGTCGGCGCCGGGATGATCGATTTCGGCCTGCGCCGCGGCACCAATCTGCATTGGCAGGCATTGCTGGTGGGCAAAGCGGAGCGCGCGGTGCTGAAGCGCCAGCGCGCGGCGATCGTCTGGTTCACCGGACTGTCCGGCGCCGGCAAATCGACCGTCGCCAATATTGTCGAACAGCGGCTTCACGCGATGGGCCATCACACGATGATGCTCGACGGCGACAATGTCCGGCACGGTCTCAACCGCGACCTCGGCTTCACCGAAGCCGACCGCGTGGAAAATATCCGGCGCTGCGGCGAGGTGGCGAAGCTGATGACCGAAGCCGGCCTGATCGTGCTGTGCTCGTTTATTTCGCCCTATCGCGCCGAGCGGATCGCCGTGCGGAATCTGGTGGACGAGGGGGAATTCATCGAGGTCTTCGTCGACACGCCGATCGAGGAATGCATGCGGCGCGATACCAAAGGCCTGTACGCCAAGGCAAAGGCGGGCACGATCAAGAACTTCACCGGCTTCGACGCGCCCTACGAGGCACCTGAAACGCCGGAAATTCACCTGCGGACACTCGATGAAAAGCCCGACCAGATGGCCGATCGCATCATCGGGGATCTGATCGCGCGGGAAATCATAAGCCCCGCTTGAGCGGATTGAACGCCGGGGCGGGATGCTATTGCGATGCCGCGCCGGTAATTGAATATCCGCGCGCACTCAAAGCGTGTGCGCGCTTCGCCGCAAAACTTAGCAACTCGACATCACCTTCATACGCCTTCGCGCGATCGATTCTGATGTTTTTGACCGCGTTCTCGAGTTGCGTCTTGGAACCCTCCAGGCCGCAAAAGGCGGCGGTTTCGCCAAGCCATTTGAGGGGGTTGTCGAGAACATCCTCATAACGCAGCGCCAGCACCCGGTCGGCGGGCAATGGGGCCATCACGGCGTCGGCCTGCGCCGTATACTCTTCCCAGAGGGCGAATCCGTCTTCAAGAACCAGGCAGCGCGGCGAATGCGCAAAGCCGCTTCGTCGTGGGCGCAGGAAAAACGCCATGCGATTTTTCCTGTAGAAGCGCGGAGCATCTTCAAGGATCTTGATTTCCCGCGCCCGCAACGACTGCGCGACGTCGACGCCGTTTCTTTCGATCGAAACCACCTTCGCATTGGGGAATATCCGCAACCAGATCGGAAGCGTGAAGGTATTGCGCGGATCTTTCCAGCCCCATGGCGTGCTGAGACCGTGGATTCCCCGGAAGGCAAACCGCGCGCCGAGGAACTGGATAAAGCGGGGGCTTGCCATCAGATTGCGAATGTACAATTCGGTCCACTTGACCGCCTCTTCGCTGCGCCAAAAGTACTTGTTGAACGGGGCGGGATTGTCCCAGCGACCTCCGCATTGGCTGAGCAGCCACTCGTTCAGGTCTTGGAAAAACAATGCCTCGTTGTTCTCGTCCTTGAGGGCGCCAAAAAACATCCCCAGTTCTTCCAGCAGGCGGCCAAGCATGCTGGTTCCGGAGCGATGCATTCCAATGAAGATGACGGGGTCGCGCATGGCCAATCCCAATTTTTTCGTGGCCGGTGATAGTCGGAAGCAGCGCGGCTTGTCCAGTGCGATGAAGGCGTGGCCGCAGCCGTTAATTCGACCATATCGTCATGATACATTGCCGGCCGATGGGTCGCTCGCCTATGATGGCGGGGAGAGCCGCACGCGTGAAAACGCCGTACCGTCGGCGGCAACGGGATACTTGAAAATGACCTTAAGTGTTTGCATGGCGACGTACCAGGGAGAGCGGTATGTCGAAAGGCAGCTGCGCTCTATCCTGGAACAGCTTGGGGCAAACGACGAAATCATTGTGGTGGACGATTGTTCGAGGGATCGGACGGTTGACGTCATCGAAAGTATCGGCGATCCACGCATCAAGGTATTCCGGAATCCGACCAACCGGCGCGAGGTCTATTCTTTCGGCAGGGCCATCGAAATCGCGACGGGAGATATCGTGTTCTTGTCCGATCAGGATGACATCTGGCTGCCGGGTCGAGTGCAGTTGATGGTCGATCGGCTGCAGCAATCGGACGCGGCCCTGATTACCAGCAATTTCGAATGGATGGACGCCGACGAGCGGCCGCTCGACGTCGCCTTCGACGGGGTATCGTCGACGGCATCGGCCCGTCATTTCAGAAACATCGCCGACATTTTTATCGGAAAGACCAACTATTTCGGCTGCGCCATGGCGTTCAAGCGCAAACTCGTCCCACTGATCGCGCCGATCCCTTCCTATGTCGAGTCGCATGACCTTTGGATCGCATTGGCGGCCAACCAGATCGGGTCCAACCTGCATATCGACGACAAGACCTTGCGCAAGCGCCGGCACGACAGCAACACTACCAGCACGGTGTCCAGCCGGCCGCTGTTGATCAAGCTGCGGTCGCGTTTGATCTTCGTCCGAAGCATGCTCGATCTGTCGACGCGGGCTCGCCGGATCGACGCTTGACCGCCGGCCACTCCGTGCGGTTTGCCCCGTTCCAGCGGCGATTCGGCCGGGACAGAGCGGTTGGCGGCAATTTCCGGCGTTAGCTGCGGCAAAAAAAGCCGGACGAGGAGGCGAAAGCGCCGGTTCAGCCCGGTTTTTGCATATCCATGCCAAATAAGGGGGTTTGCGGTCGCAATTGGTATTTATCTGCCGCGCCAGACCGACTAAACGGGTGTCCGCCGGGGCCGGTTTCGAGTGGAATTGCGAGTTCCGGCCGAGCCGTCCTGTCCTCGAATCTTCTGAATGAAATGACGCCCGTAAACTACCAGATCTGCGCCAACTGCATCATGGACACCAGCGACTCGACGCTCCAGTTCGACGAGCGCGGCTGGTGCCAGTATTGCTGCAACTATTATGACAGTATTCAACCGAACTGGCATCCCGATGAACGCGGCATCGAGGAGATCATGCCCGTCATCGACAAGATCAAGAAAGAGGGCAAGGACCGCGACCACGATTGCATCATCGGGATCAGCGGCGGGCTCGATAGTTCCTATGTCACATATGTGGCGAAGGAGAAGTTTGGGCTGCGGCCCCTGATGTTCCATTGCGATACCGGCTGGAACTCGGATCTCGGTGTCAGCAACATCCAGAAGATGATCGAGGGCCTCCACCTCGATCTGGTGACCGAGGTCGTCAACTGGGAAGAGATGAAGGATCTGCAGCGGGCATTCTTCCAGTCCCAGGTTTCGTTCGTCGACACCCCCCAGGATCTCGCGCTGTTTTCGGCGATGTACAATTTTGCCGCCAAGCACGGGTTCAAATACGTCATCACCGGCGGCAACAACTCGACGGAATGCGTGCGCGAATCGCTGGAGTGGACCTACTTCTCGACCGACATGGTCCAGGTCCGCGACATTCACCGCAGGTTCGGCAACCGTTCGCTGAAGACCTTCCCGATCTGCGACATCATGAAATACAGAATCTACTATCGCTGGGTAAAGGGAATGCGCGTCGTCAAGCTCCTTGACAACGTTCCATATATAAAAAAGGACGCGATCCGCGAGCTCAGCGAGAAATTCGGCTGGCAGCCCTATCCGCAAAAGCATTACGAATCCCGCTTCACGCGGTTTTACGAATCCTACTGGACGCCGAAGAAATTCGGCTACGACAAGCGTCGCGCTTATTTGTCGAGCGAGGTCCTGACCGGCCAGATGACGCGCGAGGAAGCATTGGCGCGCATTGCCAAGCCCGAACTCGACGAAGAAGCCATGGCCCAGGAATTCGAATACGTGGCCACCAAGCTCGGCTGGACCGTCGCCGAGTTCGAGCAGGTCTTCAGGGGCGAGAACAAGACCTTCCGCGACTACAGGAACAACATGTTTCTCATCACGCTCGGAGCCAGGATTTCCAACCTGCTCGGGCTTGATAACCGGATATTCCGATGATTACGATCATCAATTACGGGCTCGGCAACGTTCAGGCCTTCGCCAACCTCTACAAGAGGCTGAATATACCGGTCGCGGTCGCAACCGCCGCCCCCGATTTCAAGGACGCGACAAAGCTGATCCTGCCTGGGGTGGGCGCGTTCGACCACGCGATGGAGCTGCTGGACGCCTCGGGCATGCGCGAGACCGTCGACGACCTTGTTCTCAACCAAGGCATGCCGGTTCTCGGGGTCTGCGTCGGGATGCAGATTCTGGCCCGCTCCAGCGAGGAGGGCAAGCTTGCGGGCCTCGGCTGGATCGACGGGCGGGTCCGGCGTTTCGACGAAAAGACGCTGCGTCAGCCAGCGAGATTGCCGCATATGGGTTGGAATGACGTGGTCCCGAAAAGCGGCGCCAGACTGTTCAGCGGGCTCGAGCAGGACTCCCGCTTCTACTTCCTGCATTCGTATTATTTCGACTGCGCCTCGAACGACAATGTGCTGGCGACGTCGGAATACGGCATTGCGTTCGGGTGCGCGGTTCGGTCGAAAAACATCTACGGCGTGCAATTTCATCCGGAGAAGAGCCACGATTACGGCGGCCGGTTGTTGAAGAATTTTGCCGAGTTGTAGTCGTGCTGCGCCCCCGCATCATCCCCTGCCTGCTTGTTCAGGACAAAGGCCTCGTCAAGACGGTCGGATTCTCCAGTCCGAAATACGTCGGCGACCCGATCAACGTCGTCAAGATCTTCAACGAGAAGGCGGTCGACGAACTCGCCGTCTACGACATCGATGCGACGGTGAAGGGCCATGGTCCCGACTACAAAATGCTCGAGAACCTTGCCTTCGAGTCGCGGATGCCGCTGTGCTACGGCGGCGGCGTCAAGACCGTGCAGCAGGTCAAGACCATCATCGGACTGGGGATCGAAAAGGTGGCGATCAGTTCGGCGGCGATCGCCAATCCGCAGCTGATTGCCGAGGCCGCGGAGGCGGTCGGCAGCCAGAGCGTGGTCGTCGTGCTCGACGTCAAGCCGCGTTCGCGCGCCGCCGCCTATGAGGTCTGGACCCACAACGGTACCGTCAATACCGGACGGCTGATGCTGGATGTGGCGGCGGAAGTCGAAAAACTCGGCGCCGGCGAGATCGTGGTCAACGCGATCGAGAAGGACGGCCAGATGAAGGGCTATGACCTCGAGATGGCGCGGCAGATCAATGCGTCGGCGAGGGTGCCGATCACCATCCTGGGCGGCGCGGGGTCGCTGGCGCATATCGAGGAACTGATCCGCAATTTCGGCGTGATCGGGGCCGCCGCGGGCAGCATGTTCGTTTTCAAGGGCGTCTACCGCGCGGTGCTGGTCAATTACCCCAGCATCAAGGAACGCGACCAGCTGCTCGACCATGTCAACATGGCCGGGCGCACGATGCCCAAGCTTTCGAACGGGTAATGCCGTGAAAATCCTGGTTCTCGGCGCGACGGGTCTTTTGGGCAATGCGGTATTTCGCGGATTGTCGAAGGCGCCCGATCTGCGCGTCGAGGGAACAATCCGGCATGAGGCCGCCCGCGGGCTTTTTTCGCCCGAGGTTTCCTCGCGCCTGACCCTCGTCGAGGATATCGAAAATCCGCAGCAACTTGCGCGGCTGCTTGAGACGACCGGTCCGGACCTGGTGGTGAATTGCATCGCCGTCGGACGCCCGGCGCCCGCCGATCCGATGCGGTCGATCGCGGTCTATTCGGTGCTGCCCCAGCGCCTGTCGCAGCTGTGCCGGGCTACCGGAGCCCGGCTCGTTCAGATCGGCTCGGACGGCGTTTTCTCGGGCCTCCGGGGCGGGTATACTGAAGACGATCTGCCCGATGCCAACGACGTCTACGGAGTGTCCAAGCTGCTGGGCGAGATCGCCGGGCCGCACGCCATCACCTTGCGGACCTCGATCATCGGCCATGAATTGCAATCCGGCAGTGCGCTGCTAGAGTGGTTTCTATCGCAGCAGGACCGGTGCAGCGCTTACACGCGGGCGATTTTCTCGGGATTTCCAACCATCGTGCTCGCCGATCTCATCAGGGATGTCGTGATCCCGCGTCCGGACCTACATGGCATTTATCACGTGGCCACCCGGCCGATCTCAAAGTTCGATCTGTTGCGGATGGTGGCGGAGCGCTACGGCAAGAAAATCGAGCTAATACCGGACGACCGGGCGAGCCCGGATCGTTCGCTGGTCGCCGACCGCTTCGAGCGCGCGACCGGCTACGTCGCGCCGGATTGGCCTACGCTGATCGACACGATGTATTGCGACAGATTTGGTTCGGCGAGGACATGATGTTTAGCGACAAGGTTGTAGCGATTACGGGCGGCACGGGGTCATTCGGGCAGCATATCCTGAAGGGCTTCCTTGCCACCGACGTTGCGGAGATCCGCATCTTCAGCCGCGACGAGAAGAAGCAGGAGGAGATGCGCTCGGCGTTCAACAACACCAAGCTCAAATTCTATATCGGCGACGTTCGCGCCTATGACAGCATTCACCAGGCGCTGAAGGGCGCGCATTACGTGTTTCATGCCGCGGCATTGAAACAGGTGCCGTCCTGCGAGTTCTATCCGCTCGAGGCGGTGCGGACCAATATTCTCGGCACCGAGAACGTCATGAGCGCCGCGGTGGCCAACGGCGTCGAGAAGGTGGTCGTGCTTTCCACCGACAAGGCGGTCTATCCGATCAACGCCATGGGCCAGACCAAGGCGCTCGCGGAAAAAGTCATGATGGCCAAGGCGCGCACCCTGTCGGCGAGCGAAACGCTGCTGTGTGCGACGCGCTATGGCAACGTCATGGCCTCACGCGGTTCGGTGATCCCGCTGTTCGTCTCGCAGATCAAGGCCGGCAAGCCGCTGACCATCACCGACCCCGACATGACCCGCTTCATGATGTCGCTAGACGACTCGGTGGATCTGGTGCTGCACGCCTATGGGCACGGCCGGCAGGGCGATATCTTCGTGCAGAAATCTCCCGCGGCGACCATCGCGGTTCTGGTGCAGGCGCTGAAGGAGATATTCAATGCCGACAACCCGGTCCAGATCGTCGGAACGCGCCACGGCGAGAAACTCTACGAATCCCTGGTTTCGCGCGAGGAGATGGCGCGGATCGAGGACATGCAGCAATACTTTCGCATCCCGGCCGACAACCGCGACCTCAACTACGCGATGTATTTCACGCAGGGCGAAAAGCAGATCTCGACGCTCGACGACTACACCTCGCACAATACCGAACGCTTGAGCGTGGAAGGAACAAAAAATTTGCTGCTAAGGCTGGATTTCATCCAGCGGCATCTGCGCGGCGAGGGCGCCGCGATAGCCGAAATCTAGCGTTTGCCACCATTTCCCGGCGGGTGATTTTCCGATCAAGGTACTGTAAAGGGGCATCCGCGGGCGGCGGCCGTCAGCGCCGGACTGGATCGGTTCGGCCGATCCCGCATACGAGATGAAGGACAATCGATCGATGCCAACGAGTGGCCCAAACGAGCCTGTCTGCGCATTCTGCGACAGCAAGCGGCTGGGACTGGTGATGGACTTCGGCGAGGTCGGACTCGCGGGCGCGTTTCTCAAGCCCGAGCAGTTCGCGACCGAGCGGACCTTTCCGATGCGGCTGCACTTCTGCAAGGATTGCTACGCGGTGCAGGTGACCGACAAGGTCCCCGCCGACGTCATGTTCAAGGAAGGCTATTTCTATTTCTCGTCGTCGATCGGCACCCTGCGCGACCATTTCAGGCAATACGCTGCCGAGGTGACAAAACGGTTTCTCGATCCGGCCAACGCCACGGTGCTGGAGTTCGGCTGCAACGACGGCGTGCTGCTAAGGCCGCTGGCCGACCAGGGCATTGGAACCGTGATCGGCGTCGACCCGGCCACCAACGTCGTCACCACGATCGACGATTCCCGCGTCAAGGTGGTCAACGACTACTTCACGGAGGACGTTGCACGCAAGGTCGTCGCCGACTACGGCAAGGTCGACCTGATCATGGCCAACAACGTCTACGCCCACATCCCCGACATCCAGGGCACGACGCGGGCGGTCGCCGCGGCGCTGGGTCCGGATGGCGTATTCGCCTTCGAGGTTCACTACCTCGGCAAGGTGATCGACGAGCTGCAGTACGACATGGTCTATCACGAGCACCTTTACTACTATTCGCTGCTGTCGGTGATGAACCATCTGGCCCGCTACGACATGATGGTGTTCGACATCAAGCCGATTCCGATCCACGCGGGCTCGATCCGGTTCTATGCCTGCAAGAAGGGCAGCAAGCACAGCGCCTCGGTATCGCCGGAGGTGACGGCGCTGGAGGCAAAGGAACGGGCGCGCGGTTTCGACCGCTACGAGACCTTCCTCAATTTCTCGCAGGCGGTTGCGTCGACGCGCGACACCCTGATCGCGACGCTGGAGGATTTGCGACGCAAGGGCCATCGCATCGCCGGCTATGGCGCATCGGGGCGCGCCAACACCATGATCCAGTATTGTGGCATCAACCACAGCCATCTCGACTACATGATTGACGATGCACCGGCGAAAGCCCAGTACTACACCCCGAAATCGCACTTTGAGATTTTCCCAAGTTCGATCCTCAGCGAACCCGATCCGCCTGACTACCTTCTGATCTTCGCGTGGAGCTTTCTGGAGGAGATCGCTAAACGGAACCAGAAATACCTTGCGGGCGGCGGCCGCATGATCATCCCGCTTCCCGAGGTCTCTATTTATCCGCCGCAAGGCGTCACGACGCCGGCTTCGCTAACTTCATGATCAGCCAATACGGAACACGCAAATGAAGGTGATGTCGATTTTCGGGACGCGCCCCGAAATGATCAAGATGTGGGCGACGTTGAAGAAGCTCGATGAGCTGAACTTCGATCATGTTATGGTTCACACCGGGCAGAATTTCACGCCCGAGCTTCGCGACTTCTTCTTCAAGGACCTGAAGCTGCGCAGGCCCGACTACGAACTGGACATCGACACCTCCGGCTACGGGCCGGAAGTCGCCGACGTCATCCTGAAGTCGGACGCCCTGATGGAAAAGGAGAAGCCCGACGCTTTGCTGATTCTCGGCGACACCTATAGCGGCCTCAGCGTGCTGCCGGCGGCGCATCGCGGCATCAAGATTTTCCACATGGAAGCCGGCTTAAGGGCGTGGGATCGCCGCATGCCCGAACAGCGCAACCGCATCCTGATCGATCACATCAGCAGCATCCTCTTGCCGTACAACCGCTATCATCGCGAAAACCTGCTCCGCGAAGGCATCCATCCCTCGAAGATCATCGTCACCGGCAACACCACCTTCGAGGCGATGCGGGCCTTTGCGCCCGAGATCGAGGCGAGCGATATCCTCAAGCGCCTCAAGCTGCAGCCGAAGAACTACATCCTGGTGACGGCGCACCGCAGCGAGAACGTCGACAATCCCGAAAACCTCGCAAATATTTTCAAGGCACTCGGCGTGCTCAACCAGCGGCTCAAGCTGGAAATTATCTATCCGATGCATCCCCGCACCACGAGCAAGCTGAAAGGCATCGACGTTCCGCCCAACATCCGGATCATGGCGCCGCTGGGATTCTACGATTTCAACCACTTGCTCAAGCAGTCGTTCTGCGTGTTGTCCGACTCTGGCACCGCCGCCGAGGAGGGCCTGTTCTACAAGGTCCCGAATGTGAGCCTGCGGATGGCGACCGAGCGGATGGAGACGATCGAGAGCGGCGCGACGATCGTGTCGGGCATGGAAGCGGAAAATATCGTGGAGGCGGTAACGCTGGCGGTCAGCCTGCCCTGGAGCGCCCGCTACGAATTCGAGGAGGACTATTCACCGTCCTCGGTGGTCGTGAACGCGATCCGGACAAAAATCACCAATTTCTTCTAAGCCGGCCTTTCGAATCGCGAGCAATCCCTGCACGATTCTTGCCTGTGAACCGACGACATGAGCCGCAGCTTGCTGATTGCCCTGATCTCGACGGATTATCCGCCATTGCGGACGTCCGCGGCGGTGCAGTTGCGGGATCTGGCGCAACAGTTCGCCGCACTCGGCCACCGGCCGGTCGTCATCGTTCCGTCGTCCATGCCGGATAGGCCATGGATGGTCGAACGGCTCGACGGCATTGAGGTGCTCAGGGTCGCGGCGCCGCCGACCCGCTCACCGTCATTTGTCCGCCGCGCGCTGGCCGAAATGTGGCTGCCGTTCGCAATGTATCGCAACATCCGCAAGAGCCCGCTTCGGCGGGAGAAGTGGGATATCCTCGCCTGGTATTCGCCGCCGATTTTCTTTGGGCCGCTGATCTGGAAACTGCGCCGCAATTCGGGCGCGCGGACCTATCTGATCCTGCGCGATATCTTTCCCGAGTGGGCGGTCGACCTCGGCCTGGTCCGGAAAGGCCCGGTCTACCTGGTGTTCAAGGCGATCGCGGCGTTTCAGTACGCCGTGTCCGACGTGATCGGCGTGCAGACCCCATCCAATCTCGGCTATCTGTCGGGCTGGGCTACGCCGCGCCGGCGTATCGAGGTGTTGAGCAACTGGCTCGCGGTGACGCCCGATACCGGCTGCAGCATCGCGGTCGGGAAGACCGCGCTGGCTGGCCGCAAGATCTTCGTCTACATCGGCAACATGGGCGTCGCGCAGGGCATGGACATTTTCATCGAGCTGATCCAGAGCCTGCGGGATCGCGAGGATATCGGCTTTCTGTTTGTGGGCCGCGGGTCCGAATTTCCAAAGCTCGAGGCGGAAAAAGCCTCGCGCGAACTGAATAACGCACTGTTTTTCGATGAGATCGATTCGCTGGAAATTCCCGGCCTGCTGGCGCAATGCCACGTCGGGCTGGTGGCGCTTCATCCGGATCACAAGACGCACAATATTCCTGGAAAGTTCGTGTCCTACGTGCATTACGGATTGCCCGTGCTGGCCCGCGTCAACCGCGGCACGGACCTGGAGCGGCTGATCGAGCATGAGGAAGTAGGCAGGGTCTACGCCGGTAATTCGGTGGGCGAGCTGCAACGGCTGGCTGAGGAATTGGCGGACAATGAGGCGCTTCGCCGTTCAATGTCGGAGCGGGGCAGGCAACTGGCTAGCCGGATGTTTTCGCCCGAAGCGGCGGCGAAACAGATTGTCGCGTTAGCGGTTATGTCCGGTAGCCGACAGGGTGTGTGAGAGGTTGGTCGGGTGTTTATGACCGTTGTTGTCCACACCGTGCCGGAACTTTATTATTGGTCGAATCTTCCCGCTAAGCGAAACTTGGCGGCATTTTGAAATCTGGTCGGGTCATAGAATGTCATTTCGGATACTGGTTACCGGCTCTTCGGGCTTTATCGGCTCGGCCGTCAGTTCCGCATTGGCAGCGGCCGGCCACGAGGTTCGGGCTGCGTCCCGTAAACGGACCGCAATTGCCGACCGGGATGGTATCGAATGGGTGGCGTTGCCGGATCTGGAGGATGAGGTCGACTGGGCGCCGCTGCTCGACGGCATGGATATCGTGGTGCATCTCGCCGCCATCGCCCACCGCAGCCAGGCCGACAGCGGCGATTACGCAAGGGCCAATCGCGTCGCAACCGCCAGCCTCGCGCAGGCCTGCCGTCGCCATGCGATCAAACGCCTGATCTTCATGTCGTCGATAGGTGCGCAAGCGGGTTCCGCCGCCGACCATGTCGTCACCGAACTCGACGAACCATGGCCGATCACCGCCTACGATCGAGCCAAGCTCGCGGCCGAGGAGGAAGTCCGGCGCTCCGGCGCTCCATTCACCATCCTGAGGCCGGTCATCGTCTATGGTCCGGGGGCAAAGGCCAATATCGCCTTGATCATGCGCATCGCGGCGTTGCCCCTGCCGCTTCCCTTCGGAGCCTTCCGTAACAAGCGCTCGCTGCTGTCCATCGATAATCTCGTGCAGGCAGTCATGATTTGCCTCGACAGTCCGCAGACGCTGAACCAGACTTTTATCGTTTGCGATCCCGAACCGATTACGTTAGCGGAGATGCTCAGCACCTTGCGCGAGGCGGCCGGGCGTCCGTCGCGGCTTTTCCCAATTCCGCCGCTGGCGGTCAGGGCAATGATCATGGCCGCCGGGCGTCAGTCGCTTTGGGATCGTATCGGCCGGGAGCTGGTGGCCAGTTCGGACAAATTGCAGAAGGCCGGGTGGCTCCCTCAAATTCAAACCAAAGCCGGCCTCCGCGCCATGGTGAGGGCTATCGCCGACGCTTCCGCGGAGTAGTTGAACGATGAAGCGCGCGTTCGATGTCGTGGCCTGCGGCCTGTTCCTGCCGTTTTTCGTGCTGATATTTCTGATCGTGATGATCGCCATCCGTCTGCAGAGCCCAGGTCCGGCGATCTTCCGGCAAATCCGGGTCGGAAAAGACGGGCGCCTGTTCACCTGCAACAAATTCCGGACGATGTATTTTGGAACTGCGAACCTCCCGACCCATGAGGTGCAGGCGTCATCGGTCACCGCGCTTGGTGAGCATCTTCGCCGCTTCAAGGTCGACGAACTCCCCCAGCTCTGGAACGTTCTGATCGGCGACATGAGTCTGGTCGGCCCTCGGCCTTGTCTGCCGTCGCAAGTCGATCTCGTTGAGGCGCGGCGACGACTAGGTGTGCTCGCCGTGCGGCCCGGCATCACTGGACTGGCGCAGGTCAATGGCGTCGATATGTCGGACGCCAACCGCCTTGCCGAGATCGACGCGCAATATGTCCGGACCCAAAGTCTGATGGGAGATTTCAGGTTGATCCTGGCTACCCTGCGCGGCCAGGGGGTCGGCGTCGATCGGATCGTCCACTCCAACAAATAGGCGATTGCGATCAGTGAATCGCCTCGAGGGAGGCAGAAGGGGGGCCGGCCTCATCCTTCGGTGCCGCAGCCTCAAGACGTTTGCGCTCCCGTTCTCGCATGAACTCATCGTATTTTGCGCTGCCGGGGCGAGGCGGAGCGTCCGGCGGCAGGCCGCCGGCCCATTGCGGAAGATAGTCGCTCATTCCAGAGGCCAGATATCCGTTGATCGTGCTGCAACCGCTGAGGCCGCACGCCGCCAGCGCCAGGGCAATCAGGGTCAAAGGACGCAGGCTGTTGGACATTTCGGCCGTCGCAACTCAACGCGTGAACAAACCCGCAAAACCGGAGACCGGACTTTGCCGAGGGACAGGTACGACTTACGAGCATTTTGCCGCGGCGTTTCGGCTCGCGACAGAAATTCGGCCCGCATGGTAAAATTGCTTGTTTCTACAGTCACGGCCAAACCGCAGCTGCTGCCGGAGTCCCTTGGTATAATAGTACCATAATCCGTCGCCTCCGCATCGCGTCGGCATCGCGCGTGGCGCTTGCGAGCCCGCCAATGCCAGGACTTTGCCGCGATGACCCGGAACGGCCAGTCCGTGGGCAAGTCCATAGTCGCGATTGACAAATAGACGCGGCTCGGCCCGCATGCCGCGCCGGTACACTGCGGCAGAAATTCAGCTATGTTGGCGGCAAGGGCCGGGGACTCGGTCCGAACAAACCGATCAGGGGAGAGCGTTCATGTTGTTTGGCAATAGGATGTTGTTGCGGCTGGCTGCCGGCATTGCGCTCACGGCGGCCCCTGCTTGCGCCGGCGCGCAAGCACAGGACGCCGTGAAAATCGGCCTGATCCTGCCCATGACCGGCGGCCAGGCGTCGACCGGCAAGCAGATCGACAACGCGGTCAAGCTGTACATGCAGCAGCATGGCGACACGGTCGCCGGCAGGAAAATCGAAATCATCCTGAAGGATGACGCGGCGGTGCCTGACAACACCAAGCGGCTGGCGCAGGAGTTGATCGTCAACGACAAGGTCAACTTCATCGCCGGTTTCGGCGTCACGCCGGCAGCACTCGCCGCGGCGCCGCTGGCGACCCAGGCCAAGGTGCCCGAAATCGTGATGGCAGCCGGCACCTCGATCATCACCGAGCGTTCGCCCTATATTGTCCGCACTTCCTTCACGCTGGCGCAGTCGTCCACCATCATCGGCGACTGGGCGGCGAAGAACGGCATCAAGAAAGTCGCGACGCTGACCTCCGACTATGCGCCGGGCAACGACGCGCTGACCTTCTTCAAGCAGAATTTCACCGCCGGCGGCGGCGAGATCGTCGAAGAGGTCAAAGTGCCCTTGGCGAATCCCGACTTCGCGCCGTTCCTGCAGCGCATGAAGGACGCCAAGCCCGACGCGATGTTCGTGTTCGTGCCGGCAGGCCAGGGCGGCAACTTCATGAAGCAATATGCCGAGCGCGGGCTCGCCGGCATCAAGGTGATCGGCCCGGGCGACGTCATGGATGACGATGTGCTGAACGGCATGGGCGACGCCGCGCTCGGCGCGGTCACCGCGCATCTGTACTCTGCGGCGCACCCGTCGGCGAAGAACAAGGAATTCGTTGCCGCCTACAAGAAGGCGTTCAACCAGCGCCCGGGCTTCATGGCGGTGGGCGGTTATGACGGCATCCACCTGATCTATGAGGCGCTGAAGAAGACTGGCGGCAAGACCGACGGCGATGGGCTGATCGAAGCCATGAAGGGCATGAAGTGGGAAAGCCCGCGCGGGCCGATCTCGATTGACCCGGAAACCCGAGACATCGTGCAGAACATCTATATCCGCAAGGTCGAGAAGGTGGACGGCGAACTCTACAACGTCGAATTCGCGACCTTCGAGGCGGTCAAGGACTCCGGCAAGACGAAGAAGTGACGCCGGCGGGATGTCTTTGCGACCCTTTCAACATAGTCATTCCGGGACGCGCCTCTTCTGGCGCGGATCCGGAATCCATACTCACGATGGTGGTTATGGATTCCGGGCTCGCCGCTTCGCGTCGCCCCGGAATGACGAAGTGAGCCCATGACCACGCTGTTCACCATCCTGTTCGACGGCATCGCCTACGGCATGCTGCTGTTCGTGCTGGCGTGCGGGCTCGCGGTCACGCTCGGGCTGATGAATTTTGTCAATCTTGCACATGGCGCGTTCGCGATGGCGGGCGGCTATGTCTGCGCGGTGCTGGTCAATCAATCGGGCTGGCCGTTCTTTGCCGCGCTGCCGCTGGCCTTCGTTGCAAGCGCGACGATCGGCGTGGCGCTGGAGCGTTCGCTGTATCGCCATCTCTACACAAGAAGCCATCTCGACCAGGTGCTGTTCAGCGTCGGCCTCGTTTTCATGTCGGTCGCGGCGGTCGATTACATCATGGGATCCTCGCGCATCTTCATCAAGCTGCCGGCGGCGCTGGAGGGGCAGATCGATTTGTTCGGCGTGGGCATCGGCCGCTACCGGCTGATGATCATCGTGATCTGCGGACTGCTCACCGCCGGACTGCAGCTGATATTGGCGCGCACGCGGTTCGGCAGCCGCCTGCGCGCGGCGGTCGACGATCCCAGAGCCGCCAGCGGGCTCGGCATCAACGTGCCGCAGGTTTTCGCCTTCACCTTCGCCTTCGGTTGCGGGCTCGCGGGTCTCGGCGGCGCATTGAGCGCGGAGATCCTCGGCCTCGACCCGTATTTCCCGCTGAAATTCATGATCTACTTTTTGATCGTCGTCACCGTCGGCGGTTCTTCCAGCATCACCGGGCCGTTCCTGGCATCGCTGCTGCTCGGCATCGGCGACGTCGCAGGAAAATACTACGTGCCGAAAATGGGGCCGTTCGTAATCTATACCATCATGATCGTGATCCTGATCTGGCGTCCGAACGGCCTGTTCGGCCGGACCGCGGCGCGTTGAGCCGCGATGAGCGCCCAGCCCGACGTTGCAAGCCTTGCCGTCAGCCGCGCCCGCTGGCGCGCCGGCGAGATCGTGTTCTGGGTTCTCGTCGTGTCCTGCGCATTGCTGTTTCCCTCGCGCTATCTGATCATGACAGATATCGTGCGCCTGGCGCTGTTTGCGCTGTCGCTTGATCTGATCCTCGGCTACGCCGGCATCGTCTCGCTCGGACACGCCGCCTTCTTCGGCGTCGGCGCCTACAGCGCCGGGCTGCTGGCGTTGCACGGGATCGTCAACGAACCGCTGCTCGCACTGCTGGTTGCCGGCCTCGTCGCCACAGCCGCCGGCTTTCTCACCAGCTTCCTGGTGATCCGCGGCGTCGACCTGACCCGATTGATGGTGACGCTGGGTATCGCACTTCTGCTGGAAGCGCTGGCGGAACGTTTTTCCAACATCACCGGCGGAACCGACGGATTGCAGGGCATCGAGATGCAGCCGGTGCTTGGCCTGTTCGCCTTCGACATGTTCGGCAAGGTCGGCTTGTTCTATTGCCTCGGCGTGACCTTCGCGCTTTTCCTGCTGGCCCGGCGCATCGTGCATTCACCGTTCGGCCTGTCGCTGCGGGCGATCCGCAACAATCCGCTGCGCGCCGCCGCGATCGGCGTTCCGGTCAACCGGCGCCTGATCGCGGTCTATACGTTGTCCGCGTTTTATGCGGGAATTGCCGGCGCGCTGTTCACCCAGACCACTGCGCTGGCCTCGCTCGACGTGTTCTCGTTCGAGCGCTCGGCCGACCTGATGCTCGTGCTGGTGATCGGGGGCACCGGCTATCTCTACGGCGGACTGATCGGCGCGGTAGTGTTCAAGATGCTGCAGGAGCTGTTTCAGACGATCACGCCACAATACTGGCTGTTCTGGATCGGCCTCGTGCTGGTGGTGATCGTGCTGGTCGGACGTCAACGCATGTATCGCTGGGCGCTGTGGCTGCCGAACCTGATCATGCGCCAGTTCGCCGGCAAGAAGGCCGGCGTCGCCGTTCCGGAAGGAGACGCGTTGTGACGACGGCGCTGGAAACCGTGCGACTTGAAAAACAGTTTGGCGGCTTGAAAGTCACCCGCGATCTGTCGCTGAAGGTCGAGGCCGGCGCGCGCCACGCGTTGATCGGGCCGAACGGCGCCGGCAAGACCACCGTCATCAACCTGTTGACCGGCGTGCTCAAGCCCAATGGCGGGCGCATCCTGCTCGAAGGCAACGACATCACCGAACTGCCGGTGCACAGGCGCGTGGCCCGCGGCCTGTCGCGAACCTTCCAGATCAACCAGCTCTACGCCGATCTCACGCCGCTGGAGACTGTCGGGCTCGCAGTATCGGAACGTCTCGGCCGCGGCGGCGACTGGTGGCGCCGGATGGGCACGCGCGACGATGTCAATGCCGAGATCGCGGAGAACCTCGAGCGCTTTCACCTGCTCGACGTCATGAACGAGCCGACCGCGACGCTGCCTTACGGAAAACAGCGCCTGCTGGAGATCGCGGTGGCGATCGCCACAAAACCCCGTGTGTTGCTGCTCGACGAGCCGGCCGCCGGCGTGCCCGAAAGCGAGCGCCACGATATCCTGGCCGCGGTGGCGGCCTTGCCGCGCGATGTCACGGTGCTGCTGATCGAGCACGACATGGATCTGGTGTTCTCGTTCGCCGACCGCATCTCGGTGATGGTCAACGGCGCGCTGCTGGTCGAAGGGCCACCTGACGAGGTGGCGCGCGATCCCAGGGTCAAGGCGGTATATCTCGGCGAGGCCGCCGATGCTTGACCTTTTGTGCATCGAGGCGCTCCGTGCCGGCTATGGCGAGGCGGTGGTGCTGCCGAACATGTCGCTGCGGCTTCCCGAAAGCCAGGTGCTGGCGCTGCTCGGGCGCAACGGCACCGGCAAGACCACGCTGATCAATTCCATCGTCGGCGTTACCCGTTGCTTCGGCGGCGCCATCACACTCGATGGGCAGGATATCACTGCGATGCGGCCGGACCAGCGCGCACGGGCCGGCATCGGCTGGGTGCCGCAGGAGCGCAACATTTTTCGCTCGCTCACGGTGGAAGAAAATATGACCGCGGTGGCACAGCCGGGGCCGTGGACCGTCGCAAAAGTCTACCAGATGTTTCCGCGGCTTGCGGAACGCAAAAGCAATTTCGGCAACCAGCTTTCCGGCGGCGAGCAGCAGATGCTGGCGATCGGCCGCGCGCTGACGCTCAATCCGAAGGTGCTGCTGCTGGACGAGCCGACCGAGGGCCTGGCGCCGATCATCGTCGAGGAACTGCTCAAGGCACTCGGCCTCATCACCCGTGCCGGCGGCATCTGTTCCATCATTGTCGAGCAGAATGCGCAAAAGATTCTCGGGCTCGCCGACCGCGTTGTGATATTGGAGCGCGGCGCCATCGTGCACGACGCGGCGAGCGCCGAGCTGAAGGCAAATCCCGCGGTGCTTGAACGCTTTCTCGGCGTCTCCGGCGCCGCGGCACGGTAACTACCCCGTCATTCCGGGGCGCGCGAAGCGCGAGCCCGGAATCCATAACCCCCAATCGTGGTTATGGATTCCGGACCTGCGCCAAGAGGCGCATCCCGGAATGACGTGACAAGGAGTGAAACCATGCAACGGACAAAAGCCCCTTTTCGCGCCGACGAGGTCGGCAGCCTGTTGCGGCCGCCGCGCATCAAGGACGCCCGTGGAAAATTTGAAAAGGGTGAGATATCGGCCGACGACCTGCGCAAGGTCGAGGACAGCGAGATCGAGAAGGTCGTGCACAAGCAGGCGCAGATCGGCTTGAAACTCGCGACCGACGGCGAATTCCGCCGTTCATGGTGGCATTTCGATTTTCTCAAGCACCTCACCGGATGCGAATTGTTTCATCCCGACGAGGGCATCCAGTTCGCAGGGGTGCAGACCCGCCATGACGCCATCCGCGTGATCGGCAAGCTGGACTTCCCCGCCGATCATCCAATGCTCGCCCATTTCCGCTTCCTGAAAAAGCACGCCGATATCGCGCATGTGACACCGAAAATGACGATCCCCTCGCCGGCGGTGCTGCATTTCCGCGGCGGCCGCAAGGCGATCTCGAAACAGGTCTATCCGGAGCTCGAACCTTTCTTCGAGGATCTCGGCAAGACCTATCGCAAGGCGGTGAAGGCGTTTTACGACGCCGGTTGCCGCTACTTGCAGTTCGACGACACGGTGTGGGCCTATCTCTGCTCGCAGGACGAATTGAAGAAGGCGCGCGAGCGCGGGGACGACCCGGACGGCCTTCAGGAAATCTATGCGCGCGTCATCAACTACGCGATCGCGGAGCGGCCTGCCGACATGGTGATCACCACCCATGTCTGCCGAGGCAATTTCCGCTCCACCTGGATTTCATCCGGCGGCTACGAGCCGGTGGCGGAAACCATGCTAGCCGGCACCAACTACGACGGCTATTTCCTGGAATACGATTCCGACCGCGCCGGCGGGTTTGAGCCGCTGCGGTTCCTGCCGAAAGGCAACAAGATCGTGGTGGTAGGCGTCATCACCTCGAAATTCGGCGAGCTGGAAAACAAAGAGGACATCAAGCGGCGCCTGAACGAAGCCGCAAAATTCGCGCCGCTGGAGCAGCTCGCGGTGTCCCCGCAATGCGGCTTTGCCTCGACAGAGGAGGGCAACATCCTCAGCGAGGAAGAGCAGTGGGCGAAGCTGAAGCTGGCGGTGGATGTGGCGCGGGAGCTGTGGGGGAAGTGAATCTCGTGTCCGGGCGCGATGCAGCGCATCGTTTTCGCGCGCGCTGCGTCCGGGCTACGAGATTCATCAGCCAGGCCAACGATCAGAAGCATGATCAGGTTTGCGTCCAGTGCGAGAATCCGGCCCATTCAGTCCTCGGACGCCATCCTCAGCTGCATACCTTTAACCTCTCCATTCCGGTCGTCGACAAGGATCGTTCTATACGCTCGCTTTTGAAGCGGCTCGCCAGACATGCTGGCCAGAGCCCCGCGACTGGAATTCCAGGCCCGGGAAAATCCCAGTGTTATTCTCCAAAGCTGTTCTTTGTCGTTGTACGCCACTTCTTCCAAGCCAAGATTCGCCGGATGCTCGTCGTCCATAACGTCGAGAACCCACTGCTTGGCTGACCTCACTGCCTCTTTTACATCCATAGCTACCCTCGGAACTGGAGCGATCTGAACCCACGGTACTCTTTTGATCAACCACGTAAAAGTTGCAGCTCAAAGCAGGGATCAACTTTCTGAATTTGTGGTCTGGAAGCCGAGAGAGGCAATTACGCCCTCTCCGCCGCATACCGTGTCGAGCCGCAGCGACAGGTTCGAGGATGGCATCCGCATTGCCGTTGATCGCGGCAACGATTTCGGCATGCGCCAGACGCGATGCAGCGCTTGTTTATCGGTATGCCACGCGTCCGACGGCGCGTTACTGCTCCGAGCCCGCATTCCCCCGGTGGGCAGATGGTGTTACGACAAGCGCGAAATCCGCCGCTGCCCACTGCCGTCCCATCCTGACCCATGAAAAACGACCAGATCCTCAGCCTGATCCAGGATTTCTGCCGCCACGCCGACATGGCCGAATCGACCTTCGGCCGCCGCGCCGTCAATGACGGCAAGCTGGTCGCGCGGCTGCGGGAGGGCAAGCGCATCACCATCGACACCCTGGACCGGATTCAAGCCTTCATCGCGGCCTCGATGGGAGCCGCGCCGCCGCCGCGCGGGCTCCAGGTACCCCCGGAAAAGCGCGATCCCCGGGGCAATTTCCGGTTTTTCGAGAACCGCCAGAAATACCTTTTGTTTGTGCATACCTGCAGCGAAAAGCGGGTGATCGCCGACCGCCTGGCGCTGGAACTGTCCAGCATCCATCCGCGACCTCCCGGCTTGAGGGTGTTCGACGCCGGCGTCGGCGACGGCACCGTGCTGGCCCGGCTGATGCGGCTGATGCACGGCCGTTTCCCCCATATGCCGTTCTATATCGCCGGCAAGGAGCTCAGCCTGGAGGATGTTCGCCTGACCCTGGACAAGGTGCCGGACCGGCTGTTCGAGCACCCGGCAACGGTATTCGTCCTGACCAACATGTATTACGCCGAAGCCCCTTGGCTGACGCCGGTCTCGCCGGCCGCGGCCTCCGGCATGATCTGGCGCGACGTGGCGTTCCGGGGATCCTCATCGGCCGAATTCGAGGCCCAGATCGCCGAATTGGGGCCTTTTCTGGCAGAAAACTGGCGCGCCAATGTCAGCCCCCGCTCCGGCATGCCGATCTACGAGCGGCCGGTGGCCTTGGTGCTTTACCGCGAGGACCACCGGTTCCTGCTTGACCAGATCATCCCGCGCGCCGGCCGCACCGAGGCCAATTTCGACCTGATCGTGGCCTCGCAGCCCTATCGGGCCAAATCCTCGGTCAATTTCCGCGCCAAACGCATCATTGCGCCGCTGGCTCGCGCGCTGCGGGCCGGAGGACGGCTGATCGGCATACATTCACATGGTCAGGACCCGGGATTGGAGATCATCCAGGCGGTCTGGCCCGGAGAAAACCCTTTCGCCGTGAGCCGTCATGAGCTATTGCGCGCAGTGAAATATGAGCTCGGTTCGGCCGGGCGCGATCTTAACTTTAGCGCCTATGCCGATAACCGCTCGATCTTCCGCTATGATATGGAAGCGCTGCCCAATGAGGTCACCGGATCGATCGGAACCTCTACGGCGTTTGCGGCATGGAACGCGGCGGTGTATGTCGCCCAGATCGAAGATGACCGGTTGACGGAAATGACGCAAGACGGCCGGTATCTCGATGCGACGCGCGAAGTTCTGCGCAAGCATAACGGGTTGTGGTTTTACGACGAATCCTACGTCATCGCGCGCCGTCGCGACTGACATCTTAAGGACACATGATGAAAGGACCGCCTGACCAGAGGCGGATAAGGGGTTGCTGATGCGCGGGTCTTATCTCTTCACCAGTGAATCGGTCTCGGAGGGCCATCCGGACAAGGTGTGCGACCGTATTTCCGACGAGATCGTCGATCTGTTTTTTCGCGAAGGCCCCAAGGCGGGCATCGATCCCTGGGCGATCCGCGCCGCCTGCGAGACCCTTGCCACCACCAACAAGGTGGTGATCGCCGGCGAGACCCGCGGGCCGAACTCGGTCACCAACGATCATATCGAAGGCGTGGTGCGCGACGCCATCAAGGACATCGGCTACGAGCAGGACGGCTTTCACTGGGAAAAAGCCGACATCGATATCCTGCTGCATCCGCAGTCGGCCGACATCGCGCAGGGCGTCGACGCGCTGCAGCCCGGCGCCAACAAGGAAGAGGGCGCCGGCGACCAGGGCATCATGTTCGGCTACGCCACCAATGAGACGCCGGAACTGATGCCGGCGCCGATCCACTACGCCCACAAGATCCTGCGGCTGATCTCGGAAGCCCGCCATGCGGGGGTCGAGAAGGTGCTCGGACCGGACTCCAAGAGCCAGGTCACCGTGCAGTACGAAAACGGCAAGCCGGTCGGCGTCCGCGAGATCGTGGTGTCGCACCAGCATCTGGTTGAGGACATGACTTCAAACCAGGTCCGCGAGCGGGTCGAGCCCTATGTGCGCCAGGCGCTGCCCGAGGGCTGGATCGGCAACAAGACCATCTGGCACATCAATCCCACCGGCAAATTCTTCATCGGCGGTCCCGACGGCGACTCCGGCCTCACCGGCCGCAAGATCATCGTCGACACCTATGGCGGCGCCGCCCCGCATGGCGGCGGCGCGTTCTCCGGCAAGGACCCGACCAAGGTGGACCGCTCGGCGGCCTATGCCGCGCGCTATCTCGCCAAGAACATCGTCGCCGCTGGATTGGCCGACCGCTGCACGCTGCAGCTCGCTTATGCGATCGGCGTGGCGCGGCCGCTGTCGATCTATATCGATACCCACGGCACGGGGAAGGTCAGCGAGGACAAGCTCGAAAAGGCCGTCGCCGAAGCGATGGATCTCACCCCGCGCGGTATCCGCACCCATCTCGACCTCAACCGGCCGATCTACGCCCGCACCTCGTCCTACGGCCATTTCGGCCGCACCCCGGACAATGAGGGCGGGTTTTCGTGGGAAAAGACCGATCTCGCCGAAGCGCTGAAGCGCGCGGTGTGAGTACTTGGGATTTGAGTAGGTCGCGACACATAAAGCGTCATGGCCGGGCTTGTCCCGGCCATCCACGTCTTTCTTTTCGTGGCCAAGACGTGGATGCCCGGCACAGGGCCGGGCATGACGAGAGATTAGGAACCATCACATGACCGCCACCGCGAAAAAGACCGCCTTCACCGATTACATCGTCGCCGACATCGGCCTTGCCGAATTCGGCCGCAAGGAGCTCTCGCTCGCCGAAACCGAGATGCCGGGCCTGATGGCGACGCGCGAGGAATACGGCCCGAAGCAGCCGCTCAAAGGCGCGCGCATCGCCGGCTCCCTGCACATGACGATTCAGACCGGCGTGCTGATCGAGACCCTGGTGGCGCTCGGCGCCGACGTCCGCTGGGTTTCGTGCAATATCTATTCGACGCAGGACCACGCCGCGGCCGCGATCGCCGCCGCCGGCGTTCCGGTGTTCGCCATCAAGGGCGAGAGCCTGAAGGACTACTGGGACTACACCGCGAGGATGTTCGACTGGCACGGTGGCGGCTTCCCGAACATGATCCTGGATGACGGCGGCGATGCCACGATGTACGTCCATCTCGGCCTTCGCGCCGAAAACGGCGACACCGCATTCCTCGACAAGCCCGGCTCCGAGGAAGAGGAAATCTTCTTCGCGCTGCTCAAGAAGCAGCTGAAGGAGAAACCGAAGGGCTACTTCGCCGAAATGGCGAAGAGCATCAAGGGCGTCTCGGAGGAGACCACCACCGGCGTGCATCGGCTTTACGACATGCAGAAGGCCGGCACGCTGCTATGGCCGGCCATCAACGTCAACGACAGCGTGACCAAGTCGAAATTCGACAACCTCTATGGTTGCCGCGAATCGCTGGTCGACGGCATCCGCCGCGGCACCGACGTCATGATGTCTGGTAAGACCGCGATGGTCGCGGGCTACGGCGACGTCGGCAAGGGCTCGGCCGCCTCGCTGCGCCAGGCCGGCTGCCGCGTGATGGTGGCCGAGGTCGACCCGATCTGCGCGCTGCAGGCGGCGATGGAAGGCTATGAAGTCACCACCATGGAAGACGCCGCGCCCCGCGCCGACATCTTCGTCACCGCGACGGGAAACAAGGACATCATCACCATCGAGCACATGCGCGCGATGAAGGACCGCGCCATCGTCTGCAACATCGGCCATTTCGACAACGAGATCCAGATCGCCCATTTGCGCAACCTGAAATGGACCAACATCAAGCCGCAGGTCGACGAGATCGAATTCCCCGACAAGCACCGCATCATCCTGCTGTCGGAAGGCCGCCTCGTAAACCTCGGCAACGCCATGGGCCATCCGAGCTTCGTGATGTCGGCTTCGTTCACCAACCAGACGCTGGCGCAGATCGAGCTGTTCGCCAACAACAAGGACGGCAAGTACGAAAAGAAGGTCTACGTGCTGCCGAAGACGCTGGACGAAAAGGTGGCGCGGCTGCATCTCGCCAAGATCGGGGTGAAGCTGACCGAGCTGCGCAAGGACCAGGCGGAGTATATCGGGGTGAAGCCGGAGGGGCCGTTCAAGAGCGATCATTATAGGTATTAAATTCACCGGCGTCATTCCGGGATGCGCCACTTGGCGCAGGCCCGGAATCCATAACTGCCCATTGTGGTTATGGATTCCGGGCTCGCGCTTCGCGCGCCCCGGAATGACGCCGGTGCATTTTTTCGTCATGCCCGGCCTTGTGCCGGGCATCCACGTCTTTAGAGTTGCGTCAGGTGAAGACGTGGATGGCCGGGACAAACCCGGCCATGACGAAGGCAAGCCATGCAAACCCCACCAAGCGAACACTTCGACGTCCTCATCGTCGGCGCCGGCCTGTCCGGCATCGGCGCAGGTTTCCACCTGCAGCAGAAATGCCCGGGCAAGAGCTACGCCATCCTCGAGGGCCGCGACTGCATCGGGGGCACCTGGGACCTGTTTCGCTATCCCGGCGTCCGCTCCGACTCCGACATGTTCACATTAGGCTATTCATTCCGGCCGTGGACCGAGCCGAAGGCGATCGCCGACGGCCCGCGGATTTTGAACTACGTTCGCGAGACCGCCGCCGACAACGGCATCGACAAGAAGATTCGCTTCCATCATCGCGTCAAGCGGGCGTCATGGTCGTCGGCGGAGTCGCGCTGGACGGTGGAAGCCGAGCGGGGCGGGCAGGGCGAATCGCCGCCCGAGACCGTGCGTTTCACCTGCAGTTTCCTGTTCATGTGCTCGGGCTACTACAATTACGCGGGCGGCTATCGGCCGGAATTTCCCGGCGAGCAGGATTTCGCCGGCCGCATCGTGCATCCGCAGCAATGGCCTGAGGATCTCGACTACGCGGGCAAGCGCGTGGTGGTGATCGGCTCCGGCGCCACTGCGGTGACGCTGGTGCCGGAAATGGCAAAACAGGCCGCGCATGTCACCATGCTGCAGCGCTCGCCGACCTGGGTGGTGGCGCGTCCCGCCGAGGACCCGCTGGCCAACAAGCTGCGTGCAAAACTGTCGCCGAAGCTTGCCTATCACCTGATCCGCTGGCGCAATGTGCTGTTCGGCATGTATTTCTTCCAGCTGTGCCGGCGCAAGCCGGCGCGCGCGCGCGAACTGATCCTGGGCGGCGTCAAGCTCGCGATGGGCCCGGACTTCGACATCCAGACGCATTTCACGCCGCGCTACAATCCGTGGGAGCAGCGGCTGTGCCTGGTGCCCGACGGCGACCTGTTCCGATCGATCAAGCAGGGCAGCGCCTCGGTCGTCACCAACACCATCGAGCGTTTTACGGAAAAAGGGATTCGGCTGAAGGATGGCAGCGAGCTCGAAGCCGACATCATCGTCACCGCCACCGGGCTCAATCTGCAGGTGCTCGGCGGCCTCGAGGTCGCTGTCGACGGCCGCGCGATCGATTTTGCGCGCGAGCTGACCTACAAGGGCATGATGTATGCCGACGTGCCCAACATGGCCTCCGCCTTCGGCTACACCAATGCCTCGTGGACGCTGAAATGCGACCTCACCTGCGAATATGTCTGCCGCTTGATCAACTACATGGACCGGCACGGCTACAAGCAATGCGTGCCGCGCAACGTCGACCCGTCGGTCACCGAACTGCCGTCGCTGGATTTCTCGTCCGGCTATGTGCAGCGCTCGATCGCAAAAATGCCGAAGCAGGGTTCGAAGCGGCCGTGGCGGCTGTACCAGAACTACGCGCTCGACATCGTGACGCTGCGCTACGGCAAGGTCGATGATGGCGTGATGCAGTATTCGTAGACCGTGTCTGGGGTGCGATGCAGCTAGCCTGTAGCCTGGATGGAGCGAAGCGCAATCCGGGATCAGTCGTTCAGCATTTGAGGTCCCCGGATTGCGCTGCGCTCATCCGGCTACGAGCTTGTAAGTGCTGGCAAAAAAATTTTTTCGCATTCCTTATCCCCGTCCCCCAAACCTCGCTTATCCTGCTCCTGTCCTGTCCGATAAGGGGTCGCTTTCTAGGAGCGATCTTTGAGCGGACAGAGCGAGAGCTGGCCGGACCGGGGCGCCCCGGAACGGCCGACAGGCTGGTGGCCAAGGTGGAGCGCCGGGAGGCGTCGCGCCCTACGTCACTGGGCGCGCGCGGCTGGCGTTATCAGCTGCGCGAGGTGGGAGGGTAACCCCGCCTCTAAGGGTACCCGCTGGTGCCCTGGCGCCTCCCGCCGCTCCACCCCCTCGCGCCGCTAGCGCGAGGATACGGGCAAACCTCGGACACGTTGCGCCGCGAGAACGGGAAGCCGTGGCCGTTTGAAATTTGATTCGGAAATATCCGCGACCGTTTCCCGGGCGCGATGCAGCACGTAGCACCTGCGAAGTGCTGCTTCGCTGAACCGGGATCGTCACGAACACCGCGCTTTGAACGGCCCCGGCTCTGCAGCGCACCACGCCGTGAAGAACGGCGCGCTGCGCTGCGTCCGGGGAACGGAAGCTACGCCGCGGCCGCAATCGACTTCAAAAATCCATCGATCTCGGCCTGCAGGCTGGTCGTCGAGTCCGATAATTGTTTCGCCGACGCCAGCAGCTGGCTTGAGGCCGCGCCGGTCTGGTTGGCGCCGTGGCTGACTTCGGCAATGGTGCCGGCGACCTGCGAGGTGCCGGCGGCGGTGCGCTGGATATTGCCGGAGATCTCTTGCGTTGCGGCGCCCTGTTCCTCGATCGCCGCGGAGATTGCCGTAGTGATCTCGGAAATCTTGCCGATGGTCGAGGAGATCATCTTGATCGATCCGACCGCCTCCTGCGTCGCGGTCTGCATGCCCGCGATCTGGATGCCGATCTCGTCGGTGGCTTTCGCGGTTTGCGCAGCCAGCGCCTTGACCTCCTGGGCGACCACGGCGAATCCGCGGCCGGCTTCGCCGGCGCGCGCGGCCTCGATGGTGGCGTTGAGCGCCAGCAGGTTGGTCTGTTCGGCCACCGAGGTGATCAACTTGATTACGTCGCCGATGCGGTTGGCGGCCTGCGACAGCGCGTTGATGCGGGAATCGGTTTCATCCGCCTGTTGCACCGCGCTGGCGGCGATGGAGTTGGATTCCTGTACCTGCTGGGAAATCTCGCGCACCGATATCGCCAGCTCCTCGGTGGCGGAGGCCACCGACTGCACGTTGTTGGAGGCGTCTTCGGAAGCATTGGCGACCACGGTGGCGAGCCGCGTGGTATTGCCGGCGTTGTCGCTGAGCGCCCGCGCGGTGTTTTCCAGTTCGCTCGAAGCGCTCGACAGCGAGGTGATGATGGTACGGAAGCGGTTGCTGGCTTCCGCGATCGCGTCCTTGCGAAGCTGGCGGTTGGAGCCGAAATAGGTGGCGACGATGGTCTCTGTGTCCATCATGTTGGCCTTGGCGATGGCGTTCAGCATCGCAGCCTTCCTGTCCCGCGCGGCCTGCGCGGCACGTCCGAACCGCGGTATTTCGACTTCGCCGTCGACCGCCTTCATCAATTGATCGGCGATGAACATCAGCCGGCAGCCGACATACCATTGCGGGGCCACGCCGGCGCGATGATTGAGGTCGCAAAACCGCGCCGCGGAGGCCTGATATTCCGCGCCGAAATTGCCTGATGCGATGAGGTCCCAGTGCTGCAGCTGCAGCCGGATCGCCTCCTGCATCACGCCGTCCTTGAATACGCCGGATGCCGGGTCGGTATGCCTCACCTTGTCATAGAACCGCGCCAGAATGCCGGGCAAGGCCTTGGCGAAAAACGGCCGCATCTCGCGCAAAGCTGCCCGCATCGGTTCGTCGACCTGCAGCAAATCGAGGCGGACGGCATTCCAGTCGGGGGTCATGGGAGGCGGCTCCGGCGCAAGCGTTGTGGCGGCTCCGCTCATTTAATGGAGGTATGGTTAACGGATTGCGAATTTGGCAGCGGGGTACCGGCGGAAAAGCCCCACCAAGTCGTCCCGGCGAACGCCGCGACCCATACGCCGTGCGCTATCGTTTGAGCGTGGTGGCAGAGGTCTTCTGCCATACAAACGCCGGGGGTGGGACGACGGAAGCTACTCCGGTTTCCCGATGCTCACCTTCAGCGTGCCGATGCCGTCGACGCCGCACTCGATCTTGTCGCCGGGCGAGAGCGCCGCGACGCCGGCGGGCGTGCCGGTCATGATGATGTCGCCGGCGCCGAGCGAGACCTGCTGGGACAGCTGCCAGATGATCTCCGGCACGCTCCAGATCAGTTCGGTGAGGTCGCCCTTCTGCCGCTCGGTGCCGTTGACCGAGAGCCATATTTTTCCTTTCGCCGGATGGCCGATCTTCGAGGCCGGCTGCAGCGCGCCGCAGGGCGCGGAATGATCGAACGATTTGCCGATTTCCCACGGCCGCTCCTTCTTGCGCGAGGCCTGCTGCAGGTCGCGGCGGGTGAGGTCAATGCCGACGCCGTAGCCCCAGACGTGGTCCAGCGCCTTGTCGGCCGGAATGTTGAGGCCGCCGCTCTTCATCGCCACGATCAGCTCGACCTCGTGATGCAGGTCCTTGGTCAGCGGCGGATAGGGGATCGTCGCGCCATCCGGCACGACCATGTCGGCATGCTTGGCGAAGAAGAACGGCGGCGCGCGCTCGTCATTGCCCATCTCGCGGATGTGCTCGAGATAATTGCGCCCGACGCACCAGATGCGGCGGACCGGAAACGTCTTGGTATCGCCGGCAACAGCGATCGCAGCTTGCGCGGGGGCGGGAATGACGAACGAGGCGCTCATGAATTCTCTCACATTGAGGAGGAGGGGATGGTCGAAGGTTTAAGCCGTTGCGCTGACCGGAGCCAGCGTGGGCGGAGATGCATCGCGATGTTGCAGGCGGAAGAATGACGCATAACGCCCGCCGCGCCGCAACAGATCGTCGTGGCGGCCGCGCTCGACGATCTCGCCGCCTTCGACCACCAGAATGGCGTCCGCGTGCATGATGGTATGCAGGCGGTGGGCGATGACGATGGTAGTGCGGTTCTGGCAGAGATGTTCGATCGCCTCCTGCACCTGCTTTTCGGATTCCGAATCCAGCGCCGCGGTGGCCTCGTCGAGCAGGATCACCGGTGCGTTCTTCACCAGCGCGCGCGCAATGGCGACGCGCTGGCGCTGGCCACCCGATAGCTGCGTGCCGTGTTCGCCGACCGGGGTGTCGTAGCCGAGCGGAAAGCCCATAATAAAATCGTGGGCGCAGGCGGCCTTCGCTGCCGCAACGATCTCGGCTTCCGACGCACCGACCTTGCCGAAGGCGATGTTCTCGCGGATGGTGTCGCGGAACAGATAGACGTCCTGTCCGACATAGGCGGTCTGCCGCCGCAACGAGCGCCGCGACACGCCAGAAATCGCCTGGCCGTCGATCAGGATGTCTCCCTCGGTCACCTCATAGAGCCGCAACAGCAGCGCCAGCACGGTCGACTTTCCGCCACCGGACGGACCGACGAGGGCGGTGACCTTGCCAGGCTCCGCCGTAAAACTCATGCGGTTCAACACCGGCTCGTTCGGCCGGTAGGCGAAAGTGACGCCACGGAATTCCACCTCTGCATCGGTCAGCTTCAGCGCCGGCTTGTCGTCGTCGTCGGGCTCACTGGCGGGAGTGTCGACGATCTCCAGCAGTTTTCGCGCGCCGATCAGGCTGGAATTCAGTTCGATGTTCAGACGCGCCAAACGCTTCGCCGGCTCATAGGCGAGCAGGAACGCGGTCAGGAACGAGAAGAACTGCCCCGGCGTGGCGCCCATGGCGACCACGCGATAGCCGCCATACATCAGCCCCGCCGCGATCGCGAAGCCGCCAAGCGTCTCCATCAGCGGACTGGCGCGGTTGGAGACCCGCGCCATCTTGTTGGCGTTGCGCTCGACCGCGTCGATGCTGGCGCCGATCCGCTCGCGCATGGTCTGTTCCAGCGTGAACGCCTTGACGGTGCGGATGCCCTGCAGCGATTCCTGCATGGTTTCCATGATGTCGGCCGTGCCGGTGAACTGGTTATGCGCAAGACCCTTGATCCGCTTCACCAGCTTGCGCAGCACCAGCATGGCCGGCGGCGCCACCAGGAATCCGAGCAACGCCATATACGGATCCTGCATCAGCATCACGGCGACGAGCGCGATCAGCGACAGCACATCGCGTCCCACCGCATTGATCAGCAGATTGAGAACCTGGGTGACGGAATTGGCGCCGGCGGTCAGCCGGGCCAGAAACTCGGACGAATGCCGTTCCGAGAAGAATCCGACGCTCTCGTTCATCAGCTTGGAGAAAAGCCGGCGCTGATTGTTGGCCAAAATGGCGTTGCTGATCTGGGACAGAATGACGGAGTGGCCGTAGGTCGCCACGCCCTTGAGCGTGAAGACGGCGATGGTCACCAGCGATAGAATCGCGATGCCGCGCACGTTTTTGTCGACATAGGCCTGGTTGATCACCTCGCCGAGCAGATAGGCGGAGCCTGCGGTGGCCGCGGCTGAAACCGCCATCAGGAAAAACGCCAGCAGATAGCGCCGCCAATAGGCGGCGCCCTGTTCCATCACCAGGCGGCGAATCAGGATCGCCGCGCCATAGGGATCATCGGTGATCTTGCGTGGAAGTTCGGTCATCCGCGTTCCATTGACGGCGCCTAGGCGAATATCCGCCCGCGCGTCAGGGGTTGACGCGTCTCATTGCCCGCTATGGAGGGGATTTTCAAGCCAAATTAGGGGCTTGCGCCGAAATGAGCTCAGGCTGAGGCGGCCCTTGGTTCGGCGCCGTGGCGCTCGTGGAACAGCTTCTCTTCCCATGCCAGCGCATGGGCCGCGATGGTTTCAAGATCGGCGTATTGCGGCGTCCAGTTAAGGGTTGCGCCGATCCGGCTGGTATCCGCGATCATGGTCATGATGTCGCCCGGCCGCCGCGGCGCGGTCTGCACCGCGAAATTGCGTCCCGAAACGCGGCGCACCGCCTCGATGGTTTCCAGCACCGAGTAGCCGTGGCCATAACCGCAATTCAGCGTGGTCGACGCTCCGCCATCGCGCAAATATGACAGCGCCGCGCGATGCGCCTGCGCGAGATCGCTGACGTGGATGAAATCGCGGATAGCGCTTCCGTCCGGCGTCGAATAGTCGGTGCCATAAACGTCGATCTTGGCGCGCTGGCCGGTTGCGGCCTCGACCGCGATCTTCAACAGATGCGTGGCGCCGGCGGTGGACAGACCGATGCGCCCATGCGGATCGGCGCCTGCGACATTGAAGTAGCGCAGCACGACGTAGCTCATGCCATGCGCGGCGGCGACATCGTGCAACATGATTTCGGTCATCAGCTTGGACGAACCGTATGGCGACAACGGCCGCGTCGGCGCATCTTCGGTCACGGGCACCCGCTCCGGATTGCCGTACACCGCCGCGGTCGAGGAAAAGATAAAACGGTTGATCCCGCACTTCACCGCCGCGTTGAGTAGGCTTCGCGTGGTCATGGTATTGTTGCGATAGTAGGCGAGCGGGTCGCGCATCGAATCCGGCACCACGACGGAGCCGGCGAAATGCACGATGCTTTCGACACCGTGCGCCGCGATTACGCCTTCCACGAGGTTTTCGTCCGCGGCATCACCGATGAACAGGGGTACGCCTTCGGGCAGCGAGGTGGAGAAGCCGGTCGACAGATTGTCGATCACGACAACGCTTTCGCCGGCTTCCGCCAGCGCCAGAACCATGTGACTTCCGATATAGCCTGCGCCGCCGGTGACAAGCACGGTCATGAGAACACCCATCCCTGAGAGGTTGCGGGGAGAAGGCTATCCGGCTCAGGGTGAAGAGGGGGTTTCGGCGCGCCCCAACTGGCCACTATGCTTAATGTTGCGTATAGGGGCTTTAAGCGAAACGGAGTTTTATGTGGCCATCGACGCTGAAGCGGCGCGCCAATTGCAACTGATCGTGCCAAATCTGCACAGGCGCTATTCCGGTGTGACCGCAACCAATCGCATGGTGGCGCCGAAACTCGCAAAATTGTTTCGTGCGGCGTGGCTTGGCACCGATGCGCCGGATGGCATCGCGCGCATGAGCGCCGGGGATCTATTGAAATGCTGGCGCCGCAGTGAGCCGTTGATCTGGCATGCGCGGCGCAACGACGAGATGATTGTTGGCCTGCTGCTGAAAGCGCTGGGCTGGCCCTTAAAACTGGTATTCACCTCGGCGGCCCAGCGGCACCACAGCCGGCTCACGCGCTGGCTGATCCACCGCATGGACGCCATCATCGCAACGAGCGAGCTGTCTGCGGCGTACCTAAAGCGGGAAGCCACCGTCATTCCGCATGGCGTCGATACCGACCGCTACGCGCCGCCTGCGGATCGCGCGGCGGCGTTCGCCGAAGCAGGAATGCCGGGACGCTATGCCCTCGGCTGCTTCGGCCGGGTGCGGCCACAAAAGGGCACCGATGTGTTCGTCGACGCGATGTGCCGTCTGCTGCCGCGTTATCCGGATTTCAGCGCGGTGATCGTCGGCGCGATCACGGCAGACCAAACTGTGTTTGCCGGTGATCTGAAAAACCGGATCGAAGCCGCCGGACTGTCCTCGCGGATTGTCATGACGGGAGAATTGCCGATCGAAGAACTGCCGCGCTGGTACAAGCGGCTGACGATCTACGCTTTCACCTCGCGCAACGAGGGCTTTGGACTGACGCTGATCGAGGCGATGTCGTCGGGTGCGGCGCTGGTGGCCGCGCGCGCCGGAGCTGCCGAACTCGTGGTCGAGGATGGCGTGACGGGCGTGCTCACTCCACCGGGCGATATGGACGCTCTGGCGGCGGCACTGGAGCCCATGCTGCGCGATCCGGCCGCAGCGGCGGCGATGGGCGTGCGGGCGAGGGCGCGGGTCATTGAAAAATTCAGCCTCGAGGCGGAGGCAAATGCGATCGCGGAGGTCTACCGCGCGCTGGTCTGAGATATCACATCGGCGACAAAGGTGTCGAGGTCACCACCGGCAAACAGGAAGCCCGGCAAGCCGGCAGCTTCCGCGGCCTCGATATCCGTCGGCCGGTCGCCGATGACAAAACTCCCTTCGTGCCGGACCGGCCAGTGTTCCATCAAGTCGTGGATCATGCCCGGCGCCGGCTTGCGCCAATGATGGTCTTCCAGATAGCCGGCGACCGAACCGTCGGGATGGTGGGGGCAATATCGGACATCATCGATGTGAGCGCCCTGAGCAGCCAGTTCTGCACGCATCCACGCGTGCAGCACCCCTAACTCCTCCTCAGTGAAGAAACCACGCGCCACTCCGGACTGATTGGTGAACAGGAACACGAAATATCCGGCGTCGTTGAGGCGGCGGATCGCTTTCGCCGCATTCGGCATCCAGCGGATCCGGTCCTGCGTCCCCAGAAAACCGTCGTCGTAATTGATGACGCCGTCGCGGTCGAGAAAGGCGGCGGGTTTTGGCGTGCCGCTCATTTCCGTGATGGCTCGGGCATCATGGTCTGCTCGACCTCGTCGCAGATGCCGTGCGCGACGGCGAGGTGGATTTGCTGGATTACCGGCGTGTCGTCGCTGGGTGCGACCACCAGATGGTCGCACAGCGCGCGCAGGTTATCGCCCTTGCTGCCGGTGAATCCCACGGTGACAAGCCCGCTTTCGCGCGCCAGGCGAAGCGCCGCCAGGATATTGGGCGATTTGCCCGAGGTGGATAACGTCATCAGCACGTCGCCGCGCTGACCCAGGCCTTCTACCTGGCGCGCAAACACCTGCTCGAAACCGTAATCGTTGGCGATCGAAGTCAGCGCCGAGGTGTCGGTGGTCAGCGCAATCGCCGCGTAGCCGGGCCGGTCCTGCTTGTAACGGCCGATGATTTCGGCGGCGATGTGCTGGGCGTCGGCGGCGCTGCCGCCATTGCCGACGATCAAGAGCTTGTTGCCGGACCGCAGCGCCGCGATGATAACAGCCGCGATTTTGCGCGCGGCATCGAGCAACGTCGCATCGCTGGTCGCGCGCTGCAGTGCTGCGAGCGAACCTTCAAGATGCGTGGCGATGGGATCGCGGCTCACAAGGCACCTTCGATACGAGAATTGCGACTGTGGTAATGACCGCGCCGCTTGTGTGCAAGCAGATCGCGGCGGCGATGCTAATGTGCGGCGCGTCCCCCCGTATCGGCCAGCACCCGTTCCGCGATGGCAACCACCTCGGAGGCCGCGATGGTGCGCATGCAGGCATGATCGTTCATGGTGCAAATGGTCCGTTGGCAGGGTTCGCAAGGCGGCGGCGTCGTGGTCTGAACCGTCGCCGCGAGGCCGTTGAGAGGCGCCCAGAGATAGGGGCTGGTGGGCCCGAAAATGCCCATGGTCGGCGTGCCGATGGCGGCCGCGATATGCATGAGGCCGGAATCGTTGGAAATGGCCACGCCGGCCGCCGCCATCGCCAGGATGCCATTGCGCAGATCGGTGCCGGTAAGGTCGCGGATGCCGGGACCGCCGGCGGCCACGATCTCCGCCGCCAGCGCCTTTTCGCCGGGCCCGCCGACTACCCAGACATCAAGTCCGCGCTGGGCCAGCAGGCGTGCGGCCTCAGGGTAATAAGTCCAACGCTTAGAGGCGCCGACCGAGCCGGGAGCTAGGGCCACGGCCGATTTGGTTCCCAATCCGCTCGCCTGCCGCCAGCGGCCGATGTCTTCGGGTGATACCCGCAATTGCGGCGCCGGCCATTCCGGCGGCAATGGGGCGCCTTCCGGCAGCGCCAGGGAGGCATTCTTGTCGATGAACCGGGGCAAGCTCCTTTCGCCCCAGCGCAGGCGGTTGAGCAGCCCGAACCGGGCTTCGCCAAAGAAGCCGACCCGCTCCGGGATGCCCGCCAGAGCCGGGGCGATGGCGGACTTCCAGGTTCCCGGCAGGATCAGCGCGGTGCCGTAGTTCCGCTCGCGCAATAGCGCGGCCAAGCCCCGCTGCTTGGCCATCGCCAGCCGGCTGCGCGGCAGGTCCCATACGATCCCGGATCGGACGCCGGGCATGTAGTCGATCAGCGGGGCGCAGAGGGAGGTAGTCAGCACGTCAACCGGCCGGTTCGGCCAGCGCTGCTTCAGGACCCGCACCACGGTGTGGCCTCGTACGAAGTCGCCGATCCACATATACGGCACGATCAGGATCGGGCGTGTATCGCCTTCATCCTCCACGGCACCTTGATAAAGTGAAGTCGAATTCATATTTTGGATCGGACTTGCTAGCTCGGATTAGGCCTTGTCGGTATCTGCTCCCTGCCGAGAGGTAAAGTCACCTCCGAAACTGCAAGAGTATCCGCCCGCCTTCACCAAGCCGCGCCGTCCAAGTTGCCTGCCGGACAGGACTGGGGCAAAGCTGGCGACGCATAATCAGGACAAGGATGTCATGTTGCTGGTGACCGGGGGCGCCGGTTTTATCGGATCGAATGTCGTGGCCGCGCTGAATGATGCGGGACGCAGCGACGTGACGATCTGCGACGTCCTCGGCCATGACGGCAAATGGCGCAATCTCGCCAAGCGGCGGCTTGCCGACCTCCTGCCGCCTGCAGAACTGATGGACTGGCTGAAGGGCCGCCGGCTCGACGCCGTCATCCATCTCGGCGCGGTCTCCGACACCACGGCGACCGATGGCGATCTGGTGATCGAAACCAATTTTCGCCTGTCGATGCGGCTGCTCGACTGGTGCACCGCCAATGCAACGCCGTTGATCTACGCCTCCTCGGCGGCGACCTATGGGGACGGCGCGCAGGGATTTCGCGACGACGCATCCATCGACGGGCTGAAGACGTTGAGGCCCCTCAATCTGTACGGCTGGAGCAAGCATCTGTTCGACATGGCCGTCGCCGAGCGCGCCGGGAGGCGCGAAAAACTCCCGCCGCAATGGGCGGGCCTGAAGTTCTTCAACGTGTTCGGGCCCAATGAATATCACAAGGGCGCGATGATGAGCGTGCTGGCGCGGCGCTTTGACGACGTCAAGGCGGGCCGGCCGGTGCAATTGTTCAAGTCGCACCGCAGTGGAATCGCCGATGGCGACCAGCGCCGCGATTTCATTTATGTCGACGATGCGGTGCGGGTTGTGATGTGGTTGCTGGCTACGCCATCGGTCAGCGGCCTGTTCAACGTCGGAACCGGCAATGCGCGCAGTTTCCGCGAACTGATACTGGCGGCTTATGCCGCGCTCGCTGCGAAACCCAATATCGAATACGTCGATATGCCCGAAGCTATTCGCGGCAGCTACCAGTACTTCACCCAAAGCGACGGCGATCGGCTGCAGGGAGCGGGCTATAATGGCGGATTCACCGCGCTGGAAGATGCGGTTGAGAATTATGTCAAGGGCTTCCTCGATCGGCCCGATCGTTTTCGCTGACGGCGCAACCCGAAAAACAGGTTCTGATGTTCGATTTTGATGCATTGTCGAATGCGATGGTCCGCCAGACGGTGCTGTGCGTCGGGGACCTGATGCTTGATGAGTTCGTCTATGGCGAGGTATCGCGGATCTCGCCGGAAGCGCCGGCGCCGGTCATCGCGGTGCAGCGTTCCGAGACCAATATCGGCGGCTCCGGCAACGTCGCGCGCAACATCGCAGGCCTCGGCGCGCGCTGCATCTTCGTCGGCCTGATCGGCGAGGATGATGCAGGGAAGACGCTGAAGGCCGCGCTGGCGAAGGAAAACCTGATTGAAAGCGTTCTGGTCCCCGATCCGGCGCGGCCGACCACGCGAAAAGTTCGGTTCGTCTCCGAGCATTTTTCGACGCATATGCTGCGCGCGGACTGGGAAAGGGCGTCGCCGGCTGCAGCAGACATCGAGCAAAAGCTGATCGATGCGATCCTGCCGCTGCTTTCCCGCGCGGACATTGTATTGCTGTCCGATTACGCCAAGGGCGCGTTGACCGCGCGGGTGATCCGCAACGTCATCGACACCGCGCGAAAACTCGGCAAACGGGTCATCGTCGATCCCAAGAGTGCCAACCTTGCCATCTATCGCGGCGCGACGCTGCTGACGCCCAATCGCAAGGAGTTCGCGGAAGCCACGCGCAGCCGCGCCGGCACTGACGCGGAAATCGCGGACGCGGCGCAGGAAGCGATGTTGCTTGCGGACTGCGACGCCATGCTGGTGACGCTAAGCGAGCACGGCATGACTCTGGTGCCGCGCAGCGGCGAGGCCGTTCACGTACCGGGGCATCCGGTCAAGGTGCGCGATGTCTCCGGGGCCGGCGATACGGCGGCGGCGGCGGTGGCCGTGGCGCTCGCGGCGGGTGCGGATTGGGAAACCGCGCTGCGTGTCGCCAATGCGGCGGCGGCGGTGGCGGTCAGCAAGAACGGCACCGCCGTTGTGACGCTTGCGGAATTGCGGCGAAAAATCCTGCCGCATGCCTTCCTCGCGGCGGAGGAAAAAATTGTTCCGGCGGCGGGCGATCTCGGCCCGCATCTTTCGGAATGGCGCAAGCAGGGCTTCAGAATAGGCTTCACCAACGGCTGTTTCGACATTCTGCACCCCGGTCACGTGAAGGTCTTGACCGCCGCGCGCGGCGCCTGCGACCGGCTGATCGTTGGTCTCAACAGCGATGCCTCGGCGAGGCGGCTCAAGGGCGAAGGGCGTCCGGTGCAGGACGAGCGCGCGCGGGCCGAGGTGCTGGCTGCGCTGGAAGCGGTCGATCTGGTCGCAATGTTCGAACAGGACACGCCAATCGAGTTGATCGCGCGGATCAAGCCAAGCGTGCTGGTGAAGGGTGGCGATTACACCCGCGATCAGGTTGTCGGTCATGAGATCGTGGAAGGCGGGGGCGGCGAAATCCTGCTGGTCGATATTCTTGAAGGCTTCAGTACCACATCGCTGGTGCAGCGCGCGCGCGAGGGCAAGGCGTGAACGCCGGCGCCGCACGGCCGCTCGCGGGCCCTGCACTGCCGGCCTGGCGCGATCCGGCCACGTGGGCGAAGACGGCGGATATTGTCGCCGTTCTTATCGCGCTCGCGCTACCGTGGTCGACGTCGTTGGTCGGCATCTTCGCGATCCTATGGGTTATTACGGTTGCGCCGGCGCTCGACCTCAAGCGTTTCCTCGAATTGCTGAAGCGCCCGATTTGCACGCTGCCAATCGCGCTGTTCGCGCTGGCTGTTATCGGTACGCTGTGGTCGGACGCGGACTGGGGCGCGCGGCTTTATGCGATCGGCCCGACCGCGAAACTGCTGATGTTGCCGCTGCTGTTCTATCATTTCGAGCGCTCGACGCGCGGCATGTGGGTATTGATAGCCTTTCTTGTGTCTTGCACGTTGCTGATGGCGATGTCCTGGATCGTGGTTCTCGATCCGAGCCTCACGCTGAAGAAAGGCGACGCGGAACGCGGCATTTTCGTCAAGAACTATATCGACCAGAGCCAGGAGTTCGCGCTGTGCGCCGTGGCGCTCGCCTATCCGGTCATCACGTTCTTGCGGGAGAAACGAACCTGGTTGGCGGTATTGCTGATCGCGGTGTCGCTGAGTTTCCTCGTCAACATGGCGCTCGTTATCGTGTCGCGGACGGCGCTGGTTACCATGCCGATCATGCTGGCCGTGTTCGCGGCGCTGCACCTGAAATGGCGGAGTAACCTCGTCATATTATGCCTGGCGGTCGTGCTGGCCGGTTCGGCATGGACGGTTTCGCCCCAGCTGCGCGCCACCACCGAGAGGTTCACCAGGGATTACGTGATTTACAAGGAGCTCAATCAACCGACGTCGATCGGCATGCGGCTGGAATTCTGGCAAAAATCGTTGCGGTTCTTTGCCGAAGCCCCGCTCATCGGACACGGCACCGGATCGACCCGCGGGCTTTTCGAGCAGGCCGCGACCGGGCCCAAGGTCCTTGCCGCCGGCCAGGTGATCGGAAACCCGCACAACCAGACGCTTAACGTCGCGGTTCAATGGGGTGCGGCCGGGGTGGTCGTGCTTTATGCCATGTGGTGGTTTCACCTGATGCTGTTTCGCGGTGAGGGCCTGGTGGCCTGGATCGGGCTGCTGGTCGTCGTGCAAAACATCTTCACCTCGCTGTTCAACTCACACCTGTTCGATTTCCACGAGGGATGGATGTACGTGCTGGGAGTGGGAATCGCGGGCGGGATGACGCTGCGGGCGCGGCCGGAAAAAGCCCCCGGAGGCCGGCAAGTTCCGGTTGGCCGCGGCGGCTGGCATGCGCGCCACAGATGGGCTATCAGCAACCGCGGAGATGGGGTGGAAACCCGAATGCTGGGGGATCTTGGTCGGCGAATGACGCGTTTTTCCAATCTGACGTTGCGCAATTTCCTGATCGCGGCGCATGACGCGCTCGCGACCGCGCTGGCGCTGTTCGCGAGCTTTTACCTGCGCTTCGAAGGCGACGCGTTCTTCGTCCGCCTGCCGCTGTTGCTGCGCTTCCTGCCCTACTTCATTCTGCTCAGCATTGTGGTTTGCTATATCTTCAACCTGACTACCACGAAATGGCGATTCTTTTCGCTGCCGGATGTGTTGAATATCTTGCGCGCGGCGACGGTGCTGATGCTGGCGCTGCTGGTGCTGGATTACATCTTCGTCGCTCCCCACATTCAAGGCTCGCCGGTCGCGCCGAACATCGTGGGCGCGTTCTTCGCCGGCAAGGTCACCATTATCCTGTATTGGTTTCTCGAGATCTTCTTCCTGAGCGGGACGCGCTTCGTCTATCGTTACTTCCGTTATACCCGCGCGCGCTATCACGCCCGGACCAACGAGGATGCCGCGCCGGCGCTTTTGATCGGCCGCGCGGCGGATGCCGAGGTTCTGCTGCGCGCCATCGAAAGCGGCGCGGTCAAACGGCTGTGGCCGGTGGGCGTGCTGTCGCCGTCGCCGGCCGACCGCGGGCAGATGATCCGGAATATTCCGGTGCTGGGCGGCATCGACGATCTCGACGAGGTCATCGAGGATTTCGCGAAGCGCAACAAGTCGATCGCACGCGTGGTGATGGCGCCGTCCGCGTTCGAGCCGGAAGCGCGGCCCGAATCGGTGCTGATGCGGGCGCGCCGGCACGGCCTGATCGTCAGCCGCCTGCCATCGCTCGAGAGCGGCGACGCCCCGCGGCTGACGGCGGTTGCGGTCGAGGATTTGCTGCTGCGTCCGAGCGAAAAGATCGATTACGCGCGCCTTGAAGCCCTGGTGAAGAACAAATCCGTCATCGTCACCGGCGGCGGCGGATCGATCGGCGCGGAAATTTGCGAGCGCGTGGCGACGTTCGGCGCCGCGCGACTGCTGGTGATCGAGAATTCGGAGCCGGCACTCTATGCCGTCGTGGAATCTTTGACCGCGCAGAACACCGAAGCCGCGATCGAAGGCCGCATCGCCGATATCCGCGATCGCGATCGCGTCCATCGGCTGATGAGCGAGTTCAAGCCGGACATTGTCTTTCACGCCGCGGCACTCAAGCACGTGCCGATTCTCGAGCGCGACTGGAGCGAGGGCGTCAAGACCAATATCTTCGGATCGGTCAATGTCGCCGATGCGGCGTTGGCGGCCGGGGCCGAAGCGATGGTGATGATCTCCACCGACAAGGCGATCGAGCCGGTTTCCATGCTCGGCCTGACCAAGCGGTTTGCCGAAATGTATTGTCAGGCGCTCGACCACGATTTGGCGACGATGTCGGATGGCAAGTCGCCGATGCGGCTGATTTCGGTTCGGTTCGGCAACGTGCTGGCGTCGAATGGTTCGGTGGTGCCGAAATTCAAGGCGCAGATCGAGGCGGGCGGGCCGGTGACGGTCACGCATCCCGACATGGTCCGGTATTTCATGACCATTCGCGAGGCGTGCGACCTGGTGTTGACCGCCGCTACCCACGCGCTGGCGCCGCTGCGTCCGGACGTCTCGGTCTATGTGCTCAATATGGGTCAACCGGTCAAAATCGTCGATCTTGCCGAGCGCATGATCAGGCTGTCTGGCCTGCAGCCCGGCCATGACATCGAAATCGTTTTCACCGGGATGCGGCCGGGAGAGCGGCTCAACGAAATCCTGTTCGCCAGCGAAGAGCCCACCATCGAGATCGGCGTCGCCGGCATTATGGCGGCAAAGCCGAACGAGCCGCCGATGCGGACGTTGCGGCAGTGGATCGCAGCGCTGGAGCAAGCGATTGCGAGGGACGATCGCGCGACAATCAGGGCGGTGCTCAAGGACGCGGTGCCAGAATTCGGCTCCGTGGCGCCGGTCGAAGCGCCGGCGCCCGCAGGTCCGGTCCTACAGGCTTAGTTTGCGAAGCTGAAAAATCCGGCGCGCGAAGCGCAGGAAAAATGCCGGGTCGATCGGCGGAGCATTCAGATGCTCGCGGCGCGACTGCAGGCATTCCAAATTTCCACGCAGCGTCACGCGCCAGCCTCTGGTGCTGATGCCGCCGACCTGGAAGTCGGCGATGACCTGAGGAAGATAGCGCACGCGGAAATCGTTTAGCGCGAGCGCGCGCAGCATGTAGTCATAGTCTGCCGTGGTGACGTATTTGAGGTCGTACTCGCCCACCGCTTGCGCAACCTCCCTTCGCATGTAGAAGGTGGGGTGGGGCGGTACCCAGCCGAGCTGGAACGCGTAGCGTTTGAACGCTCCACCCCGCCACGATCGGACGAGAGTCTTGGTGCGATGGTCGGTCACCATATTCAGATCGCCATACACGATATCGCAATCCCGCATCGCCGCGGCGATATCGGCAAGAACGCGGGAATTATGAAAGGTGTCGTCCGAATTCAGAAACCCGATGACATCGCCTTGAAACAGACGGAAGCCCTTGTTCATGGCATCGTAGACGCCCTTGTCTTTCTCCGAGAAAACACGGATCGCGTCCGAACCGAACGACTCCACGGTTTTGACGGTCGCATCGCTGGAGGCGCCGTCGATCACCAGCATTTCCTTTTCCGGATGCGATTGCTTCAGAAAGGATTCGATGGTGCAGCCGATCGTAGCCTCGGAATTGTAGCTGGCTGTTACGACGCTGATCTTCATTGCTATCCCGGCATCACTCACGTTACGGAGGCGACGTCAGCCTGTCAAAAACCGCCTTTTGCCTATTGCACCACATAGCGGCGCTTCAATTCCGTTACAACAACCGGCGGTGCTGAGGAGGAATAATTACTCGGGGACCTCGATTGGGGCCGAACCCTGTGCCCGCTTTTCGGCGCTGAGGATCCATACCAGGCCGCCGAATGCGCCGATGATAAAGGATACGCAGCCGAACAAAAGAGACACGTTTACGCCTTCGGCGGTGGCGAGGCCCGCGTAACCGAACGCCAGCCCCATGGTAGCCTCGCGTACCCCCCATCCGGCAATCGAGATCGGCAGCATCGTGATCAGCATGACCGGCGGCACGAGTTGAAACACTTGGCCAAACAGCACCGGCGCTGCGATCGACCGCACCACGCACCAGGCAATGACGACGGCCAGCACGTGGACGAGAAGCGACAGCGCTGCCAGCTTCGGCCCACGTTCGCGGTCGAATATCAGGCGGTTCGCAATCTCCGAGCAGGCGTGAACATGATGCGTCGCCCACCATCGCTTCAACCAGGGCCAGGGCAGCCTGCCCAGAATGAGAAATCCGGCGCCGGCCGCAAGTGCGGCGAAATCGACCACCAGCAGCGCCGACCTGCCATGAGGGTCGTCGATCAGCCTGTAGCTCCACGGCAGGCTCGCGACGATGACGATCGCAAGCGCAATCAAGCCGATCGCCCGATCGACGAAGATGGAATAGGTGGCCGCGCGCCATCCGGCCCCGCCGCGCGCGACCAACCACAACCGCACCGCATCGCCGCCGATCGAGGACGGCAAGGTCTGATTGAAGAAGGTCCCGATCAGGTTGAAGCGAAACGCCTGTGTTGTCGCGAGCGGGGCGCCGCAATCCGCGCTGATTACGCGCCACCGCAATGCGCCGAGAAAAATCTGCAGGAATGTTACGGCGATCGCGAGGCCGATCCAGCCCAGACTCGCGACGTCGAACCGCGATGCCAAGTCGTAAAAATTGATCTTGCGCAGCGCGAAATAAAGCAGCGCCGCGGAAACCAGTATTTTGACGACTGAAAGCAGGATCCGGCGCATATCGTCCGCGCTCATTTGGGTTGGAGAGGGAGACGCAAATCCGGCGGCCGCGCCGGACTTAGCCGTCTTGGTATGTTTTTGGCGCCGATCTGGCAATAGCGTGCAAACGGGTATTGCGGCCCCCTCATGACGGCGGCTAAAGAGGCCCGGCAGGGCGGCATATATATATCGTAGCCATGCGTGGCCAAAGACGTTCGAGGCTCGATGGACAGGCGAATTATTCCACTGATCATGTGCGGCGGCGCCGGAACGCGGCTGTGGCCGGCGTCGCGCGAGGTGCACCCGAAGCAGTTCCTGCCCTTGTTCGGGCCGCGCTCGACGTTTCAGGACACGCTGTCGCGGGTGTCGGATGCATCGTTGTTCGAGCGTCCCATCGTCATCACCAATACGGCCTACCGCTTCATGGTGCTGGAGCAGCTGGCCGAGATCGGCATCGAGGCCGACGTGCTGCTGGAGCCGATACGGCGCGATTCCGGGCCAGCGATTGCGGCCGGAGCGGCCTTTGCGCAAATTCGCGACGGCGATGCCGTGGTCCTGGCACTTGCCGCCGATCACGTCGTTCGCGACACCTCGGCCTTTATCGCCGCCTGCCGGCAAGGTCTGGTCGCAGCCGACGCCGGCCGCATCGTGACGTTCGGCGTGCAGCCCGACCGCGCGGCCATCGAATATGGCTATATCAATCCCGGCGCAGCGACGGTTTCCGGCGATGTCCGCGCGGTCGTAAAATTCGTCGAGAAGCCCGACCCGGCAACGGCTGCGGAATACGTCAAGGCCGGCTATCTCTGGAACAGCGGCAACTTCATGTTTCGTGCGAGCGTCCTGCTCGACGAATATCGCAGCGTCGACCCGGACAGCGTCCAGGCCGCTGGCGACGCCGTGACCAAGGCCGGCCGCGATCTAGGTTTCGTCATGCTCGACCCGGAATCCTTTGCAAAGGCAAAGGCGATTTCGATCGATTATGCGGTGATGGAAAAGACCGCGCGCGCCGCCGTCGTGCCGGTGGCGTGCGGCTGGTCCGACGTCGGCTCCTGGCACGCGGTATGGGAATTGTCCGGCAAGGACGAACAAGGCAATGCCGCGCAGGGCGCCGCCGTGTTCGAGGATTCGCGCAACTGCAATGTGTCGACCGACAGGGCGCTGGTTGCGCTAGAAGGCGTTGACGACCTTGTCGTGGTGGCTACGCAAGACGCCATCCTGGTGTCGCGCCAGAAGGATGCCAACGGCCTGAAGCGGCTGGTCGCGAGATTGAAAGCGGTGGCGCCGCGGGTCACCGAGGATCATCTCAAAGTGCATCGCCCGTGGGGAAATTATCAATCGATCGACAATGGCGATCGTCACCAGGTCAAGCGCATCGTCGTAAAGCCTGGCGGCAGGCTCTCGCTGCAGAAACATCACCATCGCTCCGAGCACTGGATCGTGGTGCGGGGCGCGGCGCGCGTGACCGTCAACGACATGGTCAAGACCGTCCATGAGAACGAATCGGTCTACATTCCGATCGGCGCCATCCACCGGCTGGAAAACCCCGGAAAAATTCTGCTGGAGTTGATCGAGGTGCAGACCGGTAGCTATTTCGGCGAAGACGACATCATCCGCATCGAGGATGACTATAAGCGCTCGTAACCGGCGTTTTGCGCCCGCTCAGTGTTCCGGCCCCGGGCAAAACGGTGTAATTCTTTGAATCAAAACGTGTTTGGGATCAGTTCGCAGGTATTCGCCACACTTGCGGCGACGTGCTAGGACACCGTCACGGCGCAGGTCGCCAGGCCGGGGCGGCCGTCGTCACAATTTATCGGGGTTCGACGAGATGAGTTCAAACGGGTCCGTGGTCGGAACGGGTGCCGGGCGCGCGCTTCGTGTCGGCGTGATTGGCGCCGGCATCATGGGCAGCAATCACGCCCGCGTGCTGGCCGGCTTACCTGGCATTGAACTGGTCGGAATAGTCGATCCCTTGCCGGCGCATCGCGCTCGCGCGACCGAACTGATCGGTTGCCGGACATTCGCTGGTCTCGATCAGCTGATCGCGGAGGGCGTCCACGCGGTCACCATTGCCGCGCCGACGCATCTTCACCATGAGATTGCGCTCAACTGCATCGCCCGTGACCTTCACATCCTCGTCGAAAAGCCGATTGCCTCGACGGTTGAGGAGGGACGCGACATCGTCGCCGCCGCACGCCGGGCCGGCGTAACCTTGATGGTCGGCCATGTCGAGCGTTTCAATCCGGCCGTGGCCGCTATCAAGGCGGCGCTCTCGGGCGAGGATATTCTTTCGATCGCGATCACCCGGGTCGGACCGTTTCCGCCGCGGATGTCCAATGTCGGCGTGGTGATCGATCTTGCGGTGCATGACATCGATTTGATCCGGTGGTTTACCGAATCCGACATCGTCGAGGTGCAGCCGCAACTTTCCAGCGCGGTTGCCGAGCGCGAGGATATCGCGCTTTTGCAGTTCCGCACTGCCTCCGGGGTGCTCGCGCACATCAACACCAACTGGCTGACCCCGTTCAAGGCGCGCAACGTCACCGTCGCGACCCGCGGCAAATACGTGATGGGCGATCTTCTGACGCGTCAAGTCACCGAATGCTTCGGCTTCAAGCCGGACGGCAGCTATTCCATGCGCCATCTGCCGGTCGGCCACGACGAGCCGTTGCGTGCCGAACTGATCGCTTTCCTCGATGCCGTGCGCACTCCCGGCGGGATATCCGCGGTGACCGGCGACGAGGGAGTGGCCAGCCTCGAAATCGCGATCCGATGCCTTGAAAGCCCGGCAAAACCCGCAGCCGCTTCCGCCCGCCAGGGGCCGCGCCGCGTGGTCGGCTGAGCGATCCCGTCGTAAATGTCCAAACCTCCATCGTCGCAAGGCGCCATGAACCAGCATCTTCGCCCCGATCCCGTGCCGTTCATCGATATCGGCGCGCAGCGCCGTAGGCTCGGCCAATCCATCGATGACGCGGTCGGACGGGTGCTCGCCCATTGCCAGTTCATCAACGGCCCGGAAGTGATACAGCTCGAGGCTGAGCTTGCGGCGTTCAGCGGCGCGAAGCATGTGGTGACCTGCGCCAGCGGCACCGATGCGCTGCTGATGGTGCTGATGGCCAAGGGCGTCGGCCGCGGCGACGCGGTGCTCTGCCCATCGTTCACCTTCTGCGCGACCGGTGAAGCCGTGGCGCTGACAGGTGCGACGCCGGTGTTCGTCGACGTTGATGAAGCGACTTTCAATATGGATGCGACCGCGCTGAAGCGCGGGGTCGCGACCGCGAAGAAGCTTGGGCTGAAGCCGAAAGCGGTGATCCCGGTGGATCTGTTCGGGCAAAGCGCCGACCATGATGCCATCGGCGCGGTGGCCGAGGCCGAAGGCATGTTCGTGCTTGACGACGCGGCGCAGGCGTTCGGCGCCAGCTACAACGGCCGCCGCCTCGGCACCTTCGGCCTCGTCACCGCGACCAGTTTCTTTCCCGCAAAACCGCTCGGCTGCTTCGGCGACGGCGGGGCGATCTTCACCGACGACGCAGGGCTGGCGGAAACGCTGCGCAGCATCCGCGTCCACGGCCAGGGCTCCGACAAATACGATAATGTGCGGCTGGGAATGACCGGACGGCTCGACACCATGCAGGCGGCGATCCTGATCGAGAAGCTTAAAATCTTCGAGGATGAGATTGCGGCGCGTAACCAGGTTGCCGAGCGCTACGCGCGTGGGCTCGGCAATGTGGTTACCGTGCCGCATGTCTCCGGCGGCTGCGCCTCGATCTGGGCGCAATACACGATTCGGCTGCCGCACGGCGTCAACCGCGACGGTTTTGCAGCGGCGCTGGCGGCGCAGGGCATCCCGACCGCGATCTACTATCCGAAGCCGATGCATCAACAGACCGCCTACCGGGGTTTTCCGGTCGCCGAAGGCGGCCTGCCGGTGAGCGAAAAGCTCTCGGGCGACGTCATCAGCCTGCCGATGCACGCCTATCTGGACGAGGCGACGCAGCAGCGAATCATCAAGGCTGTGCGCGGCGCGCTGGCCTAGCTCGTCATCATCCGCGAAAGCGGATGATCCAGTACGCGGTGAAGCCAGAGTTCAGCCGCGCACGCCGCGTTTACTGGATACCCGCTTTCGCGGGTATGACGGCTGAATATGTTGAACGGCCATTGCTTTTCTCGACAGTCCTAAGCCGCATGCTGTAGAAGCGGCTGATGCTCGGACGCATTTTCACCGTCGGCGGCTATACACTGCTCTCGCGCCTGACCGGCTTCGCGCGCGACATCATGCTCGCGGCGATCCTTGGCGCGGGGCCGGTGGCCGACGCGTTCTTCGTGGCCTTGCGGCTGCCCAATCATTTTCGCGCGATCTTTGCGGAGGGTGCGTTCAACGCCGCGTTCGTACCGGCTTACGCCCATCTGCAAAGCGGAAGCGAGAAATCGGCAAGACTGTTCGCCGACCGCATTTTTACCCTGCTGTTCGGCGCGCAGGTCGTGCTGCTGGTCGTCGCATGGCTGTTCATGCCGCAAGTGATCGCGATCCTGGCGCCGGGATTTTCCACCGATCCGCTGCGCGGCGAACTTGCGATCTCGCTGACGCGGATCACCTTTCCCTATCTGCTGCTGATCACGATGGTTACGCTCTATGGCGGCATGCTCAATGTCCTGCATCGTTTTGCAAGCGCCGCGGCGGCGCCGATATTTCTCAATTTGTCGATGATGGCGACGCTGGCGCTGGCGGCGTTCTTCCCGGACGCAGGGCACGCCGCGGCGTGGGGGGTTCTGATTGCGGGGTTTCTCGAGTTTTCCCTGCTGGCCGGCGACGCCGCCCGTCAGGGCATCCTGCCGCGATTTGCGCCGCTCAAGCTCGACGACGACGTCCGCGCTTTTTTCCGCGCACTTGGTCCCGCGACGGTCGGCTCGATGGGGACACAGGTCGCGCTGTTTGCCGATACCATCATCGCGACGTTTCTCCCCGCTGGCGCGCTGTCGGCGCTGTATTATGCCGACCGGCTCAATCAGCTGCCGATCGGCGTGATCGGCATCGCGATCGGCACCGTGCTGCTGCCTGAAATGTCGCGGCAGCTCACCATCCACGATCACGCGGGTGCTGCGGCGTCGCAGCGTCGCGCCTTCGATTTCACGCTGTTGTTTTCGGTGCCGTTCGTCGCCGCGTTCCTGACGGTACCCGATGTCATCATGCGGGCAATGTTCGCGCGCGGCGCGTTTTCGAAGGCGGATGCCGCGGCAGCCGGTGCCACCCTCGCGGCCTACGCGATTGGCCTCATTCCCTTCGTCCTGATCCGAAGCGCGGTCGCGACGTTCTACGCCCGCAAGGATACCGCAACGCCGGTCAAGGCGGCGCTGACCGGGGTTGCGGTCAACGTCGCGCTGAAGATCGCGCTGGTGGGATCGCTGGCGCAGGTCGGCCTTGCGCTTGCGACTGCGGTCGGCGCCTGGGTCAATCTGCTGCTGGTGATCGGCTTTGCGGTGCGGGCAGGGTACCTTGAGCTGGACCAGACGCTGGCGCGGTCATCGGCGAAGTTCGCCCTGGCCGGCATTCTGCTCGGGACTGCGCTCTGGTTCTCCGCGCGGTTTGCAACCGCACAATTTGCGCAATTGAGCGCCTTCCGCGACGAGGCAGCGCTGTTGCTGCTGGTTCTGGTCGGGGCCATCGTCTACGCCGGATCGATCCTGCTGCTGTTCGGCAGCGGCTGGTTGAGGTCACTCGTTCGCAGCTAAAGCCGTTTGCGCTGTCAGCCGATCCGCTGCAATATGGCGAAAACTACTGGTGAAATCGGAGAACCAATGGCTCCCATCAAATTCGGCGTCGGTCAAAGCGTGCTGCGCAAGGAAGACGATCCGCTTATTCGCGGCAAAGGCCGCTATACCGCCGATCATGCGCCGGCGAGCATGCACGCGCTGATGCTTCGTTCGCCTCATGCGCACGCCAAATTCACCATCGACGCCAGCCGCGCCCGCGCGCTGCCCGGTGTCGCGACCATCCTCACCGCTGATGATGTCAAGGATCTCGGCGGCCTGCCATGTCTGTTCAATCTGGAAGTCGATCCTTTCACGCCACCTCCCTATCCGATCCTCGCCGCCGGTGAAGTGCGCCATGTCGGCGATGCCGTGGCCTTCGTCGTTGCGGATACGATCGAGCACGCCCGCGACGCGATCGAGGCGATCGAGGTCGATTGGACGCCGCTGCCGGCGGCGATCGGCGTCGTCAATGCCGTGAAGAAAGACGCGCCGCAGGTCTGGCCCGATCACGCCGGCAATGTGCTGTTCGACGTGCCGATCGGCGACAAGAAGGCGACCGAAGCGGCATTCGCGAAAGCCCATGCGGTGGCCGAGATCTCGATCGTCAATCCGCGCATCATCACCAATTTCATGGAGACCCGCGCGGTGGTCTGCGAATATGACGCCAAGCGCGATCATCTGACGCTGACCGTCGGCAGCCAGGGCAGCCATAGGCTGCGCGATATCCTGTGCCAGAACGTGCTGAAGATTCCGGTCGAAAAGATGCGGGTGATCTGTCCGGATGTCGGCGGCGGTTTCGGCACAAAACTGTTTCCGTACCGCGAATACGCGCTGGCCGCATTCGCCGCGCGAAAACTGCGCAAGACGGTGAAATGGACCGCCGACCGCGCCGATCATTTCATCGGCGACGCCCAGGGTCGCGACAACGTCACCACCGCGCGCATGGCGCTGGCCGAAGACGGCAAGTTTTTGGGGATGGATGTCGACCTGATGGGCGACATGGGCGCGTATCTGTCGACATTCGCCCCCTATATCCCGCACGGCGGCGCCGGCATGCTGCCGGGGCTTTACGACATCCAGGCATTCCATTGCCGGGTTCGCACCGTGTTCACCCATACCGTGCCGGTCGACGCCTATCGCGGCGCCGGGCGCCCCGAGGCCGCCTATGTGGTCGAGCGGCTGGTCGATGCGTCGGCGCGGAAACTCGGGATGACGCCGGACGCGATCCGGCGCAAGAATTTTATCGCGCCGCGCGCGATGCCTTACAAGACCGCCACCGGCAAGATCTATGACTCCGGCGACTTCACCGCGCATATGAAGCGGGCGATGGAAATCGCGAACTGGAAGGAGTTTCCAAAGCGCGCCAAGGCCGCGAAGAAAAAAGGCCTGGTGCGCGGCATCGGGCTTGGCACCTATGTGGAAGTCTGCGGCACGATGGGCGAGGAGACCGCCAATGTGGCGCTCGATCCCAATGGCGACATTACGATCCTGATCGGCACGCAGTCGACCGGGCAGGGGCATCAGACCGCCTATGCGCAGATCGTGGCCGAGCAGTTCGGCCTTGCGCCCGAGCGGGTCCATATTTTCCAGGGCGACACCGACCGAATCGCCATGGGCCTCGGTACTGGCGGCTCAGCGTCGGTTCCGACCGGCGGCGTCAGCGTCGAACGCGCTACCCGTACGCTAGGTGCGAATTTGCGGGAGATTGCCGCCGATGCACTGGAAACCGCTGCCGCCGATCTCGAAATCAGCGACGGCACGGTGCGGATCGCCGGCACCGACCGCTCGATAACGTTTGCTGATCTTGCAAGGCGGCCGGGCGTCGATCCGTCAAAGCTGAACGCAAGCGCCACGTTCACCAGTGCAGACGGCACCTATCCGAACGGCACCCATCTCGCCGAGGTTGAGATCGATCCCGCCACTGGCAGCATCGCGGTCGTGAATTATGTCATCGTCGACGATTTCGGGGTGACGCTGAATCCGCTGCTGCTCGCCGGTCAGGTTCATGGCGGCGCGATGCAGGGAATTGGCCAGGCTTTGATGGAGCGGGCGGTCTACGATCCGAAGGATGGCCAGCTGGTCACCGGAACGTTCATGGACTACGCGCTGCCGCGCGCCGCCGATGGCCCGGCCTTCGTGTTCGAAACCCACAACGTGCCCTGCAAAACCAATCCGCTCGGCGTGAAGGGGGCGGGCGAAGCCGGCGCGATCGGCTCATGTCCGGCTGTCGTCAATGCGATCATCGAGGGACTGTGGCGGGAGTACAAGATCGACCACATCGACATGCCGGCGACCGCCGAGCGGGTCTGGATTGCGATCCGCGAACATCAGCGGCGGCACAGCCTGTGACATCCTGCCCCGGCGTGGAATGAAACGCGGGGCAGGGGGTTAAACGAATGATCGCTCAGTTGCGCAGGGTGCGGGTGGGCGGCACGATAGAACCAGCAAGGGAGCGGGCCTGATGATTCGGACTGTGGTTGTCGTTGGAGCGTTATTGCTTGGGATTGGTGCGGTGGCGGCGCAACAGGATGCGATGAAGAACGCGCAGACCATTATGAAGGCGAATGGCAAGGCCTTCGGAGGGGTTCTGGCCCCGATGAACAAGGGCGAGAAGCCTTACGATCAAGCTGCTGTCACCGAGGCGCTCAACAACCTGGACGATACGGCCAAGAAGCTTCCGACAATGTTTCCGGCGAGCCTCAAGGGCATGAAGGCGGATGGCGACTTCAGCCCGTCGCCCAAGATCTGGGAAGACAAGGCCGGCTTCGATGCCGCTATCGCGAGCTTCGCCAAGGCGGTGGCCGACGCCAAGGCTTCGGTCAAAGACGTGAATACGCTGAAAGCGGCCTTCCCGGCGATCGGCAAGTCGTGCGGCGGATGCCACGAGACCTACCGCGTGAAGAACAGCTAGGCTGATTTTCTCGTCATTCCGAGGCCCGGGTGTCGGCATGAACCGGAATACCCAAAAGTAAAGGGCGGACGCTCGATGCGGCCGCCCTTTTTTCCGAATATCTGCGAGGGCTTACTTCGTCACCTGGCCGCGGATTTCGCCGCCCTTGTTCGCGTCGGTGTGGATGTTGACGTAATACTTGCCGGCCATCAGATCGGCGGCCTGGGCGTCGGTCAGGGTGGCGCTGCCTTCCGAACCGCTGGCGGTATTCGGGATCGCAACGGCGACGCCGGCGTTGGCGCCAGGCGCGGCCGGGCCATGGAAATGCGCCGCGGTCGCAGGACCGGAAAGGCCCGAATAGTTCAGCTTCCAGCTCAGCTTCTTGGTGGCGGCATCGTAGTCGATGTCGGCCGTGCCCTTGCCCGCGCTGGTGTTGGGCGGCACTTCCTGCTTGCCGTCGAGGGTAGCCTTCATCTTTTCGGCGAAAGCGGGTCCGGCGAAGGCAACCGCAGCGCCGATTGCGAGCGTAGCGAGCGTGATTTTGGTCTTTGACATGGTTCTCTCCCTGTGGACGACGATTTTTACAACAATGCGACTTCGGATTTATTCCCGGATTCGGCGGAAACGCGCCTAAATTTCATGGAGGTAATCGCCGGGACTTTAGCCCATATTGGCAACTTAGGTTTCCCTGTAACGCTGGATTGACGCGTGCTGAGACGTTTTTTTCTTGCCCTTGTTATCGTTGCTGTCGCCGGCCTTGGCATTTTCTGGTGGTTGACGATTCCCGCGGTCATTCCCGCCAACGCCTTGCCAGCCTATAGCCCCAACTTGGCCAACGGCCTCACAACGTTCAATGCCGGCGGATGTTCCTCATGCCATGCCGCTCCCGGCCAGCCTGACCGCTTGAGGCTCGGCGGCGGCCTTGCCTTAGCCTCGCCGTTCGGGACGTTTTATGTGCCGAACATCTCCCCCGATCCGAAAGAGGGAGTCGGACGCTGGACCGAGGCGGATTTCGTCAGCGCGCTCGTCAAAGGCACGTCACCGGAGCGGACGCATTATTTCCCGGCCTTTCCCTATACATCCTATCAGTATGCGAAGCTCGAGGACGTCCGTGATCTCTTTGCGTGGCTGAAAACACTGGCGCCGGTCTCCGGCAAAGTTCGCGATCATGACGTAGTTTTTCCATTCAATATCCGGCGCAACCTCGGCATCTGGAAATTGCTGTTCATGGACAGCAAGCCGTTCGCCCAGCAGCCTGCGCGATCCCAGCAATGGAATCGCGGCGCCTATCTGGTCAACGCCCTCGGCCACTGCGCCGAATGTCATAGTCCGCGCAATTTTCTCGGCGGCATCATCGCCGACAAGCGTTTTGCGGGCGGCCCCAATCCGGAAGGTGAGGGCTGGGTGCCCAACATCACGCAAAAGGGGCTTGGCGACTGGAGCGAAAAGGACATCGCCTATTTCCTCGAAACAGGGTTGACGCCCGATGGCGATACCGCCGGTGGTTCGATGGCGCGGGTGATCAAAAATACCTCGCAATTGAGCGGCGGGGATCGCGATGCGATCGCGGCCTACATCAAGTCGCTGCCGCCGGTGGAGGGACCGCCGCGACCGGCGAAGAAGACGGCGAGCACCTTAGGATGACGGCGGTGTATTACTCGCCTACCTCGAACCGAATGCCTTGAAAGTGATGATGGTGTGGGTGTCCTGAATGCCGGGAATCACCTGGACCTTTTCATTGACGAAGTGACCGATGTCGGTGTCGTTGTCGACGTAGAACTTCACCAAGAGATCGTAGTCGCCGGCGGTGGAGTAGATTTCGGAGGCGATCTCGGCTTCCGCGAGCGCGTTGGCGACGACGTAGGACTGGCCAAGCTTGCATTTGAACTGGACGAAAAAGGGAACCATCGCTCAAGTCTCCGGAAGGGCGTCGCGCCGGGCTCAATATAACGCGTAAGGCAACTTGCTGCCAATGGCCGGCCGCGCTACCACGCGGGGACGATGACAATTCCGATTGCGCTCACCATCGCCGGCTCGGATTCGTCCGGTGGCGCCGGCATCCAGGCAGACCTGAAGACGTTTGCCGCCTTCGGCGTCTACGGCGCGTCTGTCATCACCGCGCTCACCGCACAAAACACCGAAGGCGTCACCGCCATTCATCAGGTGCCCGCGGACTTCGTGACCGCGCAGATCGACGCGGTGTTCGGCGATCTCGACGTCAAATCGGTGAAGATCGGCATGGTCTCGCAGCGTGCGGTGATCGAAGCCATTGTCGCTGGGCTTCGACGCTGGCCGCCGAGGCATATCGTGCTGGACCCGGTGATGGTCGCGACGTCGGGGGATCGCCTGCTGGCGCCGGATGCGATCGAAGCGCTAAGATCAAAACTCATTCCACGCGCGGACATCATCACCCCGAACCTGCCGGAAGCGGCGGCCCTGCTCGACGAGCCGGTAGCCTCGAGCGAAAGCCAGATCGAGAGTCAGGGCAAACGTTTGCTGGCGATGGGCTGCGCCGCGGTGCTGATCAAGGGTGGCCACGGCCAGGGCGCCGAGAGCATCGATTATCTTATCCGGGAAGCCGGCGTTGTTGCATTGGCAGCGCCACGGATCGCCACCAAAAATACCCATGGCACGGGATGCTCGCTGTCCTCGGCCATTGCGGCGGGCCTTGCCAAAGGCGACGATCTGGAGGCCGCGGTCCGCAATGCCAAGACCTGGCTGACTGCGGCGATCGCCGCCGGCGATGGGCTGAATGTCGGCCACGGCCATGGGCCAATTCATCATTTCCACGCGGTCGATTGATTTCGACCCCGCGCTGCCGATGCCGATTGTCGGAGGCGCTCGGGAATCGGTATGCCGGTGACCTGTCTCGGTGAGGTAACTAGCACCGTCAACGTCGGAGTTTGGAGCGACGATTTGTGTATTGAACGGTCGAAATCCAGCCACAAGACTGGCCTCGAGCCGGAACCGAAGGTGGCGTCTAAAGCATTTGCCAGCAACATCAACCATGTAGGAGCCCAAATGTGCTCCATCCTGCAACCCCGCGGAAGAGCGGCCGCAAGCTTGCGACCTGACCTGTATTTGCGCACCTTGCCCCCCTGTCGCGGCTCGCGATAAAAGGTGGCATGACAAATTCCGTTTCTCCCTTGCCGGTAACCTCCATCGACATCGACGCCGCGGCGCGCGTGCTCGCGCCGTTCGCGGTGCGAACACCACTGCTGTCGTCGCCGGCGCTTAACGAGCGCGTGGGTGCAACGGTTTTCCTCAAACCGGAAATGCTGCAGCGGACCGGATCGTTCAAATTTCGCGGAGCGTTCAACAGGCTGTCGTCGATCCCGCAGGATGCGCGTGGTGGCGGCGTGGTGGCGTTTTCTTCCGGAAATCACGCGCAGGGCGTCGCGGCGGCCGCGCAAATCCTGAACATGCGGGCGACCATCGTGATGCCCGCCGACGCGCCGCGTTCCAAGCGCGAACGCACCAAGGGCTATGGCGCCGAAGTGGTGCTGTACGACCGCGATCGCGAGGATCGCGAAGCTATCGCCGGCGACATTGCGCGCAGGCATGGCGCAACGCTGGTCCGGCCCTACGATGATCCCAAGGTCATCGCCGGGCAGGGTACCGTCGGCCGTGAGATCGCCGAAGATTTGGCCATGCTCGGCGTGACGCCGGATATTGTGATTGCGCCGGCATCGGGCGGCGGCCTGGTCGCGGGTGTTGCGACCGCCATAAAGGCGCGCTATCCGCAGGCTGTTTTGATGTCGGCCGAACCCGAAGGTTTTGACGATCACGCGCGCTCGCTGCGCGCCGGCAAGCGCGAGCCGCACTGCGCCGAGGGGCGCACCATCTGCGACGCGCTGATGGCGACAGTGCCCGGCGAGATCACCTTCGCCATCAACCAGCGGCTGCTCACGCAGGGCGTCACGGCATCAGATGCTGAAGTCGCGGCCGCGGTCGCGTTTGTGTTCCGCGAATTCAAGCTCGTCGTCGAGCCAGGCGGAGCCGTGGGCCTCGCCGCGCTGCTGGCAGGCCGCATCGAGGCGCACGGCAAGACCGTCGTCATCGTGCTGTCGGGCGGCAATGTCGATGCGGATATGTTCGCAAAACTGGTCGCCTGACCGCCGGATCAGGAGAAGAACGCGATCTTCTCGGCCTGGCTCATGCGCCGGACCGGCGCCAGCGGGTCGGTATGGGATGGGTCCGGCCGTCCTACGATTCCATGGGCGATCAATGAAGCACCAAGCGACGGCTGCGGGATCGGTGGCGATTTCGGCTGGATCGCTGCTACCTGCGAGGCGATATCGGATTCTAGCGATTTCGCTTCGTATGTCCCTGCGATATCCGGTTCATCGAAATCCGGAGCGGCCATCTCCAGCGCAATCAGGTCAAGCACGGCCTCATCCTGCGCGCTTTCCAGCTCGGGCGCGGCAGGTTCGGTCTGCGCCGTTGCAACGAGACCCTCGGACGGAGGGGCTGCTGCCGCGGTTTCCGGCGCGCTCTCGAACGGCGCGACGGACTCTGTCATCGTGGCCGGCGCTTGCTCGTCGACCATTCCCGATGCAGACGGAGGCGTTTCCCGAACGGAGGATGCTAGGGGGCCGTCCCCTGCAAATCCCTCGATCCGCCGATCGATAAGATCGAACGCCGCGTTCAATGCAGCCCTGGCGTCGATCGACGCAATTTGTTTGCAGCCCGCTTCGATGGCGGTGACCTGGGCCTCCATCAGATCGTAAATACGGCCGTCGGCGCCGATCTCGCGCAGTCGCAAAAGGGTCTCGCGGATGACTTGCGCGCCGCTGCGAATTGGTGCCAGCGATGCGTCGACAGCGGCCCCGCCCAGCGCCACCGCCCTCGCTTCGTCCACCGTTTCGCGGATCGCCGCCAGCGCTTCGGCCACTCGATGTTCCGGCGCCGCGTCTTTCTGCGCGGCGATGTTCGCTTCGATCCGCGCCACCGCGTCGAGCACCATACGGGTATCGGCGTTGCGGTTGCGCTTGGCGTATTCGCTTAAGAACCAGCGGCCCCGCGACGTCTCCATGAAGGCCGTGCTGATGGCGTCGTAATCGGCCTCGCCCGGCATCGCGGCGCGGGCGGAGATCGGTGACAGGGCGAACGCTTCGTCGGCCATTAAGAACCTGTCTTCGCAAAACTCGTCGCGCAAATCACTGCGCCGTGCTGATACGATCATCATGAACGCAGGCGAATCGCAATTGAATTGATGCCGTCCGAATCACAAATCCCCATCGCTTCGCATGGACCCGCGACGCGATTCGCGACCCGGCTGGCGCTGTTTTACGGCACGCTGTTCGGTCTCGTAGGCACGCATCTGCCGTTTTTTCCGGTGTGGCTGAAGGCGATCGGCATCGATTCGTCATGGATCGGCATCATCACCGCGGTGCCGTCGCTGACGCGGTTTACGGTGCTGCCATTCATCACCGGCCTTGCCGAAAAGCGCCAGTCGCTGCGCGGCGCCATGATCGCCACCGCCTTCATCAGCGCGCTCGGGTTCTCGATCATCGGCACCCTGCATCCGCCGATCGCGGTGTTCCTTGTCTACGTGGTCACAGCCTGCCTATGGACGCCGATGACGCCGCTTACCGACGCCTACGCGTTGAAGGGGGTGTCCCGTTACGGCCTCAATTACGGGCCGTTGCGGCTGTGGGGCTCGGCGGCTTTCGTGGCGGGGGCTCTCGCATGCGGGTTGCTCGTTGATGTGATCGCGGCCAGGCACCTGATCTGGGTGATTGTCGGCGTGGCGGGTCTGGGCGCACTCGTCAGCCTCGGGCTTCAACCGCTGGACGTTTCGGCTACAGCCCCCGCAACGTCCCTGGGCGCGACAGCCCTGCTGCGCAAGCCCGGTTTTCTCGCGATCATCGTTGCCGCGGCGCTGATCCAGGGCAGCCATGCGGCTTACTACACGTTTGCTTCGATCGCCTGGCAGAATGCAGGTCTCGGCGGACTGACGATCGCCGGACTGTGGGCGCTCGGCGTGATTGCCGAAATCGTGGTTTTTGCGCTGTCGCCCCGCTTCACGCTCTCGCCGGCAATGCTTGTGATCATCGCGGCGCTTAGCGCGGTCGCGCGCTGGACGATCACGGCGCAGGAACCGCCCCTGCCGGTGCTCGCGATAGTTCAACTCGCGCATGGGCTGACATTCGGTCTGACGCAAATCGGCACCATGGGGCTGATGGTGCAGCATGTCCCCGGCCATGTGATGGCGCGGGGACAAGGTTATCTCACCGCCTGCACCGGCATCGTCACAAGCCTGGCGTCAGTGCTGTCCGGGGCGATCTATGCGCGGCACGGGCAGGGCGTCTACTATCTGATGGCCGCGATGGCGCTGATGAGCGCGGCTGTGATGTGGCTGGCGCGGCACCGGCTTGAGCATCAGCCCCAGAGCGCCGCATCGGGCGGATAGACCGTGCTGCCGTCGTAGCGCAGCCCGCCGTCGCGATCTCCGGCCAGCAGCAATGGCCCGTCGAGATCGACGAAGCGCGCTTGCGGCGTGAGCAGCATCGCCGGCGCCATCGAAAGCGAGGTCGCGACCATGCAGCCGACCAAGATTTCAAAACCCAGCGCCTGCGCAGCGTCGGCCATCGCCAGCGCCTCGGTCAAACCACCTGTTTTATCGAGCTTGATATTGACGGCATCGTAACGTTCGCGCAGGCCCTCCAGGGAGGCGCGGTCGTGGACACTTTCGTCGGCGCAGACCGCGACAGGCCTTCGGATACGCCCCAGCAGCTCATCCTGCCCGGCCGGCAGCGGCTGTTCGACCAGGGTGACGCCGGCGGCCGCGCAGGCTTCCAGATTCTGCTCTAGATTGGCCGGGGTCCAGGCCTCGTTGGCATCGACAATGAGTTCGGATTCCGGAGCTTCCTTGCGCACCGCCGCGATCCGCTTGCCGTCCCCATTGCCGCCCAGTTTTATCTTGAGCAGCGGCCTGTGCGCGGCCTTTGCGGTCGCCGCCGCCATGGCTTTGGGAGTTCCGAGCGAGATCGTAAACGCCGTGGTGCAGGGCCGGGGGACCGGCCGTCCGAGCAACTCCCAGGCCCGCCGGCCGGCGATCCTGGCTTCCAGGTCGACCAGCGCGCAATCCAGCGCGTTGCGCGCCGCCCCCCTCGGCAGGGCGGTTTGCAGGGCCTGCCGGCCGAGGCCTTTGCCGAGAGCCTCCCGCATCGAAATCAGCACGTCCAGGGTCGCTTCCGGGTTCTCGCCATAGCGGGCGTAGGGCACGCATTCACCGCGCCCGGTATCGCCACCTTGGCTGAGCTCGGCTACCACGGTGATCGCCTCGGTCTTGGCGCCGCGGCTGATGGTGAAGGCGCCTGCGATCGGCCAACGCTCGATTCGGGCTGCAAGCAGCAGTGGCAATTGGCTGGAAGTCATTTCAAAATCTGGCAATTTCTGAACCGCAGGGTTGCTAGGGGCAACCAAGTATGGCTGGTTAGGGTGGTATCCTACAAGGCCGCGGCGGCGTGTCGGATTTCTCCCCGTCGCCAGCCGGGAAGTGCAGGAGTTGGCTTTGGACGGCGGCCCGACATTGGAGCGGATTGCACGGGGGAACGGCCTTGCGCTGTGCGCTGCCGGTTCGTGGACCGCCCGCTTCGCGCCGGATCTTGAAGCGCTGGTCAGCGACGCCGAGAAACTCACCGGCAGCCGGCCCAATATCTTCATCGACGTGTCGCAAGTGGCAAAACTCGACACGTTTGGGGCTTGGCTGATCGAGCGGCTGCGCCGCAGTCTCACCAAAGGCGGCGTCGAGGCGAAGATCGCCGGCCTTTCGGCGAATTATTCCAGCCTGGTCGATGAGGTGCGCCGGGTAAAAGCCGCACCGGACGCCAGGACAACCTCGGTAACAGTCAGCGGCCTGCTGGATCAGGTCGGCCGTAGCGTGTACGGCGTCGGCGAGGCGTTGACCGATTTGATCAGCATGCTGGGCGCCGTGCTTGCGGCCGGTGCAAGGGTCACGATGCGCCCTTCCGGATTCCGGCTGACCTCTACCGTCCATCACCTCGAGCAGGTGTGCTGGCGCGCGGTACCGATCGTGGTGCTGATCACCTTCCTGATCGGTTGCATTATTTCGCAACAGGGCATCTTTCATTTCCGCAAATTCGGCGCCGACGTATTCGTGGTCGACATGCTGGGCGTGCTGGTGCTCCGCGAAATCGGCGTGCTGCTGGTGGCGATCATGGTCGCGGGCCGCTCCGGCAGCGCCTACACCGCCGAGCTTGGCTCGATGAAGATGCGCGAGGAGATCGACGCCCTGCGCACCATGGGTTTCGATCCGATCGAGGTTCTGATTCTGCCGAGGATGCTGGCGCTGGTGATCGCGCTGCCGATCCTGGCCTTCCTCGGTGCGATGGCGGCGCTGTATGGGGGCGGGCTAGTGGCGTGGCTCTATGGCGGTGTCGATCCGGAAGCATTTTTGCTGCGCCTGCGCGATGCGATTTCGATCGATCATTTCACCGTCGGCATGATCAAGGCCCCGGTGATGGCGGCGGTGATCGGCATCGTCGCCTGCGTCGAGGGGCTTGCGGTCGAAGGTAGCGCCGAGTCGCTAGGCCAGCACACCACCTCGTCCGTGGTGAAGGGGATATTCCTGGTGATCGTGATGGATGGCGTATTTGCGATCTTCTTTGCATCGATCGGAATGTAGCGATGGTGGCCGAAATCTCCGACGCCATCATCCGGGTTCGCGATATTTCGGTGCAGTTCGGCGCCACCAAGGTGCTCGACCGGCTCAATCTCGACGTCAAGCGCGGGGAGATTCTCGGCTTCGTCGGCCCTTCCGGCGCCGGAAAATCGGTGCTCACCCGCACCATCATCGGGTTGATACCCAAGGTCAGCGGACGCATCGAGGTGTTCGGGATCGATCTCGACGCCGCGGACGCCGCGCGACGGCGCGGGGTCGAGCGGCGCTGGGGAGTGCTGTTCCAGCAGGGCGCGCTGTTCTCCTCGCTCAGCGTGCGGCAGAACATCCAGTTCCCGGTGCGCGAATATCTCAACGTCTCGCAACGCCTGCTGGACGAGATCACTGTGGCAAAGCTGGGCATGGTTGGACTGAAGCCGGAGGTGGCCGATCGTTTTCCTTCGGAGCTCTCGGGTGGCATGATCAAGCGCGTGGCGCTGGCCCGCGCACTGGCGCTCGATCCGGAACTGGTGTTCCTCGATGAGCCGACTTCGGGCCTCGATCCGATCGGCGCCGGCGACTTCGACGAACTGGTGCGGACCTTGCAGCGTACTTTGGGCCTGACCGTTTTCATGGTAACCCATGACCTGGACAGTCTTTATACCGCTTGCGACCGCATCGCGGTGCTGGGAAGCGGCAAGATCATCGCGGCAGGAACGATTGAAGATATGAAGGCTTCACAGCATCCCTGGTTGCAGCAATACTTCCACGGCAAGCGCGCCCGCGCCGTCGTGGTCTGAGCCGAGCTGACAGATGGAAACGCGGGCGAATTTCGTGCTGATCGGAGCCTTCACGCTGGCGGTGATCGCGGCGGCGTTCGGCTTCGTGCTGTGGTTCCAAAGCCTGCACGCCACCAAGGCGCGCAGTCCGCTGCGCGTCGTCTTCGAAGGTCCGGCGGCCGGCTTGCGCAATGGCGGTAGCGTCAATTTCAACGGCATCCGGGTCGGCGAGGTGATCTCGGTGAAGCTGGACAATCCGCGGCGGGTTGTCGCGCTTGCGATGGTCGAGAACAACGCGCCGCTGCGCAAGGACACTCTTGTCGGCCTGGAATTTCAGGGGCTGACCGGGGTCGCCGCGATATCCCTGAAGGGCGGCGAGGTGGCGGCGCCCCCGGTTCCGCTGGATGAGGACGGCGTCCCGACGCTCACCGCCGATCCGAAGGCGCTGCAGGACGTGACGGAGTCCATCCGCGCGACGTTGCAGAATATCAACAAGGTGGTGGCCGACAATCAGGAAGCGGTGAAGAACTCGCTGTTGAACCTGGAGACCTTCACGGCGTCGCTGGCGCGCAATTCCGAGAAGATCGACAACATCATGCTCAAGGTCAACGACGTGATGGGCAAGGCCGACGGCGTGATGGGCAAGACCGACAGTCTGATGCTCGGCCTCAATACGCTGGCTGGCGGCAAGGACGGAGGCGAGCTGTTCCAGGCGGTGAAATCCATCCGCGAACTGGCTGAGGATTTCGACAAGCGCTCCGGCGCGCTGATGGCTGATGGCCGCCGCACCCTTGGCGATATCAGCCGCGCCGTGAATAATCTCGACAAGAACCCGACGCGGCTGCTGTTCGGCGCCGGAAGCGGCAGCACGCCGGCGGAGGCACCCAAGCCCGTGCCCGAGAGGCCGCCGGCGGGCCAGAAGCGGCAATAAGGTTTGACCGTGAGGGCCGCCAAACTGGAAGGGGAGGCCCGGATGAAACGGCTGCATCTACTCGTAGCGCTGTCGATCTTCTCACTCGTGACTCCCGGCCTTGCCACCGCCGCCCGCGCGCACGCCTTGGCGCCGGTGGACGACCCCGAAGCACTCGGATTCTCCGCATCGCGGCTGGCGCGGATCGCCACTTGGCAGCAGTCGCAAGTCGATGCCGGCGCCTTCTCGGGCGCGGTTGCGGCGATCGCGCGGAACGGCAAGGTCGCCTATCTGCGAGCCGTGGGCTTTCGCGACCGGGCTAAGACCATCCCACTACAACCCGATGCGATCTTCTGGATCGCCTCGATGACTAAGCCGGTCACCAGCGTGGCCGCCATGATGCTGATCGAGGAAGGCAAGCTCGAACTTGCGGCCCCGGTCTACCAGTATCTTCCCGAACTCAAGGACATGATGGTCGGCGTCGAGACCAAAGACACGGTGACCGGCAAGACCGATCTCGTGCGCGAGCCGCAGAAGCATCCGATGACGGTCGAGGATCTGCTGCGGCATACCGCCGGACTGGTCTACGGTGTCGGTGGCACGAAGGTGGAGCAACTCTACAACAGAAGCTTCTATGGCAGCGCGTACCGCAGGGACAATACGCTTGCCGATTTTGTCTCAGGTCTCGCCAAGCTCCCCCTTGCTCACCAGCCGGGCGAGGTGTGGGATTACGGTCTCTCCGTCGATGTCCTTTCGCGTGTTATCGAGGTTGCTTCCGCTCAACCGTTCGAGCAATTTCTTCAGACACGTCTGTTCACCCCGCTGAACATGGTCGACACCGGCTTTTACGTGCCCGAAGCCAAGCTTTCCCGCCTGGTTGATCCGCCCGCTGGCGGCCGAGGCGGGCCGCCGGACAGCGTGCTGTCTGATGTCACCAAGCCGACCAAACTGTTCTCCGGTGGTGGTGGTTTGGTGTCGACCGCCGCCGATTATCTGCGGTTCGGCCAGATGCTGCTCAACGGCGGTGAACTCGACGGAGTCCAGATCCTTTCGCCTGCAACCGTGCGGCGGATGACAACGAACGCGTTGCCGCCCGACATCCGCTTCGCGGGTTATGTCAGCGGCATCGTTGGGCCCCAGGGTGGCTCGACCTGGGGGCTTGGCTTTGCCGTCCGCAGCGATGCTGCGTGGAGCACGGTGCCTGGATCGGTCGGCAGCTTCAGCTGGATGGGCACTTCGGGCACGTATTTCTGGGTCGACCCGGCAGAGCAGATGGTAGCCGTGCAAATGATCGACGCCGCGCCCGGCACGAGCGGCCATCTCCGGAGCATGTTTCGCAATCTCACCTATGGGGCATTCCGCGTTCCCCACCAAGGCGGGACGGCATCGGCGGTAACGATAGATGCGGACACGCTCGCAGCCTATGCGGGAATCTATCGGCTCGAATCGGTGAGCTCACGCGACATGCAGGTGCCCCGCGAATTCGGCGGCCTCGGCATCAACGTCGGCATCGAGCGTGGTCTCGTCAAGGTGGCGTCTCCGATTCAAGGCATGCCCGCCGCCAGGGCCGGGATCATGGCAGGGGACATCATCACGCATCTCGACGACGTGGCGACGCGGGGCCTTTCCCTCAATCAGGCGATCGAAAAGATGCGCGGGCCGGTAGACAGCAAGGTTCGCCTGAGGATCGACCGCAAGGGGCAGGACGGGCCGATCGAGGTGTCGCTCGTCCGCGCCGTGGTCCGGCAAGGAGTTGCCGATCTTAAGGTCGTCAACAAGGACGGCCGGCTGCTGATCGAGACAACAGGGGAACTGCCGGTACTCGATTTCGAGAAAGGCGCTGCGGTCCCTGTCGTCCCGACGTCGAGCAACGAGTTTTTTGTGGATGGCGGCGAGCACACCCGCCTTGCCTTCCTGCGCGACGGAACGGGCAAGCCGACGCGCATCGTGCTCAATCCCGGGCCATGGCAGATCACCGGCCAGCGGATCGATTGACGGGACGGGAGGAGAAGCGGAAGCGCTGCTGTGAACGGAAATATTCACCGCGACGCGTCTCTGTTCAACCGTCATTGCGAGCGAAGCGAAGCAATCCAGTTGTTGAAGCAGACTGCATTGCTTCGTCGCTTCGCTCCTTGCAATGACACTCAGCCTATCCCAGCCGCCCCGCTGCATGGGCGAGCAGGGTGTAGACCAACCCGGTTTCCGAGGTGAGGTGGCCGCGCAGCGCCGCAGGTCCGCGCTCGTCGCGCGCAACTTCGTCGAGCAGCCGCTCGAATTCCTGAATATAGCGATCGACCGTCTGCTTGAAGTTGCGGTCGGCGCGATACTTGCGGCTCACTTCATCGAAGGCCTTCTGGCCGGCGGGCGTATACAGGCGCTTGCTGAAGGCCTTGGCCTCGCCGCGCTGGTAACGATCCCACATCTCGGCGGCGAGATTGCGATCCATCAACCGGCCGATATCGAGCGACAGCGACTCCAGCGGATTGCCGCCCGCGGCCTGCGACGGCGCGCGCCCGCGCGGGACATCCCGGTCGTCGCCGCCGGTGTCGGCGCGATTGAGCAGATCGGACAGCCAACCGTCGCGGCCCTGGTCGGAGCTTGCGGGGCTGACCGGTGGCGCCTCGGTGCGACGCGACGACGGCATGCCGAGGTCCGGCGGCGGCAGGTTGGACGCGCTGCGCGGCGCCGAGCGCGCCTCGTTGCGTCCGCCGGCGCTGGCCAGCATCGGCTCTTCCTCGCGCTGCATACTGCCGCGCCCGCCAGAGACGACGTCGAGGCCGCGGCCGTGGCGCGCCACGATCCGGTTCAGTTCGGCCAGCGCCTCGATCTGGTCGACAATGACCTTGCGCATTTGCGCGGTGCTCTCGGCCGCCTCCTGCGGCATCTCGAATACGCCGCGGCGCAGTTCGGCGCGCGTGGCCTCGAGTTCGTCGTGCAGTTCGGAAGCCATCTGCTTCATGCCTTGCACTATCGCGGCAAACTTGTCCGCGGATTGCTTGAACATCGCATCGGCTTCCTCGGTGCCCTGCTGGTAGATCTGGTGCATGGCTTCGGATGTCACGCGGCGTTCCTCTTCGGCGGCATCGCGAACCGCCTCGAATTGACGGCTGATCGCGGCCGAGCCGGCGCCTGCGGTTTCCGCGACCACCCGCGCGATGTCGCGGGCGCGCTCTTCGGCCGCCGCCAGCGATTCATCAAGCAAGCCGGTGAACCGGGTCAGGCGTTGATCGAGATCGGTGGTGCGCAGATCGAGCGTCGTCACCAGCTGCTCCAGCGCGGCTTTGCGGTCGGCGATCGAACCGGCGGTGTTGCGGTTGCTTTGCTCGACCACGGCCGCGGCGTCGGTAAGCGCCTTGCCGTGGGTCTCGAACTGTTTGGCCAGTGAGCCGAGGTCTTCCAGCGCCTTCGCGGTCTTGGCGTTGAAAACCGACAGTTGATCATCGAGCGTCTGGGTCGCGACACCGTTGCGCGAGGTGACATCGTTCATGGCGGAGACGAAGTCGGCGACCCGCGTGACCAGCGCCCGCTCCAGTGAATTGAGATTGTCGTGAGCCCCGGTCAGCACTTCCTGCAACAGGATGTTACCCTCGCGCAGCCGCTCGAACAGGGCGACCGTGTCGGTACGCAGGATCTTGCTGGTTTCCTGCATTTCGGTGACGGCCGCGATCGAGACCTGACGCGACTGGTCGATAGCCGCGCGGGAGGCCTGTTCGAGGTCCTTCAGCGACTTGTTGATCGCTCCTGTCGCCAGATCGCCGGCGTTGGTAATCGTCCGTGCAACGTCGGTGCCATTGGTGACCATCGACTGCGAGAACGCCTGGCCGCGGGCTTCGATCGACTTCAAGGCGTCGGTGGTAACCCGGTCGATGTCGACGGTGAGCTGGTTGGTCCTGGCGCCGAGGGCTTCGACCAGCGTTCCGCGCTTGGCGTCGATGATCTGCGCGAGCCGATCGGTCTGCTGCTGCACGTAGGTGACGATGTCCTCGGTCTTGCCGGTCATGGTCGAGCCGAAGCTGGCGGTGGCGGCGAAAACCGTCCGCTCGACGTCGGAAGACGTCGTCTTGATCTTCGTGCTGACGTCGTTGGAAGCGGCGATAAGCGCGGTCTGTGCGCTGAGCGCGCTGGACTGGATATTGTCGGTCGTGTTCGCGGCGACGGCGCCGAGCGACCGTTCGATGCCTTCGGAAATCGACTTGATCTGCGCAGCCGCCTCGGCCGAGGTTGCCGCAAACGAGTTCTGGGCCTCCCGCGCGCTGCTCAGGATGGAGCTGGCGGTTTCAGCACCGGCCGTCGACAATGTGCGTTCGACGTCGCCAGCCAGCGATTTGACGTGCTCGGCTGCGTCGGTAGACGCTGCAACCAAGGTGGCCTGGGTCTCGCGCGCGCTGCTCAGGATGGACGCGGCGGTTTCAGCACCGGCCATCGTCAACGTGCGTTCGACGTCGCCAGCCAGCGATTTGAAGTGCTCGGCTGCGCCGGTTGACGCTGCAACCAGGGTGGCCTGGGTCTCCCGCGCGCTGTTCAGGATGGATGCGGCGGTCTCAGCACCGGCCGTCGTCAATGTGCGTTCGACGTCGCCAACGAGCGATTTGACGTGCTCGGCCGCCTCGGCGGACGCTGCAACGAGCTTGGCCTGGACTTCGCTGGCGCCCTCGCGAACCGAGTTGGCCGTCGCGGTTCCCGCGGCGATCAGGGTCCGCTCAACGTCGGCCGACAGCGACTTGACGTGACTGGCCGCATCCGAAGACGCCGTCACCAGAGTATTCTGCGCTTCGCGCGCGCTGCGCAGGATCGATTCGGCCGTCGCGGAACCTGCAGTGGACAGACTGCGCTCGACATCGCTGGCGAGCGATTTGACCTGGTTGGCCGTATCCGCCGAGGCGGTGGCCAGCATGCTTTGCGCCGCGCGCGCTCCGGTAACGACCGAGTCCGCCGTGGCTGTACCTGCAGCGGTCAGGGTGCGTTCGATTTCGGACGACAGCGACTGAAGCTGGCCGGCAATTTCGGTAGACGTCGCCATCAGCGTGCTTTGCGCCGCGCGTGCGCCGGTAACGACCGAATCCGCCGTGGCCGCGCCGGCAGCGGACAGGGTGCGTTCGATGTCGGACGACAGCGACCGAATCTGGTCCGCAGCATCCGTTGACGTGGCCACGAGCGTGCTTTGTGCCGCGCGGGCCCCGGTAAGGACCGAGTCCGCCGTGGCTGCGCCGGCCGCGGCCAGCGTTCGTTCAATGTCCGACGACAGCGACTGGATCTGGCTTGCAACCTCCGTCGATGTCGCGACCAGCGTGCTCTGCGCTTCACGCGCACCGCTCAGCAGCGATGCCGCGGTGGCGGAACCGGCCGCGGACAACGTGCGTTCGACGTCGTCCGACAGCGATTTGATCTGGCTCGACGCATCGGCCGACGCCGTGATCAAGGTGGTATGCGCCTCCCGCGCACTGTTCAGCACCGAAGCCGCAGCATTGGTGCCGACCGCGGTCAACGCGCCCTCGACTTCCGCGGAGGCCAGTTTGAGTTGAGCGCTCACGTCGGCGGAAACCGACATCATCGTCTGCTGCGCGGCGCGGGCACCGGTCTGAACGGTTTCGCTGGTGTTGACGGCAAGACTGGTCAGTGAACGCTCCGCATCTTCGACGTGGGACTTGATGCCGTGCGACAATTCCTCGGCGCGCGCCATCAGCACGTCGCTGGCCTGGCGTCCGCTACTCTCGATGCGACCGGCCACCGCTTCGACGCGGGAGCCGAGCAGGTCTTCGAATTGCGCTATGCGCATATCGATGCTGCTCGCGACTGCGCCGGCGTGGCTCTCGATGCTGCTCACCACCGTGCCGGCGTGGCTCGCGATGCCCTGATGGATTTCCTGGAACCGCGCCGTGACCGTGTCCGCCAGATGCACGCTGCGGCCGTCGATCGTCTCCGTCACATTGGCGATGCGCCGGTCAATCGCTTCGATCGCCTGCGCGGTACCGTCGGTCAGTGACGAGGTGAGGTGGGAGAGGCGCGAGTCGATCGAATGGATCGCCTGCACCGCGCCGTCGGTCAGCGCCGTGGTCAGGTGGGTAAGACGTGAATCGATCGACTCGACGGCCTGGGTGGCTCCGGTGGTAAGCGAGGATGCCAGCGTGTTGAGCCGCGTGTCGATGGTTTCGGTCAGCGACCGGGTCTGCGCATCGAAGGTGGTGTCCAGCGTCTTGAGGCGGCCGCCGACGGTCTCGTCGAGCGATTTGATCCTGGTGTCGAGAGAGGCATCGAGATGGGCCACGCGGGATCCAAGCGTCGTCTCGAACTGCGCCAGGCGCTGGTCCAGCGCGGCGGTGATCTGGCCGCCATTGGCGTTAAAGCGGGTGTCGAACGTATCGACGTAGGTTTTCAAACTTTCCGCAATATCCTGCGTGCGTTGCCCCATGCGGTCGACGATTTCGCCGCCAAAGGTCTTCACGGTGCGGTCGAATTCCGAGATGTGACGGGTAATCAGCGCGCCGAGCGTACCGCTGTCGCGCGCGAACTTTTCGACCAGCTCGGCGCCCTTGTCCTTCACCAGTTCGTCGAAGGCGCTCATCTGCAGGCTCAGCGAATCGTGGGCGTTTTCGGTCTGGCTGACGACCTTGCCGACCAGCGAGTTCACGGTCACGTCGAGGGCCTCGGTGGCCTTGTCACCACTCGTCATGATGCGGGTGGCCAGCCGATTGCCGGCCTCGTCGATCCGGTTCACGAGGTCGCCGCTGCGCAGTTCAAGCTCCAGCAGCAGGGAGTCGCTGGAGTTCTTCAGCGAGTCATGGACCTGTTCGGTGCGATCGGAAATCCCGTCGATGATGGTGGACGAGCGCTGCTCGAACTCGCTGGTGATGCGATCGATCCGGTCGTTCAGCATCTCGTGGACGCGGTCGGCCAGATCGACGAACTCGTCGTGAACGTGGCCGGTCTTGAAATTGAGGCTGGTGGTAAGGCGCTCGCTGGCGTCGAGAACCGCGCGCGTGGTTTCGGCGCTGGCTTCTTCCAGGCGATCGAGCAGGTCGCCGCCGCGCTCGCCGAGCGCGAGGATCATGTTGTCGCCGGCATTGCTGAGCGCACTGGTGATGTGCGCACCGCGCTCTTCCAGGGCGCCGGTGATGCTCTTGGCGACCTCATCGACGCGTGACGCGATGGCGTCGCTGATCAGTGCGATGTCATGGCGCAGATCGATTTGCACGCCCGAAATCGCGCTGCGAACCTGCTCGGCCTGGCCGACCAGATTGTCGCGCTGATGCGCAATGTCCTGCAAGAGCGCGCGGATGCGCACCTCGTTGTCGGAATAGGCGCGCTCGAGCGCCGAGACTTCATTGGCGACCAGGGTTTCCAGTTCGCCCGCGCGGGCGATCGCACGCTCGACACCGTCGCCCATGGCCGCGACTTCGCGGCGGATCGCCTGACCCACGGTGACCATAGAATCGCTCGCCGCGCCCTCGGGCTCGGAGAAACGGATCGCGACCTGCGCCATCGATTCCGCGATCATGCGCAACTCCTGACCGCGCCACGAAAGGCTTGCCAGGAAATAAAAAAGCAGCACAGGAGCGAAAAACAGCGCAGCGAGGCCGGACAGCACCAGCGTGCCGCCACTGCCTTGGCCGAGGGAGGCCTGCAACGAAGGAAGGAAACTGACGGTCAGAAGTCCGGCGCCCAGCAGCCAGACGCCGGCAAACAGGGTGGCAAGCGTGTAGACGTTGCGGGCAGGGCGGCCCTTCTGCAGTGCCTGCAGAAGCTGACCGATGGTTTCCCGGTCGTCATTGGCGGCGCGGCGCGGCGGGCGCTGCTCCTCGACCGGCTCGAACGCCGGACGGTCGGTGGCGGGCCGGAAGTCGAATGATGCGTCGTCGAACCCGGGCGTTGCGGGCTGCTGCTCCACGGGTGCCGCATCGTTGCGGACCCCAGACCTCGTGGTATCGACGGGTACATCGCTGATATTCAGGGCTTCCTGAATGGCAGAAAGCGCGACCTCGGTCGGATCTTTGACCTTCTTTGGGTTGTTCGCCATGTTCAGCCTGAGCCCTCTTTTACGCATCCCCAATGAGTCCCGCGGGAGCCGCGAGCCTCGGTACCGTCCACATGCTTTGAGCGGTGCCAGCGGGACCACTGGCCCCACCCGGCTTGTCCGCTACATCCGCAAACATCCTATTGGCTTGGCGATGCGAATGAAATGCTTGCGATTAATACAATCTTAATCATCGTTAATGGCGCCCGCCGGAGGCCCTCGAAGGGCTGCGAATCGCCGCTATGCCGGTCCTATCGTGGGACTTTTCGCCAAAAAAGGGGGCAAACTTGGGGCTTTTACTCAAAACGTCCCGTTAACCAGTTCCGTGATTGGCTGGCGGAAACCTGGTACCGGATCGGCCGATACCGGGAGGCTTCGGGCTATTGCCGTGCCGTCGTACCAGCAACGGATCAACTGGATGCCATCGCCGCTCGTTCCCGATGACGCTCCCATTGATATCGCCCATCTGAAGCGGATGACTCTAGGCGATGCCGGTCTGGAGCGCGAGGTGCTGGCGATGTTTGCGCGGCAGGCGGTTCGGCTGATCGAGGCGATGGAGAGGCTGCCGGCGGACGCGGCGGAGCTTGTCCATACGCTGGACGGATCGGCGCGGGCGGTCGGCGCGTTTCAGGTCGCGGACGCCGCCGAGGCCGTTGACGCCGCCTTGCGGGACGGCGGCGAGCCGTCGGAGGCGCTGGCTGCGCTGCGGCGGGCGATCGCCCAGGCGCGCGGCGCGATTGACGCCATGCTGCAGCGTTCCTGACTGGCGCTGGCCGGATCGACCCGTTATAGGACAGCCCGAACATACTTAAGGGCGATCATGACCAAGATAAACTTTGTCGACCACACCGGGGAGACCCGCACCATCGACGTCGAGAACGGCGCGACCGTGATGGAAGCGGCGATCCGCAATGCCGTTCCGGGCATCGAGGCGGAATGCGGCGGCGCTTGCGCCTGCGCCACCTGTCACGTCTATGTCGACGAGGCCTGGCGCGAGAAGACCGGATCGCCGTCGCCGATGGAAGAGGACATGCTGGATTTCGGTTTTGACGTCAGGCCCAATTCGCGGCTGTCGTGCCAGATCAAGGTCACCGACGCGCTCGATGGCCTGGTGGTGACGACGCCGGAGCGGCAGGCGTAAGCGAAAACCTCAGGTCGGCCTGAAGCCGCGGCGCCACCACGGTTCGAAATTCTTTCTGACCTCGTCCGTCAGCGGCGTCGGCCGGCGCGAAATCTCATCGATCAGCACTGAAACCGATTGCGACGACGCCACGCAACGCCCTTCCGAAAACACCACCTGATCGAACGTCACCGAAGTGCGGCCGAACTTTGTGACGCCGAGCCCCAGCTCGATCGTGCCGGGCCATTTCAGCTCGGCGCGGAAATGGATGTCGAGCCGCACCATGATCCAGGCCAGTCCCTCCGGCATCAGCCCAAACTTGCACTCCTTCATCAGCGTGACGCGGCCGGTCTCGAAATAGGTGGCATAGACCGCGTTGTTGACGTGCTGGTTGGGATCGAGGTCGGCGAAACGCACATTGTCGGTGAGCCGGTAGGGAAAATCCTCCAGACGTGGATTCGCGTTCAGCTCGGTTGCTACGTTCAAGGCCCGTTCCTTCGAGGTTTCAATCTCTTACAGCGCAGTTACTTGAGGCGGGCAAGGGGTTTTGCCGCAAGGCCGGACCGCATATTTATGGCTTTCCTCCCAGGGCCCAGTTGGCTAGACAGGCGCAGCCACGGCGGCCTTAAGGCTCGCAGCAATTCAACCGAAAAAAGAAATTAAGATGACCGAAGCGATCAAAACCGATGTGCTGATTATTGGCGCGGGCCCGTGCGGACTGTTCGCCGTGTTCGAACTTGGGCTACTCGACATGAAAGCGCATCTGGTCGACATCCTCGACAAGATCGGCGGCCAGTGCGCCGAACTGTATCCGGAAAAACCGATCTACGATATTCCCGGGATTCCCTATGTTACCGGCCAGGGCATCACTGACGCGCTGCTGGAGCAGATAAAACCGTTCAATCCGACCTTCCATCTCAACGAAATGGTGGAGACGATCGAGAAGATCGGCGACCCCGGCTTTCGCGTCACCACCGATGCGGGGCAGATATTCGAATGCAAGGTGGTGGTGATCTCGGCCGGCGGCGGCTCGTTCCAGCCGAAGCGCCCGCCGGTGCCGGGCATCGAGGCTTATGAGGGCACCTCGGTGTTTTATGCGGTGCGCAAGATGGAGCAATTCCGGGACAAGGAGCTGTTGATCGTCGGCGGCGGCGATAGCGCGCTGGACTGGACGCTGAACCTGCATCCGATCGCCAGGCGCGTCACGCTGCTGCATCGTCGCGATGAATTTCGCGCGGCGCCGCATAGCGTCGAGCAGATGCGCGCGCTGGTGCGCGACGGCAAGATGGATCTGAAGATCGGCCAGGTCACCTCGCTGGAAGGCGAAGGCGGAAAGCTCTCCGGCGCGGTGTTGAAGGGCAACGACAACGCGGTGTCGAAGATCGCATGCGATACGCTGCTGCCGTTCTTCGGCCTCACCATGAAGCTCGGTCCTGTCGCGAACTGGGGCATCAAGCTTGAGAACAACCTGGTGCCGGTGGAGACCGCATCATTCGAATCCAGCGTGCCCGGCATCTTCGCGATCGGCGACATCAACACCTATCCGGGCAAGCTGAAACTGATCCTGTCCGGCTTCCACGAAGGCGCGCTGATGGCGCAGAAGGCGCACCGCTACGTCTATCCGGACAAGCGTCTGGTGTTTCAGTACACCACCTCGTCGTCGAGCTTGCAGAAGAAACTCGGCGTGAATTGAGCACCACACCAAAGGCCTTCTCGCATCGCCGACTTTATCGTCGAGATGTGTGGAGGGCTGACAGGCTACACCGCTCACGCACAGCGACCAGGATTTTGCGAGCCGCATGGGGGCCGAGTTCGTCCCGCCGGTAATAGATTCCGGGAATCCGCCGCGTGCGCATCGCGGGCTCCGCCAGCCGGCTTCGGAACCTATGCTCTGCTGCGAAATTGTAACCGCGGCATCTGATGTCCTCGCCCCACTGCCGCATGAGGGCCAACCCCTGCAGGAACGAAAATGATTGAAAGCGCCGGCGAATTCGAACGATTGCTCGGTCAGGCCGCGCTGCGGCTGTGGTCGGACCTGCCGCGCGGCGTGCAGGAACAATTGTTCGAAGCAGCCGTTCCGCTCGACTCCTCGATTCGAACTCGTCTGGCGATATTTCTGCACGACCGTCACCCGAAGACGGCGCACCCGCCCAAGCCGGCCGACTTCGCCTAGCGCATCGCAGCAGGCACCGGAACAATCGGCGCGACGTCGCCGTTGCCGTCAGCCGCCCGATTGTCAAGGTCAACGATGCCGCGGATTGCCCGAAAACCCCGCCGGGGAAGAATGACCTCCCTCGCGCGCATTCGCCGCCGCCTGCAGCAGATGAGCCCGTATCTGTCTCTCCTTTCATTACTCGTCCCCCTGCTCTTGGTCGAGCCGCTAAAGCTGGTGGCCGTGATCGTCGCCGGGAAGGGACATTGGCTCACCGGCACGGGAATGCTGGTTGCCGCCTATGCGGCGAGCTTGCTGGTGATCGAACGGCTGTTCCGGGTGGTCAAGCCGAAATTGATGACGATCGGCTGGTTTGCCAGATTGTGGAGCGGCTTTGTCGCGTTGCGCGCGAAGCTGGTCGGCGGGTGGTCAATGTGAGGGGGCGATGTCCGGCACGCCCCTCCTTGGCGGCTTGCTTTTTGTTCGTTGTTTGTTCTAGTCTGTCTTCGGCATGGAGCGGATCATGGACGCCACGAAACAACGGGAAATCATCAGGCTTTGGAACAGGCTGCGGCTGCTGGAGCGGGAAGGGCGGCCGACCGCTTCCGTGCGCCGGCAGATCGAGGCGGCGCTGACGGAGCGACAGCGTGATGCAGCTTGAAACCATCCGGGCCGAAATCGAGCGGATGCGCGGGCAGGTCTGCCGCCAGCGCAAGGAAATCCGGCAACTGCAACGGGCCGGAATCCCCACGGCCTCGGCCGAAGCCTTGCTGCATCGGATGCTCGACAGTATCGATGGGCTCTGCAACGAACGCGACAGGCTGAAAAAAGCAGCGCCGCCCGCCAAGGGCAAGGTTTTGGATGGACTTGGCCTGCGGGGGATCAGCGGATCGGGCAAGCCGTGATACAGGGATAAGCTTCGCCCCGGCTTTGCGCGACTGAAACGGCAGGACCCCAAACCAATGCGGTTGAATTTTCCGGTTCTCGGCGGCGCCATCGCCGTCATCGCGGCTTTTTGGCTGGGGAGCTTTGCATTGAATGTTCTCAAGCCGCTTTGTCCGCAGGGCTTTCCCGCCTTCGAGCTCACGGGGCCATTCCGGAAACATGGCGCCGGCGGCGCGGCCTATATAGCCCCGGCGCCGTTGCTGCAGGTCGACAGCGACAGCAGCGAGAGCCCGGCCCGGTCAGCCCACCTCATTTGCGAAAACCGCTATGCGCTCGGACCGGCGCACAGCGCGCACACCGAGATTGCCGGCAAGGGCCAGGGCCGGTTTTCCCACTGGGGCGCCGTCGGGTTTATTTTCTCGGCGTCGGATAACACCGATCCGAACCGCAACGGGCGGACCTATCTGGTGACGCGACGATGCGACGAGGTGCAGGCTGGGGGGCTTTGCGGATCCTGGAGCGGCAACGTCTCGGAACAGAATTCCGCCGCAACCTATCCGGTCGAGCTGCAGCTCTACGGCAATGGCGGCAACACGACCTATGCTTCGGCCAGCTGCGGCGGAAGGCTGGAATTTCTTCGCACCGACGGGAACAGCTACTGGTATCGGGAGCACCTGTCCTACGGCGGGGCCAGATGCACCGATGGAGGCACGATCGAGCTGCGGCCTGATCCTTCCACAGACAGCGCTTCCTGGAACTGGACATGGACCGGCGCCGATGTTTCCGTAACCGGGGTGTTGCGCGGCTCAGCCGTGCACCGGCGCTGACCTGCAAAATTGCAGACCTGGCATTGCGGAGAAAAACATGGTTTGCCACTTTTGCTGTGTGGCGTTGACGCTTCTTCTCGCTGCGGCCGGTTCGGTGCCGCCGGCGCAGGCGCTGGACGCGGGCAATGGCGGCGGCGCCGCACTTGGGCCGGTGTTTTCCGGCGGCGGTCCGGACGCCGACGCTTACGGCGCAGCCGCCGGCTTTCCACTCGGCACCCAGGCGAGCGCTGCCCAGCTCCAGCATCTGGTGGCGACCTACAGTCATTTCGGCGAACTGTTTGCCTCGCGCATTGTACCGCGCGCGGCAACGCCGTGGCAGTTCAAGCGGGCGGCGGAGCCGCCGATCTTCTACACCTTCAAATCGCAACGGTTCTCGATCGAGGACTATCTCGGCCGCAATCCCACCACCGGACTTTTGATCGCGAAGGACGACACTATTCTGGTTGAGCGCTATCAATATGCGCGCACCGACCGCGACCGCTTGCTGTCGCAGTCGATGGCCAAGACCATCACGGCGATGCTGATCGGCATCGCGGTCGCCGAGAACAAGATCGGGTCGATCGACGATCCGGTCTCGGCCTACGTTCCCGGCCTTGCCCACACCGAGTATGGCACGCCGCTGCGGGCGCTGCTGCATATGTCGTCGGGCATCGCGTTTACGGAAAACTACGACGGCGCCGATGACATCACCCGCCTGTCGCGCGATCTGTTCGCCGACGGCAAGGATCCCATAGCCAGCGTCGCGCAGTTCAACACCCGCGTGGCGCCGCCCGGCACCAAGTGGCACTACGCGAGCTCCGAGACGGAAATTCTGGGCCTGGTGTTGCACGCCGCCACGGGGCTGCCGGTCGCGGACTATCTTCGCGACCGCATCTGGCAGCCGATCGGCGCCGAGGCCGACGCCTCATGGTCGATCGACGGCACCGGGCAGGAAATAACCTATTGCTGCTTCAACGCCGTGCTGCGCGACTATGCGCGGCTCGGCCGGCTGCTCGCTCATGACGGCGCCTGGGAGGGACGGCAGTTGATTCCGCGGCAATGGCTGCTCGACGCAACCACGGTGCGCGCCGGCGACGGCTATCTCGCGCCGGGAGCCGCGACGCCGTATTTCGGCTATGGCTATCAGGTCTGGCTGCTGCCTGGCGAGGAGCGCCGGTTTGCGCTGATCGGAATCCGGGGCCAGCTGATCTTTGTCGATCCCGCCTCCAAGCTCGTGATGGTGCACACCGCCGTGCGCAGGAATCCGTCGGACCCCGGCGCCAATGCCGAAGCCGTCACGCTGTGGCTGCATGTGGTCGCGCAGCTTGGAAAATGAGGTGAGACTCACGCCCGCGCCTGCAAGATATTTCAGCCGGCCCCGATGAAAAGAACCGCGGCAATGAAGGCTGCCCCGGCGGCCAGCACGATGATGTGGGTCAAATTGAGAAATCCGGGCTTGGAATATTGCAGCCAGTTGTTTTCATAGAGTGCGCTATCCTGCAGGTAGACGCCCCGTTCGAAAAAAGCCAGAGCCTGGTCGACGCGAGACAAGCCTTGGCGCACTGCGTGGCGAGCGGCATTGCGCTTGTGGCTCATGTAAACGGCGTAGCCTCCGATCAGAAGCGCGACGGCGATCAAGGCTCCGCCAAAATACGACACGGTGTGACCCGGGCTCTGCAGCAGCGTTCTCGCATCCTTCAGCATCGCCGCTATCAGGGTGAGCCCGGCGGAATACAGGCCGAGAACCAGATTGATCAGCTTTTCCTGGCTGGCCTCGATCGCCAGCAGCTCGGCCGCATGTTTCTGATAGGCGGCGAGCAGGATTTTGACTTTGTTGTCCGCGGAGATATCGTCGAGTGACGGATGATGCGGCGCGACCAAGGGCCTGTCCGCGGTGGCATTACCGGCTGTAGGATCGTCCAGCGCCATGATGATCGGCTCAACCCGGAGAATGGGCCCAATTTTTTACCATCGCAGAAGCGCATGGACAAGCGCGCCGCCGCATTCGTTCACGCGGCCACGTCCAGGGGCACGATGGTGTGCCGCCCTCGCGTCGTGGTCCCCGCAGTCGCCATTGCTCTCACAGGGTTCAAGCGGACTCCAGCCGGGCGTCGATCTCCGATCGCAGCACGGCAAAATCGATCGGTTTGGTCACCAGCCCCAGCGCGCCCTGCTCAATGGCCTTGCGGCGGGTTTCGGCGTCGCCGTAGGCCGTGATCATGATGACCGGTACCTCCGGCCGCAACGCTTTCACCTTCGGCAGCATTTCCAGTCCGGTCATGCCCGGCATGTTGACGTCCGACAAGATCAGGATCAGGGAGCGGTCGACGGTGCGTTGAACCACATCGAGCGCGCCGGGCGCCGAGTTGGCAAATTCCATGGTAAAGCGGCCGGCGCGCAGATCGCGGCGGAACTGCTGACGGAACAGCTCCGCCACGTCGGGCTCATCGTCGACAACGAGAATAAGAACGTTCAAGGCCTTGCTGTTCGAAAATTGGCTGTTCAAGAATTGACTCCTGCGCTTCTGATGGGACCGCGGGGCAGCGTGACTATGATTTCGGTGAACTTGTTCGGCTCGGATTCGATATCGATCCGGCCGCCGTGCTGCTTGACGATAATGTCGTGACTCATGGAAAGGCCGAGACCGGTGCCTTCCCCCGCCGGCTTGGTGGTGAAAAATGGATTGAATATCTTGTCCCTCACATCAGGCGCTATGCCGACGCCATTGTCGCGCAGCCGGATTTCAATCTTGTCGCCGAGATTCCTTGTCGAAGCGCGCAGCGTGGGCTCGAAGCCCGGATCCCTGCTTTGTTTCTTGGCGAGTGCCGCGGCGTAGAAGCCGTTCGCGATCAGATTGAGAAACACCCGCGTGACCTCCTGCGGATAGATATCCGCGTTGCCGACGGCACGATCGAAATCCCGCTCAATGGTGACGTTGAAGTCGGGCTTTTCCGCCCGCGCACCGTGATAGGCGAGATTGAGGCTCTCCTCCACGATGGCGTTGATATCGGCCGGCCGGTGCTCGCCGGAGCCCTCGCGCGAATGCAGCAGCATGTTTTTCACGATGGAGTCTGCGCGTTTGCCGTGCTGCACGATCTTTTCAAGGTTGCCCTTCAACGTCCGCGTCAGCTCGCCGATCTCGTCGCGCCTGTTGGCATCGGATCCGGGCGGCGCCAGCGCCGCGTCAAGCTCGTCGATCAGTTCCGCCGACAGCGCGGCAAAATTGTTGACGAAGTTGAGCGGATTCTTGATCTCGTGGGCGATCCCCGCGGTGAGCTGGCCGAGCGAAGCCAGCTTCTCCGTCTGCACCAGCCGGTCCTGCGCGGTGCGCAAATCGTCGAGCGAGGCCGACAATTCCCGGGTGCGCGCTTGCACCTGATCGAACAGCCGCACGTTCTGGATCGCGATGACTGCCTGGTCGGCGAAGGTTTGCAGCAGGGCCACCTGTTTGTCGCTGAACGGATGTACTTCGGTGCGGCGAAGCACGATCGATCCGATGCCCTCGTTGTCGCCCAGCAGCGGTACCGCCAGAATGCTGCGAACCGGGAAACCCGAATGCTGCGCCAACTCCCCGACATCGGGAAAATCGGCGCCTTCTTCGGAGAGCATGTCGCGCACATGCACCGGCTTGCGGTCTAACAACGCGCGCCCGGCGCTCCAGTTGCGGTTGATCGGCCACTTGTCGAGATTTATCGCGACCGGACCGTAATGCGCCCTGAAGTACAGATGGTCGCCGTCTTTCAGCAACACCACGGCATCGTTGGCCTCGCACAGCCCGCAGGCGCTCTCGACGATGGCCTTGAGAACCGGTTCGACGTCGGTCGGCGATGACGCGATGACGTTGAGGATATTGCTGCTCCCGGTCTGATACGTCAGTGCTTCGGTAAGCTCCGCGGTGCGGGCCTGGACTTCGTTGAACAGCCGCGCGTTCTCGAGCGCAAGCGAGGCCTGCACCGCAAAACTCTGCAATAGCGCGATCTGCCGTTCCGTAAAGGGCCGCACTTCCTGCCGATAGATGGCAAACATGCCGACCACAACTCTGTCCTTGAGCAGCGGGACGGCCAGCACGGTGCGGGCGCCGCCAAGATCGACCAAAGCGCGCCGGTTGGGATCGCCCTGCATGTCTTCCGCCTTGGCGTCGTGCACATGAACGAATGGCTCGCCGGCGACAAGCCGCGCCGGCGACGTGCCGGGACCATAGAGGGGCGGATTGGAACGGCGGAATTCCGCATATCTGGCGGGGACGCCGCGCATCGCAACGGTGCGAAACTTAGTGCCGTCATAGCTGTTCAGCATGCCGAATGCGGCTTCGCAGAGGCGCATCGCCTTCTCGAGCAGCGCGTCGAACACCGGCGCGAGATCGCCGGAGGCGGCATTGATGGCCTGCAGCACTTCGGCCATCGCGGCCATTTGCGCCTGGGCCTCGTCGCGCTCGGCCATCAACTCGGCGGTATACCGCCTGGTCGAAGCGATCTCCGCGTCGAGCTCTTGTCGGTTCAAGTCCGTCCCCTGTGCTCGGCGTCATGGTATCGCGCTATCGGCGTCCGGCAAAGAGGCCATGAAGGTGCGGTGCAGAGGCGGGGCGCGTGACGAACGCTCAATTGCGCACCGGCAGTTCCGTCTCCGGATCGAAGAAATGCAGGCGGCCGGGCTCGGCGGAGAGGCGGAGCCGATCGCCGCCGGCGATCGCGGTCTCCGCGCCGACGCGGGCGACGGTGAGACTTTGGCTGCCGACTTTTGTCTCGAGCAGGATTTCGGAGCCAAGTTGCTCGACCACCTCGACGCGGGCCTCGAAGCTCGCCCCCGGCGCGCCGTCGCCGAGCACGAGATGTTCCGGCCGCACGCCGAGGATCACGCGGCGGCCGCTACAGCCGGCAAGCGCGGGCGCATCGGCTGCGTTCACCGTCAACTGCAGGCCCTCGGCCTCCACCGCAATCGTACCGGCTTCGCTGCGCACGGTGACGTCGACAAAATTCATCGCCGGCGCGCCAATGAACCCGGCCACGAACTTGTTGGCGGGCTTGCCGTAGACCTCGAGCGGCGTGCCGATCTGCTGGATGCTGCCCTCGCGCATGATCACCACCCGGTCACCCAGCGTCATGGCCTCGACCTGGTCGTGGGTGACGAAAACCGAAGTGGTCGGGATCGCGGCATGCAGCCGCTTGATCTCGACACGCATCTGGGCGCGCAGCTTGGCATCGAGGTTGGACAGCGGCTCGTCGAACAAAAACACCTGCGGATTGCGCACGATGCATCGGCCGAGCGCCACGCGCTGCTGCTGGCCGCCCGACAGCTGCCTCGGCTTGCGCGACAGCATGCCGTGCAGGCCCAGCATGCCCGCCGCGCGATCGATCGCGGCCTTGATCTCGGCTTCGGGTGTTTTCTTATTGCGCAGGCCGAAGGCGAGATTGTCGTAGACGCTCATATGCTGGTAGAGCGCGTAGTTCTGAAACACCATGGCTATGTCGCGGTCGCGCGGCGGCAAATGATTGACGATGCGCTCGCCGATGCGGATCTCGCCGCTCGAGATGTCCTCCAGGCCCGCGATCATGCGCAGCGTCGTCGACTTGCCGCAACCGGACGGGCCGACGAGGGCCACGAACTCCTTGTCGGCGATGTGAAGATCGACGTCCTTTACGGCGTGAAATAGCGCGCCGTAGTGCTTGTTGAGCTTGCTGAGCGTGATCGCTGCCATTTTTTCTCTCGTTCCCCGGACGCAGCGCAGCGCGTAGCCCTCGCGAAGCGGTGCGCTGCAGAGCCGGGGTCCAGCTTGCTTGCTCGACCGGGGTCCCGGCTCTGCGCAGCGGCATAAGAATGCCGCAGCGCGTCCGGGACACAAGCGTTGACTACTGCGCCGCCTTGCTGACAAGCGGCGCGCCTTCGGCGAGCACTTTTGCGATGTCTTCGCGTTTTCCCGTGACCGCCTTGGTGACGGTGTCGTTGAACGCCTTGTGCACGGCGGGCCATTGCGGGAAGTAATAGGCGCCGCGCACCTTGTCAGGGGAATCCAGCACCGACTCCTTCAGCAGCGCCATGAACGGATCGGCCGCCGCGATTTTCGGCCAGAAGGTGGTGTTCGGCGGCGGCGCGCCGGTCGCCTTGAACAGTTTGGTCTGGCCTTCCTCGTCCAGCATCATGGCTTCCAGCATCTGTTTTGCCACTTTCTTGCGCTCGGCGGGAATCGATTTCGGAATTGCCCAGCCCCAGATGTCATCCCACGCGAACGGCTTTGTGCGGTTGGGGCCGAGCGGAAAGCGCGCGGCGGCCACTTTTCCTGCGACCTTGGATTTCGCCGGATCGTTGAAGGTGCCCCACCACAGCGAGTCGGCGACGGTGAAGGCGGCATCGCCGGCCATGAAGATGGCGTTAGCTTCGTTGCGATCGTAGGCCGGCATGCCGCGCGGCACGATCTTGTGGGTATTGATCGCATCCCACCAGTATTCGACGGTCTGCTGCATGCAAGGCTCGGTCAGGCCCGACTTCCATCCGGCCTCCGCGAGCTTCTTGTTGTCGCGCTCGTAAGGCGGCAGCAGCACGTCGCAATTGTTGCCCCACATCGACCAGAACCAGCTGAACCAGCTGTGGTTCATCGCCATGCCGCCGACATAGCCGAACTTGACCTTGCCGTCGGCCTGCAGCTTCTTGCTCGTCGTGACGAGTTCGGCCAGCGTCTTTGGCACTTCCTCCGGCTTGACCAGATCGGAGCGGTAGAAGAACACGCTAAAAGTCTGGCCCATCGGCACCACGGTGTTCTGGCCCTGCGCATTGGCGAACACCACCGGCGCCATGCCCCATTTCTCCGCATATTTGTTGGCGTCGACGTCGTCGGTCGGTTCCAGCAGATGCGCCCAGGTCTGGCCCCAGTCGTCATTGTGCCAGATCACGTCGTACTGATCCGAGTTCGAGGTCAGCGACGCCGTCATTTTCTCGACATAGACGCCGTAGGAGTTCGGCACCTTGACGATCTTGACGCCGTTCTTGGCGCCCCATGTCTCGAACATTGCGATCGAAGCGTCCTGGATCGGGCTCGGCTGGTAGCCGATCCGCAGTTCGGTGACTTGTGCGCCCGCGGTGCCCGTCACCGCGACAAGGGCCGTGGCGGCTGCCATTGCCCATTTTGTTAGTCGATGCATTGCTGCTCCTCCCTCGTTGTTGTGTTCTTTTTGTTAAATCCGCAAACCCCGGATCACATATTTCTGCCCGAACAGCGCGATCAGGAATGCCGGCCCCAGCGCCATCACTGCGGTCGCCGCCATCAGGTTCCAGCGCAGGCCCATCTCGGTGACGAACTGCGCCATCACAACCGTGATCATCGGCACGCGGTTGCCGGTCAGGATCAGGGCGAACAGAAACTCGTTCCAGGTGAACAGCCAGCACAGCACCGCGAGCGCGGAGATCGCCGGCAGCGCGGAGGGCACCGCGACGCGGATGAAAGCGCCCCAGCGGGTGCAGCCGTCGATCATGGCGGCGTATTCCATCGACGGGTCGATTCCGTCAAAGAATCCCTTCATCAGCCAGGAGAAGAAGCAGATGTGCACCGCCACATGCGGCAGCAGCAGCCCGGTATAGGTGTCATAGATGCCCCAGCTCTGCGTGACGAAATACAGCGGCAGGACCCAGGAGATGTAGGGCACGCAGCGGAACACATAGATGGTGCCGAACCAGAGCCGCGACGCCGGTCCGGTGAAGCGCGACAGCATGTAGCCACTCGACACCGTCACCAGCAGCGAGAATACCGTCGCCAGCGTCGCGATCAAAGCGCTGTTGACGAAGGCTTCGACGATGCGGTCCTCGCGCAGCACTTCGGCGAAATTGCCAAGCGTGAATTCGGTGCCGCGATGCACGTAATAAACGCCGGACTCCGGCCGCAGCGACGTCAGGATCAGCCACAGCACCGGAAACGCGAACGCGAAGCTGATTGCAGCCAGCGCCAGGCCGAACAGCGTCTCACGGCTCCATGCCGGCATTCCCGGAAGCAGATAGGGGCGGCTTACCATCGGCATCGGTTCAGGCCTTTGCGATGCGGTCGGTGAGGCGATAGAGCGCGACGCCGATCATCAGGATGATCAGCCCGCCGATGATGGCCGCGGCCGAACCGCGGCCGAGATCAAGGTTCAGGAAGGCGTGAACATAGGCATAAAGGCTGAACAGTTCGGTGGATCGGCCAGGCCCGCCGCCGGTCAGCGTCCATACAATGTCGAAGGTGCGGAAGGCGTCGATGGCGCGGATGACGACGCACACCACGATCACCGGGCGCAGCATCGGCAAGGTGAGGAAGCGGAACACACGCCAGGTCGTGGTGCCGTCGATCGCCGCGGCCTCGAACGGCTCCTTCGGCAGGCTCTGCAGGCCGGCCAGCAGCAACAAAGCGAACCAAGGCGTCCACAGCCAGATATCGGTCAACAGGATAATGCCGAATGCGCTCCAGCGCTGCACCAGCCATGGCTGGCCCTCGAGGCCGACCGCTTCCAGCACCGCATTGACGATGCCGAACTGGTCATTGAACATCCAGCGCACCATGATCGCGGCGACCACCGGCGCCACCATCAGCGGCAGCAGCAGGATGGTCTGCACCAGTTTCTGGCCCCTGAACGGACGGTTGAGCAAGAGCGCCAGCGCCAGCCCCGCAACGAGCGCACCGGCGACGCTCAGGATCATGAAGGCGAAGGTGTTCGGCAGCACGACATAGAGGAACGCCGGATCGGTGATCACGGCATAATAATGATCGAAGCCGACCCAGGTCTTCTTCGGATTGTAGAGAGCCCAATCGCGAAAGCTGGCGTTGGCGCCGATCACGATCGGCGCTACCTGGAACAGCGTCAGCAGCAGCGCCGCGGGTGCGACCAGCAGCAGCATGAAGCGCTGTTGCTCGCCGAACATGGGACGTCGCGATGCCGGCAAGCCGGTTTCCCCCTCAATCGGTCACGACTCTTGCGCGGTCGGTCGTGGCCCAAGGCCCTCAGATCAAGGAGTATGGGCGGGGCCTCCGATGCTAGTCAATGCGGATTGTAGCTGCACTGCGATGCGGTCTCAGCGGCAAAAGCCCCGCATCGCTGCGGGGCTTTTTTCTTACGTCCGGTGGTGATGGCGGCGGTGCGCGCGATGATGCATTCCGTGGTGACCGCGGCGGTGCATGGCCATCGCTCGTCCCGTGGTGCTGCCGTCCATCGACGCGCCGGTCGTGGTCTTGCTCGCGGCCGGACCGCCGGCTTGCGAGCTTCCGCCCGCCGTACCCGCGGCCGTCTGCGCAACGGCGACAGTACTGCTCAGCGCGAACGCGGCGGCCACTATGATGGTCTTGAGTTTCATGGGTTTCCTCGTGTGTTGGCCCCGGACGAAACGCCGGCTTCTGCCATATGTTCCTTTGATGTTTTCTGGATCGGCGAGGCCGCGCGGCAGGCGGCAACGGGCGCTTACGGCCCTCACGCATGGCTTCAGCCAACGTCTCCGGTATCGCCTGCAAGGACGACGACATAGTCGTCGGGGTCCCTGATCCAGCATTCCCTGTGGTTGGCCCGCGTGTTCACATACGGCCCTTCGATGATTGCCGCGCCAAGGGCGCGGGCTTGCGCCACCGCGGCGTCGAACGCGCTGAGCTGGAACCAGAGCAGAATGCCAAAGCCGTGCGGCGCCGCGCCCGGGTTGCAAAGGTTCGGGTGGTCATGAACGTCCCAGGCATGAAGCTGCAGGACGATTTCGCCGTCCTTCACAATCTGTTCGTATTCAGTGCCGCCATGACCGCTCTGGCAACCGAGCAACTGCTGGTACCATCGGCTGCTTCGCTCCACGTCGCGCACGGCGATCAGCGGCTGGGGTTTCATGCGGTTAACCTCTTCCGGCCCTGGATCGGGATCGGCGCGAGTTTATGACGCGTACGGCAAACCTGGCAACTTCTGTTCTGGTCTGTTCGACGATGACGTGGCCGTGCGCCCAAAGCTTGTCCTCATCGGCTCCCAAGGCGCCAGGTGGGACATTGCCGACAGCCTGCCGCAGCATGACAAATGGGTACCGGGCCTCGCACCGTTAGCACCCTAGCGAAGCGATAGCCGGTTTGCCGGAGCGGTGCTGCCTTGAACGGCGCAGCGGAGCCGCATAGGCTCTGCGCTGAGAACGAAAGAAACGGAACAAGCTGGAGCGATGCAGTCCACCGAGCGGCGCGCTTTTCCCCACCGCCGGGGACTGATCATCGTCACCACGCTGGCCACCGCCTATATGGCGAGCCACTTCTTCCGCGCCTCCAACGTCACCATCGGGCTCGACCTGATGCACGACCTCGGAATCGGGCCGGAGGCGCTCGGCGCGCTGACCGGCGCGTTCTTCTTCGGCTTCGCCGCCATGCAGATTCCCTGCGGCTTTTTGTTCGACCGTTTCGGCCCGCGCCGCACCGTGGCTGGGATGCTGGTCGTCGCCACCCTCGGGACCGCCATCTTTACGCTCGCGCCGAACTGGCCGGTGTTGCTCACCGGGCGCGTGCTGATGGGCTGCGGGTTCGGAGTGATGTTGATCGGCAGCATGGTGGTGATCTCGCGCTGGTTTGCGCCGGACCGCTTTTCCACCGTCACCGCGTTTGTGATGTCGATCGGCCTGCTCGGCAATCTCGCCGCTACCACGCCGCTGGCCTGGGCCTCGGAGGCGTTCGGCTGGCGCACGGTGTTCGGCTTAGCCGTGCTGTTCACCGCGCTTGCCGCCATCGCGGTTTGGCTGGTGGTGCGCGACGCGCCGTCCGGCCATCCGTTTCTGGCGCGCACGCCGGAGCCGCCGCGCCAGATGCTGCAGGGCCTGCTGGAGGTGCTGCGCAATCCACAGCTGCGGCCGATCCTGGCCCTGAACTTTTGCAACTACGCCTGCACCTTCACCGTGCAGGGCCTGTGGGGCGGTCCGTTCCTGCGCGAGGTGCACGGCTTGAGCGCGATCGCGGCCGGCAACGTGCTGCTCGCCGCCGTGATCGCCTATCAGGTCGGCATGCTCGGCTTCGGACCCTTGGACCGCCTGCTCGATACGCGCAAATGGATCGCGACCGGCGGCAGCCTAGTAATAATCTCGCTGCTCGCCATGCTGGCGCTGGCGTCGCAGCCGCCGCTGTGGGTGCCGATCGGCGCCATCATCGGCATCGGCTTCTTCTCGGCCTCCTCGACCATGGTAATGACGCACGGCCGCGGCACCGTTCCTGACCGACTGATCGGTCGCGGCATCGCCACCATCAACACCTGCGTGATGTTCGGCGTCGCTTGCATGCAGACGCTGTCCGGCATCATCATCGGCGCGTTCGAGCGGCTCCCCGACGGGGCGCGTAGCGAGACCGCATACCGCGCGCTGTTCGGCGTGCTCACATGCGTGCTGATAACGGCGGTTGCCATCTACAGCCGTTCGAGGGACGTGAGGCCCAGCGAGGAGATGCGGGCCCGACAGGCGTGAGCTGCGGCTATTGCAGCAGGACCGGCAGATTGAGTGGGCCGCGGAAACCGAATCCGTGCCAGCGCACGCACGCGGGATCGGGCAGGGTCATCCTGGGGAAGCGCTCGAACAGCATCGGCAGCAGGATGACGCCGACGGTTCGCCGCGACAGCTGCGCGCCGGCGCAGTGATGCGGGCCGTTGCCGAAGGCCTGGTGCGGATTTGGTTCGCGCAGCGCGTTGAAATTCTCGCCATCTTCGAAGAGGTCCTCGTCCCGGTTGGCCGAGGCCTGGATCGTCATCACGGTGTCGCCCCTCGGGATGAAGCAGCCGCGAATCTCCGTGTCCTCCATGACGAGCCGTGAGCTCGCCTGGATCGGCGCCACCCACCGCACGCCTTCCTCGAAGGCGGCGCGCCATTTGTTGCCTGCGCGCACGGCTTCAAGCTGATCCGGATTTGTGAGCAGGCCATAGAGGATCGTCAGCAGGGCGTCGCGCGGCTCATTGATGCCGCCGCCGATCGCGATCTTTACGTTGGCAATGATCTGGCTTTCCGGAATCGGCTTACTTGCGTTCACCATGAAAGACAGCGCCGATGAATCCGGCGTCGCGCGCACCCGTTCAGCGTTGGCACGGATAGCTCTATCCATCTCCGCATTGGCGAGGTCAGTCGCTTCAAAAGGCCCCGGCGTCCAGCCGAAATTGCCGGCGCCGTCGATCAGCGTCTGCGACCATCGCTGCATGTCCGCATCGCCGGCGTCCGGAATACCCATCGTGTGCGCCAGAATCCGCGCGGCAAGCGGTCCGGCGAGCGCGGGAAACAGATCGACAACCTCGCCGCGCGGCAGCCGGTCGAGATATTCCGCGGCCAGTCGCGCATACAGCGGCGCCCAGACGTTATCGATGGTCTTCGGCATCAGCGCCGGCATCATCGCCACGCGCTCGGTGCGGTGCTCCTCGTGATCCTTGCGCATCAGCGTGTGACCGAGAAAGGCCCGCTTCATGGGCGTGTGGGGATCGTCGGAGGAGAACAGCGCCGCGTTGTCCTTGACGATTTTGGTGTCGGCGGCCCTGGTGAGGAAGGTGCGGCCGACGGATTTGACCCGCAATACCGGCGCTTCGCGTCTCAGGCGCCGGTAGATCGGATAGGGATCGCGTGTCAGTTCCTCGATCGTGATTGTCTCGTCCAGGGGAGCCAAGCCCACGGTCGGCATAGGATATTCCTGTTGGCTGCAAGCGAGCTTATGCGAGGCAAAGCCTAGTGGCAGGCGCGAAGGCGCGCAACTCCGGCTTCCGCACCGGCTGGCGCCAAGCCGACGCAGCGCAACACGCCCGGATGCATTGCGACGAAAGCTCCGATAGTCTGTCGGCGAAAAGAGGAAAAAAACGCAGGGGGAGAGGATGCTGACCAAGGTTGTCAAGGCCGCCGCGCTGCTTGTGCTGCTCATGCTGCAGCCGGCATCGGCGCAATCGCCCTATCCGAACCGGCCGGTGAAAATCCTGGTGGGTTTTACGCCCGGCACGGCGCCGGATCTCGCGGCGCGCATTCTCGCCGACCGGTTTTCGGAAGTCTGGGGCACGCCGTTCGTGGTCGAGGACGTTCCCGGCGCCGGCAGCAATGTCGCCACCGAGCGCGTCGCCAAGGCGGCTGCGGACGGCACCCTGCTGCTGATGGGCGGCAACCCGTCGCTGGTCATCAATCCGAGCCTGTACGACAAACTGCCATTCGATCCGATCAAGGATTTTGCGCCGATCTCGCAGGTGTTCGTCGCGGCGAACGTGCTTGCCGTTCCGATCGCGTCGCCCGTCAAGTCGGTGGCGGATCTGGTGGCACTCGCAAGAGCGCAGCCCGGCAAGCTCTCCTATGCCCATGCCGGCGTCGGCACCTCCCAGCATCTCGGCGCCGAATTGTTCAAAACCATGGCGCGGCTCGATATCGCAGCGGTGCCTTACCGCGGCAGCACGGCGTTGATGCCGGATTTGCTCGCCGGCCGGGTCGACATGTCGTTCGCCAATATCGTGAACGTGTTGCCGCTCGCGCGCGAAGGCAAATTGCGCGCGCTGGCGATCACCTCGCGCAAGCGCTCGCCGCTGGCCCCCGAACTGCCGACCATGGCGGAATCCGGCTTCCCCGGCTTCGAGGCGGTGCCGTGGTTCGGCCTGCTCGCACCGGCCGGCACGCCACAGGACGTCGTCGATAAATTGCACAAAGAAACCGTCAGGACGCTGGCGATGCCGGAGGTGCGCAAAAAATTCGACGAACTCGGGCTGGAGCCGATCGGCAACACACCTGCCGAGTTTGCGGCGATCATCAGGAAAGAGATGCCCGAATGGGCCAAGGTGATCAAGGATGCCGGCATCAGGCTGGGCAATTAGCATCATGCGGGCTGCGCTTGGAGCGCCATCGGCTGCCAGCTGCCATACATCAGCGAGCGCCATAGCCACTCTACCGGGCCGTAGCGGTAACGGCGCAGCCACCAGGCGCTGAACATTGCCTGCGCGCCATATACGAGAATTCCGATCGCCAGTGTGGCGGCGGCGCCAAGGCGGCCGAATTGGCCGAGGCCGTAGCCGTAGAATATCCAGCTGCAGATCACCGATTGCGCCAGATAATTCGAAAACGCCATGCGGCCGAGCGGGGCGGCCCAGGCCAGCATCCGCCGCCCGCGCGGGACATTCACCGCGGCGATGACCGCGGCGGCATAGCCGGAGGCCAGCACGATCGCCCCCAGCCGCTCCGTAGGGAAACGCCAGCTTCCGAGCGAGGGCCAGTCGAACAGCTCCCGGCCTGCCGCGGCGAGACTCAATCCGCCGCCGAGGAGGATGGCGAAGGTTGCCACGCCCACCAGCAGGCGGCGGTTTGCCGCGGCGTGACGCAGCATCCCGCTGCGCCACGCCAAGGCGCCGACCAGGAACAGCGCGACGGTGCGCGGAAACACCATCACGTGCAGCGGGAAAATCGCCGGCACTTCGTGGATCCGGAACGCCAGCACGTCGAAAAATCCGCCGGTGCCATAGATATGCGTCGCGTCCCTGACAAGAACCGCCAGCCCGGCCGCGCCGGGCAACGACACGATGGGCGGCAACAGCGGCATGGTCACATACAGCCCGAGCAACAGCAGGGCTGTACCCGCCATCAGCCACCGCGGGCCGCAGAGGAAGGGGAGCACCACGAAGCCCGCAAGCGCATATTCGACGAGAATGTCGCCGTTCCAGATCAAATACAGATGCACCAGGCCGATTGCCAGCAGCACGGCCAGCCGGCGCACCAGCAAGATCATGCGCCGTGCATTTCCGGCGAGCCGCTCGAACTGGATGGCCAGGCCGGCGCCGAACAGCAGCGAGAACAGTGCAAGCGCCTTGAAGTCGACGGCGACCGTCAGCACCGCGGCCACCGCCCGGTCGAGAGGCCCCCCCGGCTCGGCGTCCGGCAAGAATTGCGCGAAGATGGAAACGCGAAATATGGTGACGATGTTCATGGCAAGCACGCCGAACAATGCCAGTCCCCGCAGCACATCGATGGCTTCGATCCGCCGCGACGGCGGAAGAGGGCCTTGCGAGGGGTCGTCGTCGCTTGCGGTGGAGACCATCGCGCGTTGCCCGGTTGGTGAGGGAGGCATAGCCGCCCGGGCTGCCCGCCAGCAAGTGCAAACTCGGTCAATGACCCGATCGTCCCTCTCGATCAGAAACGAGCGGGTGGGCGCGCGACGGCATCAATTCGACGTTTGAGCCAGCTTGCTCCACTCCTCCGCCTTGACGCGGACAATCAGCGCGTGACCGCCATTGCCGTCCGGCTTGAATACCGATGCCTCGCCTTCGCGGACGTCAAACCAGTCCTTGCCGAACGCATCCATGATATTCGGCTTGTGGGACACGATCACGACGTTACTGCCGGCCATCGGCAGGACGCCGACGAGCTTGCGAAGGGCTGCCGCGCGTCGATTGTTCTCGTTCGGGCTGACCACGAGCCCGCCTTCGGTGATATCGGGCGAGGCTTTCACGTCGCCGAAGCCCAGCAGGGTGCCGGTGTCGACGGCCCGCTGGAACAGGCTGGTTTGAACCTGCCCCACCGGAATTCCAAGTTTATGCATTGACTCGCCAATCGATTTTGCCAGCGCACGGCCCTGGTCGTTGAGCTGGCGCTGCTGGGCAACATTAGCCGGATTGAGCGGGTCGGTGTCGGCCTGATCCGAATGGGTCGCGCCGTGGCGGAAAACGATGACGTGCCCGCCCTGGCGCAGCGCGTTGATCCATTCAGGCTGCGATGCCGCAGGCTGGCTGTTGGCCGCACCCGGCAAAAGCCCAATGAGTGCACAGAACAAGACCAGTCGAATGGTTTTCATCGACTCCTCCTTCTTAAAACTTCCGCCCTCACATCGCGGCAATCGTCTGCACTTCCACCAGGAAAGCTTCCTTGACGAGGCGATCGACCATCAGCAGCGTATTGGGCGGATACTTGCCGTCCGGAAACATCTTGGGGAATTCGCGCAGCCGGAACGCCATGAATTTCGGGATGTCCTGGGAATGCACGAGATAGGTGGTGAACTGCACGACGTTGCCCCAGGACGCCCCGGCCGATTTCAGCGCCGTCTCGATATTGCGGAACACCTGGGCGGTCTGAACGTCAAAGTCGCCATCGCCGATAACATTTCCCGCGGCATCGCCCGACAGCATCCCTGCGATAAACAGGAATTCGTTGGCCTTCACCCGCGTTACATGGGTGTACTGCCCCATCGGAGGGCCAAGTTCCTTAGGGTTGTAGATGTTGATTTCAGCTGGCACTGCTCTTCCTTTCTTCGCTACACGGGCGTGCGGAATTTTCTGTACAGATCCTGCACCGCCGACAGCGCCTGGTTGTTCAGCGGCAGCGTGACCGGCTCGCCGGATTCGGCGGAGAGGTCGGCGCCGAGATAGGTCTCCATCACCCGCCTCGCGCTTTCCGGCGACACCATCGGCGGCTGGTCGCGCAGCACGCATTCGAGGAAGTGCATGGTCTCGGGTCCCATCTGCCCGGCATAGACATGGTCGACCCATTCGCCGGGCATGGTCGACATCGCATACTGCGTGCCGTCCTTTATGGTGTTCAGCCAGTTGGCGCGCTGGGTGTCGTCCAGAAACAGCGAGCCTTCGGTGCCGGTGATCTCGATCGTGGTGGCGCAGTAGTTCGGATAGCTGGGCGGCAGGTTCCAGCCGCCACCGATCGACACCAGCACGCCGTTGTCCATCGTCACCGTGCTCCACATGATGTCATAGGAGCCGTTGACGTCTTTCATGTAGCCGTACGCGCCTTGCGAATAGACGCGCACGGGTTTGGCGGGCTCCAGCAGCCAAAAGACAAAATCCAGGTCATGCGTGGACTCCATCGCCGCCGGCGACAGCCGGCCGCGGCTGGCGATCTTCTTGCCGAGCCCCCGGGACAAATGCCGGCTTACCATCACCGACACCGGCTTGCCCAGCGTGCCGTCGCCAAGCTTTTTCTTTGCGTAAGCGAGGCGCGTGTTGAAACGTTGCGAATAGCCGATGGTGAATTTGAGATTGGCTCGCTTGGCGATCTCGATCAGCTCGTCGGCCTCGAACAGTTCGATCGCGATCGGCTTTTCCAGCAGCACGTGCTTGCCGGCTTTCAGACAATCCCGCGCGATCGGAAAGTGGTTGGATTCCGGGGTGGTGGAGATGTAGACGATCTTGACGCGGTCGTTGTTGATGATGTCCCGGTAGTCGAGCGTCGCCGTGGCCGCGCCGGTGAGGCGTTTTACTTCGGCGAGCCGTTCCGGCCTGATTTCGCAGATGTGCAACTTGTCGACCAGCGAGGACCGCGCCAGTGTCTCCGCCCGTATCCCGCCGCACCACCCGGTTCCGATTACCGCGACTTCGACCTGTTGCACGTTTCGCTTCCTAATCGTTAGACCTCGTCATACGCGGGCTTGACCCGCGTATCCATCTTCTTCGCAAGAAGTCTTTCGAGGATGGATTGCCGGGTCAAGCCCGGCAATGACGATGTGAGAAGGCGTGTCCCGGACGCGGCGCGGCATTCTTCATGCCGCTCCGCAGAGCCGGGACCGTACCAAACACCGGCGTGCGCGACGGCCCCGGCGGTGCAGCGCATCGCTCCGCAACTGCTACGCGCTGCACTACGTTCGGGGCACGGCTAGTGCAACGCCTCACTCCGCCTTGACGCCGATTTCGTCGATCACCGCTTTCCATTGCCGCGCCTGCTCATCCAGCATTGCGGCGAACGCCTCAGGCGTTCCCATCCTTGCTTCCACGCCGAGGCCATCCAGGCTGGCGCGGACCTCGGCGGACTTGAGGCCGTCGTTTACCGCGCTGTTCAATCGTGCCACGATTGCGACCGGCGTGCCTGCCGGCGCAAGCAAGCCGAATATCACTTCGGTGGGGAAGCCGGATATTCCGAGTTCCTGGAAGGTCGGCGTTTCCGGCAGCTCCGGCCAGCGGCCTTGGCTGGTCACCGCAATCGGCTTCAGCTTGCGCTCCTTGAAGTGCGGCAACACGGTCGACCGGTTGTTGAAGATCATGTCGATATGGCCGCCGAGCGCGTCGGTCAACGCCGGCGCGCCGCCTTTGTACGGCACGAACTGAATGTCGGTCGAAGTTCTGGTCTTGAAGAACTCGCCGGCGAACTGCGTGTAGATGCCGGGAGGCGCCCCGTATTTCAGCTTTCCCGGATGATTCCTGGCGTATTTGACGAGCGCCTCGCAGCTATCGGCCGGCACACTCGGCGACAGCGCGAGCGCCAGCGAGTCGGTATAGATCATGGCCACGGGAGCGAATGATTTGATCGGCTCGAAACCCAAATTCTTGTAGATCGCGCCGCTGATCGCGTTCACATTGCTGCCGCCGAGCAACAAGGTGTAGCCGTCCGGCGCCGCGGTAGCGACGGCTTTGGCGCCGATCCTGCCGCCCGCGCCCGACTGATTTTCGACGATGACGTTGTGGCCGAGCCTCGGGGAGAGCGATTGCGCAATCAACCGGGCAGCGACGTCGGTCGGGCCGCCTGCGGGAAACGGAACGACAATCTTGATGGTACGGTCCGGATATCCTTCCGCGCGGCCTTCGATCGTCGATCCTGACCAAAGCAAAACCAACGGCAGCGCGAATAGCGCCGTCCTCCATTGCACAAGGCGCAGGCGAACTGCCGGTTCAAGAGGTTGCATTGCGTTCCTCCCGTTGATCGTTCCGTCTTATCCTACGCGGCGTTGACCCCTCAGCGGCGCACCGCTGCGCGAAAGGCTACGCGCCGTGCTGGGGCCGGGGGCACGCTGCTATCAATCCGCGCGCACGCCACTGGCTTCGATCACCTTGGTCCATTTCGCAGTCTCGGCATCCATGTAGGCCTTGAACTCTTCCGGCGATCGACTGGAGACCGCGATCGCGCCGACGTTGCGCATGCGGGCCTTGATCGCAGGCTCGGCCAGCACCTTGACGATTGCGGCGTGGAGTTTTTCGACGATTGCGCGCGGCGTGCCCGACGGCACCAGCACGCCTTGCCAGGACGAGGTGACCAGGTTTTGCCAGCCGAGTTCATGCATGGTCGGGACGTCGGGCAATTCCGCCATGCGCTGGCGCGTCGTTACCGCGAGCGCCTTGACCCTGCCGGCCTTCACGAACTCCATTGCCGAGGAGATGGTAGTGAACATGATGTCGACATGGCCGCCAAGCACGTCCTGCACCGCGGGGCCGGCGCCGCCCTTGTAGGGCACGTGCACCATGTCGAGGCCGGCGTCCTTACGAAATACCTCCATCTCAAGGCGGTTCAGCGTGCTGCTGCCCGGCGTGGCGAAGGTGACCTTGCCCTGGCTCGCCTTCACGTAACCGATTAGCTCGGCGATGCTGGCGGCCGGAAAATCCGTGCGGGTGATCAGGATGCTCGGCGTATCGGCGCAGATCGTGACCGGCGCGAGATCCTGATCCGGCTTGATGCGCATGTTGGAATACACAGCGGGGTTGATCGAGAGCGTGCCGACATTGCCGAGGAAGAGGGTGTAGCCGTCCGGCGCCGCGCGCGCCGCGACCTCGGTGCCGATGATGCCGGCCGCACCGGGGCGGTTGTCGACCACGATCTGCTGGCCGAGGATTTCGCCGACGCCGGCCTGGATGGTGCGGGCTACGAAATCCGACGCGCCGCCGGGCGCGAATGGAACGATCATGATCACCGGCCGGTTAGGATAGGTGCCGGCGTCCTGCGCGAAGGCTGCGGCGCCGAACAGCAGCAGCGCTGCACCGAGCGCGGCGGCAATGCCGTGTCCAGATCGATGCGGTAACGCCATGGCTCATCCCCGGTCGAAATGTCGGTTTAGCGCACGGATTATGACACCGGTTTCGCCGATGGCCAGAGCGGCTTGCGTTGTGGTGAAGAGGGCTGGCGGTATCGCGTCCTGTCCATCCCCATTTCCCCTCCCGCAAAATCGACATAGTATGGAGTTCCCTATGTGTCGCCGATTGCGAGTTGAGGATCTGGAAGTGTCATGAAGTTTGTCCGAAATAAATTCTCGTCTCGTCGGTGGATGCGAACGGCCTCCGTCGCCGCCGCGTTCGCCGTGCTGTTGTCTGCTAGCTTTTTCGGTCAGGCCGCCGCGCAGACCGCCGCAGCCCCCACCGCCGCGCAGGCCGGCCCCTCTGCCGCCGGGTTGTGGCAGAAGCTCGAGGACGGCAAGCCAGACGGCTGGTTTCTGATTGTCGATCGCGACGGCATTTTCGAGGGCGTGATCGCAAAGATGTTTCTGAGACCCGGCGAAGATCCCAACGTGCTCTGCACCAAATGCACCGACGACCGCAAGAACCAGCCCTGGCTCGGGCTGTCCTTCATCCGCGACATGAAGCGCGACGGCTTGAAATACGAGAACGGCAACGTGCTCGATCCGCGCGATGGCAAAATCTACAAGGCGAAGATGACGCTGAGCCCCGACGGGCAGACGCTGACCATGCGCGGCTATATGGGGATCTCGCTGTTCGGCAAGGATGAGGTGTGGCACCGGCTGCCCGACACCGAGATCGCCACGCTCGATCCGGCCGTGATCGCAAAATACTTGCCTGGGCAGGCTGCGGCGATGAAGCCGCCACCCGGTGCGCCGAAGGCGCCGGTTGCTGCGAAGAAAAATCCGGCGCCCGTGCCGGTCCCGAAGCAATAGTCCGGCCCTTGCCGGGGTGACCGGCAATTCACCGGCCAAAGCGCTTTTTAACCAAGTGGGTGGATGTCGAAGCCACGGGTTAAAAAAAGCCCGGGCGATGGGCCCGGGCTTTTCGCGTCATGTCTCACCAATGGCGGTGCCGCCAATAGCGGTGGCGATAGAAGCGTGGCCCGCCGTAATAGACCGGGCCACCATAATAGGCGTAGGCCGGGCGATAGTAACGCGGGCCGTAATAGCCGTAGCCCGGTCCATAGTAGCCCGGTCCATAGGCATAGGCCGGCCAAGCCGAGGCCGCGAGGCCCGCGCCGACTACGCCTGCAGCGATGCCGAGACCGATACCCGGGCCCCAGCCCCAGCCGCGCGCTTCCGCTTTGGTTGGTGCTGCGACAGCGGCCGCGCCCAACGCTGCGACGGTCGCCAGGGTGATTGCTGTCTTCCTCATGTGGGTCCTCCTTGAATTCCAACACAGCGCGACAACGCGTCCGGTTTTCGTTGGTTGCGCGGGAACCCTCTGGAACTGCGGCTCTAGCGAAAATTTCATCTAGATGAACGGGCGCTGCCGCGGCGCACCCTTGTTCTTAATCCGCGCTTTTGAGCCGCCGCATGGTGAATTCGATTTGTCCATCCGGCAGTTCGCGCCAGCGCTCGACCTTGCTCATATAACCGGCCGCTGGATAGCTATCGAAGAATGCGCGCGCACGAGCCCGCGCCGCGAGTCGCGGCAGGGTAAACGTCTCCCGCACAAAACCGTCATCCGGCTGCCGCCGCCGGGCCATCCTGTCCGCGAGATCGCGCGGGCGCTGGGGCATTGTCGCAACTCCGAACACATGACGACGGAGTTGATATAGGGCGGGGCGGGGAGGAATCCGAGTCCGCCGTTTCGTGCCCCTGACGCAGCGCAGCGCTTCGCATGCTACGCGCCGCATCGCACCCGGGACACTACTGCCGCTCCACCCCCGCCGGCTCCAGTGGCCGGTAGGTCACCTCCGGCTCCACTGCGTCGAGCCGCAGCACCGCCGCCGCGGCGGGCACCGCAGCATCGGCCATTGCGGCGTGGCCTTCCGCGGTCGGGTGCACGGCACCGCCATAGACCGCGGACAGGATGCCCCAGGTGGCGTCGTGGATGTCTGCGGGCTGGCTCGAGGAGGGCAGGGCCTGTGGATAGGTCATCGCGGCGAAATAGCTGTCATTGGCGTCGCGGATCCAGCGCGCGCGCGGCAAATAGGCCCGGTAGTCGCCGGCGCTGCGACCGCATAGCAGCGGCTGCGAGGCGGCGGAGACGATGTCCGGATCGAAACTTTCGCCGGTGGCGGAAAAGCACGCCCGGTCGAACTCCGGATCGGTGGGCGCGCGGGCGCAGAATCCATGCGCGGCGAAGGCGGTCTGATGCGCATCGACGAAGGTCATGCGGTCGCGAACCGGATCGCGGCACATCACGCCGCCACCGCAGGTGACGATCGCCTTCAGTTGGGGCAGGAACTCGCTCTGCACATAATTGGATACGCTGTGGAGCCGTCGCGGCTCGGCGTTGAAGGAGGGGTGAATATCGAAGCCGGCGCGGCCGCCGGGGCAGGGCGCGCCATCGGCCAACGTCGGATTGGCGTAAGTTACATAGACGACGCGCGAGAGGTCGCCGAGCAAAGGTCGCAAGGCCTCGCGCAGCTTGCCGAAATCCTGGGGCAGGTCGCGCGCCAGTGCTGTGCGGGAATCCTGCACCGAGCCGATCACGCCGCTTTGGCGAAACAGCGTCCGCTCGGTGGCGCTGTCGACGATGACGTCGGCCACCAAACCGGGAAAGTCGATGTCGTTGGCGCCGATCGACAGCAGCACCAGGTCGAGCGTGCGCGCGGGCTGGCGCTTTTTTGCAGCCGTGACCGCTTCGCGCAGTTCGGCGAGCTGCGCGCTGACGGTGCCGGCGCAGCTCGAGGCGTTTTTCGCCGGCAGGCATTCACGGGCACGCTGGGTGCCGAACAGGCCCTCGGCGATGGTGGCGCCGGTGCAGGCCAGCGGCAGATAGGTCACCGCAATATGCGGATATTGCACGGCGAGCGCCAGCGCAGTTCGGGTCTGGTAGCTGTAGAGCGAGCGGTGGCAGGCGTTATTGAACCAGAGCGCGGCCTGGCGCTGCCAGTTCGTCAAGCTGTCCGGCGCCTCGCAGGCGCGGCCGCCCTTGTAGCCGGCACGGCTCGGCCGGTAATATTGCGCAGTCGCGCTGCCGAGATAGGAGCGGAAGCAAAAGCCCTCGTCGGACAGCGCGATGGCGCGGTCCGGGTTGCCTTCGCCGGACGCGATGGAATCGCCGAGGCCGGCGATGAAAATGTCGCGCACCAGGATCTCGCTCGCGACGCGCTGCGGCGCGTCGGGGCCGGAGGAAACATCGACGCTGGCCGCCGTCGGCTTGCCGTAGCGGGCGCGGAAATTGACCGGTTCGTTGCAGTCGAACGCCTGTTGCCGCGGCGGCCCGTCGCCGTCGTCAAAACTCCAGGCGCAGGTGGCGCCGACCGGAATCGCGCCGGTCAGTCGCACCGTGACCGGATGCTCGGTGGGCGTCAGGTAGCTTTCGCGCACATTGTCGCGATTGCATGGCTCGCTGACGCGGCCGACGAGGTCTATGCAGAGCCGGTTCACCATGTTGCGCGCCCAGCCGCGGCCATCGCCCTGCGGCTCGAGTTGCTGTTCGGCGGCCAGCACGCTTCCCGCCCGCATGCTCTCGGCATGAAGCAGGAAATCGCGCTCCTCCCGAAACAGCCGGAAGCGGTTGCGCACCTCCCAGGAAATCTGCATCGAGCCGTCGGTCACGGTCTGCGGAATCGGGGCGGGGGTGATCTGCACCGGAGCGGGGGCCTCCCGCGGGGCCTGCCCATGCGCCGGCAGGCCGGCGAACGCTGCGACCAACAGTGCGAGGAGAATGATTGGGCAATTTCGGATCATGAGGCGTTTGACGGCACAGATGGGGCGGAAATAAGAGGGTACCGTACCTTGCCCTCTCCAAGCGCCGCAATTGCTGCGCGCGGTGGTGAGAGGGTGGTGCGAATGAGCGTCAGCGGGTTCGCGCCGAGGAGGGCGTAGGGACCCAGACCATCCGATGAAGATCAAAAGGCCCCGACCGGAGAGTCAGAGCCTTGTTTCGCGACCAGCAAAGGAAAGGCCCGATGCCGTTTCCAGGCTCGGGCCTCTCTCTATGCGCTGACTGCTAATGCATATGGACTAACCAGTAGCCGACGCCACCGATAACGATCACGGCAGGAACGGCCCACATCAACACAACAGGCATGATCCTCTCCTCTCGTTTGCCCTCCCTGATACAACGCTCACGCAATGCCAATAGTTCCGGCTGCAAATCAAGGTTAACAGCCCGGCACTGCTGCGGATTACGGAAAGCCGGCAGCACCGAGCGAGCCCTCGCCAGCATCGCGGGCGGAGCGCTCTCGCCCTCGCACAGAACCGGGAACATTCGGCAATCGGCGACGTTGCTCCGTGCATCACCTTTCAAGAGCGAGGAAACCCATGAAGAAGTTTTTGATTTCCACCACGGTAGTTGCAGCGTTCGTCGCTACCTCGGCAGTCGCGCAGACCAGCGAATTCTACGTGGTACGCGATGCGACAACGAAAAAGTGCACCATCGTCGACAAGAAGCCGACGACCACAACCACTACGGTCGTGGACAACGGCACGTTCAAGACGCGGACCGAAGCCGAAACCGGCATGAAGACAATGAAGGTCTGCACCGAGAACTAAGAGGTCACGAGGGGCCGAATTGACAGGGGCCGCCGCAATCCGGCGGTCCCTCTTATTGGTTTCTCGCTTTCGAGCCGGCGAGTGCGTGATCCGCGATCGCCCAGTGGCCGACCAGGGCAGAGAACCCCAGAGGCAATCTCAATCCTTTTTGCCTCTCAAGGCACGCTTCAGGTCCGCGGCGACCCGAAGCTCGCCGGCCTTTTTCAAAGCCAGCGCGCGGGCCGGACCCGGTGTCATGCCGCGGGCTTTTTCCAAGGCGTCCTCGGCACGGGCATGCCAATCGTGAGGGTCGATCGAGAGCCGTTCGGATTGAGATTGCATGGGTTGTACTCACGTCCACAAAGCGCGGCGATCTTAAACGCAGCCGCGCCGATCGTCGGTCCGCTGGCGGACATCGGTGCTATTGGAAAAGCCCGCTCGGCGGGGGAACCGGGCGGGCTTTCGGTCTGGGAAGCTTGGGGGAAAAAACCTCCAGGCCGGTAACGTGCGTACGTTGGGGATGTTCCGCGCCCGTTTGCCCCCCTGCAGTCGGCTACCCTCCTTTAGTGCCCTCCGTTGATGATGGCTTCACCGGCGTCGCCTGCGGCGGGGCGATCAGGCCTTTTCGCGCCGCACACCCTTGAATTTCCTCTCGCTCTTTTTCACCGCCATGAACTCGCCGGAGGTTTTGTCCCGCTTGGTCCAGGCTGCTTTACCCATCACCGCGGTCTTTCGTTGCGTCCGCTTCTTGACCGCGCCCTTGCGCGCGTTGTCGCCGACCGGTTTGTTTACCGCCATCGTGCTCTCCTAGTGCGTGTTGGTATCGTGCCACTTTTCCAGATCCGGCTTGGAGTTGCCCGGCTTCTGCTCCTTCTCGACCGGCCCCTTCCACGGCTCACTGGTTTGCCTGGTGGACTTTGCGTCGGTCTTTTGGCGTGGATCGTCGTTTGGTTTTTCCTGGCTCATCGGGTGCTACCTCCGCATGCGGTAACGCCCAGGCGCGTTCGCTGTTCCAGCACGGAAGGTCCAAGCAACGTACGTAATGAGGTCAGGAAGAGGCTTTTGCCTTTTTGTCGGTTCGACGAACGACATGCGTCCGTTCGAGATGGACGCACTGGAGTGGTTCACACTTCAGGGGCCCCAGGGAATCATCAATCGGAAGTCCGATTAAGCGGAGCGGCGACTTTCCACTTTCCTGGACCCGATCAGCATTGCTGCCATCAGCGCCGCTTCGGTAAGGCCTTTAAGGGTACGTTCGCCCCGTGTCGCCCTTGCCAGGATTCTCGTGGCTATGCGTTTGCGGGCTTCGTGAGATGCCAATTGCTTCGGGAAACGTTCGCACGCCCTGTCGAGAGCCACTTCCATGTTGGCGATGGTTCTTTCGTCAAAGTCATCGCTAATCATTTTCAATATCCTCCAGCCGTCATTTTTCGACAGTTTTGCCCAAGGCCTGCTAACTGTCTGTTCGGTAGCCGACAGCCGGGCTGCATAAAGATGCTATCGTTCAAGCCGCAAGCGCAGCCAGGCGGGGATCGCGTACCAAAGGCCGATCAGCGCCACGAAACTCGCCAAGGCGGCCATGCCGGCCCAGCCTGAGCTTTCAAAAACTTTATGTAGGACCACGAATGTCTCAGCCGCGATGCCGGCCGCCAGGAAGCCGGGCGCCGCGATCACGAGGCCCGAGCCCATCTGCAAGAATGTTCGTGAATCCTCGCCGTTGAACGACAGCCTGTGCAGCGCCGCCGGCGTCATCAGCAAGATGACGTTGATCGCGACGAGGCACAGCGCCAGCGCATGAACGGCCTTGACCGATTGAGGAAGCCGATCGAAAGCGGATGTCAGCATGGCAATGAACTGAAATCCCAGCAACGCCTGCGCGCCAGGGAGGATGAGCCGCGCCTCGGTGAGCAACTGCTCGACCTTTGTCGCCAGCGGGGTATTAGCCACCTGCATTGATGCGTCGTTCCTTTTTGATCCGACAATGAATTCGATCCCGAACCATGCAAACGCCGCGGCGGTCGCCAGAGCCAGTCCAATGACGAGGCCCGCGACCGGTCCGAAATGCCGCTCGACAACGACATAGCTTCCCAGACCGATGCTCGCCGCCAGCGGGACAAGTCCGAACCCTGCAAAAAAGTTCGCCGCTCGCACCAGGCGGAAGCTCGATCTGCCTTGCTCCACCAGCCGGTGCTGCATCGAGGGCACAATCAGCAGGCCGACCGAGGCAATCAGCAGTGCGAGGCCAGCCACGCATAGCCGTTGCGAGAGGGAGGACAACCCGGCGAAGCCGTCCTGGAAGAAACTCTGGAACTGAAATCCCAGCAGCACCTGAACACCGAGAATGAGCAGACGCGTCTCGTCAAGCGCGAGCTTCACCCGCCTGTCGAGGTCTTTGGCCATCACAATACGGTCACGGTTGACGCGCGGGCCACGATGGCGTCCTGCCGGAACTCGCGCTCCAGCTCACGCCGGTAGTCGCGCCACCAGGATGGGTCGAGCGTCTCCGTCATGACTTCGAACACCACAATGTCGTCATGCACCGTCTTGCCGCCGTCGGTCGTGGTGCCTTGCGCCGGCGATCGGGTAAAGGCCGTCATTCCGCCGAACCGCTCGGTCAAATGCCGGCGGATCGCGGCATATTTTTCGGCGCCGAACGGCGCTCCGTCATTGTCCTTGAGCGGCAGAAATATCTCGATCAAATGCATCGCGGGCGCAACTGCCGAAATTGCAAAGCGTTCCTGCCCGCCGGCAAGGCGGTCGCCATTGCGGGGGCAAGCCGCGCGCGAAACGCGACGCCAATCTTGTCGCCCTGCGAGCGAACCCGGATTCCAGGCCAAGTCGCTGGATTCGGCAAATTCGCCGTCATCGGACCGCGCTTCGGGTCCGACGGCGACGGCCAAGGATGGGCGGGCTCGCCGGCTTGTAAACTTCTTGAAAATCAACAATATTCGTATTGCGGCCCCCTACTTGGGGGCTTCATGTTTTTCGGGAACCGTTTTGCCGCAAGGGCGTTTCTCCCAGTTCGGATGCAGATGGCCAGGATTCAGCACGAGCAGGATCTTTTCGAGAGCGAGCGCAGTTTTCGGCTGCTGGTCGAGGGCGTTGCCGATTATGCACTTTACATGCTCGATCCTGATGGCGTGGTGACCAGCTGGAATATCGGCGGGCAGCGCATCAAGGGCTACTCGCCGCAGGAGATCGTCGGGCAGCATTTTTCGCGATTTTACACCCCCGCCGACCAGGCCAACGGCAAGCCGGCGCGGGCGCTCGGCATCGCCCGGGAGCACGGCCGGTATGAAGAGGAAGGCTGGCGTGTCCGCAAGGATGGAACTTTTTTTTGGGCCAGCGTCGTCATCGACGCCATCAAGGAGGACGGCAGGCTTATCGGTTTCGCCAAGATCACGCGGGACATCACCGAGCGGCGCGAGGCTGCGCTCAAGCTGGAGCGAATCCAGAAACAGCTCGCCGAATCCCAGAAGCTCGATGCGCTGGGACAGTTGACGGGCGGGGTCGCCCATGACTTCAACAACCTACTGATGGTGATCGGCGGCAGCGCTCAGGTCTTGAAGAAATATGCCGACGACGAAAAATCCCGGCGCGCCGTCGAAGCGATCGAATCGGCGGCGAGGCGGGGAGCGGCATTGACCAGCCAGCTGTTGACCTTCGCCCGGCGACAGAACGTCAATCCGCAGACCGTCCGCCTGCGCGACCGCATGGAGGCCGTGCGCGAGGTTCTGACCGCCGGCGTCGGCGGCACCATTCAACTCACGACCGATGTGAAAGACGAGGTGTGGCCGATCAAGGTCGACATCTCCGAACTGGAAACCGCGCTGGTCAACCTGGTCATCAACGCAAGGGACGCCATGCCCGACGGCGGCGCGATCACCATCGACGCCGAGAACGTCAGGCTGGACGACGAAGTGCACAAGGGTGACTTCGTGGCGATCCGCGTATCTGACACCGGTACCGGCATTCCCCCCGACGTTCTGCAAAAAGTGTTCGACCCGTTCTTTACGACCAAGCCGGTCGGCAAGGGCACCGGCCTTGGATTGTCTCAGGTGCACGGCTTCGCCTATCAGGCCGGCGGCCTGGTTGCCGTTGCAAGCGAACTGGGAAAGGGCACGACCGTCACCATCTCGCTGCCACGCGACTTGTCTGGAATTGTGTCCGCCGGGAGTCCGGGCGCGGCGTCTTCAGGCAGCGGCACCATCCTGCTGGTGGAGGATAATCCGGACGTGGCCGCCGCCAGTACCGGGCTGCTGGAGCAACTCGGCTACGCAGTGCGCTGGGCTACGAACGCGGAGGAGGCGCTGGCCGAGATCGACGCCGACGGCATCGACCTGGTTTTCAGCGACATCGTCATGCCGGGCAAGATGGACGGCCTGGCGCTGGGGCAGGCCATCCGCGAAAAATATCCACGGCTCCCGGTCCTCCTGGCGACGGGCTACAGCGACACGCTACGCAACGTGTCGCTGGGCTTCCAGATCTTGAAGAAGCCCTACGAAATCCACGAATTGAGCCAGGCGCTGGCGAAGGTAGCGGCGGGGTCGCGGAAATAAAAATATCGCATGGCGCACCGCGTCAGGGACACGAGCGCATGGCTTCACGGCTTTTTGCCGCCGTAAACATCCCCGCCCGGCATCATGCCACTGGTCATTTGCCGCATGTGTTCGCCGGCATTGGTGAACTGGCTGCGCAAGAACTCCGACTGGATTTGCATGGCCTGCTGCAGGTCGGTGGCCTGCACCAGCTTGCGCGCGTGTTCGAACGCCGCCTTCATGTTCTGCTCGGTGAAGTACAGCGCCTGCTTCGATATCGCGGCAGTCGGCCCGGGCGCCGCCGCGATCGACTTGTTCGCGGCGTCAAAGAACATCCGAAACGCCTGTTCGGTCTGCTCGATAGCCTTTTCGGTCAAATTGCGCAATTCGGCGGGGACTTCCAGTTTGGGTTGCAACATAGCTGATCCTCCAATTCCCAGGTACCGCTTACGCTAGCCTATTTCTCGAACCCTGTACTTAAATGATGGTGAGCGCCATCCTGTTCCGGTCGCCGCCGCTATCCGGCCTGTGCGCGACCATGGTAGCTTCCGGCGTTCCGCAGCCGGACCAAGGTTGATTCCAGATGGGCAAGATCCACAAGCTCAAGCCGTCCAAAACCCAGGCCGAACAGGCCGTGCGAACGCTGCTGTCGTGGGCCGGTGACGATCCCGATCGCCAGGGTTTGAGGGACACGCCGGGGCGGGTGGCGCGGGCCTACAGGGAGTGGTTCAAGGGCTACGGTGAGGATCCCGAAGCGCTGCTGCGGCGGACGTTCGACGAGACCGGCGGCTACGATGAAATCGTCACGTTGCGCGATATCCCGTTCGAATCCTTTTGCGAGCACCATCTGGCGCCGATCACCGGCTTTGCCCATGTCGGATACTTGCCGAACGGCCGGGTGGTGGGAATTTCTAAACTGGCTCGCGTCGTCGATGCCTATGCCAAGCGGCTGCAAATCCAGGAGCGCCTGACCACGCAGATCGCTGACGTGATCGACAAGGTGCTGCAGCCGCAGGGCGTCGCCGTGGTGATCAAGGCCACCCATGGCTGCATGACGACGCGCGGGGTGCACAAGCACGGCGTGACGCTGGTCACCAGCCGGATGCTGGGTGTATTCCGCGATAACCCCTCGACGCGCCAGGAATTCATGACCGGCCTGGATATTTGATGGGGCTTTCGCGCTCAACCCTGCCGATCGCTCGGTCCAAAGTCCCTGCAATGTCCATCGCCGCTCGCCATGCAAACACCATGGCCGGACCGATCATGGTGCCGGGCCCGGGGTAGGTACCCCGGAAGATCGAGGCCGCGTCGTTGCCGGCGGCATACAGACCGGGAATCGGTAGCCCGCCCGCGGTCAGGACGCGACCGTTGCAGTCGGTGCGCAATCCGGCGCTGCTCGCAAGGTCCGAGGGCCAGACCGCAACCGCAAAATAAGGTCCCGGACCGATCCGGCGCAGGCATGGGTTGGGCCTGTTCAGCGCGTCGCCGTTGAAGCGGTTGAGTTCGCTGGTTCCGCGCCCGAAATCCTCGTCGATGCCGGCCTCGGCAAATCGGTTGTGCCGGTCGACGGTCTCAGTCAGCGCATGTCCGTCGACGCCGATCTGCTTCGCCAACTCGGCAGGCGTAGCACCACTGACCAGATAGCCGGAGTGGATGAACCGGTTGAGATTGCGAGTCCCGGGGTGGATCAGTCCCAAGCCATAATCCCGGATGAAGCTGCGGTCGCAAATCAGGTAAGAGGGGATGCTGGCCATCGGCTGCGCGGCAAGCATCGCCGCTACGAAATCGTGATACGAGTTGGCCTCGTTGACGAAGCGGCGTCCCGAGCCGTTCACCGCGATCAAGCCGGGTTTGGCGCGATCGAGCATGATGTGGGGAAACACCGATAACCGGCCGTCAGGCTGTCGCATCACCGAACTCGGCATCCACAAGGCCGGGCTTCTGACGTCCTCGTCGATCGCGCCTTGCGCCCGCGCCCCGGCCAGAATGCCGTCGCCGGTGTTGCTCTCGGGCGAAAGGCAATAACGTCGTGCGGTTTCCGGAAACAGCCGATCGCGCAATCCGCTGCTCCAGCCGATCCCTCCGGTCGCCAGCACGACGCCCTTGTTGGCGCGGATGGCAATGTCACCGCCGCTGGTCTTGAAAACGGCGCCCGCAATCCCGGCTTCGTCGCCAATGAGTTCGCTTAAGTCGCTCCGGTAGCGAATATCGACTGCGGCCTGGTTCAGGCTGTAGAGCAGCCGCGCAACCAACGCATTTCCCATGATCAGCCGCGTACCGCGCCGATGACTGATGCGGTCGTGCGCCTGCCGCAGCAGCAGCCGCGCCGCGTTGGTAAAATTTCCCCAGCAGCGGAACGGATGCAGCAGCGACGGAATGTCGTTCTTGCCGACCATCATGCCGCCGAGAACGAGGAATTCGCGGCGCGGCGGCCGCACGCGTACAAAATCCTTGCCCAGCTTCCGCCCGTCGAACGGCATAGCTCCCAGCGCCCGGCCGCCGACCGCGGCGCCCGGCAGAGCATGATAGTCGGGATGAACCGGCGGCGGGATGAATGCCACGCTGGTTCGACGCTCGAGGTAGTCGAGCACGGACGGTCCGGTTGCCAGATACGCGGCGAGCCGCTCGTCATTGGCGTCCTCGCCAAGAATCGCGGCAAGATAGGTGCTGGCCTGCTCGATGCCATCGGGCACGCCGGCCGCGCGGCTTTGCCGGCTGCCCGGTATCCAGACCGTTCCGGCTGAGGTCGCGGTGGTACCGCCGACCATGTCCGACTTTTCGCACAATATGGTTTTAAGGCCTTCGAGCGCGCCGACCAGCGCCGCCGTCATTCCGGCCGCGCCGCCGCCGATCACCAGCAGGTCGGTTTCCAAATGCCAGCGACGATTATCGACTTGCAAAGACATCGCGGGTCTTTCGCGCGGACGAGTTTCAGCGACCGGTCGGTCACAGGAATCCGATACGAAATCCAGGTACGAATGCCACGAACAGCGTACACGAGGCTTTGACCTGTGAGCCTTGATAGTATGTAGTCGCCTTCCCCGTTAGGAGCAGATCCATGCAGAACCCGCGCGACAAAGTCATCATCACCTGCGCCGTGACCGGCAACCAGACGCTGCCCAGCATGACGCCGCATCTGCCGATTACGCCCGAACAGATCGCCGAAGCCTGCCTCGGCGCGGCGGAAGCGGGGGCGGCGATCACGCATATCCACGTCCGTGATCCCGCGACCGGCATGCCGTCGATGGAGATCGACTATTACCGGGAGGTGGTCGAGTTGATCCGCGCCAAGAACACCTCGCTGATCCTCAATATCACCACCGGTCCCGGCGGGCGTTTCGCGCCATCTGAAGAGGATCCGAAGATCGCCGGACCCGGCACGCTGTTCCTCACCCCGGCCAAGCGCACCGAGCATATCGCAATGCTGCGGCCGGATATCGCGACGCTCGATCTCAACACCATGACCTTCGGCGCGCAGGTGGTGATCAACACGCCGCCCAATGTGCGCAAGATGGCGCAGGTGATCTATGCCGCCGGATCCAAGCCCGAGATCGAATTGTTCGACTCCGGCGATATCCTCCTGATGCATGATCTGATCAAGGACGGGACGCTGAAAGGACCTTATCTCGCGAGCCTGGTGCTCGGCGTCAAATACGGTTTTCGCCCGGCGCCCGAAACGGTCTTGTATGCCCGCGAGATGCTGCCTTCCAACACCGAATTCACCGCCTTCGGCACCGGCCGCTCCGCATTCCCGATGGTGGCGCAGGCTTATCTTGCGGGCGGTCATGTCAGAGTTGGCCTCGAGGACGCCGTGTACCTTTCGCGGGGCGTGCTGGCCGAAACCAACGCGGCGATGGTCGAGAAGGCACGTGACATCGTCGAACTGCTCGGCGGCCAGGCGATGTCGGCCATCGAGGCGCGCGCCCATCTCAAGCTCGCCGATCAGGGGCGAACGACGCGCAGCGCCGCCTGACGCGGCGGGTTGCAACGGTAGCCATCGTGTCCGGCGCCCCGCGCTTTCTGACCGGATTGATCGGCTTCCCGATCGCGCATTCGGCTTCGCCCGCGATGCACGAGCAGGCCGGTCGCGCCTTGGGCGTGCACTGCCGTTACGAGTTGATCGAAATCGCCGGCGCCGGCCGCGACGAGTTGCGCGCGCTGCTCGACGATGTGAAAGGGCGGGACTTTGCCGGGGTCAACGTCACGTTCCCATACAAGGAAGCGGTGCTCGACCTGCTTGACGAGTTGTCGCCGACCGCTTCCGCCATCGGCGCCGTCAACGCCGTCGTGATTCGCGACGGCCGGCTGATCGGCCATAATACCGACACCACGGGTTTTGCAAGGGCCGCAGCGAAGCTGGTCGCGGACTCCGGACGAGGGAGCGTTGCCGTGATCGGCGCAGGCGGGGTCGGCAAGGCCATCGTGTTTGCGCTGGCGGGCCTTGGCGTCGCCGAGATCAGATTATTCGATGCCGACCGGGCCAAGGCCGATACTCTCGCGGCGCGTCTGTGCGCGCCCGGTCGGATCGTCGTCGCCGCCTGCGTCGAGGACGCGCTTGCCGGCGCCGTCGGCGTAGTCAACGCAACGCCGGTGGGCATGCTTCCGAACCGCGACACGCCGGTCCCGGAAAATTTGTTGCATGACCGGCTGTGGGTTGCGGACGCCGTCTATTCGCCGCTCTGGACACGGCTTCTGACGAAAGCAAAAGCCAAGGGCACGCGCACCATGACCGGCCGCGATCTTGCCGTCCATCAGGCCGCCGACGCATTCGAACTGTTCACCGGACTGATGCCGTCGCTTGCCGTGCTTGGAAATGCCTTCGACGGCGTGATGGCGAAAGCGTCCGTCACCTCGCGCGCTGGCTAGCTGCGCGCCGCTCAGTATCCGCGCTTGAGATCGACGACGTTTTGCAGCGGCTGCCCTGCTTCGAACCGTTCGATCTGCGCCGCCACATAACGCGAAATCGCGTCCGGGTCGGTATCGGCGGCGTTGTGCGGCGTCAGCAGCACTTTTGGATGGGACCAGAAAGGGCTGTCGTGCGGCAGCGGTTCGGTCTCGAACACGTCCAGCGTCGCGGCCCCAAGCGTGCCATCGTTCAGGCAGTCCAGCAGCTCGGCCTCGTTCTGCAGTCCGCCGCGCCCGGCATTGATCAACACCGGCGCGCCGAGCGGGCTGGTTCGATCGAGCATGGACAACACGCGCCGGTTGAGAATGTGCCGCGTCTCCGCGGTCAGCGGCAGCAGGCAGACCAGGATGTTGGTCGATTTAAGGAAGGGCTCCAGCCCATCCGGCCCGTGAAAGCAGCTCATGCCCGGGATGTCTTTCGCAAGCCGGCTCCAGCCCGACACTTTAAAACCGAGAATCTTCAGCGCCTCCGCCGCATTGGCGCCGAGATTGCCGAGGCCCATGATGCCGACTGAAACGGCAGCGGCCGGCCACTGGTATTTTGGCTCCCAGCGTTTTTCACGCTGGCTTTCGCGCAGGTAAGTCTCCTGGCGATGATGCGCCAGCACGTGCAGCACCACGTATTCGGTCATCCGCTTGGTGAGGTCGTCGACCGCGACGCGGACGATCGGCAACTTCGGCAACGAGGCGTCCGCAATCAGCGCGTCGACGCCGGCACCCAGATTGAAAATCACGCGCAGGTTTGGAAACCCGGCCAGTTCACCCGCACGCGGCTTCCACACCGCGGCGTAGCGCACCTCGGCGGGATCGAGATTTTCGTCGGGCAGCAAAGACACCGGCCGGTCGGCGCACACGGCGTCAAACCGCGCCTTCCACCGATCCGGCGACCAGTTATCGGTGCCGCCATGGATCAGCAATGCGAGGGTGCCACAAGTCATTGGATGTTCATCTCTCATCGTCGTCCTCGCAATCGGCGGACCCATAGCCCGGAGCTCGGCATGTTGCAAAGGCCTTGGCTTCCTTGCCAAAAACGACGTACCCGTTCGCGGGGACGGCGATGGACTCATTTCGTGGGCACGATGCCCGAATCGTGAAAATAGGAGGGGTTTGACGCCTTGGACAATCGCTTTCGAGTAAGTTTTGGCGCATAATGCAACCCGGTGCGCTGCGTTGCTAGGGGCCGGGCTTTCGATGGCATTCGACGTTTTCATAAGTTATTCGACAAAGGACAAGACGAGCGCGGATGCCGCCTGTGCTTCGCTGGAGCGGGCAGGAGTACGGTGCTGGATTGCGCCGCGCGACATTCTTCCTGGCGTTGAGTGGGATGATGCCATTGTGCGCGCTATCGACAAATGCCGGATCATGGTTTTGATCTTTTCGAAGAATGCCAACGAATCTCCGCAAATCCGCCGAGAAGTCAAACGTGCCTTCAATCGCGGCATTCCGGTCGTGCCGGTCCGGATTGAAAACATCAATCCGAATGAGATGCTGGCTTATTACATGGACTCGGTGCACTGGCTGGATGCAATTACGCCTCCGCTCGAGTCTCACCTGAACAGGTTGATCCATTCGGTCAGGTCGTTTCTTGATGTCGATGCTTCGCCTGTTTTGGAATCCGGAACGGCGAATCCAACCGATTTTCAGACGTCAAGACTGCCCGTTGCGGAAACCGAGGTCACGTCCGGCGCCAAGGGAACGCTCAGTCGACGAAGCGCCGTCGCCGTGCTGACGGCCGGTACGCTGGCCGCCGGGGCCGGTCTGTCATATCCCTATCTCCACGGCGTGTTGATGCCCTTGGCGAAGCAGCCGCCGCAAGGGCAGGCCCCTGTTCCCGCTTCGCGATCGAGCAGCCCGGACGAGCATATCCCGGCTCCGAGCTCGCGCGGTAATGTCGGCAACCGCCGTGCCGCGCTTGTTATCGGGAATTCCAACTACGCCAATGCCCCGAAGTTGTCTACGCCGGCAGCCGATGCGGGGTCGATGGGAGAAATGTTCAGCTCGCTGGGATTCACTGTTACGCCTTCCATCGACGAGTCCTTGATTTCCCTGAAGAGGACCATTCGACGGTTTACCGAGGTGGCGGATCGCGCCGACCTAGCCGTCATCTACTTCGCAGGCCATGGCATCGAAGCCGATGGCGTCAACTATCTGATTCCGGTCGATGCAAGACTGGAAACCTCATACGATGTGCAAGACGAGTCACTTCCACTCGACAGACTTGTCTCTTGCCTGGAAGGTGTGTCGGGACTTCGTCTCGTCCTGCTGGATGCCTGCAGGGACAATCCTTTTCTCAGCACGATGAAACGCACGAGAACTCGCGGCCTCGCTTCGGGTTTGGCAAAAATCGAACCCTCGGAGGCCAACACTTTGATCGCTTATGCCGCAAGGGCGGGAAGCGTCGCGTTGGATGGCGACGGTGCGCATAGTCCGTTCGCTACGGCTTTGTTAAAGCACTTGCCGACGCCCGGACTTGATATCCGCTTGGCTTTCGGCCGTGTCCGGGACGATGTAATGAAAGCAACCAACAACCGGCAGGAGCCGTTTGTATATGGTTCACTGGGCGGCAACACGGTTTCGATCGTTCCGCCCAAAGACGGCAAAGGGTGATCTTGTCAGCGCCAACGAACCGGACCAAACCATGCAAACCTCGTTAGCGTATGCTCCGGTAGATGTATCTATGGCCCGCGTCAGCCGCGGCGTGATGTGGCGGACGCAAACGAAACTGCTATGATCGTTTGTCATCTTTGCAACGGAGCACCCTTATGGACGCCGTGTCACCGCAGACCGCCGAGACCCATTCCCACATCGTGCGGCCCGACAGCATGGAGTGGCAGAAGACCCGCTTTCCGGGCTGCGAAGCCAAGACGCTGCTATTCGACCGGTCGACCGGCCTGATGACCGCACTGATGCGCTTTGCACCCGGCGCGGTGCTGCCCGACCACGAGCATGTCAACATCGAGCAGACCTATGTGCTCGAGGGCAGCCTGGTCGACAAGGAAGGCCCGGCGGCGGGCATCGAATGCAAAGCCGGCGAATTCATCTGGCGCGAGCAGGGCAGCCGTCACGTCGCCTGGTGTCCGCAAGGCGGGCTTATGCTGGCGATCTTCCAGGTCCCCAACAAGTTCTTCGAAGCCGATGGCCGCGTCGTCGATGCCGCAGGGCAGGACTGGGACGAGGCCTGGGGACATACCGGGCGAGGGTGAGGCGGCGTCGGGGGAGGAGTCCACAACCGCAATTTCGTGCAAGGTGGCGGTTGTAGCTTAGTGCACTCGCGCGGTAGTCGATGCCTTCACTGGCCGAGCTTCCCGACCTGACAGGATTTTCAGTTACTCGCGTAGAGATGGCGAGCATTCGCCAGGCTCGCTGTCGCGCCTGCGGCCAATCGTGTTTGAGCGGCGACCCGTAGGGCAAAGCACTGCGTTGTGCAGCCCTTGACTTCAGCGTCCTCAGTCTCTCCGGCGCGGGTTTGTCACACGCCGTTCGCTGCATGCGCTTCACCGAACGATGCCCGTGTTCGCAATCTCAGACCGCCCTGTTCCATACAGGACGGGCGAGCCGATGTTCCATCTCGATTACCTCGATTTCACGAGGAACATAGCCAGGGCTGGCCGGTTAGCCACGCATCCGCAACCGAACATCGCCGTGTTCCGTCCCTGAGCCGGCGGCTCGGTCTGTTTCACGAAACCCAAAGGAACTTTAGCCATGGGTCTGTTTAGCAAAGACATCAAAACCATGAACGACCTGTTCGTGCACCAGCTGCAGGACATCTATTACGCCGAGCAGCAACTCGTAAAAGCGCTGCCGAAAATGGCCGGCAAAGCCACCGACAAAGAGCTCAAGCAGGGCTTTCTGACCCACCTCGATGAAACCAAGGTGCATGTGCAGCGGCTGGAGCAGGTGTTCCAGATGCACGGCGCCGAGATCAAGGCGGTAACATGTCCCGCGATCGACGGCATCGTCAAGGAAGCCGACGAAACTGCGGGCGAGGTCGAGGACAAGAAGGTGCTCGACGCCGCATTGATCAACGCAGCGCAAGCCGCCGAGCATTACGAGATCTCGCGCTACGGCAGCCTGATCGCATGGGCGAAGCAGCTTGGCCGCAACGATTGCGCCGCGATTCTGCAGAAGACGCTGGATGAGGAAAAGGCGACCGACAAGAAGCTGACTAATTTGGCGGAAGGTAAGGTCAACCTCAAAGCTGCGAGCTAGTCGAAACGCAGCGCATCCCGTCGCGTCGTTGAGACTGAGCACTGGCGACAAAGCAATTCGTTGCTTCTCGCAAGGCTGATCGCTTCGCTTTGCCCGCAATGACGAAAAGGCCGCGCCGAAAAATCCGCGCGGCCTTTTCCTGTTCCAAACTGCCAAAATTCAAATTTAGCCGGCCAAAATCGCTTCAGCACCACTTCCGTACGCGGAACATCTTTTGCGATTCGCGCGTTCGAGTCTTGGCGGCTACAGGAGGCACCGATGCGCTTTTCCATGCACTCATATCTGCTCGGAGTGGGAACCGTGGTCGGCGCCCTGACGCTCGGCTTCGGCGGCGGGATACTTCTGACCAAAACCGCCATCAAGGATACGCCCAGCGGGCCGAGCCGAATCGAACGCGCCGCGCGTGTGGAACCGGCCGCGCCGCAGGTGGCCTCCCCGCAAGTCCAAGTGACGGATGCGAAGCCGGTTCCGGTGCCTCGTGCCGATCCGCCCGCTGCCGCCGAGCCGGTCAGGCCGGTTCAGGACAGCCAGGTGCAGGCGGCTGCCCAACCTAAACCTGTTGACGATGTAAAGCCTTTAGCCGCAGCGCCGGAGCCGCCAAAGGCCGCGGAGCCGATCCGCCAGATCGAGACGTCGAAGCAGGCGGAGCAACCAGCCCAACAGGCCGGCGCGCCGAAACAGGCGGCTCCGCCGATCCACCAGGCCGAGGTGTCAAAACAGGTGGAGCCGCCGGTCCGGCAGAGCGAAGCTAGACAGGTCGACCAAAAACAATCCGAGCAGCGCGCAGCCGACCGCGAGCGTCGCCGGGCGGAACAGCGCAGGATCGAGCGCGAGAAGCGCATCGCCGAGCGGGAGCGCAAGGCAAAAACCGTGATCATCGTCCGGCGCGAGCGGCCGATCGAAGAGCAGGACCAGCGCGCACGGCCCGAACTCGCTTTCGAACGCGAAGAGCCGCGGCCCCATCTGTTTGAAGGCCTGTTCGGCCGGCCGGTGGAAGCTGCGCCGGGTGAGAGAGACTGATCCTGCTGAGATACGTTATCCAGAGGAGGGCGCTCTTGCGTCTCGAAGGATCGTCGTCTCACCCGATTACATCCTTGGCTCGCCGCTACGCGGCGAGCAACGCTGACGGGATGGTCCACCGCGGCGGCTTGCGACCAGAAAAGTTACAAAGCGCTCGAATCAGTCCGCTGCGCCAACGCCCGCAAGTCCGGCGCCGCAGTTCCCCGCTGCATCAGCAGCAGATCGAGCGGGGGCGGCGCCTTGCCGGTGCAGATCGACAGGATGGTGTGGGCCTGGCCTCGGTGGTGGGTCTGGTGGTTGAACAGGTGCGCAAGAATATCGCTTCGCTTTTGTTCGAACTGCTGACCCGATGTAGTCGCGTATTTTTGCCGCCCGTCAAGCATGGCGTCGTCAAGCGAAGCGACATAACGCAGGATGCGGTCGTCCTCGTCGGCGCGCGCGGCCGCCAGCGCGCGGCGGTCCTCATGAAGGATGGCGTCGAGTTGGTTCGGATGCTCGCCTTCGCCGGTCAGACGCTTCAGCCACAACCGGTCGGTCAGCAGCAGGTGATTGAGCGTGCCGTGCATGCTCTTGAAGAACGCGCCGACATCGCGCCGGTAGTCGGCATCGCTCAAAGCCAGCGCCGCCTCATAGAGGCGGGCGTTGGCCCAGCGATTATGGGCAGCGCGCTGCTCGAAATAGGCTTTCATCATCCCGAACTTCCTGGCTGGGCGGTGGGAGCATACATCAGGTTGCATAATAGGGAATGTCGCGGGGTTGATAACCGAAGGTTGGCGCCCCGTTGCTGGCGCCGGGGCCAGACCGGAAGTCAGCACGTGCCGGCATGTGAACCGGCACCGAGCCGGTAAAGTACATGCCTCTGCAGTGGATGGCCTTCCGGCATTCCAGGATAGTCGAAATCCTCGATCGGATCGCGGCGCATGCCAAGCCGCTCCATGACCGCGCGGGAACGCTGGTTCGTTGCCGACGTGAACGATACGATTTCGGCGAGTGCGAGAGTGCCGAAGCCGTAGCCCAACGCCAATCCGGCGGCCTCCGTTGCATAACCGTGTCCCCAATGCTCGAAGGCCAGACGCCAGCCGACCTCAACACAGGGCGTAAAGGGAGCGCCGAAGCGTGCCCATGTCAGCCCGGTAAATCCGATGAAGGGGACGACGTCCGGGATCTCGATCGCCCATAATCCAAAACCGTGTTCGCCAAAATGCTGCTCGTTGCGATCGACCATCGCATCGCTTTCGATCCGGCTCAGCGGACTGCGAAAGAATTCCATCACGCGCGCATCGGAATTCATTGCCGCAAACGCGTCCCGATCCTCGTCACGCCACCTGCGCAGGCGGACACGGCTACCGGCCAAGGTGACACAGGCGCTCATCGCTTCGGCGGAGCTAGGCTTTGCGCAGCGCGAAATGCGCGCCGCAGAAAGCCATTGCCGCACCGAGGCACAGCGCGGCGACGCCGGCGACCACGCCGGCGACGGTCGGCAGCGGGCTTGGCGCGGAGGCGGCCTGGCCGGCGCCGGCCAGCACCAGCACGCCGACCGCGATCAAGAATTGCCGCATCCGCTGCGGGATCTGCCCTGACACCGCGCTCTGCATCAGGGTCGCGGTAAAATAGCCGCCGACGAACGCCACCGTTGCGATCAGCCACCACGCCACCGCGGCGCCCGCCGGCATGAATTCATGGCTGTCGGATCGCCACAGCCCGCCGAGATCGAGGCCGTAGCGCGCCCCCAGCATGTGCACCGCGAGCGCCAGCAACACGCCTGACAATAGCGCGGCGGCGAGAATGATGCGGCGTGGAAAATAGATCGTCTCGGCCATAGGCCGTTGTAAGATAAAGCTCGGCCGCCGCGCAAGCCGCGACGCGGCGTCTTGAAGATAGGCTGAAAGTGAATCCGTCCGTGGATACTTATCTCTACAAGGCTTCGCTAATCGGCTCGGCGCATCGTTTCGAACTGACTGATGATGGCTTATCATGGCAGGTCAGCGGGAGGTCCGGGCTGTGGCGTTATCCCGATATCGCCGCGGTGCGGCTGTCGTACCGGCCGATATCGATGCAGCCGCGGCGGTTTCGCTGCGATATCGACCATGTCAGTGGCGCGCGCATCGCCTTGCTTTCCACCACCTGGACCACCGTCACCTTGATGGCGCCGCAGGATCGGGACTACCGCGCCTTCATCACGCAACTGCACCGGCGGCTCAAAGAGGCAGGAAGCAGGGCCGCGCTGGTTGGCGGTCTCAGGCCGGCCCTGTATCACGCCGCGGTCGCCATGCTGGCCATCGTCGCTGTCGCAATCGGCGGCCTTCTGATCCGCGCGGTCGGCACCGGGGAATGGGCCGGCGCGCTGTTCCTGCTCGGCTTCGCCGCGCTGTCCGGGTGGCAGATCGGCGGATTCATCCGGCGCAACCGCCCGCAGCGATATGGATTTGATGCGTTGCCGGAGGAACTGTTGCCGTAGCGGGTGCGGAATATAGCGATCCGTCATTGCCGGACTTGACCCGGCAATCCATCCTCTTCGAAGGATTCTCATGAAGATGGATGGATGCGCGGGCCTTCGCCTCGCCGAAGCGGCTTCGGCCGCGCAGGCGGGTCAAGGCCCGCGCATGACGCTGCGATAGTACACCGACGCCATAAACGCGTGCCTCAATGCCTGACCACCAGCACCGAGCATTTGGCGTAGCGCACCACATGGCCGGCGTTGGAGCCGAGGAAGTAGGTGCGCATCGCGGGGCGATGCGAAGTCATGACGATGAGGTCGGCCTTGATGGCGGCTGCCTCCTCGAGGATCTCGTGATAGATGCCGCCCTGGCGCACCACGCTGGAAATCCGCGCGGCTTCGATGCCGGATTCGCGCGCAACGATGGTAAGCGCCTCCTCGGACGAGGCGCGCTGCTGGACGTCGAAATCCGCCGGCACATATTCCGCCAGCATCACCGGCGTCATCGGCAGCACGTTGAGCAGCCGCACCGAGCCGCTCCAGGTTTGCGACAGGGTCGCTGCGGTGGCGATGGCGGGTTTTGCCAGATCGGTGTCGGCCAGATCGATCGGGACCAGAATGGATTTGAACATTTTCACGCCTCCATTGCGGGCTCAGCCTAGCATGATTTTCTGTCGTCATGCGCGGGCTTGACCCGCGCATCCATCCAATCTTCGAAAGAAATCCTTCCGAAGCGGATTGCCGGGCCTTCGCCTCGCCGACGGGGCTTCGGCCCCGCAGGCGGGTCGCGCCCGGCAAAGGACGCTGGACCGTCAGCCGCCCGACGCGGCTTTCAGCAGTTTCGGGCTGACGAACAGCTCGAGCCGGCCGCGCCGGAACGAGACGTCGCGCCAGTCGTCGATATCGAAGTCGATCACCGCCAGTCCCGAGGTCGGCAGGTTGTCGGCGAGCGCACTGCGGCCCTCCACTTTGCCGGTGCCGGCGAGCGCGAAGGCCAGTTCATGCAGGCCGGGATTGTGCCCGACCAGCATCAGCCGCTGCGGATCGCCTGCCGCCGCGGCGTGGACGATCCGCAGCAAATCCGACGCGTCGGCGCCGTAAAGTTCGGCCGGATAGTCCAGCTTCGGCGCTGGAACCGCGTCCTTCATGGCTTCCCAGGCGATATCCCACGTCTGATATGACCGCATCGCGGGCGAAATCAGGACGGAGTCCGGAAACGGTGGATGGCGGGCGATCCAGCCGCCGATTTCGGCGGCATCGCGCCGGCCGCGGTCGTCGAGACGGCGGTCCTGGTCGCGGCCGGAAGGTGCGTCGTTTTCGGTCTTGGCGTGACGCAGCAGCATCAAACGGCGCATGGCGCGATCTCGATTCGTTTCAGCCCGATTAATGTACAGGCTTTGATGGCAGGCAAGGTGACAAGCGCCGGATCGGTCCGTAAGTAAAAGCAATGAGCGAGCCTTTCACAAGTGCGGCCAGTGGACATGACGCCACAGCCTCGGCCGAAGGCGTGCCGGAACGCACACGGCTGACCTTCGATCTCGATGTCGATATCTGCGTTGTCGGCGCCGGCCTCGCCGGCCTCACCGTGGCGCGTGAAGCAGCACGGCTAGGGGCCAGCGTCGCCGTGATCGAGGGCCGCCATGTCGGCTGGAATGCGTCCGGCCACCAACTCGGCACCGTGATGCCGGGTTTTGGCGTTCCGCTTGGTGACCTGATCGAACGGATCGGATTTGAGAATACCCGTGAGTTGTGGGCGCTGTCGAAGCAGGGCGCCGACTATGTTCGCGCCGCCGCGACGCTGATCCCGTTCAGTGCCTATAGCGAAGGTGCGCTGGAAGTCTCCAATGTCGATGTCGGCGATACGCTGATCAGCCGGTTACAAATGCTGGCCGAGGATTTCGACACCGAAGTCGAAGGCTGGCAGGTCGACCGGGTCCGCGCCGAGCTGAAGACCCCGCGCTATTTCCACGGCGTATATTATCCGAAAGCCTTTCAGATCGACGGCCGCCGCTATGTTCAGGGCCTGGCGCTGCTGGCGAAGCAGGCGGGCGCGCGCCTCTTCGAGGACACCCCTGCAGTCTCAATCGATGCATCGGGGATCCGCAAGCGCATCGTCACGCCGCAGGCGCGGCTGCGCGCCTCGCATATCGTGCTCGCCGGCAACGTCCATCTCGGTACGCCGCTGAAGCGGCTGTCCGAAACGCTGCTGCCGGTGTGGCGCTACGCGGCGGTGACCGCGCCATTGGGCGAACGCCTTGCCGAGGCGATCACGTTCCAGGGCTCGGTGAGCGATAGCGACGGCATCGACCACTTCCGCATCGTCGGCGCCGACCGGCTATTGTGGTCGAGCCCGGAGACAACGTGGGCGGCAAAGCCGCAGCGGTTTGAGCGCGCGATCCAGCGACGCATCGGCACGATCTTTCCGAAGCTTGGCAAGGTCGAGATCACCGATGTGTTCGGCGGCGCAATCGGCCAGACCGTGCACGGCATGCCGCAGGTCGGGCAATTGCGCAAAGGCCTGTGGGTCGCCAGCGGCTTCGGGCGGCAGGGCTTGAACACCACGGCGATGGCAGGGCAACTGATCGCGCGCAGCATCCTGTGGGGCGACGAACGCTGGCGGCTGTTCTCGCCGTTCGAACTGGTGTGGGCGGGTGGCCGCACCGGGCGGGTCGTCGGTCAGGCCGTTCGAATGTGGGAGCGCGGAAGCTCGGCCGCCGCGGGCGCGCTCGCACGCTACCGCGAAGGCGCGAGGGCCCGGGAGCAGGTTCGCGAGGCGCGGCTGGCGGAAGCGAACCGCCAGGCCGGCACGCGGCCTCCGCGCAAACGTCCGCCGCCGGGGAAGGGGGCGACAAGGCCCGTTCCGCCCTCAATTCCGGGGACAGACGGCGCCGTTTCCCGTCCGTCTTCCCCGGAGGGAGAACCCTAACTTGCAGATGCGGGGACCGGTGAGAGGCAACCCTTAACGCTCGCCGAGATCGCAGGACGCGCCGCCCCATTACGAGATGTGCGATAGTGCGCGCGGAGGATTATGGTACGCCGTGCCCGCAAACAATCCTCGCAACAAAGTGAGCGAAATTTCGCCGGGTTGGTGTAACTTCCGGGCTGCACATCCGTATTTGGACGTAACGAAACCATTTCGATTGTTCCCGGAGACCTTCCCATGCTCGACCGCCGCATCCTGCTTGCTTCGCTTGCCAGCCTGTTCGGCCTTGCCGCGTTCCGCTGGCTGCGGATGACGCCGGCGGAGGCCGCGGAAAAGTTCGAGGTCGAGAAGACCGACGCCGAATGGCGGGCGCAGCTGACGCCGCAGCAATACGATATCCTGCGCAAGCAGGGCACCGAGCGCCCCTGGTCAAGCCCGCTTTTGAAAGAACATCGCAAGGGCATTTTCGCTTGCGCCGGCTGCGACCTGCCGTTGTTCTCATCCGACACCAAATTCGAAAGCGGCACCGGCTGGCCGAGTTTTTACCAGCCGCTGGAAAACGCCGTCGGCGAGACCAAGGACCGCACGTTCGGAATGGTGCGCACCGAAATCCATTGCCGCCGCTGCGGCGGCCATCTCGGCCACGTGTTCGACGACGGCCCGAAGCCGACCGGCCTGCGCTACTGCATCGACGGTTTTGCGCTGGTGTTCAAACCGGCGTCGCCGCAGGCGAGCTGACCACTCTCGTGTCCCGGGCGTGATGCAGCGCTCTTCGCGCTGCTTCGCAGAACCGGTACCGTACCAAACGCCGGCGTTCTGTTACGGCCCCGGCTCTGCAGCGCACCGCCTCGCAAGGGCTTCGCGCCGCACTGCGTCCGGTGCACGACGGTTGTCCCCGATGATGTCCGCGAGCACGGCTCCCATTACCAGGACGCCGCCGGCAAGTGCACGAAAGGCCGGCACTTCCTGAAACGCCAGCCATACCCAGAACGGCATCAGCGGCGTTTCCAGCGTGGCGATCAGCGAAGCCTGCCCGGATGGCAACACCCGGGAGCCGAGCGCGAACAGGGTGAGGCCGAGCCCGACTTGCAAAAGCCCGAACGCCGCAAGGACCACGAGATCGACGGGACCAACCGAAGCGATATTTTGGGCGAAAGGAAAGCTGATCAGACTGCCCAAAAAATTCGACATCGCCGCCGCTGCCACCATCGAGGTTTCCTTATGCCTGCGAATGGCGACCGTCATGGCCGCGACCGCAACCATCATCAAGCAGGCGAGACCAATTCCTCTGACATCGGCGCCCGCCGCGGCGCCGCTGACAATGATGGCGACACCGCCGAGCGCCACCAGCGCCGCCAGCAAGGTTCGCAACCGCGCGCTTTCGCGAAACCAGATCCAGGCCAGCGCCGCGGCGGCAAAGGGTTGCGCGGCGATGATGATCGCCACATTCGCCACGCTGGTCAGCTGCAAGGCCGGAATGAAGGTCACCATGCCAACCGTCGAGAGGCCGGCCACCAGCCATCCGTTTGCTCTCATCCTGGTCAATTCACGCAAGCCGCTGCGGCCATGCGTCAAAATCAGGAATGCTGCGATGAACGCGCCGCCGAACAGCCCTCGCCAGAACAGGATCGTCCAGGAATCGTAGTGAAGCAGCCGGATGAACAGTGGCGCGGTACTCCAGGCGATCGCCGCGGCGAGGACGAGCACGATGCCGGTGCGATGCTGGCGATGAGCGTCCGACCTCAAGGGCGAGGACCCGCTGAACACCGCGCGGCCACCGCGCCCTCTCCAACGCGGCGACGTAAAGAACCGGCATCGGTTGACGCGGATGCTCTCACCTGGATGCAGCACAAAGCTGTTTGAAATCCTGCAATTGCGGCTTGACCGTTGCGGCGGCTGCTCCGTTCGTGCGAATATGGCGGTGCGTGGCTATTTGGTGCAAATGATTTCATTCGGAGACCGATACGGGCAGGAGGTTTGCAATGGACGTCAATCCGAAGTTTTTTCCTGTGCCTGAAGTATACAGACCTGACGGAAATCAAACAGCAAAAGCATACCTGCTTTCTCTAAAAAAGCGGTGGCTGGAATTTGGAATTGCCGCCCTTAAGGAAGAAATTAGAAAAAAGAAAGAGCTGAAGAAGGGACAATCGGACGACACCGTGGGCGAGCTTAATTCACAGATTGAAGCGCGGGAAAAAGAGACCCGCGAGGCGGAAGCAGAACTCAGGTTAATTGGTAGTACAAAGCAAGCGGATCAGGAAAAACGCAAACAAATTCTTAGAATAAATGTTACCAAATGGATCAGCGAGCTCCACAGAAAAGCTGTGGAGGAAGCAGAACTGGCTGGCAAGAGTGCAGGCGCCGCTCGCGAGCAACATAACAAGAACAACGACCGCTACAGAGAGGCGGAAGACGATTTCGAAAAAGCGTTAAAGGATCCAAGTTTTACGAATGAGTGGAAGTAGATTGAAGGGAGCGAGACGTTCGATAGCCCTTCTTCACCGGCGCAAGTTGTTTTCGATCGTCGGCGGCGCCGTCACCACCGCGGCGTTGCGGCCGCGCCGCGCGTCGGCGGACGATTATCCGACTCGCCCGGTGCGCATCGTCGCCGGCTTTGCCGCCGGCGGCGGGGTCGACATCACGGCGCGGCTGATCGGGCAATGGCTTGCCGATCGGCTAGGCCAGTCCTTCGTCATCGAGAACAGGCCCGGCGCCGGCGGCAACATCGGCACCGAGGCCGTCGTCAAGGCCGCTCCCGACGGCTACACGCTACTGCTTGCCACCGTGCCCAACGCGGTCAACGCCTCGCTCTACCAGAAGCTGAATTTCGTTTTTCTTCGCGACATTGCGCCGGTCGGCGGCATTATCCGGGTGCCGATGGTCATCCTGCTCAATCCGTCGCTGCCGGCCAAAACGGTCCCCGAGTTCATTGGTTACGCCAAGGCCAATCCGGGAAAGGTCAACATGGCGTCGGCCGGCAATGGCAGCGCGCCGCACATGGCTGGCGAGCTGTTCAAGATGATGGCCGGAGTCGACTTGGTCCATGTCCCCTATCGCGGCCAGGGTCCCGCGCTGACGGATCTGCTGGGTGGCGATGTCCAGGTGCTGTTCGCCACCGCGCCCGGCACCACCGATTACATCAGCACGGGCAAACTGCGCGCGCTCGCGGTGACATCGGCCAGCCGCGCCGAACTGCTGCCGGAGCTTCCGACGGTTGGGGATTTCGTGCCGGGCTACGAAGCAAGCCAGTGGTATGGCCTCGCCGCCCCGAGCAATACGCCCGCTGAAATCGTCGGCAGGCTCAACAAGGAAATCAATGCTGCCCTCGCCGACCCCGGCATGAAGGCCCGCCTTGCCGCGCTCGGTGGTGAGCCGCTGCCGGGCTCGTCGGCCGAGTTCGGCCGGCTGATCGCGGATGAAACCGAAAAGTGGGCCAGGGTGGTCCGCGCCGCCGGCATCAAGCCGGACTAAGGCCGGCGCCGAGAGTTCAGATGACCGACCATCTGGAAATGAACCGCCGGAACTGGGATGAGCGCGCCGCAATTCATGCCCGCGATCGTACCGGCGACTACATGCTCGACCGGTTTCGGGGGGGCGAGGACGCGCTGCATTCGATTGAAGCGGCCGAACTGGGCGACATCAGCGGAAAGCGCGTGCTGCATCTGCAGTGCCATATCGGTCGGGATACGCTGTGTCTGGTGCGGCGCGGCGCGACCGTAACCGGGCTGGATTTTTCCAGCGCCGCGCTGGATGTCGCACGGCGTTTGTCCGATGAGACCGGGCTGAAGGCGGACTTCGTCGAGGCTACCGTCGATCAGGCCCCCGATCTGACGCCGGGGCCGTTCGATCTCGTGTTCACAACCTGGGGGACCATCTGCTGGCTGCCAGATGTGAAGCAATGGGCAAAAATAATCGCGTCCGTGCTGGCGCCGGGCGGGGAGCTTTATTTCGCGGACGCGCATCCGGGGTTTGCCGTGCTGGAAGAAGTCGCCGGGCGGCTTGTGCCCACCTACGATTTTCAAACACCGGCCGACCGGCCACTGCGGTTCACGAATGAGACCACCTACACCGGCGACCCGACCATCATGTCGCATCGATCGACACGCGAGTGGATACACTCGCTCTCCGCAGTGCTCGGCGGACTGATGGATGCCGGACTTACGCTCACCATGTTTCGCGAACATGAAGTGCTGCCTTGGCGGGGCCTGCCAAGTCTGGTGGCTACGCCGGATCGGATGTGGCGGCTTCCGGACGGAGCACCTCGGATGCCGCTGTCTTATTCGCTGCGGGCACGAAAAGGCACCTGAAGATTGCACCTCGCGTGGCTGAAGCAACGGCCGGCGGCTAATCCAGCCCGGTGATCATCGCCTTGACGATGGTTGCAATCTCGCGGCGCAGGACGGCGATCGGCACCGCGACCAATTTCTGTTCGAGCCCGAGGCTGACCATTCCGTGCACCGACGAGAACAGGCTGCGCGCGGTCACGCCCAACGCCTTGGCTGATCGATCGGGGAACAAGGCTGCGAGCGGGCGGTAGATGTGGCGGAACAGATTCATCTGCTCCTCGATCGCCCATTCCGGAATCGGCTTGCCGCGTTCCATGCGGTGCTCGAACAGCGCGCGCCAGAGTTCGAGATTGCCGGCGGCGAAATCGCAATACGCTAGCGCGATGCGCACCAATGTCTCGTTCGGCGCAGCGGGGCCTTTGCTTTCGGCCGCGGTCAGGGCGGCATCCAGCCGCATCAGCGTTCGCGAGCCGACCCGCAGGATCAATTCATCGACGTCCTCGACCAGATTGTAGACCGCGCCATTGGCGATGCCGATGTCGCGCGCCAGATCGCGGGTCTTCAGCCCGGCCAATCCCTTGGCCGCGATGCTTTTCTCCGCCGCCAGGATCAGGGCCTCGCGTAATTTCACCCGTCTTTCCAGCGTCTTGGACATTAATCACCATTTTTTATGAGCAATGCTCAAAATACTTCTTGAGCAATGCTCAAGATATGCTATAACCGGTTCATGAGCAATGCTCATAACACAGGGAGCTGCCGATGTTCAAAACTGTTTTGACGCTCTTCCGGGGCAGCGTGGCTGCGGCGGGGGAGGAACTGGAGGACCGCTCGGCCCTCCTCATCCTCGACCAGCAGATGCGGGATGCTGCGGCCGCCGTCGAGCGCAGCAAGCGGACGCTGGCGCTGGCAATCGCCCAGGACCAGCAGGAGGGCCGCCGTCTCGAGGCCACCAATGCGCGGATCGCCGATCTCGAAGTCCGCGCCACCGCGGCGCTCGACGGCGGGCGAGACGATCTCGCGCGGGAAGCGGCGCAATCGATCGCGGCTCTGGAAGCCGACCGCGATGCCGCGATGACCGCGCGAACCTTGTTCGCCCAGGAGATTGCGCGGCTGAAGCGTCACGTTTCCGGCGCGGAAAGCCGCCTTACCGAACTCGATCGCGGCCGCCGTCTCGCGCGCGCCTCGGAAGCGGTGCGCAGCATGCGCCGCGGCGGCGTGGAAGCCGCGCGCCCGTACGAATCCACGCTGCCGGAAGCGGAGAAGACGCTGAAGCGCCTGCGCGAGCGGCAGGCCGAGGCGCTTGCCGCCGACGAAGCGCTGATCGAGATCGACGCCGCCTCTTCACCGCTGGCGACCGCCGAAAAGCTCGCCGAACAGGGCTTTGGCCCGCGGCTGAAATCGACAGCCGATGACGTTCTCGCGCGGCTGAATGCAAAACGTAACCAACCTGCGTGAACCACCGATCCATCAACCCGAAACATTTCATCATAAGGAGACTGTCATGAACCACACTGCCCAACACAGCCCCGCCTGGGTGACCTTCACCTATATCTCGTTCGCCGCCTCGGCCTTCATGGTCGGCATCGGCATCTGGCTGCTGCCACTGGACTTCTCCATGAAGGGCTATCTCACCATGGGCTTTCTGATGCTGACCCAGTCCTGCATCACCCTGACCAAGACGATGCGCGACATGCACGAAAGCGACAAGCTGGTGAACCGCATCGAGGACGCCAAGGCCGAGCGCCTGCTGATGGAGGTCGAACGCAGGGCGGCGTGAAGGTCAACAACGCTGCGGCGGGTGTTTCGTCACCCGCCGCATTTTTCCGTGAACCACACATTCAGCCGTTCATCCCCGCGTAACGGCTTCGCCGTTATCGCGAGAGGAGCCGCGCACTTGCGCGGCGTCTCGAAGGATGGCCGCACACGCGCCTGCGGCCATCCTTCGAGGCTCGCCGAAGACGGCGAGCACCTTCAGAATGACGGCAGTGTTAGCTGAACCGTCATTCAAGCATCGTTTACCCTACCACGACCGCTAGCCGCGGCGCTCATGGCTCCTTAACAGGCTCCACGCAGAGATACTGTCCGGAAACGGGCAGGCGGCATGGCGTCTTTGTGGATGCAGTTCAGATCGGCGATCGGGCGGCTGCGCGGCATCGCGGCCTTTTGGTGGAAAGCGTTTTCGCAACGCTCGATCGATCTCACCTTGCGCACCCATGCCGGGCTTGTGACGCGGATCGTCGAGAGTCCGGGGCGCTCGCTCTGCGAAGGCGACCTCGAACAACTGGTGTCGCAACTGCGCATCGTCGCCGGCAAGACGCTGCCGGCGGGGAGCCTCACATACGGCATCTTCTCCGGGGAACGCGAAAAGTTGTCGCGCGCGGTCGTCACGTTGATTTGCGAGGAGACAAGCGGACGTCCGGTCGCCTTCAACGCCCTGTCGGTGTTGCCGGTCGAGCTCGACGGCGAAGCGATCGAGGTCACGCATCTCGGCCTGGTCATGGTCGATCCGGATGTGCAGGGGCAGGGACTGTCCTGGGTGTTGTACGGCCTCACCACGCTGGTGCTGTTCATGCGCGGCGGGCTGCGCCCGAAATGGATTTCCAGCGTCACCCAGGTGCCGGCGGTCTGCGGCATGGCCAGCGAAACGTTTTCGGACGTGTTTCCCTCGCCCCGCACCGGCGCGCGCCAGAGTTTCGCCCATTTGCAACTGGCCCGCGGCATCATGCGACAGCATCGCAGTGTGTTCGGCGTCGGCGAGGAGGCCGGCTTCGACGAGGCGCGCTTCGTCATCACCGATGCCTATACCGGCGGCTCCGATGCGCTGAAGAAATCCTTCGACCTCGCGCCAAAACATCGCGACGAGCAGACCAACGCGTTCTGCGCCCGCGAGCTCGATTATGCGCGGGGAGACGATCTGTTGCAGATCGGCCGCATCGACCTCGCCGCGGCGCGGCGCTATCTGTTCAGCGAAGTGCCGTCCGGATCGCTGCCGGCGCTGCTTGCGACTTCCGCCGTGCTCGCGCTGCAGCGGCTGGCGCTCCCGGCTGCGCACTGGATGGATGACACGCGCGCATTCGGCGTGCTGCGGCCGCGTCCTCGGAGCGGGCGATGACCGCGAGCGTGATCGCCGATTCCATTGTCAATCTCTGCGGCGCGATCGGTCTTTGCGTCGCCATGGTCGCGCTTTATCGCCGCGATCCGAAAAGCCCGCTGACCCGCCGGCTGTTGTTCATGCTTGGCGTGGCGGCGGCGCTGTTCTTCGTGCGCGGCGTTGCGTGGTGGAGCGGAAGTGCCCTGTTTGATCGCCTTTCGCTGATCCCGGCGGCGCTGGTGCCGCTTGGCGCCCTGATCGTCACCGAAGGGTTGTTGCGGCGGCACGCGCCGCGCGCCATGAAGAGGACAGCCGTGTTCGGCGCAATCCTGCTTGGCCTCGGCGGCGCGCTCGGGCTGGGGGATTTTGCAGCGCCTTATTCCATCGCTCTGTCGCTGTTCCAGCTCGCGGGGTTTGCCGCCTGCGCATGGCTGCTGGCGTCGCGCGACCGCGGCACGCTGCTGGCATCGGAAAACCGCAGCATCGGCCGCCTCGCGGTCGGCGCGGTGCTGGTGATCCCCTTCGTCATCACCGATTTTCGTATTCTGGCGCCCGACATTCCAGTAAGGCTGGGCGCATTGGGTGCGCTGCTTGTCGTCACTGCCGTCCTGATCGCGACAGGCAGCAGCGAGACGCGGCGGCAGGGCATTCTGATGACGGCGCTGCGGCTGTGCAGTGCGGCGCTGCTCGGCGCCGCGGCAGCCTGCGTATCGAGCGACGTCGAGCTCGCGCAAATCATGCGATTCTGCGCCATCGCCATCGCGGGCGTTCTGACCATCGGCCTGATGACGGATACGTTGCGTGCCGTTTTCGAACAGCAGGTGCCGGGCGTGCTCAATTCCGTGGCGGCCTCTCCGGCCGCGACGCGGGACGAATTGATATCCGAGCTCGCGCGCCACCCGATCTTCGAGAGCGCGCGGCGTTTTCGCGAAGCCGAACTCGCCGCCTATGATCCACCGCGCTTGCGCGATTTCCTTTTCGCGCAGCGGCTGTTGCGCCGATCCGAGGCGCCCTGGGGGCTCGGGCCGGCCGATCCCGCCGTCGAGCGCGTAACCTCGCTGATGGCCGCCAACAGCGCCACGCATGTGATGATCCTGTCGCATGATCCGGTTGATCTCATTGTGCTTGCGGTCCCGGTCATAGCGGCCGATCCGGCCACGGAAACCGCGCTGGCGCTGCTGCGGCGTCTGCTGGCGATGACGCCGGACGCGGCGTGAGGCGGGTCAAATCCGTTTCATGGTGACGTCCCCGACCACGCGAAGGTCGATCCTGCCGATCAGATCGGAACGCAGCACCTCGGCGGCGCCGATGGCGGCTATCGTCTGTCGCAACGTGCTGAGGTTCGATCCGAGCGACACGATGCCGCCCAGTACCGCGGCAATCGATCCGATAGCGACCTGACTGGACGGCCCGAACAGGCCGAGGGTCGTAACCAGCAACAACGTGACGCCGCCGGCGATTGCCGCCTTGGAGACCAGTATAAACTTTCGGCATCGCTCGGCGATCTCGGCAAGCTCGTCGAGACGCGCTTCGATCCGTGTAATCTCCTCGCTCGGGTCGTCCTCGTCCATCAGGTTCAAGGTTGAGATCATCGGCAAATTTCGACAAAGCGCGGTGACGCGGCGCGGCTATCGTCCGTCGTACAATTCCGGCTGCATCGCCCACAGCCATTGGTCGTGACCATGCGCATAGTTCTGGTTGGTCTGCGCCGGGTTGCGGTTGATCAACTGCCGCAGGTACATCGGATGGGTGACGCTGCGGACCTCGTGCTCGACCGTGAACAGCGGACGGCCGCTTGCAAGATCGACGATGTCGCGGAAGCGGTACTGATATTGATTGTCCTCGCTGTAGATCAAATTGCGCGCGTCAAGTTTGCGATAGGGCCCCGAGAAGTCAGTGATGTAGATCTGGACATGGTGGCCGTCGTAGTCCGGTTGCGGCTGGTCGGTTTCGCGGAACTGGAAATGCTGGTCCTTGCCCATCTTCACGCGTGCGACCGTGCCATCGCCGTTTTTAAGCTCGGCCGGCACCCCGATGATCTCAGGATAGAACGCGCAAATCCCTTGCGCGGCCCCGGCCGGCACGTCGAACTCGACATAGGGGATGCCGAGCGTGATGCGTCCGAAGCGTGCGGCGTCCGGCTCGTAGCAGCGCATGCGATTGCCCCACGGACAGGTCGCCTCGACGTAATCGTTGTGCTCGCTGAACGTGAACGCGGTGCCCTGGAGTTTCCCGGCGACGGCGGCCAGCCGGCCGAGCAACGCCTCACGGCCCGCGATGACGATGCCGGTATGGCCGCGCAGCACCTGGGGCCGGCCGCTCGGCAGATGAAACTGGCTTCGGCCGACATTGACCCACATGTTCGTGTCGGACACCATCAGGTACGGGTCGCGGGTGAGCCCAAGCCCGGTGACGTAGAACAACGCCGCCAAATGCTGGTCGGGCACCTGGACGTTGACGTGCTCGAAATGGATCGAGTTGCCGAGATCCTCCGCGGCGCGGTCGAATTGCCTCGTCATGTTCACGGTATCCGGTGCAAGGCGCAGAGCTTATTGCCGTCGGGATCGCGTAAGTACGCGATATAGAGCTTCATCCCGTTGCCTTCTCGTATCCCGGGCGGCTCTTCGCAGGTTGTTCCGCCATGCGCGATACCGGCGGCGTGAAACGCGTCGGCGGCTTCCGGCGACTCGGCGGCAAAGCCGATGGTGCCGCCATTGGCGTGGCATGCAGGCTTGCCGTCGATCGGCAGTGTCACCGAGAAGGTGCCGGTCTTGCTTCGATAGAAAATGCGATGGCGGTCGACCCGTCCGGGGGGAATGCCGAGCGTACCGAGCAACGCGTCATAGAAGGATTTTGCCTTTTCGAGGTCGTTAGTGCCGATCATCACATGAGAAAACATCCCGCACTCCGCTGTTTGCCGGGCGATCCTGGTCGCTCCGCGCCTGACTTTTACGGAATGAAGGCCGGCGGCGCTAGAGGGATGCGGAGGCGTGGGGACCCAGGGCTATGGGCGTCCGGGCGCAGCACTCCGGCGATGGCCGTCGGCCGGAGCGGGGCAAAGCCCAGCGAGTGCTCGACAAAAGCGGGCGCGACTGCAAGACTGTCCTCCTAATTAAAACCATGGAGGAAGCAATGAACATCGATCGTCGTCAGCTGGCGTTGCCGGTGCTTGCCATTGGACTTCTCGGAATGGTGCCGGCCTTTGCCGCCGCGGAGGAGGATGCCGTCGCAAAGAGTCTCGAGGCTTTTCGCGCGGCCCAGTTCGCGGCCAATGCCGAGATACTCGCCACCCTCTGCGCCGCAGAACTAAGCTACAGCCACTCCGATGGCCGGGTCGAGGACAAGGCGGCCTTCATCGCCAACGCCACCAATGGAAAATCGAAGTGGTTGGCGCTGACATACGAGGATCCCAAGATCCGCGTGGTCGGCGATGCCGCGATCGTGCGATTCCACTGGATCGGCGAAAGCGAAGCCGTTGCCGACGGCAAGAAAAGCGCCACCAATCTCCACATCCTGATGAACTGGCAGAAACAGGGCGCGGACTGGAAACTGCTGTCGCGCGCCTCAACCAAGCTCTGATAGCGCGTCGAACGGTCGGCGTGCGATAGTCACTAACGTCGCCCCCCTTTTCGCGGGACGATTTGTGCTGCGCTTACCCCGGCTTCGGCCGTAGCCATTGTTTTGCGCAGGACCTCGAAAATGACGGCGGTGGACCAGCCGAACAACAGCACGCCGTTCATCGCCGTCATCGGCCCTAGCAATTGCCAGCGCGGCAGCGGCGTCACGTCGCCATAGCCAAGCGTTGTGTAGTTTACAAAGGCAAAATAGATGAGATCGGTACCGTCAGGTGCGACGCCGAGCACCGCATAGGCAGACGCCCAGACGACGACTTCGGCAACATGCGCGACCATCAGGACCGACACGGTCGCGGTCATGACTGCGACCAACCGGACCGATGGGGACCGCACGGCATGCTCGCTCGCGATGCGCGCCGCCGCCAATACGACGGTCATCACGACGGCATGGATCGCGATTGTTGCGGCGCTGACGGCTATACACATGAGCAACTGTCGCAGCATGCGGATCACTCCGACGGATGTTGATCAGGCCCGGATGGCAGCGAGGAAAACGGCAGGCGGGCCGCTTCGATCGTCATCCGTGCCAGGCGCGAGATTTTCCGTTGTATTTCGCGGCATCGTCATTTCACCTTGCAGCCGGGGCGGCAACAGGTAAAGCGTCATCGCAAAAATCAGGTACACCAGCAACAAGAGCACGCCGACAAACCATGCGGAGCGCCCGCCACTGGTCATCAGCGACGCGGTCGTGGCGGCGATCAGCATCATGACTACCGCGCCTGGCCAGAATTGCAGATTCATCGGAGCAGGACCGATGACGTAACTGAGCAGTACCAGCACTGGAGCCACGAACAGCGCGATTTGAGATGCACTGCCCAGCGCGATACCCACGCTCAGGTCCAGCCGATCCTTGCGGGCGGCGGAAAACGCCGAGGCCATCTCCGCCGCGCCGCCGACCAGCGCCACGACAATGAAACCTACGAACGCCGGCGTCATGCCGAATGTCACCGCGGCCTGTTGCACCGACTCGACGAACACCTCGCTTACCAGCGCAACCAGTACCGTGACGCCTCCCAGCGTCGAAAGCGCCAGACCCAGCGGCCACGGCGCTTCGCCGGCTCCCGCCGGTTCGGTTGCGCCGAACAACTCGCGATGAGTCTTGAGCGAGAACAACAGGCCGAGCCCGTAGGCGACGATCAGCAGGACGGAAAGGCTCACGCTTAACATCTCGGTGAAGGCCGAGCCCGCGACGGTATCGGCTCCGGAGACCGCTGAAGGAATCAGAATCGCGATAGTGGCCAGAAACAGCAGCCCTGCCTGCAGGCGGGCACTGGCCCTGTTGTATTCCTGCACATGGTGCTTCAGTCCACCCAGCAGAAACGATGCGCCTAGCATGAACAGCGTATTGGCCACAATCGCGCCGGCGACGGATGCTTTCACCAGGGTGTATTGCCCGGCGTGCAACGCGGTAAGCGCGATGACAAGTTCGGTCAGGTTTCCAAGCGTGGCGTTGAGCAGGCCGCCGACCGTATCGCCGGTTTTGGCCGCCACGGATTCGGTGGCGTGACTGAGCAGTGCGGCCAGCGGGACCACCGCCAGCACCGAGAGCACAAACAGCAGCGTGTGCGCTTCCGGCTTGAGCTGGTGCGCGGCGAACAGCACCGGCACGAAGATCAGCAGCCAGAGCAGGGGGCTATGGCGAATTTCCTCGAGCAACGGACTCATTGTGCCCCCCGGCAGATGGTTGACCTGTGCTTGGTCCGAGGGCGTGCCGCTGTCAAGCGGGCCCGCTTTGCACATGCGGTCGCCCGGCCCGGGGCACGAGAGACCGGCAATAATTACCCGGGGAGGCAAATATGCCCCGGTCGCGCGACCCCCGCTTTTAGACGATCCTGTTGAAGGAACTGCATTTTCCGCCTTGGCACGCCCCCTGCAACGTCTGCCGCGACCACGGCCGTGCCTTTATCCGCGCCGGACACGAATTTGGAGAAGACGTGATGGGTATCTTCGATGCGCTCAACACTTCGGTGGGCGGTTTGCAGGCGCAATCCTTTGCACTGCAGAACATTTCCGGCAACATTGCCAATGCCCAGACCACCGGCTTCAAGGGTATCAACACGAGCTTCGTCGATCTCGTGCCGGAGGCCACCAATCCCGACCGCCAGGTCGCAGGCGGCGTCACGGCCTACGCGCGGCAAACGGTTTCGACGCAGGGCACGGTGTCGGCCTCGAGCGTCGGCACCTTCATGGCGATCAACGGCGACGGCTTCTTCTCGGTGCAGAAGTCAAGCGGCACGGTCGACAACGCACCGGTGTTTACCGGCGTGACCAACTACACGCGCCGCGGCGATTTTCAGGTCAACTCCAACGGCAATCTCGTCAACGGCGCCGGCTATTACCTGATGGGCGTCGCGGTGGATTCCAAGACCGGCAATCCGCTCGGCAACGTGCCACAGGTGCTGCAGTTCCAGAACAGTTTTGTGCCGGCGCAGGCGACCACGACGATTAATTACGGCCTCAACCTTCCGGCCACGCCTGTGACGGCGGCCGCCAGCACCGCGCCGGCCGGCACGATCACCGCCGTCGGCGGTCTCGACGCCACCGTGTTCAGCGTCGATCCGACCGTCGCCGGCACCGGCACCGTCGTCGGCAACGATGCCACGCTATTCCAGAACCAGTCGATCAGCGGCGGCGCCGTCACCGCTTACGATGCGTCCGGTACGCCGGTGAATCTGCAGCTGCGCTGGGCCAAGACCGACAGCGCGGCGCTGGGCGGCACCCATGTCGACAACTGGGAACTATTCTATCAGAAGGATCCGACCGCAACCGGCGCCCAGGTCATGTGGGTCAACGCCGGCACCGATTTTCAATTCGGCGCCAACGGCAAACTGACCTCACCAACCACCCCATCGATCACGCTGACCGGCGTTACGGTCGGCGGCCAGACGCTCGGCAACATTTCCGTCAGCATCGGCGCCGCCGGCCTGACGCAGTATGCGACCACGGGCGGTACCGCGACCATCAACCAGATTTCGCAGAATGGTTATCCCGCCGGGCAGCTGCAATCGGTCGCGATCAGCAATTCGGGGCTGGTGATCGGAACGTTCTCCAATGGACAGAACATCGATCTGGCTTCGGTGACGCTGTCACACTTTAACGGCACCAATTATCTCAAGGCGCTCGATGGCGGCGCCTATGCGGTGACCGATCAGTCGGGACAGGCGATCGCGGGGGCTTCGGGGACTATCAGCGGTTCGTCGCTGGAAGGCGCCAACACCGACATCGCCGACGAGTTCACCAAACTGATCGTGACCCAGCAGGCCTATTCGGCCAACACCAAGGTCATCACCACCGCCAACAGCATGGTGCAGGATCTGCTGAACGTGCTGCGCTGATGAACTTCCGTGTCCCGGGCGCGATGCAGCGCTTCTTAGCGCTGCTTCGCAGAACCGGGACCGCACCAAAGGCGGTGTCTGTGGCGGCCCCGGCTCAGCAGCGCACCGCTTCGCAAGAGCTACGCGCTGCGCTGCGTCCGGGGCACGAGGATGACGTGACATGAGTTTGAGTTCAGCCCTCTCCACCGCGATGGCCGGCCTGCGCGCCAATCAGGCTGCGCTCGGAATCGTCTCGTCCAACGTCGCAAACGCGCAGACGCCTGGCTATGTCACCCAGAACGCCAACCTGATCGAACTCGCCGGCGGCGCCGGCAATGGCGCGAGCGTGCGCGTCAACGGCGTCAACCGCCAGCTCGATCAATACATCCAGGCGCAACTGCGCACCGAGACCTCCGGCGGCGCCTATGCCGACCAGATCGCCAACATCCTCAGCCAGCTGCAAAACGTTTACGGCACCCCCGGCGAGGCCGGCACACTGGAAAACGCCTTCAGCAATTTTACCGCCGCGGTGCAGGCGCTGTCGGCAAGCTCCGGCTCGAACTCGGCGCAATCGTCCGTGTTGTCGGCGGCGCAATCTCTGGCGCAGCAGCTCAATGCGACGACTCAAGGCATCCAGACCCTGCGCTCCAATATCGAGCAGGACATCGGCGTCTCGGTCGGGCAGGCCAATGTCGCGATCAACCAGATCGCGCAGCTCAATTCGCGGCTGCAAGGCATGAACGCCACCGATCCGGCGGCGGCGATATTGATGGATCAGCGCGACAGCGCCATCAACCAGCTCGCGCAACTGATGGACATCCGCGTCGTCACCGACGGCACCAATCAGGCCGCCGTGTTCACCAATTCCGGCATCCAGCTGGTCGGCGGCGGCCAGGCCTCGCAACTGGATTTCAACTCGCAGGGAACGCTGAACGCCACATCGCAATGGAACAGCAATCCGGCGCTGTCGGGCGCCGGCACCATTACCGTCAAGCTGCCGAACGGCGGCAATTTCGACATGCTCGCCAACAATGCGATCTCATCCGGCCAACTCGCGGCCGATCTGAAACTGCGCGACAAGACGCTGGTGACGGCGCAGGCGCAGGTCGATCAGCTGGCCGCGGCGCTGGCAAGTTCGCTGTCCGATGTGACCAAACCTGGTACGGCGGTCGCCGGTCCGCCGGCAGGTTTCGATCTCGATCTGTCCAGCACCCTGAAGCCCGGCAACAGCATCAACCTTACCTACACGGATACGGCGACCAACACCACGCATCAGGTCACAATCATCCGCGTCGACGATCCGGCCGCGTTGCCGCTGTCGAACACCGCCACGGCCGATCCGAACGACCAGGTGATCGGCGTGAATTTTCTCGGCACCATGGCGTTTGTCGTAGCGCAGTTGAATACCGCTCTCGGCAGCGTACATCTTCAGTTTTCCAATCCCTCCGGCTCGACGCTGCGCGTGACCGACGACAACACTGCTGCCGCCACGGTCAACGCCGCCTCCGCGACGATCACCGCCTCGTCGCTGGCGGGCGGCACGGCCCAGCTGCCGTTGTTCACCGACGCCGGTTCGCTCTATAGCGGCAAGATCACCGTCGATGGACCGCAGATGACCGGCTTGGCCGGACGCATCACGGTCAACCCGGCGCTGGTCGCCGATCCGTCGAAGCTCACCGTCTATAATACGTCACCGCTCACGCCATCCGGCGATACCGCGCGGGCGGATTTCATCTATTCGCAGCTGACCGCAAGCTCCTTCACCTTTTCGCCGCAGACCGGGCTCGGTTCGGCTACGACGCCGTTCAGGGGCACCATTCCCAGCTTCCTCCAGCAATTCCTCAGTCAGCAGAGCAATGCGTCGGCGACCGCGGCCCAGCTGCAGCAAGGGCAGGATGTGGTCGTCTCCACCTTGCAGCAGAAATTCAATTCGAGCTCCGCCGTCAGCATCGACACCGAAATGGCAAACCTGATCGCGCTGCAAAATTCCTACGCGGCGAATGCGCATGTGATGAGCGTGGTGCAGAGCATGATGACGGCGCTGCTCCAGGTTCAGGGCTGAGGTGGCGACAATGGCGATCAACGGCATCGGATATGGCAGCACCGTTCTCGGACAATCGGTGCGCAATCTCAACGACCAGCTCAGCACGCTGTCGGCGCAGCTCACCACCGGCAAGAAGGCTGTGACTTACGCCGGGATGGGCGTCAACGAAGGCTTTGCGATCGCGGCACGGGCGCAGCTCTCGAACATCTCCGCCTTCGCCGATACCATGACCAAGATCAACACTACGATCAACGTCACCAACACCGCGCTGCAGTCGCTGGTCGATATCGGCGCGCAGGTGCAGAATGCGGCGAGCGCTTCCTCGCAGGCGCTCAACAGCGCAGGCCAAACCATCGCGCAGCAGAACGCGGCCTCGCAGCTCGGATCGATGCTGGGAATCCTCAACACGCAATCCGGCGATCGTTACGTATTTTCCGGCGCCGCGATCGATACGCCGTCGGTGACCGACGCCGACACGCTGCTGAACGGCAGCGGCGCGCAGGCCGGACTGAAGCAGGTCATTGCCGAGCGCAACCAGGCCGATCTCGGCGGCGGCCTCGGGCGCCTCGTGCTGTCGGCTCCGGCGACGACACCGATTACGCTGCGCGAGGATGTCGCGCCGTCGGTGTTCGGCCTAAAACTCAATTCGGTCTCTTCCTCATTGACGGGCGCAACCGTCACCGGGCCTACGGGATCGCCGCCGACGGTATCGATCGCGCTTCCCGCCAGTCCCAACAGCGGCGACCAGATCAGCCTGAAATTCAATCTGCCCGATGGCACTACCGAGACCATACAGCTGACCGCGTCGAATGCCGTTCCGACGCCCGCGAACAGCTTTGCGATCGGCGCGACGCCGGCGGCGACCTCGGCCAATCTCAATGCCGCGCTGAACAGCGCGATCGGCGCGCTCGCCAACACATCGCTGGTCGCGGCCTCCGCCGTCGCTGCAGCGGCGGACTTTTTCGCCGATCCGCCGCAACGCGTCGCGGGCACGCCGCTTGCGACCGCAACCGCGCTCACCAGCGGCACGGCGGCCGACACGGTTTCCTGGTACACCGGTGAGAATGGCGCGGGTTCGGCGCGAGCATCGTCGGTCGCGCGGATCGACCAGTCCGTTATTGTTCAATACGGCGCGCGCGCCACCGAGCAGGGGATACGCAATCAATTGCAATCGGTCGCGGTGCTCGCCGCGGTCACCTCGACGGGCCCGAATGCAGCGGCGCAGGTCGCAGCATTAAGCCAGCGCGTCACGCAAAATCTCACGGCGCAGCCCGGGCAACAGACCGTCCAGGACATCCAGGCGGACTTTTCCATCGCGCAGGACACGATGAAGGACGCGACCGCGCGGCAGAAGCAGACCCAGGCGATGCTGCAGAGCATCGTCGACCAGACCGAAAGCGTCTCGCCCGACCAGGTGGCGAGCCAGATCCTGGCGCTGCAAACCGCGCTGCAGGCGTCCTACCAGACCACCGCGATGCTGTCGCAATTGAGCCTGACGAAGTTCCTGCCGATATAGCGATGTAGAAGATCGAATGCGGTCGTCATCCTGAGGAGCCGCGCCCTTGCGCGGCGTCTCGAAGGATGGCCACGAGCGTGTGTGCGGCCATCCTTCGAGGCTCGCCCAAGAGGGCGAGCGCCTCAGGATGACGGTGGTGGGTGCGGATTGTAGTTGAGCTGGAATAAGTTATCGCCGCTTCAACTTGCCGCCGCGGCGGGATAGGCGGCTGATTTCAACCAGTCATGCTCGATCAGCGCCTCTTTCTTTGCGCGGCTCCAGCCCTTGATCTGGCGCTCGGCGGCAATCCCGTCCGTAATTCTGTCGAACCGTTCCGACCAGACGAGAGTTACGGGGCGGCGGGTATACGTATAACCGCGGAATGCTCCGTTATTATGCTGATCGATCCTGGGCTGCACGTCGTCGCCGGTCGCGCTTCCAACGTAGTAAGAATTATCGGCACAGCGGAGTATGTACACGTAGATTGCCATTCACCGCTATCCTACCCACATACGCTGTCGTCATCCTGAGGTGCTCGCCGTTCTTCACGGCGAACCCCTCAGGATGACGGCAGTGGCTGTCTTTATAGCGGCTTAGCGATCCTTCCCGCCAGCGAGCCACGGTTGTGTTGCCCTAAAGCAGGAGGCCTCCTTCTGGAGGCCTTTGTCGAGCGTGCGCGTGTGGTGCGGCAGGTGGTTGGTGTTACGCCGACTTAGCCTGTTGCAGGTACCTTGCGCTTTGCAGCAGCTTGTCTTCGTGCGCGATCAGTTTCTTGGCTTCCTTCAGCGCGAGGTAGACCTCGCCGTTGAGGATATGATTGTTGATGCCCTCGATGAACGGCCATGAACTCGGTGCCGCCTGCAGCATGTCGCGCATCAGGCTGAAATAGGTCGGGTGGTGGGCCCGCGGGTCGGGCGACAGGTACATCAGCTGCACCGCGAGGTAGATCAGCTTGGCCGGTGTATCGGCGGTGGCCGAGGTGAGGATGTCCTTTTCGCGCAGGATCGGGATCTTCTCGCCCTCGATCAAAAGCTTGGTGCGCTGATCGGTATTGGTGATGACGCAGGCGCCGATGATGATGCGCTCGTGCGGCTTGAGTTCGACTTTCAGCGCCATGCAGCCTTCTCCGTTGAATTGCGCGGCCGGATCGCTTCTTGCGCGTAAGCGCACATCCTTTCTTGGCGTGGTTAACGCGCGGTTAACGGCCGCATGCCCGCGTTGCGCGGCGCACCAGGAGTTTGCAACCGCAAACCCCGTTTTTGCTGCATTTTGGGGGATTTGCGCGCAATTTTATACAACCGGTACGCGAACCGGGAGCCCCGCATTCCGCATTCCGATTCATGTTTTTTTAGACTCTTGGTTTCAGTGTTCGGCAGTCGTCCGATGGAAAAGATCGGCGTTACGCGTAACCAGAAAGGTAGTACAATGTCCGGTATCGTCCTTACGGCGTCAGTCCGCCAGAACCTGCTCTCGCTGCAATCCACCGCCGACCTGCTCTCCACCACGCAGAACCGCCTTGCCACTGGCAACAAGGTCAACTCGGCCCTCGATAACCCCACCAACTTCTTCACCGCGCAAGGCCTCAACAACCGCGCCAGCGACATCAACAATCTGCTGGACTCGATCGGCAATGGCGTGCAGGTGCTGCAGGCCGCCAACACCGGCATCACCTCGCTGCAGAAGCTGGTCGATACCGCCAAATCGATCGCCAACCAGGTGCTGCAGGCTCCTGCCGGCTACTCGGCAAAGTCGACGGTGACTTCGGCGGCAGCGCTGGGCGGCACCGCGGCCAATCTGGTCGACGGCGCCACCATCAAGGCCGGCCAGACCATCATCGTCGCCGCGAACGGAAACCTCCCGGCCGTCACCGTCACCATCGGCGCCAGCGAGTCGCTCGATCAGCTGAACACCGCGCTCGCCGCCGGCAACATCACTGCGAGCCTCGACAGCTCCAACAAGCTGGTCTTCACCACCCTCAACGACTACGCCTCGTCGACAATCGGTGCGGTTACCGTCGGCTCCACGCCCGGCACCGCGACGTTCGGCGCTGCCGTTGCTCCCGTTGCCGACGCCGCCTCTCAGACCATTCGCGCGAGCCTCGTCAAGCAGTATAACGACATCATCACGCAGATCTCGACCACCTCGCAGGATGCGTCGTTCAACGGCATCAACCTCCTGAACGGCGACAACCTGAAGCTGACCTTCAACGAGACCGGCAAGTCGACGCTGAATGTCACCGGCGTTACCTTCAACGCAACGGGCCTCGGCCTTGCCTCGCTGACCTCGGGCACCGATTTCCTCGACAACAACTCGGCGAACGGGGTGCTGACCAAGCTCGGCTCCGCCAGCACCACGCTTCGCACCGAAGCGTCGGCGCTCGGTTCCAACCTGTCGGTCGTGCAGATCCGCCAGGACTTCAACAAGAACCTGATCAACGTGCTGCAGACCGGTTCGTCCAGCCTGACGCTGGCCGACACCAACGAGGAAGCCGCCAACAGCCAGGCGCTGTCGACCCGCCAGTCGATCGCGATCTCCGCGCTGGCGCTCGCCAACCAGTCGCAGCAGAGCGTGCTCCGCCTGCTGCAGTGATCTGAAACGAACAACTGACTATCGGAAACGGCGGGGGAAACCCCGCCGTTTTTCATTTTGGCGCGCGGATAAAATATCCCCCGTCATCCCGAGGTGCTCGCCGTCTTCGGCGAGCCTCGAAGGATGGGCCACAGGCGCTCGTGGCTCATCCTTCGAGGCTCGCGAGGGCTCGCACCTCTCGCGATAACGGCGAAGCCGTTACGCGGGGATGACGGCGGAGTTCGTAGCCACGACCCACTACCACAAAGTGCAAGAAGAGAAGTCGGCGCACTTTCGCAGGCGCCCTTAACGGTCGCGTAACTATATTGGCCGATATTGCCCGGGACATGTTCAATTAACCACGTCCGTTGACCCGGATTTGTCCTAACGAGAAAGTCGCGACAATGTCAGGTATCGTTCTTACAGCGGCAGTTCGCCAGAATCTGCTCTCGCTTCAGTCCACCGCGGACCTGCTCGCCACTACGCAGAACCGCCTGTCGACGGGCAAAAAGGTCAACACCGCGCTCGACAATCCGACCAACTTCTTCACCGCGCAGGGGCTCGATAATCGCGCCAGCGACATCAACAATCTGCTGGACTCGATCGGCAATGGCGTGCAGGTGCTGCAGGCCGCCAACACTGGCATCACCTCGCTGCAGAAGCTGGTCGATACCGCCAAATCGATTGCCAACCAGGTGCTGCAGGCTCCGACGGGCTATTCGACAAAGTCGACGGTCACTTCGGCGGCAGCGCTGGGCGGCACCGCGGCCAACCTGGTCGACGGCGCTACCATCAAGGCCGGCCAGACCATCATCGTCGCAGCCAACGGCGCCCTCCCGGCGGTTACCGTCACGATCGGCGCCAGCGAGTCCCTTGATCAGCTGAATACCGCTCTGGCGCCCGCTAACCTGACCGCCAGCCTGGACAGCGCCAACAAGCTCGTCTTCACCACCACCAACGACTACGCTTCGTCCACCATCGGCGCGGTTACCGTCGGCTCAACACCGGGTACTGCAACATTCGGCGCCGCGACCGCTCCGGTCGCCGACGCCGCCTCGCAGACCATTCGCGCCAACCTGGTCAGCCAGTACAACAACATCATCACGCAGATCACCACCACGTCGCAGGATGCGTCTTTCAACGGCATCAACCTCTTGAATGGCGACGACCTCAAGCTGACCTTCAACGAGACCGGCAAGTCGACGCTGAACATCAAGGGCGTAACCTACAACGCCGCAGGCCTCGGCCTTGCCCTGCTGATTTCGGGCACCGACTTCCTGGACAACTCGTCCGCAAACGCCACGCTGACCAAGATCTCCAACGCCAGCACGACGCTTCGAACCGAAGCCTCGACGCTGGGCTCGAACCTTTCGGTCGTGCAGATCCGCCAGGATTTCAACAAGAACCTGATCAACGTGTTGCAGACCGGCTCGGCCAACCTGACGCTGGCCGACACCAACGAGGAAGCCGCCAACAGCCAGGCGCTGTCGACCCGCCAGTCGATCGCGGTCTCGGCGCTCGCGCTCGCCAACCAGTCGCAGCAGAGCGTGCTCAAGCTGCTGCAGTGATCTGGACTGAACAATCTTAGGTAGACGGCGGGGGAAACTCCGCCGTTTCTGTTTTTGCCGCAATATATCGAGCCGTCATCCTGAGGTGCTCGCCGTCTTCGGCGAGCCTCGAAGGATGGGCCGCAAGCGCAGGCGGCCATCCTTCGCAGACGCCGCGCAAGCGCGCGGCTCCCCAGGATGACGTCTGAGTTGTATGGCGCGAAGATCTGCGGCGGCCGATTCAGGTCACAATCTGAAATGGCAATTAACCATATTTTAAAGGCACAACTGTATAAATCGTGGGCATTTTCCGCATACATCGAGGTCATGAATGTCCAGCGCCGCCCAGACCTACGCCCGCAATTCGCAGACCACCGCATCCCCCCGCGAAATCGAAGCGCAGGCGCTGTTGAAGGCGGCACGGCAGCTTCAGGACGTGGTGGAGAACTGGAGCGGGCCGGGCAGCCAGCTCAATTCGGCGATCATGTTCAATCGGAAGTTGTGGTCGATCTTCATGAGCGACGCCATCAACGATGAAAATCCGCTGGCCGTCGAGATCCGCCAAAACATCGCCAATATCGGCATCTTCGTGATGAAGCAGACCGTCGAGATCCAGACCAATCCGGCGCCTGAAAAGCTGAAGTCGCTGATCGACATCAACTGCAATCTCGCCGCGGGCCTCTCCGGCCGCGCCTGATGGCCGACATCTTCAACATCATCGCCGCGAATTACACCACCGTCGGTGGCATGGTGCCTTCGAAGACGCCGTATGTCGCGGTCAAGGCCGCGGACTACCAGGGCACCTGGGAAGGCAAGTATTCGACCGGCGAATCCTTCTCCTTCACGGTCTCCGACGTCAACGGCTTTCGCGCGAAGGTGCGCTACCAGAGCGGTTCGACGGTCAAGTATCAGGACGTCCTGATCAGGGATGCCTCATTCCGGATCGGCGACTCGAAGTTCATGCTTGCAAAACTCGGCAAGGCGACGATCAAGACGGTGGTGACCAATCCCTATGACGGCTCCACGCGGCTGAACACCGCGTATGCGACGCGGGATAGCTGATCGCGTCCCGCGCGCGATGGCGGGCTCTCAAATCTTCCGGTCGATCCGCAGCGCGTGGGCGTCTTCGCGTGCCTGTTGCAGCGCGCGGGCGTAAGCGCGGCGCCGCAGTACACCCTGGTCGGGAAACTGCTTGACCACCAGGCTGGTGCGGTTGTCGACCACCTGGTAGACGACCGAGCCGGCCTCGCGGTCGAGCACGACGTTGTTCGAAGTGTGCGCGCCGGAATTCTGCGGATCGTTGCGCACGCGCGGGCCGGCGTCCGCCGCCGTCACGCTTTGATGCGCGGGCAGGTCCGTCGCCACGGCTTCATCGGCCGCCGGACCGGGTTGCACCAAAGGCACTGCCACCGGCGCGCCCACCGGCTTAACGCTGAAATCTGAACTCATGGCGGCCTCCAAGCCTTCGCGCCTCGAGTCAAACCCCAACCCTTCCTGCTGGCAACGATAAGCTCGCGACCCTCACCACCGCGTTAGAAAACGCGCTGAATTTTGCGCTGATGCGGACTGGATATTTTTATGAAAAATGCTGGTAATGTCGCGGTGATGCCGTGGAATAACAGCCCGGCGACCGGGGAAGGGCGGTATGAAACGGTATGTAGTCTTTGCGCTGCTCGGCCCCTTTCTCGGTGGATTTCTGCTCCTGATCGCAACCACCGTGATGTCGGGATACTGGACCGAGACCAATATCGGCGAGGTGGAGAAGATCTTCGTCGTGCTGTTCTCCACGCTGCAATACACCTATCTGTTCGGCATCCTTCCGGCCCTGGCGATGGCCGCGATCGACGACATCCTCTGCCACGTCAAGCGGATCGGCCCGATGCTCCGCATGCTGATCGTCGGCGCCATCGCTTTTATCGCCGCGGAATTGCTCTATGGCGGTCGCGGGTCGGACAGCGGCGCATTGCAGTTCGTCCTCTACGGGCTGGTCGGCCTCGTGCCGGCAATGCTGTCGTCGTGGCTGGCGCAGGAAAAGGTCGCGGCGTGAGACAGATCGCCCGGCCCGTTACGGCGGCGTCACCCGCGTGACATAGGCCTCTACCGGCTCCGCATAGCCCTTCAATTCGAGGCTGCACGGTTGTGCCGGAACTTCAGAGGACACGTCCTGCCACACCGTTTCGCTTATGATCATCTCACCGGCTTTTGCGGACGCGACCAGCCGCGCACAAAAGTTCATCGAATCGCCGAGCGCTGCGAGTTGATAGTTGCCTTCCTCGACGCCGATTGATCCGACGAAGGTCTGCCCCGCATGGACGCCAACGCCGATCGAAAGCCATGGACCTGCCGGATCAGTATGTCCGGTGGCGCGCAAAAGCTCGAGACCGGCAGCGACCGCGCGCTGGCGATAGTCGGCCCCGGTGAAACCCGGAAGATAGAGCCCGATCACCTCGTCGCCCACCATCTTGTCCACCACCGCGTCGGTCTTGGTGAATATCTTGGTCGCGACCCGGAAGAAGCGCTGCATCAGCGCGGCGAATTCGGTCGGGCCGATGCGGGCGGCTAGCTGGGTCGAGCCGCGCACGTCGGCATACAGCATTGCGATCTCGATCTCGGCGCCGCCGCGTTCCTTGGCCAGCACCGCTTCGCACTGCTCGCAGAAATGCGGATTGCGCCGCCATGGCCCGAGGCCGATCCGGCGCAACGCCGGCGCGGTGAACCCGTCGAAGCCCACGCAGCACAGCCGGCAGCGCTCGGCCGCGGTGGGCGAAAGCAGGCGCATCACCTTGCGGCCGCGCCGCAACGACGGATGCTCACCGGTCAGCATCTGCTGCCAGAACTCGCTGGGATTCCGATCGGCGGTGGATTGCATCATGTCAGTCGCCCCGTTGCCCGAGGATTGCCCGGTCCAGAGACAGTTGCACGGTGATGCTACCCACTGCGCAGAACGCAGGCAACCAAGATAGCGCCCTTCACGGGGAAGTCGCAGGGCGATGCTACAGTGATCGGCTCACCGCCAGCGGCGAAATATTGCGCGGGCTCGGCGCGGCGCGCTGGCCTGCCGCGGTGTAGGTGTTCGGCACGTTGCGGCGCTGCAGTTCGGCATTGACGCCGCGCACGATGCCTTCGGAGACCGCATGGGCGGTCGCAAGCACGGTGAGATTGATCTGCAGCATGGCGCGAAACGTGTCGTGATGGCGCTGCAGCGCGGTGAGCAGGTCGGGGGTGGCGCGGGCGAGATAGCTCTGGCTGCTTTTCAGATGCGCGATGGTGCCGACATAGCGGCGCGACAGCTCGGTTTTCTTTCCCTCCAGCGCCATCGCCTCACGTACTTTGCCCGCGCGAACCAGTTCGGTCTCGCGCTCGATCACGCCGAGCAGCGCGCTCATCACTTCCATCAGCCCATCCGCGAGCTTGCGGGCATCGGCGGGCGTCGCCGCGAGTGGAACCGGCGATGGCAGCGGTTGGCGTTGCAGAGCAGGATTCATGTCATCTTCTCCGGTCAGGCGGCGCGGTCCGCCTGCTGCAGAATAAGCGTGCGATAGACGTCGTCGGAAATTCCGACGCCGCCAGCCTTGGCGAACGATTTGGAATATTCCTCCGTCAGCATCGAGCGCCAGACGCCGGTGCCCGGCGTGTCGCCGAACGGACCTTCGCCCTTGATGCCCGACGTCATCTGCGAGAACATCGAATTCAGGAACACGGATTCGAAATCCTGCGCCGCGCCTTTTGCCTTGAGCTGCGCCTGCGGCGAGACTTTCTTCAGCGCGTCCGCCAGCGCGTAATCCGGGCGGCCGTTGAGCATCGGCATCAGGGCTTTGCCGGGCATGCTGCTGGTGGTTGCGTTCATAAGGCTTGATTGCATCACATCACCTCGATGTCGGCCTGGATCGCGCCGGCGGCCTTGATCGCCTGCAGGATGCCGATCAGATCGCGCGGGCCGATACCCAATCCGTTGAGGCCGTCGACCAGCTGCTGCAGCGAGACGCCGTCTTTCACCAGCGCCAGTTTCTTGCCGTCCTCGCTGACGCCGATCGAGGTGCGCGGCGTCACCACGGTCCTGCCGCGTGCAAAGGGCTGCGGCTGGCTGACCTGCGGGCTCTCGGAAATCGACACGGTGAGATTGCCTTGCGCCACCGCCACCGTGGCGACGCGGACGTCGCGGCCCATCACGATGATACCGGAGCGCTCATCGATGATGATTTTTGCGGCGAGATCCGGCTCGACCTGCAACTGTTCGATCTCGGTCAGCAATGCAACGACATTGCTCTTGAATTCCGCCGGCACCGACATCTGCACGGTGGAGGGATCGATCGGCTCCGCGGTCTTGGCGCCGAGGAAATCGTTGACGGCGGCGGCGATGCGTTTGGCGGTGGTGAAATCGGGGTTGCGCAGCGCCAGCCGCACATTGGGCAGCCGGTTGAGCGCGAACTCGATCTCGCGCTCGATGATGGCGCCGTTGGCGATGCGGCCGACCGTCGGCACGCCCTTGGTGATGCTCGCGGCCGCGCCCTCGGCCTGGAAACCGCCGATCGCGACCGAGCCTTGCGCCACCGCATAGACGTTGCCGTCGGCGCCGAGAAGCGGGGTGACCAGAAGGGTGCCGCCCTGCAAGTTCTTGGCATCGCCGAGCGCCGAGACCGTGACATCCATCCGCGTGCCCTGGGTGCCGAAGGCGGGCAGGTTGCCGGTGACCATGACGGCGGCGACATTGCCGGTACGGATAGTGGCGCCGCGGATGTTGACGCCCATGCGTTCCAGCATCGCCTGCAGCGACTGTTTGGTGAAAGGAATGTTGTTCAGCGTGTCGCCGGAGCCGTTGAGGCCGACGACGAGGCCGTAGCCGATCAGCTGGTTCTGCCGTACGCCCTCGATATTGGCGAGGTCTTTTATGCGCGAGGTGGCGTTCGCCGGAGGTCCGCACAGCGACAGCACGGCGAGCGCTGCGCCGATCGTCCGGAAAACTGTCGCCTTACGCGTAACTGGCATCCTCTGCTCCCCGCGAGGTTGGCTGGACCCGACCTTCAGGCTCCCACATGAAGTTCGTCCGCCGTTAACCATGCGAGCGCTGTGCCAGCGCCTTCGGTACATTCAACCTGTTGATTGGATTGACGGATTTGAAAAGTAGGGTTGCCTGTCAGAGCTTGGCACGTCGGCGAAGTTGCCGCCGGCGGCAGATTTTGCCGATCCGTTTACTTCCCCTTAACCATAAACGGACGAAGCTCTGGCCAGCCAGCTCAGGGCAGCGCCATGCGAATTTACGGACCGAACGGCCCCACTCTCGGCGCACCGGCGACTTCCGCCCGGCGCGCCGGTTCCGGCGCTTTTGCGCTGCCGGACACGGTTGCGACGCCGGAAACCCGCGCCGCCGCCGCGCCAAAGGCGGCCGGAAATATCGACGCGCTGCTGGCGATGCAGGGCATCGAAGACCCCGTGGAACGCCGCAAGCGCTCGGTGGCGCGCGGCCGCGGCGCGCTGGATGTGCTCGACGACCTCAAGATCGGGCTGTTGTCGGGCAACTTCGACGCCGCCACCGTGACCCGGCTGCGCGATGCCGCAGCCAATCTCAAATCCTCATCAGGCGACCCCGGTCTCGATGCCGTGCTGTCGGAGATCGAACTGCGGGTCGAAGTCGAGCTGGCCAAGGCCGGGCAGTTCTGAGCCGGCTCGCGGCGCCGTTCTCCGGACCGGCGGGTTCCGGCCGGGAAACCCTGTGATATCCGGCATTTGCCGCCTCAACTGATATTGTCTGCCACAAAGCGCCGCTATATAAGGCGCGCGCGGACGGACCCTTCGGTCCGCCTTGCGACATACGGATGGGGGCAGTGCCTTTGGAAAAGTTGAAAAATTACCGGCCCACCGAAAAAGAGCCTTTCATGAACGACCGCCAGCGCGATTATTTTCGCTCAAAGCTGCTGGCGTGGAAGGACGAAATTCTTCGCGAATCGCGGATCACGCTGCAGACGCTGCAGGAGGAAAACGTCAATCATCCCGATCTCGCCGACCGCGCTTCCTCCGAGACCGATCGCGCCATCGAGCTGCGCGCGCGCGACCGCCAGCGCAAGCTGATCTCCAAGATCGACGCCGCGCTGCAGCGCATCGAGGACAACACCTACGGCTACTGCGAGGAAACCGGCGAGCCGATCTCGCTGAAGCGCCTCGAGGCCCGCCCCATCGCCACGCTCTCGGTCGAGGCGCAGGAGCGCCACGAGAAGCGCGAGAAGGTGTATCGGGACGAGTAGGGGTCGGGCTTTAGCAGCCGGCCTTTTTCATTTCGCAGACATACACTCACCGTCATCCTGAGGAGCCGCGCTCTTGCGCGGCGTCTCGAAGGATGAGCCGCATGCGCCCGTGGCCGATCCTTCGAGGCTCGCTGCGCTCGCACCTCAGGATGACGCACCATTTGGTGCTAGAAGGCTCCCCATGGACAAAACCCTCGAAGCCGCCAAAGCCATCGCGGCCGCCCGCCGCGATCGTGCCCCGCTGCGGCCGCTTGCCGCGGAGGTCGCGCCGCGCGACGAGGCGGAGGGGTATCGCATCCAGGAGGCGGTGCATGCCGTGCTGGCTGCGGATGTCGGGCCGCTGGTCGGTTACAAGATCGGTTGCACCAGCGCGGTGATGCAGCGCTATCTCGGCATTCAGCATCCGTGCGGCGGCGGTGTGTTTTCCAGGGGCGTGCATGCGAGCGGGGTCAGTCTGCGCCACGGCGATTACGTCCGCGTCGGGGTCGAGTGCGAGATCGCGGTGCGACTCGCGCGCGATCTTAACTCCACGGGAAGTGCATTCACCGCCGACAGCGTCGCGGGTGCGATCGACGCCTATCATCCGGCGATCGAGATCGTCGATGACCGCTACTCCGACTGGCGTACGATCGGTGCGCCGACTTTGGTGGCCGACGATTTCTTCGCCGCCGGCTGCGTGCTCGGCAAGCCGGTGCCGCGCGCGGCAGCGCCGGATTTGCTCGAGGTGGTCGGCGTCGCCTTCATCAACGGCGTCGAAGTAGGCCGCGGCACCGGCGCCGACGTGCTCGGTCATCCCCACGCAGCATTGGCGTGGCTTGCCAATCATCTGGCGGCAGGGCGTAAGAGTCTGCGCGCCGGGCAAATCGTGCTGACGGGCAGCCTGGTGCAGACGGTGTGGCTCAATGCCGGCGACAAGGTGGTGATGGAGATGTCGGGACTGGGGACGGTGACGGCGGAGTTCTTGTAGCTGAACTCTTGTCCTCCGGACTCAGCGCCATCACCTCTCCCGAAGGGAGAGGTCGGATTGCGAAGCAATCCGGGTGAGGGCTTACGGACTATCGATAAAGCATAACCCCTCACCCGACCGCTTCGCGGTCGACCTCTCCCTTCGGGAGAGATGAAGGACTTCGCCAGGGACACGAGGCTAATCCGGCGCCCTCAGCCGGTAGCCGATGCCGGTTTCGGTGAGCACGAAGTGCGGGCGCTCGGGGTCGGTCTCGATCTTTTGCCGCAGCTGGCGGACATAGACGCGCAGATATTGCGCGTCAGTCAGTTCGTTCCAGAGTTCCTTCAGCAGGAAGCGGTGCGTCAGCACCTTGCCGGCATGCTGCACCAGCACCCGCAACAGCTCGTATTCCTTCGGCGACAGTTTTACCTCGCGCTCGCCTAGCTTGACGATGCGGCGCACAAGGTCGACCGACAGGTCGCCGCTCCGGAACACCGGTTGTTCGCCCTGCACCTGCAATTGATGCCGAAGCGCGGCGCGCATCCGCGCCAGCAATTCGTCCATCCCGAACGGCTTTGTCAGGTAATCGTCGGCGCCGAGATCGAGCGCCTGCACCTTGCCGGCCTCGTCGCCGCGGCTGGACAGCACCACGATCGGCACGCCGTCATTGCGGTCGCGGATCGTCCGCAACAACTCGTGACCCTGGATGTCCGGCAGGCCCAGATCGAGAATGATCAGCGCCGGATTCTCCGACAATTGTTCGAGCGCGTTTCTGCCGCTGGAGGCCTCGAGCACGTGGTAGCCCTGCGTACTCAACCCCATCCGCAGCAATTTTCGGATCGGCGGCTCGTCGTCGATGACCAAGACTTTGATCGGGGCGGCGCTCATGCGGCGGTGTCCAGCGCTTGCCCGCCCGCCGGGACGGGCAACCGGATCGTCAATACCGCGCCGCTGCGATCGGTGCGATTGGCAGCCGTAATCGTGCCGCGCATGGCCTCGACAAAGCCGCGGGAGATTGCAAGGCCAAGGCCGGTGCCTGCCCGCACATGGTCGCCCTTTTGTACGCGATAGAACTTGTCGAACACGCTTTCCAGCTCCGCCTGTGGAATGCCCGCGCCCTCGTCGATGATTTGCAGCGCAATCGAATCCCTGTCGCGAAATCCCTTGAGCGAAATCGTGGTATCGATCGCTGCGTATTTGGCGGCATTGTCGAGCAGGTCGAACAGTACCTGCTCGAACAATACGGCATCGAGCTCGAGCATCGGCAGGTCGGCTTGCAGCTCCAGCCTGACCTTGTGACATGCGAGAATCTTGCCGGCGCGCCGCAACGCGCTGCCGACGATGTCGCCGAGATCGTGCCGCGCGGTGTTGGGTACGATCGCGCCGGACTCCAGCTTGGTCATGTCGAGCAGGTTGGCGATGAAGCGGTTGAGGCGTTCGGATTCGTCGATGATGGTTGAGAGCAGGTCGGCTTTTTCCGCGTCCGGCAGCGCGTTCGAAAAATCCCGCAACGTGCTGGCGGAGCCCAGCACCGAGGCCAGCGGCGTCTTGAGGTCGTGCGAGATCGAGGTCAACAGTGCCGCGCGCAGCCGTTCGGATTCCACGCTGCGCTCGACGCGGTCCATGTCCTCGACCAGCAGCACCCGCTCGATCGCCAGCGCACTCTGGTCGACCAACGCATCGAGCAGGCGGCGCTGGTCCGGCGTCAGCAGCGGCCCGGTGCGGTCGTCATCGATGCCGATCACGCCGATCGCGCCGCGGCCGGTCCGCATCGGCAGGAACAGGCGTTTTGCGCCGGGCAGGGTATCGGAGCCGCGGCCGGCGGGACGATCGTTGCCCCAGGCCCAGTTCGCGGCCGCAAGGTCGGCCTTGTCGAGCTGGTCCTCTGGTGGATAGCCGGCCTTCACGGTCAGCACGCCGTGTTCGGACAGCAGCAGCACCACGCGCACCCTGAGCATCAGCGCCGTCTGATAGGCGGTCGCCCACAGCACGTCATCCAGCGTCGCGGTGCCCGCGAGCTTGCGGCTGAAGGCGTAAAGCAATTCCGTGGTCCGCACCCTGCCGATCGCGAAGTCGGCTTGCGTCCGCACCCGTGCGGCGACATTGGAGACCAGGATCGCGATCAGCATGAAGAAAAAGAACGCCGCGACATTGGTGGGATCGGCGATTGTGAAGGTATGGACCGGCGGCAGGAAAAAGAAATTGTAGCACAGCGAGGCTACGACGCTCGCCAGCAGCGACGGCCACAACCCGAAGCGGACGGCAACGCCGACGACCGCGGTCAGGAACATCAGGTCGACGTTTTCGATGCCGAATACCGGCTGGATCAGTTCGGCGGCGCCCAGCGCCATCGCGACAATGACCAGCGCCATCAGATAGGGGCGCGGATCGAACGGCTCAGTCCGCACCGCCGCCTGCACGGTCTTTTTTGGAATAGCCTCGGCGGCGAGTTCGTCGCCGGCGATCACATGCACGCTGATATTGCCGGACCGACGCACCAGATCGTGCACCACCGAGCCGCGCATGATTTCGAACCATCGCGACCGCGTCGATTTTCCGATCACGATCTGCGTAACGTTGTTGGCATGCGCGAAGGTGATCACGTCGTCGGCGATGCGGCGCGCGGCGGCGGGAATGGTCAGCGCCTCGCCGCCCAGCGATTCGGCCAAACGCAGTGTGTCCGCGAGCCGGTCGCGCTCGACCTCGGACAGCTGCAGGCTGCGCCGGGTCTCGATGCTGAGTGCGGTCCAGGGCGCGTGCAGGCGGTCCGCCAGCCGCCGCGTCGCGCGCACCAGGCCCGCAGCGCGCGGGTCCTCGCTGATGCACACCAGGATGCGCTCGCCGGCGGCCCAGGGTCCCGCGATCGCATTGGCCTGCATATGCGTCAGCAGTTGTTCGTCGACCCGCTCGGCGGTGCGCCGCAACGCCAACTCGCGCAGCGCGGTCAAATTGCCCGGCGAAAAATAATGCTCCAGCGCGCGCTCGGCCTGTTTGGGGACGTAGACCTTGCCTTCTTTCAAGCGCTGGATCAGGTCGTCCGGCGTGAGATCGATCAGTTCGATGCCGTGGGCGCGGTCGAACACCGAATCCGGCACCGTTTCGCGTACCCGCACATGGGTGATCTGCGCCACCACATCGTTGAGGCTTTCGATGTGCTGGATGTTGACCGCGGTGTAGACGTCGATGCCGTGCGACAGCAGCTCCTCGACGTCGAGGTAGCGTTTTGGATGGCGGCTGCCCGGCGCGTTGGTATGGGCGAGCTCGTCGACCAGCGCCAGTTGCGGGCGGCGCGCGATCAGCGCGTCGAGATCCATCTCCTCGAGAACCTGATCCTTGTAGTCGAGCCGCTTGCGCGGGATGATCTCGAGGCCGCGCAGCAGCGCTTCGGTTTCCGCCCGGCCGTGGGTCTCGACCACGCCGACCACGACATCGACGCCGGCCCGCAGCCGGGCATGCACGCTTTGCAGCATCTCGTAGGTCTTGCCGACCCCCGGCGCGGCGCCGAGGAAAATCTTCAGGCGACCGGCCCCGCTCTGCTCCCGCCGCGCGGTTTCCAGGAGCGCGTCCGGCGAGGGCCGTTGATCGGGATCGCGGCGTTGATTGGCCATGCGGGCAATATAGTCCTCACGCCTGAGTGCGCCTAGGTGGGCCTATTTTGCTGCGGCACGATCCAGCGCCAGGTTCAAGGCCAGCACGTTGACCCTGGGCTCGCCGAGTAGTCCGGCAAGCCGGTCTTCGATCTGTTGTTCGACCAGTTTGCTGACGGCGTCTTCAGGAAGGTTGCGGGCCTTTGCCACGCGCGGCACCTGGAACAGGGCGCCTTCGGGCGAGATATCGGGATCAAGGCCGCTGGCCGTGGTGGTCACCAGATCGATCGGGATCGGCATCGACGGATTTTCCGCCTTCAACTTGTCGACATCTTCCTTGATGCGGTCAGCTAGCGCCTTGCTGGTCGGGCCTAGATTGGAGCCGCCGGAATTCGCCGCGTTATAAGGTGTGGGCACCGTCTTGGTCGAATCGGCCGGGTCCGGCGCGCTCGTGGCCGACGGCCGGCCGTGGAAATATTTGTTGTCCTTGAACTCCTGCCCGATCAAAGCGGAGCCCACCACCTTGCCATCCTGCTCGATGAGGCTCCCCTGCGCCTGCTTCGGGAAGAGCACGCCGGCAATCGCGGTCATGGCCAGCGGGTAGGCGAGCCCGGTGATCAGCGTCAGCACGACCAGGACGATGATGGCGGGGCGAATTTCCTTCAACATGATGGTTCTCCTCACACCAGATGGAGGGCGGTGACCACGAGGTCGATCGCCTTGATGCCGATGAACGGAATGATGATGCCGCCAAAGCCGTAGATCAGAAGATTGCGGCGCAACAGCGCGCCGGCGCCGATCGCGCGATAGGCGACGCCTTTCAATGCCAGCGGAATCAGCGCGATGATGATGATCGCATTGAAGATGATCGCCGACAGGATCGCGCTCTGCGGGCTCGCAAGATTCATGATGTTGAGCGCTTGCAGCTGCGGATAGAAGGCGAGAAAGATCGCGGGGATGATGGCGAAATATTTCGCCACGTCATTGGCGATCGAGAACGTGGTCAGCGCGCCGCGCGTCATCAACAGCTGCTTGCCGATCTCGACCACCTCGATCAGTTTTGTGGGATTAGAATCCAGATCCACCATGTTGCCGGCCTCGCGCGCGGCTTGCGTGCCGGTATTCATGGCCACGCCAACGTCAGCCTGCGCCAGCGCAGGGGCGTCGTTGGTGCCGTCGCCGCACATCGCGACCAGCTTTCCCTTGGCCTGCTCGTCACGGATCAGCTGCAGCTTGTCTTCCGGAGTGGCCTGCGCGAGGAAATCATCGACGCCGGCTTCCGCGGCGATCGCGGCCGCCGTCATCGGGTTGTCCCCGGTGATCATCACGGTGCGGATGCCCATGCGGCGCAGTTCGGCAAACCGCTCGCGGATGCCGCCCTTGACGATGTCCTTCAGGTGAATCACGCCAAGCAGCTTGCCGTCGCGGGCGACCGCCAGCGGCGTGCCCCCGGATTTGGCGATTTCGTCCGCGATCGCCTGGATTTCCCGCGCGGTGTCGGAAGTGAGCGCCGGCTGCAATGCGCGGACGGTATTGCCCGACGCCGCCAGAATTCGCGCCTCTCCGCCGCTGACATAGTTCAGGATCGCATCCACCGCGCCCTTGCGCACCGAGGAGCCGCCGGCATCGACGCCGCTCATGCGGGTCTGCGCGGTGAACGCAATGAAGCTCGCGCCAAGTTTGGCCAGATCGCGGTCGCGGATGCCGTATTTCTCCTTGGCCAGCACGACGATCGAGCGGCCTTCCGGCGTCTCGTCCGCCAGCGAAGCAAGCTGCGCAGCATCCGCGAGTTCCCGCTCGGTCACGCCGCGGACCGCCTTGAATGCGGTCGCCTGCCGGTTGCCGAGCGTGATGGTGCCGGTCTTGTCGAGCAGCAGGGTGTCGACGTCGCCCGCGGCTTCGACGGCGCGGCCCGACATCGCCAGCACGTTGAAGCGCACCAGCCGGTCCATGCCGGCGATGCCGATGGCGGAGAGCAGCGCGCCGATGGTGGTGGGGATCAGGGTCACGAACAGCGCCACCAGCACCACGACCGAAACCGAGCCCCCGGCATAGGCAGCATAGCTCGGGATCGTCACCGTCGCGAAGATGAAGATGATGGTGAGTCCAGCGAGCAGGATGTTGAGCGCGATCTCGTTCGGCGTCTTCTGGCGCTCGGCGCCTTCGACCAGGCGGATCATGCGGTCGAGAAAGGTCGAGCCTTGCGCCGCGGTGATGCGGACGCGGATCCAGTCGGACAGCACTTGCGTGCCGCCGGTCACCGCCGAGCGGTCGCCGCCGGATTCGCGGATCACCGGCGCGGACTCGCCGGTGATCGCCGCTTCGTTGACGGAAGCAACGCCTTCGACCACTTCGCCGTCGGAGGGGATGTTGTCGCCGGCCTCGACCAGCACGAGGTCGCCGACCTTCAGGCTGGCGCCCGGCACCAGCCGAAAGGTCCTGCCCGGTCCGGTCAGCAGCTTGGCCTGGCTCTCGGTACGGGTTTTTTTAAGCGATTCTGCCTGCGCCTTGCCGCGGCCCTCGGCGACGGCCTCGGCGAAATCGGCGAACAGCACGGTGAACCACAGCCACAAAATGATCTGGAAGGTGAATCCGAAATTTTCGCCGCCGGTGACCAGATCGCGCAGGAAGATGGCCGTGGTGAGCGCCGCGACGACCTCGACCACGAACATCACCGGGCTCTTGATCATCACCCGCGGATCGAGTTTTACGAACGCCGCGCGGATCGCAGGCATCACGATCTTCGGATCGAGCAGCGCCGACACCGGCGCCTTTTTCTGCAGTTTCAGGGCTTCCATGGATAGTGCTCCGAAAGGGGACCGGTCAGAACAGGGTGTTGGCGTTCATGGCGAGATGCTCGACGATCGGTCCAAGCGCAAGCGCGGGGAAGAAGGTGAGGCCGCCGATGATAAGGATGACGCCGACGACAAGCCCGACGAACAGGCCGCCGGTGGTCGGCAGCGTGCCGGCCGAGGGCGGAATCGATCTCTTGGCCGCCAGCGAACCGGCCAGCGCCATCGCCGGCACGATCATGAAGAAGCGGCCGACGAACATCGCGCTCGCCAGCGCCAGATTGTAGAACAAGGTGTTGCCGGAGAGGCCGGCGAAGGCCGAGCCGTTGTTGCCGGTCGCCGAAGTGAAGGCATAGAGCACTTCGGTGAAGCCGTGCGGGCCGGCATTGGCCATCGAGGCCACCGCGGGCGGAAACACCACGGCCACCGCGGTCCAGCCGAGATACATCAGCGGCAGCACCAGGATCGCGAGCATCGCCATCTTGACCTCCCGCGCCTCGATCTTCTTGCCGACATATTCCGGGGTGCGGCCGACCATCAGCCCTGCGACAAAGATCGAGATCACGACAAAGATCAGCATGCCGTAGAGGCCGGCGCCGACGCCGCCGACGATGATTTCGCCAAGCTGCATGTTGATCAGCGGGATCATGCCGCCAAGCGCGGTGAACGAGTCGTGCATGGCGTTGACCGCGCCGCAGGAGGCGGCGGTGGTGACCACCGCGAACAGGGACGAAGCGACGATGCCAAAACGGACTTCCTTGCCTTCCATGTTGCCGCCGATGAGGCCGAGCGAACTCAGCGCCGGGGTGCCGCCGGCTTCCGCCCAATAGGTAGCGGTGACGCCGGCGAGGAAAAGAACACCCATGACGGCCAGGATCGCCCAGCCCTGGCGCGGGTTGCCGACCATGCGGCCAAACACGTTGGTCAAAGCGGCGCCGAGCGCGAAGATGGAGATCATCTGCACGAAATTCGACAGCGCCGTCGGGTTCTCGAACGGATGCGCCGCGTTGGCATTGAAGAAGCCGCCGCCATTGGTGCCGAGCATTTTGATGGCGATCTGCGATGCCACGGGCCCTACGGCGATGGTCTGCTTCGCGCCTTCCAGGGTCGTCGCATCGACGTAAGCGCCGAGCGTCTGCGGAATGCCCTGCCAGACCAGGAAAAGCGTGTAGACAACGCAGATCGGTAGCAGCACATAGAGCGTGCAGCGCGTCACATCGACCCAGAAATTGCCGATTGTGCGCACCGAGGACCGGGAAAAGCCGCGGATCAGCGCCACCGCGAGCGCGATCCCGGTCGCCGCGGAGAGAAAATTCTGGTGTGTCAGCCCCAGCATCTGCACCAGATACGACAGCGTGCTTTCGCCGCCGTAGTTCTGCCAGTTCGTGTTGGTGATAAAACTCATCGCGGTGTTGAAGGAAAGATCGGGCGCGACAGCGGATTGCTCCGCCGGATTGAACGGCAGCGCCGCCTGCAGCCGCATCACCGCATAAAGAATGACAAAGCCGCCGATATGGAACAGCAGCATCGCGACCGTGTAGTTCAGCCAATGCTGCTCGCGGTTTTCATCGACGCCGCCGATCCAGTACACGCCGGCCTCGACCGGCCGCAGCAGGGGCGACAAGATGGTGCGCTCGCCGTTGAACACGGCCGTCATGTAGCCGCCGAGCGGTTTTGTCAGCGCAACGACGATCGCGCAGTAGAGCAGAATTTGAATCCAGCCGATGAGGGTCATCGTGTTGTGCCTTTGTATTTGCGCGGGATCGTGCGGTCAGAACCGCTCGGGCCGCAGCAGCGCGTAGGTCAGATAAAACAGCAGGCCGAAGGAGACGAGGCCGGCGAGCGAGTAATCGAAGATCATGGCCTACTCTCCTCAAAGCCGTTCGCAGGCGTAGGTGTAGCCCACCGCCAACGCGAAGAACGTGAGGCCGAGGGCCAGCATGATGACGTCCAGCATGGGATGGTCCTATTGCGGCACTATCCGCGAAGCGCTTTCCTCGCGTCCTTGTCGGGTGCTCAGTTGCCACCCGCCGCATAGGTTTTCGAGAGCATGGCGGCTGCGAACTAATAGGAATCTCATAAAGACGCAGCGGCCTGCGCCTGTGGTGACCGCAGACTTATCGGAAGTGATCGGCACACTCTCGCGGCGCCTCCCACTACGAATCGAACGCCTGATCGGCTCCGGCACTTGGATCGACGCGGCGCTAGCGCTGCTGGCCTGCAATTGCCGCAATGGTAGCTGCACCGGCTCGCCGGCGCGGCGCTTTGCGCCGACAGGTTGGCTCGCAAACGTTTGCTTTCGTTGGCTTTTCGCATCGCCTTTATGGAATTCCTATATTTCGGGGGTCCGGCTCCTATTGTTTTTAAACGGCTGTTTGCCGTCTAGCTGGGTGTTGGCGGGCTGCGGTTGGACCAATCGAGTCTTCCGGCAGCCGTGAACCGCCGGACAACCGGCTCATTCGCGCGTCGTCCGCTCTTCAGAACCTCACAGCGAGCAAAAGCGGCATGTCTCAAGACATTCTCTTGCAACATTCTCCGACTGACGCACCGCTCGCAAGTTCCCGCCTCGGGACGCTGGCTCTGGGTTCTATCGGCGTCGTCTACGGCGATATCGGTACCAGTCCGCTTTACGCGCTAAAGGAAAGCCTGACGGCTGCCGCGGCGGGCGGGCCGCTTGCCGAGCCGATGGTGATCGGCGTGATGTCGCTGATGCTCTGGGCACTGACCATCATCGTGACCCTGAAATATGTCTGGTTGATCATGAGCGCCGACAATCACGGCGAAGGCGGAACGCTGAGCCTGATGGCGCTGTTGCAACGGGCGATGGGCCGCAACTTTTTTGTGATTTCCCTGCTCGGGATGGCCGGTGCGGCGCTGTTTTACGGCGATGCAATCATCACGCCTGCCATTTCCGTTCTCTCGGCCGTGGAAGGCCTAAAACTGGTCACGCCGACGTTCGATCCGTTCATCCTGCCCCTCAGCATGATCATTATTGTCGCCCTGTTTTTCGTGCAGCGCCGCGGCACGGCGATGGTTGCCGCCTGGTTCGGTCCAATCATGATGATTTGGTTTTTGGTCATGGCGCTTGGCGGCGCAATTCATCTTGCGGACAATCCCAGTATCCTGGCCGCCATCAACCCGATTTACGGCGTCAACTTCATGCTTGCGCATGGTCAGGCCGGGCTTCTGGCGCTAGGCGCGGTGTTTCTCACGGTAACGGGTGCGGAAGCTCTTTATGCGGACATGGGCCATTTCGGCGCACGGCCGATCCGGGCCGCCTGGCTGATCGTCGTAATGCCTTCCCTCCTGCTCAACTACCTCGGGCAAGGGGCGCTGTTGCTTGCGCATCCGGAAAGGCTGGAAAATCCATTTTTTCTGCTCTATCCGGACTGGGCGCTGCTGCCGATGGTTTTTTTCGCAACTGTCGCCACCATTATCGCGAGCCAGGCCGTCATCAGCGGGGCGTTCTCGTTGACCCATCAGGCGATGCAACTTGGGCTTTTGCCACGCATGGAAATGCGCCGGACGTCCGAAACCGAGAGGGGGCAGATTTATATCCCGCGCATCAACTGGCTGCTGCTGCTCGCCGTGTTGTACATTGTGTTCGCGTTCAGGTCCTCCAGCGCGCTTGCGTCGGCTTACGGAGTGGCGGTCACCGGCACCATGGTGATCACCAGCATCATGGCCTTTTTTGTCATGTGGAAATGCTGGCAGTGGAAGGCCGCTTCTGCGGCTCTGGTGCTGGCTCCCTTTCTCGCTGTCGATCTGATTTTTTTGGCGGCCAACCTTCTCAAGATTTTCGAAGGCGGCTGGTTGCCGCTTGCCGTTGGCGCGTCGCTGATGCTGGTCATGCTCACCTGGCGTCAGGGAACTCGTATTCTGGCCGAGATATCCAGGCAAAACGAAGTGAACCTCGCCGATTTCATCGCCATGATCGCGAAGTCGTCGATTACCCATGCGTCGGGCACCGCGGTATTCCTGACCGGAAACCCTGCGGCGACGCCCACGGCCTTGCTTCACAACATCAAACACAACAAGGTATTGCACGAGCACAACATCATCCTGAACGTGATCGCTGAAGACACGCCGCGTATCGCCGACGGCGAACGGACCTCCATGGATCGGCTCTCGGAGCATTTCACCACGATCTCCATGCGGTTCGGGTACATGGAGAGTCCGAACGTTCCCGCCGGCCTCGCAGCATGCCGGGCATCCGGACTGACGTTCGACGTGATGAGTACGTCTTTCTTTCTGTCCCGCCGCGCGTTGCGGCCGGCGCCGCAATCGCGGATGCCGCGCTGGCAGGACAAGCTGTTTATCGGCCTCGCCCGGACCTCGGACGACGCCAGCAGATATTTCCACATCCCCTCGGCAAGGGCCGTCGAAATAGGCACACAAATCACCATTTGAGACGGCTTGCGCCCCAGCTACGCGTAAATCGAACTCCGAGCCGGTGTGTTGCGACAACTTACGCTCCACCCCCTCGCGCAGGTCGCGCGAGGAAATAGCAAACCTCGGACGCAGTGAGAACGCGGAAGCTTGGCTGTTTGAAATTTGAATCGGAACTAGCGCATTTCTCGTTTCCCGGGCGCGATGCAGCGCGTAGCTCTTGCGAAGCGCTGCTTCGCAGAACCGGGATCGTACCAAACACCGGCGCCCTGTACGTTCCCCGGCTCTGCAGTGCACCGCTCCGCAAGAGCTACGCGCTGCGCTGCGTCCGGGGAACGCAGCAACATATTCTGCGCGATATGCCGGTCAGGCCGGCCATGACGCGGGATCTTCAGGCATCGCGAAAACGACCACGGCCTTCGCCAGGGGAGCTGACGAAGGCCGCGTCGTACACCCCACCGCGCCTAGGCTCGCGATTTGGCGTGGGAGCTCTTGTTCAACTCAGAACGGCAGGATCACGTCCATGAACTGCTGGCCGTAGCGCGGCTGCTGCACGTCGGTGATCTGGCCGCGGCCGCCATAGGCGATGCGGGCCTGCGCGATCTTGCCTGAGTCGATGGTGTTGTCGCTCTGGATGTCCTCGGGCCGCACGATGCCGGCGACGATCAGTTCGCGGATTTCGAAGTTGACGCGGATCTCCTGCTTGCCTTCGACCACCAGGTTGCCGTTCGGCAGCAACTGCGTGACCACGGCGGCGACGCTGGTCTGCAGGTTCTCCTGGCGCTGCACCGAGCCCTTGTTGTCGGTCGATGCGGTGCCGTCGGCGGTGAGCAGCCGGCCGGGCAGGATGGCGGTCGCGGGATTCTTGATCAACTTGTCGCCGAGAAAGGAAGTGATGCCGGAATCTTCCTTGGCGGCGCGGCTGCGCTGGGTCTCGTTGGCGATGTTGGCCTTGTCGGTGAAATTCACCGTCACGGTGAGGATATCGCCGATCTGATGCGCGCGCTGGTCCTTGAAGAAGGCGCGCGAGCCGTTGCGCCACAGCGAGTTGGCGTTGTAGGACGCCGGCTCCGGCTTCGGCATCGGCATCTGCACCGGCTTGTAGCCCGGCTGCGCCGTCGGATTCTCGATCGCCGTCAGCGCCGGCTTCTCGCCGAGCGCCGCAAAACGGTCGAGCGCCGAGCAGCCGCCGCCGAGGCCGGCGATTGCAAGCAACGCGGCTGTCAGGGCGGCGCGGTTGAACTTCTGCAACGTGAACATGAACTCTACTCAGCTTTTTGAGGACCGGACGCGGTGGTATTGGTGGCAACCGAAACAGGGGCGGCGATGGGCTCGGCGGCGCCGGTGGTGACCGGCGTTTCAGTGGCGGGCGCGGAGCGGGGCGTCGAGATCGCGACCGACACCTGGCCGCGGCCGACCACGACGCCGGACACGGTGCGCTTGGATTGCAGGTTGAGCACGTTGACCGCGTCGCCTTCGGTGCCGCCCTCCAGCGCCTTGCCGCGGATGGTCAAATACAGCCCGGAGGATTCGTAGATCAGGGTCACGTTCTGGTCGCGCGCCACCAGATCGGGCTTTGCCAGATCGGTGACCCGCAAGGCCTGGCCCGCGCGCAGCTGCCGCCGCGCCTGCATGCCGACCGCATTGTCACGGCCGGCGGCGTCGTTGCCGACCTCGGCCTTCGGCCGCCGCTCGACCACCACGTCGGAGGATTTTATCACCTCATTGCGCTCGACGCCGCGCGCGAGCACCGCGGCTTCGACGGTCTCGATGGCGACGCCGGTGAAGCGCAGCTTGGTCGGTACGCCCGCGTCACTGGCGATCTCGAAGCTGACGTCGAAGCGGCCGCTGCGCGGCTCGTAGCGCACTGCTGCCGGCTGTAGTGCGCCGGTGTTTGATGCATCGAGCTGCAGCGTCTGCACGTCGCGGTCGAAGGTCAGCGACAGATTGCCGGCGTCGCCGAGCCCGTTGCGGCGCTCCAGCGCGCGGGCGACCTGCAATTCGATGTCTTTTGCCTCCAGCGTGCGCGCCAGCCGCGTGACCGAAATCGCCTTGAGGTCTTTTGTATCGACGCCGATGACCTGATGCGCGCGCAAAACGCTCAGCAGCTGCGCCGTCGGCAGCGAGCCGGTGGTGCCGAGATCGGGCGCGCGGTAGATCGCGATCTGCGCCGCATTGCCGGCGTTGTCGACCACGTCGCCGATCCGCACCACGTCGCTTGCGACATTGACATTGGCGCGCAGCACCGGCGCGGCAACATCGTCGCGGCTCTGCGCCAGCGACGGCGGCGCGCCGGCCGCGAGCAGGGCGGTTGCGAGAAGGAGCGAACGAAGTTTCATCGTACCCCTCAGCGGAACAGGTTGGCGGTGGATTGCAGCATCTGGTCGGCGGCGCTGATCACCTTGGCGTTCATCTCGTAGGCGCGCTGCGCGGCGATCAGGTCGGAGATTTCCGAGACCACCTCGACATTGGCCTGTTCGAGGTTGGACTGCTGGATGTCGCCAAAACCGTCGGCGTTAGCGACCCCGTCCTGCGGCGTGCCCGATGCCGGCGTGTCGGTGAACAGGTTATCGCCGTTCGGCTGCAAACCGGCCTTGTTGATGAAGCGCGTCAGCCCGATCTGGCCGACCGTGGTCGGCGTAGTCGAGCCGGGCAGCGTCACCGTGACCTGTCCCTGCGTGTTGATGGTCAGGCCTGAGGAATTTTGTGGAATCGTGATGGTCGGCTGCACGGGATTGCCCTGCGCGGTGACGATGCGGCCCTGCTGATCCATCTGGAACGAGCCGTCGCGGGTGTAGGCGTAGGTGCCGTCGGGCATCTGGATTTTGAAAAAGCCTTCGCCGCGGATCGCGATGTCGAGATCGTTGCCGGTCGGCGACAGCGTGCCTTGCGTCATCAGCCGCGGCGTGCCGACGGTCTTCACGCCGCCACCGATGTCGATGCCGACCGGAAGGATGGTGCCCTGGTCGGACGCCTGCGCGCCGACCCGGCGCACATGGTCGTAGATCAGGTCCTGGAACGCCGCGCGCTGCTTCTTGTAGCCGGTGGTGCGCAGGTTCGCGATGTTGTTGGAGATGACCTGGACGTTGAGCTCCTGAGCTGCCATCCCCGTCGCCGCGGTATGAAGTGCGCGCATGGTTTGGATTCCTTATGCCGGAACATCGGCTAGTTTTTCGAGGGCGGATTTGCGCAGGTCACCCTGCTGCTGCAGCATCGCGGAGATTTGCGTGTAGGCGCGCGTCACCTCGATCATCTTGCTCATTTCGGCGACCGAATTGACGTTGGATTTTTCGATAAAACCCTGGCGCAGTTTCGAGGTGGTGTCGGGCTGCGCCGCATTGCCCTGGCCGCCGGCATAAAGGTTGGCGCCTTCCTTCACGAGTCTTTGCGCCTGCGCGAAACTGACCAGCCGCAGCTTGCCGCGGATCGAATCGATGCGGCTAACGCCCTCCAGCACACTGACGCCGCCATCGGCGTTGATGGTGACTTCCTTGTCGGTCGGCTGGAACACGATCGGGCCGCCGGTGCCCAGCACCGGATGGCCGGCCGCGGTCACCAGTTGTCCCTGCGCATTGATCTGCAGGCGGCCGTCGCGGGTGTAGCGCTCGCCGCCGGGGGTCTGCACCACCAGAAAACCCTTGCCGTCGATCGCGACATCGAGCGGGTTCTTGGTCGGTTCGGCCGCGCCTTGGGAAAAATCGTGCCAGGTGGCGCGGTCGGTGACATAGCTGACGCGGCGGTCGGCGCCCTTGAAATCGTCCTGGTGCGCGCCCGAGGTCAAAAATTCCTGGAACAGCGACTTGTCGGCCTTGTAGCCGTTGGTATTCACGTTGGCGACGTTGTTGGCGACGACATCCATCTGCCGTTCCAGCGTCATCTGCCGCGATAGTCCGACGAGAAGCATATTCTCCATCGGTGGTTCTCCCCTTCGATGATCTGCGGCTGGTTCTCCCAAACCGATCCGCGGACCTGAGCGAACCGCCAAGGCTCTCCCAAGCCGCGGTTCGCTTGAAGACAGAGCGAAAGCCGTGCCAGACGGAAAGGTGCATATTTTACAGGTGCTTAGATGTCTTTGAGGGGTGCCGTGGCATCGGCAGAAAGGTCTTGTTGACCATAATGACCCGGCAGTTTTTTCCGGGCCGGCGACCGAAATCAGGTATCGGAGTGTTCGGGCTTGCGTGCGGGATGCCGAATGGCGATGACGATAATTTCGTCGGTCGCCTCATCCGTTATGTAATAGACGCGGTAGGAATACCGCCGCGTAATCATCTTTCGTACACCTTCCCCTTCCTGCTTGCGCCCGAGTTCCGGAAACAGCGAGAGATTCTCCAATGATTGAAGGATGGCATCGCGCACCCGCAATGCCGCTCCTGGACTGCGCTCCCAAAGATAATCACCGATATTGGCAAGGTCACGGGCGGCCTGCGGCGTGAGCCGAAGCTTCATCGCTCGAAGCGGCGAAAGGCAGCCTCGACTTCCGCGTCGGTCGCGAACTCACGGCGTCTCGCCTGGGCCAGTCCTTCCAGCACCGCCGGAAGGTCGGCGGGATCAATTTTTTCTGGCTCGCCGTCGTTGGCGGATAGGCTCAACATCGCGAGCGCGATCTGGTCTTGGCTGTCCGGGGGCAACCGCCGCACCGCTTCAAGGGCTTTTTCCAGCAGCTTGGTCATGGTTTCAAAATAGGTCGCTCAGTCCTGAAAAGGAAGCAACTATTGCGAGCAAAATCGCTCCGGCGGAGACGACCCGGCAGTTTTTTCCTAGTTGAAGGACAAAAGAAAGGTTCCATTAACCATTGCAAACCTAGTGTCGCATCAGTGATGGCGCGTGCGCGCCGGGGGCCCTTGTATCGCGTCACAAGCCTGCTTGGCCGCATCGAACCTCCTTTGGGATTTGGGCGGGCGGGCGATGGCAGACAGTGACGACAAGGAAGACGGCACCGATCAGGCTGCCGCACCGAAAAAAAGCAGGAAGAAGCTGATCATCATGGCTGCCGCGGCCCTGCTGCTGGTCGGCGGCGGCGGCGCGACCTGGTTCTTTTTCTTCCGCGCTCACGGCGAGGAGATGCATGCCGAGGCCGCGGCGGCGAAGGCGCCGATCTTCGTCGACGTGCCCGAGGTGTTGGTCAACCTCGTCAGCGCGCCCGGCGAGCGCATCCAGTATCTGAAAGTGAAGGTCGTGCTCGAGGTGAAGGAAGAAAAACAGGTCGAGACCATCAAGCCGACCATGCCGCGGGTCAGCGACATCTTTCAAACCTACATGCGCGAATTGCGCGCCAGCGATCTCAACGGATCGGCCGGGCTGTTTCGCCTGAAGGAAGAGCTGACGCGGCGGGTCAACGTCGCGGTGGCTCCCGCGCAGGTCAACGCCGTGCTGTTCAAGGAAGTCGTCATTCAGTGACGGAACGGGTTTGAGAAGATGGCGGGCAACGACCAGGTCGACCAGGATGCGATAGCCGCCCAGTGGGAGGCCTCGCTGGATTCCGAGGATCCGATTGCGGCTGCCGAATCTGCCGCGGAGAACGAACTCTCCGGCGCGATGGCGCTGCAATGGGCCGCCATGGTCGAGGACGGCGGCCGCGACCTCGGCGGCGGCAAGAACGGCGGCGAGCGCGTTCTGTCCCAGGAAGAGATCGACAACCTGCTCGGCTTCTCCGTCGGCGAGGTCAATCTTGACGAAAATTCCGGCATTCGCGCCATCATCGATTCGGCGATGGTGTCCTACGAACGCCTGCCGATGCTCGAAATCGTGTTCGACCGCCTGGTGCGGCTGATGACCACGAGCCTGCGCAACTTTACCTCCGACAACGTCGAGGTCTCGCTCGACCGCATCACCTCGGTGCGGTTCGGCGACTACATGAATTCGATCCCGCTGCCCGCCGTGCTCTCGGTGTTCAAGGCCGAAGAATGGGAAAATTTCGGCCTCGCCACGGTGGATTCCAGCCTGATCTATTCCATGATCGACGTGCTGCTCGGCGGCCGGCGCGGCCAGACCTCGCTGCGCATCGAAGGCCGGCCCTATACCACGATCGAAACCAACCTCGTTAAGCGGCTGGTCGAGGTCGTGCTGTCGGATGCCGAGCAGGCGTTCCGGCCGCTGTCCCCCGTGACGTTTACGATCGACCGCCTGGAGACCAATCCGCGCTTTGCCGCGATCAGCCGGCCCGCCAACGCCGCGATCCTGGTCCGGCTGCGCATCGACATGGAGGACCGCGGCGGCAATATCGAATTGCTGCTGCCTTATGCGACCATCGAGCCGATCCGCAACGTGCTGTTGCAGATGTTCATGGGCGAGAAATTCGGCCGCGATCCGATCTGGGAAGGGCACCTCGCCACCGAAATCGCTCAGGCGCAGATCTCGGTCGATGCCGTGCTGTACGAAGCCGACATTCCGCTCAAGCAGCTGATGAAGCTGAAGGTCGGCGACACGCTGCCGCTGGAAATGCGTTCCGATGCGCTGATCGCGGTGCGTTGCGGCAATGTGACGTTGACCGAAGGCCGCATGGGCCGGGTCGGCGACCGCGTCGCCATCCGCGTCACCAAGCAGCTGCGCAAGCCCAATACCACCTTCGCGATGTTCGAGAAGGCCGAAGAGCAAACCAAGTTGATGGAGGCACAATGAGTCATTCATTCGGAATGGTGATCGAGGGTCTGGTCGCGGTCCTGCTGCTGCTCACGATCGGCTATTGCATGCTGCTCAACAAGCGCCTCAAGCGCCTGAAGGCGGACGAGCAATCCTTGAAGGCCACCATCGGCGAGTTGATCACCGCGACCGAGATCGCCGAGCGCGCCATCGGCGGGCTCAAGCACACCGTGCGCGACGTCAACGAGAATCTCGGCAGCCAGCTCAATTCCGCCACCGACATGTCCAGGCAACTGACAAAGCTGCTGGCGGAAGGCGACGGCGTGCTGCGACGGATCAGCCGGATCGCGGTTGCGGCGCGGCCGGCTGAACCGGAAGCCCCGACATTGTCGGCAGCGAAATCGGTCGCCGTGGCGGCGCAGGCCTTCTCCGACCGCAGGAGGCCGAACGGTCTCGCCGCATGAAGGCACTCCGTGATATCCGCGTCATACCGGTCGTCCTGGTCGCGACCTTCGGCCTCGCGGTGCTGAAGGTCGCCGGGCTGGTGATCGACGGCGGCTACGTGTTCGACTACCAGCCCAAATCGACCAAGCGGTCCTGGGCGCAGGAAAGTTTCAATTTCCCGGGCGGCAAACCCGATCCGTCGGACATCACCGGCTCGGTCGCGGCCAAAAAGGAAGAGGCGCCCCCGAAGCCCGCGGTGAGCGCGCCGCAGACCGCAAAGCCGCCGGACGGCACCGTGATCTTTCCGGAGCAGACCCCCTCGATATCGCCGTCGGAGCGCGCGTTGCTGGAGCGGCTGCAGGCGCGGCGCCAGGAGCTGGAAGCCCGCGCGCGCGAGATCGATATCCGCGAGAACCTTTTGAAGTCCGCCGAGAAGCGGATCGAGGGGAAGGTCGAGGAACTGAAGGCCGTCGAATCGCGCATCGGAGCCGCGACCGAGCAGAAGAAGGAAGTCGAAGACGCCCGCCTGAAGGGACTCGTCACCATGTATGAGGGCATGAAGCCGAAGGACGCCGCAAAAGTGTTCGACCGGCTGGAGATGCCGGTGCTGTTCGAGATCGTCTCAAAGATCGCCCCGCGCAAGATGTCGGATATTCTGGGGCTGATGTCGCCGGAAGCCGCCGAACGCCTGACCGTCGAAATGGCCCGCCGCGCCGGCGGCGACAAGTCGGCCGCGGCCGCGGAGTTGCCCAAGATCGAAGGCAAGATGCTGCCGCAGAACCGCAATTAGCGGAATCTGACCCGTAGCCGGCATAGGTGATGCGGGGACATCGTACCCGATGTCGCTTCGCCCGTCCAGGCTACCGGAAAATCGCAATTGGCGGGGATATTTAACAAATCCTTTATTCGGCAAATCTAGAATCGGACGGACGCGAGTGGGTCCTCCCAGCCGCCCTCAGAAGACCTAAGCCGGAAAACTCTTCGCATGATCCGAACGGCTGCCGCTCACGATTGGTCGCTAGCCCGCGCATACGCGGGGCGCTGCTTGTCTGGGTGTGCCGCCATCGGCCTGTTCCTGCTGGCTTCATTGGTCTCCGGCACATGCGAGGCCCAGCCGGTGAAAGGCGAGGCGACGTTCTCCGCCTCTGACGGCTACGCCCGGCTCGTCCTCAAGCTCGATGAGGACGTCGATTCCGACGTCAGCGTAGCCGGCTCGATCGTGCTGATCCGCTTCAAGCGGCCGGTCGATATCAACGTCGATAAATTGTCCGACGCCGTGCCCGGTTATGTCGGCTCGGCGCGGCGCGACCCCGATGGCGCGGCGATCCGGTTGTCGCTGGCGCGCAAGGTGAGCGTCAACGCCATGACCGCCGGCGAGCGCATCTTCGTCGACCTGTTGCCGGATAGCTGGAAGGGATTGCCGCCGAGCCTGCCTCAAGAGGTGATCCGCGAACTGTCCGAGCGGGCGCGCGTGGCGGAGCGTGCATTGCGCGCGCAGCGCGCGGCAGAAGCCGCAAAGAAGCGGGCGCCGGTCCGCGTGCGCGCCTCGGTGCAGCCGACCTTCGTCCGCTTTGTGTTCGAGCTGCCCGATGGCGCCAGCGTTTCCTCCGTGCTGAACGAGCAGAAGCTGGCGCTCGTGTTCAACGCCGCGCTGACCTTCGACCTCGCGGATGCGCGGCTGGCCGCACCGTCTAATGTCGCGTCGATCAATCAGAAGATCGAGGGCGAAAACGCGTCGGTGGAGGTCGCGCTGATCGGCGAGGTCGACGTGCATTCGTTCCGTGAGGAAAAGAATTATATCGTCGATATCGGTTTCCAGTCGGAAAAGCCTTCGCCCTTGGCGGCACCGGCCGCGCCAACGGCGGCCAAACCGGCCGACAAGCCTGCCGACGAGGCACAGCCGCAGCGTTCCGGCGGGATCCCGGCCCCGGAGACGATTGCGCAAGAAGCCAAACTTGAAGCGAAGTCCGAACCCGCGATCAAGACGCCGGTCACAGTACCGCCGCCGGTCGCATTCGCGCCGGCTTCCGCGGTTGCTAAAGACACACCGGCTCCGATTGCCGCCGGGCCGACGCCGAAAATCGTGCTGGCTTCCGCCGAACCGCCGCCGGGAATCGAACCGGTCGCGGTCGACAAGGTCGAGGCCAACCGCAACAGCGACGGGCTGCGCCTCACCTTTTCATTCGCCTCTGCTGCACCGGCCGCCTTGTTCCGCCGCGCCGACGTGGTGTGGCTGGTGTTCGATTCCGCAAAGCCTGTCGATCTCGAGCCGATCCGCCGTGAGGCCGGATCGGTGATCGGCGATGCCAGCGCCGTGCCGCTGGAGCAGGGGCAGGCGGTCCGCCTGCGGCTCAATCGTCCGCAACTGGCCTCGCTGCTTGGGGATGAAAAGGCCGGCCAGAACTGGGTAGTGACCCTTGCCGACGCCAGGCAGACACCGTCGCAGGCACTGACGGCGATCCGCAACATCACCGACCCTGCGCGCGCCAATGTCACCGTGCCGATCGCAAAACCTGGCCTGATGCATCGACTGGTCGATCCGGACGCGGGTGACGTGCTGATGGTGATCACCGCGGCCCCGCCCGGCCGCGGTTTTGTGCGGCGGCAGGATTTTGTCGAGTTTTCTTTGCTTGAAAGCGTCCACGGCGTGGTGATCCAGTCCAAATCCGACGACGTCACCGCCGAAATCGCCTCCGACAAGATCACGCTGAGCCGGCCGGGCGGTCTTACCTTGTCCTCCGCCGATGTCGGCGCCGAGCGCGCGGCGACGGCCGTGCGGCCGGTCTTCGATCTCAACGAATGGCGCCGCAACCAGTCGGAAGATTTCAGCAAGCGGCTGGACCTGCTGGTCACCGCCTCGGCGAATGCCGTGGCGGAACAGCGCACGCCCGCCCGCCTCGATCTGGCGCGTTTCTACATGTCGCGGAGCATGTATCCGGAGGCCAAGGGCGTGGTCGACCTCGCGCTTGGTGAGGCAAAGCCGGGGCAGGAAGACCTCTCCGCGCTCATCGTGCATTCCGTCGCCTCGACGCTGATGGGCCACCCCGAACAAGGGCTGAAGGATCTGGCGTCGCCTGCGATCGGGACCAACTACGACTCCCAGCTCTGGAAGGCGTTGGCGCTGGCGCGGCAGGGCAAATGGGCCGAGGCGCGCGAGAAATTCAAGAACGTCGAATTTGCCATCACCTCGCTGCCGCTGGAGTTGCAGCGCGCGGTGCTGACGGAAGCAATGCGCGCGGCGATCGAGGTGAAGGACTATTCGGGCGCGGCCAGCCGCGGCAACGACCTCGGTGTGATCGGCATTCCCGCTGACCTGAAACCCGCGATCGCAGTGTTGCGGGGGCGGCTGGCCGAGGCGCTCGGCCGCGAGAAGGACGCGATGGCGGAATACAGGGCGGCGTCGCGATCCACCGATCGTGCGTCCGCGATGGAAGCGCGATTGCTCGACATCGCGCTTCGCCAGAAGCGCGACGAGATCACCCAGGAAGACGCGTTGCGCGATCTCGAAACGCTCTCGGTGACGTGGCGCGGCGACGGGCTGGAGGTGAAGGCGCTCTCGATGATGGCGCGGATTTATGGCGACACCGGCCGCTACGGCGAATCGCTTAGTGCAGCGCGCGCGGCAACCAGGCTGCAGCCCAATTCCGACATCTCTCGGGCGGCGCAGGATGATGCCGCGGCCTTGTTCGCGCAATTGTTCCTCAGCCCGAAGGGCGACGACCTGCCCCCGGTGGACGCCCTGGCCCTGTTCTATGGATACAGCGAACTGACGCCGATCGGGCGGCGCGGCGACGAAATGATCCGCCGCCTCGCGGACCGCCTCGTCGCGGTCGACCTGCTCGACCAGGCCAGCGAGTTGTTGCAATACCAGGTCGATCACCGGCTCGAGGGCGCGGCGCGCGCGCAGGTCGCGGCACGGCTGGCGATGGTGTATCTGATGAACCGCAAGCCGGACCGCGCCATCGGCGCGTTGCGCACCACGCGCATCGCCGATCTTGCCGGTGAATTGCGCCAGCAGCGCTTGTTGCTGGAGGCGCGGGCGCAAAGCGACATCGGCCGCCGCGATCTCGCCCTCGACATCATCTCCAATATCGCCGGCCGCGAGGCGATCCGGCTGCGCTCGGACATTTTTTGGGCGGCGCGGCGCTGGCGCGAATCCTCCGAGCAGATCGAACTTTATTACGGCGACCGCTGGCGCGATTTCAAGCCGCTCAACGCGGTGGAGAAGGGCGACGTGATCCGCGCGGTGGTCGGCTATGCGCTTGCCGAGGATACGCTCGGGCTCGCGCGTTTCCGCGAAAAATACGCCGCCCTGATGAGTGGCGAAGCCGACCGCGCCGCGTTCGAAATCGCGAGCAAGCCGGCTCCCTCCAACAGCGCCGAATTCGCCCAGATCGCCAAGATGGCGGCCAGCGTCGATACGCTCGACGGCTTCCTGCGCGAGATGAGAGCGCGTTTCCCCGACATGACGGCGAAGGCGCCGCTGCCGCCCGAGACGCAACGGCCCGACCCATTCCCGACCGGCGCGCTGCCGGCGATCGTCGGGCTGAAGCAGGTCGAAGCCGCGCGGTAAGGCAAGGCGTTTCCACATTTTCAGTGTCGTCCCCGCGAAGGCGGGGACCCATGTGCGTATGTTGCGGCGTGACGCCCCCTCGACAGACGCCCACCGAAACGGCAACCTGCACCGGTCGATTGCCCCCGCAGGAAAGCTGCCATCATGAGCAAGCCCATCAAGACCGAAGCCGAACTCGTTGCGATGGCCAGAGCGGAGTTGAAGGCGCATCTCGACTGTCCCGACGGACTCACGATTGCGGTGCTCCGCGACGGCGAATCCTGGGAATTCCGCGCTGAGGCCAATGAGACGACCATTGCCAGACCCGGCTATCCCGAATGCGTCGCGATGCTGGTCCAGATCGGCGACCACCTCAGCAAACAGTATGATGTGAAGGGATGAGGCACGCCTTTTCAGCGTCGTCCCCGCGTTCGCGGGATGACAGCGTTGATTGCCCGGTTACCTTCCCCGGAGCTGCGGTACCTGCGGCACCAACAGCAGCTTGCCCGAAATCGAGTTCGGCACTTCGTAAGGCGAGCCGATCGCCAGTACGTGGCTTATTGCGATCAGCCGGTTCTGCAGCTTGGCCGGCGGCGGGTTCTGGAACGAATAGGATCCCGCATTGTGGCATAGGAAGCAGTTCAGCACGTTTTTGATCGGCATGTTGACGGGGTATTGCACAAACGTCTCCGCCGTCGCGTTCGCAAGAGTGACCGAACCGACCGCGCTGGTCTGGTCGCTGGTCAGGCTGTATGTGTTGGGCAACATCCACACGGTCCCGACCAGATTGTAGTTGGCGAAGACCGCTTGCGCAGCCGGCTGGAATTTGGCGGCATAGGTCTGGGCCTGGCCGTTGATTGCAAAGATGTTGCCCACCCCGAACGGCTGGTTCTCGCCGCCGGTCTGGTTCTCCAGCACCACATTGGTCACCGGCGTGATCTTCTGGCTCGCATCGTCGAGTCTCAGGGCCGGCGGCGTGACCGCGTTGTTCACTTGCGAGAAGGGGGTGTTGGCCTGGTACAACGTATAGCTTTTCGGATCCTTGCGATTAGGTGAGGGGGTAAAGGTGTTGTCCGGCGTCGCCGGCGAATTCATCTTGTGCTCGAAGGTCCCCCACAGAAATTCCGGGTGATTGACGGTTTGGCCGACCACATGCAGGCCGAGCAGCGCGACGGTCACCGTCACGAATTTTCCGGGCACGGGCTGGATGGTGACCTGGCCCGGTACGACCTTGGTTTCCAGCACCGGTACCTGCGCCTGCGTCGTATAGGCGCCGGCCGGCGGCTGCTGTCCTTGATCGAGCCGCAGCCAGGTGGCCTTGAAGACGGCGGCACCGACGTCGAAATAGGAGTCTGCCGGCTGATTCTGGTAGCCTCCGGTGGCGATCAGGTTTTTCTTCGCCGTATCGAAATACGACTTGTTCATGTGAACCGAGGCGTAGACCGGGTATCCGTTCGGAGCGACCAGCATATTGCCGTCGGCTTCGACGATAGCGCCCGCGCCTTCGCTGAATCCGTCGGCGCCGCGGAAGACATGCGAACGGGCGGCGAGCGTCAGCGGACGCGCCTTGGGTTCGCCGGCGCTCTCGTTGCTATCCAGCAGCTCGGCCGGCGTTGCCAGCGTCATAAATCGTGGTACGGTGGCGCCCGAGGAGTCCTTGATCAGTGCGGTAGCCCAGACGAAAGCCTCCCACGACCATTGATGAAAATTGCAGTCCGGGGTCGGCAACTGCTTGGTATCCTCGGTGGGAAACGCCTGGTCCGGCTTCAGAAAGTTGTTCAGTCCTTCCGCCCAGCCGAATTGTGGACAGTTCTTGGCGGGCTTTGGCGGCGCGGCGCTGGCGCCGAAGCTGCCGGCAAGGCCGATCGCGGCGGCTATCAAAGTGACGATAAGCGTGTGTCGCGGTTTTTCTTTCATGTTCGACTTCCCCCGGGGGTCCGGCCTCCTGCAGAAGGCCCACCAGACATAAATGCCCGCTGCCTGATCTGTGTCCGGTAGCGGACTCAAAGCATATTTGTATTCTTTGTCAAAGCAACTACAAAGCGATGTTGTGAAATTCTTGGTGAGTCGATCTCCATAGTCTTGCGATCAATTTTTGCGAAGATCGAATGTCGGGCTCGACGGTGCTGCGGAATGAATGCGCCAGGCAGCGTCCGCAGCCTTCACCAGTTCAACTCCATGCTGTCGCCCACCGGCAGTTTCTGCCATTTCGCCAGCATGTCCTGATAGGCGGCGTAGACTTGCGAAATTTCGGCGTCGTTGAAGCGGCGAAAATCCAGTCCGGGACGGGCGAGCCGGCTTCGCAGCCGCTCCCGTAACATCGGAGAGTTTTCGTGGTGGCCCTGTTCGATGGTGTCGTTGAAAATGCGCACCACGGCTTCGGCCTCGTTGAGCGGCGCGGCGTTGAGCTTCAACAGGCTTTTCGACCGTTCGGCCGCCTTCGGCTTCCTGCGGCCACCGATATAACTCATGGTCTTGAATACCGCGCCGTCGGCGACGCTGCCCCAAAACCCTTGATGCAGCCGCAGCGTCTTCTCGACCAGAAAATGCGCGAGGTCGTGCGGAATCGCGAACATGTGCGCCACGCCTTTCAAACGGTAGCTGACCCCGTCATCGCGCGTGACCAGGGTTTCGTATTTGCCTTGATCGAGGCGGGTGACCGTCAGTTTCATATGCGGCGTGTCCGGGACGCGGTGCAATCCCTCGCAGGTTAAGTTGAGCCGAGCAATACCCATCATTGTCCGGCATGATCTGCGGGTGGGTTTCGCGACGCTCATTCACCCTACGGATAGCGCTAACCCCCATAACTCTGCACCAAACTCCCCGCTACCAGCGACCAGCCGTCGACCAGCACGAAGAAGATCAGCTTGAACGGCAGCGACACCACCACCGGGGGCAGCATCATCATGCCCATCGACATCAGGACCGAAGCGACCACGAGGTCGATGATCAAAAACGGCAGGAACAGGAGGAAGCCGATCTCGAAGGCGCGCTTCAGCTCGGAGATCATGAACGCCGGCACCAGGATGCGCAGCGAGAGGTCGGCGGGCGTCGCCGGCGGCGGCTCGCCCGACAGGTCCATGAACAGTTTCAGGTCTTTCTCGCGGACGTTCTTCTGCATGAAGCCGCGCAGCGGCACCACCGCGCGCTGCATCGCCTCCTCGACGCCGATCTGGTTGGCGACCAGCGGCTTGATGCCGTCGTCGTAGGACTTTTGCAGCACCGGTCCCATCACGAAGGCGGTAAGGAACAGCGCCAAGGCCAGTATCACCGAGTTCGGCGGTGCGGTCGCGGTGCCGAGTGCGGTGCGCAGCAGCGAAAGCACCACCACGATTCGTGTGAATGACGTCATCATCACCAGGATCGACGGCGCGATCGACAGCACCGTGAGCAGCGCGATCAACTGGATCGCGCGTTCGGTAACGCCGCCATTGCCCTGGCCGAGATTGATGCTGATGTCTTGCGCGAGCGCCGGACAGCTAAGCGATCCGGCGGCGATCAGACTGACAAGAAATAAAACTCTACGCGGGAGGTCTGCCGATCTCACGAAGAGGATTTCGGACGGCCTAGCAGCGATGCCATTTCGTCCTCAAGATTTTCAAAACTGCCCTTCGGCGGCGGAGCGACCGGTGGCGCTTCGTTGCGGGGGCGGGAAGGCGGCGGCTCAGGAGCCACTGGCGGCGCTCCCACCCGCGGCTCCGCCGAATCGCCGCCCGGGCGACGCAGCGCGGCTTCCAGCCGCTGCGCCATCTCGGCGAGATTCTGATCGGCCGCCGACAGTGCCGGGGAGGATGGAGGCGGCGGCGCAGCGGTGCGCTCCGGCGCGCGCACCGGTGGCGCCTTCGGCGGTTCCACAGGAGCTGATGGGCGGGGAATCGGCGGTTCGCTGCGCGCCGCCGCCCGCGGTGGCGCCGGTTCGCGGATATCGGTTCGGCTCATGGGCTCTGGCATGAAGCCGGCCAGCGGATCGCTTCGCCGCTCCGGGAGCGCCGGCGCCGGGCGGCGCGCTTCATTGGCGAAGGAGGGCCTGGCGGGCCGCGGCGGCGGTTCCGGCATCGCCGGTTCGGCATGATCGGAAGCGGGCTCGCCGTCGGACCAGTTATCGGGCAGCGCCACCCGCGGCGGCAACTCGGCGCCGCCGACATTGGGCCGTTGCGGGGCCTGGTCGCGGGCGGGCAAGGCGCGCACGATGTTTTGTTCCACCACGATGTCGCTGGGCCCGCCGATCATCAGCAGATGCTCGACGTTATCGCGCCGCACCAGCACCAGCCGGCGGCGGCCGTCGACCGCCGCCGCATCGATCACGGCCAGCCGCGGCATCCGTCCGCGATTGGCGTTCGCCCCAAGGCGATTGCCGGCGAAACGGCGCACCAGCCAGGCGGTGAGCCCGATCAGCGCCAGGACAATGATGAATGCGAAGAAAAACGTATAGGATGACTGCATGGTGGTCCCCGGCAACAGCGCTTTCGTAGCGTATCGGAATCGTCGGACGCAGATCGCAACGATACAACAAACGGCGAACGAAGCGTAAGTTTTGCCCTAACTCTTAATTCTCCACGGCAGGAATTGCCGCCCTAACCCTTAATAAACCATGAATCGGCTGGGCCAAAACAACTTCTGGTGGCGGCGCGCATCAATCCTTTGCTTGGTTAATGGGGGGCATCGGCCCGCCAAAATGCGGCTGGCGGCATCCGCCCGGGAACCGCCCACGCTCGCTAAAAGCGCGGTCGTTTCTTAACCCGCCATTAACCATACAGGCGGCAAATTCTGCCCAGCTGCGGTGTTGCGCGAAGGTGGGAGCGGCCGAATGTCCATCAACGATCTTCCGGTTCTGTCGGCGCTGCGCACCAGGATGCAGTGGCATCAGGAGCGCCAGCGGGTGCTGGCGGAGAACATTTCCAACTCCGACACGCCGAATTTCAAGCCGCGCGACCTGGTCGAACCGAAATTCGACCGCGGCGGCGCAAGCGGCGGCGCGATGGCGTCCCTGGCGATGATGCGCACCAGCGCCTCGCATATCGCTCCTTCCGGCGGCGCCGGCAGCTTCGCGCAGAACACAAAAGCCGGCTACGAGACCCGACCCGCCGGCAACGCCGTCAACCTGGAAGACGAAATGCTGAAAGTTTCCGCCAACCAGATGGATTACGCGGCTGCGACCTCGCTCTACACCCGCAGCCTTGGGCTACTGAAAACCGCCATCGGAAAACGCTGAGATAGGAAAATCACATTATGGCCGACGATGCCGGGGATTTCTCCCGTTCGATGCGCATCGCAACCTCGGGGCTGCGCGCGCAGGCCGGGCGAATGCGGGTGATTTCGGAAAATATCGCCAACGCGGACTCCACGGCGCCGACCGCCGGCGGCGATCCCTATCGCCGCAAGGTGCCGACCTTCTCCTCCGCCCTCGACCGCACGCTGGACGCAAAGGTGGTCGCGCTGGGCAAGATCAGGACCGATACTTCCGCGTTCCGCGTCAAGTACGAACCCAGCAATCCTTCGGCTGATGCGAGCGGCAACGTCAAATATCCCAACGTCAATCCGCTGATCGAAATGACCGACATGCGCGACGCGCAACGCTCCTACGAGGCGAACCTCAACATCATCAGCGCGACGCGCCGGATGATTCAACGCACGCTCGACATCCTGAAAGCTTGAGAGGAAATCTAAGCCATGGCTTCCCCCACAGCCGCTGCCAACGCCTATGCAAGCCTCGGCCGGATGCTGGAATCCGGCGGTGGGATCGGCGCCGGCGCCGGCAAGGCCTCCGACCTCGGTGGTGGCCCCTCGTTCGGCGCGGTGCTCAAGGATGCAATCGGCAGCGTGCTGGATTCGGGCCGCAAGTCTGACGCGCAAAGCATCGCGATGGCGTCGGGCAAGGCCAATGTGATGGACGTGGTGACGGCGGTGGCGGAAACCGATGTCGCGGTCTCCACCCTGGTGTCGGTTCGCGACCGGGTGATCCAGGCGTACGAAGACATCATGAAGATGCCGATTTGAGTTTGGGGAAGGCGTCATTCCGGGGCGCGACCGAAGGGAGCGAGCCCGGAATCCATAACCACGATTGGGGGTTATGGATTCCGGGCCTGCGCCCAAGAGGGCGCATCCCGGAATGACGAAAGTTAAGTGAAGAGGAATAGATAATATGACCGGCCCCGAAACCCTCGACATCGCGCGCGACGCGATCTGGACCATCGTAGTGGTGTCCTCGCCGCTGATGGTCGTCGGCCTGATCGTCGGCGTCGCGGTGTCGCTGATCCAGGCGCTGACGCAGATCCAGGAACAGACGCTGATCTTCGTGCCGAAGATCCTCGCGATTTTCGTGACGCTGCTGCTGGCGCTGCCGTTCATGGCGGATGCGCTGCAGGGCCACATGATGCGGATCTCGTCGCGAATCATCGGCGGGTGATGCACAGTGCCAGCCGCAAGCGCGGTCGCACCTCTCCCTCCGGGAGAGGTGAAGCACCGGCGCTTGCCGGACATTTGTCGCGCCAACAGAAGCAATCAATGCGTATCGACATCTCGCTGCTTCCCGCACTTGCCGCCGCCTTCATGCTGGTATTCGCCCGCATCGGCGCGATGGTGATGCTGTTGCCGGGGTTTGGCGAGACCAACATCCCGGTCCGCATCAAACTCGCGATCGCGCTTGCCCTGACCCTGATCATCCTGCCGCTGCACCGCGCCGCCTATCAGATCGACATGCAGTCGATGGCGCCGCTGATGGTGATGCTGGTGCATGAGATCGTGATCGGGGTGGTGCTCGGCGCCACCGCGAGGGTGACGCTGGCGGCGCTGCAGGTCGCGGGCTCGGTGGTCGCCCAGCAGCTGGGCCTCGGCTTCGTCACCGCGGTCGATCCGACCCAGGGCCAGCAGGGGCTTTTGATCGGCAACTTCCTCACCATCCTCGGCCTGACGCTGCTGTTCGCCACCGATACCCATCATCTGGTGATCGCGGCGCTGAACGACAGCTACGCGATCTTTTCGCCCGGCGAATTGGTGCCCAGCGGCGATATCGCCAAATTGGCCACCCGTGCCTTCGCCGCCGCCTTCAAGATCGGCGCGCAGCTGGCCGCGCCGTTTCTGGTGTTCGGCCTCGTCTTCAACATCGGGCTCGGCGTGCTGGCGCGGCTGATGCCGCAGATGCAGGTGTATTTCGTCGGCGTGCCGCTGGCGATCCTTGCGGGCTTTTTGATCTTCGCCGCGGTGCTGACGACGATGATGGGTACGTACATGGACTACTTCGTCGGCGTCATGCACGAACTGATCCCGCGGAGTTGAGATGGCCGACGAGCGTGATGCAGCGGAAAAAACAGAAGACCCGACGCAAAAACGCCTGGACGATGCGCATGACCGCGGCGACGTCGCCAAAAGCCAGGAGGTCAACACCTGGTTCATGATTGCCGGCGCTACGCTGGTGCTGTCGACCTTCTCGGGATCGATCGGCGGCGGCATCGTGATGCCGCTGCGCAACCTTCTCGCCAATTCGTGGATGATCCATGCCGATGGCCCGGGCCTGCTGGCGCTGGGCCAGAGTCTTGGGATAGCGCTGATCGCGGCGCTCGGCGTGCCGCTGCTGCTGCTGATGCTCGCCGCGATCGCCGGCAACATGATACAGCACCGCCTGGTGTGGTCGGGCGAATCCTTGAAGCCGAAATTGAGCAAGGTCTCGCCGTTGGCCGGCGCCAAGCGGGTGTTCGGCAAGCAGGCGGCGGCGAATTTCGCCAAGGGCATTTTCAAGGTCGCGGCGCTCGGCGCCGTGATGACCGCGATCCTGAGGCCGGAGCGGCATCGCCTCGATGCCATGATCCGGTTCGATCCGGCGGCGATTCTCGGTGTGACCACGACGCTGACGCTGCAATTGCTGGGCGCTGTCGTGGCGTTGCTGGCCCTGGTCGCAATCGCGGATTATTTCTTCCAGTACCGGCAATGGTTCGAGCGGCAGAAAATGTCGCTGCGGGAAATGAAGGAGGAGTTCAAGCAGTCGGAAGGCGATCCCCACATCAAGGGCCGGATCCGGCAGTTGCGCCATGCCCGCATGAGGAAGCGGATGATGGCCGCGGTTCCCAAGGCCTCCGTGATCATCACCAACCCGACCCATTATGCGGTGGCGCTGTCCTACGATCGCGGCATGTCGGCGCCGGTCTGCGTCGCCAAGGGCGTCGATACCATCGCGCTCAAGATCCGGGAGGTCGCCAGGGCGCACGATATTCCGATCGTCGAGAATGTGCCGCTGGCCCGCGCCTTGCACGCCACGGTTGAGATCGACGACGAGATTCCGGTCGAGCACTATCACGCGGTTGCCGAAATCATCGGCTACGTGATGGGCCTGAAGCGCGGGCTTTCCGGGCGGACGGTGTGAGCTACCCTGTGTCCCGGGCGCGATGCGGCACGAAGTGCTGCTTCGCAGAACCGGGACCGTACCAAACGCCGGTGTCTGCGACGGCCCCGGCTCAGCAGCGCACCGCAAGAGCGCTGCGCTGCGTCCGGGGCACGAAACCGTCCAAATGAACCGAAATAACCGCAACGATCTGCTTGCGCCGATGGGGCCGATTCAGGCACTCAGGTGTTATCCCGTGCGCGTGCGTTTCCCCCGTTTCCAGAGGCTACGGCCCGTCCGATGACCGCCGACACAGATAGCGATCAGCCGCCACCTCCGGCGCACGAGCCGGCGCGGCGCAGCGGCAGCATCGTGCTGGTGCTGCTGGTCGCGGGCGCCATCGTTGCCGCGGCAATCGCGTTCATGACTCTCGGCCGGGCGCAGGCGCAGCCTTATATCCTGGGGTTGCTGGCGCTGCTGGCGATGGTCGGGCTGTTCAACCTGTTCGCGTTTGCGGCCGGCATCATCCGCTTCGCCGACCGCATGGCCGACGATCCGATCATGCGTCCGATCGCCGATCACGCGTTCGACGGCCTCGCGGTCACCGACTCCCGCGGCCATGTGGTCTACAGCAACGCCGCCTATCTGGCGCTGACGGGGGCTGCGACGCCGCAGGATGCGCGCCCGGTGGAGCGGGTCTTTATCGGCAACCCCGATGTGTCGGAGGCCGTGTTCCGCCTGCTCAAAGCTGCGCGCGAAGGAAAACGCCAGCAGGAAGAGGTCCGCGTCGCCGGCACTGAAGGTGCACAGGGCCGCTGGCTGCGGATGCGGGTACGCCCGCTCGGCCAGTCCAAGCGCGACGCCAAATACGCGGTGTGGTCGATCGCCGACATTACGCGGGACCGCGAGCGGCAGGAGGACGTGTTCCAGGAGCTGCAGCACGCCATCGAATATCTCGATCATGCGCCGTGCGGCTTCTTCTCGGTCAATGCCGCCGGCAACCTTATCTATGTCAATGCCACGCTGGCCAATTGGCTCGACTACGATCTGGCGGAGATCGGCAATGGCGGCTTGAAGCTGACCGACATCGTCTCGGGCGATGGCGCCTCGCTGCTGACCTCGATCGTGCCGGCGCCCGGCGAGGTGAAGACCGAGGTGTTCGACATCGATTTGCGGATGCGCGGCGGCAAGACCATGCCGGTGCGGCTCTATCACAAGCTGGCATTCGGCGCCGATGGCGCGCCCGGCGCCTCGCGCACGCTTGTGATCAGTCGCGCCCGCGACGAACGGTTCGATCCGCAGCGCGCCGCCGAAGTCCGCTTCATGCGCTTTTTCGATCACACCCCGATGGCCATCGCCACGGTCGACAAATCGGGCGCGGTGGTGCGCGCCAATGCGCGCTTCGCAAAACTGGCGCAAAGCCTCAATTCCAGCGGGGCCGCCGGCAAATCGATCCTCTCCGTGGTCAACGAACGCGATCGCGGCCATTTGGTCGCGGCGATCGCTCTGGCCGCCGAAGGTCAGGGCGATATCGCGCCGGTCGAGGCGATGCTCGACGGCGCCAGGGAGCGCTGGGGACAATTCTTCGTCAGCGCGGTCGAGGAAGACGAGCGCGATACCGAGGCGGCCATCGTCTACATGCTGGAGACCACCGAGCGGCGCACGCTGGAAAACCAGATCAACCAGTCGCAGAAAATGGACATGGTCGGCCAGCTCGCCGGCGGCATCGCGCACGACTTCAACAATGTGCTGTCCGCGATCATGATGGCGAACGATTTCCTGCTCAACGCCCACAAGCCGACCGATCCGTCGTTTCAGGACATCATGCAGATCAAGCAGAACGCCACCCGCGCGGCGGCGCTGGTGCGGCAACTGCTGGCGTTCTCGCGAAAGCAGACGCTGCGGCCGCAGGTGCTCGACATCGGCGAGGTGCTATCGGACCTCGACGTGATGCTGAAGCGCCTGCTCGGCGAAAAGGTGAAGCCCGAGGTGATATACGGCCGCGATCTGTGGCCGGTAAAGGCCGATCTGTCGCAGCTCGAGCAGGTGATCGTCAATCTGGCCGTCAACGCCCGCGACGCCATGCCGGACGGGGGCAAGCTGACGGTGCGGACCGCGAACGTGTCGGCGCAGGAGGCGGAGAAGTTGTCCTACAAGGGCATGCCGGCGGCGGACTATGTACGGATCGATGTCACCGATACCGGCACCGGGATTCCCTCCGATATCGTCGACAAGATCTTCGAGCCGTTCTTTTCAACCAAGGAGGTCGGCAAGGGGACCGGGCTCGGACTGTCGACCGTATACGGCATCGTCAAGCAAACCGGCGGTTTTGTCTATGTCGACTCCGAAGCGGGCCAGGGCACCTCGTTCCACATCTTCCTGCCGCGGCACCATCCCGAGCAGGAGCTGCAGCCAAGCGCCGTCAATGGCGCGGCGAGGGAAACGCCTGCGGAAGCCAGGCGCGCCGCCGACCTGACCGGGCAGGGTACCATCCTGCTGGTCGAGGACGAGGAGGGCCTGCGCTCGCTGAATGCGCGCGGCCTGCGCTCACGCGGCTACAGCGTGATCGAGGCGTCCAACGGCATTGAGGCGATGGAAGCGCTGGAGGAAAAGAACGGCGCCGTCGATCTCGTGGTCTCGGACGTGGTAATGCCGGAAATGGACGGGCCCACCCTGCTGAGGGAAATGCGGACGCGCAACCCCAATCTCAAGATCATCTTTGTCTCCGGCTACGCCGAAGATGCCTTCGAAAAGAGCCTGCCCGAGAACGAGCAGTTCGCCTTCCTGGCAAAACCCTTCGCGCTCAGCGCGCTGGTCGAGAAGGTGAAGCAGACCATGGCGCCGGGCTAATCAACCGTCATCCTGAGGGCCGCGCGCTTGCGCGCGGCGTCTCGAAGGAAGGCTACGGGCGCATCCGGCCGATCCTTCGAGGCTCGCCGTGAAGAACGGCGAGCACCTCAGGATGACGCTGAGTGTGCGGAACCGGACGCCCTCCAGTATGAAGACCCTCCGCGAGCAGTCGTATCGGCGCTGACCCGCGACCGAGCGCCGCAGCCCTGCGTCGTCATGGGAGCTTCACTTTTGGGCAGGGGTGCCCATGTTAGTGGCGCTTCCCCCTGCCGGGGAATGAGGAAACAACCATGAATTTTACGCAACGTATGCGCGGCATCGTGAAGACGATCGCAGTCGTTCTGTCGTTGGCCGTTCCGGTGATGCTCACCATCTCCGCGGCCGACGCCCGGGTTGGCGGCGGCAGCAGCTCGGGTTCGCGGGGATCGCGGACCTTCTCGGCGCCGCCGAGCACCTCGACCGCGCCGAATGCGGCGCAGCCATTCAACCGCACCATGACCCAGCCCGGCAGCCCCGGAATGGCGGCAGGTGCTGCCAACAAGGGCGGCTTCTTCAACCGGCCCGGCATGGGCATGCTCGGCGGTCTTGCCGCGGGCTTCCTCGGCGCCGGCCTGCTCGGCATGCTGTTCGGCGGCGGCTTGTTCGGCGGCCTCGGCGGACTGTCGTCCATCATCGGCCTGATCCTGCAAATCGGCCTGATCATCATCGTGGTCCGGCTCGCCATGAACTGGTGGCAGCGCCGCAACGCGACGGCTTCGGCCTATGCGGCTCCGTCCGGAACCGGACCGACAGCGGGCGCTGGCCCGCTGGCCAGCTTCCGCACAGGTTCAGGCTTCGGCCTCGGGTCGGGCAGCGCGCCGCTCGAGATCGGTCCTGCCGATTATGAAGCCTTTGAGCGACTGCTCGGCGAGATCCAGGCCGCGTGGTCGAACGAGGACGTTGCCAGGCTGCATACCCTGGCGACGCCGGAGATGGTGTCGTACTTCACCCAGGACCTGCAGGCCAACAATGCGCGCGGCGTGGTCAACAAGGTCTCCGACGTGAAGCTGCAGCAGGGCGACCTCGCAGAAGCCTGGCGCGAAGGCGATACCGACTATGCCAGCGTGGCGATGCGGTTCTCCCTGGTCGACAAGACCATCGAGCGCGCAAGCGGCCGCGTGGTCGAAGGCAGCGACCGGCCGACCGAAGCCACCGAAGTGTGGACCTTCGTGCGGCCGCGCGGCGCCACTTGGGAACTCTCGGCGATCCAGCAGGCCTGATCGCCGGCACCATGATTTGTAACGAGGCGCCGCGGTTCATTCCGCGGCGCCTTTTTATTTGAGCGTGCGGTCATCGTTGCGGATCGGGAATATTGCCGGAACCGCCGGGTTGATGTCTTGTGGCGTGCGCCGGTCCACGAACCGGCCGATTCAAAAAACAGACTGGGAGGAATTCGATGCGTCCGTGCTTCAAACTTGTCTCGCGCGCGTGTCTTGCGATGGCCGCGGTCTGGATCATCTCAACCGCGCCGCAGGCCGCGCATGCGCAGGGCGCCGGCACCACGTTCTTCGTCACCAGCAACGGGATCGGCAATGGCGGCAATCTCGGCGGCCTTGCGGGCGCCGACAATCATTGCCAGACGCTGGCGCAGGCGGCCGGCGCCGGCGCCAAAACCTGGCGCGCTTATCTCTCGAACCAGGCCGCCGACGGCAAGCAAGGGGAGAACGCGCGCGATCGGATCGGCAAGGGCCCGTGGCAGAATGCCAAGGGCGTCGTAGTCGCCAAGGACGTCGCCGAGCTGCACGGCGCCAACAATCTCACCAAACAGACCGCGCTCAGCGAAAAGGGCGACGTGATCAACGGCCGCGGCGACACGCCGAACCGCCATGACGTGCTGACCGGATCGCAGCCGGACGGCACCGCCTTCGCAGGCGCCGACGACCGCACCTGCAAGAACTGGACGAGCAGCGCGCAAGGCGCGGCAATGGTCGGCCATTCCGACCGCCTTGGGCTCCGCGACGACGACGCCTCGAAATCCTGGAACTCGTCGCATCCCTCGCGCGGCCCCGACGGCGGCTGCTCGCAAAACGACCTGAAGAGCACCGGCGGCGACGGGCTGTTCTATTGCTTCGCGGCGAACTAACGCCTTAGCCGCAGCCACCGCCGTCATCCTGAGGTGCGCGCTCTTGCGCGCCTCGAAGGATGGCCGCATACACCCGTCTCTCGTCCTTCGAGGCTCGCCGAAGACGGCGAGCACCTCAGGATGACGCCTTAGTGTGTGACGAGGTTCTGCATGCGCTACCAACTCTATTACTGGCCGGGCATCCAGGGCCGCGGCGAGTACGTCCGGCTCGCGCTGGAAGATGCCGGCGCCGGATATAACGACGTCGCGCGGGGGACAGGCGGCATGGCGGCGATGTCGCGGATGATGGAGGATAGCGGCAGGCCGCCATTCGCGCCGCCGTTCCTGAAAGCCGGAAAGCTGGTGATCGGACAGACCGCCAACATCCTGCTCTATCTCGGCTCGCGCCATGGTCTCGCGCCGAAGGCGGAAGCAGGACGGCTGTGGGTGCATCAGCTGCAGCTCACCATCGCAGACCTGGTACTGGAGGTTCACGACACCCATCATCCGCTCGGGCCCTCGCTGTATTATGAGGACCAGCGGTCACCGGCGAAAAAGCGCACGCACGAATTCTGGAGCGAGCGGGTGCCGAAATATCTCGGCTACTTCGAAAGCCTGGTGCGCGACGCCGGCGGCACCTACACCACCGGCCGCCGCGCCACCTATGCCGACCTGTCGCTGTTCCAGATCGTCGAGGGGCTGCGCTACGCGTTTCCCAGGCGCATGAAGCAATTCGAGCGCAAGATTCCAACCCTGGTGGAATTGCGCGACCGCGTCGCCGCGCGGCCCAATATCAAGGCGTATCTTGCAAGCGACCGCCGCATTGCCTTCAACGAGGATGGCATCTTTCGGCGTTACAAGGAGCTGGATGGCTGAACCCCGTCATTCCGGGGCGCGCCACTTGGCGCGAACCCGGAATCCAGCACCGCGCGCCTTCTCTGGATTCCGGGTTCGCGCGCGAAAGCGCGCGCCCCGGAATGAGGGCTACATGTTCCGCCCGTCGATGGGCGTCATCTGCAATTTCGCGAGCTCGATGCCGTCGATGCAGCTGACATTCAGCGCCACCACTTCGGTGCCGTCGGGCTTCTTGCCGCGTGCAAACACGTCGACGCCGCAGTCGATGCAGAGCTGGTGGCGGATGGCGTGCTTGTTGAACAGATACTCTTTCAGATTATCCTCGCCGGCGCGCAGATGAAAACTTGGCGGCGCGAGAAACGTGAAGTGCAGGCCTTTCTTGGTGCAGATCGAGCAGTTGCACGCCGTCACCATCGCAAGATCCGTGGTGCACTCGAACCGCACCAGGCCGCAATGGCAGCCGCCGGTGTAGGTTTTCGACTCGGGCATTGCGGCCTCCGGGCAAGTGTCGAGGTGATATTAAGTCGCGGATCGCAGGATCGTTCAATCGTCTCACCACGGCCCTTCGCAGCGTCGGCAGGAGCAGCTCGATTCTCGCCGATATTGGAGAATGTTCCCCGGACGCAGCGCAGCGCGCCGTTCTTCACGGCGTGGTGCGCTGCAGAGCCGGGGCCGTAACGGGCACCAGCGTCTGGTACGATCCCGGTTCTGCGAAGTAGCGCTTCGCGCTGCATCGCGCCCGGGAAACGGGATTAGTGATTCACATTTCAAACAGCCAAGCTTCCGCATTCTCGCGGCGCAATGCGACCGAGGTTTGCTATTTCCCTCGCGCTACTTGCGCGAGGGGGGTGGAGCGGTGGGAGGCGCCAGGATGCTTGCGAGGCACCCTCGGAGGCGGGATTAACGGTCCCACCTCGCCCGGCAAGACTACCGGGCGCGCCCAAGGCTAGGCGCAGCGCCTCCCAGCGCTCCACCAACCGCCAGGCTGTCGACCGTTCCGGGGGCCGCCGGTCCGGCCAGCTTTCGCTCTGTCCGATAAGGGACCGCTTCTAGAAAGCAACCCTTCACTGGACAGGACGGAGCGATCATAACGCCGCGCCGGGGGACGGGGATAAGGAATGCAAATTTTTTTTTCGGCAGTATTTACAGGCACGTGCCGCCAAGACACGAGATCGTCACGCCTCCTTGCCGCGCGAGATGGTGATGGTCGCGTCGGTCTTGGTCCGCGTGCAGTGCATGTCGAGTCGGCGGAAGCGCATCCTGATATCGTCGCCGCGCAAAATCCCCATCCGCTTGATGCAGCGCGTCGCGCCCTTCAGCGTATCCTCCAGCGGCACCGTGAAAGTGACCGCGGAAGCCTTTGCCACCAGGTTCAGGAATTCCGGCTTCGGCTTGCGGACGTCGGAGGTGGCGAGCAGTTCGTTGCTGACCTTGCGGCTGGCGCAGCCGAGCCGCAATTGCTTTGCAGCCGGGTGGGAAAGATAGATGACGTTGGCCGCGGTCCTGCCGATACTGAGGCCATCGATCTGGCCCTTCAGCTGCGCGGCGAGATCGTCGCAGGCGTCGGCGCGCGCGGGCGAGGCGAGGGCGGTTGATGCGAGCAGGGCGAGAGCGAACAGCGTCTTCACGTCAGATACCTTAAAGGCTAGCTGGTACGGTTGGCGCAGCGCCGCCATTCCTTCATCGCAGCGTCGGCCGCGCCCTGCCGCGACACCGCGAGATATTCGCTGCGCAGCAGGATGTTGACGGTCTGGCCGGTCCCGGCCTCGCCCGCCGGCACCACATAGTCGAAGGCGTGGCGGTCGTAATTGCCCTTGATCCGCGCGCCGCCCGGCGTCGTGATGTCGTCGCCATGGATCGTCATATGTTGTCCGTCCGTGCTGCACCAGTCGCCGTCGATGGCGTCGGCAAGGGCGGCGGCCGGGGCGAGCAGCAGGGCGGCGGTGAGAAACACAGTGCGGTGGGTCATCGGGAAGGTCTTGCAGGTGACGGCTGATCATCTGATGGCACGGAGAGAGATGCAAGAGTGGGATCGGGAAGAACCGTAGCCCGGATGAGCGCAGCGACATCCGGGAACGAACGCGACCCGACCCCCGATTTTGCTGCGGCAATTCGGGCTACGCTTGCTGCTCCGTGCTGGTTCGTGCAAGAGCGGCTCGCTTCAGTCAATCCGATTCCGCGCAGGCTTACGTAGATCGCGTATTCCGAGAGTGTCATTCGGTCGGCAAGCGTGCTATACTGCTACCATGACAAAGCTGCTCGAACATGCCCTGCGCCAGGTCGAACAATTGCCGGAAGGCGAACAAGATGCCGCCGCCGGCGCGTTGCTGGACTATGTCAAGCATATGCGCGAACTGCGACTGACCGACGCACAGGTCGCCGAAGTACGCCACCGCCTGGCGAACCCCGACCGCAAACTCGTATCCCACGCCGAAGCACGTGAGCGCGTTGCGCGGCTTGGCTCGTAGACGGCGGCATGGAACTCATCTGGGACGATTAGGCGCTCGCCGATCTCGAAGACATCTTTAACTGGATCGCCCAGGACAGTCCCGCCGCAGCAAGAACCGTGGTTGATGGGCTGTTCAGCAGCACGGAGTTGTTGATCGATTTCCCGTTCATGGGGCACGTCGGTGTCGAACCGAATACGTTCGAATGGGCTGTGCCGCGATTGCCTTATATCGTGGTGTACGAGGTCCACCGAGCGCAGCAGCGTGTTGTCGTCACGGCTGTGCTTCATGGGGCGCAGGACCGCGACGGCATTGGGTGAGGTCTCCATGAAGCGAACGGTTAGCAAAGGCGCAATCGGCCGGGTCAGGATCGTCGAGGATTTGCCAAGTCCGGGATCCAACCCCCTCAGTGCTAGGCGTGCTCTTATCCGGGATGTTACATCTTTCGGTCTGGAAGCGGACGAAACGTTGTAAACTTGTCCGCATATCGGGATTGACGATAGATCATGGTCCTGCAAATTGGCGCCCACATTTGTCGCTCCTGCTCAATTGAGCGCGGCAACTCAAATCCCAGTTGTTTGCACAAGTCGCCTCGATAAAGATCAAACGCACCCTTCACCAATTCTCCCCATTGCGCCGCAGCACCCTGTGCCAGCTTAGCCGACAACATTGCGAGGAAGACGTTTGAAATGCCAACAATGATCATCCGCGGGTTCGACGAAGTTAGGAGCGTCCCAAAGGCGATACTTGCGAGAACCAATCCTCCGAACCAAAGATTGATGTAGAAGTCGAGAATGGATTTAGCTGCATCAAGTGAAGTCTTATAACTATCGGGTAGCAGAGCTTGCAAACGCGTCCAGCATCGAATGGCATCAATATTATAAATCACTTGAGGGTACCGTTCGAACGCACGTACGATGTTACCAAAACGTGTTGGGAGAACTAAGCGCCTATGCTCCGGAAATTCATTGCTAAGGCGCATTCGCAGTCGTCGTCGCTCACTTTGCTGGCTCGCCGATAACGGTTTATGGGAGTCTAACATTTTTATTTTAGCGTTTAGCTCTTCAAAAATGCTAAGTGACCAAAATCTCAACAAGCGTGCAGGGTTCAGCGCTCCGTAACCTTCTAGAACTCTGACTAATGTGAAATTGGCCACCAATAGGAAGATTGCTAGTCCCCATACAATAACTACCGATACGCCCAGATGCACCGCTAGCTTCTTTTCATCCACATCTAAGAACAATTTCTTCGCAAAATTGGAAACCGGAAGTGCGCCCGAGAAGCTTGCAAAAATCGCCGCCGTAATAATTACAATAGCTGCAGGAAGAAAATATCCCACTAAGAATTCTTTTCCGAACAGCTTTGGGAGTTCACCGAACAAGTCCGTAGTGCTCTTTCGCTTTCACTCGTCTTCAGAATTATCTTGTTGATCGTCATCGTCATCGTCAGAGTAATCGGTTTCGCCGGGCAGCGGCGTGTGAGATTCATCGATTCGCTTGCGAAACGGGTCATTGTCGTCACGCCTGGGATCGTCCTCTCGAGGGAATCGTGGACCAAAGTGGATTGCGAACTCGGCGCTCAATGGATTCACGGCAACCTCCGGCAGATCATTGTCGTCACGCAACTATAATACTTTCGCCTCCGCTCGGAAAGTTTAATGTTGAGAGTCGCGACTAAACCTTGCTAGTTACCGGTTTGAAAGAAATCAGCGTAGAAATGATCGCACGCTTGGACACTCCCATGAACGCCCCAACCCCCATCCCATCCTCCGCCACCCCGGTCCCGCCCTATCGCCACACCCCGCTGTTTCCGCTCGGCGCCGACACCACGCCCTACAAAAAGATCACCACCGACGGCGTCCGTGTCGAAAGGGTGCTCGGCCGCGACATGCTGGTGGTCTCGCGCGAGGCGCTGCGTGCGCTGTCGGAGGCGGCATTCGGCGATATCAACCATTACCTCCGGCCCGGACATCTCAAGCAGCTGCGCTCCATCCTCGATGACGCAGAAGCCTCCGATAACGACAAATTCGTCGCGTTCGATTTCCTGAAAAACGCCAACATCGCGGCAGGCGGGGTGCTGCCGATGTGCCAGGACACCGGCACCGCGATCATCATGGGCAAGAAGGGCTGCAACGTCATCACCGACGGCGACGACGAGGCGGCACTGAGCGAGGGCGCGCGCGACGCTTATCTCAGGCGCAATCTGCGCTACTCGCAGGTGGCGCCGCTGTCGATGTATGAGGAGAAAAACACCGCCAACAACATGCCGGCGCAGTGCGAGATCTATGCCGAAGGCGACGATGCCTACAAGTTCATGTTCATGGCCAAGGGCGGCGGCTCGGCCAACAAGAGTTTTCTGTTCCAGGCGACGCCGTCGGTGCTCACAAAAGATCGGCTGCTGGCGTTCCTGAAGGAAAAAGTGCTGACGCTGGGCACCGCGGCGTGTCCGCCCTATCACCTCGCCATCGTGATCGGCGGCACCTCGGCCGAACTCTGCATGAAGACGGTAAAACTCGCCTCGGCGCGCTATCTCGACGCGCTCCCGACCCATGGCTCGGCCGACGGCAATGCGTTCCGCGATCTCGAAATGGAGCAGGAAATTTTGAAGATGACGCAGTCGCTCGGCGTCGGCGCGCAGTTCGGCGGCAAATATTTTTGCCACGACGTCCGCGTGATCCGGCTGCCGCGCCACGGCGCGTCATTGCCGATCGGGCTCGGGGTGTCGTGCTCGGCGGACCGCCAGGTGCTCGGCAAGATCACCAAGGACGGCGTCTATCTGGAAGAGCTCGAGCACAACCCCGCGCAATATCTGCCGCAGGTGGAGCAGGCGCTCGGCGGCGAGGTTGTAAAAATCGATCTCAACCGGCCGATGAAGGAAATACTTACGACGCTGTCAAAACATCCGATCAAGACAAGACTGTCGCTGACCGGCACCATGATCGTCGCGCGCGATTCCGCGCACGCAAAACTGCGCGAGCGGCTGGAAAAGGGCGAGCCGCTGCCGGATTATTTCAAGAACCACCCGGTCTATTACGCCGGCCCCGCCAAGACCCCGGACGGCTACGCCTCCGGCGCGTTCGGCCCGACCACGGCCGGGCGGATGGATTCCTTTGTCGACCAGTTCCAGGCCGCTGGGGGATCGATGGTGATGGTGGCAAAGGGCAACCGCGCGGTCGCGGTGCGCGAGGCCTGCAAGAAGCACGGCGGCTTCTATCTCGGCTCGATCGGGGGTGCGGCGGCCAACCTCGCCGAGCACTGCATCAAGAAGGTCGAGGTGGTGGAATATCCCGAACTCGGCATGGAAGCGATCTGGCGCATCGAAGTCGAGGATTTTCCGGCCTTCATCATCATCGACGACAAGGGCAATGATTTCTTCAAGGAATTGAATTTGGGGTGACCCCATTCGTCATGGCCGGGCTTGCCCCGGCCATCCACGTCTTTTTCCCTGCAAGAAAGTAAGACGTGGATCACCGGGACAAGCCCGGTGATGACGGCAGGAAATGCGGCACGCGCGCTTACGCCCTTACGCCCTTGAACGGAAAACTTCCCATCGGGCCGATGCCCATCTCGCCGGAGATGGTGTCGCCGGCGACCTTGCCGGTGAAGGCGAGCGTCAGCGGCATCGGGTTGGTGATCGAGATCTTCCAGGCGACATCGTCGCCGTTGACGGTGCCGTCGAAGATCGGCCCGGACTGGCCGTCGGCGCCCTGCGTGCCGGTCAGCGTGCCGCCGTCGCTCTTCAGCGTCAGATCCGCATTGCGCTCGCCCATCGGCGTGCTCATGGTGATTTTCCAGTTTCCGTCGACCGCCATGGTGTCTTCCCTTGTCGTTGTTGCTTGAAGCATAGGCATGTCACAGCACGAGCCCGATGCGCAAGAGGCGAGGGCGTCGCAGTTTTGGATCAGGCGCGGGCGGCGCGGATCCGGTTGGTGACCAGGATGCGGAACGCGACATATTGCACGGCGAACGCCGCGACTTTGGCGCCGATCGCGACCACCGAGACGTAGAACGCCCACAGTTTCAGGTCCCCGGTGGACGCCACCGCGATCACGCCCGCGCCCAGTGCGAACATCAGCGCCGCCCAGAGGTAGCCGGCGATGGTGACGTATTCCGGCACGGTGTCGGTGACGATCGGCGGCATGTAGCGCAGCATCCAGCCGCGCTTCAGCATGATCGCGCCGATCGCGAAATGGCCGATCGCGGGCTTTGCCAGCACGAAGCGGGGATCGTGGGTGAAGAGCGTCGCGCCGCCGAGCACAAAGACAAGGCCGAGGCTCGCCCAGGTCATGTAGCCGAGCGCCCGGCCCTTGACGCGCGAATAGATCACCTGGCCGACCGCGCCCGCAATCGCCACCGAGGTTGCAAGGATCACGTTGTCGGTCGCTAGAAAGATGACAAGGAATACGATGGTGGAGAGGAAGTCCGAGCCCAGTCTCGCAAATATCTCTTTCATGTCATGTTCTCGCTCGCAATCACGGGGAAACCAGAGCGCCGGCGGGGGGCGTGGTATATTTCGCCCGCCGGTACGCCGGGTACCATCTGGTGAAATAGACCGCGCTGTTGCGGGCGGCGATCCCGATGGCGAGCCCGACCCAGAACGGCAGGCTGGGCATATAGATCATCAACAGGTTCGCGATCAGCATCAGCACGAATGCGCCGGTCCAGGCCCAACTGATGATGTAATTGGCGCGCATGAAGCCCGGCATCTTCATCGTCTCAGTATCGACGACCTCGCGGGCATATTGCAGCGTAAAGGGCGCGCGGATCGCGATCGACGTCAGTGCGATGCCCAAGGTGCCGATATCGACGGCGAGGCGGACCTCGGTCGCGCTCCAGTCGCCATCGATCAGCGTGATATACGCGCCGAGCGCGCTGAACATGATCACGGCGCCAGCTGCGAGCATCTTGACCGAGCGGCCGCGGAACACTTCGTATCCGATGATGGCGGCCGCGATGGCGGCGCCGGCGAACAGGCTGATCGGCGCGGAGGTGACCAGCATCAGAGCTGCGAAGGCGGCGAATGGGGCGAGGATCAGGAAGATCGTCATGGCGGCCTCAGGGAGCTGATCTTTACATCGTAAAGATATCTCTAGAGCAGCCCGGACGGCGGGTCAAGCTAAATCTTTACAGTGTAAAAATAAACTTGAGAAGCCGTAGATTATGGTTATTTTACAGTGGTTTAGCCGCAGTCAATGCGCGCCGATGGCCGGCCAGAATTGCGATAACCCTGAAACTGCGGCCGCGACCAGCACGCCAATGGTGACCACCATGCCGCCGATCCGGCCGGCGCTGAACTGCCATGTGCCCGGTTTCGAATACATGCCAAGCGGTTGCAGCAGGCGCGCCACCAGCAGCGCGCCCATCAACAGATGCACCCTCGTGGCCGAACCTCCCGACATCTCCAGCATCGCGACCAGCAGCGCGATGATCGGCACATATTCGACGAAATTCGCATGCGCGCGGATCGCGCTGCGCAGCCTGAGGTTCTCGCCATCGCCGAACAGGACGCGATTTCCCCGCCGCAGCCGCGCGACCTCGAGCGCGAGCCCGGCATAGATCAGCGCAAGCAGCCCGAGATAGAAGCCGGTGACAAATGGCGTTTGCATGGAGTGCTCCTACGGCGACGTTGTATCCTTGGCGTACAGTCTTTAAGCCGTGTCCCGGACGCGGTGCGGCATTCTTCATGCCGCTCCGCAGAGCCGGGACCGTATCAGACACCGACGTTCGTTACGGCCCCGGCTCTGCAGCGCACCGCTACGCAAGGGCTACGCGCTGCGCTGCGTCCGGGGCACGAGACCTCTCAAGCCGCACCCACCCAATTGCCATGGAAGCCGTCCGGCACCCGGGTGCCGAGCTGCACCAGCGCCGCGGGGCCGGCTTCGACATCGCCGGCGTTGAACACCGCAAGATCGCTGCGGTTTTCCCGCGCGCGCCAGACCACCGCGAGCAGCCAGCCATCGCCCTCGGCGGCGCCAGGCCCGCGCTCGACGAATACCGGCTCGGAGATGGTGTCGCCGGCGGGCAGCAGATACCGGCCGCGGCGCGCTCCCTTGCCATCGACATGCACCACGCCCGACAGCGCGCCGAACATCGACAGATCCGGATTGGCGCAGGCGTACCAGCCGTGACGGTGGGCGAGCCCGGCGCGTCGGTCGTCGATACGCGGGAATTCGCCGGTCAGGTCGTCGAGATAGGTTTGCGTGAACCGGTCGGTATTGCCGGCAAGGTCGAAGGTCCAGCGGCACAAGCGCGCCCGGGACTTTTTCGGATCCGTAGGCCTGCCGTCGGGATGGGTGAACAGCGGCGCTTCCTCGAACTGCATCACCTCGGCGATGATGCGCTCGCCGTCCTCCCAGGCGTTCATGACATGAAAGACGTAGCAGCTCTCGGCGCGGAACCAGACGATATCCTCAGCTGAACCGTTGCGCTTCATCACCCCGACATAGCCGCCCTTGTCGGGCTCCCAGGCATAAGGCGGCTTGCCGCTTTTCGCGCGATCCATGCTGCCGGTGATCGGGAGGATCGGAAACAGCAGGTGGTTTTCGGTGACGATGAAGTCGTGCACCATGCTGGCATAGGGCGCCTCGAAGCGATCGAACCTTGTCACGATGCCCGATGCGTCGATGGATCCGAACGAGAGCAGGGGACTGAACGGCCCGCCGGCATTGTAGCCGAAGAACATCATCTCGCCGGTCACCGGATCGATTTTCGGGTGCGCGGTGAACGGGCCGCTCAGCCGCCCGTCGTAGTCGCAATATCCTCGGGTAGCCAGCGTGCCCGGCTCGATCTCGGTCGGAAGATGGCCTTCCTCCAGCGCGAGCAGGCGGCCGCCGTGAAAGATGATGTTGGTGTTGGCGACGCCGGTGTCCTTGACGTCGGTCGGCGGCGCGTCCGGCAGTTTGCGGCCGCCGAACCCGCCGAACAGGGCGCGGCCGGCGTCGCGCTCGGCCTGCCATTTCGCGGTGCGGACCCAGCGGTTGCGATAGCTGGCGCGGCCGTTCTCGAGATGAAAAGCGTGCAGCATGCCGTCGCCGACGAACCAGTGCGCGCCGGGCGCCTCGAATTGCGGGTTGGGGCCGTTGCGGTAAAGCGTGCCGTTGAGCTCGCGCGGCAGCTCGCCCTCGATCTTGAGAAAGGGCGCATCGCTTTCAAACGGAATCGGCGCCAGATTGGTCCGCGGCACCTTGACGGTTTCCTGCTGCATCGCTCGCTCCCTCTGACTGGAAATCTTTACATCGTAAAGATGCGAGTACAGGACCCGTTTACGTTCGTCAAGCTAAATCTTTACAGTGTAAAAATCGCGGCCTATAAGGCGGCATGGCGAAACAATCGAGAATCGGGCGAGGTCGTCCGGCAGGCGGCAGAGCGGTGAAGACCGCAGTGTCCAAACGATCCGCTTCGAAGCGCAGGCCGGTTCAGGAGGCGCGATATCATCATGGCGCGCTGCATGAGGCGCTGCTCGAGGCGGCCGAAGAGGTGCTGGAGCGCGACGGCCTGCAGGGCCTCACGCTGCGCGCGGTGGCGCGTGAGGCCGGGGTGTCGCATGCCGCGCCGACGCATCATTTCGGCGACCTCACCGGCCTTGTCAGCGAACTCGCCGCGATCGGCTTCCGCCAGTTCAACGCCGCCATGGCCTCGGCGGGTAGCAGCGGCCCGTCGCCGCTCGACAAGGCCATGGCCAGGGCAAAAGCCTATGTCGCCTATGCGCGCGCGCATCCGGGCATGTACGGGCTGATGTTCCGCACCGAGCGGCTCGACATGAAGAGGCCCTCGCTGCATGAAGCCGCCAGCGCGTCGTTCGCCGGCCTCGCCGGCGCGATCGGCGCCAGCCGCCAGGAACAGATCTCGGCCGAAGCGTTGTCGCTGGACCAGGCCGCCGCCATCGCGCGCGCCTGGTCGCTGGTGCACGGCTTTACCATGCTGCTGCTCGACGGCCGCCTGACCGATATCCTGCGCCGCTTGCCCGAGGGCACCGACGCCGAAACCTTGCTGGATGCGATGCTGCGGTCGACGGTGCCGCGGCCGGCGCCGTGAACAAGTGCCTGATAAAGCAGCAGCGGAACCAGGCATAGCTATCCGGATTGTGCAATCTGGGGAAGGTTCAGGACCGATGCGCGAAACACCTGACATTGCCGCGGAATCGTTTTAGAACAGCGCTTCCTGCGATCCCTCGTCTCTCATCAGCGTGCCAGTTCCCTACCGATCATGCCTGCCATTTCGTCGAACAAGCCCTACCGCATCGGCCGTTCCCGCACCGGGCTCGGTCTGTTCGCAACAAAGCCTATCAAGAAGGGCGCCAAGATCGTCCGCTATTTCGGTCCGCTGCTGGATTCCAGAAACAAGAAGCACGACATCGAGAACAAATACCTGTTCGAGCTCAACGGCCGCTGGACCATCGACGGTTCGGTGCGCAGGAATATCGCGCGCTATATCAACCACGCCTGCCGCCCGAACGCGGAATCCGACGTCTCAGCGCGCAAGCGCAAGGTGGTGATCCGCGCCATCAAGAACATCTCACCGGGCGAGGAGATCAACTACGATTACGGCACCGATTACTTCAAGGCTTATCTGAAGCCGATCGGCTGCAAATGCGACTCCTGCGAAAGGAAACGCAAGAAATTGCGCGCCGAGGCGCGCGAAAAGAAAAAGCGCGCCAAAGCGCGGGCTGAAAAGCGGGCGGCGAAAGCCAAGGCCGCGCTGAACGGCCACGCAGCCAATGGCAAGCTGCTGAACGGCCACGGTGCAAAATCTGGGGTCCGCAAAATGGCCGCCGCGAAATCGGCGATTTTCGCGACGGCCAGGTCCGCCAGCAAGCGGCGGCGCGCCTCGGCCTAGGCGGTCAGCGCATCGCGGCTGCGGCGCAGTCCAAGATATTGCAACTCCGCGAACACGCCGACCGCGATCGCCTGCATCGCCACCGCCCCCTCGCCGAGCAGATTCGGCGCAACCCATCCGCTGAACAATAGCGCCATGCTCGCGAGCGCCCAGGCTGCGTTGCCCCCGACTACGATCCACACCAGACCCTTCGGCATCGATGGCCGGGTGCCGAGCCAGCCGACCAAAGCGGCGTAGGCGACGAGGAACAGGCCGGTTTCGCGCAGCAGCGCCTCGGGCAGATTGAGCAAGGAGGCCAGTGCGCTTGCGCCCAGGGTCAGCAGCACGGCCGACACGCCGCTGAAGATGGCGTCGGCAAGCAGGGCACGGCGAAGCAGCAAGGATGGTTGGATCATGGCAGTTCTCCTTTCGGGTGGGACGGATGAAGTCCGTATTGCGAAGATGACCGGCCCCCGTGTCGAAATCGATTACCTCAGGGGTAATGGAAGCTGCGAAATTCGCATGGTAGGTTTTCGCCATGAATGCACAGTCCGCCACCGCGCGCGCCGTCCGAACCCAGCCCGCTCATGTCGGCGATCATTTGCGCCAATGGCGGCAGCGCCGTCATCTGAGCCAGCTCGACCTTGCCGGCGATGCCGAGATTTCCGCGCGCCATCTGAGCTTTGTGGAAACCGGCCGCGCCGCGCCATCGCGCGACATGGTGCTGAAGCTCGCGGAGCGGCTGGCCATTCCGCTGCGCGAGCGCAATGTGCTGCTGGTGGCTGCAGGGTTCGCTCCGGCGTTTCCGCAGCGTTCGCTCGACGATCCCGCGCTGAAATCCGCAAGGGCTGCGATCGATCTGGTGCTGCAGGCGCACGAGCCCAATCCGGCGCTGGCCTATGACCGGCACTGGAATTTGGTTTCGGCCAATCGCATGGTGATGCCGCTGCTGCAGGGTATTCCGGCGCGCCTGCTGGTCCAGCCGTTCAACATTCTGCGGCTCGCCTTTCACCCCGAGGGGCTCGCCGCAAGTACCGTCAATCTCGCCGAATGGTGCAGCCATCTGTTGGAGCGGCTGCACCGGCAGTGCGAAGTCACCGCCGATCCTGAATTGATAAAACTCCATTCCGAGCTCAAGGCCTATCCCGTTCCGGCGCGCGCCGCGCCGTTGCCGGCCGACAGCGTCGCGATTCCCTTCAAGATGCGGTTGGGCGACGATATCTTGAGTTTCATGTCGACCACCATGATCTTCGGAACGCCGGTGGATGTCACGCTGTCCGAACTGGCGCTGGAGACGTTCTTTCCGGCCGACGACCTGACCGCCGGGCGGATGCGGGCGATCGCGGCCGGTCTCAAATAACCCGTCATTCCGGGACGCGCTCTTCGCGCGGACCCGGAATCCAGAGGTGTGGGAGTGTTTTCTGGATTCCGGATTCGTCGCGGAGCTTGTCATCGGGCCGCGCTTCGCGCGGACCCGTTGGCGACGCCCCGGAATGACGACGGCACCGGTTTACAGCCGAGCGCGCCGTTCGCATAATCGAGGGATGGACTCACGCTCCGCGCAACTGGCTGGCTTGAAACCGCATCCGGCCGGCGACCTCCTGCGCTCCTGGCGCAATCGCCGCGCCATGAGTCAGGCCGATCTCGCCTTCGAGGCCGGAATTTCCGTCAAGCATATGAGCAATGTCGAAACCGGCAAGGCCATCGGCAGCCGCGAAACGCTGCTGCAGCTCGCCGCGGCGCTGGGGCTGTCGCTACGCGACCGCAACGCGCTGTTAGAGGCCGGTGGCTTTGCCCGGCAATATGGCGAGCGCGATCTGTCGGCGCCGGAGGTGGCCGACGCGAAGCGCGCGATCGATCTGCTGCTGCGGCGTCACGAGCCGTTTCCCGCCATCGTCACCGACCGGCGATGGAACGTGATCGAAGCCAATCGGGCGGCGAAGCGGCTGATGACGATGCTGCTCGGCGCCGAGCGCATGACCCGTCCCCTCAATCACATGAAGATGTTCTTGAGCCCCGATGAATTGCGGCCTTTCGTGGAGAACTGGCCAGGCGTGGCCGCTGCATTGATGGTTCGCGCGCGGCATGAGGCGATGGCGGCTCCCCTCGACCTCGCGCTGCAATCGACCTGGCGCGAACTGACAAGACTGCCCGATGTCGCCGCGCCGCAGTTGAACGAGAGCGAGGCGCCGGGTCCGTTGTGCGAGGTCCGGCTGCGGCACGGCGAGGTCAGCATCGGCCTGATCGGCGCGGTGCTGACGCTGGGCACGCCGCAGGACGTGACGCTGCAGGAACTGCGGGTCGAGATGTTCATGCCTGCGGATGTGGCATCGGAGGCCGCGCTCGTTGCGTTGGCGGCTCAGGACGCCTGAGCCTGCGCCGCCTCGCGCTTCTCGAACGTCATCGCCTGCATCACTTCCGCGAACGGCCCGCGCCGGTCGCTCAGGCTCGCCATGGTCAGCCCCGCGCCGTTGGCGCCGACCCGGGTGCGCGAGCGGATCAGGATCCATTCATCCTCCGGGGCGCGGAAGAAATACAGGCTGATCTCCGGATTGATAAACGTCCATTGCCGCATGTCGACGATCTGCCCGACGCCGCTGGAGAAATCCGCAGCCTGCACCGCCTGCAGCAGCGGCGTGTTGGCTTCGCCCTCGACCATCGGCACGTCGAGCCGCATCCAGGCCGCCGCCGGACCCGGCTTTTCCAGCGCGCCTTCGATCAGCCGCACCGACACGTTCTGGAAATAGCGGCTCCAGTTTTGCGCAAATGCGGGCGGCGGCGTGCCGGTTTCGGGGGCGGCGTCGGCGGCGGTACCTTTGGAGAATGGGTCGGGGGGCGACTCGCCTTGGGCGGTAAGCAGCGCGTTGCAACGGCCGATTTCGACCTCGCCGTCCGTCAGGCGGACCTGCAGCGTCTTGGCCTTGCGGCCGTCGCGCAGCATCTCGGTCCGCAGGCCGAATGCGCGCAGTCCGGCCGGCCGCCACAGGTCGAAGGTGAGGCGGCGCACCGCAAAACCTGATGCGACCGCCAGCCGTTCGACCTCCCGCGTCATCAGCGCGGTGGTGGCGCTGCCCTGCAGCATGTCCGGTGACCACGGCCCGCCGGCGTGCTCGGTGGCGCGAAACAGCTCTTTTTCGGGGATGAAGATGGCGGGCATCGCGGGCTCCTTATCAGCCCTTGTTACGGAGCGGGGCCGGATTCCACAATAACCCCGGAGGTTATGCCGTCAGCCATGCTCTCCGCGCACTTGTCTTGGCCCCGGTTCGGCTTATTTTCGCAGGCACCCATCGAAAGGAAGCTCATGAGCACCCCAAAACCGCTGCAGATCGATATCGTCTCCGACGTGGTGTGCCCGTGGTGCTACATCGGCAAGCGCCGCATCGAGAATGCGCTGGCGCTCGCGCCGGAGGTGCCGGTGGAGATCCACTGGCGGCCGTTCTTCCTCAATCCCTGGGTGCCGCGCGAAGGGATCAGCCGCGACGAATACCTCACGGCAAAATTCGGCTCGGTCGAGGCCTACAAGGGTATTGCCGGCCGCCTTGTCGCCGCGGCGAGCGAGGAGGGGTTGCTGTATCGGCCCGATCTGGTCAAACGCCAGCCCAACACCACCGACTGCCATCGCCTGATCCACTGGGCCGAGCACGATCCCGCCGGCGACAAATCGGCTGCGATGAAGCAGCGGCTGATGGAATTGTATTTCAGGGAAGGCGGCGACCTCACCGATGTCGATGTGCTGGTGAAGGCGGCGGCCGACGTGGGGCTTGATACTGACAGCGTTCGCCGACGCCTTGCCACCGACGAGGACGTCGAACTGATCTCGGCCCAGGCCAAGGACGCCTCCGACAAGGGCATCTCCGGCGTGCCGACCTTCGTGTTCGCGCAGAAATACGCCGTCTCCGGCGCGCAGCCCGCCGAGCAGCTTGCCCGCGCCATCCGACAGGTGTCGCAGGAGGTCAACGCGCAGGCGGCGGAGTGATGCAAGCGTCAGCGTACTTGAATTTGACTGAACTCCGCGTAAAAGTCCGCCGGTGGAGAGGTCGATATGAAGATTAAGATCGTCGTGCATGAGGCTGAGGAGGGAGGCTTCTGGGCCGAAGTCCCCGCGATTCCCGGCTGCGCGACGCAAGGCGAGAGCATGGATGAGCTGATGCAAAATCTCCATGAAGCGATCGAGGGATGTTTGTCCGTTGAAGTCGCTCCGCCTGCGCCGGGCGGCACGGAACGGATGCTGGAATTGCCTGCATAAAATCGGTATCCGGCCGCGACTTCGCTCGCATGGTCGAGCATCGCGGCTGGACCCTGCTTCGTATCAGCGGCAGCCACCATATTTACGGCAGGGCCGGTAGCACTGTTCGGCTTTCGATACCTATTACGGCACTAAGGCATTGAAAAGGGGTTTGCTGCGGCACCTGGCGAAGCTTGCCGATATTCCCGACTAGGAAATCTAACCCTCTCCTCGACGAGGAGCGCATATTACCGGCGCGAATTCGGTGACTGCATTCATGCCACTCTCCTTAAATTGGCGGATCGTATGAAGCGCGCGGAGAACGCCGTTCGGGCAATTCGGATGCCAGGAACATGCCCAGAAACGGGATAAAACAGAAGCAGACGAGGTATGCGATCAGGCTGCCATCAAGAAGCTGCCGCTTCAGCGAAGTGGCTGTCTGATATTCATTCGCCGGATAAAAAATCAACAGGACGAAAGCAAGAACTCCGAGGATCGCGAGGAGCAATCTCCAGTTCGATTCGAGATCGCGCAATATCGGCACGGCGCTGCGCAAAACGGCGGCGATCAACCCCGCCACTGAAACCGCGTACAGAACAGTCAGCGGTACAAAAAGCAATTCCATCATTGCCTGCGCCTGCATATTCCCGGGCTGGATCGGGAATAGTCTTGACGCAATTTCGCGAATGTAAGTCGAACTTATACCCGATCCCGTCCAACCAAACCGGGTCGCAAGCCAGGCGAGTACAATGAAGAGGAAGCCTATCGTCGTTTGAGCGAGGAATGCCAGGAATGCAAACTCTTGGAACGGCTGTAGCGAAGCGGTTAACCGAGCAAGCAGGCTGTCATTGTGCGGTCGTCCGCCGATGTTGTCAAAGTTCATACCGGGAGCGGAAGTCGACCGCGTGCGAAACCTATCCAGATTAGTCAAGGCCGAGTTGGCGGCCGTTCCGCGCGACGCGCGCAATCCGATGGCGGCGCCGGTTGCCGCAAAACCCAGCACCAGAAGCCATCCATAGCCATGCGCGAGCGCGGCACCGCAACAGCCAATCGCCGCACCGGCGGCAAACAGCCACGAAGAGAATCTTATCCGGCTCACTCCCACCGGCCCTTTCTGAATTTACGGATCAGGCGAAGGGCGTGGCGCGCCGGTTCGCGGATGCGCTGCCGCAGCATCATCGCCGCATGGATCAGCGCCACCATCGGGTCATTGCGCCGAAGCGGGATCATCACGTCGCCGATCGCCAGCCTTCCGCGCCAGATCGGGTTGATCATCGGATGATCCGGAGCTGCCATGGAGTCGACCATGGCGACCGCCGGGTCCGCGCAGAGATGCCGTGTGAGGTCGAGGGTCAGCTGAACGCCGGGCGAGAATTTTGCGAAACGCTCGTCGATACCGAGCTTGAAAAAGAAGGCGCGGTCCAGATGCCGCGGCACGATTGCGGCAGCGACCGGCGTGGCGCCGGCGCGCAGCGTCACGATCTCGCACTGCCGGTTTTCCGCCAATGCCGGCACGGCGCGGCGGATAAAGGCGGCGTCACCGTCGTCCTGCCTCAGCGCGGTGCCGCGCTCGGCTTTCCAGCCGCTGGCTTCCAGGATCAGGAATGTCTCAAGCGCGCGCGCGGCCTCGTCCGGCGTCCGCGCCACCTCGAAGCTGACCTCGCCGTGCTCGGCCAGCCGGTGACGCTGGCGGCGCAGCTCCTTCAGTTTTTTGGCGCCCAGGGCCTTGCGCAGCAGTTCATCGGCATCGCGGGTGGCGTCGAGGCAGGCGCGCGCGTGGGATTGCAACAGGCGCGGGCGCATGCCGCCCTGTTCAAGAACGCGCGCGAACGATTTCATCGCCGCGCCGTCGAGCGCCACATCGCGCAGGATCAGCGCATGCGCGCCGGCGTCGCGGGCCTGGCTCATCAGCGCCGCGGCAGCGTCGTCGGGCATCTCGCGATCGAGCAGCGGCGTGCACAGCGTGCCGTAGCGATCGGCGCTCGCCAGCGCGGGCAGGGGAATTTTATATGCGCGCCACAGCGAGATCGCCGGAATCAGGCCGATCAGGCGCGCCGGGTTGGGCGCCGCGTCGCTCCATGCGCCGAGCGCGGAGGCGTCGGTGCGGCCGCGCGCGAAAGCGTCGATTGCGAGCGCCCAGCCGGGGAGGTGGTAACCGTTCGGCTCGATTGCGCGATCGGCGAGCGCGCGCCATCCCTCGACCGCAATGCACGCCAGCGGCACCAGCATTCCGGGCGATGCTTTCGCCCGCGAACGCCATGGCATCTCATCCCGCCTTGATGCGCGAGCTACAGTTGCTGGATCTGCGATCTCAGTCACGTCCCCGTCCCATGCGCGATGCAAGGCGCAGCCGGCATCCGAGCCGCTCCATCCATCGCATTCAAAGGCAGAGGCTATGAGAAAATCTCGAAGATAGCGTTGGTTTGGCCGGACAATTTGAACGGTATTGTTAACCGGGCGTTTACCATCAAAGGCGTTACCGTTCGTTGGCCTCACCGCGATCGAAGCGATGGCCTTCGGGAAACGTCCAGTTGCGCGCGGCCATTCGCTCGAGCGCCCGCCGGCGTTGGTCTTGGCTGGTTTCGACCTCAATGACGCCCTCCCTGGCGGCGAGGACGTTTGATTGATCGCCTTCCTTCAACCCGAGCTTCTCGACCAGCGCTTTCGGCAATCTGACCGCCAGGCTATTACCCCACTTGGAAACCCGCATCGCCGCCTCTACGACATCCCGTTCATAAACGCATATCACAGGCCGGATCTGCTGATTCGACTGTCGGCACCGTCCCCTTACCCTTCGGCCCCGCGCTGCCCTGCCGTCCCGGCTGGGCGGACCGTCGCCAGCAGTATGAGCCCGGCCAGCAGATACATCGCCATCACCAGATACATGCTGTAGGCGGTAGAGCCGGTCCATTGCGTGATCAACCCGTTGAGCGACGGACTGACCGCCGGGCCGAGATTGCCGAGGCTGCTGATCAACGCGATGCCGCCCGCGGCCGCCGCCACCGACAGATACTCGGTAATCAGGGTGAAGAAGATCGGCGTCGCGGCCGCGATACCGATCACCGCGAACGACAACGCCAGGATCGATCCCACCAGGTGTCCTTGCATCAGCGTCGTGATCCCGAGGCCGACGGCCGCGACGGCCACGCAAACCGCAAAGTGCCAGCGGCGCTCATGCAGTCTGTCGGAACTGCGCCCGAGCAGGATCATTCCGATCACGCCGACCGCGTTCGGGATCGCGGCATAGATGCCGATCAGCAGCATGTCCTTGACGCCCCAGCTCTGGATCAGCGTCGGCAGCCAGAACACCATGGTGTAGGTCGCGCCCAGCAGCAGGAAATAGACCAGCGACAGCAGATAGACTCTTGGGTCGCGGAACATCTGTCCGAGGCTGGCGTCGGCTTCGCCGACGATATCCTTGTCGTCATGCTCCAGATTGTGATGAAGCAAATTCTTTTCCGCGCCCGTCAGCCAGTTGGCGTCGGCCGGCTTGTCCTGCAGGCAGAGATAGATGATCACGCCCAATATCGCAGCCGGCAGGCCCTGCACCAGGAACAGCCATTGCCATCCGGCCCAGCCATTGACGCCGTCGAAATATTTCAGCGTGGCGCCGCAGAGCGGGCCGGCAATCACGCTGATGATGGTGGTCGCGGACATGAAGATCGCAATGACCTGGCCGCGGCGCACCGACGGATACCAATAGGTGAAATAAAGGATGACGCCCGGGAAGAACCCGGCCTCGAACACGCCGAGCAGGAAACGGGCAATGTAGAATTGCGTCGGCGTCGAGACGAACATCATCGCCGCCGCGGTAAGGCCCCATAGTACCATGATGCGCAGCAGCGTCTTGCGGGCGCCGATCCGCTCCAGCAGCAGGTTGCTCGGAACCTCGAACAGGAAATAGCCGAGGAAGAAGATGCCGGCGCCGAGCCCGTAGACCGCATCGCCAAAGGGCAGCGTCTGCTTCATCTGCAGCTGCGCGTAGCCGATATTGATGCGGTCGAGATAGGCGATCATGTAGGCGATCAGCAGCAATGGAATGATGCGCCAGCCGACCTTGGAATATACCGCCTCGCTTGCACCGAGAGCCTGCGTTCGAGGAACGGTTGTCTCGGCTGTGCTCATGCCTGTCTCCCCATCGTTGGCATTATGCATCCCAGGGCAAGTTGGCTTCTCTGGGTCCGTTGCACTTTACCGCCGGCATTTTGTTGATGCCTGGCGAGTTTGCGGCTTCGTGCCTGTGACGGCACGGGCTGTCGGTTGATGGCACAAGGTGCCGGAATGGCGAGTTTGATTTGCCGAGAAAGTCTGGCCGAGCGCCGACCCTCGTGATTGCAAATGGGGTCGACTTGATCCGGGAAAGCGCCGAGCGGGCTGACGCCAGCCGATCGGTTCGGCCGATCATTGGACGACCAAATCGTCCTGTCAACTTCTCATTGCCCTTGAAGCCGACTTCGTTTTCACTGCTCATTGCACAACGGCCCGCAAGAGGTTCGAGGCGCAACGACGACAGAGGGAAGGATAAGCCATGGCAGTTTACAAAGTCATCGAATTGGTCGGCACCAGCACCAATTCCTGGGAAGAGGCGGCGCGCACCGCGGTGGAGCGCGCCTCGCAGAGTCTGCGAGACCTTCGTGTCGCGGAAGTCGTCGAACTCGACATGCAGATTACCGATGGCAAGATCGAAGCGTACCGCGCCAAGCTCAAGGTATCATTCAAATTCGAAGACGCGGGTTAGCACCAAACGCGCATGCACCGGCGGATGATCGCTTGGTCGCAAGATCTGCGACAGGATGATGACCCTTGTCCCACAGGGGCGAAAGCGGGCGGACCATGAAAAAAGAAGACGTTCTGAAACAGTATACGACGCCAATCGGCGCGCCTGCTTTCGTTCAGGGCCCGCATCGATTCCGGCGGCGGGAATATTTGAACATTACCTATCGGACCGACCGCGAGGCACTGGAAAAACTGGTGCCGGAGCCGCTCGAGATCGATCAACCGCTGGTGCGGTTTGAAGTGATGAAAATGCCCGACACCACGGGCTATGGCGCCTACGTCGAATGCGGTCAGGCCGCGGTCGTGCGCATGGGTGAGGAGCAAGGCGAATTTCTGCTCGCCATGTATCTGGACAACCTGCCGGCGATCGCCGCCGGCCGCGAGCTTAGCGCGTTTCCGAAAAAGCTCGGTTCGGCAAAACTCTATGTCGATTCCGATACGCTGGTCGGCACACTGGATTACGGCACGCTCCGGGTTGCCACGGCGACCATGGGCTACAAGCACAAGCCGCTCGACCTTGAAAAGGCCAGGCAGGAAGTCGGCGTTCCGACCTTCATGCTCAAGATCATGCCGGGTTACTCGGGAAAGCCCCGCATTTGCGAACTGGTTCGCACCCAGATCACCAATGTCACCGTCAAGGGAGCCTGGATCGGCCCCGCACGGCTACAATTCTTTGAACATGCGCTGGCGCCGTTTGCCGATCTGCCCGTGCGCGAGATTATCTCCGCCAGCCACATTCTCACCGACCTGACCTTGGCGCCGGCGGTCATCATTCACGATTACCTTGCCGAGCCGAGCGACAAACCCATCGAAACATAATGAGCGATCGCATCATGACCGAACCATCCAACTCCGATATCCTGAAGCGCTATTCGAAAGTTGCGGTCATCGGCGCGGGCGTGATCGGCGCGTCGTGGACGGCGGTATTTCTGGCGCACGGCCTGTCCGTCGTCGTCAACGATCCGCGCGACGATGTCGAGGCGGTGGTGAACGATTACATCCGCAAGGCTTCGGTGACGTTGAAGGCACTCGGGCTGCCTACCGCCAATCTGACCAAGAACCTTCGTTTCGAGGCCGACCTTGATCGCGCAGTCGCGGGCGTCGATCTGGTACAGGAGAATGGTCCCGAACGCGTGGAGTTCAAGCAGGATCTGTGGGCCCGAATCGAACGGCATGTTCCGGCCCACGCGCTGCTGCTGTCCTCCAGTTCGGCGAAGACCGCCACGGAGCAGGCGCTGAAGATGAAGAACGCGCGCCGCCTGCTGATTGGCCACCCGTTCAATCCGCCGCATCTCATCCCGCTGGTGGAAATCGTTCCGGGCGAACAGACCGACCCCAGCGCCGTCACCGACGCCGTGGCGTTCTACGAAGCCCTCGGCAAGGTGCCGCGCGTTCTCCGCAAGGAAATCCAGGGCTTTGTCGCCAACCGGCTGCAGCGCGCGATCTTTCGCGAATGCTGTCATCTCGTCCTGGAGGGCGTGGTCACGGTGGACGAACTCGACGATATCGTAACCAGTTCGATCGGGTTGCGCTGGGCCGCCGACGGGCCTTTCCGCTCCTTTCATCTGGGCGGAGGGCCGGGCGGCTTCGCGGCGTTTTTCAAGCAGTTTGCCCCCGGTATGGAAGCGGCATGGAAAAGCCAGGCGGTGGTGACGCTGGATGCCAAATCGCAGCAAACCATCATCGACCAGGCGCAGGCATCGTTCGCCGCCACTCCGCCCGACCAACTGGAGCGCGAACGCGACGCCAAGCAACTCGCGATCCTCAACGCCCTTGCGTCGGTCAGGACCGGCGGTTGAGAAATTTCACGCGACAATTGTTCAGGCTCTGAATGGGATAAGCGCGCATGGCACAGCTGATGTTCGAAGGCCTGAAGGTTCTGGATTGCAGCAGCTTCATTGCCGCACCGGCGGCGGCGACCATTCTGTCCGACTTCGGCGCCGACGTGATCAAGATCGAGCCACCCGGTGCCGGTGATCCTTATCGCGCCGTTCCGAAGCTGCCGACCATGCCGCAGGCGGAAGAGAACTATGCGTGGATGCTGGCCTCGCGCAACAAGCGCGGGCTCGCCCTCAATCTTGCGCAACCGGCGGCGCAAGAGGTCGCACGGCGCCTGGTTGCTCAGGCCGACGTGTTCATCACCAACTTTCCGGCAGCCGTCCGGAAGAAGCTCGGTCTTCGTTACGAGGACCTTGCGCCGCTCAACGAGCGGCTGATCTACGCATCCTTTACCGGCTATGGCGAGCATGGCGAGGAGGCGTCCAAGCCCGGCTTCGACATCACCGCATGGTGGGCACGATCGGGACTGATGGACGGCGTGCGAACCGACGCTACGGCCCCGCCGGCGCGATCGCTGACCGGCATGGGCGACCATCCATCCGGCATCACCCTTTATGCCGGCATCGTCATGGGGCTGTATCAACGGCAGATCAGCGGCAAGGGCACCCAGGTCGGAACCTCGCTGCTTGCCAACGGCATCTGGTGCAACGGCGTGATGGCGCAAGCGGCCCTGTGCGGCGCCCGCTTCATCGATCGCCCGCCGCGCGAGCAGGCGCTGAACGCCTTCACCAATTACTATCAGTGCCGCGACGGACGCTGGCTTATTCTGACGATCCTCAATGAGGAGCGGCAGTGGCCGGTCTTCATCAAGTGCCTCGGACGGGAGGACCTGCAGGACGACCCGCGCTTTGCAACCAGCCGGGATCGCATGAAGCATGCCGTGGAACTGACAACCGTTCTCGACCAGACATTTCGAACCCGCGATCGTTCGGAATGGCGGGACATTTTGCATGCAGGAGGCATCGTGTTCGATGTCGTGGCGTCGGCGCAGGATATTCCAAATGACGCGCAGGTACTCGCCAATGAAATCGTGCTGCCGTTCGAAGGCGACACAGTGCTCACCGTCGCAAGCCCGATTTCCGTTGACGGTCAGAACAAGGTCAGGCCCCGCCGCCCGCCCGCCGTCGGCCAGCACACCGACGAGGTATTGCGCGAAGCGGGTTATGACGCCGCTGCGATTGCAAAACTGCGGAGCGATGGCGCGGTTGCGTAGCCTTCGCCTCCATCGCGCAGCAATGATACGGAGTTGGGCCAATGAAGATCGAAGAACTATTCAGCGTGCGGGGCAAGGTCGCGCTTGTGACCGGTGGCAGCCGCGGTATCGGTGAAATGATCGCACGCGCTTACGTCGAGAATGGGGTCAAGGTCTACATCACCGCGCGGAAGGCCGACGCCTGCGATGCGCTCGCCGGCGAACTGTCGAGATCCGGCGAATGCATATCGATCCCCGGCGACATCTCCCGCCTCGAGGAAATCGACCGCCTGGTCGCGCAAATCGAAAAACGCGAGAGCAGGCTCGATATTCTCGTCAATAACGCCGGCGCGAGCTGGGGCGCGGATTTCGCGTCGTTCCCCGAAGCCGGGTGGGACAAGGTCATGGACCTCAACGTCAAATCGGCATTCTTCATGACCCAGCGGCTGTTCAATCTGCTGCGCGCAGCCGGATCGAAGGATGACTACGCGCGCGTCATCAATATCGGATCGATCGAGGGGATCAGGACCTCGCATCTTGAAGCCTATTCCTACGCCGCATCCAAGGCGGCGATCCTGCACCTGACTCGTATGATGGCGAAGTATCTCGCGAAGAGCCATATCGCGGTCAACGCGATCGCGCCCGGCTATTTTCCATCCAAGATGACGGACGCCATTCCCGAGGAGGAAAGCGCGGGGATTCAGGACGATACGCCGATGCGGCGCTGGGGGCGTCCCGAAGATATGGCGGGCGCGGCGCTGTATCTCGCCTCGCGCGCCAGCGGCTTCGTTTGCGGCTCGACCGTGGTCGTCGATGGCGGACTGGCGACGACGGGATGAAGCACGGAGCTTGACGCATGCCCCTGGTACCGGCCAACGGCATCGACATCGCCTATGACGAGGTCGGAGACCGACGATCGCCGGCGATCGTTCTCATCATGGGCCTTGGAACCCAGATGATTGCCTGGCCCGAGGCGTTCTGCGCGGCTCTGGCCGATCGCGGCTTTCGCGTCATCCGTTTCGATAACCGGGATATCGGTCTCTCGACCAAAATCGAGCACGCACCGCCCGTCGATCTTGCAGCGGCGATCGCCCGGGCGATGACGGGAAAGCCGATCGACCCGCCCTATACGCTAAGCGACATGGCCGCGGATACGATCGGCCTGATGGATGTTCTCGCGATCAAGCGGGCGCATATCGTCGGCGCTTCGATGGGTGGCATGATCGCGCAGATTGTTGCAGCCCATCATCGCGATCGAACGCGAAGCCTCACATCGATCATGTCGTCGAGCGGAGATCCGAAACTGCCGCCGGCAACGGCGGAAGCGATGGCGGCACTGCTTGCCCCCCGCCCGCCAATCGAAGATCGGGAGAGTGCCATTCAACATGGCATGAGGGTTTACCGCGCCATCGGCAGCCCGGGATTTCCGACATCCGAACCCGAGCTCCGCGCCAAGGTCGAGCGGGCACTGGACCGGTCGTACTACCCGCATGGGGTCGGCCGCCAGTTTCTCGCTATCCTCGCAAGCGGCAGCCGCGTCGAGATGCTGAGAGGCATCAAGGTACCCACCCTCGTCGTCCACGGGGCCGATGATCCGCTCGTGCCGGTGGAGGCCGGCGAGGATACCGCAAGACACGTCCCAGGGGCCAAATTGAGGATCATAAAGGGAATGGGTCACGACCTTGCGGCCGGGCTTATTCCTGTACTCACTGAGGCGATCGCGGAACATTGTCTGGCTGCCGACAGCCTGCAAGACCGCTGAGGCCAAGCCATGACCGGCAAGGACCGTGACGTCAAACCTACCTTCGGCGAGGCTGCTCGCGCAGGAGCGACGCGGTCTGTTCGACATTGCATCATTGGCAGCATCGGGTTCAACTTAAGTGGCGAGCATGGGAACTTGATTGTCTGAGAGATCGGCCTGATCATCGTCTGCGCAACGTTACCTGCTCAAGCATCTCGGGATCGATCTCCGACGAAAAATGCCTGCGGAGGCGGAGCGCGACGGCCAAGCGATGGGAGGACACCATGGAGCGGCTTTCAACACTCGATGCCAGTTTCCTCTACATGGAAACCCCCGAGACGCCGATGCATGTGGCCGGCCTCGGGATCTTCGCGCCGCCGCCGGCAGGAGCCGATGTCTTCAAGGATTTCCACGACCACATTGCGGCGCGGCTTCACCTGCTGCCGTTCTTCGAGCGCAGGCTGAATGCGATTCCTGCGTCCGTCGACAACCCGGTCTGGATCCATGAGGCCAATGTCGATCTCGACTATCACATCAGGCAGATGGCGCTGCCGCGCCCGGGCTCGATGGAGCAACTGCGCACGCTCGTAGCGCGGCTGCACATGATCCTGCTCGACCGCTCACGGCCGCTCTGGCAGTATTACGTGATCGAAGGCCTCGAAGGCGGCGGCTTTGCCGTCTATATCAAGATGCACCATTCCGGCATCGACGGCGGCGCCGGCATGGCGGCGCTGGATATCATTTTCGGCGCCTCGCCGGAGCCGGTGCCGGTCGCGCCGCCGCCGGCAAAAAAATCCGGCGCCGCGGAGCCGACGCTGCTGGAGCTTGTCGGCAAGACCTATGAGGATTTCTGGGCCCAGCAGCGCCGCATGCTGGAGGCGTTGCCGGACATGGGCAAGGCGCTTGCCAATGTCGGGCGCCGCCTGATCGAGGATCTGGGCCGGCCGAACACCGTTACGCTGGCGCCGAAAACCATCTTCAACGTCGCGGTATCGAAGCAGCGAAGTTTCGGCACCACCACCATCCCGCTTTCGGAAGTCAAGGCGATCGGCAGCGCGACGGGATCGAAGGTCAATGAGGTGGTGATGGCGGTGTGCGCCGGAGCCTTGCGCCGCTACCTGATGGAGCGCTCGGCCTTGCCGAAGGAATCCCTGATCGCGGCACTGCCGGTGTCGCTGCGCGAGCCCGGCAACACGGAGATGAACAATCAGGTCACGATGATGCTGTGCAGCCTGTCGACCGACATCGCCGAGCCGCTGCCCCGCCTTGCCGCCATCGTCGCCTCCAGCCAGGATTCCAAGGCGCGGCTCGGCGACGTCAAGGGCGCGATGCCGACCGATATTTCCATTCTCGGCGCGCCGTTTGTGATGACCGGGCTTGCGGAGTGGATGGGACGCACCAAGGCGGCCGACCAGCTGCCGGCTATGGTCAACGTGCTGATTTCCAACGTGCCCGGACCGAGAAAGCCGATGTATTGCGCCGGCGCCCAGCTCGAGCACTACTTCCCGGTGTCGATCCCATCGCATGGCGGCGCGTTGAACATCACCGTGCAGAGCTACATGGACAATCTCGACTTCGGCCTGATCGGCTGCCGCGCCGCCGTTCCCGACATCCAGGACATGGCCGACATGCTGGGCGAAGAATTCGAAACGCTGAAGCAGGCGGCCCACATCCTAAAGGAGGCATCATGAAATTTCCGCGCCGTCGATTTCTGCAGCTCGCCGCCGGCGCCGCCATGCTGCCGGCCGTCTCGACAAAAGCCGCAGCCCAGGCCTGGCCGTCGCGGCCGATTCGCCTGATCATCGGCTATACCCCGGGCGGCTCGGCGGATCTCACCGCGCGGCTGATGGGGCAGTGGCTGTCGGAGCGGCTCGGCCAGCCCTTCGTGATCGAGAACCGGCCCGGCGGCGGCACCAATATCGCGACCGAGGCGGCGATCCGCGCGGCGCCCGACGGCTACACCTTGCTGCTGGCCGCGCCCGCCAACGCCATCAACGCCACGCTCTACGACAAGGACAAGCTCAACTTCAATTTCCTGCGCGATGTCGAGCCGGTGGCGGGCATCATCCGGTTTCCCAACGTGGTGGTGGTGAATCCGTCCGTGCCGGTGAAATCGATTCCGGAACTGATCGCCTACGCCAAGGCAAATCCCGGCAAGCTCAACATGGCCTCCTCCGGCAACGGCTCGACCATTCACATGTCCGGCGAACTGTTCAAGATGCTCACCGGCACCGACATGGTGCACGTGCCCTATCGCGGCGGCGCGCCGGCGCTGACCGACATGATCTCCGGACAGGTGCAGGTGATGTTCGACAACATCCCGACCTGCGCCGAGCACGTCAAGTCGGGCAAGCTGCGCGGCCTCGCGGTCACCTCGACGACGCGCTCGGAGGTGCTGCCGGACCTTCCCGTGCTGGCCGATTTCCTGCCCGGCTACGAGGCCAGCGCCTGGTACGGTTTTGTCGCGCCGAAAGGCACGCCGGCGGAGATCGTCGAGCGGCTGAACAAGGAGACCAACGCGGTGCTCGCCGATCCCCCGGCGAAGAAACGTTTTGCGGAGATCGGCGCAATTCTGCTGCCGGGGACAGCGGCCGATTTCGGAAAACTGCTGGCGGATGAGACGGAGAAATGGGGAAAGGTGGTGAAGTTTTCCGGCGCGAAGGTGGATTGAAAGCGGATCACCTAGTCGCTCGCGCCGGCTGCTTGCCGGCTTTCGATTTCGCCTCTCTCTATGGTCAGAGTCACATCGGCGAAGCTGGCGAGAAGTTTTGGATTCGACTCCGTTATGAACAGCGTGATGGCCCTATCCTGTGAGCGAAGCCGCCGCAGCGCTTCGGCATAGCGCTGTGCCAGTACCGGCGCGAGGCCCTGGAACGGCTCGTCGAGAATAAGCAGCCGAGTTCCAAGCATCAGCGCGCGGCCCAGCGCCACCATCTTGCCCTGGCCCCCGGAGACCGATCCCGCCGGCCGCCTGGCAAGTTCTTTCAGCTCCGGAAGCACGGAATAGGCGCGATCCAATCTACGCCGCGTCTCTTCGGGGCTTAGCTTGGCCACGCGGCCCGGGAGGAGGATGTTCTCCTCCACGGAGAACGCGGAAAACAGCCGGCGGTCCTCGGGCGCATAGCCGATCCCCAGCGATGGCCGACGATGCGGCGCTACCGGCCCAAGATCCTCTCCCGCCAGACGCACTGTGCCATCGGCTGGCGTGAAACCCATAATGGTGCGCACCGTCGTCGTCTTTCCGGCGCCGTTGCGCCCGATCAGCGCCGCGCTGCTACCGGCCTTCAAGGAAAAGCTGACATTGCGCAGCACAGGCACGTCGGCGATGGCCACATTGACATTCTCGAAACTCAGCATCGCGATCATATTCCGATCACCTGCTCGCGGACTTTCCGGTCGGCCAGGACTTCCGCGGCCGTGCCGACTTTTTGAATCTTGCCCATGTTCCAGACCGCGACGCGATTGGCATAGCGCTCCACCATGTCCATGTCGTGCTCGACAAAGACCGAGGTGACCTTCTCCTGTGCGAGCGCCTTGGTGAGAATATCCATGATGCCGAGTTTCTCGGATGAAGCGACGCCGGAGGTCGGCTCGTCCATCAGCAAAAGCCTCGGCTTCAAGGCGAGGGTAAGCGCGATATCGACGAGCTTGCGCTGTCCTTCCGGTAATTCCCGCGCCTTGCGTTCCGCGTATGTCCTGACACCGATGAGATCGAGCAGCCGCGCCATCTCCGGCGCCTCCGGCATGCTGGAGAGAGCCTTGAGCCCCGATGGGCGACCCTTCAGCGAGGCCGCTGCGATCAACATGTTCTCCATCACGGTCTGATCGAGGAACAGTTGCGGAATCTGGAAGGCGCGAGCGATGCCGAGCCTGGTGATCGTGCGCGGCAGCTGCGCCGTAATGTCGTGGCCGAGAAAGGTTACAGTGCCCGCCTGCGGCCGCAGGTAGCCGGTCGATATATTGAGGAAGGTCGTCTTGCCGGCGCCATTGGGTCCGATGATGGCGAGATTTTCACCCTCATGGACGTCGAGGTCGATTCCGTCCGCGGCGATGACCCCACCGAACTGTATCTTGACGCCTTTGGCGGAGAGCAGGGCAGGGGCCATCAGTGACCTCCTTCCTTCCCGACGTCGCGCTGCCGGAGGCCTATCAGGCCGCTCGGCGCGTAAAGGATGATGACGATCAGCACCAGGCCGAGAATGAGCTGCCATGCGTCTGCAAGCTTGGCGGCCGCATAGAACCGGACCAGTTCGAACATCGCAGCTCCGGCGAACGCACCGAACGCATGCGCGCCGCCGCCGAGGATCGCGATGAACACGAACTCGCCCGACTTGGTCCAGTAGCCGAACTCCGGCGTCGCGATCTGCTGGATCATCGCCACCAGCGAGCCGCCGACGCCCCCGAGCAGGGCGGAGATCACGTAGCCGACAAGAAGAACGCGGCGCGCCGACGTTCCCAGATATTCCAGCCGGGTCTCGTTGGATTTGATAGCCCGCAGCATGTGGCCGAGCGGACTGTCGAGATAGCGCTGCACGCCGAGGAACGCCGCCACCGCAACCGACAGGCTTACATACAGAATGACGTACTGGAAGGTTTCCGGTGTGAACGTAAATCCGAGCAACCCCGGACGTGCCACGCGAATGCCGTCCGCACCGTTCGTGTAGTGGAACATCTTCTCCAGCAGCGACCACAGCACCATCGAGAAGGCGAGGTTGAGCATTCCGAAGAAAATTTCCCGGTAGCGCACCACGAACAGGCCGACCACGAAGCCGAACACGGTCGACGACACGGCGCCGAGCACAAGGTAGAGCAGGATGTCGCCGCCGCCGACCACCTTGCCCCAGAACGCCGCGGCGTAGGCGCCGGTTGCGAAGAACATCGCGTGACCGAACGACACCTGCCCGGCCTGCAGCAGCAGGATAATGCCGAGCACGACAATGCTCTTGGCGAGGATCAGCGCGAACAGGGTGGCCCAGCTTGCGACGAGCAGCGGCGCGACGGCGGCAATCAGAAAGAAGACGGCCGCGGCATAGGTAATCGGCTTGAAACGGCCGGCCATCAGATCTTCCTCATCTGGACGGCGCCGAACAATCCGAACGGCCGCGCCAGCAGCACCAGCACCATCAGCAGATAGGGCACCAGAACCTCGAACTCGGGGTGGATGTAGATGATGAAGGCGCGGGTCAGGCCGATCATGAGCGCGGTGACGGCGGCGCCTTCGATCTGTCCAAGCCCGGCAGTCGCAGCGACCGCGAAGGAAAGCACGATCATGTCGGCGCCCATCCCGGGCACGAGCGAGGTGGTCGGCGAGGCGAGCGCGCCGCCAAGGGCAGCAAAACTCGCGCCGATAATGAAGGTGACGAAGTAGACCCGCCTTGCATTGATACCGATCGCCGTGGCGGCCTCGCGGTCCTCCGTGACAGCCAGGATCACGGCGCCCGCAAGGGTCCGGCGCAGAAAGTAGCGCAGCCCGACCAGCGTCAACAGCGCGACGCAGGGCAGCAGCACGACCTGGTAAGACGTGTAATTCACGCCGAACACCGAAATATTCGGCAACAGTTTCAGCGGCTCGGCGGCGAAAATCGGCTGCACGCCCCAGATCAGGCGCTGCAAATTGTCCATCACCATGAAAGCCGCAAAGGTGATCAGCAGCTGCAGGATATCGTCGCGCCCGTACAGCGGCCGCAGCAGGAAGCGTTCGATGAGGCCGCCGCATACCACACCGATCACGATGGAGGCCACCACCAGCGCAGGATAGGTGAGCCACGGTGACAACGGCGCGATCGCGAGGCTGAACGTGGCGGCGAGATAAGCCCCGAACGCATAGAAGGAGCCGTGCGCCACGTTGACCACGCGCAGCACGCCGAAGATCAGGCTGAGCCCGACGGAGACCAGGAACACCAATGCGGCGTAGCTGATCCCGTCGAGAACGGCCAGGATGGCGAGGGTCGAGTTCATCGGAAGCCTTCAAGGTCTCTATAGCGAAACTCGTCATGCCCGGCCTTGTGCCGGGCATCCACGTCTTTGCTTCCCCGGGGCAAGATAGACGTGGATGGCCGGGACAAGCCCGGCCATGACGAGACTCATGTTCGCGGCGTCACTGCTTGAAGGTCGGCACGTCGATTTTTACAAAGTCCGGCTTGAGCGTCTTGAGCCACTCCACCGACCGGACGCCCGGCGGGTTGGTCATCACCTTGGGATCGAAGATCATCATGTTGTCGAGCAGCTTGAAGTCATAGCCCGCAACCGCCTTGGTGGTGCCGACCAACTGGGCTTCCAGGCCCTGGTTGTCTTCCGTTCTTAGCGTGACCGGCCTGCCGAAGCCGGTTGCGAACTCAGCGCCGGCCGCCGCATCGACGACCTGCTCATGCGTCGGCCAGTTGCCGCCGTTGGCCTTGATGGCCTTGTCATAGGCTGTCTGCAGCGCCGAGAACGCCTGGGCCATGTGATACACCGGGTAAATCGGCCAGGACCCTGTCTTTGCCTTGAACGCCTCGTTGAAGGCCTTGAAGGCTGCATCGTTCTTCTTCTCGGGATGCAGGAACCAGTGATCGCCGCGGGCGCCGACAATCAAGCCTTCGGGCAGATCCTTGCCGAGCCGCTGGATCGACGATTCTCCAATGCCGAGCACGAACATCGACTGTTGCAGCAGGCCGCGCTGACCAGCCTGGCGAACCAAGGTGTCGAGATCACCGCCCCAGCTCGTGGTCAGCACCACATCGGGCCGCAATGCCAGGAGGCGGCTGACCTCGGTAGAGTAGTCCGGGGAACCGAATTTTGGGAACAGCTCAGCCACCACTTGCACGTCAGGCTTCATCGCCTTCAGCGCAGTGGAGAAGATTTCCCAGCTTTCGCGGCCCCAGGCATAGTCCTGATTCACGACCGCGATCGTCTTGAAGTCCGGTTTCACCTTCAGGAGATAGACGAGAACAGCCAGCATTTCCGGCGTGCCGTTCGCCTGCGTGCGGAAATTGTAGCGGTACTTTTTTGTCTCCAGAATGGACGCCGCGCCGCAATCCCACATGAAGTTCATGACTTTCAGGTCTTCCGCAACGGGCACCAGCTGATTGCAGCTGCCCGACGAGATCGAGGCGAACGTTGCGTCGACCTTTTCGTCCTGCACCATGCGCCGGTAGTTCGAGACCAGCGCCTCGCCGCCGGCGCCTTCGTCGACAAAGGACAGTTTTACCGGGACGCCGCCGATCCCGCCCTTCTTGTTGAGGTCTTCCGCGATCATCTCCGCGGCAGCCTTTGCCGGCACGCCGAACACCGAGGCCGGGCCGGACAGGAACGTCGTGATGCCGATCTTGATTTCAGCCGGTTTGCCCTGCGCAAGGACCGGGCCGGCCAGCATTGCCATGGCCGCCCCGGCCGCAAGCGCAGTTTTCAGAAATTGCATCGAAGTCCTCCCTGGTTTTTTTCTCGATTTTTGCACGCGGCCTGGCCGGCCATTCCTTATTCTTACTATGCTACTGGATTCTGTCCGCCCGCCTCAACATGGAAGGCTGGTCGACGGACGCGCGCGAAAGACGCGCTCCGTCCAGTGAGCACTGCCGGTGCAACCAACGCAAGTGACTTCTCCGGCCGCCTCGGGCAGAGCGATCATGCGCAAGCGCACTTCACCTTGTGATCCTTACGCAGGCACCGCTTCGATGCGGCAATTTGCCTTACGCGCTCCGCACCCGATTTTTTCGCAGCTGCAACCCTCAAATCCCCTCATACGTTTCCGACGCGCAGTTATCATCCGCCTCGACCCGCCTCCGGTCGAGGATCACGCCGCCGCTGATGGTGGCGAGATAGGTCTGGGTGCCGAGGGGCTTGCCTGTGACCGAGGTCAGTTCGGCCTTGATGCAGGTGGTCCAGCCGGGGCCGTTGGGTTGCCGGCGCGGCGGGGAGACGCGGACGTGGCGCGGATGGGAGGCCGCGGTGAATACCGTGTCCAGTCTGTCGCGGACGAGTTGCCTGACGTTGGGCTCCTGGTCCAGCCGCGGTGGCTCGGCTTCCTTTGCGAGCAGCATTTTGGGAAGCGAGGCATGGCTGTCCGCGGCGCAGCCCGCCAATGTCGCCGCCGCGCTCATCATCGCCAGTGCTGAAATCGATCCCCGCCACATATCGGTGTTGTACCCCGCGCCGGTTAAAATTACCTGCGTTCTTCAGCCGAAGCCGCGATCCCGGTGATCAACATTCGCTGAAACCGGCCGCCGAATGGGGTATTGTGCCCGCCAGGCCGCAGGCTCGCCACAGTCGGACGGCGACATGCAGTCGGGCGATGCCCTTAAAGGGAAGAAAACCACGATGAAAGCCTTCACCATTGCGGCGATCGCGCTGGCCCTGCTGGCGGCGCCTGCGCACGCCCAGTTGAACAGCAAGCGGCATGCACATGATGCGGAGAAGAAGGCCGATCCGGGCCGGCCGAAGGTCGACGAGAAGGCCTACAAGGCCGCGCTGGAGAAAATCCCCGAACCGAAGGAAAAATACGATCCGTGGGGCGTAGCGCGGCCGGCGGACGCCACCAAGAAATCGAAATAGCAATCCGAAATGCGCCGGTTGTAAGGGACATGCGAAAGCTCCCCGGCTTGTTCGCCCTCGCATGCTCCATCGCCGCGCCGGCCTTTGCCTGGGAGCATTGGGGCGGAGATCGCGGCGGCACGCGGTTTTCGCCGCTCGCGGCGATCACGCCGGCCAATGTCGGCAATCTGGTAAGGGCCTGGCAGTTCCGCACCGGCGATCTCGACACCCGTCCGCGCGAAGCGATGGCGCGCACCAAATTTGAATCCACCCCGCTGTTCGTCGAGAACAGCGTGATCTTCTGCTCGCCCTTCAATGAGGTGATCGCGCTCGATCCCGGCACCGGGCTGCAGAAATGGCGCTTCGATCCGAAGATCGGCACCGCGCAGCGCCCGGCCAACCGCTACAATTGCCGCGGCGTCGCCTATTGGGTCGACAGCGAGGCCGCGGAAGGCGCCGCCTGCCGTTCGCGCATCATCACCAATACCAACGACGCGCGGCTATTCGCGCTCGATGCGAAAACAGGCAGGCCGTGCGCCGGGTTCGGCGCCGGCGGCGAGATCAAGCTCGAGATCAACCGGGCGGTCGAGACGCCCGGCGAATTTCAGGTCACTTCCGCGCCGCTGGTCAGCCACGGCGTTATCGTCGTCGGTTCGGCGATCGGCGACAACCGCAGCGTCGAGGCGCCGCTCGGAACGGTGCGCGCGTTCGATGCGCGCAGTGGACGCGCGCGCTGGAGCTTTGACCCGCTGGTTCACGCAGGCATCATTGCCGGCCACGCCAATGTCTGGGCGCCGATGTCGGCGGATCAGGAGCGGGGGTTGGTGTTTCTGCCGACCGGCTCGGCGAGCCCGGATTTCTGGGGCGGCAAGCGGCCCGGCAATAATGAGCACGCCAACTCGGTCGTCGCGCTGCGCGCCGAGACCGGCGAGCTGGTGTGGTCGTTTCAGACCGTGCATCACGACCTGTGGGATTACGACGTGCCGGCACAGCCGACGCTGGCGCGCATCGACGCCGGCAATGGCATGCGCGACGTGGTGATCCAGCCGACCAAGCAGGGATTTGTGTTCGTGCTCGACCGCGACACCGGAAAACCGGTCTGGCCGGTCGAGGAGCGCGCGGTACCGCAGGGCGGCGCGGAAGGGGAGCAGCTATCGCCGACGCAGCCGTTTCCGACTCACGTGCCGGTGCTGGTGCCGCAAACGATTTCACCCGACGAGGTGTTCGGGCTGATCCCGTTCCGGGATCGCGCGCTCTGCCGCGAGCGGCTCGCCGCCGCGCGCAACGAAGGCCTGTATACGCCGCCATCGACGCAAGGCACCGTCCTCTTTCCGTTCACCGGCGGCGGCGTGAACTGGGGCGGCGCGGCATTCGATCCCCTGAACCAGATCCTCTACGCCAACACCAGCCGCGCGGTGCACATCGTCAAATTGATTCCGCGCGCCGATGCCGAAGGTTTCAAGCCGCCGCCCGGCCTTGATTTCGGGCCGCAGCGCGGCGCGCCCTTTGCGATGACGCGCGCGGTCGCTCTGTCGCCGCTCGGGATGCCGTGCAACAGGCCGCCCTGGGGCGCGCTGGTCGCGGTCGATCTGAAGGCCGGCAAAATTCTCTGGCAGTCGTCGGTCGGCACCACGGAGGACCGCGCGCCGCTCGGCATGGCGTTCAACTGGGGCACGCCGCTGTCCAACGGCGTGCTGATCACCGCGGGCGGTCTTGTTTTCACCGGCGCACTCGATGCCTATCTGCGCGCTTTCGACGCCAAATCCGGCGCCGAGCTGTGGCAGGGCAGGTTGCCGGTGCCGGGTGTCGCCAATCCGATGACTTACACGTGGAACGGCGAGCAATACGTCGTCATCGCCGCCGGCGGTCATTCCGAGGCCGGCACCTCGATCGGCGACAGCGTGGTGGCGTTCCGGCTGGCGCGGGCAGGCGAGTCACCCTCGCTGTGGTCGCGCACCATCGATCGGCCCGGCGGCCGGTTCTGGGGCGGCGCGATCGCGGCGGTAATCGGGTTTGCCCTGCTGCTGCTTGTCGTGGTGCGGTTTTGGCGCCGCCGCGCGAGGCGAAGAGCGGCCGGCGCTTAATCGAACGCCACGCCGATCCGCTTGTCGCCGCGCCAGACCGGGCGGCAGCGGCGGATGAACTGATCGGCTTCGATCACCAGCACGAACGACGGGGCAGGCCGACAGGATCGGCGACATCGATTGCCGCGCCGCTCGACGACAGGTTACGCACGGTGCATTCGACGCCGGCGCCGCCGAACGCGATGGTGGCGCCCTTCAAGACCTTGTAGCGCCGCACCGAACGCTTCTCGATCCTAAAGTCGGTCATGGCGGTCCGCATCTGGTTGCGTGGTTTTGCCAAAGGCTATCACGCGGGGATTACGGAGCGATAAAGCCGATGGGTGCCATCGCTGCGGATAATTTCAGGATCGGTTTACTTTTGATGCGCCGCGACGCAGGCCTCACAGCATCGCAAAGGCGCTGGAGACCATCGCCACCGGCTTATCGTCGGCGGCGCTTGACAGCGTGACCCGCCCGAAACTCATGGTGCGGCCGAGCCGGACCACCCGCGCGTCCGCCAGCACATCGGACGACGTCGCCGCTTTCAAAAAATGCGTGGTCTGGTCGACCGTGGTCAGCGGGCGAAAGCCGCGGTTGGCGGTAAGGATCGCGATCACCATGGCGGTATCGGCGAGCGCCATCAGCGCCTGGCCGCAGACGATGCCGCCGGTCCGGCACAGCCGTTCGGAGAAGGCCATCCTCAAGGTGGCGCCGGGTTGCCAGTCCGCAGGAGCGCCTTGCGGCGGTGAGGCCTCAAGTTTGACGATCGAAAGCCCGAGATCCTGCACCCATGGCGCGAATACGTCGCCAAGAACGCGTCGGGCCTCATTGAGATCGAACTCCGCCGCTGTCGGTTCGGACACTGTGTTTCCCCCCCTGCGTCAATTGTGAATCGCTTAGCCATTGTAATGTGGTTTTCCCGGCTCAGGGGGTTCTCGTGCCGCAGCCGCAGCCTATGCGGGTGCGGGCCGGCTTGAAATTGCCGCGATCCGGCGTCTAGGATGCCGGCTTGTACCGCGTGGGGCAGGGCATGTTCAGGCGTTTGGCACTTGTTTGCGGCGTGATCGCGCTGGGTCTTCTGCTCAATGGCTGCACCAAATGCGGGCCGATCTGGGACGACTGGCTGCAAGCGCCGAAAGCCTGCAAATCGGACCGCCTATAGACCGGCAAGCTTGGTCTCGCAGTCGTCACACCGATATATTGCCGGCAAATTTCCAAGGAGCAGCGGCATGAGAAGTTTCCGCGTTGCAGCGATGGTCGCATTCCTGACAGGGCTGTCGGCGCCGGCCTTGGCCCAGATGCAGACCCCCAACATCAACCTGCTGCCCGAATTTCAGAGCAAGACGCCTGAGGAAAAGGAAGCGGACGCGATCCGGGAAAAAGCCTACCGCGAGTCGTTACGGAAAATACCCGACGCCAAGACCTCCAACGATCCCTGGGGTACGGTGCGTGCCGCCGAGCCGTCCAAGGCCGCGCCGGCCAAGGCGAAGACCAGGACCGGCAGCACCCCGAACTAGTCGAGCAAGCGGCTTGCTGCGTTGCCTCGGAGAACATCGGCCGAAGGCGGGAACGTTTTCGAAAACGCACAACGCCGCCCGGCGGAGTATGATCGCCGGCGGCGCTGCGTATAGTTACTGGGCCCTCAAATCCCCAGTCCCTATACGTGCACGCGAACCGGAAAAAGGTTCAACCGGCGCCAGGCCGGAACCAATCCGGGCCGACGGCATTAGCCCGTGCTTGATAGACTCCCCCGACTTTCCGGCCTCAGCCCGCATCGGCGCTGGGGCCGTTTTCTTTTGTGGCCCTTGGGGAAGTCTATTTTGGCGGCTGCAACTCGCTCTGGAGCCAGCCCCTCGCCCGCTCGGATTTGAGGGGATCGAGCCGGTCGCATTTGGCGCATTCGAAGCTGCCCAGCCGGTTGCGATCAGCCGGCATCGGTAAGCCGCAGCGCGGACAGCGCGAATCAGGAAGTGCTAGCCCCATAGGCGGAATCTGCGCCCGGAACCGCAACAAGTCCATTCCAAATACAACCGCTGCGGGAGAAAATTTGACTCCGCACTATAAGCCGCGTCCAAGGTTTCGTCGGCGCATCGGCGTGAGAGGGGCTGCGCGACCAGCGGCGTTCAGCGGATCGACGCGGCAAGCTGCTCGGCGACGCGGCGATGGCCTTCCGCGGTCATGTGGATGCCGTCGGCCTGCCGCAAGCCGCTGCGCAGCGCCGCCGCCACATAACCGTCGGCCTCGATGGTGCGGATGCCGCGGGCATGCAACTGCCGCCGGATTTCAGCCCGGTTCGCCGCGGCGGCGACGGGGCTCATGCCTTTCCTGGCGTCATTGCCGGCGATCTGCAGGATGACGATCCGGGTGCCCGGCGGCACCGCCGCAGCCAGCCGCGCCAGCATGCCGCCGGTAGTGTCGCCGCTGACGCCGGCGGCGCGGACTGACATCGGCCGGCCCTTTGCGCGCAGGATTGCTTCCAGCTGTGCCGGATATGCAGCCGCTGAACCCACGCCATATCCGGCGGTGCTGCTCGCGCCGAGCGCAACGATCTGCGCATCGGCGCTTGCGACGGCGACAAGGCTGAGCAGGGCTGCGATGATGGGGCGGATGAACATGGCGCGCGCGGGATTGCATGTTGTTTGCAGCCATACAATCACGGGAATTAGGATAAATAAACAGCCGCGGGATCCCGCGAGTTCATCCGAAGCAGGAACGGCAAGCCGGCCTCTTCGTTGGATATCCGGAGGGCGTTATCGATGTTCCGCAAGTCGTGGTTTTTTGCATCGGCGTTGGTGGTCTGTATGGCCACGCCGGCGCCATCCGTCGGGCAGGACGCCGGCGTCAGCGGGATTCCGCGCGGCCCGGGCAGCGCCGGCGGTATCAATAATTCGGTGAATGATCCGAGCGGCATCGGCAATGCGGCGAGGATTCCGGCACCACCGCCGCCCAGCATGGCGGTGCCGGCGGTGCCATCCGCTCCGCCGGTTTCCAGCCGCCTGTCCTCAAGCCCGACGCCGATCGTGCGAAGAATGACCCGGCAAGAGCTGCGGGCCTTCCGCCGTGGACCTCGCCACTCCACCCGCGCTTCGCGCGCCCGGGAAAAACTGCTCGATTCGAAGTTCAGCATCTGCCGGGGCTGTTAGGCGTCGTCCGCAGAGGCTGATTGAAAAGTCGCCCAATAAAAACGGGCGGGCGGTTTAGTTCGTCATGCCCGGCCCTTGTGCCCGGCATCCGCATCTTGGCGGCGCTGGTGCAAGAAACGTGGATGGCCGCCCGGCCATGAGCGTGCTTTATAAATAGGTCGAGGAGCTGCACACATGGCTCACTACAGGCTGCATTGCATCGGTGCTTCGGGAAACTCCTACAAGGTCGCGCTCTATATGAATTGCGCCGGACTCGACTGGGAGCCGGTCGGCGTCGATTTCGCCGGCGGCGAGACCCGAACCGAAACCTGGCGCGCCGGCACCAACGCGATGGGCGAGGTGCCCGTGCTGGAAGTGGCGGGCAAGCGAATGTCGCAGTCCGGCGCGATCCTGCTGTGGCTGGCGGAAACCACGGGCCATTTCGCCCCGGCCGCCGATCAGCGCTTCGAGGCGCTGCGCTGGCTGTTGTTCGACAATCATAAATTCACCAACAATTATGCAATGCACCGGGTGCAGAATTGTTTTACCCCGAATCCCGAACCCGCGGTGCTGGCGTTCCTGCGCGCGCGGGTCGAAAGCTCGTTCTCGATTGCCGACAAACACCTCGCCGACCGTGCCTTCGTGCTGGGCGAGCGGCCGACCATCGTGGATTTCTCGCTGGCCGGCTATGTCTATTACCCCGCCGCGGAGACCGGCTTCGACATCGCGGCGGAATATCCGGCGATCGATGGCTGGCGCCGGCGTGTCGCGGCGCTGCCGGGCTGGAAGCCGCCGTATGAGATGATGCCGGTCGGCACATCGCTGCCGCTGCGGACGCCCTGACACACGCAAGCGTGTCCGGATGGCCGGTCGCCGCCCGGCCGGCGCCGTGCTATGTTGGGCGCGCAAGGCAACATCGGGGCCCGCAATGAACGGCATCACTTTCGACGCCTATGTCCTTACCGCATTGCTGACGGTGGTCATGATCGGCTCGATCTATCTCGCCGGCCGGATTGCGCAGCGCCGCGGACGCAGTTTCAGGAACTGGGCGTGGATTGCCGGAATGCTGATCGGGCCGCTGGCGCTTCCGCTGCTCTTGCTGTTGCCCGACTTGCACCGCAAGAACGGCGAGCATGCCTAGGCCGGAGGGTGGCAAGCAAGGCACGGCCGGGATCGTGAAACGATGGCTTTGAACCTTGCCAAGCTCGCGCTGCTGGCCGTCCTCGCGATCCTCACCTTCGGCGTTTTTCCGGACCGGCGCCGAGGCGCAATCATTGCGATTGCGACCTGCGCAGCCGCTGCAGCCGCGCTGCATGTCGTCGCGCCGTGAGGACTCACAGGGGTTCATGACGACCGCCTGGCCCGGCCGCGGCGCGCGCAGCATCCGGGGAACGCCGTCGCGGCGCGAACGTTAGTTGCACGATCAGGCTGCCTGCAGCGCCGCATTTATCCGAAGGAGGCTCCGATGCGCATTCCGGCTTTGGCGATATTGACAAGCGCGGCGGTCTTGGCGGCAACGCCTGTCGGCGCCCAGACCTATGATCCGAAATATCCGGTCTGCCTGCAGGTCTACCAGGGTTTTGTCGACTATTACTTCGAGTGCGCCTACACCTCGCTGGCACAGTGCCAGATGTCGGCGTCGGGCCGCGCCGCATCCTGCGTCGTCAACCCGTATTATGCCGGCCCGAAAGCACGACGCGACCGCCGGCAACCGCGCGGCGTCTATTGATCCGTCACGCCGACGCGATGGCGATAGACCATCTCCCAACCCTTCCATCCGGTGAACAGCAGGAGGAGCACGACGATCAGCGATAATACGAGGCCGGTCGGGATGATCGCGGCGTTGCCGTGCTGGTAGCGCGAATACCAGTTGTACAGTTCGATCACCACCGCAACGACGTTGCCGCCCGCGTGCAGCCATGCGTCGTTCAGATTCCGGATCTGCTGGTCGCCGAAAACGTCGATCAGGCCCATCACCGCCGCCAGCGCGGCCATGATGAGGCCGATGCCCAGCAGCCAGAGCGATGCGGTCGCCCAAAAGTCGTTGCTCGTCCTCCAGAACGCCAGATCGGACAGCAGGGTCAAAACGAAGCAGGCGACGGGAAAGGGAATCAGCATTGGATGGATGGGATGCCCGGCAATTTGGGCAGTGGACCTTGGATTCGGCATGGGGACAGCCTCCGAAACGGTATTGCGGTCCCTCAACCTTCAAGCGTCGGTGAAGTTCCGGCCGACTGCGGGGCGCCTTATTCGCGTTCGGCCTGTCTTTCGTATTCCCGGCGAGTTCGATCAATCGGGCCGCCGTATCCGGATCGCTGATAGTCGCGGCGAGGCGCCGGCAGCGCATAGCCTGTTCGAGCAGGCGTCTCTTCGCGGTGTCCATGTCCGGTAACGGACAAACGGGCCGCGAGTTTCCGGAGCCGCTTATCTACACTTGAAGCAGAGCTGGCAGGGCCGCCAAATAAAAGCGGCCCCATTCGCTATTTTTTTCCGGATCTGCCCGGCGGCTCCGGTTGTGGATTGAGCTGCGTCGCGCCCTTGCCACCGCCACCGCCGCCCATCCGGTCGCTGGTGTTGGATTTGCTGCTCTTGACGGTGGTGGTTGCGGCAGCACCCTGGCCACCGCCGCCGCCCATCCGCTCGCCGCTGTTCGCTCCGGCAAGGCCGGGCGGCGCGATCATCTGTGCAATGGACTGCGTTGCCAGCACCGCGGAGGCGACAACGAGGCACACGGTCAATAAACGATAGGACATTTGCATCCTCCTTGAACGCGGCAGGACACGCCAGTTGAAATGAAGCTCGGTCGATAAATGAAGTAGGCCGCAGACCGGCGGCGCGCCGGATTTACCAAGCGTCGCGTGGCCAGCTTGTTTTTGCGCAAACTTCCAAGAGACCGCATGTGGAGCCTCCCGTGGAATCGACAGCGACGCTATCGTGTCCGGTTCCCGAGGTCCATCATTCGGTGCAGCGGGCTCAGACACCCCGTCCGGCGCACGTCGCAGGTTTTCGTTAGAAGATTATTAACCATAATTCGGGAGCATCGTGGCCTGGCCCGCTCGATGGGAGGACTCCGACCATGTGGAACATGCTGGCTCTGGGCGCGGTGGCGGCCGTCCTCATAGCTCTCGGTATTTTCGATGCTGCGGCGCAGTCACCTTTCTGGTTTCTTTGATTCCGTCACGGGCCGGAAGCGGTTCTCGGCGCCGGCGACCTTAACCGGCGGGCGGCTCGCGCTTCCTGAACGGATCGGCGACCTCGTCGTGACCGCTGCGGCTGCTGAAGAACATCAGCGCCATCAGCCCGCAGCCGATCAGCACCGAAAAGAACGTTCCCAGGCCTAGCGCAATCCATCCGTGCTTGCTCATCGCGGCGTCGCCGGCCGCGGTCCAGACCGAAGTGGCCCAAATGCCCGTCAGGATCAGGATCACAAGCAGAGCCGCCAGAAGCATGGCCTGGCCGAACCCGAGGCGTTTCATGGCCGCACCTCTTTTGCCCCTAGTTGGTCTGAACGAGCGGCGGTGACGGACGTTCCTCGCCCGCGATTTTAAAATTCGAGTGCCGCGCCCATCGACAAGTGGCAGGATAGCAAGGTGCACTCGGCGCCGTGCCGCGGAACAAAAGGATGGGCACGCTTCGCTTCCCCATCCTGCGCCTTATAAGGGGAAGGAGAAGCCCATCATGTCGAGACTGGCAATCGCGTTTGCGCTGGCACTGGCTTCGGCCGCGGCCAGCGCTGAAGGTATCAGGTCTGACCAACCGCAGACGCCGGCCGGTGCCGGCGCGAATGAAACGCGGCCGTTCCTGTTCGATGGACGAATGATAGGCGATGGCGCCCGGCAGAGAACGTCCGCCGACGATCGACATCCGAGCGCCGGCGCCGTCGTCATGCCGCCAAAAGCGCGCCAGCCTGACCGCGAACGATAGTCATTCTAAAGCGCAAATACCTGCGACCGCAGCCGCCTTCCGCATCAATGCTTCGGCTCAAACGTGGCTACCTTGCGAGCTTGATCCCATAGCTCCACGGCGTAGCCGTCAACGAGCTTCCGGGCCTGCTGTTCGGCGTCCTCGTCGGTCTCGCCGTAGATGATGACAGAGTCCTGGATATGGCCATCCGGCCTGACGATGTACGCTCGATATCCGTGCATGGCCTGCCCGCCACGTTTTCTCACGGACAATAGAGATTCGTCAGCGGCGACGGCCTGTCAAGATTTCAGATTGGGCCACGGCTTATTTCAAAACCGGCCACTGAGGGTCGAAGCCGCACCGAATGTTTGGGGCTGGCCCCTTTAGCCATGCTGCAACGCAGAAGGAGCCACTCGCGCCTCGCCCCCGCGCGCCGCCTCATTTGCCGATCAGATTCGTCACGGCTCGAGGCGGCTGAAGGCCGGGCGATGTCAGCCACTCGTTGATTTGGGAAGCTGTCTCGGCCTGGCGGGCCCGCCGCAACAGCGCTTCGCGGGCCGGACCTGATGGAAGCTGATCGGCCGCTTCCCTGAAGCGTTGCGCTTCCTCAGCCAGCCGCTCCTGAAAAGATTTTCGATGTTTGAAACTGCGACGCTCTGGCACGACGCTACTCAATTACATCCACAGGAAGGCGGGAGCGCGAGCGCGTTCTCATCACAGATAAAAGCCACGGTCAGGGCTGTGACGCCAGCATGCTTACAGGACGTTAACGTGGCCGTCTGCGCGCTAGCGGACAGAGAAGATCATTTGAACCGAATCAGCCGACCCAAAGGGGCCCTCGCTAGAATCAATGGTGGTGGCGAGCCGGTTGAAATGAAATCGAAATCGATCTTGCGCGCGACCAGGCAGGCAGCTTTGCAGGCAGCCGCAATGAAAGAGGCCGCCAACCGAGGCGGCCTCATCAGCTCTTACTGCTTCGGCATCTCCATGCCCTTGTGCGGATCGTCGGCCTTGCCGCCCATCATGGCCATGTCCCTGCAACAGCCGCACATGCCCATGGCCTGCTTCTCGGCGGGCCTCTGTCCGTCCGCATCGCGCGCCGGCCATTCGGACATGTTCTTGGTGCCGCCCGCGCCGCACATGCCGCCGCTGGATCCGCCGCCCATCATGGACTGCTGTTGACCGCCACCGCCGCCGCACATGGCAGCGGATGCGGGCGACAGACCGATTAGCAGGGCGACGGCGGTTGAGGCGAGAAGCAGGCGCATGGCGAATCCTCCATTTGTGTCCGGGTGAGCGTAGGCCCTTGGGTGAACCTGACAACTCACCTTCGCGTCAAGAAAGGACCAGTGGTCAAGCCGGGAGGGAGGGCAGAGCGCCAACCGAGGCGGCCTTACCTCGCATCGATGCCGGGCGGCCATTCGGCCGGCTCGACCGAGAACAGCCCTTCCGCGTTCATTCCCGCGTCGTAGCGGCCCGAGGGGTCGAGATCGGTTCGCCATGCCAGGATTTTCGGGTGCCATTCCCTGGCGATGGTGTACCGCAGGACGCACGGGCATGGCGGCAGGCCGCCGTCGTAATACAGAATGGTCAGGTCGTGGCGATCCGCCTTCAGCCGCTGCATCGCGTCAAGGCCGATCCGGATGCCGACCGGAATGAACGGCCCGAAACCGCCGTGCACCCGCGCGCCCAGCGCGATCCATTCGTCCTTGGTTTCGGCGTGCGAGGCGGCGGGGATCACCAGCGACAGCGCGAACAGGGCGAGACGACATATCTTCATCCGCGCATCCTAAGCCGTCCTGCAAAGGGGGCCAGTCCCAAAATCAACAGGAGCGATCAACGGTCCCGGAGGGTCGAAAGGGGGCCGGCAACCCCACCTTCCGGCAGGCCTTCTCAAGAAGGCCCGACGTGAAGCCGGGAGCAAGCAATGAAAGAGGCGGCCAACCGAGGCGGGCTCATTTTATGGGATGCAGGACAAGCTTCTGGGCTTCCAGCTCTTGAACTAGGCGCACGAGGCTGTCCACCGTCTGTTGATCGTCAATTTGGCTCTGTAGCCGCCGGTAGCGCGCCATCCGTTCGTCAATCGGCCTGCACTTGTCGCACATCGACGACCGCCTTACTTTGTCAGCTCGGCCAGATCCGCTTCAAATATGCCCAAGGATCGCTCGAACCGCTGAAGCAGATCTTCCGCAAATTCGGCGTCTCGGCCGCGACTGCGGATGGCCGCTATAAGCACGCGCTGCTTCGCGACGATCTCACGAGCGCGCTCGACATGCCGTATTGCCGTTTGAAGTTTGTCGTGGCGTTCCACGACTCCCCCTTGGTAAAACCAGGCGGGAGCGCAGAAGCGTCTCTCAGCCACCGGCGCCCGTGAAATCGTTGCCGGTGATGTGCTATAAGCGCACAGAGCACGTTTGGTTGCGAGTCAAACATGGACCGGGCGCGGTTATTTCTCGATTATGCCAACAAATGCGACAGGTACGCAGCTACCGCAAGGGAGCCCAGGCTGGCCGACCTGTTTCAAGACCTCGCTGTGCAGTGGCGATCACTTGCCGGTCTGGCCCGGGAAATGGCCGAAGATTCAAAGCAGGCCGCTGAGTTTTTCCAATCAGGCCACTAGGGCTTAAAACAGGCAGTACCCAAATTTAAAAAAGAAAGATGGCACGCCACGGCTGGATGGCCTGAAGGTTTTCCGCAAAGATATGCCTGGGCAGCCCCTTCAGGATATTTGGACGGATATTCCGCGCGTTGCGAACGTCTCTTCTGAAAGGTTGGGATTCCCGACACAAAAACCGGCTACGCTCTTAAAGCGGATTATCGCGGCTTCATCGAATGAAGGTGATGTTGTGCTGGATGCGTTCTGCGGGTGCGGGACCACCATTGAGGCCGCGCAAGAGCTAAACAGAAAATGGATTGGAATTGACGTTTCTTATTACGCGGTGCGCCTGGTGGAACGTCGAGTGAAATCAAAATTCAAAGACGTCGGGCAGATCGCAATCGAGGCGGCGGGAGCTAGCAGCGACAGTGCCAACAGGGCGAGGGGAGATATTTTCATGCGCGCATCCTAAGGCGTTCTTCAAAAGGGGCCACTCCCAAAATCAAAAGGGACCATTAACCGTCGAGCGGGATGGAAAAGGGCCAGTACCGACGGGAACGATGCGCCTAGTTCCCCATTAACCTTGCGTTCATTGTCCTCCTCCTGGCAGCGGCCTCAGTTCCAAGTCGGAGCTGGGGCCGTTGTGCTGAGGTTCGCGTCCGCCCGTCGGGCGCCGTGTTCTTCAAGGCTTCTCAGGGGTTGCGGCGACAAAGCCGTTTCGAATGCGCCGGACGTCCCTCATCACCCTCGCAATATTCGAGTCTGGGGAGTCGTTGCTGAAGTTGATGAACGCGCCGCAGTTCGGACACTGGCTCTGGGAGCCCTCACGAATGCGCGAAATCGGTTCTCGGAAGGCGGTACGGCAACGGCCGCAGTTGACCCCGATCTTGTCTGGCATCACTTCAGCGACGAGTTGATCGACGTAAACTTGGTTTTGATATTGGCGCCGAGCCCGTTCACGATGGCGATGATCGCAAGCGAGATACCCGCTGCTATCAGGCCATACTCGATGGCGGTGGCGGCGGTCTCGTCGGCGAGAAATCTGCGAAAAGTCTGCTTCATTCCCAAAGTGTAGGGCAGCGCGAGTTAACGAGATATTGACGGATTAGTGTTCCAGCCGGGAACCGCGCTGCGACAAAGGCCCGCATCGTGGCGTGATCACACACGGTGCGGGCCAGTCGGCGCAAAACCTCGGAGGGCAGAGAAATCCGGGTCTGCGTCGGCCCGCGAAAAACCGCATGACCGCGCCAGCGTCAGCCATGTCAGCTTGCCGAGAGGGTAAACCGACTTGCAGCCTCAGCGGCGCTGATCATCTGGTGGGGCGGAGTTGATGGTCGGAGGTGTGCGGAGCGGTGCCGGCGGCACTGAATGGTGCGGCGGACGCAATGTCGCGTCATTGTTGGGCTTCGTGATCGCCGGCGTTTTGGCCTGTTCGGCGTCGAGGGGAGCGGCGTAAAGTGTCATAGCAACAAACCCGATTGCAATCTTCTTGCCCATCGTCGCCATCCCCTTCGCTGGAAGAGAGCCGAATGACAGCGCTCAAGCGTGGCGAAGATAAGACCAAAGGCGCACGCTGAGCCATGGGCATTCTCGTCCATGGCCGCATGATGCGGAAGAGCCAACCGCGGTTGCACGTCAATTGAGATTTGAACCAAAAGGCACTCACAAAATCAAAAGGGGCCATTAACCGTCCCGACGGGTCGAAAGGGGCCAGCACCCCAATTATTTGGTGCTGGCCCCTTTACCCCTGCGTTCGGCCAAATGGGGCCAGTCGTTCGGGCAAAAGGGGCCAGCCTTTTAGGAGGCTGGTTAGATGCTTGATGGCCCTCTAGCCGTTAACGTTAATTCGAGTGACGCCACCGCAGACCTTAACAAGGAGTTAAGTTGCAACTTTGCCGCGCAAGATGCGCGGGGGAGTTGCGTTGTGTCTCAGGCCCTTATCCATCGTTATTTGGACGATCTGTCGGACCTGCGCCGGTTGTCTGGTACCGCCCGGGAAACGGTCGTTAGGGAGGCGTTTAAAACCCTTTTGAAGGGCTGGGGTCGATCGCGCGATCTAAAATTCGTCCCAGAATACCCGCTCATGACTTCGACGAATGATCGTCGATATATAGACGGCGCGCTTGTTGACCCCATCCGCATCCCGTTTGGCTACTGGGAAGCGAAGGACCTCGATGACAATCTGGACAAGCAGATTGAGCATAAATTTCGACGAGGCTACCCCCAAGACAATATCATTTTTGAAGACTCTCGCGAAGCGGTCCTGATCCAGAACAAAAAGATCATCGCGCGTTGCGAGGTGGACAGCGTCGGCCAACTCGACGGTCTGTTGCAGAAATTTTTCCAGTTCGAAAATCCGCAGATTGCGCGCTTTAGAAAAGCAGTCCAGCAGTTCACCGCCGACCTACCTGATGTTTTGGAAACGCTTCGCATGATGATCGAAGCATCCTTCAAACGGAACGACACGTTCCGCAACGCGGCGGAAAAATTCCTTACACATGCCAAGGCTACCATTCATCCCAACGTTACGGCGGACGATGTCGGTGAAATGCTTATCCAACATATTTTAACCGAAGATATTTTTTCCAAAGTTTTTGGAGACGACGACTTTCACCGTAAAAATAATATTGCAAAGCTCCTGTATAAGCTGGAGGCCACATTTTTTACCGGTGATGTGAAGTGGCAGACTCTAAATAAGCTGGCCCCATATTATACTGCCGTCCACTCGTCCGCAGCCGAAGTGAAAGGCCACCACGAAAAACAAACCTTTCTTAAGATCATCTACCAGGGATTTTACAAGGTCTACAATCTGAAGCTGGCTGACCGATTGGGGGTCGTGTACACGCCCAACGAGATCGTTAGATTTATTATCGAGAGCGCTGATCAGCTTTGCTCGCAACATTTTGAAAAGCGACTCATTGACAAAAATGTTGAAATTCTTGAGCCCGCAGCTGGGACGGGAACGTTCGTTACCGAGCTGATAGATTATTTCCGCCGGAGCCCGGCGAAGCTAAAACAGAAATACCTCGAAGAGATTCACGCCAACGAAGTGGCCATCCTGCCGTACTATGTTGCGAACCTAAACATTGAAGCAACATACGCCGCGGTGATGCGCGAGTATGTAGAATTTCCTAACCTGTGTTTCGTCGATACGATCGACAGCGTCGAAGGGCTGAGCAAATTCCGCGGTCAACAGGGAGAATTATTCGGCGCTTTATCAGAGGAAAACTACGCGCGTATTAAGCGGCAGAATCAGAAAAAGATCAGCGTCGTGATAGGGAATCCGCCGTACAACGCAAACCAAATCAGCGAGAACGACAACAACAAGAATAGAAAATATCCAGAGATCGATACCCGGATCAAGAAAACGTATATTGAGCGGTCAGCAGCCCAAAAAACCAAGCTATACGATATGTACGTCAGGTTTTTCCGATGGGCCTCAGATCGGATCAATGATGCTGGTATCGTCGCGTTCATAACCAATCGAAGTTTTATTGACGCTAGTAATTTTGACGGATTCCGCTCCGTCGTGTCGGAAGATTTCGATGAAATTTACATTATAGACCTAGGCGGCGACTGGAAAAAAACTGGCTTGGCCGGCGGCGGCAACGTTTTTGGAATCGGAACTGGCGTCGCCATCAGCTTCTGGATACGGCGCCCAAACAAGGAAAAACGAAAAGCTAAGATTTGGTACGCGCAAGCGCCGCAAGGAAGTGGCGAGGATAAGCTGGCCTGGATATCCGCATTAAATGACGACGGCCGTTCGTTTCGCGATATCAAGTTTGAAGAGATAGCGCCGCAAGCCGGGTACTGGGTAAATAACCCAGAAAATCTTTATGACTCCGAGATCCCCATCGCCTCGAAAGACGTCAAGTCATCGAAGGCAGGCGCGGAAGACAACGCAGTTTTTAAGCTCTACTCACTTGGTGTTTCAACCAACAGAGATGAGTGGTTGTATGACCATGACCGGAAGACTCTTAGAGACAAGGTGAAGCACCTGATTGCGGGCTACGATCAAGTCAAATCGAACGCGAAAATATTTCCCGATACTATCAAATGGTCGAGGAATCTTAAACGGCGTTTAGCACAGGAGAGGCGAGAAGTTTTCTTTGAGAAGAAAATCGTCTCATCGAATTACAGGCCGTTCACTCGTTTGTGGTTCTACCAGTCTGAGCTATTTGTTGACGAGCTTGGCAAGGCGGCAGTCATATTTCCGCCCGGCACGTCAAACCCAACAATATGCTTCACTGACCCGCACGCTCAAAAGCCTTGGTTCGCCTGCGCGGTTGATGGAGTAACTGATCTCCATTATGTCGGAGCGGGTGCCGGCGCCGTGTGTCTAAGCCGCTACCGGTTTGTCCATGGAGATCGTATCGACAATATCACCGCTGCCGCACTTGCTCGATTCGTGCTGCACTACGGCGCGTCGGCCAAGGAAATCACGCGAGAGTCGATATTCAACTACGTCTATGCGGTTCTGCACGACCCCATGTACCGCGAAAAATTTACTCTCAATCTTCAGAGAGAGTTTCCAAGAATCCCGTTCTACAAAGATTTTTGGAAATGGGCGGCCTGGGGCAAGCGCCTCATGCAACTGCACCTCAATTACGAGAAGGTTGATCCATGGCCTTTGAAGCGCACAAATGTAATCGACCGTGCATCGCGGATTGCTGGCGTTGCACCAAAAGTGATGCTTAAGCCAGACAAGGCGCGCGGAATAATTATCCTTGATGACGAAACAAGGTTGGCAGGAGTTCCGAAGGAGGCTTGGGACTACCGCATGGGAATACGCTCGGCACTCGAATGGGTGCTGGATCAATACGGTGAATCAAAGCCTCGCGACCAAACGATAATGAAGAAATTTAACACGTATTCATTCGTGGATTACAAAGAAGAGGTGATCGATCTCTTAGGTAAGGTGACTCGTGTGAGCGTTGAAACCCAAGAGATCGTCCAAGCTATGAAAAAGTTGGATCGGGGTTAGTTATTTTTTCCCGCCCTGTACTACCGTGAACTGCTTGCGGCGCTCCGGTGCGGTCGGGACCGGCTTGATGGGCAGCGTTGCCAGCGCCGCCTCGATTAGATCGCCAATCGTCCAAACACGATCCGTGACGCCAAGCGCCATTGCCGGCGTACATTTCAGGCTCTCATGCACGCGGGTCAGAATGTAGTACGCGACGTACATGGACACTGCAGGGCAATGCGGCTCTAGGCGCTTGCTAAAGCCATTGCCTAGCCGGGCGAAGCGTTTGCAGGACTGGCGCAGCGTCAGGTGGCTGCGCTCAACGCAGGGCGTGCTGATCTGCGCCGGCACGCCGCTTATTACGTCGCGAGCTACGGTAATTACTTCGGCCGGGATGTAACGGTGCGATGCTTCAGTTAGGGCAAGGTGCGTTACCGAATAGGTTTTGTTGATCGTGCCATGGGCGCTGCGGTTGCCGAAGGCATCACGAATGGCGTTCCGGTAGGGATGATAACCATCCGTCGAAAATTCCGGCTCGCCAATGACGCGCTGGCGAATGTCTTGAATGAACTGGTCCGTATTATCGCTGGACCGCTTGCCGGTGAGATAGGAGACGATCGCGCGGGACGACGCGGACAGCGCAACGTAGGTGTATTGATCGCCGGTCACCGGGCCATCCGCCGGGCTTTTGGTGCCAGCGGCGCTTGCGCTGGACGAAGGCCCATAGCTCATCAAGCTCTAGCCGGCTGGTGCGAATCTCGGTGAACATCCGGTCATGCAACTCGGCCGCGCCGCGTCCGACGCGAAGCGCCAGCCGGGCAACCGTTTTGCGGTCAGTATCGGTCAGCCGCGCGACGGCGCGTTGTCCGATGCCCTCGCAAAGGGCGGAAATTATCTCGACTTGTTTTTCGTGGCTGAGGTGGTTCATGAGGGCGCAATCCTCTGGTTAGGGGATGGCCCCCGTCGCGACTCTGGATATTCCGCCCTCCAAGGCGTATATCCGCGTGTCCTGTATAGGCCTGCGGGTCCGATAGTTCTGCAAGGCCCGTCTTGCCGCAGCTGGGGCAAGCGAGGACTTCGATCCAGTGTTCAGGCTTGCGGCGGTTTCTTGCCATGGGATGGCACCTTCAAAGCGACCACTCCAAAAAAACAAAAGGGACCACTAACGTTGCCCAGCAGCTCTTCCTAAAACAAGGTCAGCCGTGGCCATCGACGCCCGCTCTCTGGAATGGCGTAATGGCGGCGGCATCGCGCCGGAGATTTGCGGCGAACTTCTCCCAGCTTGCCGCCTGTGCTTCCAGTCTTTGATGGCAGGCAGGCAACTCGCCCAGACGAGACAATCATCCCTATGGCAGAGCGGCCGTTCGATGATCGCGTCTAGACCGGGTTCGACGCGCATAGGGTCCGCGTCTAACCTTGATTCATGACGGCTGCTCTACATCAGGCGCGTCAGGGCTGAGGTCTGGTGCAACTTCACTCCTCGCAGTCAGGTCAGCTGCTTTATCAAGCAACCCGGCGGCAACGTCCGGATCGGTCGTCGCCTTGGCGAACTTCAAGAGCGTCGCTGCTTGTTCTGTGAGGTATTTTTTCCCCGGCACTTTTTTGTTCCATACGCTTGTAGCCCCGGACTGAATTACGCGAGAGCCGGGGGTCCAGTTCCGTGCGGTGCAGCAGAAAAGTTAATTTTTCAAAGGTGAGCCGCTGGGGGGAAAGCGCCCGATTGCCAATGGGAACGTGCGGACGAAAAGGGGGCACTCCCAAAATCAAAAGGGGCCACTCGCGTTCCCGAGGGATCGAAAAGGGCCAGTACCCAGGTGTCACAGGCGGCTCCCTAGTTGGAGTATATGGCTCTCGTCCCATTTACATCCTCCCGTTTGGATAAGGCACGGTACAACCTGAGCTTTTGCGCTGCGTTCCAAAAGGGGCCACTCCCAAAATCCAAAGGGACCATTAACCGTCAGAGAGGGTCGAAAGGGGCCAGTACCCAATTATTTTCCGGAACATATTGCGAACGTAGAACAAATAGGGTACATTGTTCCCTGAGCATTGTTCCACGGTTCGTTCCGCCGCCACCCGTTTGTCCCCCTGGCGAATCCCCGCCATAAGGAGTTTAGCCATGTCCGTTTCCGCCCTGCGTGTCGTCGAAGGATCCTCCATGGACAAGACCAAGGCCCTGTCCGCCGCGCTGTCCCAGATCGAGCGGCAGTTCGGCAAGGGCTCGGTGATGAAGCTCGGCAAGAACGACCGCTCGATGGACGTCGAGACCATCTCGTCCGGCTCGCTCGGGCTCGACATCGCGCTCGGCGTCGGCGGCCTGCCGCGCGGCCGGGTGGTGGAGATTTACGGGCCGGAATCCTCCGGCAAGACCACGCTGGCGCTGCACACGGTGGCCGAGGGCCAGAAAAAGGGCGGCATCTGCGCCTTCATCGATGCCGAACATGCGCTCGATCCGGTCTATGCCCGAAAGCTTGGCGTCAATATCGACGAGCTCCTGATCTCGCAGCCCGACACCGGCGAGCAGGCGCTGGAAATCGCCGACACCCTGGTGCGCTCCGGCGCGGTCGACGTGCTGGTGGTGGATTCGGTCGCAGCATTGGTGCCGCGTGCGGAACTGGAAGGCGAGATGGGCGATGCGCTGCCCGGGCTGCAGGCGCGGCTGATGAGCCAGGCGCTGCGAAAACTCACCGCCTCGATCAACAAGTCCAACACCATGGTGATCTTCATCAACCAGATCAGGATGAAGATCGGGGTGATGTACGGCTCGCCGGAAACCACCACCGGCGGCAACGCGCTGAAATTCTATGCCTCGGTGCGGCTCGATATCCGCCGCATCGGCGCGATCAAGGAGCGCGACGAGGTGGTCGGCAACCAGACCCGTGTAAAAGTGGTGAAGAACAAGCTGGCGCCGCCGTTCAAGCAGGTCGAGTTCGATATCATGTATGGCGAGGGCGTCTCCAAGATGGGCGAGATCCTCGACCTCGGGGTCAAGGCCGGCATCGTGGAAAAATCCGGCGCCTGGTTCTCCTATGACAGCCAGCGGCTCGGCCAGGGCCGCGAGAACGCAAAGGCGTTTTTGAAGGCCAATCCCGACATGACCTCGAAGATCGAGGCCGCGATCCGGCAGAATTCCGGGCTGATCGCCGAGCAGATTCTCGCCGGCTCCCCGGAGCGCGACGCCGACGGCGAGGAGCCGGCGGAGGATTGACGGCGCAGCCGTCATTCCGGGGCGCTCGCAACGCGAGCGAACCCGGAATCTCGCGCAACACATACGCCATGTCGTCCCGGACGCGGTGCAGCGCCTCTTGGCGGTGCACCGCAGAGCCGGGACCGTACCAAACACCGGCGTTCCTTACGGCCCCGGCTCTGCAGCGCACCACGCCGTGAAGAACGGCGCGCTGCGCTGCGTCCGGGGAACGGGATTCCGGGTTCGCGCTAAGGCGCGCCCCGGAATGACGGCCTTTCGGCCGTCACTCCGCCGCCTCGGCGTAGTCCGCGACCGGCGGGCATGAGCACACCAGGTTGCGGTCGCCATAGACATTGTCGACGCGGCCGACCGGCGCCCAGTATTTGTCGGTGCGCGAACTGCTACCCGGAAAGCAGCCTTCGGCGCGCGTATACGCCCGCGTCCAGTTGTCCTCGGCGATGTCATGCACGGTGTGCGGCGCATGCCGCAGCGGCGAAGCTTCGACTTTCCAGTGCCCCGACTCGATCTCCGCGATCTCGCGCCGGATGGCGATCATGGCATCGCAGAAGCGGTCGATTTCCGCCTTCGATTCGGATTCGGTCGGTTCGATCATCAGCGTGCCCGGCACCGGAAAGCTCATGGTCGGCGCGTGAAACCCGTAATCGACCAGCCGTTTTGCGATATCGTCGACGGTGACGCCGCACGAGGTCTTCAGCGGCCTCGGATCGACGATGCATTCATGCGCGACGCGGCCTTTTGCATTCCGGTACAGCACCGGAAAATGCGGGTCCAACCGTGCCGCGATATAGTTGGCATTGAGGATGGCGATTTCGGTGGCGCGCGTCAGACCTTCGCCGCCCATCATCAACATGTAGATATAGGAAATCGTCAGGATCGACGCCGAACCATAGGGCGCCGCCGATACCGGGCCGACCTTGGTCTGTGCCTCACCGAGATGCCCCGGCAGGAACGGCGCAAGATGCGCCCTTACGCCGATCGGCCCCATGCCCGGACCGCCGCCGCCATGGGGAATGCAGAACGTCTTGTGCAGGTTGAGATGGCTGACATCGGCGCCGTAGTCGCCGGGCCGTGCCAGACCTACTTGCGCGTTCAGATTGGCGCCGTCGAGATAGACCTGCCCGCCATGGCGATGCACGATGTCGCAGATGTCGCGGATGTGCTCCTCGAACACGCCATGGGTCGAGGGATAGGTGATCATCATCGCCGCGAGGTTTTCGCCGTGCAGCGCCGCCTTGGCGCTGAGATCCTCGACATCGACATCGCCGCGCGCATCGCAGGCCACCACGACCACCTCCATGCCGGCCATATGGGCCGAAGCCGGATTGGTGCCGTGCGCGGAGGAGGGGATCAGGCACATTTTTCGATGCGGCTCGCCGCGGGAGGCGTGATAGCCGCGGATCGCGAGCAGCCCGGCATATTCGCCTTGCGCGCCCGAATTCGGCTGCAGCGACACCGCGTCATAGCCGGTGATGTCGCACAGCCATTTTTGCAGGCGCGCAAACAGCGCGTGATAGCCCGCCGCCTGCTCGCGCGGCGCGAACGGATGCAGCGCGGAAAATTCCCGGTAGGTCAGCGGGATCATCTCGGCGGTGGCGTTGAGCTTCATGGTGCAGGAGCCCAGCGGAATCATGGCGCGGTCGAGCGCGAGATCCCGGTCGGCGAGTTTTCGCATGTAGCGCAACAATTCGGTTTCCGAGCGGTGCGCATGAAATACCGGATGGGCAAGAAACGGCGTAGCCCGTTTCAGCTCGGCCGGCAGCGCGTCGCGGACGCCGGCCTCCATGTCGGCATAGCCGAACCTGCCGCCGAACGCGCGCCATACCGCCTCGACAATCGCAGGCGTCGTGGTTTCGTCCAGCGCAATGCCGAGCGTGCCCTCGCCGATCCGCAGATTGATTTTTTCCTTTAGCGCGCGTGCGACGATGTCGTCCTGGTTCGCGCCGCTGTCCACTGTCACGGTGTCGAAAAACATGTCGCTCCGCGGCGCAAAGCCGAGCTTCTTCAACCCCGCCGCCAGCACGGCCGCGCGCCGATGCACCGTTTTCGCGATGTGCGTCAGCCCCTCCGGGCCGTGATAGACGGCGTACATCGACGCCATCACGGCGAGAAGCACCTGCGCGGTGCAGATGTTCGACGTCGCCTTCTCGCGGCGGATGTGCTGCTCGCGGGTCTGCAGCGCGAGGCGATAGGCCGGTGCGCCGCGCGAATCGATCGAGAGCCCGACAATGCGGCCGGGCAGCGAACGCTTCAGCGGCTCGCGCACCGCCATATAGGCGGCGTGCGGGCCGCCAAACCCCATCGGCACGCCAAATCGCTGCGCCGAGCCGATCGCGATATCGGCGCCGAGTTCGCCCGGCGAGGCCAGCAGCGTCAGCGCCAGCAGGTCGGCCGCGACGATGGCGAGGCCGCCTTTGGCGCGCACCGCCGCAATCGCGCCGCGCAGGTCCCGCACCGCGCCGGAAGATCCCGGATATTGCAGCAGCGCGCCGCACACCTCGGTGCCGTCGAGCTCGGCAAGGGGATCGCCGACGATCAGGCTCCAGCCGAGCGGCGCGGCGCGGGTGCGCAGCACCGCCAGCGTCTGCGGATGCACCTCGCGGTCGACGAAAAAGGTTTTCGATTTTGTGTTGCCCACGCGCTCGGCCAGCGCCATCGCTTCCGCGGCCGCAGTGGCCTCATCGAGCAGCGAGGCGTTGGCGACGTCGAGCCCGGTGAGATCGCAGATCATGGTCTGGAAATTGAATAGCGCTTCCAGCCGGCCCTGGCTTATCTCCGGCTGGTACGGCGTATAGGCCGTATACCACGCCGGATTTTCCAGGATGTTGCGCTGGATCACCGGCGGCAGGATGGTGCCGTGATAACCTTGCCCGATCAGCGAGGTGAATACCTCGTTCTGCCCGGCCAGCGTTTGCATATGCGCCAGCGCCTCGGTTTCGCTCAAGGGCGCACCGAGATCGAGCGGCCGTTGCTGCCGGATCGAGGCCGGCAGCGTCTCGCTCATCAGGTCACCGAGGCTTTTGGCGCCGACCGTCTCCAGCATCGCCTCGATATCGCGCGGCGCGGGCCCGATATGACGGCGCGCGAATGTGGTCGCCGGTTGGTTTTTATGCTTGCGGTGCGCGGTCATGCTCGTCCTCTTTTTATCGTCATGGCCGGGCTTGTCCCGGCCATCCACGTCTTTGTCTCGCAAAGAAAGTAAGACGTGGATGCCCGGCACAAGGCCGGGCATGACGAAGTAAGTTCACGCCGTGTGCGTCTTGTAGGCGGCCTCGTCCATCAGGCCGTCGAGTTCTTTTCTGTCGGCGATCTTCAGCTTGAAGAACCACGCGCTTCCGCCGGCGTCGGAGTTGACCAGCGCCGGCTCGGCGGCGAGCGCGTCGTTGACTTCCAGCACCTCGCCCGAGATCGGTGCGTAGACGTCGGACGCCGCCTTCACCGACTCGACGACGGCTGCGGCCTCCGCCTTCTTCAGCCGCCGGCCGACCTTCGGCAGTTCGACGAACACCACGTCGCCGAGCTGCGACTGCGCGTAATCGGTGACGCCGATGGTGGCGACGTCGCCTTCGATGCGCAGCCATTCATGGTCGGATGTGTACAAGGTGGTCATGACGAGTCCTTCAGCGCTTGTAAGTGTGGGGAACGAACGGCAGGTCGTTGACGCGCAGCGCAAGGCGCTGGCCGCGAACCTCCGCGAACAGCCGCGTGCCGTCGGCCCGATGCGCAGCCGGCACATAGCCCATCGCGACCGGCGCATTGACGCTCGGCCCGAAACCGCCCGAGGTGACCACCCCGATCGCGTCCGGCGATGCGTCGTCCGCGAACAGCTTCGCCCCCTCACGCACCGGCGCGCGCCCCTCCGGCCTCAACCCGACGCGAGCGCGCAAAACGCCGCGTGCGAACTGGTTGAGGATGACGTCCGCACCGGGAAATCCGCCGGCGCGCGCGCCGCCTTCGCGACGGCTCTTCTGGATCGACCAGGCGAGCCCGGCCTCGATCGGCGTTGTGGTGGCGTCGATGTCGTGGCCGTACAGGCAAAGCCCGGCCTCGAGCCGCAGGCTGTCGCGCGCGCCAAGTCCGATCGGCAGCACGTCGCTGTTGTCGAGCAGCGCTGTCGCCAGCGCCTCGGCGCGATCGGCCGGCACCGAAATCTCAAAACCGTCCTCGCCGCTATAGCCCGAGCGCGACACAAAGCAGTCGATGCCGTCAAGGCGGCGCGGCCCGGCATCCATGAAACGCATCGCCGCAACATCGGCGCAAAATTTCGCCAGCACCGATTCCGCCCGCGGCCCCTGCAGCGCCAGCAAGGCACGATCGGCGAGCGGCTCGATAATGCAGGTCCCGGACAGATGCGCGCGCAGATGCGCCTCGTCCGCGGCCTTGCAGGCGGCATTGACCACCAGCAACAGGTGGCTGCCTGAATTGGCGATCATCAGATCGTCGAGAATGCCGCCGCGCGCGTTGGTGAATTGCGCGTAGCGCTGCCGGCCAGGCGCCAGCCCGACGACGTCCTGCGGCACCAGCCGCTCCAGCGCGGCGACGGCGTCTTCGACATGGCCGGATTTGGCATGCAGCGCGATCTGGCCCATATGCGAGACATCGAACAGGCCGGCGCGCTCGCGGGTGTGCAGATGCTCCTTCATCACGCCGCTGGAATACTGCACCGGCATCTCGTAGCCGGCGAACGGCACCATCCTCGCCCCGCGCGCCAGATGCAGCGCATGCAACGGCGTGCGTTTCAGCGGTGAAGTTTTGGAGTCCGGCGCAAGCATCATGGGCCCTCGCAGGTCCGGGACCGATTCCCGAAATCCTGCCGAAGCCCCATCTGTCGCTGTGCCTGAGAGTATTATCCCGTCGGCGGACGCAACCGGTCACGGTGGCGTCACTTTCCAGATGCTAGCAAATCGCGAGGGTCCGTTTGCCTGAGAGTTTCCGGGGCGGTTGCTCCTTCGGCGCCGGCTTTCTCAAGCCGATCTCTCCCGACGCGACTTAAACTGTAACAAGATGCGAGGAAAACACGACCGCGCCGAGGCTGTCAACGCGGCGCAGCAATTATCAACGGTCGGCGCGTGGCGAAATAACCGGCAAGGAACCCAAAGCCGTCATTTACGGGTTCGCGCCAGATGGCGCGCGGGGCCCATGTCACCCCCTGTGCAGGAACACATAATCCGCCGAATAGGGTACGCTTTGAAACTTGCCGGCCGCATCGCACCCGCCGTCGAGTTTTCCACCCTGGGTATTGATCCGCTGCACCGTCGTGACGCCGTTAAGGACGCCGCTGCCGCGATGCGAGGTTACCTCCAGCTTGAGCCAGGGGATGTCCTTCGGCGTCGTGCCCGGCGCGTTGCCGATTGCTTTTCCCGCCACGGCGCTGCCGTCGCTGTGTTCCCAGTTCGGCCCGGCGTAATGCCGGCCGACCGTCTTGCCGTCAAGCAGCAGCGTCGCGACCGGCTCGCGGAACGCCCAGACCGGCTTGCCGTCGGCGCCGGCCTTGCATTCATAGACCTGCGCGCCTTCGGCATGCAGCGTGAGCACGACGGTTTGGCCTAGCGCCGCGATGGCGTCCGGAATCAGTGTCTGCGCGGACGCACCCATGCATGAGCCTGATAACAGCAGCAGCGCGAAAAGAAATCGCATGATCGTGGCTCCCTCAAGCCGCCATCGCCTTGGTGAGGTTCTCCGCGACCTTGTCGAGGAAGCCGGTGGTCGACAGCCAGCGCTGGTCGGCGCCGACCAACAGCGCGAGATCCTTGGTCATGTAGCCGGCCTCGACGGTGTCGACGCAGACTTTTTCCAGCGTCTTGGCGAATTTTGCCAAGTCCTCGTTGTTGTCGAGCTTTGCGCGATGCGACAGGCCTTGCGTCCAGGCGAAGATCGAGGCGATGGAGTTGGTCGAGGTCTCCTTGCCCTTCTGATGCTCGCGGTAGTGCCGCGTCACCGTGCCGTGCGCGGCCTCGGCTTCCACCGTCTTGCCGTCCGGCGTCATCAGCACCGAGGTCATCAGCCCGAGCGAGCCATAACCCTGAGCCACCGTATCGGACTGCACGTCGCCGTCGTAATTCTTGCAGGCCCAGACATAACCGCCCGACCATTTTAATGCCGACGCCACCATGTCGTCGATCAGGCGGTGTTCGTAGGTCAGGTGCTTTGCTTCAAAATCCTTTTTAAAATCCTTCTCGTAGATCTCCTCAAAGATGTCCTTGAAGCGGCCGTCATAGACTTTCATGATGGTGTTCTTGGTCGACAGATATACCGGATAGCCGCGGCTCAAGCCGTAGGTCAGCGAGGCGCGGGCAAAATCGCGGATCGAATCGTCGAGATTGTACATGCTCATGGCGACGCCCGCGCCCGGCGACGAAAACACCTCGCGCTCGATCACGGTGCCGTCCTCGCCGGTGAATTTCATCGACAGCTTGCCCTTGCCGGGGAATTTGATGTCGGTGGCGCGGTACTGGTCGCCATAGGCGTGGCGGCCGATGATGATCGGCTTGGTCCAGCCCGGCACCAGCCGCGGCACGTTCTTGCAGATGATCGGCTCGCGAAAGATCACGCCGCCGAGGATGTTGCGGATGGTGCCATTCGGCGAGCGCCACATCTGCTTCAGCCCGAACTCCTTCACCCGCGCCTCGTCCGGGGTGATGGTGGCGCATTTGACGCCGACGCCGTGCTTCTTGATCGCATTCGCGGCATCGATGGTGACCTGGTCGTCGGTCTTGTCGCGGTACTCCATCCCGAGGTCGTAATATTCGAGTTTTACATCGAGGAACGGCAGGATCAGTTTGTCCTTGATGTATTGCCAGATGATCCTCGTCATCTCGTCGCCGTCGAGTTCGACGACGGGGTTTTGGACCTTGATTTTTGCCATGGCGGATCAGGCTCCTGGAACAGTGCGTTTCGGACGGGCCGGAAGATGGCCGGGCTATAGCACCGCAAAAGGGAGTGCGAAAGGGCACCCCCCGTCATCCTGAGGCGCTCGCCGCGCAGCGGCGAGCCTCGAAGGATGGCCGCACGCGCAGTGCTCGCGGCCATCCTTCGAGACGCCGCGCTGGCGCGCGGCTCTCAGGATGACGGTCGAGATCGCGGCGACCGCAGACCGGCGGCATCGTCGGGCTGATTTTTGTCGATTCTGGCGTTGGCGACGCATTTCGCCTAAAGCGCCTCTGCGACGGGCAATCAAAGGCGAAACAGGGATGTCGGGCACCGACAGCAGCAAAACTCCGGCGGAGCTTTCAGGCCCGATCGTGATCCTGGTCGAGCCGCAGCTTGGCGAGAACATCGGCATGGCCGCCCGCGCGATGGGCAACTTTGGCCTCTCGCGGCTGCGCATCGTCAACCCGCGCGACGGCTGGCCGAACCTGAGTGCGCAACGTGCCGCCGCGGGCGCGGATTACATCCTGGACAAGGTCGAGCTGTTCGACACCGTCGAGCAGGCGGTCGCCGACTGCACGCTGCTGTTCGCCACCACGGCCCGCGCCCACGACCAGGCAAAACCGGTGATCGGGCCGCAGCAGGCGGCCCGGGAGATCGTGCGCGAAATCGCGGCCGCGGGGCAGGTCGGATTGTTGTTCGGTCGGGAACGCGCCGGCCTGCTCAACGAAGAGGTCGCGCTTTCCGATTACATCATCACCTTTCCGGTCAACCCCGCCTTCGCCTCGCTCAACCTCGCGCAGGCCGTGCTGCTGATGGGCTACGAATGGTTCAAGCTCGCAACGGCGGAGGCGCTGCCGTTCGCGATGCCGGAACGTTCCGAGCGCGCCTCGCAGCACCAGATGCAGGCCTTCTTCGACAACCTGGTGCGCGAACTCGACCGCGTCGAATTTTTGCGCCCCGCCGAGAAGCGCGACACCATGCTGGTCAATTTGCGCAACATCTTTTCCAGGATGGAGCCGACCAAGCAGGACATGCACACGTTGCACGGCGTGGTGATGGCGATCGCGGAAGGCCGCAAGGGCCCGGCCAAGGGCGGCGTGCTCGACGGCGAACAGGCGACGCGCCTGCGCGCGCTATTAGCCGAACACGGCCAGGGCGCGGTCGCGGCGGAAAGCGGCACCGTGCGCGGCCTGGCGCGGCTGCTGCGGCGAAACCCCACCGATGCCGAGCGCATATTGTGGAAGGCGCTGACCACCGACCGGAGATTTGCGGGCCAGTTCAAGCGGCAGACGCCGGTGGGGCGGCATATCCCGGATTTCGTGTCGTTCGTGAAGCGGGTGGCGGTCGAGCTGGTGAATGAGGGGGAGAGCGAGGTGATCGCGCGGGACAGGGCTGCGAGGCGGGAGTGGCTGGAGGCGCGGGGGTATCGGGTGTGTCTGCTCAATGCGGGGGATGTTGAGCGGGATGTGGCGGGGGAGCTGGAGCGGCTTGCCGGCGCGTGAATGTCGTATCACGCATCGTGTAAGCAATCGAATCCTCCGCGCGACGACTTCATACTGTCGTCATGGCCGGGCCTGTCCGGCCATCCACGTCTTGAGCGAAAAAGAATGACGTGGATGCCCGGCCCAAGGCCGGGCATGACGGAATCAACAAGAGTGGCCTAAAGGCTTTTTTTCTGACGGAAAGGACAGACACTGCCGTCATCGGGGGGAAGGCGAAGTGCGAGCATGCGGGGAGCTTCCTTTTGCTGCACATGTATAGCAAGGGACATCCCAAGCAATGCTCGGTTGAAGAAAGGGGCGGCCACGCCTTGCTGCATAACGGGTAAGGTTTTCGCAAGCCGGACCCCTTGCGCAGGTATTGGCTTTGGCATATGTTTATGACATATGCCATGGAGCCACCACATGTCCGATTCCAGGCACGTCCGATTGTTTCGCAACGGCCGCAACCAGGCGGTCCGCATCCCCGTGGAATTCGAACTGCCGGGCGATGAGGCCATCATGCACCGCGAGGGAGATCGTCTGGTAATCGAGCCGGTGCGTAAGCGCGGCCTGATCGCTTTGCTGAAGTCGATGAAGCCGCTCGACGAGGAATTTCCGCAGATCGACGATCCCGTTCCGGCGCCGGAACGCGCGCTGTGACGCGCTATTTGCTGGATACCAACATCCTGTCCGACCTGATCCGGAACCCGCAGGGCAAAGCGGCGCGGCGGATCGCCAAGGCCGGCGACGACAAGGTCTGCACCAGCATCATCGTCGCGGCCGAGTTACGCTATGGCTGCGAAAAGAGCGGTTCGGCAAAACTGCGCAAGGCGATCGAGGATCTGCTCGGCGAAATCGCCGTGCTGCCCTTCGAGGCGCCGGCCGACGCCGACTACGGCGCCATCCGCGCGCAACTGGAAGCCGCCGGCACCCCGATCGGCGGCAACGACTTGCTGATCGCCGCGCACGCCCGCGCGCTGGGGGCGATCATTGTCACGGCGAACGTGCAGGAGTTCAGGCGCGTCGGGGGCGTGAAGGTGGAGAATTGGCTCTGGTGAGGAGAGTGGCGTAGCGGCGAATGGCAAAGACCCGCGATATCAGGCGCGGCAGCGGCAATGTGTTCGTGGACCTGGGCTTCCGCGACGCCGAACAGCGCCAGACCAAGCTCCGGCTTGCTTACGCGCTCAATACGATCCTGGATGAGCAGCACCGCGCAAGCCGCGGCCGCGGCGCGGCTCGGCCTCAACCAGCCCAAGGTCTCCGCGTTGCGCAACTACAAGCTCGAAGGTTTCTCGGTGGAACGGCTGATGACGCTGCTCAACGCGCTGGATCGGGATGTTGAAATCGTCATTCGCGCCAAGCCGCGCTCGCGGGCGGCGGCGCGGATCAGCGTGGTGGCGGGGTGAAGACGGTGAACGAGACGCGCGGGGCGAAGGCAAAAAATGTTCACGTCTGGGAGTACCTGACGTATTACCTCGATTTGCCACACTCGCCCAATTTTGCAGTGCTGCTTTCCGGGCCGTGGGGTGTTGGCAAAACGTTTCTAGCGAAGCAATTTTTGGCCAAGTGCTTCGAGGGCCAAAACGACCAATATGTTTACGTGAGTCTCTACGGCCTATCGAGGCTTGAAGAAATTGATGATGCATTGCTTCAAGCTATCTTTCCGACCGCGACTGGTAAAGTCGCCACCGTAGCGCAACGCGTTGCTAAAAGCGCACTCAAATACTTCAATGTTGATGCTAGCGGTTTCAATCTAAAAGACTTTCTGAACAAGTTCTATGCAAACGTGTATGTATTTGATGACCTTAAACGGTTTGAGGGAGCCATTAACAAGGTCCTCGGGTACATCAATCAGTTTGTCGAACATGGCGGCGCTAAGGTCATTCTCATTGCAAACGAACAAGAAATTTCTCTCGACAATGACTATTCGCGTCGTCGCGAAAAACTAATTGGCAAAACATTGCAGGTGCAGTCCTCATTTGATGAGGCGTTCGCCTACTTCGTTTCTAAAATTGATGACTCTGAAGTACGTAAGGCCGTCGAAAGCAGCTCGGCTGATATTGCGGAACTCTACAACCAGTCGGAGTTGAATAATCTTCGCATTTTGCAACAGACGATTTGGGACTTCGAGCGCTTCAACAAATCGATCTCCGTCGAACATCGACTGAACAGTGATGCGATGACGACAGTTATGCGGCTGCTTTTTGCGCTCTCGTTCGAACTAAAGGCGGGGCCTATTGGTGAACAGGATTTACTGAACGGTCGGGGAATTGGCGCGTCTGTCGCCTACCGGATGCGAGATAAGAAGCAGGAGGGGCCAAAACCACCAATGCGGGCCGCCGAGGCTCGATACTCGGGTGTGGATATCGACGACACCATTTTTTCTAATGAGCTACTCGTCGACTTTCTTGTTCGTGGGATTGTCGACTGCGACACCATCAACAAACAATTACGTGCGAGCCGTTTCTTTGTAACTGTTGCCGATGAACCGGCATGGCGCACCGTGTGGCATTACATTGAGCGCACCGAGGAGCAAGTAGATAGTGCGCTATTAAAAATGGAGGCACAATACGTAGCTCGCGAGTTCACAATTGACGGAGAAATTCTCCACGTACTTGGGCTTCGGCTCTTTCTCGCGGAGAGAGGCGTAATCAACAAATCTCGGCCTGAAGTCCTCGAGGAGGGAAAAAAGTATATCGACGACTTATGTCAGGCTAACAGGTTGCAAATAGACCCTCCCGGCAGGTTTTCCCAGACACGCTTCGAGGGATACGGCGGTTTAGGCATTCATGAGAGCAAAACGGTAGAATACCAGGAACTCTTCGATTATTTGAAAGCCGCGAGGCAGAAAGCGTTTGAAGACACGTTCGCTGCAAAGGCTCTTGATATTTTGGACGAGTTGAAGTGTGACGTGCAGCAGTTCTATCGTCACCTCTGCTACTCGGCTCATGGCGACGGCGAATATGCGAGCATCCCTGTTCTCGCTAAAATCGATTCCGATACGTTCCTTGACACATTCCTGTCGCTGCACCCTTCGAATCAACACGTTGCGATGATGGCCTTACACGCGCGTTTCGAGCATGGGCGGCTAGACCGTGAGCTGCCCGATGAAAGGCCTTGGCTAAAGAAAGTTCAAGATAATCTTCTCGCCCGTGCGGGTAGTATGAAGCCGATGTCTCGTTATCGGCTTGAAAGTCAGGTGGCATGGTACATCAAGCCCCTATTGCAAAATGAGGAAGTCGATGGCGAAGTAATCGAGACTACGCCCATCAATTAGGGGCCGTCCGCACGTCGGTCGCGGCGAAATCATCGCCCTTGAACAGCAGCGGTGCGTTCATCGTCTTGGCAAGCGCGTAAGCTGCGCAATCGGCAAGGTTCAGGCGCGCCCTCGGGTGCAATCCCTTGCCGTACCGGTCGAACGCAGCCGCCGCTTCGTATGCCTGGACGGCATCGAAAGCAACGATCTCAACGCGGTTGTCAGTCAGCCACTGCCAGAATTCCACAACGGCGGCTTGTCCGAGCTTGCTACGCAGCACGTACGCGGTTTCGTGAGCGTTGACGGCTGAAACAATGCAGCGCCCATCGCCGTCAAGGATGGCCTGGAAGGCGCTTTTCTCAGGTTCGTTGAAAAATACGGCGCAGAGGGCGGAGCTGTCGACGACGATCATACGGCGTTCAGATCGTCCATGATGTCGCGCGGGGAGCGGCGGTCGAGAACGGGCATGACCGCCAGCGCCGCAACAAGTCTATCGGTACGCGCGCGACGCGCGGCAACCGCTTCGGGGGACAAATCCCGCGGCTGACCGGACTCGGGCGTCATGCCTTCGGCGCGACCCTTTTCCTCAAGAGCCATCCGAATGACCTCCTCGACGGAAAGGCGCTTTGCAAGGGCGAGCCGTTGCGCAAGGGCCTCGATTTCCCGGGGCAGATTGATCATGTCCTTTTATCTCCTGCCGCCAGTATACCCGGCGGCCAGCGATTTTTCCATGGGGGCCGCGAGAAGCGGCATTTTATACGCTAAAGCGTTTTGACCTGCTTTCGCCCACATGCATCATCCTGATCGATGGCAAGGCGAAATCAAAAGAAGAAGACCATGGCAGCGATGCGCGTGCGGGTCAGGCCATCCGTCAAAGCCGCGGCCGTACGGATGGCACAGGAAGATAACCTTTCGATGGCCGAGTGGCTGGAATGGCTGATCGAGGCCGAGAAGGCGCGGCTGGACGGGAAGAAGGTGCCGCGCAATCAAAACGCCACGGCCTCCCTGATTTCCTTCGGTCGGCGCTTGATGGCGAGCAGGTAGGCGACCGCCGGCGCATCCGGCTGGCGGCGGCCTTGCTCCCAGTTCCTTAGAGTGGCGAGCGGAATGCGGTAGGCAGCGGAGAAGCTGCCCTGCGACATGCGCAAGCTGCGGCGGATCGCCTTCACATCCGGAATCTCGACCTGCGTCATGCGTACCCCGCGCACCTTGCGACCGCGCGCGTGCGCCGCCGCTTGCCCGAGGCTCGTGATCAATTCCTTTGCGAACTTCGCCATGATGGACTCCTTCGTCAGCCTTTCAATATCGCGACGAGCCTGCGCACGGCGCGCTTTTCTTCCGGCGTCAAGTTCTCCTGCCGCGCCTTCGCATAAACCATCAGCAAATAAAGCGGCCGTTCGGCGTCGTGATAAAAGTAGATCACGCGTGCGCCGCCGCGCTTACCGGTGCCGGGGCGCGTCCAGCGCAGCTTTCGCACGCCTCCGGTCTCGGGGATAACATCGCCGGCTTCCGGATTCCGCGCGATGAAGTTGATGAAATCCTCGCGTGCGGCGTCATCCCATAAGTCGCTGGCCTGACGCTGAAACAGAGGCGTTTCAGCCACCGTGATGGTTTTGACGACACTCATCGAGTATACGCCAATGGCGTAGCAGTTTCCAGTGGCATTTGAGCTTGCGCAGGAAGATGGCCACTAGCTGGCCAAGTGGCTGGGGCGTTTAATTGAGGCCGAGGCGGCGCGGCTGAACGGCAAGAAGGTGCGAGGTGGGTGACGGGGGTTGGCCAGCTAATGTCGTCATACGCGGGCTTGACCCGCGTATCCATCCTTCTTCGCAATAGCATTTTCCAAAGGGGATGGATTGCCGGGTCAAGCCCGGCAATGACGAAGCCTGGGGTGGGTTACGGCGCTTCCGCCCTGGCCCTTCGAGCAAACGTAGCCCGGATGGAGCGCAGCGCAATCCGGGGAGGTCGCTGCATAAGTCCCCGGATTTCGCTTCCGCTCCATCCGGGCTACGGCCTGCCTACACCCCCTCCACCGTGATCACCATGTCCTTTTCATCGGTCGCTTCCTTGCGCAACGCCATCAGCGGCTGATACTCGGCCGATGTGTACCAGGCGTCGAGACGCGCCATGTCCGGAAATTCGATGATGACGACGCGCTCCGGCTTCCAGTGCGGGTTTTCCGGAAATTTGTGGCTGCCGGCCCTGGTAAGATAGCGGCCGCCAAAGCTCGCGATCATCGGCGCGACCTTGAGCCGGTACTCCTCGAATTTGACGGCATCGGTGATGATGTGTTCGGCGATGTAGTAGACCGACATCTGGTTCTCCGTGGCAGGTGCTGCATCGATGGCAGGTTCGCAGCAAGCGTAGCCCGGATGGAGCGCAGCGCAATCCGGGGAAGCCGCTGCATAAGTCTCCGACGAACCGCCTCCGGTCACGCGAGAGCGGCCCGGCTCGCGGCGGCCGCACACCGATTTGACGGTCGCAAAGGTGCGCGACCTGATCCAGCACACCTCCCTCACCTATGCGCAGATCACCGCCAGGACGGGTGTCTGCGGCGGCACGATTTCCTGCTGGACGCGCGAGCGTAAATGGGTGCGCCCGCCCGACGCGGCGCGACCGTGGGACAGGGATAAGGCATCTAGTGGATTATATGCCTATTTAGGGCCGCATCAAGGCGGAAAGGAGGTAAATCCTAGCGCCGTCGTCCAACCCCACTCGGCCCTCATCCTGAGGAGCGGCCTCTTGGCCGCGTCTCGAAGGATCGGCCACAAGCGCTCGCGGCCATCCTTCGAGACGCCGCGCAAGCGCGCGGCTCCTCAGGATGAGGCTGAACATGTGCTTTCGCCGGGACGACGAATTTTTTGCGACCCCTTTCCGGATTAAAACGCCATGCCAATGGTTATCCGCTTGGTACGCAAAAACAAAACGGGAGGATTGCTATGCATCGCCTTGGACTGAGCCTGCTTGCGGGGGTGTCGTTGCTGGCGGCCGCGCCTGCGCTCGCGCAGGCGCCGCAGGTCGAAAAGAACGTCTCGATGGCGATGGCGCTCGCCATCATCCAGGGCACGCTCGAGCAATGCACCAAGGACGGTTTCAAGGTGTCCGTCGTCATCGTCGACAAGGGCGGCAATGTCGCGGCCTCGATCCGCGGCGACGGCACCAATCCCCACACCATGGAATTCGCGCGGCTGAAGGCCTACACCGCGCGCACCCGCAACCAGACCTCGCTGCAGACCATGAAGATGATGGAGGATCCCGCGAACGCCTTCTTGCGCCAGATCCCCAATGTGGTCGGCGTTGGCGGCGGCGTGCCGATCCGCGCCGGCAACGAGCCGATCGGCGGCGTCGGCGTCTCCGGCGCGCCCGGCGGCGAAAAGGACGAAGCCTGCGCCAATGCGGGGCTCGCCAAGGTGGCCGATGCGCTGAAGTGATTTAAAAGGCTGCCCATTTTTGCGGCAGCCCCTGCCGATTTGCGCGCCCGTGCCCCGGACGCAGCGCAACGCGCCGCCTCTTCGCGGCGTGGTGCGCTGCAGAGCCGGGGTCGTAACGAACGCCGGTGTCCGGTACGGTCCCGGTTCTGCGAAGCAGCGTGAAGAACGCTGCATCGCGCCCGGGACAAGGGGTGCCGCCCGCGGTGGCACAGCGATTGCACTTTTTGCAGGCGGCAGCACGCCGGCAGGAGCAATCGATGTCCACCTTCGACAACCCGTTCGATCCCGAGCGCAGGCTTAACTCCGGTGGCTGCAGCTGCGGCCTGCATGTCAGCGAGGCCGAGCATCACGCCGCCGCGCAATTGCATGTGCGGGCGCAAATCGAGAATGAGCAGAAGCGCTATGAGGGCGTGGTCGCCTCCGCGGTGATGCGCGCGATGTTTCCGCGCGATGCCGCGCGCCGCGCGTTCCTGAAATCGGTGGGGGCTGCGACGGCGGTTGCGGCGCTGTCGCAATTCTTTCCGCTAAAAACTGCGACCGAAGCCTTTGCCGAAGGCGGGCCGCCGGAAAAGAAGGACCTCAAGGTCGGCTTCATCCCGATCACCTGCGCGACCCCGATCATCATGGCGGCGCCGATGGGGTTTTACGCCAAGAACGGGCTCAACGTCGACGTCATCAAGACCGCGGGCTGGGCGGTGATCCGCGACAAGACGCTGAACAAGGAATACGACGCCGCACATATGCTGTCGCCGATGCCGCTCGCCATCACCATGGGGGTCGGCTCGAATCCTTTGCCCTATACCATGCCCGCGGTGGAGAACATCAACGGCCAGGCCATTACGCTCGCGGTAAAACACAAGGACAAGCGGGAGCCCAAGGACTGGAAGGGCTTCAAGTTCGCCGTCCCGTTCGACTATTCCATGCACAATTACCTGCTGCGCTATTATCTCGCCGAGCATGGCCTCGATCCGGACCTCGACGTGCAGATCCGCAGCGTTCCGCCGCCGGAAATGGTCGCCAATCTGCGCGCCGACAACATCGACGGATTTTTGGGGCCCGACCCGATGAACCAGCGCGCGGTCTATGACGGCGCCGGTTTTATTCACATTCTGACCAAGGATATCTGGGAGGGGCATCCCTGCTGCGCGTTCGCGGCGTCGAAGGAATTCGTCACCACGATGCCGAACACCTATGGCGCGCTCTTGAAATCGATCATCGAGGCGACCGCGTTTGCGCACAAGGCGGAGAACCGCAAACAGATCGCGGAGGCGATCGCGCCGGCGAACTACCTGAACCAGCCGCAGATCGTGCTGGAGCAGATTCTCACCGGCACGTTTGCCGACGGTCTCGGCAATATCGTCACCCAGCCGAACCGGGTCGATTTCGATCCGTTCCCTTGGGCCTCCTTCGCGATCTGGATCATGACCCAGATGAAGCGCTGGGGCCAGGTCAAGGGCGATATCGACTACGCCGGCATCGCCGCGCAGGTCTATCTCGCCACCGACGCGACCAGGCTGATGAAGGAAGCGGGCCTGACGCCGCCGGCCACGACGACCAAGAGTTTCGTGGTGATGGGCAAGACCTTCGATCCGGCGAAGCCGGAGGATTATCTCAACAGTTTTAAAATTCGGAAGGCCAGCTGACGATGTCAGCCAGCCTCCGTTTTCGCGCGGCCATCGTGTCGGTGTTGATCTTCGTTGCCTTTGTCGGCAGTTGGCACATCGCGACGCGCGGCACCGGCGCGGTCGCAACCATGACGCCGGAATACGCCAAGCTGATGGGGCTGACCGCGACGCAGGGCAAATCCGCGATGCCGGGCCCGCTCGATGTCGGCGCGAAATTGTGGGAGCATCTGAAGCGGCCGTTTTACGACAACGGACCGAACGACAAGGGCCTCGGCATCCAGCTCGCCTATTCCATCGCCCGCGTCGGCCTCGGCTATCTTCTCGCCTTGATCGTCGCGATCCCGCTCGGCTTCCTGATCGGCATGTCGCCGCTGATCAATACCGCGCTCAACCCTTTTATCCAGGTGCTGAAACCGATCTCGCCGCTGGCCTGGATGCCGCTGGCGCTTTACACCATCAAGGATTCCGGGCTGTCGGCGATCTTCGTGATCTTCATCTGCTCGGTATGGCCGATGCTGCTCAACACCGCGTTTGGCGTAGCCAGCGTGCGCAAGGAGTGGATCAACGTCGCGCGCACACTGGAAGTCGGCACCGTCAGGCGCGCCTTCACCGTCATCCTGCCCGCGGCGGCGCCGACCATTCTGACCGGGATGCGGATTTCGATCGGCATCGCCTGGCTCGTCATCGTCGCCGCCGAAATGCTGGTCGGCGGCACCGGCATCGGTTACTTCGTCTGGAACGAATGGAATAATTTATCGATCACGAATGTGATGATAGCTATCCTCGTGATCGGGGTGGTGGGGATGCTGCTGGATCAGGTGCTGGCCCGGTTTGCGCGCATGGTGACGTTTCCGGAATGAACATGGCCGACAAGTTCATTTCCATCGAGGCCATTGCAAAACGCTATCCCGGCGCGTCGGGCGGCGAAATCGCGGTGTTCGAGAACCTGTGGCTCTCGATGGCGCGCGGCGAGTTCGCCTGCGTGATCGGCCACTCCGGCTGCGGCAAGACCACGGTGCTCAACATCCTCGCCGGGCTCGACGCGCCATCCGAAGGCACCGTGATCGTCGACGGGCAGGCAATCGAAGGCACCAGCCTCGACCGCGCGGTGATCTTCCAGAGCCACGCGCTGCTGCCATGGCGCAGCGTGCTCGGCAACGTCGCCTATGCGGTGACCTCGAAATGGCGCAGCTGGGACCGCGCAAAGGTCAAGGCGCACGCGCAAAAATTCATCGACCTCGTCGGCCTCAGCGGCGCCGAGCACAAGCGTCCGTCCGAACTGTCCGGCGGCATGAAGCAGCGCGTCGGCATCGCGCGTGCGCTCTCGATAACGCCGAAGATCATGCTGATGGACGAGCCGTTCTCCGCGCTCGACGCGCTGACGCGCGGCACGCTGCAGGACGAGGTCCGCCGCATCTGTCTTACGACCGGACAGACCGCGTTCATGATCACCCACGACGTCGACGAGGCGATCTATCTCGCCGACCGGATCTTCTTGATGACCAACGGCCCCGGCGCGGTGCTGGCCGAAATCGTGGAAAATCCGCTGCCGAAGGACCGCGGCCGCATCGACCTGCACCGCCACCCCAATTATTACGGCTTGCGCAATCACATCCTCGATTTCCTGGTGATGCGCAGCAGGACGTTCGCCGGCTCGGTCAGGGACTACGATCCGCGCAACGTGCCGGTGGTGCGGATCGGATCGGCCGAGCCGACCATCGTCTCGCCATTGCCGGGCTTGCCGGCTGCGCTAGAGCTTCGCCGGCCCAACGATGAAGTGCCCGGCGAAGCCTTGAGCGCAGCCGGGACCCGGCAATCCATCGCTTCGGGATAAGTCTTTTCTTGATGCATGCGCGGGGTTACGGCGCTTTCGCGCCTGACCCCGCCCTGCGCCATCACCCCCGCCGCCCCCTCGGCCGCAGCGCCGGATGGTCTTCCGCCGGCACGACCGCCTCGATCAGCATGTCCACCGCTTCCTTGGGCGCGCGGTCGATGTCCACCCCGCCGCGGCGCATTTCCTTCAGCGCGGTCTTGATCGCGTTGTCGCGCGCCTGGGTCCAGGCGGCCGACGTCACCATGTCGGTGTGGCGGTGGAAACGGCCGCGGCGGCCCTGCGCTTGCAGCCGCGCCATCTTCACGACCTGCAGCGCCTGCATCACCCGCTCGACCTCGACGCGCGGCGCCGCTTCCAGCTCGCGCACATGGCGGTCGGCAAGCGCCTCGAGCTGGATGCCGAGCTTGCGCAGCTTCCATCGGCGGCTGGCGCGCCGGCGGCCGTCGAGGCCTGGTGCGCGCGGCGCGTTCGGCGGACGCAGCCAGCCGCCGTCGCGCGCCCATAGCGTGATGCTGCAGCGGTGGACGCCGGTCTTCGCCGCGATTTGTCCAAAGCTCAGATCGGTGTGCTCGACCATGTGGCGCACCTTTTCGACCGTGATGTCGGTGTGATGCCGCCGCGAGCCGCGCGGCCGCTGGCCGGTGATCGCCGGCGGTCCCCCGGCGGCCGGGTCGGGCGCGACGCGGAGCCGGACGATCGGAGGTAGGGGCAAGGCCATGCCGAATGAGTCCCGGGGCCGGTCCTGCGCCTGCGGGGAGCCCTGCACGGCGGAAGCGGATCGCGCGGGCGCATTCGAGCGCATTTCTGTCAGCGCGGTGCGGATCGCCTCGTCGCGGGAGAGCGTCCAGGCGCCGGTGACCGCCGGGCCGACGCGTACTCCGCCGCGGCCGCGGCGGCTCATCGCTTCCAGCCGCGCCAGCTTCCCAACCTGCAGCGCCCGCATCAGCGTCCCGACGTCGACTTCGGGCTGTGCTTCCAGTTCGCGGACACACCGTTCGGCTTGCGCGTCAAGCCGGACGGCGAGCTTGCGCAGCTTCAACTTGCGGCCGGCGCGCCAGTCCGGCACGCTCTCGGTGGCGCGCGGTGCGAAGGCCGGGCGCCGCCATCCCTTGTCGCGCTTCCAGTGGGTGATGATGCCGGGAGTGACGCCGGTCTTGGCCGCGATTTCCGCGTAGCTGAGGTCGGTGTGCTCGAACAGCTGGCGCACCTTCGCCACGGTGGCGCCGCTGTGCGGCCGCGCGCGGCACGCCCGCGGCCCGGCTGTTGCCGGGGGCTGCTGTCCGGTGGTCGCCGGCGGCAGCCCTTCGGGCTCGTCCGGCGTCACGCGGAGGCGGATGATGCCGCGGTAAAGTTGATCGTAGATATAGGGGGTGATGGGCATGCTGCGAAGATAAACCTAGGATGATGTTCATGCAAGAGGAAATACGGCAGCATAGCTGCCCAAGGGAGCGCTCTGCAGAGCGCCCCTGCCTGATCTCCCGCCTGGCTTCGTGGCACGGCGATTGCATTTTTTTGCAGCCAAATCAGGCGTCATGGCCGGGGTTGTCCCGGCCATCCACGTCTTGAGGGCACAAGCGGAAGACGTGGATGCCCGGCACAAGGCCGGGCATGACGAGATGCCAAGGAGACCAGACATGAAACGCGCCGACCTCACCGAAAAGCTGCTCGACATCAAGCGTGAGAAAGAATGGAGCTGGAAACACATCTGCGAGAAAATCGGCGGCAGCTCCGAGGTGCTGATCGTCGGCGCCATCCTCGGCCAGATGAAGCTGACCAAGCCGCAGGCGGCGAACGCCGCCGAACTGTTCGGCCTGTCGAAATCCGAAACCGCGATGCTGAACGAGGTGCCGATGCGCGGGCAGGGCACGCCGATGCCGCCGACCGATCCTTTGATCTATCGCTTCTACGAGCTGGTGATGGTCAACGGCCCGGCGTGGAAGGCGTTGATCGAGGAGGAATACGGCGACGGCATCATGTCGGCGATCGATTTCGACATGGTGATGGAGCGCCTGCCGAACCCGAAGGGCGACCGCGTCAAGATCACGATGAGCGGAAAGTTTTTGCCGTACAAATATTATGGGGCGAGCGGGAATGTGCCGGAGTATGGATACAAGGAGGGGTAAGTGCTGCGCGCAACGCCAGCAGCGTCATTCCGGGGCGTGCGAAGCACGAACCCGGAATCCGGACACTCCGGCTCTGGTCCTTGCATCATCCCGAAATGACATTGCTGGACGCTTTCGTTATTCCTGAGTTGAGGGGGAACGGCGATGCAGATGCGGGCGTTCGGACGCAGCGGGTTGCGGCTCTCGAAGGGCGCGTAGCCCACGATACATCGTTGTTGCCCGTCACCTTGGTTGTTTATGGCGCTGTCACTGTAGATGTCCTGTAGAAGCCTTTCTCGCCCTCGGGCCGTGCCTACCGCATATCGGTGGGCCTGCGGCATGGATGGTGGACACGCTTCGCAACATTACGGCCGGCCAGCGGCAACGTGCCGAAGTATGGCTTCAAGGAGGAGTAATGATTGTCCTCCCGGCGAACGCCTGGACGCATTGTGCGGAAATTGTCAGGATTTCGCGGCCCCGCAGCAGAGGGCTAAATCATGCGGATACAAATTAGAGAACTGGTTCGCGACGAAGTATCCGCACTCTCTAGGCTGGCGGTCACCGCCTATACTGCGGCTTTCGGGCATAGCTTTGGCGCCGACGATCTGGCGGCGCACCTGGAAAGCAATTTTTCCGAAGCGGCGCTGCGGCGGGCGATCGGTGAGGATGTGGTGCTGGTCGCCGCGATGCAAGATCGATTGGTGGGCTTCATACAATTCGGTGCGGCCAGAACAAGCGCGGAAGGCCATCCCAGACCGCGGTCGGAAATTCGTAGCCTCTACGTTCTACCCGTGTTTCAGCGCCAGGGCATAGGAACCTTGCTGCTAACATCCGCGCTGCAGCACCCGCGCCTGGCCGAAGCGGGAGAAGTGGTTCTCGACGTGTGGGAACACAACGAAAGCGCGCAGCGCCTCTATCACAAGCACGGATTCAGGATCGTCGACTCCAAAAGGTTTACTTTCGCGTCCGGAAAAGCAGGCGACCGCGATTTTATCATGGTGCGTGAGCCTGCACAGATCGCGTGACGCATCCGTTAGCGCGGTTGCAACGGCTCAGCGCCGCCCGAACGCAGTAGCGCCGGGCAGGCCGAGCGAATTGAGTTCGCTGTCGAGCCGCGACGGCGCCTGCGTGTAGCCGACGCCGAGCGACAGGCTGAGATTCGGCGCCGGCGAGAATTCGACGCCGGCATGGGCGCGATAGCCGGGCAGGGTGCCCGACGTGGCGTCGAAGGGAGCGAACGGGCTGCCGATGCCGGGATTGGTTTTCAGCGTGTCGAACCCGGCATAGAATGTGACCGGCATCCCGCCGAGGTTCTGAAAATTGTAGCCGGCCTGCACGCCTTCATAATGAAGCGAGCTGCCGAACGCGCTCGTCTGGCTGATGCCGTTGATGCCGAAACCCGCGCCGCTGGTTCCACCGCCGACAAACCAGCCGTTCGGAAAATTGGCGCGCAGCGTGGAAAAGCCTCGGGCGTCACTGCCGCCAAGGCCTGCAAAGCTGCCGTAAACGTTCGGGCTCTGGCCGACGGTCAGATTGCTGTTGAAACCTATCGGCCAGCTTGAATAGGTCACGGCAGTTTGCGCGCCGGCCGTTCGCCCCGCAACACAGAGCGCCGCCAGCACCAATGCGAGAGTAGATCGTTTCACGAAAATCGACATCCGAAAACCGCCATCAGAGCTTTCCGAACATATGCTCCCGAGTTCGGGAACTCCAGCGTGCCGTCCCCGCATTCGTCGTCCCCGCGAAAGCGGGGACCCATACACTCCCTGATCATGGGGCGGAAGGTGTCAAGGATTTGTGGCAACAGATCGTCGAACGACAATGATCGGTGTCATCGGTCCCGGCGTTCGCCGGGACGACGAGTTGGGAAAGTTTCGCTTCGCGGCCGCCTACGCGGCTTCGAGCCGCGCCATTTCTTCCTCGAACTGGAAGCGCAGTTGCGCGCCCTCGTCTTCGGGGAGGCACTGGCTCATTTGCGGGAAAATGGTGCGGTAGACCGCGGCACGGGCATTGTCCCAGGGCATCGATCTGGCCGCGCGCATCTCGCCGAGAATCCTGTTCAGTTCGGCCCGGACCTCGTCCGGATCGGGATAATAGGTTGGCGTCTCGAAATCCTCGTCGGAAGGGTTCGGCTCATCGCTTCCGAACAGGTCGCCTTGGCGGGGAGAGGACATGGTTCACACGGTTCGATTTTCGAATCGCGAAGAACCTTAGCGATGGCGCTCGATAATGCGATGGCTGCTTGAGTTATCCCCGCAGTTGTCTACCGGTTGCTATGCGGCCATCGAGCCGCGCCGGCAAGTAGCCCCACATTAACGTAGCGATATGTGGTAAGATGCCGAACCCGGATGTTTCTGCGCTCCTCCGGGCTAGACTAGCTCGGCAATCCCGGCGCAGACCTACGCCTGCTGCTCGCAGGTCAACCATGTACGGGCAGGGCGACCGGCACGCTCAGGAACGGTGCAAGGGCCTTCAGGAAGCTGAGAATTGTTAGGTTGAGGAGGGCGGGTTTGTCACGTCCACGCGCCATGACCCGCGCCACGGCTTACTCGAGCTATCGCAGCTGAATTCGTGCGTCGGGATCACCCGCAGCCAGTGCGTTGATGTAGGCGAGGCAAAGATCACGCGAAAGAAAACGACCGTGCGCCGCAATGTCTTCGCGTTCAACGATTGGAAATGTGGAGAAAATATACGTCGCGGTCTCCCGCAAAATTTCTACTTCTTCTTTTGTGACGCTCGGAAAGTAGAGCATAAAATACAGAGCATCCAGTCGTGCACGGCGTCTAGTACGGTCGGCCTCGTCCCATTTGAATGGCTTTCCCGTGTAGCCCATATCGCGCGCAAACGGCTCTAGGTCGCTGGCGGTGTAGGTCAGGGCGAGAACGTCATCCTTTACGATTTCCGCTGCGGACTTGCTGCCGAATCGCCGCGAATACATATTGCGTGCCACGACCGGCAGCTGTTCTACGATAAACAAGTTCAGTGTCTGTCCGTGCAACTTTTGCCGGACGACAAAATCGAAGGGTACGCTGTTCAAATTTGAAAGCAGCAAGGGAGCCCAGTTTTTGTAGTCACTGCGAATCCCGCTGGTAAGTATCAGAGGGAGCTTGTTACCAAACGCGTAGCTCGGTAACGCCGTAGCGATCATCGTCCGAACATTTGTCGTCGCGGAAATATCCTTAAACCCCAAAATCCAACCATAGTCTCTAGTCTCGTCTAAATTGCTTCTCTCGACCCAAAACTGGGGGTGCGGCAACCACTCCGGGTCGGTGTATTGTTCTTCAGTAGTCGGCTCCGGCTGTGCTGGCCGATTTACATTCGCCGGATTTATGATGACGCTAGCGGCACGATGGTCGTATGCCTGTACCATCTTGCCTTCGTAAAGTGGCACGAACTCATCGTTGCCGCGTTTCCAACGATTGCCGTGAGTTGGATAAGCGCTTTTCTCCAGTTCGGCGCGGCTCACGAAAAGATTCGAGTCATTCGTCATGTGGAACATGGTCGAGTATTTTACGGGATATGCGCTGATCGGCTCCTTCTTGGAACGATCGATCAGTACCGGCAAACGTTCGTAAATACCGATCGTTATTTGTGCATCTCGGCGGGTACGGAAGATCGGCGCAGTTCCAGTGTTCGGGTTTGTGCGCAAAAAATCCTTGCTGGACAGGGAAAAACTGCGGTCTGGGTCAGCAACTTCGTCGACGTTATGCAGGAAGAATGCACATGCAGCGAACTTGAAGCGGCGCTCGTTTGCTGCAAATACAAGGACGCAAAATTTGAATGATGCGTGGACGTCCGGGAAGAAGACCTTTTTGTTTTCAAAATCAAGGAGGGCGCCCAGTCGGCCAGTTGACGCAATTGATCTGAAGAAGCGAGCTGCCGTCTTATCAGAAGCGATTCCCGATGGAGTCAACAGCCCCACGAGGCCTTGTGGGTTAACTAGATGTGAGGCGCGCTCCACGAATAGAGAATAAATATTAGTATCACCGCCCGAAAGCAACGGGTAGGAACCACTTGTTCGCGCAACGCGCGCCGCTGCTTCGGCAGCCATCGCGGCCTTTTCGTACGCCATAGCGAGTGGGTCACCGCTCTTTTTGAGTGCGGTCACCATTTTTTTGCGATCTGAAGCGCGCTGTGTGAGCGCAATCTCCGACTTGCGCGCAGCAAACCACTCCACCTCCTGAAACTTGATACGGTCCCAAGGCGGATTCCCGATCACCGCGTCGAAGCCGCCTTGCAGTTCGGTACTTTCCCAGTTTGTCCAGACGCCCGGAAAGGCAACTTCCCAATGCAGGAATCGTCGCTCGGAAATCTGTTCGTGGCACTGAGCATAAAACCTGGCGAAGTCCGGATCTGATGGGGCCCTTCCGCCCACGACGAGCAGCGGGTCGCCATACTGGCCGTCGAAGAAACGGCTAACCAACGTCTTAATCTTCTCGTCTTTTGGGTCTTGCCAGCGCAAGACATGAATGAAATCGAGAAGTGCGGCAATCGGCCGAATGCCGGTTTCTACGGTTTCAAAATTGCTTTCGCTCTCCTTGACCTCTGTAATATCGGAGTCAGTCAATGCTTCGACCCGTTTCATACCAGCGGCGACGGCCTTCGCCTTCGCGATGATGTGAGTGACCATGAGGTTTCCGCGCTTGGATAACCAGTCGAGCGCACCACGGACATGTTCGCCGAAAAGCGAATCACCACAGCGCAGGTGGTGGTCGAGGAAGGAAAGCGGGGCGCCTACGGTAAAAGTGTGCAGCCAGAGCGAGACCTTCGCGAGTTCAACCGCCATTGGATTGAGATCAATGCCGTACACGCACCGTTTAAGGATCATACGGCGCACAATATGGCGCTCATCCAATTGACGTTCGGGGAGCGGCCAATTGTGCTCCTTTGCGCGCGCTTCGATGCGAGAACGGATGGTGTCGATACGTTTAATCAACGGGGATTCGTAACCCTTTTCGGTCCAGTGCACGATCTCTCCGGCTTCGTCGATGGCGGCAAGCACACGATCGGCCATCCAATCTACGAGGCTAACGAGGAAGTGACCGGATCCCATAGCCGGGTCGCAGATTTTCAATTCAAGAATCTGCGTAGCGGGGTCCAGTGCAGTGAGCTCTTGCAGCCGCTCCTTAAGCGGTCGGCGGCTTTTCGCCGACTCAGATGCTTTGGTTCGAAATCTTTCGATTCGTTCGTCGACGAGCGGCCCTACAGCACGCTCTATGATTAGTCTCACCAAGGGCTCCGGCGTGTAGTAGCTGCCCGACCCTTTGCGAGCGAAAATATTGAGGCGGATCGTGATTGCACCTGTTTCATTCACTACATCGAATTCAAGAAGCCGCTCGTAAATTGAACCAAGTTGTTGGACCGAAAGATCGCGATAATTGATGTATTTCGGTCGCGGCTCGACATTCTCATGCGAGAGGGGAAAAACGATCTCAGCGACAGTTTTGTCTGGTAGCTTGCAGCGAGCAAGAATCGGGGCTTCGACCGGTTCAAATAAGCCGCCGTTGTACGGCGGAATGCCGAGCGTATCGTCGCCTTTGCCGATGGCATTGAAAATAGAGTCAAGCCGCGCCCAGTAAAGGGTGGCGCGGTCAGAGAAGGCCGAACGTTCGAAAAATTTGCGAGCAATCTCATCGCGCATCTTGCCAAGAGCAAAGTCCTTGTACGCATCGCGCTCGGTCGGAAGCAGGTTGCGATCTTCGGCATAGAGAAGAAAGAGAAGACGGTAGAGGAAAATCAGCGCACCTTGCCGCACATCAGCTAGATAGGCTTCGGAGAGTTTCCAGTCACGATTTGGATCGTGCTCGGCGATAGCCTTGACAAGCTTGGGATAAACCTCGTCGAAAACGATGCGGGAGAGGTCTGCTGCAACACCTGCTTCCCAGTGCTTTCCCTGATCGCGGACCAGCGTATGAAACGTTTGGCCTCGATCCGCGGACAGGAATGCGTCACGCCCGAATAACAGAACAAACAAACGAAACACGTGATCGGGCGTGAATCTCGGATCATCCAGAAGACCGGATTGATAGCCCTCCAGCTGGAAGACGCCACCAAGATCGATTTCCAGATATTCCTCAGAGACCGAGTCCGCACCTTGGAAGTAGAGACGCCACTGTTGTCCGTTCGTCAGGATGCCCCAACGCAGCTTGCCTCGCGTGACGTCATCGACACGGCGCAGGTATTTGAGGATTTGGTTTGACGGGATGCCGGGGTCTTCAAGGTCTGTCTTGTCTCCGCGGTCGAGAAGACGCTTCCAGCGTTTCGCCTCTATGATCGAGAGCCCATATCGGAACCGACTCCAGCTTTTTTCTGTTGCGGCCTTGTCTTTAGCTTCGCTATCACCGAACAAGAGACCGTCGGGTACTTTTTCGCGGCCTCCCAGGGAAAGATTCTGCTGTGGCAGGCTATGTCTCCAACCAAGCGCGCGCAGTACCGGCCAAATCACCTCGGCCTCAGTTTCGGCCTCGGTGGGTTTCTTGAACTTCTGAATTGCAACTAGGCGTTCGCCGATCGCGGCGCGCACGTCTAATATGGATTGGTTATCCAGCGATTTCCACGCATCCGAGGCTTTGATGCCTTCGAGCAGATATTCTTGCGTAAATAGGCTGCCTCGAAGCATTTATCCCTCAAAATTCGTTGGTTGGATTGCGACGCGAAGATACCCGGTATAGCGCGACGCACTAACGTTTCACACTCACGCCCTCCTACCTCCTTCTTCTCTTTCCCTCAACGACGGACGAGCCCCCTTTGACAGGGAAAGGAACCCTTCCGGACGGCAACAACGAACGAAAGCCGTTTCGCAGGACCGACGTACCGTGTAGCATAGGCTCTTCCGCCGCATCGTCATGTCACTTAGCGGTCTGTTTGAATCGATCGATGATCGCCTGACGCCGCTCGTCAGCCGATAGTCCGCGGCGATCGAAATCTGCAAACGCCTGCTGCATCGGTTCGCCTAGCCGAAGCCCTTCGACTTCGCTGATCTTTGCGACTTCTTCACGCGTGAGACGAGGCGCCTTTCGCTTCTCGCTCGCCGCTTCCTTGGTGACCTGCTCGCGGGTCTTGTCCGGCTTCAGGCGGTCGGGATGGTTGAAGACGTTTTTGAGAAGCTCGCGCCTGCCGCTATCCGCGAGTTCCTCGAGCGCGAATTCGTGCTTCGCCTGAACCGTATTGGTCCAGTTTGTGTAGATGCGGAAGCGCTTGGTGTCTGAGACGACAAGCAGTGGCGGGTTCTCCAGCGCCACCGAATAGAGCTGAAGCTGCTGGTAGGCGCGATCGAGGTTGGCCCGGTCCTTCTTGTATTCCCAGCCGAAATGCCCGCGCTTCCAGACATCGGCGAAGCCGGGCGAGCCGTCGATTTTCGAGGCGCCCTTTTCGAAGCTGTAGGCGCCGGGATCGGCGGCCTCGTTCGGCGTCGGCTCGCCGAGCACCCGGCAAAGATCGATAAAATGCTCCTGCGCGGCCTGCCGTTCGGTGCGATCGGCGCGAGCCCATTTGTCGATAAATTGGTGTACATCCATGAGGTCAGAACTAGCATGCCCCAGCCGGATTTGGGCCAATTTCTTGAGATCAACTCAATTGCGATACGGCAGCTCTGTGCCCCCAGGACGCAGGTGCAGCGCGCCGCTTTCTTGCGGCGTGATGCGCCGCAGGGCCGGGCCGGACGCCGGGGCTTGGGACGGTCCCGGCTCTGCGCAGCGGCATGAAGAATGCCGCAGCGCGTCCGGGACACGCAGTGCGAGTGGTCCTGCCCTTACGTCCCCGCCTTCACCTGCTGGATCGCCTGCAGCAGCAGTTCGTCCATCCTGGCGCGAAGCTGCGGCTCGGTGACAGTTATGCCCTTGGCGGCAAGATCCGCCGTCACCTTGCGCAACACGGCGGCGTGACCGGGTTCCTCGAAATCGGCGGCGACGACTTCCTTGGCGTAGGCGGTGGCGGCCTCGCCGCTCACGCCGAGCTGCTCCGCCACCCACAGCCCGAGCAGCCGGTTGCGGCGCGCTTCGGCCTTGAACTTCTGCTCTTCATCCATCGCGAACTTCTTCTCAAAACCTTCTTCGCGCTTGTCGAATGTCGTCATGGTGGAAGTTCCGTTCGCTGGTGTCTCTTCAGGGCCGGCCACGCCGTTGCGGCGGCGGCCTCGCGCGCCTAGATATCTGGCGAGAAAGACTAAAACAACAGCCGCATCGTCGCAGCCGAGAGGGGTAAAACCTGGCCCAGACCGGCCGGATCGATTGTGCTGGATTGGCCAATCAGCTAGGTTGCGGACAGGTCCGGTTCCTGTTCTGTTTCCTTCTATTCCGGCCTTCGCGGCAGCTCCGCCGGGAACGAATCTGTCATAAGGAGCACACCAATTTCATGGATTTCAACAACACACGGTACATCCCCATGAGCCGTCGGCGCCGCATTTATGAAGGCAAGGCAAAGGTCCTCTATGAGGGACCGGAGCCGGGTACGCTTATTCAGCATTTCAAGGACGATGCGACCGCGTTCAATGCCAAGAAACATCAGGTGATCGAGGGCAAGGGCGTCCTCAACAACCGGATTTCGGAGTACCTGTTCCAGCACCTCAACGACATCGGGGTGCCCACCCATTTCATCCGCCGCCTCAACATGCGCGAGCAGCTGATTCGCGAGGTCGAGATCGTGCCGCTCGAGGTGGTGGTGCGCAATGTCGCCGCCGGCTCCCTGTCACAGCGGCTCGGCATCGAGGAGGGCACGCAGTTGCCGCGCTCGATCATCGAGTTCTATTACAAGAACGACCAGCTCAACGACCCGATGGTGTCCGAGGAGCACATCACCGCGTTCGGCTGGGCGACGCCCCAAGAGATCGACGACGTGATGGCGCTGGCGATCCGCGTCAACGATTTCCTCACCGGGCTGTTTTTGGGCATCGGCATTCGCCTCGTCGATTTCAAGATGGAATGCGGGCGGCTGTTCGAGAACGAGATGATGCGCATCATCGTCGCCGACGAGATCTCGCCGGATTCCTGCAGGCTGTGGGACATCAAGTCGAACGAAAAGCTCGACAAGGACCGTTTCCGGCGCGACCTCGGCGGCGTGCTGGAGGCCTACACCGAAGTCGCAAAACGCCTCGGCATCCTGATGGAGAACGAGCGCCCCGCCGGTTCGGGCCCGGTGCTGGTGAAGGGCTGACACGATTGAAAAAGCCGCCGTCATGGCCGGGCTTGTCCCGGCCATCCACGTCTTTCTCGCTGCGAGATCGGAAGACGTGGATGCCCGGGACAAGCCCGGGCATGACGAGTGTAGGGACGAGATTTGTGGACTGAAGCAATGAAAGCGCGCGTCACCGTCACCTTGAAATCCGGCATTCTCGATCCGCAAGGCAAGGCCATCGAAGGCGCGCTGAAATCACTCGGCATTGGCGGCATCAGTAGCGTGCGCCAGGGCAAGGTGTTCGACATCGAACTCGCGGGCACTGATGCGGCCAAGGCCAAAGCCGCGCTGAAGGATGCCGCCGAGAAGCTATTGGCGAATACCGTGATCGAGAATTACCAGGTGGAAGTGCTTTAGCCGGGCGGATGCCCCTCTAAGGGGTAAGGGAAGTTCCCCATGAAATCGGCGGTTGTGGCGGCGCCGGCAATTCAGAGATATGCTACCATCCCGCAGGCGTGGGTTTAGGATATCGGATCATGGCTGACATCAGCAATGAGTTGATTTACGAAGTGCTCAAATCCGTTCAGTTCCGGCTTGCGCAGGTCGATGGCAAAGCGGACGAAAACAAGGCAGACATGCTGGCGTTGCGGACGCAAATCACCGCGATCCATCACGACCTTCTCAGCATTCACCACGAACTCGGCGGCGTGCATGCGACGCTGATCCGTCATGAGCACCGGCTCGATCGGATCGAGCGACGTCTCGAACTGAACGACGCCACTACTTCCTGAATTCGCCCATTCAGTTATCTCACCCGCTGGCGGGAAGAGGTGAAGGAATCAAGTCAGAGAACGTAGGGTGGGCAAAGCGGCCGGATGCGAAGCGTCCGGTGGCGTGCCCACCATCGCGGGCGATGCGTGTGATGGTGGGCAGGGCGCAAGGGCGCCTTTGCTCCCCCTACGAAACGCTAGGTCAGCGTGAATTCCAGGTCGCCGAGCTTTTCGATGCTGGATACGATCTTGTCGCCGGCTTTCAGCCAGACCCGCTTCTCCGGCGGGTAGCCGGCAATGACGCCTTCGGGGGTGCCCGTGAAGATGATGTCGCCCGGCTCCAGCGTCATGAAGCGCGAGGCATAGGAGACGAGCTGGCTGACGCCGAAGATCATGTCTTTGGTGTTGGCGGATTGCCGCTGCTCGCCATTGACTTTTGTCGAGATATTGAGGTTTTGCGGGTCAACCTGGTCTGCCGTCACCAGCCACGGACCGATCGGGCCCCAGCCGTCGCCGGTCTTGCCCAGCATCCATTGCCCCGAGCGCATCTGCTGGTCGCGTTCGGAAAAATCCTGACCGGTGCAATAGCCGAACACGTAACCGAGCGCGTCGGCCTCGCTGACATTGCGCGCGGTCTTGCCGACCACCGCGACCAGCTCTGTCTCATAGTCGAAATTCTTGCCCGGCTCCTTCGACACCGCGATCGTGCCGCCATGGCTGTTGAGTGCCGTCGTGAATTTATTGAAAAGGATCGGCTCCTTCGGCAGCTTCTGGTTGGCTTCGGCGGCGTGCGCCCGATAGTTCAGCCCGACACAGAGGATCTTGCCGGGCTCGGTGACGCAGGGTGCGAATTTTGCGTCCTTCTCCGCGACGAGATATTTGCGGCCCGCTGCCTTTGCCCTTTCGATGATCGATTTCAGCGCCTTTGCGTCATAGTCGCCGCTGATCACCTGGTCCGTCGAGACCGGCGCGCCCAGGTTGAGCGCGCGCTCGGCGGCACCTATGTCGATGATGTCCTTGTCAGACCGCACGCCAAGCGACGGGCCGGCGGACGTCTGCAGCATCGCAAACGTCAGGGCCTTTACTACTTCCGGTTTGGGCTGCGTCGCCGGAGCAGGGCCGCTTTTGGCCTGCGCGAAAGCGTTGCTTGTGCCGCTGGAGAGCAGTCCGCCGGCGACGACACCCGCGGCGGAGGATTTCAGGAATTTGCGACGATCGTTGTCCACGGCTTCCATCCCTTATGTTGTTGGCCGCACCCTTTGGCGGTGCTGGATCGACAAGCTAGCACTGGAAACAAGCCCCTCAAATGGGGTAAGTCATGTAGACAAGGCATGACCCCCCTGCGCCGGCAAAACCGGAAATTGAAATGAAATCCGCCATCCTGGTCTTCCCCGGAATCAATCGCGAGCGCGACATGGCCCGCGCGCTGCGGCTGACGTCGGGCCATGAGCCCGCGATGGTATGGCATGCCGAGACCGAACTGCCGAAGGGGACCGACCTTGTGGTCGTCCCCGGCGGGTTTTCCTATGGCGATTACCTGCGCTGCGGCGCCATTGCCGCGCGGGCGCCGGTGATGGATGCAGTGCGTCAGTTCGCAAGGGACGGCGGCCTGGTGCTCGGCGTCTGCAACGGTTTTCAAATCCTCTGCGAGTCCGGGTTGCTGCCCGGCATCCTGATGCGCAATGCGCGCCTGAAATTCATCTGCCAGGATGTGCATCTGCGGGTGGAGCGCTCGGATACGCCGTTCACCCGCGGCTACAATGCGGGGCAGGTGATCCGCGTGCCGGTCGCGCATGGCGAGGGCAATTACGCCGCCGACGAGGACACTATCCGCCGGCTCGAAGGCGAGGGACGGGTGCTGTATCGCTACTGCTCGGCCAGCGGTGAGGTCGGCGACACCCACAACATCAACGGCGCCGCGCAATCGATCGCCGGCATTCTCAACGAACGCGGCAACGTGCTCGGCATGATGCCGCATCCGGAAAACCACGTCGAGGACATCATGGGCTGCACCGACGGCCGCGGCCTGTTTGCGGGCCTCGTCGCGCATCTCGAGCGCGCGGCATAGTTGTAACAACCGCTGCCGACCCATAAGATGAGAGATGATTGCCAAGCCACGTTTCGGAGGACGCCGCTATGGCATTGGATTTGCTTCGTTCCGGATACGCAACGCTTCAATACGAGATCGCCGAGGAGAAGGCGTCGGCGCTCGGCCGGCTCGGAAGGCGGCTTGAAGCGGCGCTGACCGCGCTTGCCGCATGTCCGCGGACCGCCGATTCAAACCGAAACATCCGCAACAGTCTCGTCGAACGGGCGGGATATGCGCTCTGGCTGCTTGCCGTGCAACGCGAGGCTTGCGGTCTCAACAAATTCGACCACCTGCTGCAGGTCTATGGCGTACCGAGCGAGGTAGTCGCGCGCATGGGACCACTGGCCATGCCGGGCACCCATCAGGAGGAGACGATCGGGGTTTAGGCCAGCGCCGCGCCTGGAGTTGCTTGCCATCGCCCGGCCGGCGCAATACCGCATCGGCCTCGCGTCGCGCGGCATGGTTGCAGCTCGGCCGTTACCGCACCAATCCTGAAGTAGAACGAGCTTTGGCGCGGCGGTAGATTTCCTGCTCTTGCAATACGCCGCTCGAGCTCTCAACATGCCGATCGTCCTGATTTTGACGCTGGTCAACATCGCGTTGATCGTGCATGCCGCCAGAAGCGGGCGCTTCGTGCCCTGGGGACTTGTCATTCTGATCATGCCGGGGATCGGCGCGATTGCCTATGTGGCCATGGAATTGATCCCGTAATGGTTCGAGACTCATCAAGGCCAAAAGACGCGAAGATCGATCGTCCGCGCCCTCGATCCGGATCGGCACTATCGTATCCTCAAGGATTGCCTTAGGACCGCGGACACGATCGCCAATCGCGCCGCGCTTGCACAGGAATGTCTTGCGACCGGCCGATATCGCGAGGCCGAGGAACATTATGAGGGCATTCTCGGCAAGCCGATGGGCGACGCGCCAGCTAACATGCTTGGCAAGGCGCGCGCGGTTTTCGGCGACCGCCGGTTTTGGGAAACGGTGGCGTTGCTGGATGAGCTTCGCCGGCGATGGCCGGATTTCGAGTACGCCGAGGGCCACCTGCTCTATGCCCGCGCCTTGCAGGAATCCGGCCGCATGGCGGAAGCCGTGGAGGAGTATCGGGCGGTTTCCGCGTATTATTCCGGTGCAAACCCCGCGTCCGACATGGCCTGGCGTTGCAGAAGCTTGGCCGCGAAGACGAAGCGCGCGCAGTTCTGTCTGACGTCGTGGCGCGCATCGAACTTGCGCCGCATCATGTCCGTAAAGCGCAAGCCGAGTGGCTTGCCATGGCGCGGCAGGCGCTTAAAGTCTGATCCACTTAATTTGCTCTCTGGATCGGATGCACCGTGACCCTGCCTGCAAGAGGGGATCGAAAAGTTTTGCAGCCGCTGGTTTTGGCGGCAGCTTTCATGCTGGCCGGCTTCTCCGCCCATGCGCAGGACTACCCCAAACGTCCCATCACCATGATCGTGCCGTTCGCCGCCGGCGGCGCCTCCGATGTCATTGCGCGGACGGTGGCCGAGCAGATGGGCTCTACGCTGGGGCAGACCATCGTGATCGAGAACGTCGCCGGCGCCGGCGGCTCGACCGCGTTGACGCGGGCCGCGCGCGCCGCGCCCGACGGCTACACCATCGCCATCGGCAATGCCGGCACCAATGCGGCCGCTTACACAATCTATCCGATGCTGCCGTTCAAGGCCGACGCCTTCGCGCCGATCGCGGTGGTTGCGAAGACGTTTGGAATCATCGCGCTGCGCAAGGATTTTCCCGCCAAGGATCTGCAGGAGTTCATCGCTTATGCAAAAGCCAATCCCGGCAAGATCAATCTCGGCCACGCCGGCGTCGGCTCGTCGAATTTCCTGATTTGCAAGAGCTTTGTTCAAGCCGCCGGCATCGACGTGACGCTGGTCGGCTACCGCGGCGGCGCGCCGGCGCTGACCGATGCGATCGGCGGCCAGATCGATGGCGTCTGCGACAACGCAGCCTCGGTGTCGCAGGCGATCGACGACAAACTGGTAAAAGGCCTGGTGATCGGCTCCTCGGTGCGGCTTTCGACGCTGCCGGACCTGCCGACCTCGGCGGAAGCCGGATTGCCGGAATTCGAGGCGCAGGGCTGGAACGGGCTGTTCGCGCCCAAAGGCACGCCGCCGGAGATTATCGCAAAACTCAACGCCGCGGCGAAGGCGGCGGTGGAGAGCGAGGCGGTGAAAAAGCGTTTTCACGATCTGTCGTCGGTGCCGCCGGACGCGGGCGAACTCGCGCCGGAGGTGTTGCAGCAGCTCGTGACGCGCGACGTCGAGAAATATCGCAAGCTGCTGGAGCAGAAGTAGCCGGGACACGATCGCGAACCCGGCGCCGAAAGTGCTGCGGCCGAAGGTATGAGGGAATTTCGCGATGCAAATTCGCAGCGCCACCGAAGCCGATCTGCCGGAGATTTTGCAAATCTACAACGAGGTCATCGCCAACTCGACGGCAATCTATTCGGAGCAGCCTGTGCCGCTGGAAGACCGCGTCAACTGGTTTCGCGCCCGCCGGGAACAACAATATCCCGTGCTCGTCGCGACGGAGGCGAGCGGCGTTGCCGGCTTTTCGTCATTTGGCGATTTCCGCGCCTGGCCTTGCTATCGCTTTACGGTGGAGCATTCGGTCCACGTTCGAGCGGACCTTCGGTCTCGCGGCATAGGCCGCGCGCTGATCGAAGCGCTGATCGGCGAAGCCTCGGCCTTGCGCAAGCATGTCCTGATCGCCGGGATCGACGCAGGCAATATCGCTTCCTTAAGGGTGCACCGGCGGCTCGGTTTCGAGCAGGTTGCACATTTCCGGGAAGTGGGGCGCAAGTTCGATCGCTGGCTCGACCTTGTGTTCATGCAGCGGCTTCTCGATCGTTCAACCTAGACCCGAAACAGCGGAGGACACGGATGAGCAGGCTCTCTTGGCGGCGCTGGTGGAGACGAAACAACGGCGGCTTGGATGACGCGGCGCCCTCTTCCACACGATTTGAAGGCAGAGACCGGCGCCGTCTGCTCCAGGCCCTATCCGCGATGGCCGGTGGCGGCGCGCTCGCTGTGATGTCACGACCTGCCGAAGCAAAAGACGCGAGTGACCTGCCGCCCCCCAAGCGGGCACTGACCGGCCGCGATGAAGCCGGCAAGTCGGTGTTCAAGTCCTTTGACGTAACGCCGAAGGTGGTGGAGATCGACAACAATCCGGGACTGACATTCTACGAACTCTACATGACCGAGGGCGTACCGCGGCTGACCGGCTTGGAGCCGGATCCGATGCTCAAGGGAACGATCGGCTTTCCCGGCCCGGGGGGCACGATGTTTCGCCTTATTTCTTATCCGCCCAAACGACCTGAAGGCTACAAGCCACCGCCCGGCGCCACATTCGAGAGTGGCTTAAGGGAATTGTCGGAGAAGCTCCCCGGTATGGGTGACGTTTTCGACCGCGCCGCTCCAGGCATGCACACCTCCGAAACTATCGATTACGGGATCGTGGTTCGCGGCGAGATGACGCTGGAATTGGACGACGGGGCGAAGGTCCATTTGCGCCAGGGCGATTGCGTCGTACAAAACGGAACCCGGCATCGCTGGCGCAACCCGTTGCCGGAGCCCTGTCTCATGGCCTTCGTCTCGATTGGCGCGAAGCGGGGCTGATCCAGGCCGTCATTGCGAGAGCGCTTGCGAGCAAGCAATCCAGCCCTGTTTCACCGCTGGATCGCTTCGCCCTGGCAGAGTCGGCGAAAGCGCCAACGTTTCCGCCGCCGGCAATTACGACTCAAACCGGTGCGGTAGCGATATAGGGAATGCAGGCCACGAGGACGACAAGCTGGACCGCGTTGCTCAGCATGCCTCCCCAATGCAGCCGTCGCAACCGGCGCGCAGCATCCGCATCGCCGGCATCTCGGTCCATCAGCCGGGCATCCATCTGCCGCAAAAACCAGCGGCGCGACGAGACCGCGCAAACCGTGATCAACCCAATGCACAGGGCGAGAACGAGGCGACCCTCCGCGGCAACGGCCAAGGTCCCGATTGCACTGGTAATGATCAACGCCAGGAAATAGCCATTGAACATCACGCGCAACAGCTGAGCGACAGGCCGGATGTCCAGCCTCACCAGCAGGAAAGCGGGCGCCGCCAGCAGGAAATAACCCATCGGAAGCAGCAGAATGACCGTGGCGAACAGGGCGACGTTATCCGGCATCGGCCGAACTCCTTCTTTCCCTCGCCCGGGCAAGGGTTTCTCGGCGGCATTCATACCAATATTCGCCCCGACCTGTCACCGGCACCATTGGGTTTTCTGATATTCGTAAAACTCGTATCAACCCGAACGGGTGCCAGCGGGTGACAAAGCCAATGGGACTCAACTCGCCGCCGTCTGCAGGCGACGGCGAAGCATCGATCAGGCCGGGGGCGCTTAGTGCATTTCGGCAACACTTTCCCAAAAACGTCATGATCCGACGTTTGCGCCCTTGCGCGTCCACATTCGCCGGAAAGACTGATCCCGTCGCAACATGGCTCCGCGGAGCCCTTGGAGACGACGGATCATGAGCTCGCTGCAATCTGCGAAAGAGACGGCTCTGTTAGGAACGGTGGTTCTCGCCATCTGGCTTTCAGCCTGGCTTGCCGGCTTCGGTTCGGCAGTCGTCCACACCACCGCCGCCATACCGGTCGAGCCCCGCGGCACGGCGGTGCTCACCGCCCAACGCGCCGACGCACCGCGGGCGGCCGCGATGGGCAATGCGACTGTTGCCAGCATCGAGGTCACGCCGGCCGCCGAGCCGCAAACCGCGATGGCGAGCGACACAACGATAGCGACCGAGACCAGGGAAGAATCGAAGTTGTTCGTCGAGGCTGCGCCAACCGATTTGTCGCCACTTCCGGCTGCCGAATCGGCGCTCGTGCAGGTGGCGAGCGCGGACCCATCGGACCCGATGCCGATCGAGGTCAAGAAAGCGGTCGCGCTGATCGAAATTCCCGACCAATGCCTGGACAGCTGTGTCGACAGCTATTTGTGGGCGCTTTATCAGCGCACCCCCAAGGAGGACTCGCTCAAGGTGCATGAGCGGAGGAAAGTGACGATCCGGCGCAAGGGCAAAATGGTTACCGTCACCAGGACCTTTACCAAGCTGGTCGACCAGGATTTTACTTGGAAAGATCCGCATGCGGCGGAAAAAGTCGGCATGCCGATGATGGACTATGTGATCGGAGGCATGGACCGCAGCTTCAAGACAAAACTCTTTCATACGCTGCGCGCCGCCGAACTGGCCGGGATGTCGCCCGGCATCACCAGCGCGTTCCGCGACGACTACCGTCAATCGATCGCCAGTGGCATGAAGGCTGCGACCGACCGGTCATACCACGGCGGCAGCTTTCGCGGCGGCTATGGTCATGGGCTTGCGGCCGATGTCGTGAGCGTCGAGGGCGCGACCCGCAATCAGCGATGGGCCTCCACCGAAAAATTCTGGAAATGGATCGATGCGCATGGCAAGGAATTCGGCATCGGGCGGCCCTATCTCGGCCGGGATCCCCCGCATGTCGCGCCGATCGACGGTAGGGAATATGCCGCCCACAACCGCGGGATGAAGGGGCACGCGCAGGCGCATATTCAACAGCATAGCCGGCTCGCCCTGCGGGACAGCGCGGCCAAAAAGCCGGGCAAACGCAAGATCGTGCAGAATGCAACCCATCCTGCCAAGCCTGGGACGGTTTCCGGTCGGCAGAAAATTGCCATGGCTGAGCCGCACGGCTAGCTCGCGGCCACCATCTACTGAGCAAAATCCGCGAACTGCGCTACAAATCTGGTCAGCTGTGTGCGGCACTGCCACCCAACATGTTTGGCGGGCCACCTAAAATCGCGCCGTGCCTGGATCGAGCCCGAGCTGCAGCCGTCCTGCCAGGACGTAGCTCTGCGGGCTCATCGCGATGTGTTTCACGGCGGCATTGATGTCGCGGCCGACGCGTTCCAGCCGATTCTGTTCGAAGATCGCCCCAGCGCCGCTTTCCGTCGTCAGCATTTGCGCCACGCTGACTGCCCCTTCCGCGGCATACGCGCATGCAATGCGCAAGCGCGCGCGGGCCTGCATCCGCCGCTCGCTGTCGTCATGCAGCGCGCCAAGCAGCTCGGTCATGGCCTCATGGAGGAAGGCCCGGGCGGCGCCGAGGATGGCTTCTGCTCGGCCAACCGCGGCCTGCACCATCTCGCGGTCTTGGATCCGGACCGTCATTCCAAGCCGCACCTTCTTCTGCGCCGTGGATTTCACGAACGCCGCCATGGCGCCGCCTGCCATCCCCAATACGGTGCCGGTGATCGACCAAGGAAATATCGTCAGGCCGGGAATCCGGTAGACAACACCGGGCTGGCTTGGCGGCGGCGCAATCAAGTCGTGGGTATGCTCCGCCGGAACGAACACGTCCTTCACCTCGAAGTCGCTGCTGCCGGTACCGCGAAGCCCCGAGACGTGCCAAGTGTCATGAATTGTCACGTGCTCGCGCGGCAAATAAGCGCAAAACGGAGTCTGTTCGCGGTCTTTCACGACGGCCAACCCCATGAAGCGCGTGGCATGGGCGGCTCCGCTGCCAAATGGCCAGCGCCCTGTGACCCGATAACCGCCCGCAACCGGTTCAGCGAGGCCGACTGCGCCAGTGGCACTGACGATAAACGCCGTAGGCTCGGCGAACCAGGCGCGGACGACGGATTGAGGCAGATAGCCGGCGATGCGGCTCATGCCGCCACCGTTGGCGACGATCCAGCCGATCGAGCCGTCCAGTGCGGATGCCGCTTCGACCACTTGCATGAACTCAAAAGGGGACAGTTCGGGGCCGCCCATCGCGGACGGAAGCCATAAGCGAAACAGCCCTGCGTCTGCCAGCGCTTGAAATACGGCGTCGGGAAGCCTGCGGTCGTGATCGAACGAGGCGCGATGTTCATCGACAAGGGGCGCCATTTGTTCGATCGCATGGAGGTAAGTCGCGGTGCGCGAGGGCGTTATGGCGAGCATGGGGATTCTGTTGTGGCATGAAAGAAATCGACCGATGATCGGCCAACGTGCGAAGCGAATGCAATCTCGAAGATTTTCGGTGCAGATGAACCAAATTCATCTACATTGGACAGATGCGGAAGCTTCCTCCCCTGGTGGAATTGCGTGCGTTCGAGGCGGCAGCGCGTTGCCTGAGCTTCAAGGCGGCCGCTGCCGAATTGGGGGTTACGCCCACGGCGGTCAGCCATCAGATCAAGCTGCTGGAAGCCTATTGCGGTCGCTTGTTGTTCCGCCGGCAGCCGCGCCCGATCTCGCTTACCTATGCCGGCGAGCAACTCTTCCCCGTCGTCCGAGACGGCTTCGAATCGTTCGTCGACGCCATTGACGAAATCCGTTCCGGCGGCGCCGGCCTACAACTGCGCGTCACCACGACGAACGCTTTCGCCGCGCGATGGCTGGTGCCGCGATTGCCGCAATGGCGCATGGGCCACCCGCGGTTAAGGCTTGATATCGTCGCCACCGATGAAGTGCTGAGCCTCAAAAACGGCGAAGCCGACGTTTCAATTCGCTATGTCCGAAGCACTCCCGCAGACGGAGTTTCGTTCGAACTGGCCCGCGACAGCTTCCACGTCGTTGCCGCTCCGAGCCTGGTCGGAAAACCGCAAGCGCCCCTCGGTCCAGCCGAACTCACACGATTCCCGCTGATCGAGGCCGGGTGGCGCTCGAACGATGCGCAGGCGCCAAGCTGGGGGGAGTGGCAAGCTGCCGCGCGAAAGATTCATCGGCACGTTCCGGATCTTTCCCCGCATGTCAGGCTCAAATTCCGCGAGGAGCTTCACGCCATCGAAGCCGCCGTTTCCGGACAGGGGATCGCGATCTGCAGCGATGTGCTGGTCGCTTCCGAACTCACAAGCGGCGCGCTTATCAAGCTGACTGATGTGACGATGCCAGGTGGCGGCTTTTACATCGTGCATCGGGCCAGCCATCCGAAATTGGCGTCCATCAAGGCGTTCGTTAACTGGGCTACGGCGGCCAAATAGCACTTGGCGATCGCTTCGGCCGTCGTCCAGTTGGCCAAGCACGAAGCGTCTGAAGGGCGCTCGGGGGCTGGGGCTGCAGCCTAAGCCGCACCGAGAAGAACCACACCGAGAATAAGGACCAAGCAACCCCCAATCCGCCAGGCATCAGCCGGTTCGCGCAGGATCAGCATTCCAAACATCGCGCCTACCATCATCGACATTTCGCGGGCCGGTGCGACCAGGCTGAGCGGCGCTCCCATGTCGATCGCGGTAAGCACGAGGATATAGGACAGCGGCGATAGCGCTCCGACCGCGATCGCCAGCTTCCAGTGTCCCCGCATGGCCTGCATGACGCGCGACCGGCGCGACCAGACGAGCGGGAGAAGCATCAGGAAGCGCAGCAGGTTCGAGAACCAATCCAGGATGACGGGGTGGATGCCGAGCACTTTGACGCCGTAACCATCCACCACGGTGTAGCCCGCAATCAGCGAACCGGTCGCAAAACCCCAGCGCACCCCGTCCAGCCCCTTGGGCCTGCGGAAGGCGGTCAGATCGCCCTGCGTGGAGATGAGGCCGATCCCGGCGACCACCGCGAACAGGCCGAGCACGCCTTGAAGCGAGGGGCTTTCACCCAACACGATGAACGCGCCGATCGATGACAAGGTTGGACCGGTCCCGCGCGCGACCGGATAGACGACCGACAGGTCCGCGACCTGGTAGCCCCGCTGCAGGCAAAGGCTGTAGGCAAGGTGGAGCACGGCGCTGAGCACGATGCAGCCGGCGATCGGCAGGCTCCAAACAAGTTCGTGGTGCGCCAAGATCCAGCCAACCCACGGCAGGCAGACCAGGCAGGCCGTGAAACTATAGGCACAGACGAACGCCGGGCCGGCCGCGGCGGCGCGCTTGGAAAGCAGATTCCAGGTCGCATGGATGAATGCAGCAAGCACGATCAGCGTTAAAGGAAGAAACGACATGAGACCTCCGGGCCTTTCGGGCTCGAACAAGATCTCGACATCTCCTCCTCTGGGCTTTTGTCCCTCGGGTGCAGCCGCGAGATTTTGGCTCGCAGTCTCCGCAACGCTTGGACCTGCGACGGCGCGACGGCCGTCCGGAACCCTAGTTGCCACTCAGTCGATCTTAAGCATGATAGCCCCTGCACCAGGGGGCGCGTCAATCGCAATCGCCGGATCCCAGTAGGCCCGTCCAAACCAGCGAGCAGTCGACGTGGCAGAATACTTGCGCCGCCCGGGCGGCCACGTTCGAGCAAGCCTTCGGTTCACACGCGACGGTAGGTGGACGCGCTTGCGATTGATGACTATCTTGAGCGCCGGGGCCACATCATGGCGACCATGATATCAGAGGTGTATGACGCATTCCTCGCGTCGGGGGCTCCAGAGGACAAGGCGCGAAAGGCCGCCGAGGCCATCGCGGCCTATAATGGCCGTTTCAACAAAATTGAGACCGATCTTGGCATCATCCGCGGCGACATCAATCTGCTGAAGTGGATGAACGGAATCACCTGGGCGTTCTGCCTCGGGATACTTTTTAAATTGTTCCTGCGTTAGCCTGCCGCCTCCGGCACCCGCAGCTTCACCCGCTTGATCGTGCCGGAAAATGCAAACAGCTTCCGCTGCCCGCAATTCAGCGTGCCGCGCAAAAAGATCAGCGAACCGCCCGCGCGCATGATCTCGCCGGTGGCCTCGATCAGGTCGCCTTCATGGGCGGCGTCAAGAAATTCGCAGGCGAACGACACCGTGACGCCCGGCCCCTTCAGTACCGGCGAGGCGAAGGCGAACAGGCAGTAATCCGCAAACGCCATGAAGCAGCCGCCGTGGACGTTGCGCTGGCCGTTGAGATGTTTCTGCTCGACGCGGAAAGCGCAGCGCACGCAGCCGTCGTCATCCATCCGGTGCCAGAACGGGCCGTTGTTTGACTCGAAATTGTCGCGGCTCCAGGTTCGCCAGCCGGCGAATTCGCCCTCGGTTTCGAGGTGCAGATCGGGGCGGCGCAGAAATGCCGTGTTGGTCAGATCGTCCACGAAAAAAGGCCTTCGGTTGGAGTGCGAGGGCCGTTAAATCTGATCCCGGAGAGCGGTGCAAACCCTTTCCGGGAAACACCAGCGTCATTGCCGGGCTTGACCCGGCAATCCAATCTTACGAACGACCTTGCGAAAGTCAGAGGGATGCGCGGGCCTTCGCCTCGCCGAAGCGGCTTCGGCCGCGCAGGCGGGTCCCGGCTACGCTAAGGCTTCGCCGGGCACTTCAGTGTCAGGCCGGCGAAGCTTCAGCGAAGACGGCAAGCCCGGGCATGACGCAGATTGTTGAAAATGCGCGGAAAAAGCCCTTTTCCGCCCTGCTTGATGTCCCTAATAAGAGGCTTAAATCGCATCCGAGCAGCATGATTCCCAACGAACCCCAAATCACCCCCGAACTCGTAGCTTCGCACGGCCTCAAGCCGGACGAATACGAGCGCATTTTAAAGCTGATCGGAAGGGTGCCGAGCTTCACCGAGCTCGGCATCTTCTCGGCGATGTGGAACGAGCATTGCTCCTACAAATCCTCGCGCATCCATCTGCGCGGATTGCCGACAAAAGCACCATGGGTGATCCAGGGGCCGGGCGAAAATGCCGGCGTGATCGATATCGGCGATGGGCAGGCTATCGTGTTCAAGATGGAGAGCCACAACCATCCGAGCTATATCGAGCCCTACCAGGGCGCGACAACCGGCGTCGGCGGAATCCTGCGCGACGTGTTCACGATGGGCGCGCGGCCGATCGCTTGTCTCAATGCACTGAGTTTTGGCGCGCCGGAGCATCCGAAGACGCGGCATCTGGTGTCGGGCGTGGTGGCCGGCGTCGGCGGCTACGGCAATTCGTTCGGCGTGCCGACGGTGGGCGGGCAGGTGCGCTTCCACACCCGCTATGACGGCAACATCCTGGTCAATGCGATGGCGGTCGGGCTTGCCGACACCGACAAGATCTTTTACGCGGCCGCCTCGGGCGTCAACATGCCGATCGTGTATCTCGGCTCCAAGACCGGGCGCGACGGAATCCACGGCGCGACCATGGCGTCGGCGGAATTCGATGACGACAGCGGCGAAAAGCGCCCGACGGTGCAGGTCGGCGATCCCTTTGCCGAAAAACTGCTGCTGGAAGCCTGCCTCGAAATCATGGCCGCGGATTGCGTGATTGCGATCCAGGACATGGGCGCGGCCGGGCTGACATGCTCTGCGGTGGAGATGGGCGCCAAGGGCGATCTCGGCGTCCTTCTCGATCTCGATATGGTGCCGACGCGGGAAACCGGCATGAGTGCCTATGAGATGATGCTGTCGGAAAGTCAGGAGCGCATGCTCATGGTGCTGAAACCGGAAAAGGAAAAGCAGGCCGAAGCGATCTTCAAGAAATGGGGACTGGATTTTGCCGTGGTCGGGTACACGACGCCCAGCAGACGCTTCGTGGTCAAGCATGGTGGCGACGTGATGGCCGACCTGCCGATCAAGGAGCTCGGCGACGAGGCGCCGATCTATGACCGGCCCCATATGGCCTCGCCGCTGCTGCCGGTGATTCACGCGCGCGACGTGAGGCCGCCAGTTGGAATCATCGCCGCGCTGGAAAAGCTGATCGCCACGCCCGAACTGTGCTCGAAGCGCTGGGTGTGGGAGCAGTACGACCACGTCATTTTGGGCAATACCGTGCAGCGTCCCGGCGGCGATGCCGCGGTGGTGCGGGTGGAGGACGGACCGAAGGGGTTGGCGCTGACGGTGGACGTCACGCCGCGCTATTGCGAGGCCGATCCTTACCAGGGCGGCATGCAGGCGGTGGCGGAGGCGTGGCGCAACATTACCGCGGTCGGCGGCCGGCCGCTCGCGCTCACCGACAACCTGAATTTCGGCAATCCGGAGCGGCCGGAGATCATGGGCCAGTTCGTCGGCTGCCTAAAAGGCATTTCGGAAGCCTGCCGTGCGCTAAATTTCCCCGTCGTGTCCGGCAACGTCTCGCTCTACAACGAGACCAATGGCCGCGGCATCCTGCCGACGCCCTCGATCGGCGGCGTCGGGCTGCTCGACGACTTTACCAAATCCGCGACGCTTGCGTTCAAGGCGGCAGGCGAAGTCATCCTGCTGATCGGCGATACCCAAGGCTGGCTCGGCCAGTCGGTTTACCTTCGCGACATCTGCGGTCGCGAAGAGGGTGCGCCGCCGCCGGTCGATCTGGCGGCCGAAAAGCGTAATGGCGACGTGGTGCGCGGCATGATCCATGCGGGCACCGCGACCGCGGTGCACGACGTCTCCGACGGCGGCCTGCTGATTGCGCTCGCCGAGATGGCGATCGCCGGCGGCATTGGCGCGGTGCTCGACGAAGCGCCGGAGGCAATCGTGCCGCAGGCTTGGTGGTTCGGCGAGGACCAAGGCCGCTACATCGTCACGGTGAACGAGAAGGATCTGCTCAGCGTCTTCACCAAGCTCAAGGCTGTCGAGGTGCCGTGCGTGCAGATCGGGCTGACCGGCGGCCAGGAGATCGCCGTCGCCGGCGCGGGCGCGGTGCAAGTCAAAGCGCTGGCGCAGGCCTTCGAAAGCTGGCTGCCGGATTATATGAACGGCAAGGCGACGTCGTAGCCCGGATGGAGCGAAGCGCAATCCGGGCCGTTCCACAATGCGGCACCGGTCCCGGATTACGCTGCGCTCCATCCGGACTACGGAACCGCAAGCTTACGCCCGCGTTAACTGCCATGCGCCGAAGGGACAGAAAATTGCTTGCGTTGCTTGGGACCGTTCTGGCGGTGATGTTCATCTGCAAGCTTTATCCCGCTGTTTGAGTCTGCCCTCTTAGTCCGCGTCATTGTGAGGAGCTCTTGCGAGCAATCCAGTCCTTCTGCGGCCCTGGATTGCTTCGCTTCGCTCGCGATGACGACTACAACACCCGCTGCGACCCTGGAATCCTTCGCAAGGCCGCGGTCAAGGCCCAGCTCGTGGCCAGTGTGAATGCAAAACCGATCAGCACCTTGATGATAGCAGGCACGTCGACCGCGAACAACCAGTACTGGATCCAGAGCGCGAAGGCGTAATGCACCAGGAACAGGGCGTAGGCGTCCTTTTGCAAAAGATCGAGCACGCTCCAGCCGCTGGTCTTGAAGCGCAGGAAGTAGGCGAGGATCGTGAACAGCATGGCCGCACTGAAGATCGCAAACACCACGGCGTAGCTCGCCTCATACCAGTGCGGCAGCGGGTCGGGATTGCCCAATATCTCGCGCTTGATGATGATCAGCCCCCACAGCAGGCAATAGGCGATGAACGTCGCGATCGCCCAGCCCCAGCCGCTCTTTGCCAGCTGGCCGTCCGCGCCGAGCAGGCCGCGATCGAAATTGGCTGCGCCGACCCCCGCCCCGATGAAGAAATAGCCCGCATATAACAGCACGCGGCTCGCCTGCACCGAAAACGGCCCGAATTCGAACCAGTGGTTGACCCCGAAATAAAGCCGCGACGGCACGTACAGGATCATGGTGACCGCCACCATCGCAAGGAAAAAGTGGACCGGCCTGTCAAAGCCGCGCAGCGACAGCCGGTTGATCGGATCGAGCAGGTTCGGCGATATCCGGTACAGCAGGCTGGCGGTCAGGTCGAAGCTCAGCAGCACCCAGAGAAACCACAACGGGCCGCTCGGCCACGGGCCTACTGTGATCATTTTCCACCAGAACGCGGAAAAACGGGTATGGGCGTGCTCTTGCAATTCGAGCGCATAATAGGCGAGCGGGATGATGGTGAAGGCGGCGATCACGAACGGCAGGCCGAGCCGGAGCAGGCGGTCGGCGAAAAACGACCGCGGCGACTTGTGGCGAAGGCTCGGCCAGACGAACAGGCCGGACAGGAAAAAGAACATCGCCATGAAGAAGCTGTCGGTGGCGAGCACGATGGTGTCAAAGCCGATCCAGAATTTGGGGTCGGTATGGCCGAAATAGGTGTAGGGAATCACCGCGTGGTGAATGAGGACGATCAGGGTCAGGAAGGTGCGCGTGCGGTCGATTGCGAAATTGCGGCTGACCGCATGGTGCGTCGCATGCCCGGGGGGCAGCGTGTGTAAAATCGGTGTCATGGCGCCCCGGCACGGTTGCGTCGCAGATGTTGCAGCCGCGAGCCGCGTTCAGCAAGACCAAAAGCTCGAAATCGGGAACCATCCCGGCAGTGCCCCGTTGAGGCCATCGGCAGCTAACGGAGCGGACCGATGACTATTCTCAAATGGGCGCTGATCTTCTTTCTGGTGTCGATCGTCGCCGGCATACTCGGCTTCACCGGCATCTCGGCGGCGTCCGCGGACGTCGCGCGCTTCCTGTTCTATGTATTCGTGGTGATCTTCCTGGTGCTGCTGATCCTGGGATTGACGATCTTCAGGACGTAGCCTTGTCCCGGACGCGCTGCGGCATTCTTCATGCCGCTGCGCAGAGCCGGGACCGTACCAAACGCCGGGGTTCGTTACGGCCCCGGCTCTGCAGCGCATTACGCGCAAGCGCGCGCACTGCGCTGCGTCCGGGGAAGGACAGCCTCACACCTGCTCGATCGTCACCTTGTCCGGATAAAACGCCAGATAGCCGGCGATTTCCGCCATGGCTGGGAACGGCGCCTCATAAGTCCAGACCGAATTTTCCAGCGCCTTGCCGCCGGCGGTGACGTTGTAATAGCTGGCGTCGCCCTTGTAGGGGCAGTGCGTGGTCCGCTCGGACCGCGACAGCAGCGCCATATTGGCGTCCTCGCGCGGGATATACTGGACCGCCGGGTAGCTTGCCTCTTTCAGGGTCAAAGCATGGGTGGTGTCGGCTAGCATGACGCCGCCGGCGGTGACGCGGACGCGCTTCGGATTGGGCGTAATGGCGATGGGGTGGTCGGGGCCCGGGAGCTTCATAGGTCAGCCTTCTCTGGCGATCGGTGGTTTCGACCAAATGTGAGGTCCGTCCGGCTTAAAAACAGGGCGCTCGCGGATATATTACCGCAAGGCGTGACGCGGCAGGGTGTCCGCGTTACACTGGCGGCGGCCGGATTCGAGGCGATTTGGGAGAAGTTCTGGATGCCGATGGACGCCCGCGACATCGAAACCATGATCAAGGCTGCGATCCCCGACGCCGAGGTGACGATCCGCGATCTTGCCGGCGATGGCGATCACTATGCGGCGACCGTGATCTCGGAATCCTTCCGTGGCAAATCCCGCGTCCAGCAGCACCAGATCGTCTATCAGTCGCTGCAGGGCCAGATGGGCGGCGTGCTGCACGCGCTGGCGCTGCAGACCGGGGTGCCGGAGAGGTAGCTCTCGACGGGCAGGGGACGGCGCGGATGGCGGCTGACAACCAACGCGGCGCGCTGTTTCGCATCCATGCGCCGCATCAGCACAGCCGCGTCACCTATGCCGAGCTGTTCTTCGACTTGGTGTTCGTGTTCGCGGTCACGCAGATTTCGCACACCCTGCTGGGCCGGCTAACCCTGCTCGGCCTGGCCCAGACGACATTGCTGTTCCTCGCCGTGTGGTGGGTGTGGGTCTATACCTCCTGGATCACCAACTGGCTCAATCCCGAACTCACGCCGGTCCGCATCCTGCTGTTCTCGCTGATGCTTGGTGGGCTGGTGCTGTCGACGTCGATCCCGCAGGCGTTCGAATCGCGAGGGCTTTGGTTCGCCGTTGCCTACGCGGCGATGCAGGTCGGCAAGACGGTGTTTCTATGGCTGTCGACCCCGGGCCGGCGGAAACCGGCGCGCATGAACGCAATCCGTATCACGGCCTGGCTGTCGGCGTCGGCGGTGTTCTGGATCGCGGGCGGTTTTGCGGAAGGTTATGCCCGGATGCTGCTGTGGGCGACGGCGCTTGCAATCGAGTACCTCTCGCCGGCGGTGCGGTTCTGGATCCCGAGATACGGCGCCTCGGAGGTAGCGGACTGGGTGATCGAAGGCGGCCACATGGCGGAGCGCTGCGCCGGTTTCATCATCATCGCGCTCGGCGAGTCCATCGTGGTCACGGGCGCTACTTTCGCCGAACTGGCCTGGACCATGGAAACCGTCGCGGCGTTCGCATCCGCCTTCACCGGCAGTCTCGCGATGTGGTGGATCTATTTCCACAAGGCCGCCGAGGCCGGCTCCGAGCAGATTTCAAGATCGAGCGAGCCGGGCCGGCTGGCGCGGCTCGCTTACACCTATCTGCACATGCCGATCGTGGCCGGCATCATCGTGACGGCGGTGGCCGATGAGCTGGTGCTGAAGCATCCTGCGGGCCATTCGGACCTTAAGAGCGTGCTGAGCGCGATCGGCGGCCCGCTGCTGTTTCTGGTCGGGACCATCCTGTTCAAGCACACCATCCGCGGCTTCCTGCAGCTCTCGCATGGCGTCGGCATTATCGCGCTCGGCGGTTTGGCTTGGTTCGCCGGCGACCTGTCCCCGCTAACGCTTTCAATCCTGACCACCGCGATCATGATCGTGGTGGCGGCGTGGGAGTCGATCTCGCTGGGAGCGGGAGCTTTGCAAGCAGGAGATTGAAATGGACGATAAAACCGTGCGGGCGGCGTTGCAGCGCCATTGGGAGGCTTCGGACGCCAGCGATTTCGAGGCCGAACATGACATCTACCACTGGGATGCCGTGCTGGATTATCCGCAATCGGGCGAGCGCATTCGCGGCCGGCGCAACATTCAACAGAGCCGGACCGTGCAGCCCAACAAGAAGCGTTTTACGGTGCGGCGAATGATCGGCAGCGGCGATCTCTGGGTCACCGAATTTGTGCTCAGCTATGACGGCGTGCCGTCCTACACGGTGAGCATCATGGAATTCCGCGACGGACTGGTGGCCCACGAGACGCAGTATTTCGCAGATCGGTTTGAGCCCGCGCCTTCGCGCGCGCATCTGGTCGAGCAGACGTAGCCTTTAGAGCGCCTCATGGAAACCAAGACGGATAGAAAGGCACGATTGCGAAAGGCGGCAGGCGACGCAATCCTGCGCGCCATCGAAACCGGCGGCGACCCGTTCGACCTGATGATGGAAGCCACGGGGGAAGGTCCCAACCTGTGCGTCCCTTATGTCCAGCAGCATCCGTTCTTTACCGAGAAGCGACAGCTGTTCAAGACGGCCGAGGACCGCAAGCGCGACCGCGATCAGGCGGCGCTCGCCGCCGAGCCCGGTCCCGTCGTCTGGGTTCGCCGCCAGTTCGACGACCATCGGCACGCCGCCTATCGGATTTCCGATGTGGGCGGCTGGCATTGGTCCAGCATCAGCGGCGGCGTGCAACACCGCGCCAACCGGGTTTATCTGCACGCCTACGTCATGTGCGATGGCATGATCGCGGGCGAATTGGCGCATAGCTGCCGACACGGTCCGGCACCGCACCGCATCAAGGTCTGCATCACCAAGAAGGGCAACGAAAAGTTCTGGCGTACGATAGAGGAGGCCGCACCGCCGCGGCAGATTTAAGCCACTCAGTCGAGCTTCAGCCGGAGGGATTGGACCAGCGGCGCCCAGAGTGTGACGTCGGCGGCAAGCGACTGGCGGAATTTTTCCGGATTTGAATCCAGGATGGGTTCGAAGCCGCCCTCGATCAGCGACTGCCGGTAGGCGGGCTCCGCGAGCGCCGTGCGCGTGGCCTGCGCGATCTGTTCGATGATCGCGGTCGGCGTACCGGACGGCGCGAGCAGTCCAAGCGATGCCGTGACGATCAAGCCGGGAAGGCCCGATTCGGCTGCCGTGGGAATTTCCGGCGCGCCGGCGAGGCGCTTCGGACTGGACACCGCGAGAACGCGTAGTTTGCCGCTGCGGTGAAATTCGAGCACCTGCCCCGTCACTCCGGGCGTCGCCATCTGGATCTGTCCACCGATCGCATCGGTCAATGCCGGCCCCATTCCCCGATAGGGCACCTGCACGATCTCGGGGGTGCCGGCGAGCAGTTTGAACAGCTCGCCGGTCAGATGGTTGGTCGAGCCGATTCCGGCATGCCCGTAGGACAGCTTGCCGGGATTGGCCTTGGCATAAGCGATGAATTCGCCAAGCGTCTGCGCCGGCACGGAAGGATTGACGGCGATGCCGATAAAATTCGCCGCCACGGCCACGATCGGGTCGAGGTCCCTGACCGGGTCGTAAAGCGGCCGGTTCTTGAGCAGCGCTTCGTTGACGTGAGGCAGCGTGCCGCCGAGCAGGATTGTATAGCCGTCTGGGCGCGCCCGCGCGACCGCGGCCGCGCCCAGCGAGGCGCCGCTGCCGCCGATATTTTCAACAAAAACCGCGCCGAGCAGCGGCTTCATCTTTTCAGCCCACGGGCGGCCCAGCGCATCGAATGCACCGCCCGGCGGAAAAGGAACGACGAGCCGGATCGGCCGCGTCGGATAGGTTTGCGCAACCGCGGTGTGCGAGATGGCCGGGACCGCCGCGGCACCCGCGGTCAGCTGCAGGAATTTGCGGCGCGGAAGTTTCATCACGGCCCCCAACCCGGACATTTGACCAATTGTCAGTTTGTGTCACAAGTTGGCTTTTGGTGACAGCCGATCCAGCGACGCTTGCGACTTTCTTCCGTCCCGCGACCAGAGCTCCAAGCCGATGACGCCACCCGAGCCGATCGTTGCCGCCTCCGAGGCAATACGGTTTCCGAGACTCTATGCCGCGATCAAATGGACCATCGTAACGTCATTGGTATTGCTGGCGGTTCTCGCGGCAGCATTCTGGGTACTGGTGTTGGGTGGATTCGCTGCGTCCGGATTCCGCGCATCCAGCCCGACTACTGCGACAGGCGAGAACCTGGTGATTACGCCGGAATGCGCGTGGCCTTTGGGCGTCAACGAGCAGGACGCGCGGGCGGTGTGCAGGATGTTTTACAATCTGACGCCCGAGCAGCGGGCGGGGGTGCTGGCGAAACGCAAATGAGCATGCGCGGGCTTGACCCGCGCATGCATCGCGTTTCACCATCGAACTGGGTAAATTACCCGATCAAGCCCGGCAGGATACAATTTTTCATGTGATCCCAAGGCCGGCCTTGGAGCATTGCTCGTCCTGGTCGCCGGTGGCGCCGCTCGCTCCCACCGCGCCGGTGACCTTGCCGTCGACCATGATCGGTATTCCGCCGGGCGAGGCGAACACACCGGGCAGCGTGGCCGTGGCCGGAGAGCCCTTGTTGATCGTCTCCATGAAAACGCGTGTCGTGCGCCGATAGGTTGCCGCGGCCCTCGCCTTGCCGATGGCGATGTCCACGCTGGCCGTTTGGGTGTTGTCCATGCGTTCGAAATAAACCAGGAATCCGTGGGTATCGACCACGGCCACAGCCACGTTCCAGCCATTCTTCTGGCACTCGGCGACCGCGCCGGCGGCGATCTTCTTCGCGGCTGCGACATCGACCGCCGGGCCGTAGTCGGGGCGTTTGTCCTGCGCAGATGCGCTGGCGGCCAGGGCGACGAGTGCGGCGCCGACCAGAACTGTCCTCATGTTTGACTCCTCCCTCAGGATTATGGTGCGGCAGGATGATAGCGGAACGGACGAAAACGTCGATGTCCGATCATGACAACCCATGGCGGTCAGTGCGACACGCTGTCGCTGAACATCGTTTTGAATAATCCGCCCTACGGGTTGGCGAGCAGCGCGTGAACCGAGAACATGCCTGCCGCGTCGGTCCATGACGCCGTCGGCGTCCACCCCGAGCGGCGTGCGAGCGCGGTGAAACGCTCTAGGCTGTATTTGTAGCTGCTTTCGGTGTGGATGCTTTCCCCCGATCGGAACGCAAAGCTGCGGCCAAGGATGCGCACAGTCTGCGCCTTGCGGCTGATCAGGTGCATTTCGATGCGGTGGCGTTCGCGGTTGTAGATCGCGCGATGGGTGAAGGCGCTCAGGTCGAAATTGCCGCCCAGTTCGTTATTGGTGCGCACCAGCACATTGAGATTGAAGCGCGCGGTGACGCCGGCGGCGTCGTTATAAGCGTCGTACAGCACCCGCTCGTCCTTTTCGAGGTCGACGCCGATGATCATCTGCGCGCCCGGCCCAAGAATTTTTCGCGCGCTGCGCAGGAAGCCGCAGGCCTCATGGGGTTCGAAATTTCCGAGCGTCGAGCCCGGGAAGAATCCGAGCTTCGGCATATTCTTCACCTTGCCCGGCAGCGCGAACGGCGCGGTGAAATCCGCCGTCACCGGGTAGATGTCGAGCGCCGGAAAATCCGCGGCCAGGGCACGGGCCTGCGCATTCAGGAAATCGCCGGAAATATCGACTGGCACGTAGGCACCGAACTTGCAACTGTCGAGCAGCAGCCGGACCTTGGTCGTCGCACCGGCGCCGAACTCGACGAGGGCCGCGCCGTGCGGGACGATCCTGGCGATTTCCGCGCCGCGGTCGCGGAGAATCCCAAGTTCGGTCCGGGTCGGATAATACTCCGGCAGCAGCGTGATCTGTTCGAACAGCTCCGAGCCTGCCGCGTCGTAGAAATATTTCGGCGGCAGCCGCTTGGGCTGCTGCGTCAGGCCATCGATCACGTCGCCGGCAAATGCCGATGTCGCCTCGTCGAACCGGTGCGCTTTTGCCGAGACAGTGTGCACATTCATGACAATCTCCTCGGCGCGATGATTTCAGGTTGAACCGCGTCGTCATTGCGAGGAGCGCAGCGACGAAGCAATCCATCTTTCCATTTACTCATTTGTTGAACCATGGATTGCTTCGCTGCGCTCGCAATGACGATGAAGATCAATCGCCGTAATCGGCAAGGCGCAGTCCGGTGAATTGCCAGCGATGGTGCGGGTAGAAGAAGTTGCGGTAGGAGATACGGCTATGCCCCTCCGGGGTTGCAAGCGAGGAGCCGCGCAGCACCAGCTGGTTGACCATGAACTTGCCGTTGTATTCGCCGAGCGCGCCTTCGATGGCGCGGTAGCCGGGGTACGGCGCGTAGGCGCTGCGGGTCCACTGCCACACGATTCCAAAAGCATCGTTGAGCTGACCGGCGCGCGCGGCGACCTCCCATTCCATTTCGGTCGGCAGATGCTTGCCGCTCCAGCGCGCGAAAGCGTCGGCCTCGTAATAACTGACGTGACACACCGGACCGAAGGGATCGACCGGCTGCAACCCGCCCAGCGTCATGATCCGCCATTCGCCGTCGATCTTTCGCCAATGGCCGGGCGCCTGCCAGCCCTCGTTGCCGGCCGCGGCAAACCCGTCCATCAGCCATAGCGTCGCGGTGTCGTAGCCGCCGTCCGCAATGAATTCGAGCCATTCGCCGTTGCTGACGAGATTGCGCGCCAGCTTGACCGGGCCGACCAATGCCCGATGCGAGGGTTTTTCATTGTCGAAATGAAAGCTGTCGCCGGCGTGGCCGATGGTGTGGATGCCCTCGTTGAGGGTGACCCATTCTTCGCCGGCGCTGGCGGATGCTGGAAATCGCCACGCCGGGTCGTAGGCGGGCGGGATCGGGTTCTGCGCGAAGGCGTGCAGGATGTCGGTCAGCATCAATTCCTGGTGCTGCTGTTCGTGGTTGAGGCCGACTTCCAGCAGCGGCACCAGCCCTGCAAGCGTCGTCTCGTCAGCATCGTGGAAAAATTTCACGACGGCGGCATCGACGTGGCGGCGATAGGCGGCGACGTCGTCGGCGCCGGGGCGGGTGAGGAGGCCGCGCTCGTCACGGGCATGGCGGGGACCGGCGCTGACGTAATAGGAATTGAACAGGAAGGCATAATCCGGGTGGTACGGCCTATAGCCTGGACAGTGCTCGCCGAGCAGGAACTGCTCGAAGAACCAGGTGGTATGGGCGCGATGCCATTTTGTCGGACTGGCGTCCGGCATCGACTGGACCAGCTGGTCTTCCGCCGAAAGTGGGGCGGCGCGGCGCTCGGTCTCGTCGCGGACGGCGAGATACGCTTCGGTCAGTTTTCCGGCAAAGGTCGTGGAATCGGAGAAAAATGACGGGGAAGGCTCAGCCAACGAGGCTGCGGCGGACGCTGGTTTCGTCACAGGACTCTCCGATTTGGGGGAGAACGTTGGTCTGACGGATGGGTTCCAAAGAGCGGCCCGTCCTAGATAGGTGGCCCGGTGGAGGATAAAAGCCTCGCTCCACTATGATTTTTACGGCGGCCGGCTGTGGTCGTCTGGCTGTCCCGGACGCGGTGCGGCATTCTTCATGCCGCTCCGCAGAGCCGGGATCGCGCCAAACGCCGGAGTTCGTGACGGTCCCGGCATTCCGGCTCCCCGGCATTTTACTTTGGATAGACAATGGTTTCGGGGTACATATATTCCGGCTATCTGATTTGACGGGCCACCGGCTGGCCGCAAAGGGACGCGAATATGAGCATCGAGCAATTCATCGAGAACGAAGTGAAGTCGAACGACGTCGTGCTGTTCATGAAGGGCACCCCGCAGTTTCCGCAGTGCGGATTTTCCGGCCAGGTGGTCCAGATCCTCGATCATGTCGGCGTCGGCTACAAGGGCCTGAACGTGCTTGAATCCGCCGACCTGCGTAACGGCATCAAGACCTATTCCAACTGGCCGACCATTCCGCAGCTCTATGTCAAAGGCGAGTTCGTGGGCGGCTGCGACATCATCCGCGAGATGTTCCAAGCCGGCGAATTGCAGCAGCTGTTCGCCGACAAGGGCGTCACCACCGCGGCACCGGCCGCCTGACGCCGGCTGCGCTTCAGATCGGTTCGGCGCGGCTCGAAGTCATCGTCGCCGACATCACAAGTTTAAGCGTTGACGCCATCGTCAACGCCGCCAACACTTCGCTGCTCGGCGGGGGCGGCGTCGATGGCGCGATCCATCGCGCCGCCGGACCTCGGCTGCTCGCCGAATGCCGCACGCTTGGCGGCTGCGAAACTGGCGACGTCAGGATCACCCCAGGCTACAGGCTGCCGGCGCGGCATGTCATTCATGCCGTCGGACCTGTCTGGCATGGTGGCGGCGCAGGCGAGGATGAGGCCCTGGCGTCGTGCTACCGCCGCGCCATGGAGCTGTGCCAAACGCAGGGTCTTGCGTCCGTCGCGTTTCCCGCGATCTCCACCGGCGTCTATCGCTTCCCGGCCGACCGCGCGGCGCGGATTGCAGTCACGACCGTCATCGGCGCGTTGAAGGCGGCGCCTTCGGTCACCCGCGTCATCTTTTGCTGCTTCTCCGAGGACAGCGCGCGACTGCATAGGCAGGCGCTGGCTTCCACCTCTCCCGAAGGGAGAGGTCTGATCGCATGACAATGTGATCCGGGTGAGGGATTACGGACTAGCGAGGGGCCGTAACCCCTCAGCCGACCGCTTCGCGGTCAACCTCTCCCTTCGGGAGAGGTGAAGGAAGAGTATCGCTACTGCTTCGGCGGGGCTCAGGCGGCGCCTCAACGCGGATCGGGCCTCTTGTATGGACGGACCCGGCCGCTAGACTTCGCCGCGTGGTTGGGGTGGGGAGAGCGATGAACTTAAGGTTTGCATTGCGGTCGCTTGCCGGCGCCGCGTTGCTGGCTGCGGCGGCGACCGCTTCGGCGCTGGCGGAGGGCACCTTCGATCCCCCGGCCGGCGCGCATTTCAATTTGCAAAAGCTGGAACGGATCGGCGAGTTCTTTCGGGGCGAAATCGAGGGCGGCAAGATCCCGGGCGCCATCGTGCTGATCCAGCAGCACGGCAAGCCGGTCTATTTCGAAAAGTTCGGCGTGCGCGATGTCGCAACCCAACTGCCGATGACGGACGATACGATCTTCACGGTCTATTCAATGTCGAAACCGATCACCAGCGTCGCCGCGATGATGCTGGTTGACGAAGGCAAGCTGCAGCTGGGCGATCCGCTTGAGAAATATATCCCGTCTTTCGCGACCACCAAGGTCGGCGTGGAGGGCAGGGCCGAGAACGGCGACAAGACTCTCGCATTCGTGCCGTTGCAGCGCTCGATCACGATTCTGGATTTGATGCGGCATACCTCGGGCATCACCTATGGCTTCTACGGCGACAGCCTGGTCCGGGCGCTCTATTCCAACACGCTGCTCTATGCAGGCGATTTCGACAACGCCGAATTCGCCGACCGCATCGCCCGCCTGCCGCTGGCGGAGCAGCCGGGCACCCTTTGGGACTACGGCCATTCCACCGACGTGCTGGGCCGCGTGATCGAAGTGGTCTCCGGCAAATCGCTGCTGCAATTCGAAAAGGAGCGGCTGCTCGACCCGCTCGGCATGACATCCACCGATTTCTACATCACCGACCCAGCAAAACTGCCGCTGCTGGCGGAGACGATGCCGAACGACAACGATTTGAGCGCCGACAGCATTCGCAACGCGCGCCGGATGATGAAATGGCAATCCGGCGGCGGCGGCATGATCTCGACCGTCGCCGATTTCGCAAAATTCTCCCAGATGCTGCTCAACGGCGGTTCGCTCGACGGCAGGCAGTACCTCAGTCCGCGGGCATTCGACGAGATGGCCGCCGATCATGTCGGGCCGGCATCCGGAATAGCGCGGGATTACTTCTATTTTCCCGGCGACGGTTTCGGCTACGGCCTCGGCTTCGGCGTGCGCACCGATTCCGGCGATGCAGAGCCGCCGCCGCCAAGTTCGCTCGGCGAATTGAAATGGGACGGCGCCGCAGGCTGCTATTTCGGCATCGACCGCAAGCAGGACATGTTCTTCATCCTGATGCAGCAGACCCCCTCGCAGCGCCAGCGCATCCAGGCTGAGCTGAAGAGGCTGATCTATGAAGCGTTGGAGAATTAAGGGGCGTTTGCTTGTAGCCCGGGTGTAGCGCAGCGAAACCCGGGTGCGCTTTTCCCCGGATTGCGCTTCGCTCCATCCGGGCTACTACTGGTCAGCCCTTGTGCCGACAGAACTGGCGGCTACACTTGCTTGTCAAATGCGAGGGTAGGGCAATGAATTCTGTAAAATTGCTGTGCGTGCTGGCCTGCGGTGCGCTGATACAGGCTTTCCCCGCGCGTGCCGAGGGCACGTTCGACATGCCCGCAGGCGCTCATTTCAACCAGGACAAGCTGGCGAAGATCACCGAGTTCTTCAACAACGAGGTGGCGACCGGGAAGATCGCCGGCGCCAACGTCCTGATCCAGCAGCACGGCAAGCCAGTCTATCACCAGACCTTCGGGGTGCAGGACGTGGTGTCGAAAACTGAGATCACCGACCAGACCATCTTCCGCCTGTCGTCGCTGACCAAGGCGATCACCTCCGTCGTGGCGATGCAGTTGCTCCAGGACGGCAAGTTCAAGCTCGACGATCCCGTTGCAAAATACATTCCCTCCTTCGCGGATATGAAGGTCGGTGTGGAGAAAAAAGCCGAGGATGGGACGAAGACGCTCGAACTGGTGCCGTTGGTGCGCCCCATCACCATTCTCGACCTGTTGCGCCATACCTCCGGCATCACCTATGGCTTCTATGGCGACAGCCTGGTGCGCAAGGCCTATGCCGCGGCAAACATCTATGCCGGCGATTTCGACCTTGCCGAATTCGCCGAGCGGATAGCCAAACTGCCGCTGCACAACCAGCCGGGAGCACTCTGGCAGTACGGCCATTCCACCGACGTGCTGGCGCGGATCATGGAGATCGTGTCGGGGAAATCATTGTTCGAAATCGAAAAGGAAAAACTGCTCGATCCCCTCGGCATGAACAATACCGGCTTCTTCGTCACCGAACCGGAACGGCTGAAACTGCTGGCGCAGCCGCTGCCGAGCGACAGTAATTTCCGGGTCGGGCGCGAGTACCGGACGGAAGTGCGCCAGAAGTGGGAATCCGCCTCCGGCGGCATGGTCTCGACCATGGCCGACTTTTCGCGCTTTGCGCAGATGCTCACCAATGGCGGGTCGTTCGAGGGCAAGACCTATCTCAACCCGAAGACCTTCGAACTGATGGCGACCGACCATATCGGCAAGGGCTCCGGCGTCGAGCGGGATTTTTTCTATTTTCCCGGCGACGGTTTCGGCATGGGCCTCGGATTTGCCGTGCGCACCGATCCGGGAAACGCCAAACCGCCGCCGCCGGGATCGCTGGGCGAACTGAAATGGGACGGCGCCGCCGGCTGCTATCTGGTGGTCGACCGCAAGCAGGACATGTTCTTCGTGGTGCTGGAGCAGACCCCCACGGAACGCCAGCGCGTCCAGCGCACGCTCAAGCAGTTGGTCTATGAAGCGATGGAGAACTGACAGCTTCGCATCGCGCTGCCTCGTCGCGGCGGCGCTTGCGGTTTTCATCGCCGCCGGCTGGCCGCCGCAGGGGCGGGCGGAAACCGCAACCCCGGTCGGGCCAGGTTTCTCGCGCGCCGACCTCGAGCGGTTTGGCGACCTCATCCGCAACGAGGTTGCGACCCGCAAGATTCCCGGCGCGGTGCTGCTGATCCAGCAGCACGGCAAGCAGGTGCATCTGGAAAGTTTCGGCGTCCGCAGCGTCGCGAGCGGGCTGGAGATGACGGCCGATACCATCTTTCGCATCTATTCGATGTCCAAGGCCGTCACCTCGGTCGCGATCATGATGCTGGTCGAGGACGGCAAACTGTCGCTCGACGATCCAATCTCGAAATACATTCCGGCGTTTGCCGATGCGAAGGTCGGCGTCGACCTTTCCGACGAGGCTGGCGAGGTTCCGCTGAAGCTCGAGCCGCTGAAGCGGCCGATCACGATCCTGGACCTGCTGCGCCACACCTCGGGCATCACCTACGGCTTCTATGGCGAAGGCCAGATCAAAAAACTCTATGCCAGCCCTGCGCTGTATGCCGGCGATTTCGACAATGCCGAGTTCGCTGAGCGGATTGCCAGACTGCCGCTCGCCGAGCAGCCCGGCGTGCGCTGGGACTACGGCCATTCGACCGACATCCTCGGCCGCATCGTCGAGGTCGCTTCGGGACAGACATTATTGCAGTTCGAGCGGCTAAGGCTGCTCGATCCGCTCGGCATGCCTAACACCGGGTTCTATGTCGTCGACGAGACGGCTTGGTCGCGTATCGCCGAGCCACTACCGGACAAGCGTTTTGACCGGTTCGGTCCCCCGATAGCAGGAGTTGCGAGCCCCATAATGCCGCGGCGCTGGGAATCCGGCGGCGCGGGCATGGTCTCGACGGCGTCGGACTACGCCCGCTTCCTGCAGATGCTGCTGAACGGCGGCGAATTGGACGGCCGGCGCTATCTCAAGCGCGAGACCGTCGCGCTGATGACGTCCGATCATATCGGGCCGGAGACCGGCATCCTGCACGACCCGTTCTATTTCCCGGGCCCCGGCAGCGGTTTTGGGCTCGGCTTTGCCGTGCGCACCGCGCCGCCGCCGAACACGACGTGGCCATTAGGCGAATATCGCTGGGACGCCGCCGGGGGTTCGTTCTATTTCGTCGATCCGAGGGACGACATGCTGGTCGTGTTCATGGTGCAGGCCCCCGAACAAGGCGGGCGGATTCAACTGCAGCTGAAGACGCTGATGTATGAGGCGATGGGCAAGGGGACTCGGAAGGATTGAATCTTGGGAGCCCGGATGGAGCGAAGCGTAATCCGGGGTATCCCCGGATTACGCTTCGCTGCATCCGGGCTACGCTTCCTGACTACGCCGCCCGCACGATCTCGCGCACCATTCCCACCGTCTCCTCGATCATCGCGGCATCGACGTCGAGATGGGTGCAGGCGCGGATGCGGCCGTCCATCATGGCGAGCAGCACCCCGCGCCGGCGCAATTCCGCGATCATTTTCTTGCCTGGAACGCCGCTGCCGTCGGGCTTGAAGAACACCAGGTTGGTCTCCGGCTGCTGCACCTCGATGCCGTCGATCTGCGACAGGCCGCGCGCCAGCGCGCGGGCGTTGGCGTGGTCGTCGGCAAGCCGGTCGATGTTGTGATCGAGGGCATAGACGCAGGCCGCCGCGCACACGCCGGACTGCCGCATCGATCCGCCGAGGCGCTGCTTCCAGCGCCAGACCTCGTCGATGAATTCACGTGACCCGGCCATCACCGCGCCGATCGGCGCGCCCAGGCCTTTTGAGAAATCGATCCAGACCGAATCCCATCCCGCGGACATATCGCGCGCGGAGATGCCGGTGGCGACGGTGGCGTTCAGCAGCCGCGCCCCATCCATATGCGTGAGCATGCCATTTGCCTTCGCGGTTTCCGCGATGGTGTCGAGATCGGTCTTTTTCCAGATCGTGCCGCCGCCGATATTGGCGGTCTGCTCGACGCTGACTACGGTCTGCGGCGGCTCGTAGCGGGTGCGCGGATGCAGCGCCGCGCGAAAGGTGTCCAGCGAAAACTTTCCGTCCCTACCCGGCAGCCGGGTGATCTGGAAACCGCCGAGCGCGGCATGCGCGCCGCCTTCGCGGGCGATGATATGTGCGGTCTCGTGCGCAAGGATTTCGTCGCCGGGCCGGCAATGCGACAGCGTCGCCGAGACATTGCACATGGTGCCCGACGGCATGAATACCGCGGCCTGTTTGCCGAGCATTCCGGCCACGCGCTCGCACAGCAAATTGGTGGTCGGATCGTCGCCGATCTGCTCGTCACCGACCTCGGCGCGCGCCATCGCCTCGCGCATGCCGGCTGTAGGGCGGGTCTGCGTATCCGACAACAGATTGATGCGCACCGGCGGCGCTTTTGGATCGCGTGGGGCGGGGGTATAGGGCATTGCGAATTCTCATCCCGTCATGGCCGGGCTTGTCCCGGCCATCCACGTCTTACTTGCTTCGTTTCAAACCATAAAGACGTGGATGCCCGGGACAAGCCCGGGCATGACGAATTCAAGAATTGTGCAAACGCATAAAAAGGCCCCGGCAAAACCGGGGCCTTTTGTCGTTCACGCCGAATAAAATCAGCGCGAATAGAATTCGACGATCAGATGCGGCTCCATCTGCACGGCGAACGGCACGTCCGACAGATGCGGGATGCGGGTGAACTTTGCCGTCTGCTTGCCGTGATCGACTTCGAGGAAGTCGGGTACGTCACGCTCGGCGAGCTGGTTGGCTTCCAGCACGACGGCGAGCTGTTTCGAGGCTTCCTTGACCTCGATCAGGTCGCCGACCTTGACCTTGTAGCTCGCGATATTGACACGGCGGCCGTTCACCTTGACGTGGCCGTGGTTGATGAACTGGCGCGCGGCGAACATGGTGGCGACGAATTTCGCGCGGTAGACCACGGTGTCGAGACGGCGCTCCAACAGGCCGATCAGGTTCTCGCCGGTGTCGCCCTTCATGCGGCCGGCTTCCACATAGATGCCGTGGAACTGGCGCTCGGAAATATTGGCGTAGTAGCCCTTGAGCTTCTGCTTGGCGCGCAGCTGCACGCCGAAGTCGGAGAGCTTGCCCTTGCGGCGCTGGCCATGCTGGCCGGGACCGTATTCACGCTTGTTGACAGGGCTCTTGGGGCGGCCCCAGATATTCTGGCCCATACGGCGATCGATCTTGTACTTCGCCTCACTGCGCTTGGTCATCGCGTCCTCTTTTGCTGTTACCGATTTGAGGAGACGCGCCCTCCTGTGCGCCGGGAAGTTCCCGGTGCCGACAGGTCCGCCTCATAAGCTTGCTGGGGTGGACCACGGGTCGCGAAACGCAACGCGGGCCGAAAGCGGCCCGCGAGCAGGGGGGTTCTAGGGAGAAATGACTGATATGTCAATGAAAAGGGGTGGGTTTTTTGCGAGCTAAAACCGGGCTTTTCGGCGATTCGGGCTCCCTGAGGATCAGGTCGCGACCGCGCGGATGGGCTTTGGCTCGGCCTGCCGACCGGCCAGCAATTCACCCGCAATCGCCGTGTTCAGCACCTGCTCAAGCCGGGTCAGCGCCTTGGCGATCAGCGCGGCATCGGTGACCCGGTGATCCCAGCGGATCACCACGTCGATGGTGCGGTCCGCTTCCACCACGCCGTAGCTGACGATGAATGGGCCGGGGCTGAGCGCATGAAGCTCGCCGGCGCCGTAGGCGGCGACCGAGGTAATGCCGAAACTCCCAAAGTAGTTGGCGCGCTGGCGGCCGAAATTCAGCCCCACCATCCAGACCGCCCGCCGCACCGGCAGCGGCAATCGCGTCGCCCGCAGGATTTTGCGGAACGCCGGCACGTCGTCGACTGCGGCGGTCTTGGCGTGCCTTATCAGCGCATCGACCTCGGCGAGCGGCAGTTCGTCGGCGGCGCTGACTTTTTGCGGCAGAACGCAATCCTCGCCGTCTTCCACCCGTGCGATCGCGACCATGCCGACGCTGCGCGGCAATTCATAGAAATGCGGCCATGGCCATTTCAGATACAGCATGCGCAGCACCGGCTCGTCGCGCGCCACCAGGCAGAACGCCTTGGCGAAGATTGCCGCCCAGCCGGGGCGTTGCGCGGTCACGGCGATGGCCTCGACCAGCGGCCCGATATCGAGGGTTCGCCGCAGCGATACGAAGGGCACGCCCTTCGAGGCATGCATGAGATCGGCGACGAGGCGGCGCGGCACTGAAAGTTTTCGAACCGTTCCGCGCATTCTCTTTACTCGCGTTCCCACGTCGGAGCGGCCGGCAATCCGGACATACACCGGGCCGACCCTGATCTGGCACGTTCCAACCGGCGTGACGCCTGCGGGTTTTACACCTTACGGCGCGGGGGTGGCCAGCGGCTTGTCTTTTTCCACGATATAAATCGCCATGATTTTCAGCGGCTTATCGCCGCTAACCTTGGCGTCATGGACGGCGCCGGCGGGAATAGCCCAGGAGTCGCCGGGCTTCAAATGCTTGGTCGGCTGCCCGTCGATGATGAGGTCGCCTTCGCCCTCGATGACATAGCCGGTCTCTACCCCGGGATGGGTGTGGCGCCCCGCCGAGCCGCCGGCCGGAATCTCCGCGATCGCGGTCACCGTGGTATAGCCCGTCGGAAAATCAATTTTCTGCAGCGGCGTGCGCTTGATGCCCTGCGCGAAGGCAGTCCCAGTGCAGGCGAATGCGGCGACCGTCAATCCAAGCACGATTTTTCTGATCATGTTTTGCTCCCTGTGAATCGAAACTAGCAGGGGACCGGCGGGCTGGAAAGGTCGTCCGGGGATACCCAGCAGCGGCATCAGGCCGGAACCCGGCCGCCGAAGAACGGCGCCAGTGCGTCGCTCAGTGCGTGCGTCCGGCGGGACGTGAAAATCATTTCGGCGCCGGCATGGTCGGCGTCACGGCGGGGCCCGAGCAAATCCGCGACGCGCCGCGCAATCGCAGGCGCCGGATCGATCCATTGCACCGGCCATGGCGCGAGCGCCACCAGCCGGTCCATCAGCAAGGGGTAGTGCGTGCAGGCCAGCACCACAGTGTCGGTACGGACCTGATTGTCGCCGGCATCCTCGACAAAACAGGGCGCGATCTCGGCAGCTATCTCGCGATCGCCGACCTTGCCGCCGTTCAGCGCCGCTTCCGCCAGCGATGCAAGATCCGCGGAGCCGACCAGCGTGACCTCGCAGCCTTGCGCGAAATCACGGATCAGTCCTTGGGTGTATTCGCGCTTGACGGTGCCCTTGGTGCCGAGCACCGACACCCGTTTGGATCTTGAGCTGGCGCAGGCCGGCTTGATCGCAGGTACGGTGCCGACGAAGGGCACCTGGTAGGCGGCGCGAAGATGCGACATGACCAGCGTCGATGCGGTATTGCAGGCGATCACCACCAGATCGGGCGCATGGGCCCCGATCAATTCGCCGACCAGCGGCACCACGCGCGCGACAATCTGCTCCTCACCATGATGGCCATAGGGAAAAAAAGCGTCGTCGGCGACGTAGACATAATGCGCGTCGGGCCGCGCGCTGACTATTTCGCGCAACACCGTGAGGCCGCCGAGGCCGGAATCGAACACCAAGATAGTTTGACGCGGGGAAATCATCGGAAGGTTAGTTCAGGTAGGTCGCCAGTTTGGAACTATTCCACATGTCTCCGCAATACCGGAATGCTTGCGTGGAGGATGTGATCGCGTGACCCGGATGATCGACAGTGCATCGCCGAGCACCTGGCGCTGCGATATTTTAGAATCGATCCAAATCGGAAGGCTTAGAATTCCTCCAATCCGCGCGCGTCTTTTTGCCTCGCGACGGCGCGGCTGCTAACGCTTATCAGAGGCCGTCGCAACCGTTGAAGGAACGATCATGCTTACCGCGCGAATAATATCCAGAACCGCTTTTCTCGCATTCGCCGTCGCGTTTGCCGCCTCCGGCGCACAGGCCCAGCAAGCCACCGCGATTGAGCTGAGCTACAAGGACAAGAAGTTCACGCCCGCGGAAGTGACCGTTGCCGCCAATACCGCCTTCACGATCAAGGTCAAGAATCTCGACGCCAAGGCGATGGAATTCGAAAGCAAGCCGCTCAAGATCGAAAAGGTGATCGCTGCGGGCAGCGAGGCCGTCGTCAATGTACGGCCGCAAAAACCAGGCAAATACAAGTTTGTCGACGAGTACAACGAAGATGTCGCTATCGGCAACGTCATCGTGAAGTAACCGCTCATGCTCGCAGCGCTGATCATCGTCTTACGCGAAGTGTTCGAGGCCGGTCTGATCATCGGCATCGTGCTCGCGGTGACGCGCACAGTCCCGCATCGCAATCTGTGGATCGGCGGCGGCGTGCTGGCGGGCGTTGCCGGCGCGTGTCTGGTGGCAGCCTTTGCCGGCGCGCTGTCGAACCTGTTTGCCGGCATGGGTCAGGAACTGTTCAATGCGGCCATACTCGGCATCGCGGTGGTGATGTTGACGTGGCACAATGTGTGGATGGCGCGGCACGGCCGCGAGCTTGCGAGCGAAGTCCGCGCTATCGGGCAGGCCGTGGCCGATGGCTCGAAATCGCTGCTTGCCCTCGCGGTGGTCGTCGCCGTCGCGGTGCTGCGGGAGGGCAGCGAGGTCGCGCTGTTTCTCTACGGCATCGTCACCAGCGATGGCGGTTCGGCAGCGAGCCTTGCGGTCGGCGGCGCGATCGGCCTTGTGCTGGGGGCGGTGGTCTGCCTGCTCACCTATGCCGGCTTGATCAGCATTCCAACGCGCTCGCTTTTCGCGGTGACGACCGTGCTCATTACGCTCCTGGCAGCGGGGATGGCCGCGCAAGCCGCGGCGTTTCTCGAGAAGGCGAACTGGCTGACCGCGATGAGCAACGTCGTCTGGGACTCCTCATGGCTGCTGGACGAATCCAGTATCCCCGGCAAGGCGCTGCATACCTTGATCGGATACACCGACCAGCCGACCGCGATGCAGCTCAGCGTCTATACGGCGGTGCTGGTGGTCACATTCGCGCTGATGCGACTGTCCGGTTCGCCGGCGCAGGCAGCGCAGCCGGCGCGAGGCTGAACACTTAAACCGGTCTCAGCGCTTGACGCGGCGTGGTCGGCAGTTCAATGCGAATGGCATCACTTGGCCGCACGTCGCCGTCCGACAGCACGATGCTCATGATGCCGGCCTTGCGAATCAGATTGCCGTTGGCATCCTTGTCCAGGGTCGCGGCCATCAAGCCCTTCTGAAATGTATCGAGTTGGACGCAGGGATTGCGCAGGCCGGTGACTTTGATCACCGCGGTTGCACCGAGGTGTAGCAAGGTGCCGGCCGGCAGCGTCAGCAGGTCGATTCCCGAGGTCGTGACGTTCTCGCCGAGATCGCCGGGCTGCACGGCAAAACCTTTATCCCGCAGTTCGTCGAACAGCTCGGCATGCATCAGATGCACCTGACGCAGGTTGGGCTGGGTCGGATCCTTGCGGACGCGCGAGCGGTGCTTGACGGTCTCGCCCATATGCGCGTCGCCGGTAACGCCGAGGCCGGTCAGCAGGCGAATGCTTAAGGCAGGCGTCTTGCTGAAGTGATGGCCGCGGCGAAGGCTGACGGCAAGGACACGAGGATGCGCCGTCGACGTCACGGCTTAGCTCGCACCGAACACGCGCCTGAAGATGGTATCGACGTGCTTGAAGTGATAGCCGAGATCGAACTGCTCGGCGATCTCGGAATCGCTAAGATACTTCTTCACGTCGGGGTCTTTTTTCAAAAGGTCGAGGAAATCGCCTTCGCCGCGCCACACCGGCATGGCGTTGCGCTGCACGAATTTGTAGGCGTCCTCGCGGCTGCAGCCCTTTTGAGTCAGCGCGATCAACAGCCGCTGCGAATGCACGAGGCCGCCGAGGCGGTCCAGATTCCTCTGCATGTTTTGCGGATAGACCACTAGCTTCTCGACCAGGCCCGCGAGCCGGTTAAGGGCAAAATCCAGCGTCACCGTGGCATCGGGGCCGATCATGCGTTCGGCGGACGAATGTGAGATATCGCGCTCGTGCCACAGCACGACGTTTTCCATCGCGGGCATCACGTAAGCGCGCATCATGCGGGCAAGGCCGGTGAGGTTTTCGGACAGTACCGGGTTGCGCTTGTGCGGCATCGCCGAGGAGCCTTTCTGGCCTTCCGAGAAAAATTCCTCGGCTTCCAGCACCTCGGTCCGCTGCAGGTGGCGGATCTCGGTGGCGAGCCGCTCCACCGAGGAGGCGATCACGCCAAGCGTTGCAAAATACATCGCGTGGCGATCGCGCGGGATGATCTGGGTCGAGATCGGCTCCGGCACAAGGCCCATCGCCTTGGCGACGTGTTTTTCCACCCGCGGATCGATCTGCGCAAAGGTGCCTACGGCGCCCGAGATTGCGCAGGTTGCGATATCCTTGCGGGCGGTGACGAGGCGTTCGCGGGCGCGGGTAAATTCCGCGTAGGCGTAAGCCAGCTTCAGCCCAAACGTCACCGGCTCGGCGTGAATGGCGTGGGAGCGGCCGATGGTCGGGGTCATTTTGTGCTCGAAGGCGCGCTTCTTCAGTGCCGCCAGCACCCTGTCGAGATCGGCGATCAGGATATCCGCGGCGCGGGCGAGCTGCACGTTGAGGCAGGTGTCGAGCACGTCGGACGAGGTCATGCCCTGATGCACGAAGCGCGCTTCGGGGCCGACGATCTCTGCCAGATGGGTGAGGAAGGCGATCACGTCGTGATGGGTTTCGCGCTCGATTTCCTCGATCCGCGCGACATTGAACGTGGCGTCTCTGCCTTTGGCCCAGATCGTCTTCGCGGCGTCTTTCGGGATCACGCCGAGTTCGGCCTGCGCATCCGCCGCATGCGCCTCGATCTCGAACCAGATCTTGAAGCGGGTCTGGGGCTCCCAGATGGAAGCCATTTCCGGACGGGTGTAGCGGGGGATCATCGACGACTCTGACATTCGGGGGTTACGCCGCGCTTTAGCAGATCGCAATGCGGCAGGCCACCCGTGGTGGCGCCGGCGAGGTGGAAAAGCCGTCGTGATTGACGCATGTTGCTTGATGTCGGTCAAATCGGTGCGGGCGATATCTCTTAGAGCGAGGAGGAAACGTGCTGCTGGCCATTTTCGCGGATATTCATGCCAACAGGCAGGCATTTGCCGCATGCCTCGAGGCTGCACAAGCGCGCGGCGCGGAACGAATGATTTTCCTGGGCGACCATGTCGGATACGGCGCCGATCCGGAATGGGCCGTTGATACCGTAATGGAATTGGTCGATGGCGGAGCCATGGCCGTCCTGGGCAACCACGACGAGGCCGTCGGCGCTCAGACCATAAGGTTCAACGCGGAAGCGCAGGCCGCGATCGAGTGGACGCGCGGAAGGCTCGACGCAGAGCAGCGCCGCTTCCTCGGCCAGTTGCCGCTCGCGTTGCAGGACGATGATTGCCTCTACGTTCATTCAGAAGCCAGCAGTCCGGCGAGCTGGCATTATGTGCAGAGCACCTGGGACGCCGCGCGCAGCATCATGGCGACGCCGGCACACGTCACGTTCTGCGGTCACATCCACACCCCTGCGCTCTATTCGATGTCGGGCGCGGCGACGATGACGCGCCTCATTCCGACATCGGGCGTTCCGGTGCAATTGCTCCCGGGACGGCGCTGGCTCGCCGTTCTGGGGTCGGTCGGGCAGCCCCGCGACGGCAATCCGGCGGCCTCGTTTGCGATGTTCGATACCGCCAGCCAGGAAATAACCTGGTGCCGCGCGCCTTATGACGTCGAGACAGCGGCGGCCCGGATCCGCGAAAAAGGCCTGCCGCGCTGGCTGGCCGATCGGCTGTTGGTCGGACGATAAGCTAGGGCAGGGGCTGGCGCGCGGCCCGCCACAACCTGCCGGGACCATCGCACTGAGGCCGCATGACCCAGTCTCGATCACGTAATATTGACTGACAGATATTGAAATCTGTCATCGCGATATGATATGCCCTTTGGGCCGCCGAGTTTCAGGCGTCCCGTGGGTTTTGCGGCGGACCAGCCGTCGGGCCCCCGGAGTTGCAGAGGACACCACCATGGCTATCGAAATCCTTTATCTCGCCGCACAAATCCAGCGCTGGATCAACGAGCGCGTGGCGCGCCACCTTGCCGCGCAGGCCGCGAAACTTAGCCATTAACCAGCCGTTAGATGCAGCGGGCCATGGCAGCCCGGAACGGTGACACATGAACGAAGCGGTTGTTCTGACCCCCGAACGAATCCTCGAAGTCACGGAGGACGTGCTGCGCCGCTATGGGCTTGCGAAAGCGACCGTCGTCGATGTCGCCCGCGCGCTCGATGTCAGCCACGGCAGCGTCTACCGGCATTTTCCGAGCAAGGCTTCGCTGCGCGATGCGGTGGCAAAGCGCTGGCTTGAGCGCGTCAGCACGCCGCTGCAAACGATTGCGCAGGAGCAGGGCCCAGCGCCCGCCAGGCTTGAGCGCTGGCTGCGCGCGCTGTTTGCGGCGAAATACACCAAGGTCTGCGACGACCCCGAGATGTTTGCCACCTACCTGACGCTGGCGCGCGAGGCGCGCGAGGTGGTGAAGGCGCACAAGGAGCGTCTTGCCGCTCAGATCGAGCAGATCCTGTCGGACGGCGTGGAGCAGGGCGCGTTCGAAGTCGCCGATCTCAAGGTCTCGGCACGCGCGATCTTCGACGCCACCATCCGCTACCACCATCCCGCCCATTCCGAGGAATGGAGCGATCCGGAGCTATCGGCCCGAATCGATGCGCTTCTGGCGCTGTTGCTGAAGGGACTTGAAGCGCCGAGGCGCTAAGCTCGTCATTCCGGGGCGCGCGCAACGCGAACCCGGAATCCAGAAAACGGAGCGGGGAAGTGGATTCCGGGTTCGCTCGCAAGTGCTCGCGCCCCGGAATGACGAGCTAGAACTAAATCATCTCCCCGCGCGCTGACGCAGCGGCATTCCTGATCTCCGAAATATTCACCTTGTAAGCCTCCATCGTTCCGCCCTTGAACACGGCGGAGCCCGCGACGAAAGCATTGGCGCCGGCTGCCGCAAGTTGGCCCGCCACATCCGGTCCGACGCCTCCATCGACCTCGATATCGATCGGGCGGCCCGCGGTCATCGCTCTGAGATCGCCGATCTTGCCGAGCGCGGACGGGATAAATGCCTGTCCACCAAAACCGGGGTTGACCGACATCACCAGCACGAGGTCGATCATGTCGATGACATATTCGATCGCCGTGATCGGCGTGCCCGGATTGAGCGAGACGCCGGCCTTCTTGCCGAGCGCGCGGATCGCCTGCAGCGATCGATGCAGATGGGGACCTGCTTCGGCATGCACGGTGATGTGGTCGCAGCCGGCTTTCGCAAACGCCTCGAGATACGGATCGCATGGCGAAATCATCAGATGCGCGTCGAAGATCTTCTTGGTATGAGGCCGCATCGCCTTGATGACGTCGGGACCGTAGGAAATGTTCGGCACGAAGTGCCCGTCCATCACGTCGAGATGGATCCAGTCGGCGCCGGCCGCGTCGACCGCGCGAACCTCTTCGCCGAGCCTGGCGAAATCCGAGGCCAGGATCGACGGCGCAATGACAAGGGGACGCGGCGCGAAGGGTTGAGACATGGGTGTTTCCGCCTGTTCGACGGCTTCGCCTAACATGGGCGGCGCGAGGGAGCAATGCGAGTCGGATGCCCGGCTTGAAGCGCTAGCCAGGTGTGTCTTCACGGGTGATTTCACGATAGCGGTAGTGATCGCGAATATGCTGATTGAAGAATGTCCCGCGCGAGAACGCTGCTTTGAAGGCGTTGTACACATCCTGCGGCACAGCGTCGTAGATGTAGCGGCGCCCGGTGACAAACGTAATTGTCAGCTCGCTGGTTTCCCGGTCGTATGAATGGCTGCGAATGACTGTCGACGGCATGACGCTGGCCCGATTGCGTCGAGCTAACGCGCCGGGCGCACTTTCGTTGCTATCCGAACCGGTCCTTCCAAGCCGGCAGCGCGCCGGGGAAGGCAAGCGCGGTCGCCTCATATACGCCGCGCGCGATCGCACGCGCCACCGTGTTGGCGGCGACCATGCCGAGCTCGGTGAGGCCGAGCAGCGGATCGACCGGCTTCTCGCCCGTGGCGGCGGCGAACAGCACGTCGCCGTCGAGCGGCGCGTGCACCGGATAGATCGCGCGGGCAAAACCTGTCTGCGCGATCATTGCCAGCCGCCGGGCCTGCGGCTTTGTCAGGATCGCATCGGTGACGACCACCGCCAGCGTGGTGTTCTCGGCGGCTGTTGCTGCCGCTGCGCCCTTCAGGCGCAGTTCCAGCATCTGCGGCGTGAACGCGCGCGGCAGGCCGCGTGCGCCGAACTCGCCATCGATTTCGAACGGCGCCGCCCAGAACCACGGCCCGTCGGCGATGGTGATGCTGCCGACGGCGTTGACGACGGCGAGCGCCGCGACGCGGATGTCGTCCTTGGTCACCGCCGACGCAGAGCCGAGTCCGCCTTTGAAGTTCGCCGTGGTGGCGCCTAATCCCGCGCCGATGCTGCCGAGCGCGAAATCATGGCTCGCCGCCGCGGCCGCGGCCGCGGCGTAGCCGAGCTCGCGATACGGCGGAAAGCGGCCCCATTTCTTGTCGCCGCCATTCAACAGGTCGAACATGATGGCGCCGGGAACGATCGGGATGGTCGCGCCGCGCACCGCGAAGCCGCGGCCTTGTTCAGCAAGCCAGGCCTGCACGCCGCCGCCGGCTTCCAGCCCGAACGCCGAGCCCCCCGATAGCGCAAGCGCATCGATCCGCTCCACGGTGTTGGCGAGATCGAGCAGCGCGCCGTCGCGGGTGCCGGGGCCCCCGCCGCGCACGTCGATCGCCGCCACCGCCGGCTCGTCGAATATCACCGCGGTGACCCCGGAGGCCAGCCCCGCATCGTCGGCATGGCCGACGCGGACGCCCGAAATATCGGTGAGCAGGTTTTTCATGATCCGCCGTCCCGGCAAACACCGGGACCCATAACCACCGGCGCCAGTTCTTATAGAAGGCATCCGCCCCAGTGTCGAAACGAAGTCCGGCGATTATGAGTCCCGGCGCTCGCCGGGACGACGACGGTCACGTCTCGATCACAAAGTGCTTAGACGGCTTGCCTCCTGCCACGCCGGCAGTGCATGGAGGGAACATGATCCACGACGTCACCATCCCCGCCGCGTTGATCGCCGGCCTGATCAGCTTCCTGTCGCCATGCGTGCTGCCGCTGGTGCCGCCATATCTGATCTATCTCACCGGCGCCACCATCGAGCATGTCGCCAACGATGAGACGACGGCGGCCTCGAAGCGTGCGGTGATGATCTCCGCGCTGATGTTCGTGCTCGGCTTCTCTACCGTCTTCGTGGCGCTGGGGGCCAGCGCTTCCTTTATCGGCGGGCTGATCCGCGCCTGGTCGGCGGAACTGTCGATCGTCGCCGGCATCGTCATCATCGTGATGGGTCTGCATTTCCTCGGGCTGACGCGGATCGGCCTGCTGATGCGCGAGGGACGGCTGACCGCGCCAAAACCGGTCGGGTTGTGGGGCGCCTATGTGATGGGGCTCGCCTTCGCATTCGGCTGGACGCCCTGCATCGGGCCGATATTGGCCGCAATCCTGTCGGTCGCGGCCAGCGAGGCGACGGTGGCGAAGGGCGCCGGGCTGCTGGCTGTGTATTCGGCGGGGCTCGGCATTCCGTTCCTGGTCGCAGCCTTCATGGTCGAGCAGTTCTCGTCGCTGTTTGCGCGGATGAAGCGGCATCTGGCGACGGTGGAGCGCGCGATGGGCGTGCTGATGGTGCTGACCGGCATCGGCTTTCTGACCGGCAGCGTGACGGCGGTGAGCATCTGGCTGCTGGAGACGTTCCCGGCGCTGCAGAGTTTTGGGTGAGGGGAGTCCCATGTTCAGCCGTCGTCCCGGCGAAAACGCCGCTTTCGCGGGGACGACGCGGAGCTACCTCTCAAACGCGCCGTACACCAAATTCTTCAGCGCGGCGCGGATGCGGCCGCGTTGCGAGACGGTCTGCGACATGAAGACCACGAACATGTCTTCCTTGGGATCGATCCAGAAGGTGGTGCCGGCGGCGCCCGACCAGTTCATCTCGCCGACCGACCCTTCGATCGGGCTGGCGCCGGCCTCAGTCCGCACCGCAAAACCCAATCCAAAGCCGAAGCCGGGGCCCGGCAGGTAGTATGGACCGGGCACCACGCCCGCCGCCGGACCGATATGGTTGGAGCCCATATAGGCGACGGTTTTCGGGCTGAGATAGCGCTTGCCGTCGAGCCTGCCGCCATTGGCGATCATGCGTGCGAAACGCGCATAGTCGCCGATGGTCGAAATCATGCCGCCGCCGCCGGATTCCCATTTGCGCTCGATGCGGGGGTCGCTGACCTCCGCGTCATTGCCGATCTTGCGATCGGAAGGAAACGGCTCGGCGATCAGCGGCTGCTTGGCCGGATCGGTCACATAGAACGTGGTGTCCTTCATCCCCAGCGGATCGAGGATGCGCTCCTTTTCGAACTGGTATAGCGATTTGCCCGACGCCACCTCGACGACCCGGCCGAGGATGTCGGTCGAATGGCTGTAATCCCAAGTCGTGCCCGGCTGGTAGGCCAGCGGAAGTTTTGCGAGCCGCTCGGCAAATCCGGCGTTGTCGATGTCCTCGGAGAAGATTTTTGCATCGACATAAGCCTTCTTCACCGCGCCTTCGCCGAAGAAGCCGTAGGTGAGCCCTGAGGTGTGCCGCAGCAAATCCTGCACCGTCATCGGACGGCGCGATGGCACCAGTTCAAGCCCGACGGTTCCATCCTCGCCCTTCCATTCGACGCCCACCTTCACGTTGGCGAAGGCGGGAATGTATTTGGCGACCGGATCGTCCAGCATCAGTTTGCCTTCCTCGACCAGCATCATCGCCGCGACCGAGGTGATCGGCTTCGACATCGAATAAATGCGGAATAGCGTATCGTCGGTCATCGGAGCCTTGGTACCGGGATCGCGAACGCCGAAATTTGCGGCGTAGCCGAGCTTGCCGTGCCGCTCGATGATCATCAGGGCGCCCGGGATCTTGTCGGTCGCGATTTCATTCTTGATATAGGCGTCGATGCGCGCGAGCCCCGCGGGCGACAAGCCGGCTCCATCCGGATCGGTGCGGACCACGCTGTCCGCGAGCGCCTGGCTCGCGGCGATCAGCGTAAATGCGGCAAACAGCGGTGCCCTGAGTTGGTGATGCACGAACATGAGAGCCTCCCAAAAGATTTTGATTTATGTTTTGCCGTTGAGCGGCGCGAGAAGGGCCTCGCGCCGGCTTTTCTCAAATCGTCATTGCCGGGCTTGACCCGGCAATCCATCTTTTTTGAAGAATCTTGCGAGGATGGATGCGCGGGTCAAGCCCGCGCATGACGATATATTTACTTCAGGTCCCCTTGCCGGGATCGATCTCGGCGTAGTTACCCTTGGCGTCCCATTTGTAGACGACATAGTCGATCTGCTTGATGTCGCCCTTGGCGTCGAACTCCAGCTTGCCGATCACGGTATCCCAAGCGCCGCCCTTGATCGCCTCCATCACCTTCTTCGGATCGGTCGAGCCGACCTTCGCCACGGCCTGCGTCCATACCTGCATCGCGGCGTAGGTGTAGAGCGTATAGCCCTCGGGATCGATGTTCTTCGCCTTGAAGCGCTCGACGATCGCTTTCGCGGTGGTCTTGTTGCGCGGGTCTGGGCCGAAGGTGAACAGCGTGCCGTCGCCGGCGGGGCCGGTGATGGACGCGAATTCCTTGTCCGCCAGGGCGTCGCCGGCCATCAGCACGGTCTTGAGGCCCTGGTCGCGCATCTGGCGAACGATCAATCCGGACTCCTGGTGATAGCCGCCGACATAGACGAGATCGATATTGTCACGCTTCATGCGCGAGACGATCGCGGTGAAGTCCTTGTCGCCCTTGTTATAGGATTCGAACATCTTTTCGGTGAAGCCGGCCTTGTTGAGCGCCTTCTTGGTCTCGTCGGCGAGGCCTTTGCCGTAGGTCGTCTTGTCGTTGAGGATGGCAACGTTCTTGCCTTTGAAATTCTTGGCGATGTAGTCGGCGGCGACCAGGCCCTGCTGGTCGTCGCGGCCGCACACCCGCGCCACGTTCCACAGCTTGCGCTCGGTGAACAGCGGATTCGTCGAGGCCGGCGTGATCTGCAGCACGTTGCCGTCGGCATAGGCTTCCGAGGCCGGGATCGAGGAGGACGAACAATAATGCCCCGCCACGAACGGAATCTTCGCACTGGCGAATTTTTCCGCCACCGAGCGCGCCTGCTTCGGATCGCAGGCGTCGTCGCCGACTTCCAGCACCAGCTTCTTGCTGAGTACGCCGCCGGCGGCATTGATATCCGCCACCGCCTGTTCGGCGCCATTCTTCATTTGCCGGCCGAACGCGGATTCGCCGCCGGTCATCGGACCCGCCACCGCGACGGTGATGTCCTGCGCCAATGCCGCGGTCGACAGCGCCAGCGACGCGCCCAATGCCAGGCCGATGAGTTTTATATGTTTCATGGGTATCCTCACTCTTCGATGGAAGTCCGGCAGTCCCGCGCCGGGGTTTTTGGAACTTGGCCCGCGCATTGTCGGCTGATTTGGCCGCGAAGTCATCGGCAATTTTGGCCCCGCGCGTCACTTGGTCGCCGTAGGGGACGCGGCTATGCCCGCCGCCCGCCCTCCAGATAGGCCGCCCGGATTTCCGGGCGCTGCAGCAATTCGGCCCCGGTGCCGTCGAGCGTGATCAGGCCGTTGACCATAACGTAGCCGCGATGGGCGAGGCGGAGCGCGTGGTTGGCGTTCTGCTCGACGATCAACACGGTAAGGTCGTCCTGGCGGTTCAACGTGCGGATGGCGTCGAAAATCTGCCGCGCGATCAGGGGGGCAAGGCCGAGGGAGGGCTCGTCCAGCATCAACAGGCGCGGGCGGCTCATCAGCGCACGGCCGATTGCCAGCATTTGCTGTTCGCCGCCCGACAGGGTGCCGCCGCGCTGGTTCATGCGTTCTTTCAGGCGCGGAAACAGCGTCAATACGCGCTCCAACCCGGCAGCGCGATCGGCTTCGCTGGAGTCGGTGGCGTCGGCGCCCATCTGCAGGTTTTCCGCTACGCTCATGCGCGGAAAAATCCGCCGTCCCTCGGGCGATTGCGCAATCCGCATCCGCGCGATCTCATGGGTCGGGACGCCGGTGATATCGCGGCCGTCGAATTCAATCCGGCCGGAGCGCGCACGCGGTTTGCCGAACACCGTCATCATCAGCGTCGACTTGCCGGCGCCATTGGCCCCGATCAGCGCGACGATCTCGCCCGCATTGATGGTGAGGTCGACACCTTTCAGGGCCTCGATCTTGCCATAGGCGGCGCGCAAGCCGCGGATCGCGAGCAGGGGAGTGGTCATGATGCCACCCCCGTTTCCCGGGCGCGATGCAGCACGAAGTGCTGCCTCGCAGAACCGGGACCGTACCAAACACCGGCGTTCTGTACGGCCCCGGCTCTGCAGCGCACCACACCGCAAGAGGCGGCGCGCTGCGCCGCGTCCGGGGCACGAATACAGCGCTGGTACCGAAGCGCGGTCACGTGCCGCTCTCCATCACCGCCAGCGCTTCCTGCTCGTCGGCGCCGAGATAGGCCGCGATCACCTTGGGATCGTCGCGGATTGCCTGCGGCGAGCCGTCGGCGATCTTCACGCCGTAATCCAGCACCACGACGTGATCGGAAATCTCCATCACAACCGACATGTCGTGCTCGATCAGCAGAATCGAGGTGCCGTGATCGGCGCGGATCGACAGCAGAAGTTCGCTCAATGCCGCGCTTTCGCGCGCGTTCAGTCCGGCGGCCGGTTCGTCAAGACACAATAGCGCCGGCTCGGTACACATGGCGCGCGCGATTTCGAGACGGCGCTGGTCCCCATAGGGCAAATTGCCCGCGGCATCGTCCGCGCGCTCGAGCAGCCCGGTGCGGTCGAGCCAGAGCCGCGCCAGATCGATCGCATGTTTCTCTGCCGCGCGAAAACCCGGCGCGCCGACCAGGCCGAGCAACGTAAAGCCCGAGGCGCGCATCAGTGCGTTATGCTGCGCCACCATCAGGTTTTCCAGCGCGGTCATGCCGGGAAACAGCCGGATGTTCTGAAAGGTGCGCGCGACCTTTGCCAGTTTTGAAATGCGGAAATCGTTCAGCCGCTCGAGCTGGATGCCCGTGCCATCCTCATGCGTCAGCCGCATCGCGCCGGATGTCGGCTTGTAGAATCCGGTAATGCAATTGAATACCGTGGTCTTGCCGGCGCCGTTCGGCCCGATCAGCGCGGTTATCTTCCCCCGCTGCGCGGTAAAGGAAAGATCGTTGACCGCAACAATGCCGCCGAAGCGCATCGACAGACTTTCGACGGAAAGAATGTCGCGCTGGTTCATCCGTGGCCTTCTTTGACGAGGTCGGATGAGATCGCATGGGAATGCCGCAGGAACACGGTCGGCGCACGATGCCCGATCAAGCCGCGCGGCCGCCAGATCATCAAGAGCACCATGGCCATGCCGAACACCAGCATGCGGTATTGATCGAGGCCGCGGAACAGCTCGAAGCCGCCGATCATGGCAAGCGCCGCAAGCACGACTCCCAGTTGCGAGCCCATGCCGCCGAGCACCACGATCGCCAGCACCAGCGCCGATTCCTGGAAGGTGAAGGATTCCGGGCTGATGAATCCCTGCCGCGTCGCGAAGAACGCGCCGGCAAAGCCGCCGAACATCGCCCCTGTCGCGAAGGCGGTGAGCTTTGTGGTGGTGGTGTTGATGCCGAGCGCGCGGCAGGCGACTTCGTCCTCGCGCAAGGCCTCCCAGGCGCGGCCGATCGGCAGCCGGCGCAGCCGGATCGTCACCCAGTTGGTCAGCAGCGCCAGCGCCAGGATCAGATAGAACAGGAACACGATGCGATGGGTCGGCGAGAATTCGATGCCCAGCTTTGCCGCAAGCCCATCCTCGCCTGGCGACAGCGGGATGCCGAACAGCGTAGGGCGGGGGATGCCGGTGACGCCGTTGGGGCCGCCGGTCAAGCTCTGCCAGTTGATGATGACGAGGCGAATGATCTCGCCGAAGGCAAGCGTGACGATGGCGAGGTAATCGCCGCGCAGCCGCAGTACCGGAAAGCCCAATAGCACGCCCCAGAACGCGGCGAGGATGCCGGCGAGCGGCAAGCAGACCCAGAACGACAGACCAAAATTGGTCGCGAGGAGCGCATAGGAATAGGCGCCGACCGCGTAGAAGGCGACGTAGCCGAGATCGAGCAGGCCGGCGAGCCCAACCACCACGTTGAGGCCCCAGCCCAGCATCACGTAAGTCAGCACCAGGATGCCGAGATCGAGAATATAGCGCTGGTTGTAGAAGATCACCGGCACCAGAAAGGTGAAGATCAACAGCACCGGCGCGATCAAGCGGCGTGCCACCGCCAGCGCGCTCTGCACGTTCGGCGGCACGATCCGGATGGTGCCGACCGGGCCCCACCACTGCCGCAGCAATTCGACCGCGATGCTGCCGCCGAACACCGCGGCGACCATGGCGGCGAGATCGCCGAGCCTCGTCCACCAGATCAGCTGCCCGGTGGGGCCCGCCTCGGTGCGGATGCCGATCATCAGCGAGAATAGCACCAGCGCCACCAGCGCCGATATCAAGGCCTTCTTCAGGATGAAGGCGATGCCGGGAACGCGCGACGCCTGGGCTCGGTCGGGGGCGAGCGTTGTCACTCCGCGGACTGTCAAACTTTTTCGACTTCCGGCCGGCCCAAAAGGCCGGTCGGCAGAAAGATCAGCACGATGATCAGAATCGAGAACGCCGCGACGTCCTTGTATTCCACCGAGAAATACGCCGACCAGAAGGTTTCGATCAGCCCGATCAGCAACCCACCGAGCATCGCGCCGGGCAGCGAGCCGATACCGCCGAGCACGGCTGCGGTAAACGCCTTGATCCCGGCGACAAAGCCCATGAAGAAATCCACCAGACCGTAATAGAGCAGGTACATCATGCCAGCGACGGCGGCCAGGGCTGCCCCGATCACGAAGGTCATGGAGATGGTGCGGTCGACATCGACGCCCAAAAGCGCCGCCATGGTCTGGTCCTGCTCGCAGGCGCGCATGTCCCGGCCGAGCCGGGTGCGCGCCACCAGCCAGGTGAAGATTGCCAGCAGCACGATGGTGGTGATGACCACGACGATTTGGATATTGGAAAGCTGCACGACAAAGCCGCCGCTGCCCTCATGCAGCGTGTAGCCACCGGTGATGATCGGCGGCACCGGTTTTACGCGGGCTCCTTGCGCGATTTGCGAGTAGTTGATCAGGATGAACGACATGCCGATCGCCGACAGCATCGGCGCAAGGCGGAAGGAGTGCCGCAACGGCCGGTAGGCGATGCGTTCGATGGTCCAGCCATAGAGCGCGGTTATCGCCATCGAGACCAGCAGCACGATCAGCAGGATTACGGGAACAGCGGTCAGCCCGATCGAAACCAGGATCAGGAACGAGATCAGCGCGACGAAGCCGCCGATCATGAAAATGTCGCCATGGGCGAAATTGATCATGCCGACAATGCCGTACACCATCGTATAGCCGATCGCGATCAGGCCGTAGATCGAGCCGAGCACGATGCCGTTGATCAGTTGCTGGGCGAAGTAATCCATAAGCTGCCGTGTTTGAGCCGCGACTCTGCGATGGCCCGGCAGCCGGAACGCCGCGTCGCCGGCATTTCTTAACAGCGGGAACCCGGAGCGGCAACACCACTGGGTCCGACTTGCGCGGCTGTACACGGCTTGTTTCACGGTTCCAAGGCCATGCCCCGGACAAATCCGCGCCACGCAATGATCGCGCTGGAACCCGGGTTTTCAGGAAACCAAGTCGGCCCTTTCGCGGTTATCCTGTCGTTGCATTCCCCAGCAACGCAGATAGGGAGATCCCGAATGTCCAACCAGAACCAGAATCCGGGCCAGCAAAATCAGAACCCGGGTCAGAAGCCCGGCCAGCAGCAGGGCGGCGGCCAGAAGCCCGGCCAGCAGCAGCAGGATCCGAGCCGTCAGGGCGGCCAAGGCCAGCAGGGCCAGAAGGACCGCTAGTTCCGGACAAGAATTGAGGGAGAGTGAGTGAAAGTAAGGAAAGTCCCGCCGCGAGGCGGGATTTTTCTTTTTGGCGGAAACCACACCGTCGTCCCCGGCATTCGCCGGGACGACGTGTCCACCCCCAGCGGCGTTAAGGTAAACAAATCGTTTAGATTGCGGGTCGCACTTTACCGGAGTTACCTCGGCCCGTGGCCGCGCCCCATGGGGAGCGCCGCGCAGGGGCGGAAGCTGCATGTCGACAGACCGGTGGGTAGCCACACTCAATCCGACGAACTGGCGAATCAGCACGTTTAACGGCGCGCTGCTGGCGGCGTATTTTGTTCCGACATGGACCATTCTTGCCGGCAGGATTGCGATATCGCCCGTCCGCGGCTTCTATGAGCAGGCGAATGTTTCCGTTGCGCTGTATCTGAACGACCACCTGCAGCTCGCCGCGACCGATCTGACACGGTTTGCGTGGCTGCTGGCGCTCGGCAGGCTGACGGTCGCGGCTTTTTTCGTCGTCTTCCTGGTCCAGATCACGCGCCCTGCGATGCGCAAGGCCGGCGACTGCGATGAAGCGTTGGCAATCGCCCTCGGCATCGGCAGCCTCATCAGCTTTGCCGGCATGGCGACGGCCTCGCAGGTCGGCGAAACGGCGGCGCTTCGGCTGCACGCGACCGAATTGATGTTGCTGCTTGGCACGGCAATCATATTGGTGGTTGAGCGGGCGCGCCGGTCTACCTCTTCAGCAGCCCCAATTCCTGTATGATCGCCAGCGCTTCCTTGATCGCGTGGTTCGCCGCGGGCACGCCGCAATAGATCGCCTGCTGCAGCAAAATCTCCTTGATGTCCTCGGGCGGGAAACCGCCCTCGGTCAGGGCGGCGCGGACATGCAAGCGGAATTCGTCCCACTGGCCGAGCGCGACCAGGGTGCCGATCACCAGGATGCGGCGGGTACGATGGTCGAAATGCGGGCGGGTCCAGATATCGGCCCAGGCATGACGCGTGATCAGGTCGACAAATTCGGCGTTGAAGGAATTCTGGTTGGCAATCGATCTATCGACCCAGGCGTCGCCGAGCACTTTGCGGCGCTGCGCCATGCCGGCATCGCGGCGTTGCTGATCGTCCATTGCATTTCTCCTGTTTTTCGTCATTTCGGAATGCGCCTTTTGGCGCAGGCCCGGAATCCATAAACGCCGATCGTGGTGATGGATTCCGGGCTCGCTCCGCGCGCCCCGGAATGACGGGGCGGTTGGTTCAGCGTTGCGTCAGAAAGCCGATCAGGGCATCGGTGTAGGCATCCGGCTGCTCGACATTGGAAATATGCGCGGCGTCCAGGATGGTCATGGCGGCGCCCGGAATCTGGCTGCGGATATACTCGCCGGCCGCGACCGGCGTCGCCGGATCGTGCCGCCCCGCGATCACCAGCGTCGGGCTTTTGATCCTCGGCAACAGCGCCCGTTGATCGAGCGTGCTGAGCGCTTCGCAGCAGGCGAGATAGCCTTGTACCGGCGACGCCGTCAGCATCGCCTTCATCCGTGCCGTGATCTCGGGCTGGCGTTCGCGAAAATCGGCCGTCAGCCATCCGGCGATGACGGTATCGGCGACCGCGGCGATGCCGCCCTGCTTCACCGCCTCGATGCGGCTCAGCCAGTTGGTCGGGTCGGGATAATAGCAGGCGGTGTTGGACAGAATGATGCGGTCGAAGCGTTCCGGCGCGTTCGCCCCGAGCCATTGCCCGACCATGCCGCCCATCGACAGCCCGCACCAGTGCGTCCTGGCGATGTTGAGATCGTCCAGGATCGCCAGCACGTCGCGGCCGAACCGCTGCATCGAATAAGGCCCCGGCGGCACGCTCGACTTGCCATGGCCGCGGCGGTCGTAGCGGATCACGCGGAACTGCTTTGCAAGCGCCGCCATCTGCGGCTCCCACATCTGCAAGGTGCAGCCCAGCGAATTCGACAGCATCAGGGTCGGGCCGCCGTCGCGGCCTTCGACGGAGACGTTGAGTAGGCAGCCGTCACCGGCGTCGATCATGGGCATTTGGTTTCTCCGCTTTACCACCGACGTCATTCCGGGGCGCGACCAAAGGGAGCGAGCCCGGAATCCATAACCACGAGCGGGGGTTATGGATTCCGGGCCTGCGCCAAGTGGCGCATCCCGGAATGACGAGGTGAGAGCTTATACAAGCTGAAACAAATCTAGCCATCAAGCGACTTGAGCAGGCGGTCGATCAGCGCCTGTGAGGCGCCCTGATAGGCCATGGGATCGAACAATTTTGCCAGTTTGTCTGCATCCAGATGTGCAGCGACCTTCGGATCGCTTGCCAGCACATCGCGCAAATGTTGCTTGCCGGCGGCGGCCCGTTTGCTGGCGGCCTCGACCAGATGATGCGCGTCGCGCTTGCCGATTTTTTCCGCCAGCGCAAACGTCACTGCCTCCGCCATGATCAACCCATGCGTGGCGTCGAGATTGATGCGCATGCGCGCGGCATCGACTTCCAGCCCTTCGGCGAGTTCGACGATGGACGCCAGCGCGCCCGAGGTGACCAGCAGCAGCGTCGGCAGCGTCGGCCATTCGGCGTGCCACGGCCCGGCACTGCGCTCGTGATCCTGCACCTGGGCGGCGAAAATCGTCGCCGCCAGATTCGGCGCCATGGCCGCGGCGGCAAGCGCCGTCGCCGCGGCCACCGGATTGCGCTTGTGCGGCATGGTTGAGGAGCCGCCGCGGCCTTCGCCGGAAGGCTCGAAGGCTTCGGCGACATCTGTCTGCATCAACAGCTGTACGTCGCGCGCGACCTTGCCGCAGCTGCCGGTGAGGATCGCGAACGCCGAGGCAGCGTCCGCGATGCGGTCGCGATGGGTGTGCCAGGGCGCATCGGGGAGCGGCAGTTCGAGTTCAGCCGCGAGTTTTTCCGCAACAGCGAGGCCCTTGTCGCCGAGCGCCGCCAGCGTGCCCGCGGCGCCGCCGAACTGCAGCGCCAGGCCCTCGCGGCGCAGGCGCTTCAACCGCGCGCGCGAGCGGTGCAGCGCCGCGGCATATTCCGCAAGTTTCAGACCGAACGGCATCGGCAGGGCGTGCTGCAGCCAGCTGCGCGCCACCATGGCAGTGTCGCGATGTTGTCGCGCGAGGGCGGCAAAGCCGGCGATGGCGCGGTTAAGATCCGCCAGCAGCGCATCGATCGCGGCGCGCAAGCTCAGCATGGTCGCGGTGTCGATGACATCCTGGCTGGTGGCGCCCCAGTGCACATAACGGGCAGCGTCCGCGTCGGCTTTGCCGACGGCAGCGGTGAGCGCCTTCACCAATGGGATGGCCAGATTGCCGCCCCGGGTCGCCGCCTCGGCCAGCGCGGCGGGTTCGAACGCTTCGGCCTTACAGGCTCTTGCGATCGGGCCTGCAGCGTTTGCGGGGATCAAGCCCACCGCAGCTTCGGCGCGCGCCAACGCGGCCTCGAAATCCAGCATGTGCTGCAGATAGGCCGCGTCATCGCAGGCCGCGCGGATGGCGGCGCTGGAAAACATCGGTGCGAGGAGGGGCGACAAGGAGGTGCTCATGCTGCGCGCGACCTAACCATTACTGTCCGCGTCTGCCAATCCCGAACTTCTTTCTCCGTCATGCCCCGGTTTGCCCTGGCCATCCACGTCGTCTCAACGCGTTGCTGTAAAGACGTGGATGCACGGGACAAGGCCGGGCATGACGGAATATGGGTCGGTGCTGCGCTGCGAATATGCATCGCTCCCTATCCAATGGTCCCCTTTCATTTGGCGCAAGCGTGCTTTACTTGGGACAAGGCAGCAGGCGACCCGAGGAGACCCCCATGGCCATGACGATGAACGGCGAAGTCCAGCTTGCGGCCCGGCGTGAGATGGTGTGGGAGAAGCTCAACGATCCCGAGGTGCTGAAGGTCTGCATCCCGGGATGCGAGGAGCTTGAAAAAACCGAAGACAATGGATTTCGCGCGGTTGCAAAAATGAAGGTCGGGCCGGTGTCCGCTCGTTTCAAGGGCAAGGTCATGCTCAGCGATCTTGATCCGCCCAACGGCTACAAAATCTCCGGCGAAGGCGAGGGCGGGGTTGCGGGTTTTGCCAAGGGCGGCGCCACCGTGGGGTTGACCGAGCAGGACGGCGGCACGCTGCTCAAATACGATGTCGAGGCGCAGATCGGCGGCAAGCTGGCGCAACTCGGGCAACGGCTGATCAACGGCTCGGCCAAGAAACTGGCCGACGAATTTTTCGCCAATTTCGCCAAGGCGGTACAGGGTTAGTCCCGTCATTGCGAGCGGAGCGAAGCAATCCAGAGGGCGGTAAGGTGAAGACTGGATTGCTTCGTCGCGAGCGCTCCTCGCAATGACGGATGGTTCGGAGGTTGCCCATTGCCGGGATGGTCCATATTATGGCCTGGAAATGATGTGAAATAACTGCGTTCCTTGCTGCGGACGCAGATGAAGAGAGTGCTGATGGCCAAAATTTCCCTGATCGTGAACGGCAATCCCGTCAACGCCAATGTCGACCCGCGTACGCTGCTGGTGCAGTTCTTGCGCGAGAATCTGCGTCTCACAGGCACCCATGTCGGCTGCGACACCTCGCAATGCGGCGCCTGCGTCGTGCATCTTGACGGCAAGGCGGTGAAAGCCTGCACCACCTTGGCGGTGATGGCGGACGGGCATGAGGTCAAGACCATCGAGGGTCTTGCCCCCGACGGCGCGCCGCTGCATCCGATGCAGGAAGCGTTCCGCCAGCATCATGGCCTGCAATGCGGCTTTTGCACCCCCGGCATGATCATGACTGCGATCGACCTGGTGCACCGCAAGGGCCACGATCTCAGTGATCACACCATCCGCGAGGAACTCGAGGGCAATCTCTGCCGCTGCACCGGCTATCAGAACATCGTGCTCTCGATCGCGGCCGGCGCCAAGGCGATGGCGAATTCCGACCTCGCATAACGACAACATCGCGCGGCGCGTTTTCGAAGGACCATTCATGTACGAATTCAAATATCATCGTCCGGCCACCGTGCGGCAGGCCGCCAACCTGCTGGTCAAGAACGAGGACGCCAAGCTGATCGCCGGGGGCCACACGCTGATTCCGGTAATGAAGCAGCGGCTCGCAAGCCCGCCGCATCTGGTCGACCTGTCGCATATCGAGGGCCTCGACGGCATCGAGATGAAAGGCCGCTCGCTTGTGATCGGCGCCACCGCCAGGCATGCCGACGTCGCGAGCTCACCGATTGTCGGCGAAGCGATTCCGGCGCTGGCCGAGCTCGCCGGCCTGATCGGCGATCCGGCGGTGCGCCACAAGGGCACCATCGGCGGCTCGCTCGCCAACAACGATCCGACCGCCGATTATCCCGCCGCGTGCATGGCGCTTGGCGCCACCATCGTCACCAACAAGCGCCGCCTCAAGCCGGAGGAGTTTTTCCAAGGCTTGTTCACCACCGCGCTGGAGAGCGACGAAATCATCACCCGCGTGATGTTCCCGCTGCCTAAGAAGGCCGCCTACATCAAATTTCGCAACCAGGCCTCGCGCTATGCGCTGGTCGGCGTATTCGTCGCCAAACGTCCGTCGGATGTACGCGTCGCCGTCACCGGCGCCGGCTCCGAGGGCGTATTCCGCGTCACCCCGTTCGAAGAAGCGCTGAAGAAGCGGTTTAATTCGAAAGCGCTGGATGGGCTGTCGGTGCCGGCCGACGGGCTGAACAGCGACCTGCACGGCAGCGCCGAATATCGCGCGCATCTGATCTCCGTGCTGGCGCGCCGTGCCGTCGATGCCGCCAACGGCAAGGCGTGACATTGCTTCCTGCTGCATCGGGGTTGAGTCTGTCATGACTGCATCGGCTCTGCCCAATTCCGTCGATGCGACGCTCGACCTCTTGACCCGGCACGGTTATCTCGCCGAGCGTTCGCTGGCGACGGTGGCGTACCTGTCGCTGCGCATGGGCCGGCCGCTGTTTTTGGAAGGCGAGGCCGGCGTCGGCAAGACCGAGATCGCAAAGGTGCTGTCGGCGGCGCTGGGCCGCAAGCTGATCCGGCTGCAGTGTTACGAAGGGCTCGACGTTGCCTCCGCGGTCTATGAGTGGAACAGCGCCTCGCAAATGATCGCGATCCGGCTTGCGGAAGCGGCGGGTGACACCGACCGCGACCGGCTGTCCAGCGACATTTTCGCCGAACGCTATCTGATCAAGCGGCCGCTGCTGCAGGCGCTGGAGCCCAATGTCGCCGGCAGCGGCGCGCCGGTGCTGCTGATCGACGAACTCGACCGCGCCGACGAGGCATTCGAAGCTTACTTGCTGGAGATTCTCAGCGATTTTCAGGTGACGATTCCGGAGCTGGGAACGGTGAAGGCGCCGACTCCACCGATCGTCATCGTGACCTCGAACCGCACCCGCGAAATTCACGACGCGCTGAAGCGGCGCTGTCTGTATCACTGGGTGGATTACCCTTCAGCCGAGCGCGAGTTGGCGATCGTCAAGTCGCGGGTGCCCGGCATTTCCGCAAAACTGTCGCAGCAGGTGGTCGGCTTCGTGCAAGCGTTGCGCGAGCAGGATTTTTACAAAAACCCCGGCGTCGCCGAAACCATCGACTGGGCCACCGCGCTGACCGAACTCGACGCCCGCTCGCTCAACCCCCAGGTGGTCGGCGACACGCTGGGCGCGCTGTTGAAATATCAGGACGACATTGCGCGGATGCAGGGCGAAAATCTGCAGAAGGTTTTGAAGGAAGCGGCGAGCGAGAGCTAGAGTTCGTCATTCCGGGATGCGCCTCTTGGGGCGCAGGCCCGGAATTCATAACCCCGATTGTGGTTGTGGATTCCGGGCTCGCGCCAAGCGGCGCGCCCCGGAATCACGAACGTGAAGGTTACGTGACGATGCCCATCGACCACCTCAATCCACCCACCGGCCTGATCTCGGACAACGTCGTCGGCTTTGCCCGCGCGCTGCGCGCCGCCGGCATTCCGGTCGGCCCCGGCGCCGTGATCGATGCGCTGAATGCGTTGCGCGTGATCGACATCGGCAACCGGGCCGATGTCTTCACGACGCTGGAATCGATCTTCGTCAAGCGCCATGAGCATGCGCTGATCTTCGCGCAGGCCTTCGACCTGTTCTTCCGCGTTGCGGAAGATTGGAAGCACATGCTGGATTCCATCCCGCTGCCCGAGCACGCCAGGAAGAAGCCGCGGCCAGCCTCGCGCCGGGTCCAGGAGGCGCTGTCGCAACCGTCGATGACGGAAACGCCGCAAGCCCAGCAGCGGGAACTGCGGTTGTCGGTGTCCGACAAGGAAGCGCTGCAGAAAAAAGACTTTGCCCAGATGACCGCGGCCGAAATCGCCGAGGTTACCCGCGCCATCGCGCAGATGAAACTGCCGCAGGCCGAACTGCGCACCCGGCGCTACCAGGCCGACCCGCATGGATTGCGGCTCGATTTGCGCCGGACGTTGCGCGGCAGTTTGCGCACCGGCGGCGACATTGTCGATATCAGGCGGCTCGGCCTGATTGACAAGCCGGCGCCGATCGTGGCGCTGCTCGATATATCCGGCTCGATGAGCGAGTATACGCGGCTGTTCCTGCATTTCCTCCACGCCATCACCGACGCCCGCAAGCGTGTCTCGGTATTCTTGTTCGGCACCCGGCTCACCAATGTGACCCGGCAGTTGCGGGCGCGCGACCCGGACGAGGCGCTGGCGAGTTGTTCGTCCTGCGTCGAGGACTGGGCTGGCGGCACCCGGATCGCCGCTTCGCTGCACAGTTTCAACAAGCTGTGGGGCCGCCGCGTGCTGGGGCAGGGCGCGATCGTGCTGTTGATTTCCGACGGGCTGGAGCGCGAGGCCGATGCGCGGCTGGCATTCGAGATGGACCGGCTGCACCGATCCTGCCGGCGCCTGATCTGGCTCAATCCGCTGTTACGGTTCGGCGGCTTCGAGGCCAAGGCTCAAGGCATCAAAATGATGCTGCCGCATGTTGACGAATTCCGCCCGGTGCATAATTTGAGTTCGATCGAGGGACTGGTTGCGGCGCTGTCGTCGGCGTCCAATTTGCACCATCGCAGCCTGATCCGCCCGGCAGCTTGAAGCGAGGCTCCCATGCTCAATCGCGACGAAGATATTTTGAAAGCGGCTGAGGATTGGCAGAAGGCCGGTCACGGCGTGGCGCTGGCCACCGTGGTCGAGACCTGGGGCTCGGCGCCGCGCCCGGCCGGCTCCAGCCTCGTCATCAACGACGATGGCACATTCCTGGGCTCGGTGTCGGGCGGCTGCGTCGAGGGCGCGGTGGTCACCGAAGCGCTCGACGTGATCGCCAGCGGCGAGCCCAAGATGCTGGAGTTCGGCGTCGCCGACGAGACCGCGTGGAATGTCGGCCTGTCCTGCGGCGGCACCATCCGGGTGTTCGTCGAGAAGGTCGGCCAGTCGTGAAGCTTGAAACGCTTTCCGAAGTCAACGCCGAGCGCGCCGCGCGGCGGCCGGTGATCGTCGTCACCGACGTCGTTGACGGCTCGCAGCGGATGGTCAAGGCCAGGGATATTGCCGCCGATCCGTTGCACGATGATTTGTCCAGGCACCTGCGCATGGGCAAGAGCGGCATGATCGAGGCCGGCGGCAAAAAGCTGTTTCTCAACGTCTACGCCCCGACCGCGCGCCTCGTCATCATCGGTGCGGTGCATATCAGCCAGGCCTTGGCCCCGTTGGCGCGCTCGCTCGACTACGACGTCTATGTGGTCGATCCCCGCACCGCGTTCGCCTCGCCGGAGCGTTTTCCTGACGTGCCGCTGTTTGCCGACTGGCCCGACGTGGCGCTGCCGCCGCTCAATATCGATCGCTACACCGCTTTCGTCGCGCTGACGCATGATCCGAAGATCGACGATCCTGCGCTGCTGCACGCCTTCCAGCGCGACTGTTTTTATATCGGCGCGCTCGGCTCGCGAAAGACCCACGCCAGGCGCGTCGAACGGCTGAAGGCGCAAGGCGCGACCGATGCCGACATCGCGAAAATTCATGCGCCGATCGGCCTTTCCATCGGCGCGATCTCGCCATCGGAAATCGCGGTGGCGATCATGGCCGAGATCACCGCGACATTGCGGCTGCCCAAAGAGAACCTGAAAGAAAACGCGGCATGAAATTCGGCCCCGCCCGTCTCAAGGACGCGATCGGCGGCGTCACCGTCCACACCTTGAGGCGGGGATCGCTGGTGCTCAAGAAAGGCACCACCATCGGACCCGCGGAAATCGAGGCGCTGACCCGCGCCGGCGTCGAGGAAATCGTCGTGGTGCGGCTCGAGCAGGGCGATGTATCGGAAGACGTTGCCGCCGCCAGCATCGCGCAGGCGGTCGCGGGCGACGGCGTCAATGTCGAGCGCGCCTTTACCGGCCGGGCGAATCTGTTCGCCGCAACGGCGGGCGTGCTGGTGGTGGACCGGGCCGCGGTGGATCGCATCAACGGCGTCGACGAAGCCATCACCTTTGCGACGCTGGCCGCGTTCAAGCCGGTGGTCGAAGGCGAGATGATCGCCACCGTAAAACTGATCCCGTTCGGCGTCGAAGCGAAGCTGCGGGATCAGGCTGTGGCGGCGGCCGGCGGCGGCGTCATGCGGGTCGCGCCCTATACTGTCAAGCGCGTCGGCATCGTCTCCACGTTATTGCCGGGGCTGGCGCCAAAAGTGATCGAAAAAACCTTGCGCGTCACCGCGGAGCGCCTCGCGCCCGCGGGCGCGGCAATCATCGCCGAGCGCCGCGTGCCGCATCACGAAGACGCGCTGGCGGCGGCGATCAGGGAATTGCTTGGGCTTGGCGCCGAGCTGGTGATCGTGTTCGGGGCGTCCGCCATCGCCGACCGGCGCGACGTGATTCCGGCGGCGATCGAGCATGTCGGCGGCGCCATCGAGCATTTCGGGATGCCGGTCGACCCGGGCAATCTGCTGCTGATCGGCAATGCCGGTGGCGTGCCGGTGCTCGGCGCGCCTGGCTGCGCGCGCTCGCCGGTGGAAAACGGATTCGACTGGGTGCTGATGCGGCTGCTCGCCGGTTTGAAGGTGACGCGCGCGGATCTCACCGGCATGGGCGTCGGCGGCTTGCTGATGGAGATTGTGACCCGGCCGCAGCCGCGGGTGCCCGAGCATCCCGGCGACAAACAGAATATCGCAGCCGTAATCTTGGCGGCGGGACGTTCCACCCGCATGGGGGGCCCGAACAAGCTGTTGGCGGAGATCGGCGGCAAATCACTGGTGCGGATCGTCGCCGAACAGGCGCTGGCTTCAAAGGCCGCGTCGGTCATCGTGGTGATCGGACATCAGGCCGCCGACGTCGAGAAAGCGCTGCGCGGTCTCAAGGTCGACTTCGTCTACAACCCGGACTTTGTTGGTGGCCTCGCCTCCTCGGTCAAGGCCGGCATCGCAGCCGTGCCGGAGCAGGCCGACGGCGCCATCGTCTGCCTCGGCGACATGCCGCTGATCGATGCGCATTTGATCGACCGGCTGATCGATGCGTTTCAGCCGGACCGCGGCGGGCTGATCGCGCTGCCGGTGAGCGACGGAAGGCGCGGCAACCCGGTGCTGTGGTCGCGGCGATTTTTCAAGGAATTGATGACGCTGGACGGCGATATCGGCGCCCGCCACCTGATCGCCAAGCACGGCGAGGCGGTCGCCGAAGTTCCGGTCGAGGGCCACGGCGCCTTCCTTGACATCGACACCCCGCAGGCGCTGGAAGCGGCGCGGCTAGCGCCGTCGTAGTACCCATCACCGTCATTCCGGATGCGCCTCTTGGGGCGCAGGCCCGGAATCCATAACTCCCAATCGTGGTTATGGATTCCGGGCTCGCGCCAAGCGGGGCGCCCCGGAATGACGAGCCTGTTCACCAGTTTGAAACGCCCCTCGGGTAGGTTGCTGCCCGCATCACCTCGGGGGAGGGGCTTTTGACGTTTCTTCAGTTCGCGCGCCGCGCGATTTTTGCCGTTGCCTTGATTTTCGCATGCGCCGGGCCGCAATTCGCGGGCCCCTCGCAGGCCGCGGGCGCGTTCGCCATCGGCAAATGCGGCGCCTATGGCCAGGCCATCGACTATCCGGCCGAGAGGGGCGCGCTTGCGGCTGCCCGCAAGCAGTGCAAGGGCCAGTGCTCGACAGTGACCATGAAAAAGGCCTGCGCGGCGTTTGCGGTCGACATGACCAACCCCTGCGGCGCCCATGGCTACGCGGTCAAGCCGCAGATTTCGACCTCGCTGAACGCCGCCACCAAGAAATGCTACGATTTTGGCGGCAAGGAATGCGTGATCCGCGCCTGGGCCTGCGACGCCAAGGGCTAGCGTTATTCCGGGGGCGCGCCGCGTGGCGCGCGACCTGGAATGACGTAGGAAACATCCCATGCAATTCGACACCAAGATCGCGGTCGTGATCCGGACCGACCTTGAGCAATGGCAGAAGCTCAACGTCGCGGCGTTCCTCGCCGGCGGCATCGCGGCGGCCTTTCCGGAATGCGTCGGCGAGCCCTACGAGGACGACTCCGGCACGCAATATTTGCCGCTGATCGGGCAGCCGATCCTGATCTATGGCGCCGACCGCGCGGCGCTGACCCGCGCGCTGGAACGGGCGCTGGCGCGGGGCGTCAGGCCGGCCGTCTATACCGAAGACATGTTCAAGACCACCCACGACGCCGCCAACCGCGCCGCGGTCAAGGCCGTGACCCGCGCCGATCTCAATCTGGTGGGGCTGGCGATGCGCGCCGAGCGCAAGGTGATCGACAAGGTCGTCGACGGGCTAAGGTTTCATAACTGAGCGGCCTCCTTATCCGCCTGCAAAGCTCCGTTCTTTGCACCGGCAACCTGTCGGTCATGTCTCCGAACAGGCGTCGGCTATCTCCCCGAACATGCCGAGAAACCTGCGTTCAAGAAGTTGCGATGACGGATGTGTAAATTTATCTTGAATATGACTGACTGGTCAGTCATATTAAGATATGAAAAAGCCGAAACCGACATCGTTGGAGGGGAAAACCGGGCTCCAGAAGGAAGGTCGCCGCTTAGCCAACGCTAAGGCGCGCTCGGACAGAATCCCCGCTACCAAATCCGTATCCAGCCGCGCCTCCCGCGCCGCCGAGCGGCGCGAGGCGATCGTCGCGGCGGGGCTGGAGGAATTCGTCGCGCGCGGGTTTGCCGCGACCCGGCTCGACGACGTCGCCAAGCGCGCGGGTGTCGCGAAGGGCACGATCTATCTGCACTTCAAGGACAAGGAAGCGCTGTTCGAGGAGTTGATCCGGACTGCCATCGTGCCGCTGGTTGCGCGCCTCGGCGCACCGCCGGCGTTGGGCGGGTCGGTGCGCGGCATGATCGAAAATTTTGCCCGGTCCTTCATCGAGGAGGTGGCGACGACGAAACGCGGCGACATCGTGCGCCTGATCGTCGCCGAAGGCCCGCGATTCCCGGCTGTTGCGGATTTCTACTACCGCGAAGTGGTGTCGCGCGGCCTCAGCGGCATGCGCGCCCTGCTCGAACTCGGAATCGCGCGCGGCGAGATAAGCAATAAAAACCTGGCGCGCTTTCCCCAGATCCTGGTGGCGCCCGCCATCGTCGCCGTGATCTGGCAGAGCCTGTTCAGCAAGCACGCGCCGCTGGATGCGAACCAGATGTTTCGCGTCCACCTCGACCTGATTTTCGGCGAACGGAGGACGGCATGACCCCGTCGCATCTTTTGTTGCGCGTTTTCGGCGCGGCGCTGCTGGCCGCCATGCTTGCCGGTTGCAATGAAACCAAAAATCCCGGCTATCAGGGCTGGGTCGAAGCCGACATGATCTTCGTCAGCCCCGATGAGCCCGGCCGCGTCATCAAGCTGAACGTCCGGGAGGGCGACCAGGTTAAAGCCGGCATGCCGCTCTATTCGGTCGACGACGACCTGCAAAAAGCCGATCTCAACCAGACCAACGCCACCCTCGCCAACGCGCAGCAGACCTATGATCGCGCCGCGGCGCTGAGCAAGAGCGGCGCGGGGACACAGGCCAATCTCGATTCCGCGGTGTCGGCATTGCGCGTCGCGGAAGCGCGGGTCGCCACGTCGCAGACAAGGCTGGCGCGCCGCAGCGCATTTGCGCCGGTCAGCGGCAGCATCCAGCAGATTTATTTCCGGGAAGGCGAGATGGTGCCGGGACAGCGGCCGGTGCTGTCGATCATGCCGCCCGGCAACATGAAGGTGCGCTTCTTCGTAGGTGAGGCCGATTTGCCGAAATTCGCTCTGGGCGACGACGTGCGCGTTACCTGCGACAACTGCGCCGATGATCTGACCGCAAAGATCTATTTCATCGCCACCATGGCCGAATATACCCCGCCGGTGATCTACAGCATCGAGGAGCGCAACAAGCTGGTCTATCTGGTCCAGGCGCGGCCCAACAAGCCGGACGCCTTGCACGTCGGCCAGCCGGTCAGCGTTTTCCTCAACGCCAAGGCGCCATGAGCGCCGCGATGACGGAAACCGCAACCCTTGCGCCGGATATCGCCATCGACGTCCACGGCCTGACCAAGTCCTTCTCTGGCCGCGAGGTGGTGCATGACCTGTCGATGCAGGTGAAGCGCGGAACCATCTATGGCTTTCTCGGCCCCAACGGCTCCGGCAAGACCACCACCATCCGCATGCTGTGCGGACTGCTGACGCCGGACAGCGGCGAGGGCACCTGCCTCGGCTACGACATCCGCCGCGACGCCGACAAGATAAAACGCCAGGTCGGCTACATGACGCAGCGTTTCAGTCTCTACCAGGACCTCTCGGTGCGCGAGAATCTGGAATTCGTGGCGCGCCTGTACGGCGTGCGCGATCCCCGTGGCGCGGCACGCGACATGATCAAGCGGCTTGGCCTCTCCGGCCGCGAGGAGCAGCTCGCCGGCGAACTGTCCGGCGGCTGGAAGCAGCGGCTCGCGCTCGGCGCCTGCACGCTGCCCGATCCGCAACTGCTGCTGCTGGACGAGCCGACCGCGGGCGTCGACCCGAAAGCGCGGCGCGAGTTTTGGAACGAGATCCACGCACTCGCCGCGGAAGGACTGACGGTGCTGGTCTCGACTCACTACATGGACGAGGCCGAGCGCTGCCACGAGATCGCTTATATTGCCTACGGTCACCTGCTGGCGCACGGCACCGTGGACGACGTAATCGCGAAATCCGCACTGACGACTTACACGGTGACTGGCGACGATCTCAACGCGCTTGCAACCGAACTCACGGGAAGGCCCGGCGTCGACATGGTGGCGCCGTTCGGCACCAGCCTGCATGTCTCCGGCCGCGACAAGACCGCACTCGAAGCGACGATTACGCCGTATCGCGACCGCAACGGGCTGCACTGGCAGCACAGCGAGCCGTCGTTGGAAGACGTGTTCATCGAATTGATGAGCCGCTCCAAGGATAATTTTCAATGAGTACGGCGATCACCCCGGATGAGAGGCGTAGCCAGGCCGCCGCCAAACCCGCGCTGGGCTTCTGGAAACGCACCTATGCGATGCTGGTGAAGGAATTCATCCAGCTCCGGCGCGACCGCGTCTCCTTCGCGATGATCGTGATGATCCCGGTGATGCAGCTGCTGTTGTTCGGTTACGCCATCAACACCAATCCGCGCAACCTGCCCACAGCGGTGTTGCTGCAGGAAGATAGCGACCTCGGACGCTCCGTGCTCAAGGCGCTGCAGAATTCGGCGTATTTCCGCTTCACCCAGGAAGTGCATGACGTCGATACCTTCGACAACCTTTTGAAATCCGGAAAGGTGCTGTTCGGCGTCGAAATACCTCGAGGCTTTGAACGCGCGGTGCGGCGCGGCGATCATCCGGCGCTATTGGTCGCGGCCGACGCCACCGATCCGGTGGCGGCGGGCTCGGCGCTGTCGACGCTGGGGGTGCTGGTGCAGACCGCGCTGCAGCACGATCTGCGGGCCGGCGATCCGCCCTCGATGCCGTTCGAGATCCGCACCCATGCGCGCTACAACCCGGCCGCCTCGTCGCGGCTCAATATCGTGCCCGGCCTCGTCGGCACCATCCTGACCATGACGATGTTGATCTTCACCGCATTGTCGGTGACGCGGGAGATCGAGCGCGGCACCATGGAAAGCCTGCTGTCGATGCCGATCAAGCCGGTCGAGATCATGTTCGGCAAGATCATTCCCTATGTGCTGGTCGGGTTCATCCAGGCCACGCTCATCATCGGCATCGGTGTGCTGCTGTTCGGCGTCCCGGTCCATGGCAGCCTGATGCTGCTGACGCTGCTCACGACGCTGTTCATCACCACCAACCTTGCGATCGGCTATACGTTTTCCACCATCGTGCAAAACCAGCTGCAGGCGATGCAGATGTCGATGATGTTCTTCCTGCCCAGCATCTTGTTGTCCGGCTTCATGTTTCCATTCGCCGGCATGCCGGTATGGGCGCAATATCTCGGCGAGGGCCTGCCGCTGACGCATTATGTCCGGATCGTCCGCGCCATCATGCTGAAGGGCGCGACGCTGGCGAACGTGCAAACCGACGCGTTGGCGCTGCTGGCATTGACGCTGGTTGCCATGATCATCGCGGTGACGCGCTTCCGCCGCACGCTGGATTAACCGCGCGGCGTGATGCTACGCTGGCCCCGGCACTTTCGGATTAGGACTCATGACGGACCTCGCGCTGAAGGCGGAGCACAGCGGGCCCACGATGCAGGGCTTTCACCGCGCGTTGACCCGCGAAATCCTCGTCACCGAGCAGCTTCGCGTCAAGGCGGTGCTGGCGACGATCTTGCTGTTCGGGGTGGCGCTCACCATCATGCACCTGATCTTTCCAAGCAGCATGGAGCAGATCTGGCGCGGCCAGTTCGAGCTCTGGAAGTTCTATGTCGTTGCCGTGCCGCTGGTGGTCTTCGAACTGACGGTGCTCTGGCTGCTCCGGCGGCACATCGCGCTCAATCACGACGTGCCGGTGCTGCGCCGCTATGTCAGCGCGCTGATCGAGACCAGCCTGCCGACCATCGCTCTGGCGATCCATATGAACGCGATGGGGCCGGAGCGGGCGCTCGGTTTCGCGGCGCCGATGGCCTATTTCGTGTTCATCATCCTGTCGACGCTGAGATTGGACTTCTGGCTGTCCACCTTTACCGGCTTCGTCGCCGCGGTCGAATTGTTTGCCATGGCGATGCTGTATCATCCGGCTGGATTTGCGGACGAGGCGGCGCAGGAGCCGGGCTACAATGCCGTCCGCAGCATCATTCTCGTCGTCGGCGGCGTGCTGGCCGGCGCAGTGGGACTGCAGCTGCGCCGGCAGTTCGAGGCCTCGATCGCGGCCTCGACCGCGCGCGACCGCGTCACCAATCTGTTCGGCCAGCACGTCTCGCCGCAGGTGGTGGAGCGGCTGCTGGCAGCAGGCGCCGGCGGAACCAGTGAGGTCCGCCACGTCGCCATCATGTTCGTCGACTTCCGCAATTTTACCGGGGCGGCGCGGCTGCGCACGCCACGCGAAGTCGTCGACCGGCTCGACGGCGTGTTCGCGGTGCTGGTCGATATCCTGGACCGCCATCATGGCATCGTGAACAAGTTTTTGGGCGACGGGTTTTTGGCGCTGTTCGGCGCGCCGATCGAGGATCCGGATGCGCCGCGCCGCGCGGTCGCGGCTGCGCGCGAGATGCTGGAGGCAATGGAGCGGAATAACACCGGCAATGATTGGCAGCTGCGGATCGGCATCGGCATTCACATGGGCAATGTGGTGGCCGGCAATGTCGGCTCGCCCCGGCGCAAGGAATATACCGTGATCGGCGACACCGTGAATTTCGCCGCCCGGCTGGAGTCCCTGAACAAGGAGTTCGGCTCGCACCTCTTGATCTCGGCCGAAGTCCGCGACGCGCTCGGCGAGACCTGCGGCGATGCGGTGTCGCTCGGCGCGGTGGCCATCAAGGGCTACGAGCAGCCGCAGACGGTGTGGAAATTGGGGTGATATCTCTCGTCGTACCGGCGAACGCCGGGACCCATACGCACCGTGCTCGTGTTGAGAACGGTGGTGCGTCACTGGTGTGTAACCGCGAGCAGAGGTGGCTATGGGTCCCCGCCTTCGCGGGGACGACGTTCAAGTTTTACTGCCGCGTCAAAACGCCGATACGTGCGTAGATGCCGCTGCGATGATAGCTGTCCGTGACGTAGCCAGCGGCAATGGACCATTCCAGTGGATCCAGCTTGAATCCCGTCAGATGCGCGCCGACGCGATACTGCTGGCTGAAAGCATCACTCGATGCGGAAATTTCCGGGCCGGCCCAGAATTGTTCGAGCACGCGCCAGCCGGCGGCAAGGCGAGCGCTGTGGCTGGCGGCATTGGTGGAAGCGGAAAATGCCGAGGTCAGCATCATTTCCGGCATCGGCTCCCACCACGATTCTGCCGCCGCGCGTGCGCCGAGTTGGGTGCCGCGCAAGGGCGCGGTGGGAACATCCGGCGTCAGAACCCGGTTCTCCAGTTCTGGGCCGGCGAACACCTTCAGCTCAAACGTGCCGTGGCCGAGCCGCCAGCCCGCGAGCGGCGCGGCGCGGACGATGTCGGTGTTGAAACGTTTTGAGCCGGCGTCGTAGCGTTCGACGCCGCGGGAGACGAACAGGCGCGTGATGAAACCGTCATTGTTCAGGCCGTCCGGCGCCCAGTAGAAGCCGCCGTATCCGCTGCGGCCGAAGCGCCAGATGTCGAAGCCGGCATACAGCAGGACGCGCTCGACCTTGCCTCCGCCACGCAGGCCGTCGGGTGGCGGGGTGTCCGGGTCGAGTGCCTGCGCCGGTGCACGATCGGCGCCGCAGGCCATCACGGCCGCGGCCATGCACAACGCGCGCAATGCACCACCCGTACGCATGGGCCCCAACCCCGACGCCACAACGCAACCAACGATGGAATTAGAGGGGGCGGATGCCGGGCCGTCTAGCGACCGGCGCGTGCAAGACGCATACTCAGAGTTGCGGCGGCAGCAGGTTTTCGATCGTCACATCATTGCGGTCTTCGATGATCTCGGCGACCCACTTGCGGTGACAATGCGCATGGTCGCGCTCGTAGCAGAGCAGGCAGACCGGTCCTGCCTTCATCGCCAGCGACGACAATTCGTCGAGCTCTTCCTTTGCTTGCGGCGTTTTCAGGTGCTTTGCGTAGATACGCTCCAGGGCTTTCATATCGCCGCTGCGCGCGGCGAGACGGCCTTCCTTCGGCGTGCCCAGCCCCTTCATGTGGATATAGGCGATGCCGCGCTGGTCGAGCGCCGCGGCCAGTTGGTTTTTGGAAAAGCCGGGGCGGCGGGAGGAGACCACCGCGCGCACGTCGACCAGCAATTTCACGCCGGCATTTTCCAGTTCATCCAGCACCGCTTGGGGCGGTGTCTGCTCGTAGCCGATGGTGAAGAGTTTTTTGGTGCGTGCCATGTCTGCCGGTGCGCGTTGCCGTCTGTGGCGGTATACCGCATAGTCGGCCAACGAAAAAGTACGGGTTATGAGATCGGCCAGGCGATGGAGACGTCGATGCTTGGATTTTGTCGCGGGATGGCAAGGATCGCCGCGGCGTGTGCGGCCCTCGCTTTAGGCCCCGCGATGGCTGAGGCGCAGACCGCCTATCCCCATCGCCCGGTGAAAATCATCGTTCCGATCGGCCCCGGCGGCAGCTACGACCTGGTCGGTCGCACCATTGCCGACGCGCTGTCCAAACGCACCGGACAGGCCTTCTTTGTCGAGAACAAGCCCGGCGCTGGCACGGTTGTCGGCACCCAGGCCGCGGCGCAGAGCGAGGCGGACGGCTACACGCTCGTGGTCGGCGGGCTCTCCAACATGGCCTTCAATTCCGCGCTGTATTCAAAGCTCGGCTACGATCCGCGCAAGGATTTTGTCCCCGTCGCGCTGGTGTACAAGTTCGGCTATGTGATGGTCGGCCGCAAGGACATGCCGCAGGCGACGGTGCAGGACATTGTCGCGGCGGCGAAAGCCGGTCCTGGCTCGATCACGGTAGCGACCGCGGGCGTCGGCACCGGCCAGCAACTGGTGGCCGCCGCCTTTATGAAAGCCGCGGGCATAAAACTGCTGGAAGTGCCGTATAAGGGCTCGCCGCCGGCGTTCACCGATCTGCTGGCGGGCCGCGTCGACCTGTTTTTCGACTCGATCGCCGCCGGGTTGCCTTACGTGCAGTCGGGGCAGGCGAGGGGCATCGCCGTGCTGTCGTCGAAGCGCAGCCCGCTGGCGCCGGACGTGCCAACCACGTCGGAGGCCGGCGTGCCCGGCCTCGACGTCGATTCCTGGCTCGGCATCTTTGCGCCGACTAAGACCCCGCCGGAGGCGATCGCAAAACTGCGTCAGGAGATCCGCTCCGCGTTGCCCGACCTCAAGGAGCGTTTTGAGAAAAGCGGCGGCGAGGCGTGGGACCTGCCGGACGACAAGCTCGACGGATTCGTTGCGTCCGAATACGAGGCCTGGACAAAGCTGATCCGCGAGGCCGGCATCAAGCTGGATTGAAGCTTTCTTACCTCTCCCCGCTTGCGGGCCGCTTGCGGGGAGAGGTCGTCTCGCATCGCCAGATGTGAGACGGGTGAGGGGGACTTTCCGCGAGTCCGGGTGCGCGGAGAGTACCCACACCACCCCACCAC